>OUMS01000037.1_pt1 | contig 668791 bp, 514 predicted proteins | sample 1691071 | NCBI WGS metagenome assembly OUMS01 (sample SAMEA3914864, study PRJEB12502) | metagenome | biome: forest; material: soil | place: USA | collected 2012-03-12 | depth 0.3 m | reverse complement strand
GCAACCCTGGGTATCGTGTCTAACAAGATTCGCGCCCTGTAAGGGCGCAAGGAGCTCGCGGATGAGAAAGCCGTCTGGAGTCACCACACTCCCGGCCCCAATTCAGGGGGCAATACATCCTGCGACCAAACCCAGGGCTGCGCTATCGCTTGCCCTGGGCTATCAACCTTCCGCCCCTTTGGGGCTCTTGAACTCACAACCCCGGCTTCGGCGGCTTCACCGGCTTCTCCCAAGGCCGGATCCCCGTCAGCTTTGTCTCCCTCTTGAAGACCTTGTCCCCCGCGGTGACGTAGAGCGTGTGCATCTCCGGTCCGCCGAAGCAGAGGTTCGAGGGAAAGCGGGCATCCGGGGGCGTCGGGACGATGAGATTCACCCGCCCCGGCTGATCGCAGATCTGGATGCCCATCGCGGTGGCCACGAGCAGCCAGCCATCCTTGGTCACCTTCATCCCATCGGCACGGCTGCGTGGATCGGGATCGGCGGGTGGCAGGTGGAGATGATGATAGGGCTGCACGTAGGCGAGCGAGCCATCCTTGGTGCGCGCCGCGGACCACACGTAGCGCCCGCCCGGATCGGCGATCTCCACGCGGGCCTGGTCCGGCGTGAGCGTGATGCCATTCACGCCATTGCAGCGGTCGGTGCCCAGCACCTTGTCCTGGCCGGGGCGGATGATCCACACCTTCCTCGGTGGTTCAGTCGCATAGATGGTGCCGTCATTCGCCACCACCAGGTCATTCGCCTTGATGTCCCGGGCGTGGACCTTCTCTTGCTTGGTGGCGATGTCCCATGAGACGATCTCGCCGCTGCCCGCGCGGCAGCCGTAGAGCCGGCCATCCGGGCCGAAGGCCAGGCCGTTCGTGCCCTGGGTGTTCTCCATGAACACGGAGATGCTGCCATCAGGTGCGATGCGGTGGATGCGGTTCTGCGGGATGTCCGTGAAATACACGCTGCCATCCGCCGCGGCGATCGGGCCTTCGGTGAAGCCGTAACCACTGCCGACCAGCTTCCAGTCTTCCCCGGGGATGAGCATCTCCTTCGCACGGCTACTGCAGGCATCGTAGTTCGTTGCCGCCGGCTTCGGGAAGTCCTTCCACAGCCAGCGCAGGGCCTCCGGCATGATTGCGCCGCCGTGATTGTGGGAGTGCGGACCTTCGCCCCACTGGTGGTTCACCTCATAACCGGAAAAGGTCAGCGCCCGCTCCATGGTCTGGTTCGCCATCCACCAATCGCCGCAGTAGATGTTCAGGTCATTCGAGCCATCCTGTAGGAAGACCCGCAGCGGCTTCGGCTCGGTCTTGCGCACCAGGGTGCTGAATTCATCCGCACCGCGCAGGCCCACGAAGGTGCCGATCATCGAGTAAACGCGGCGAAAGGCATCCGGCCGCTGCCAAGCCACATTGAAGGCCGCGATGGCACCGGAGGAAGCGCCGCAGATCGCCCGGTGATCCGGATTCGTGCTGAGGTTGTAGCCCTTCGCCACCACCGGGAGCAGCTCCTCGATCAGGAACTTCGCGTAGTCGCCGCTGAAGGCATCGTACTCATAGCTGCGGTTGAAGCGTGGCTGGGCTTCCTCGCTCACCGCAGGTACCACGCCGGGATCGACGAAGAGGCCGATGGTCACCGGCATCTCACCCTTCGCGATCAGGTTGTCGAAGACGATCGGGATCTTGTTCGCGCCGTTCTCGCTCACATAGCCGCCGCCATCCTGGAAGACCATCAGGCAGGCCGGCTTGGAGGCATCGTACTGCGCGGGCACATAGATCCAGTAGTCCCGTGTCGTGCCGGGATAGACCTTGCTGTCGGCCAAGCTGAACTTGCTGACCTTCCCTTTCGGCACGCCCTCCTGGCGCACCGAGGCGGGATCAACGGGGTAGGGGCCATCCGCGGCCAGAGCGACGAAGGGGAGGAGCAGGGCAAGGGAGAGCAAGGGTTTCATGACGATGAAACGGGGACGCGGGCGGCATCCTGCATCTTTCCCCATCGGCCGGGGAAGTCTGTCACCCGGGATACAATCCGCCACGTCCCGAAGATCGACAGGGGCGGGCGGACGGGTTATTTAGGAAACGCTGAAATGAAACTGTTTCCCTGCATCCTGCGGGCCTGTGTCGTCCTGGCGGCCGGGCTTGCCTGCCAAGTCTCCGCCCAAGTCTCCCGCGCCTTTCCCGATGGCACGCTCGTGCCCGGGCTGCAGGCCCGCCCCTCCATGCTGGCGGCGGCGGCGGATTCTGCGGTGATCGTGCCGCCTTTCTCGAAGAAGGCGCTGGTCTATGAGCGGAGCAGCGGCGTGTGGTCGCAGACCCAGAGCATCACGGGGAATTTCACCGCCGCGGCGATGAACAGCACCGGCACCCAATTCGCCTTGGCCCATGACGGGCAGATCGATCTCTACAACCGCTATGGTGCCGGATCCTGGGGCCTGTTTGGCAATGCCTACACATCCTCCAGCTTTGAGGTGCTGAAGGTAGCCTTCGAGGGCGACCGTGTCGCGGCCCTGATCGATACCCAGGGCCACTTGATTCCGGGCGGCATGATCGTCCGCATCTTCGAGTACAACGCGGCGGACTGGGAGATGGTGAAGCAGATCGCGATCAACTCCACGGAGGAACTGGTGGAGGTGGGGAACGAGAGCGTGATCAGTGACTTCTCGATCCAGGACACCCGGTTGGTGCTCGGCTCCCGCGGCGAAAACGTGATCCGCGTGCTGGATCGCAACCAAAGCGGCTCCGGCCAGTGGGGCCTGGTCAAGGAAATCAGCGGTGCCGCCAATGGCGCGACCCGCTTGGGCGAGCATCTCACCCTGAGCGGCAGCCGGATCGCGGCCTCCGCGCGTGCGGGGACCAACCAGCGGCTCGACGTCTTTTCGGTGAATGCCGGGGGGACCAATAACTGGGGCTACGCCGGCTCTTCCATCACGGTGCCCACCACCACCGTGGACAGCCTGGTCCCGCATGCGGATCCGGCGAATGGCTACCTCGGCGTATTCGGCCTGCCACCGATAAGTTCCGCGACCCTGAACTTCGGCGGCCCCGTCAGGACTTGGGTCTTCCGCAACGTGCTTGGCGGTGGGCCGGGGAATTGGCTGCAGGTCGCGGACTTCATGCTCTCCACGCCGCAGGGCTTTCCCCCGATGGCCCCGGGCATCGGCTTCAGCTATGAGGATTTGCTCTGCGGGCTGCCGCCCTCTACCCCCACCGGCGTGTCCTCCTCTTGGGTGGTGCCGGTCTTCCGCCGCAGTACCGGTGGCACGGATGGCTGGCAGCAGCAGCAGCTCCTGAGCGGCCCGGGGACGGCCACCCAGATGGGCAAGTCGATCGCCACCGACGGCCAGTTCATCGCGGTCGGAATGCCGGATGACGGCGCGGCCGGTGCGCAGACGGGATCCGTGATGGTCTGGTATCAGGCGAAGATGACCGATGGCTCGGTGTGGATTCCCACCGGCCGCTTCGAGGCGACCACGCCGGTCGCCGGGGCTCGCTTCGGTGAGTCCGTGGCCATCTACGACGGCGGCAATCAAGCTCGGCTGGCGGTGGGGGCTCCGGGTGAAAATGGCGGTCGGGGTGCGGTCTATATCTTCGACACGACGGCGCTCGCTCCGGTGGCGGCGACCAAGCGCGTGGTGCCATCTTCCGCGCTCGATGCCGCGGATGGCTTCGGCACCAGTGTGAGCTTCCGCGGCAGCGGCTATCTCGCGGTGGGATGTCCCGGCGATGACGATGCTGGCTCGAACGCTGGTGCTGCCTATGTCTTCGAGCGCGACTTGGGCGGCACCTCAAACTGGGGCCAGCGCAAGAAGATCCTGCGACCGGCGGGCGAGACTCTTGCCAGCTTCGGCAAGTGCGTGGCCTTCACCATTCCCTCACTCTTTGTCAGCTTGCCCTCGGCTGCTACGAGCGGGAAGATCTTCGCTTTCCGCGAGGATCAGGGCGGCACGGACAATTGGGGCCAGTTCGCGGTGAAGACTGCTCCAGCTGGATCGCCGATTGGATTTCCCGCGTCGCTGGGCACCTCATCCGGGTTCAGTCTGCTCGCCGCGGGTGCACCGAGCTTCGTCCTGGGAACCCCGGGCAAGGCCTACCTGCTCGGCCTGGATGACTCGGCGGTCTGGACCGAATACGCGACCTTCGGCGGCACAGCTGCGGAGAGCGGGGGATTCGGCACCGCGGTGGCCTGCTATGGCGGTGAAGTGGCGGTCGGAGATCCCTTCAAGGGCAGTGGCGGGAAGAGCTACACCTACAATCTAACCGGTGTCCTCACCTGGAGCCTGCTTCACACCCGGGACGGCGCCACGGGCGATGCGCTGGGCACGGCGGTGGGCCTGATGCCCGGCTTCACTTTCTCCGCGGCACCTTGGTCGGATCTCGGTGGCACGGACGCCGGGGCGGTCTTCGTCGAGCGTTCCGGCCCCTACGAGTTGTGGGCCGCGAATCAAGGGGCCGCCTTTACCCAATGGTATCCGGAGCAGGATCCGGATGGCGATGGCTTGAAGAACCTTGAGGAATTCGGCATGGGCGGGAATCCGATGTCAGCATCGAGCCGGGTGGATCTGGTGATGACGCCCACCGTCTTCACCAACAGCAGCACCAGCTTCCCTGCGATGCGCTGGAACAGGCCTTCGCTGCCCTATTCGGTGTCAGGCCTGACCTACCAGATGCGTCGTAGTGCGAACCTGGTGAAGTGGGTCAATGCCACGGCCGACGGCGGCCTGAACTTCGGGGATCCGCCGGGGCTCTACTACCGGATCACCGGAGACCGCGGCTTCTTCCGCATCGAGTTCCACTATCCTGAAATAAGCGATGAGGCCGTGATCGCCGAGTGACCGGTCATTCCGTTAGACGGATGCCATCATCGCCGATGCTGATCTTGCGCTTCTTGAAGAGGGCACCGGTCGCTTGCTTGAAGGCCTTTTTGCTCACGCCGAGCGCCTTGTGGATTTCCTCCGCGGGGCTGGAATCGCAGAGCGCCCAGAAGCCGCCGCGCTTCACCAGCTCTTCCTCGATGCGTGCTTCGAGGTCATTCACCTTGGCGCGCCCGGGCGGATAGAGCGAGAGATCAATCTTTCCATCGGCCCGCACTTGCGTGACGTAGGCCGTGGTCTTCTCCCCGGCGCGCAGGCGGCGGAAGACTTCATTGCCGAAGAGCACGCCGCCGTGCTTGCCCTCCACGATCGCCTTGTAGCCCAGCTCGGTCTTGCCATAGAGCATGATCGCGACCTCCTGGCCTTCCTCATACTTGGGCGGCGTCTGGTTGAGATACTTGTTCAGGCGACGGGTGGCGACGATCCGGCCGCTGGCTTGATCCACGTGCACGTGGACCACGTAGGACTTGCCGATCTCCAGGCGCTCCTTCTGCTCGCGGAAGGGCAGCAGCAGATCCTTCGGCAGGCCCCAATCGAGGAAGGCGCCCACGCCGGTGATCTGCAGGCATTCGAGGTAAGCGAACTCACCGGGCATCACCTTCGGCTGCTTGAGCGTTGCCACCGGGCGGTCTTCCGAATCGTGGTAGAGGAAGACATCCACCTCGCCGCCCACATGCCACTTCACCGGCATCTCGCGGCGCGGCAGCAGCACCTCGCCCAGCTCGTCCCCGGCATCGAGGAAGAGGCCGAAGGGTTGCTCGCGGAGGATCATCAAGGTGGCGCGCTCGCCGATATGGGCCATGCGGGGAGGCTGCGGCGGATGGAAGGCGAGTCCAAGGGCGAAATGCCGCGCTTACTCCGTGGGCGCGCCGGGGAGGCGCTTGAGCTGCTCCACCCATGCCGCGCGCCGCAGGTCGCCGGCAGGGACTTGGGCGAGGATGGCAAGCGCAGCGGCGGGGTCGTAGTCTGCCAAATACAACAGCGTTCCGCCACCGGGATCGAGCGCTTCGCCGCTCACGGTGGCCAGCGCGTGCCGTGGATCGGCGCTCTTCTCGCGCACCCAGTTCGCGAGTTGCAGTAAGCGCTCACGATCTCCCTTTTCGTGGAGGAAGCGGATCAGGACTTGCAGGGTATAGTAGTCGAAAAACTCCGGCTTCTCCATCTGCCAGTGCATGGCGAGATCGAGGTTTTCCAGCGAGCAGCCCTCCATCAGCCGGCGGCTGACCTCCACCGGCAGTGCACCATCGCGATAGCGGTAGAGTTCCTCGAAGTGGCGGCTGAACCAAGCCGCCGCCACTTCCGGTCCGCGCCCTGCCCAGCGGATCAAGTCGGCCTCGATTTGCGGTTGGTAGTCGGCCTCGATCTTCAGCCATTCATCGGCAGCTGCCGTGGCGTCGCGCTCGAAGAACACGCCGAGAAGCAGCTCCAGCGCCAGATCCTTGGCGGCGGAATTGGAGTCCGTGGAAAGCCGCTCGATCAGCCCGCGCAGCACGGGAAACTCCAAGCCTGCCGCCCAGGCGCGGGCCTCCGGGGTATCTAGCTCCTCCGGTATCTTCATCGCCGCCGCTGCCGCGTGGTCCACGGGTGGCGGCGGCTCCGGCGGCGGCTCACCCTGCGGCCGGTAACGCCCCGCCCCCCAGCCCGCGGCAAGGGCGATCAGGGTTCCGGCGAGAATGGCGGACTGCTTCATGGATTGAGGATCTTGGGGTCGGAGACTTCCTCCCGCGCACCCGTGTAGCGGTTCACGAAACGCCGCAGCGCGGCGAAGGATTCCTGGTTCTCAAGGAATACCACCGCAGTGCCAATCGCCAGCTTGCGTTCATCTGGATTCGTCAGGCGTGCGAGCAATTGATCCAAGGATTGCAGGTCGGTTCGCGCGGCGGTTTCCACGACGGCACAGAGCATGTTTTCACGCTGGTGGGGTTTCCTGATGGAATCGAGCCAAGCCATGGCCGCCACCGGATCGCGGGAGAACCAGCGCTCCCATTCGCGGCGAGGATAGTGGATCCGCCCTTCGTGAGGGCCGGGATTCGGATTCTCAGGCAAGGCTCCATCCTTCAGCGCAGGCAGGGCCTCGCCGATCGATGGGTCGCGCGGTGGCGGTGTCGTTTCGCCGGGCGCGGCATCAGCGGTCACCGCGTCCGGATAAGCGGCCAGCACGCCTTGCCCCGCGCGACCCTTGAGAAACTCCGGATCATCTCTCGCGATGAGTCCGAGAATATCGCGCACCGCCTCCTCGCCCTTTTCCTTCATGCGATAGTGAACCATCTCAGCCCACTCCCAGCGCTGTGCGCTATCGTGGATCTCCCGCGTGCAAATCCCGGCGACTCCTTCCAAGTCCTGCTCCGACCACCCGCGGGCCGCCTGCAAGGCGAGATCGGGATAATACTCTGCGAGCGCTTGGAAGAACTCGTGACTATCGTATCCAGAGTTGCCGCGCGACCCCTCCATGAAGCGCATGGTACGGTGCGGATCCTTGATGGTCGCCTGACGAATCGGGAGCTGGTCCTGGCTGAAGATCGGATCCGGATGGCGGTTGATGAAGTCGAAGGGGTCGCGGCGACACCACGCTTCAAAAGCGAGTTTGCGTAGAAGCTCCACCTGGTCCTTTTGCTGGTAGTCGTCCCCCTTTGATCGATCGAAAGGATCCGGAGTCGCGGGATCCACCTTTTGCTCGTAGAAGTTTTGCAAGTTCAGCAGCGAGACGGAGGCAAGATGGTCATCGATCTCCATCCAGTCGCCAACACTCCCCCCGTGTTGCCCCAACAACTCCACCACGCGCTTCATGCGTTCCGCATCCGTCCACTCGCGCGTCTTGCGGGTAGCGGTGATGGGTGGAGGCGCTGGGCTTGGTGCCGGACGTTCCGCGTGCCCCGCCAACCAACCGCCGCCGAGGGCAGCGATCCAGAGGGCGATGGCAAGGCGGCGGTCCATTCCTCGATGTCTGTAGCAGCCTGCCGCCTATGCGAAAAGCGGGATCGCCGGACCGCTGGCGGGAAGGCTGGACTTGCCCGGGGGCGGGATTCAGCATGACGCCATGAAGATTCCCCCTCTGGCTCTCCTGCTGGCTCTTCAGGCTTCCGCCCTCCTTCCCGCTCACGCGGATGAAGCGCTCACCCTGGGCGACTCGCTGACCTATGCCTATGAAGGGGAGTTCTGCTTCAGGGTAACCATCCCTTTCGGAGCTACCTATGGGGACAACATGCCGGCCACAGTCCGCAACTGGATCGAGACGCTGGGCTCGGCAACCTACCGCAGTGGCTCCTTCGCGCAGGGGAACCGTGTCACCTTTAACCTGAACTTCTCCCCCTTCGGCAGCAACTACACGCTCCTGCTTCGCAACCGCTACAACTGGGCGATTCCCGGACTGAAGGTGGACCAGATGCGGCAGTTCGTGCTCGGGGAGAAGACCTTCCTCCAGATCCTTGAAGCGGATCCCGACTTCTCGCCACTGGCGACCGCGCTCAAATCCTCGGCGTCCAACTTCAACGAGACGACGATGTTCAACGTCACCGAGATGAACGACCAGATCACGAACTCGGCGGAGCGCGTGGTCTTCTTCATCGGCGGCAATGACGTGCGCACCATCTACGGCACTGTCTACAACGGCGGCTCGGCGGGCACCTTCGTGGATGACTTCATCGCCGATGCCACGGTGATCCTGGATAGGATCCGCACGCTCAAGCCGAACATCCAGATCGTGGTGGTGGCGGTGCCGCACATTGGCATCACGCCGGACATCAAGGCGGACTTCCCGACGGACGCCGTGAAGACGCCGCGCGTGACCGCCGTGGTCCGCGAGTTGAACACCCGCTTGCAGGCGCTGGCGGTGCAGAAGAACGCGGGTTTCGCGGATATCTTCACGCCCACGCTCTCCCTGATCGATTCTGCCAGCTACGGCATCCAAGGCATCGCCTACAACAACACCGGCACCACCACCGGCGACCAGGGCTCGATTTGGCTCAACGGCCAGTTCAGCGCGAACTTCCACCCGAACACGAATGCCCAGTTGATCATCGCGAATGAGATCATCCGCGCCTTCAACAAGAAGTATAACACGGGCATCGCACCGCTGAGTGCGACGGAGATGCTGATCACCCGCCTGGGGAAAACCGCCGCGGAGGCCGACATGAGCTTCCCCAACTGGATGACCGGCTATGGTCTAACAGGTGGCACGGAGGCCTCCGATGCGGATCATGATGGCATCCCTGCCGGCGTGGAGTTTGCCCTGGGCCTGAACCCCACGCTCTTCGATTCGGACCAAGTGAGTTCCTCACTCGTCTCCGGCAATACCCAGCTCGAACTGGCCTATCCGAAGCGGCTGACCAGCTCCACGCACTACACACTGGATGCCAGGTCAGCGGCCACCTTGGGCGGAGCCTTCACGCCACTGGCGCCCCAGCCCACGATCGGCAGTGATGGCATGTTCCGCGCGCGGATTCCGGTGAGCGGCGGTGCGAAAGGCTTCCTGCGGCTGAATAGCCAGACCGCGCCGTAGCGCACGCCACAGGCGTGCACCACCTTCACCGCAGCTTGCGCTTCTTCGGATTCCGCTTTTTCCCGCCGAAGACGACTTCCTTGATGTCGAATGCCTCGGGGTCGTACTCGCCGCGGTACCAGCCGATTTGCCCCTGAAGCGCTTCCATGTATTGGAAGACACCGCCGAAATCTTCGGGCGGGCAGGCGCGGGCACCATCGATTATGACCGGGCCTTCCACATCGCTGTCCTCCTTCTTCTCCAGCACCACCTCGTGGATCCATTCCTCCGCGAAGTCGTAGCGATAGAGCAGGCGTAGCGGCAGGCGCTTCTTCCCGATGAACTCCGCGATGGTCACCTTCAGTTCGTCCTGGAACTCCCCGCCCGCCGGCACTTGATCGGCGAGCCCGACCGGACCGATCACGTCCTTCAGGTTCTTCCCACTGCCGTGGCGGAATTCGTGGGGGTGCTTGTTCTCCCAGCCCATCGCGTCCTGGATCACGTCATTGAGCTGGAGGAAATTGAAGGAGGCCGGCACCGAAAAGCGCCGCCAGATCTGCGGGGTGATGCGGTAGAGGAAGACCTTGACGGTGATGCGCGGCGCGGACATGCCGCAGGCTAGGCGCAGGATTCCCCGCGAGGCAAACCCGCATTTGGGTGCGGCCACGGAAGATCCCAGAAGCGCGACGAGCCGGCGGCCCACCCGGGAGCGCAGGGCACCGCCCGGCTTGGATGGTCGGGGAAGCAACCAATGGCGCCAAAGATAAGACAGGCCACCGAGGTGTGCCGATTCTACCAAGGCGCTTCCTTACTTTCCAAGCCAGCACGCCCAGTGACGCCCCAATGGTTCACTTCCCGCCCGCCCACTTCACCGCGTTCGCCAGCAGCTTGCGGAACTCCGGATTGCGGTGCGCCGCCTCATCGTGCCCCGGGGCGATGCACACGATCCGGCACTTCGGGTGCGCGGTGATCCACACGGAGGCATGCTTCTTCCCTGTCTGCGCGGAGACGGAGGTTTCGATTAGGGTCTCCGTCTTCGCGCCGGGCTCGAAGTTGATCTGGTAGTGCTCGTCGCGGATCTTGAACTCCTTCGAGAGGCCCGCGACGACCGGGTGTTCGGGCTTGACCACAGTGAGCGTGAACTCCCCCAGCGGATCGTGCGCCCGCGAGCCACCGCCGACGAAAGTGGTGTTGTAAGCCGGCCAGTCCGAAAAATTATACCAAGTGGCTGGATGCAGCAGCACCAGCCCACCTCCGCGGCCAACGTAGGCATCGAAGGCCTTCCGGAATTCCGCGCTCTTCGCATAGGCCGGGTCATTCGCACTGAAGAGGAAAACATCCGCACGGGGCAGGAGCTTGGCCGCTTCTTCCGGATCCGCGGTGTAGGTGCTCACCGTGCCGCCCGCCTCATGGAGGATCTGCTGGTCCTCGCGGTCATACCAAGCGTTGAAATCGTGCGAGCCCCCGCCCCCCGCCAGCAAGACGCGGAATTCCCCGGCCTTGGCCTGCTCGGGAAGCGTGGCCTTGTTCTCAGGCAGCGGCCCACCCTCGGCAGGCGCAGGCTTCATCTTGCCCTCCTTGTCTGCGGACTCGAAGGTGATGGCCGCAATCATTGGCGCGGCGGGACGATCGGCACTGGCCAGCACGATCTTCTCGATGGTGGCCGCGGGCTGCTTCAGATCGCGCCACAGGTAGCGCATCTGGCCACGGCTCACGAGGTCAGTCCAAGCGGAGCCAGCCACATCGATGCGCATCGCATGGTCGGCGAAGTCGATGCCATTCCGCAGCACAATCTTCTCCGAAGTACCACCGCTATAGTAGACAGTGATCTCCACCAGCGGATCGCGGTCATTCGCCGCGGGGAAGCCCCAGCCGGCCACGGCACCAAGCAAGTGGATGCGCCCCGCCGCGAAGCCGACGGGAATCTCCACGCGCTGCGGCATGGTCTTGCTGACGGCGCGCGGGTCCATGCCACCCTTCAGCACGATCACGTTCTTGCCGTCCGGCGCGGTCGCCGGGTCCTGGAGTTGGAAGGGTACGCCGCGCTCTTCCACCAAGCCGTACTTCTTGAGCGTCACGCGATCGCCCTCCGTCTCACGCGAGAGATAGACACCGCGGCTGCCATCCGCGGTGGCGGCCTTGCCGAAGGGCAGCGTGTGAAAGCGCTGATCGCCGGAGCGCAGGTAGGCGATGAGATCGCGCAAGGTGTCAGCCCCCAAGCCCTCGAAGCCCTCCGGCATCAGCGATTTTCCGGTATCCGTGCGACTGGCGATCTGCGCGCGCGGGATCTCCGTCTCACCGGCGGCGCTCTTGATGAAGAGGCTGCCATCGGTCTCGCGGCTCACGAAGCCGGAGAGCGTGCGGCCATCGGTGGTGGAGATGTTCCAGACATGGTAACTGGGCTCCACCTCGCGGTTCGGATCCACGATGTGGGTCAGCAGGACTTCCGGGCTGTGCACGCCGATGCCTTCAAGCACGGGGCCAATGAGAGCACCCTCACCGCGGAAGTTATGGCACACCGCACAGGCGGCGAAGAGCGCCTTGCCCGCTTCCGGATTGCCCGGCTTGCTGACCTCAGGCAGCAGGCGCGCGATCACGGCGTCCTTGGCTTCCACGGCACCGCGCAGGCGCTTGAGCATCGGAGCGGCGTGTTCCTTCACGGAGGCATCCGGGTGATCGGCAAGGCGGGCGAGCACCGGGGTGCCAGTGATCTGGACGGAGAGCGCCCCCTCGTTGAGAGCATCGCTCAGCGCGATGGCGGACTCGCGCCGTCCTAACAGCGACTCGATCGCGCGCGCCTTGTCCGTGGCGGAGAGCGATGGAAGAACTGCAATCGCCAGCTTGGTGGCATCGGGGTAAGAATTCGCGAGCACCGCATCGAGAATCGCGCCTCGCTGCGGAGACTCGCGGGTCAATGCATCCTTCAGCGCGGCCGCCAGTTCGCCGGGCATGATCGCCAGCTTGCCGAGCGGGGCCAGCACACGGTTGTCACCCGGTGCCGCGGCGAGGATGCGTTTCACGTTCGCCGCGACCTTCTCCGGAAGTCCTTGCTCGCCCCAGGGAATCGCGGAAATAGGCAAGGCCGCGGCTGCGATTTGAGGCGAGGGGCTGTTTGCCAGCTTCTCCATGGCCGCCACGAAACTGGGATTGCTCGACTGCCGGCCGCTTAGCCGGGACAGGGAGGACAGCGAAGCAACCGCGATCTCCGGACTCTTCTCGCCGGACTTGGCAATCGCATCCAGCATGGCTGGCAATACGGTGGTGTCGTCACGGAAGGCATCAAACAACTGCGCGACAAGCGGAGCCTGCTTGTCCGGCGCACCGGCAGCCAGTGCGGCGGCGAGCACCTGCGCCGGCTGCTTCCGGGCGAGACGCGCGATGGCGGCCTGAGTCCAGCGTTCACCGGCCTTCGCCTGCAGCGCGACCAAGGTCTCCGCGGGCAGAGCTGCATCTGCGGGCAAACCTGCCAGCCATTGCAAGCGCACGCGGGCCTCCGCTTCCTGCGGCAGGCGGCGTGCGAGTTGAGCCAGCACGGGATCAGTGGACAATTCAGGATGTGCACCGATCACGCGGCCCGCGGTCACGCGCAGCGCCATGTCCGGATCGTCCATCGCGGCCACTAGTTCCTCCGGCTTCAACACGCCGGCAGCAGCGCGAATCCACAAGGCATGCAAGCGCGCGATGCCCTTCGCATCGGCCAAACGGTTGGCCGCGGCTTTCACATCACCTTCCTCGATCAGACGCTGGGCGCGGAAGCGGATATCGCGGTTCGGGTGCGACAGCGCGGCAAGCTGGCCATCGAGAGATGTTAGATCAGACGTCGGCAGCGGCTTGGAATCCTTGTTGGTGTAGCGGAGGATGCGGCCGAAGTAGTGGTCACGGTCCGGACGGGCCGCCTGGTTATACCACAGATGGATTGGGCCGCGCGGGTCATTGTGAAGGATCGCCTGGTTGTAGAAGTCGATCACGTAGAGCTGGCCATCCGGCCCCACGCGCGTGTCGATCGGGCGTGTCCAGAAGTCGCGCGTGGCGGAAAATTCTTCCTCACGCGTCTTGGCGGCGGAGTAGGTCACGCCATCCGGACTGAGGGCCTCGTGGTGGATGATGTGCACCGTGGGCTCCGCGGTGAAGTAACCCATCTTCCACGCATCCGGCCAAGCACCGCCCTCATACACCGCGCAGCCGCAGGCCGCGGTGAAGGAACCGATCACATCATTCGGCTGGTTCTCCACGATCTCCTCCCATGACATCAGCGGCTTCACCGGGCGCAGGTGCACCATCACCTGCCACGAGGGCTCGCGGCCTAGGCCACCCTCCGCCATGACGCGGTCGGACACTGGCACGTGCATCACCAGATCACCGGAAGTCGGCTGGGTGAAAACCAGCTCGCCATCACTGCTCATGTCCACGCCCCAGCAATTCCCGGACTTCGCGCTCACCATCTCGATCGCGGAACCGTCCGGCTTGAAGCGCACGATGCCCGAGCCGATCGCGCCGAAGTCCTTGCTGCCATCACCCGATGTGACCTTGCGCGAACTGGAGTAGCCGTGGGTGGCATAAATCCAGCCATCCAGACCCCAGCGGAAATTGTTGATCACCGAGTGGCGGTCGAAGGTGCCAAGGCCGGTGTAGAGCACCGTGCGGGATTCCGCGCGGCCATCATGATCGGCATCGCGCAGGAAAAGGATCTCCGGCGGCTGGGCCGCGATCACTCCATCGCGGTAGAAGCAGAAGGTGGTGGCCAGGTCGAGGTCCTCGGCGAAGACCTTCTTGCTATCCATGATCCCATCGCCGTTCGTGTCCTCCAGCATCGCGATGCGGTCACGGCCGGGGCGGTTCACCGGCGCGGGCTTGGGCAAGTTCGTATCGCGCTCCCACACCGAATACATCGATTCCGGGCCGCCGCCCTCCTTACCCTCCGGATACTCCAGGCTCTCCACCACCCACATCCGGCCCTTGGCATCCCAATCAATGTTCAGCGGCTTGGAGATCAGCGGCTCCGCGGCGACCAGGTTCACCTTGAAGTCCGGATGCACCTTTAGCGTCTCCAGCGACTTCTCCGGAGAGAGCGGCCCGCCGGGCGGATAGGTCAGGGCGGCGAGGTCATCCTTCGCATTGAACTCATCCACATTGTCCCGCTTCGCCGCCCAGGACAGCGAACGGCGCAGCATCACACGGATGGCCGGATGCGAAAGTGTCTCCGCATTCTTGCCGGGCACAAAGAAGACCACGCGGCCCTTGCCCACCTCCTGTGACCAGACCATCGGCGAGACCCCATAGACGTAAGGCTGTGGATCGGTGCCCTTCAGGTGCTTCTTGTTGGGACTCCAGGTGGTGGTCAGCATCTTCGCGCCCTGCCCGGGCTCCAAGCCATAGAACATCTCGTCCTCCACATCGAAGTTCGAGATGCCCTTCGTGATCGCATCCTCGCGGCCCGGCGGCGTGAAGAAGAGTGGCACCGTGCCCGCCCAGCGCTTGATCTCGCCCTTCGCCCATGGCGAGGCGGTGATGGCATCATGCACCAGCACCGCGCCGCCGCCCTTCTCGACATACGCCTTGATGCGCGCGCTCTCCTCCGCTGTCCAAGAGCCGGTGGTGACGAGCACGGCATCTGCCTTCGCCAGATCGGCATCGCCCGGCATCGCCTCGCGGGCATTGTTGGCACCGGCGATCGGAGCCTTCGATTGTAGATAGAACTCGGGCGCGGCGGCAGGCGCCAGGGAAGTAGCCAGCAGCATCAGGGCTGCGAGGCGGGATAGTCCGGGAACATGGATCATGGGTTCAGAAATGGTGCTGCCTTAATCGTGCGGCGGAGGCGAATCCTCGCAGCGAAAGCAGAAGGGATACGGGGATGTGGATTTCTCGGGATCAGCTCAACGACGCTGCTCGGAGGGCCGCCAACCGACCCACTTCTTGAAGGTGTTAGAGAAGGTGTGCGGATTGGTGTAGCCGATCCTGCGCGTGATCGTCTCCACCTTGTCATCGGTGGTCGCGAGCAGATGGCGGGCTTCCTGCATGCGCAGGAAGGTGACCTGCTGCATCGGGCTGCGGCCCAGTTCACTGCGGCAGAGACGGCGCAAGTGCTCCTTGCACACGCAGGCGCGCACCGCGAGTTCCTCCAGGGTCCACGGATACTCGAGCGACTTCTGCACCTGCTCCCAGAGCTTCCACAGTCGGGCATCCGCTTGGTGTGGCTGGGCGAAGCGCAAGACGTAAGAGTGGATCAGCTCGGTCCAGAGATGGAGCATCGCGGGCGCGGCATCACCCAGGCATTCCGCGCTGAGTCCTTGGATCGCATGCAGCAGTGGCTGTGGATCATAGTTGCCCAGCACCGGTGAGGCCGCGGAGACAATCGGATTCGACTCGCGCGATTCACGATAACGCACCCAACACATGCGCCATGGCTCCTTACCGGTGGCCTTCATTTCATTGCTCACGAAGGGTGGCAGCAAGCAGGCCTGTCCCGCGCTGACCCGCTTCCACTGGCCGTCCACCCGCACCAAGCCGCTGCCGCCCAGGCAGGCGAGCATGAAGGTGCCGGACTGGTCCGGCCGCGACATCGAGAATGGCTCCCGCACTTCTAACAGGCCGACGTGTGCGATGTGGTGCTGCGCCAGCAGCGGGCACAGCGGGCTCGCCAGGATCCAGTCGCGCTGGTCCACGTCATCACCGCGCACCACATGGCTGCGGCGGATATCGAGCTCGGGTTCATGCGCAAGGCTCGCGGGCATGGTCTCCCATGCTAACCGGGAGCCGGGCCGGATCAAGAACGGGAAATGTGTATTTTCGATATGCCGACTTGTCCTTGCAAGGCTTGTCGCCCCCGGTGAGCATCGCGAGAGTGCAGATCCGATATGAAGCGCTTCGTCCAGGAAGGTGAGCAAATCCACGAGACCAACCCGTGGACCTACAATGAATGGCTCTGTCGACCGGACCTAGTGGCCGCGGAAAAGCTGCTGATGGTGCGTGCCACCATGCCGCCCGGGCACTGCCATCCCTTCCACCGCCACCCACACCGGGAGGAGATCATCCATGTGGTCTCAGGCCGGGCGGAGCAGTGGGTGGGGGAGGAGTATCGGATCCTCGGCCCCGGGGAGATCGCGCACCTGCCGGCAGGCGTGGTGCATGCGACCTTCAATCCCTTTGAGGAGACACTGGTATTTCACGCCATCCTCTCGCCGGCGAAGTTGGAAGAGGGATTGGAGAAAGATGTGGACCCGGAGGATGTGTCGGGGGGGGAGCCGTGGAGGTCGATACGGGAGGGGATGATGCCGTGTCGGATGTTGGGGGAGTGATAGCCGTATGGAGCAGCGACCTTACTGTCGCTGGCACCGGTAGGCGAAGCAGCTCTTGGGGACCGTTCTCGGGGACAGTAAGGTCCCCGCTCCTCAATCCTCCCCCAAACCCCAAGGCCTCAGTCGCTCCTTCACATGCAGGCGCAGCGCCTCGCGCTTCCCTTCCGGCAAGCGCTTCGCGATTCGCACGAGGCTGTCCTCCACCAGCTCACGCGCCTGGCCGCGCAGGCCGGAGCGGATCTCCATCAGCTTCCCGCGGCTGGTTTCCAATTCCTCCCGCACCGCGGCCTGCTCGGAGGCTGTTAGATCAAGGCGCTTCGTAAGGTCCCGCTCCACGCGATCGATGAAGCGTGTCGCAGGCCCGGCGACGGCGGCGGGATTCCGCAGGCTGGCTTGCAAGCGTTTCACCGTGATTACACCGGTGATGCCGACGCCTGCCGCCATGCCCAGGAAAAACACCAGGGCCAGGAGCAGGAAAGCCTTGAGACGGTTGCGGCTCTTCTTCGGCGCGGGGGCTGGGACAGCGTCATTCATAGCGAGAACTCGAAGAGGAAGGAAAGCGCCTCGAAATTACTATACCCACCGTAGGCCAAGCCACCGGTGGCCAGCAGCAAGACCGCGAAGGCAGGCTTGAACCAGCGCCGCGCAAACCATGCCGCCATCTCGTCCGCGAGCGTGAGAGGCTCCGCCACCGCGCGCGCACGAAGTGCCGCAAGCACCGGTGCGGCCACATCGACCTCCGGCGCGGACGCCTGCCGCGCCTGCTCCAACAAATCGGACCAGCTCTTGTTCTTATTCGGAATAGCCATGGCGTGAGAGGATCTTGCGCAATGCGAGGCGCGCGCGGAAGGCTTTGATTTTCGCTTTCGCCCGGCTCCAGCCGAAGTGCTCCGCGGCCTCGGCCATGCTCATGCCGTGGAGGTGCACCAAGGTCAGCAGCGCCTGCTCATCCGGCGGAAGCTGTGCAAGCAAGGCCCGCGCTTCATCCAGCGCGACATTCGCCGGGTCTTCCGACGCATCCGCGGCAGCAGCTTCCGGCACGCGGTCGGTGAAGACCAGCGGCTGGCGTTTCCGCCGCCGACAGTACTCCAACCCCGTGCGCGCGGCGATCCGCTTCAGCCAATGCAGGAATGGCTGCTGCGGCACCCACGCGGGCAGCGCCTGCCATGCCTTCACAAAGCTCTCCTGCACCAGATCCTCCAGATCGGCGGGCGTGGCGGCAAAGCGGTGCAGCATGGCGGCGAGCACGGGTTGATACTTGATCACGATCTCCCCGAAGGCGGCCGTATCCCCGGAACGCGCGCGGAGAATCGGGTCCAGATCGGGGTCATCGCTCATGACGGGGGAAGCCGCGCCGGGGCCTTGGCACCCGGCGCGGAGACGGCCTCATTCACCCGCCTTCGCGAAGCGTTCGTCGATCAGATTCTCAATCTCCGACCACGCGGACTGGATCTTCGAGACCTGGTCGGCAGTGAGGATCGGCTTCACCTTCACGGCGATCTCGGCCACCAGCAGCGCGCGGTGCTCCGCGGCGCTGCCGATCGCCTTGGCCGCGGACTTGGCTTCGGCGGAGTCGACACCGTGTTCCTTGACGGCATCGCGCAGGGCGTTGTGGGAGCTCTTGCCCTCCTCCCACTGGTCCTTGATGCGGCCCTTGTAGTCCTTCAGCACGCCGCGGATTTCCTGCTTCTGGCTATCGGTGAGCGCCAGGCTTTCGCGGAAGCCGGCGAAGCGCCCGGCCAGGATCCTGCGCAGCGGACCTCCCTCTCCGGGTGCGGCCTTCAGGGGGCCGGCAGCAAAGGAAATGCCTGCCACGGCAGCGGCGAGGCCAAGGGATAGGGTAGCAATTTTCATATCGGTTCAGGTGTTGAGTTGGGAAAATTGGCAGGCTGGATGCCCGCCCTTCACCCACCTGAATGCCGGGGGATGGAAAGTGGTTACAGGATTCTTCAGGAATCTTTGTTCCGGGCGGGAAAGCGGCTCACTGCTTCGCCTTGGCCGCGGCGCGCTGGTCGAGCAGCTGATTCGCTTTGAGCTTCAGCTTCTCCGTCGGCAGCTTGTCAATCCACGCCCGCTGCGCAGGATCGAAGTCCGGCTGCCTGGCGAGCCAAGTCTCCAGCGCTTCCGCCTGGAGAAAGCCGGAGCTGAAGACACCCAGCATAGGTGCGAACTGCGCCGCTGGCATGAGATCCTTATTCTCACCGACGAAGAGGGGTCCGGAAAGCATGCGGTTGCGGGACAGCGCAGGCTGCCCGGTGATGTAGTCGAGCATCTTGCCGCGTTCCTCCGGCGTGGCATCCCGGTAGGCCTGCATGGCAAAGAGGGATGCGAAGTCGCTCGAATAGACGCCGCGCGAGCCGGTGTCCTCGAAGACCTGGCGGAGATTTTCCGCAGTCGGCACCAGTCGCGCGCGGGCCTGCAGCACATAGGCGCGGTCGTAGTTGCAGCCGGGACTTCCATCCGGGATCGAGGTGAAGAGCTCGTGGGCGAGATCGGGATGATGCTTGGCCAGCTCCTCCATGAACTCCTCGCGGATGGAAGTCCCGCCGCGGCGATTGAGGAAATCGAAGAACTCGCGCGGCCGGTCCTTCGCCGCGACTTCAAGCAAGCGGCGGATGGACGTGAACGAGGTCTGCTCACGGGCATGGGCGGCGACTTCGAAGATCTCTTCATCCGGCACCTGGTCGACCCGCGCACCGGTGTAAGATCCCCAGGCCAAGTCGCGCCACTTGTGCGGCCCGATGCGATTGAGCAGGTCGCGGACCGAGTCATCCTTCCATGGCAATGCGGCGGCCGCGCTCGCGATGGTGTCCTCAAGTCCGGGCATCCCCGGCAAGCGCTCTAACAGCTCGAAGAAAGCGACGGGATCGCGCTTGGCCAGGCGGGCCAGTTCTTCCCGTGCGGCATCGACCTTGCCCGCGCGCAACAAGGCCTGGATGGAAGCAAAGGCGCTGGCCTCGCGGTGCTTGGACTTCGCGGCAAGCGACCCTGCCAGCGGAGCCGGCGGAGGAAGAGGAGCGGCCGCGGGCGAGGAGCGGAGCAGTGCCCAAGTTCCTCCACATGAGAGGAGGAAGAGGCAGGTAGAAGCGATAAGCCCGGGCGCTTTCATGGCAGGGAATCGAGAGCGAGTTTCTCCGCCTTGTCGCGCAACTCACCGGGTGGCAGCGAGCGTGCCCACGCCAGGGCGTCCTGGGGATCGTAGTGCGCGAATTCATCCATCAAATTCTGCTCCAGACCCTCGCGGGCTTTGCCGGCTGGCATGCGCGAGGCCAGCTCGTAGGCGCGGCGGAAGTCGCCTTGGGAGTTCCATTCGCCGCTTGCCGCACCCTTCAGTAGTGCAGTCCGTTCGGTGTCTGTTAGATCGAGGCGATCAATGCCATCGATGGCATCGTGGGCGGCAGCAGCATTGAATGGATAGAGCCACGCGAAGTAATCATCGAAAGCCGCGGAGCGCTTGTCTGCGGGCAGCTTGGCAAGGGCCTCCAGAGACAGCGGCTTGCCCGACATGGCCCGCTGCTCGACGAGCTGCGCCAATTCGCCGCCATTCAGGATCGTGAGATCTTTCAGCGGCGGCTCGGCTCCCAATTCGCCACGCACTTGCTGGATCCTGCCCAGGGTCTCGAAGCCATCCGCCAGTGACTTGAGTTCTGCCGGGACCTTGGCTGCAAGCTCGCGCGAGGCGGACTCATCGTTCCAGCGCAGCGAGAGCCAGGCCCTGCGCACGCAGCCGGGCGGCTCGCCTTTCCAGCGCCCGGTGAACCATTCCTCGAGGATGCGCCTGCAGTTGGCAGGCTCCCTCACACCGTATTTGAAGAGTTCGGCGAGCTGCTCCGGGCTGAACCCCGTGGCAGGATCGAAGGCCACTTCCGCGGCCAGGGGCGAGTCGACGAAGCTGGCGAGCAGCAACAAGCCGGGAGGCACCTTGAGCTTTTCCTCAGTCCGCGGGGCACACACGGCCACGCGGGCATAGGGTGACTGGCGGAGCAGTTCCCACACGGCATCCGGATGCAGGCCGCCGAGCTTGCTGATGGCCATCCGCGCCAGCTCGATCCGTCGCGCTTCCGGCACGGTGAGGATGAAGTCATCCAGCCACCCCGGATCGGCCAGCAGCAGCGGAGCCAGCCACTTGGTGATCTCCTCATCCTCCGCGCCGCTTGCCACCAGAGCCGCCACCTTCGCGCGGGCTTCCTTGGTGCGCCCGGACAGCGCGGCCAGGCAAATGACCTCCTCGTCGTCCGGAAGCGAAACGCCTGCCGACTCCGCCGGAGAAGTGGGAGGTGCTACTACCGGCTCCGCTTTCGTGAAGCGGCTCAGGCCCGCCGCGATACCCGCGCCCGCGACAACAGGGAGCATCCAGCGCAGCAAGACAAAGCGATCAGCATCCATCGTTTGCCGAGGATGTACGACCGCCAGATCCCCGCGAGCCCGCTATTGCAAAGATTGCGTGAAGGCCCGGTGATGATCTAACACCTCAGAGCTTCTCAATCCGGAACACCACCGGCGCGCTGTTGATGCAATCCAGCGCCTCGATCTTGTTCAGCGTGTCCTGGAGCTTCCCGAAGTTGCAGGTGTGGAGGAGGAAGACCATATCCAGGAACTCCGCGTCCGGCTGGTCCGGCTTCACGGGGGAGTGCGTGCCGGAGATGCCGATGGCGGAATCCGCCAGCACCCGCGCGACTTCCGCGATCACACCGGGCCGGTCCGTCACGTCGAAGCGGACGTAGTAGGCCGTTTCCGTATCCTCCACCGGCAGCAAGTTGCCCTGCTCGCGGTAGGGCAGGAAGCCGCGGTGACCGGTCGTCTGGCGCAGCGAGCGCGCCGCTTCCACGAGGTCCGCGACGACCGAGGATGCCGTCGGATCCTGGCCTGCGCCACGACCATAGAAAAGCGATTCACCCGCGGCATCGCCATGCACCGCCACGGCATTGAAGACGCCGTGCACGCTGGCGAGGATGTGGCTCTTCGGGATAAAGGAAGGCTGCACGCGCAGCTCCACACCGCCGTCCGCATGCTCGCGCACCACGGCCAGCAGCTTTACCACGTAGCCCAGCCGCGTGGCGAATTCGATATCGATCGGGCGCACTTGCTCGATGCCCGCGACGTGTACCTTCGCCGGATCGATGGGGAAACCATAAGCCAGCGTGGCCAGCAGGATCGCCTTGTGCGCGGCATCCCAGCCATTCACGTCCAGCGCCGGATCCGCCTCCGCATAGCCGAGAGCCTGGGCCTCCGCGAGCGCCGCGGAGAACTCGAGGCCCGCCGTGGTCATCCGCTCCAGGATGTAGTTCGAGGTACCGTTGATGATCCCGGTGATCGAGTGGATGCGGTTGCCGATGAAGGATTCCTGCACCGTCTTGATGATCGGGATGCCACCGGCCACCGCGGCTTCAAAATGGATCGGCGCATCGTGCTCCTTGGAGAGCGCGAAGAGCTCCACGCCACGCTCGGCGAGCAGGGCCTTATTCCCCGTCACCACCGGCTTCCCGGCCTTCAGTGCGGCAGCCACGATGTCATAGGCATCCGTGGTGCCGCCGATCAGCTCCACGACGATGTCCACCGCGGGATCCGCCACCAACTCTTGCCAAGCCGTCGTGAGCTTCTCCGCAGACAAGTTTACCGGGCGGATCTTGTGGAGATCGCGCACCAGCACCTTGGCCACTTCCAGCTTCACCACGCCACCGGTGCGGTCGCAGATCAACTGCGCGTTGCGCTCAAGTGCGAGCACCACGCCAGAGCCGACGGTGCCGAGCCCGGCGAGACCGATGCCAAGGGAAGAACAGTTCACGCCGCGGACTTTCGGCGCAGCATGCCGTCCGGGGAAGCCCAAAGCGGGTCACAGCACGAATGCCGAATGAAGTGTGTTTGGCAGGAGGAAAAAATCTCCATTCCCCTCACAAGCCATTCGTCATTCGGGAATTCTGAATTCGTCATTCTCCCTCCGACTGCTCCGCGGCCAGCCAATCCCCGACCTCATCCCCGTGCTCGCCCTTTTCCACGCGGCTCTTGTAGTTGAGGTAGGCCGCCTTGGCCACGTCCTTGGGCTTGGCGGGTTTGGCCGGCTTTGCGGCGGCAGGCTTGGCGGGCGCAGCGCCTGCGGCCTTCTTGGGCGCTTTCTTCGCGGGGGCCTTTTTCGCAGCCGCCTTCTTGGCAGGGGCGGGAGTCTCGGAAGCGGCTTTCTTGGCCGCCTTCTTCGCAGCTTTCTTGGCAGGCATGACGGACCGCATTTGAGCACGCGGGGTGCCAAGCCGCAAGATCGATCCAAGCCGGTGATTGTCAGCGGCCCGGCCCGACGTATAGTCCGCCCGTGGAGAACAGCTACGGATGGCGCTCATCGCGCGAGACCGCCGTGCGCCTGCCCGGACCTGGAAACATGGGCTGGTGGGTGGCCATGGCGTTCTTTGTGGCGGTATTGTTGCACGTCGCGGCCTTCTTCGCCCTGGGGAAGATCAAGATCGCCGGTGGCATTTTGCCCTTCGTGGAAGAAATCACCACCAATCCGATCAGCCAGGAGCCGGTGGAAGTGCTGCCGCCGGAAAAGGACCTCACGGTGCCGGAAGAAGTCGTGGTGCCACCGACCCCGCCATCCAAGCTGCTCGATGAGCTGGATGTGATCGCCAAGCTGCCGAAGGACACCGAGATGGAGCTCAAGCCGCAGGTGGCCGAGCCCGAGTTCGCGGTGCGCCTGGAAAATCCCGCGCTGGCGGGTGATCCGGCGGGCGCGGTCGTCGATCCCGCATCGGGCATCGACCTGACCACAACGATGCCCGAGCTAGGCCGCACCGACAACTCGCTGCCGCTGGCCTCGGACTCGCAGATCATCGTGGACCCCGGCGCGAGCGTGGTGGATGACTCGAATCTCAACCGCTTCGCCGAGGATCTCCTGAAGAAGGGTGCCAACGGCAATACCAATGCCGGCGCACTGGATGGCGTGGTCACGCTGCAGGAGATGGCCGGGCTTTCCGCGGATGTGCTGGTGGGCAAAAAGACGATGCTGCCCAGCGACCTGCTCTTCGAATACGACAGCGCCGAGCTGCGCCAGGGCGCGAAGGTCGGCCTGATGAAGCTGGCGCTGATCATCGACCGGAATCCCAAGCTCTATTGCTGGATCGAGGGCTACTCGGACCTCTTCGGCGGGGAGTCCTACAATGTCACACTCTCCCAGCGCCGCGCGGAAGCGGTGAAGAACTACCTCGTCAGCTCGCTGCGGATGAATGGCGACCGGATCATCCCGCGCGGCTACGGCATGGCCCATCCGCTGGTGGCCACCGGCAGCGTGCAGGAGCAAGCGCCGAACCGCCGCGTGGAAATCCGCATGCGCCGCACCCCGCCGCCGGGCCAGGCAGCCGCGGCTCCCCGCCCGGCCGCGACCCCGGATACCACGCCACCCCCTCCGCCGCGGGAGACCCCGACGGTGGTGAAGCCGAAGCGCGCACTGCCGGTGGAAGAAGAAAAGGAGACCCCTCCCGCGCCGACGCGGCAGCCCCAGCCCTACCGTCCTGCTCCGACCCCGCCGAAAGCCAAGCCGGTGGAGGAGACTCCGCCCCGCGCCACCGAAGTGGAGGATGAACCCGCCCCGCGGCGCGCCGAGCCGGTGGAGGAAGAGTGAGCTGAGGGAAAAGTGGCGCGAGCGCCCTTGACCCCGCCGCTCAGCAGGCTATCCCGCGGGGGTGACGCCGCTTGATCCGCCCGCCCAGCCCGGAGCCATCCTGTCCTTCGATTTCGATGGCACGCTGCATCATCCGGCGGACGATCCACCGGTCAGCCCCCGCCTGTTCCGCACGCTGGAGCGCCTGCGCCGCGACAAGGGTGCGCTGTGGGGCATCAATACCGGGCGCTCGATCGCCCACGTGGTGGAGGGTCTGGTGGAGAGCCGCTTTCCCTTCCTGCCGGACTGGGTGGTGGCGCGGGAGCGCGAGATCTGGCTGCCGCTCGCCAGTGGCCGCTGGGCCCCGCTGCATCCCTGGAACAAGGATTGTGAGGAGGAGCTGACGCGCTTCTTCACGGAGGTCCGCGGCACGCTCGACCTGATCCGCCGCGAGGTGGAGGAACACACCGGTGCCACGTGGATCGACCAGCCGGGAGATCCCGCGGGCCTGGTGGCGCGCACCGAGGAAGAGATGGCCTGGATCATGGGTCGCGTGGAGGTCCTGGCTGCGGATGTTCCCTTCTTAGGCTGGCAGCGGAATTCGATCTGGCTGCGCTTCGGCCACAAGAAGTACCAGAAAGGTAGTAGTTTGGTGGAAGTCGCCCGGCACTTCGGGCTGAGCGCCGCGCAGACCTTTGCGATCGGGGACAGCCACAATGATTTCGAGATGCTTAGCCCCACGGCTGCTGCCATGTTCGCCTGTCCGGGAAATGCCGTGGCGGAAATCTGCGAGCACGTGCGGGCCGGCGGCGGCCATGCTTGCACGGCCACGCATAGCCTCGGCTGTGTGGAGGCGCTGGACAAGTTCTTCGGCGGGCCGGTGTAGGTAGGCTTGCGCCTACCCCTCCGACTCGTGCACCGCATAGCGGATCGCCAGCAGCCGGATCGTCACGATGATCGCTGTGGTCAGGCCGAGCACCATGCCTTCCGGCTGGTTCAGCCGCTCCAGCCCGAACAAGGCCAGCCCACCGATGATGCAGGCCGTGGCATAGATCTCCTTGCGTAGCACCAGCGGGATCTCGTTCCGCAGCACATCCCGCAGCACGCCGCCGAAGGTCGCGGTGATCACCCCCAGCGCCAGGCAGGACCACCAGGGCAGGCCACGCGCCTCGGAGATCCGGATGCCCGTGACGGTGAAGAGGCCGATGCCCACCGCATCAAACAAGGACACCACGCGGTGCACCTTCTTCCACCACCCGGCACCCAGCAGCGCCACCACCGTGCCCGCCGTGGCCAGGCCGAAGACCTGCGGGTCTTTCAGGAACAGCGGCGGCACATCGCCGATCAACACGCTGCGGATCATCCCGCCGCCCGCTCCCGTCACGAAGGCCATCACGAACATCCCGAACCAATCCATCGCCTTCTCCCGCGCGGCCACCGCGCCGGAGACGCAGAAGACGAAAGTCCCGAGGATTTCCCAGATCTGGAGGAGCACGGGGGGAGGCTAACAGAGTGCGCGATGGCGGGCCAGCATTGTGGAGTGCGGCGGCATGACGCCGCTTTGGCTTCGGGTTGGTGATGCTGCGGCAAACGGCCACGGATTGCCAAAGAGTGAGCTTCTCGGTCGGCGCTTAGGTGATGCAGCGGTATGCGGCCACGAATTGGAGAAAGAAAGCGCCCCTGCATCCAAAGCGGCGTCATGCCGCCGCACTCCAAATCTACTTCGCCGCCTTGATCGCCTCCAGCCTTCCCTTGATCCACTTGGCCTCCTCATCCAGGCCGTTCGCCTCATCGAACTTTTCCAGCTTCTCGTATCGCTCCACCGGGTCGAAGCGGATCGCCTGGTGCAGTTTCCGCAGGCAGACCGGGCACAGCTCCATCGGCGTGGCATCCGCTTCGTCCAGATGGTTCGCGCCGTTCATGTTGCACTGGTAGTGGATGCAGTGCTGGATGCCGAACATGTGGCCCATCTCGTGCGTGAGCACCTTCGCCGCGCGGCGCAGGACCAGGGTCTTGGTCGAGCCGTCCGGCTTCTCGCCCTGCCATGAAGGATGGTAGCGCGCGAAGCTGAAGACACCCACGCGGTCGCGCAACGATGCCTGGCCGAAGACGAAGTTCCAGTTATCGTCCGGATAGAGATCGGTCATCGTCACGGCCAGCATCGCGTAGCCATCGGCCGGCAGCTTCTGCTTCATCCAGGTGAGGATGTCGCCGGTCTTCCACTGCTTCTTCTCGCTCTTGATCCGTGACTCCGCGGGCACGTCCTTGTCCGGCACGGCGGGAAGCATGGTCACCTGCAGCGGATGGAAATAGGCCGCGGTGTATTCGCGCAGGGATTCAAGGTCGGGCGCCAGGTCCTTCTCGAAGGTCCCGATGGGCAGGATGTAGAGCTTGTTCCGGCCGCTGTTCGGCACATTCGGCCGGGACCCCAGATACTGCGGGAAGGTCTGGCCCTTCTCCTCATGCTGCGCCAGCCAGTCCAGCCCGCGGGGCTCCTTCTTCGCCTGGAACTCCCCGCCATTCGTAAACACGCGGCGCATCTGCGGACTGAGTCCGGAGAGGCTGCCCACCGCTGCCTCCCGACCCTGCTTGTCCGGGACAGTGAAGCCAGCGAAGGCGAATCGCGCCAGCACCAGCAGCAAGGCCAGCCAACGGACAGGACGCGAGAAGAGAAATCGCATGAGGCATTAACGCGCGATCCGCCGGGGCTTTTGAAGCTTTTTCGGAAGCTACACTGGCACACTCATCCCCTCGGCCTCGGCCAACTTCCGCTGCTGTTCATCGAAGGTCAGGAAGACCGGCGAGGCAAGGTGCAGGGCTGTCGCGACATGTAGGATATCCACGAGCCGATACCCTCCACCTCCCGTGTGCATGGCACTGAGTTCCTCAGCGATTCTGTGCACATCCGCCCAATCCACGCTCACGATTTCGATCACCCCGCCCGTGAGGTCGGCCTGCAAGTTGCGCAGCATTGTGGAGCCCTCTGCAGGCGAATAGCCTCTGCTGCGGTCGTTGCTGTGGAGCCGCATCTGGAGGCGGACGGATTGGCGGAACTCAAGGAGAAGCAGGGAGGACGCCGCAAGTGGCCTGCCAAGCTGGCCCATATAGGAAGCGGCTGCGGAAGAGAAGACCTGCCTATGATAGAGGGAGCAAAGGAAGGAGGTGTCGGCAAACTCGCTGGTCATCCTTCTTCTCCTTCAAGTTCCGCCTCGCGCATCGCCCGGACTTCTTCCGCGCTGGCAATTCGATCCCCCCAGATCTCTCGTAGCCGCGCTTCAAAATCCGGCATCTTCACCTTCTTCGTCCTTCGCGCAGTCACCGGCGTCAGCATCGCTACCGGCTTGCCGCGGCGCTCGATCTGGATCTCCTCCCCTTCCCCCAGCCATGATTCCAGCTTGGCGAAGTCATTCCGCAGATCCCGCAGGGTAGCCCGTTTCATGTGGACAAAATATGTCCACATGGGGCGCAGGTCAATTCCAAGGAATCTTCACCCCTGCCGTCTTGGAGCCTTGGAAAACCTCCGGACCACAAAAGTTGCCACGAGGCAAACTGCCAGGCACGGGACGAATATTAGAAGCAATGTGAAGAGATCGGGTGTGGGCGAGAACATCCACGCAGCGACCGCCGCTACCACGAAGGAGCATACCAAATAACGAGTCCCGGGCTTGCGCATGAGTCCGAACACGAAGCGAAATCCGCCCCGCTATCCACCCAAATTTCTTGGACCTTGGAACTTAGAATTTGGAACTTAAACTGTGTCGCGTGCTCCCTTGGTTCCAAAACGGCGCGTTTCCCCTCTATCTGGCCCCCATGGCCGGGGTCACGGACGTGGTCTTCCGCCAGATCTGCAAGGAATTGGGCGCGGACGTGATGGTCACGGAGTTCGTCTCCGCGGAAGGCATCATGCAGGCCGATGAACGGACCCGGAAGTACACCGAATTCACCGACGAGCAGCGGCCGGTAGGCGTGCAGCTTTTCGGCGGCGATGGCGAGCGGATGGGGGAGGCGGCCAAGAAGATCATCACCTGGAAGCGGCCCGACTTCATCGACATCAATTTCGGCTGCCCCGTGAACAAGGTGGTGGCCAAGAACGGCGGCTCCTCGCTCCTGAAGGATTGCCCGACCCTCGCCTCCGTGGCCTCCGGCGTGAAGAAGGGCGTGGCAGGTGAAGTTCCCGTCACCGCGAAAATCCGGATCGGCTGGGACGACAAGACGGTGAACGCCGTGGAGGTCTGCCGGATCCTGGAGGATTGCGGCATGGAGGCCATCGCCGTCCACGGCCGGACCCGCTCGCAGGGCTACTCCGGGGAGGCGAACTGGGAGGTGATCGATGCCTGCGCCCGGGCCGTGAAGATCCCCGTGATCGGCAATGGCGACGTGGCCAGCGGCGCGGACTTGGCCCGGCGCAAGCGCGAGACCGCCGTCTCCGGCGTGATGATCGGCCGCGCCGCGATGCAGAATCCGTGGATTTTCCGTGAGGCAAAATACTATCTCCAGACCGGGGAAACCCTCACGGCCGTCCCGCTGGAGGAGCGCTGGGAGCTGGTCCTGCGCCATTGCCGGCTGGCCGTAAACAGCGCCCGCTACGGCGCGGAGCGGCACGCCATGATGTCGATGCGCGCCCGCCTGATGGCATATTGCAAGGGTTTCCCGGGGGCCAAGGAGCTGCGCCAGCGTCTCGCCCGGGTGGAATCCGTGGCGGAGGTGGAGGACATCGCTGCCCTGTCTCTGGCCGCGGCGGCTGCCGAGCCGCTCCCGGCTTAAACACCCATTACAATTTCGATTTGCTTGGCGGGCAGTCCTGCTAGGGTTCCGCGCATGGAAAGCCATGAAGTGCTGCGCCGCGCGTTCTCCAAGACCAGCCCGAAGGCCGTCGCCGCGGACTTGGGCATTTCCCTCTCGCTCGTCTACAAGTGGGCGGAGAAGCAGAGCGAAGATGGCAGCGGCAGCCGCAACCCGCTCGACCGTCTGCTCAAGATCATCGAGCTGAGCGGTGACCTCGGCGTCATCGAGTGGCTCTGCCAGCAGAGCGGCGGTTACTTCGTGCGGAACCCGCAGAGCCATTGCGCGAAGGGCTACCAGGTCCTGCCCGCGACGAATGAGATCATCGGCCAGTTCTCCGCGCTGCTCCAGCAGATCTCCGCGGCGGCACTGGACCACTCCATCAATGCGAAGGAGGCGAAGGATATCCGCGAGTGCTGGGACAAGCTGAAGAGCTACGCCGAGGGCTTCGTGCGCTGCTGCGAGGAAGGCGACTACGACCAGATGCTGCACATCCCGAAGCCTTCCGAAGGCCCGCCGCGCTATGCGGTGAACAAGTAAGTGGCGAGAATGCCGAATGAAGAATTCCCGAATGCCGAATGGCGTGTGGGGAAGATGAGGAAGGCCGGGTTTGGCGCGGCGTCCGCCCGCCATTTCTTCCGCACCAAAGGTGCACCCTATCGTAGCCCCGGGCACTCGCCCGGGATGATTTTCGGGCATCATCCCTGAGCCCTATCGGGGCGACCTAAAAGGGTGCACCGTTGCCCGAGCAAACGGCGTCCCTCTACCCGCGATCACCGGATTAGGTCGCCCATTCAGGGCTCCATGATCGGTTCGCCCGCCGGTCCCCGGGCGCTGCCCGGGGCTACGATAGGATGCACCTTTGGTGCGGCTGGATGTCTCCTGTTAGAGTCTGTTAGGCCTTGCCGGGCGCTTCCGGAATCTCCGGTGTCGCGAGATAGACCGTGGGATCCGGAACGCCCGCGAGGATGAAGGCTTCCCGCCGCTCCACACAGGTACCGCAGGTGCCGCAATGGATCTCGCCACCCTTGTAGCAGGACCAGGTCTCCGCGAAGTCGATGCCCAGCTCCACGCCACGCTTGGCGATGGCCGTCTTGTCCATCGCAATGAAGGGTCGCATCAACTGAATGCGCGCGTAGGTGCCTTCCTTCATCGCCATCGCCATGCCTTGCATGAAGGGTTCGCGGCAGTCCGGGTAGATCGCGTGGTCACCGGAGTGCGCCGCGATGGCGAGCGCCTCCGCCTCCACGCTTTCCGCGAAGCCACAGGCCACGGCGAGCATGATGCCATTCCGGAAGGGCACCACGGTGCGCTTCATGTTTTCCTCCGCGTAGTGGCCATCGGGAATGTCGCCACCGCTCTTCAGCAGGTCGGAGGCGAAGCATTCATTCATGAAGCCGAGGTCGATCACGCGGTGCGGAATGCCGGCGCGCTCCGCATGCAGCTTGGCGAAGGGGATCTCGCAGGCGTTATGCTTGGACCCGTAGTCGAAGGACAGGGCTGCGACTACTTCGTGGTCTCGCCGGACTTCATGGAAGGCGGTCACGGAATCCATGCCACCGCTGAGTAGGACTACGGTTTTCACGGGTGAGAACTGGGTAAGCACTGGGTGCGCCGACTTTAGTCGGCCCGAGTGGTTGAGTGATTAAGAGTATGGGGACCTTTGGGTGTTTCCTGGCCGACTAAAGTCGGCGCACCCAGTCTCACGCTTCAGGGTAACGCGCTTCCGCGGTAAGCTGGATGCCGCCGCGCGGGGAGAACTTGCCATTCACCACGATCTCCAGCGGGCTCATCGCCGCCATTAGGTCGTCCAGCACGCGGTTCACGATCTCCTCGTTGAAGGCGGGCAGGTTGCGGAAGGAGGCCAGGTAGAACTTCAGCGACTTCGTCTCCACGCAACGCTCGCCGGGCACATAGCGGATCACCAGGTGGGCAGTGTCCGGCTGGCCGGTGACCGGGCAGAGCGAGGAGAATTCCGGGCAATCCAAGGTGATCCAGAAGCGGCGGCCGGGCCGACAGTTCGGGAAAGTCTCGAGCTTGGCCTCCTCCGGGCTGGTGGGCAGGCGGTTCTCCGAGCGGCCGAGCAGGGTGAGATCGGATGATTTCTCGTTCACGGGCGGGAAGATGGCCCCGGCGGCCCGGCCTTGTCGATGGCGGGATGCTGCCGCGGGCGAGATCGCGTTGGTTGAAGAATGCCGGGCTTGTTGTAATGAAGGTCGGGGCTCAACGTAGAGCCCTTTCCTCCTCGCACCCACTGATACGACGATGAAATCGATCCGACAGCTCGCACTGCTTGCAGCCCTTCTGGGATTCCAAGCCCAAGCGCAGGAGGAGCCCAAGAAGGAAGCCGCGCCGCCCTCGGCCCCGGCTGCGGCGGAGAAGCCTGCTCCCACCGGCCACGTCTTCGCCTGGGGCTTCATGGACTGGGAGCAGATGCAGACGCGCGGCGGCACGACCCAGGGCGCGGAGGTCACGCTTTTCACCGGGACCAAGCCATCCTGGCAGCGCCTGCGCCAGCCGGGCCTCGACAAGTTCGAGCAGGACCGCCGCGCGATCCTGGCCATCGCCGGGAACTACCGCGTGAGCTTCGACTTCACGGAGACCGCGGGCCTCGTGGAGAACTTTAAGCCGACCCGGCCCTACTTCTCCTGGGGCACGGAAAACGTGACCGTGCTGGAGGACAGCGGCGGCTTCATCTCCCTGCAGCACTCGCTGGTCATGTATTTCAAGAACGACAAGGGCGAGGTGGAAGGCCCGAACGTGATGAAGCACTGGCGGGAGGACTGGACCTACCAAGACACGGAGATGCAGGTCTATCAGGGCGATCTCACCTGGAAGAAGATGCCGGTGGAGAGCCCTGCGGGGAAGTGGACACAAGCGGTCTTCCAGGTCGATGACTCGCCGCGCTACGAGGCCTCCGGCAAGTGGAGCCACGAGGGCGGCCTTTCGATGTGGCGCAGCGATCTCCGCCAGCGTCCGCTACCGCGCCGCGAGTTCTCGATCCGCAAGGACTACAACGTCCAGCAGGGCACCGATGAAATCACCCTCACTCCGAATGGCTGGGTCCACGTGCAGAGCAACCGCAAGCTGCAGGTGAACAAAGACGGCTCGCTGCAATACGTCGGCCAGGAGATCGGCGTGGACCGCTATGAGGAGATCACCTCGCCGGACCTCGCCACCGCCTTCAATGCCTACTGGGCCAAGACCGGCGGCTACTGGAAGGACGTGCGCGAGACCTGGGACAAGGTGCTGCGCGAGCGCGATGGCTTCTCGATGAAGGACACCTATGATGGGAAGCAGCTCTTCATGATCCACTTCGAGCACGCGGAGCAAGTCGAGCAAGCAGAGAAGCCGGATCCGGAAGGGGATCTCAAGCACGCGCAGGAGACGATCCGGAGTTTCCTGAATTGATCGCCGCCGCCGTAGGAAACGGACGGCTCTATCGCTGGGAGCGCGGAGCCACTGGCCCGCAGAAGTGACCCCATGGCATGGCGCATCCCGCGGGTTGAATCGAAAGCGCCGTGAGGATTCTGCAGGTCTTTCCCTGCTGTGATACCTGGGAACCATTCTGCGGGCCAGTGGCTCCGCGCTCCCAGCGGTGGAGTCTTCACCACGATCACACCCGCTCCACCGTCTTCTTCAGCGCCAGCGGCAGCACGATTAGGCAGGACGCGATCCCCACCGCGATGAAGCTGACAAACACCGCATCCCAGCCAAAGGCCTTCGACATCACGGCGGGCAGGAATCCCGCGAGGATCTGGCCGATCGAGCCAATGCCATTCACAATCCCACACACGGTGCCGGCATGCTCCGCGCCGCCGATTTCCTGGGGAGCCGTGCCGGAAATGATGGCGTCCGAGATGTAGAGGAAGCAACCGATCACGCCGATCGCGATGGCATTCCGCTGGAGGACGGCCTGCATCGTCCCCTCGCTCGCCACCTCATGCGTGACCAGGCGGTATGCGAAGATCGCGGCGACCATGCCGACCAAGGCGATCAGCGCAAAGCGGGAGCGGTTCCGCGAAAAGTAACGGTCCGCCAAGAAGCCCCCGGCGATCAGCCCCACGACACCGCCCGCCTCAAAGGCATTCGAGGTGATGGAGGAGGATAGCTTGGGCAGTCGGATCACCTCGTGCAGATAGAAGGGCAGCCAGTTGAACAAGGTGTAGCGCGTGTACTTCAGGCCGAAGTAGGCGAAGCCTAACAGCAACACCGCGGGCCTCTTCAGCATGTCCCAGAAGCCTTGCGACAGCTTGCCGCTCGTCTTCTCAGCCATATCCTCTCCGAAGGAGTAGCCGCGGTCCTCCGGCCGGTTGATCAGGAACAGCCCTTGGATGATCCCGATCACCATCACCACGCCGCCGCAGATCATGAACATCTCGCGCCAGCCGAAGTGTTCCATCATCTCAGCGGCGAAGGCGGTGGCCGCCATGCTGCCGACGATGTAGCAGGTGAGCCAGAAGCCCATGACCCGGCCGCGCGCCGCTTCGCTCACCCATGCAGTCACGATCTTGCAGGTATTCGGCCAGCCGGTGGCTTGGAACAGGCCATTAAGCGACCAGCAAATCGCCAGCACCGCGGGGAAGGGAAAGAAACCGAAGGCCGCCGTGGCGATGGCCGACAGGCACATCCCCACGAACAAGGCCAGCCGCGGGCCTTTGCGGTCGCCCAGCGACCCGCTGATGAACTGGCCCAGCGCGTAGCAGCACGCGTAGGCCGACTCGATGTAACCGATAGTCGTCACATCCATGCCGCCTTCCACCAGCGAGGACTTCGCGACGGCGAGGTGCTTGCGCGTGAAGTAGTAGAAGAAATACGCGAGGTAGCTCAGGATGAGCATTCGCGCCTGCAGGGAGCGCAGGGTCGGGGTGGTCGGCCGGTGCGCTTCCATCTTGTGTGCAGCTTGCCTGGGCTTCTACGGCCCGGCCCTTGGCTAACATTCGCCGGGCGGGCCTTCAATTCCTTCCCGCCCCATCCTCCGCGAGGGATCCTGCGTGACGATCCTGACACTCATTCGCCTGACTCCCGTGAAGCGAAGTAGCGCTCCGCCAACCCGAAGGACATCGTCATCCCGGAGCCGCTGGTGCCGCCGGCGATCGTCACGCCCGGTGCGGCTTCAGTGCGGAACTCCACATCGCCATAGTGTTTCGCGTAGATCCCGTGCCAGCGCTCGGCGATGGTCCAGTCCGGGAAGTCGAAGAGCTTGCGCAGCTCGCGCAGGATCAGCTCGTCGATCTCCGCCTTGTCGAAGATCTCGAAGTCTCCGTACTCATGCGAGTCCCCCAGCACGATCCCGCCGGAGCGGTCCTGCGAGGCCATGACGTGGATCCCGTAGGCGTCCAGCTCCGGCATCTCCATGGCCACGCGGGCCTTCACCGCGGCCAGCGAGGGGCAAGTCAGAAAGCTGGAGTACTGGCGCAGCGTCAGGCCGCTGGCGAGCATCGGGCCGAGCTGCCAGCCGCCGGGTTGGGGCACCGTGCGCAGCATCTGCAGCTTGCAGAGCTTCAGCGGACTGGCGGCGAAGATCTCCGGGAAGAGCGACTCAAAGTCATGGCCGGAGCAGACCAGCGCTTCATCGTAAGAATGCACTTCACCGCGGGCCGTGTGGAGCTTGCCCTCGCCCAAGCGGGTCACGGCGGTGTTCCAGTGGAAACTTACGCCATGCCGCTCTGTCAGGTAGTCTGGCAGCAGGGCCATGGCCTCGCGCGGGTCCACATTCATCTCGGAGCGGCTGAACATCCCGGCCTTCGCCACGCCGCGCTTCACCCCGGGACAGCCTTCCTCCACCTGGCTGCGTGTCATCAGCTCGACCTGGAAGCCCGCGTCCGGAGCTGCCGCCACGAATTCCTCCAGCACCGCTACTTCGTCATCGTGCGCCACCACATGCATGCTGCCACAGGGCCGGACATAGGCGCCGCTTGCCTGCGTGAATTCCAGCCACAGCTCGCGGCTGCGCAGGGCCAGCGGGAAATGCTCCGCGGGCTGCCCGATCGGCCAGCACATGCCGAAGTTCCGCACGGAGGCTCCGCGCGCCCTGTCGCTGCGCTCGAAGACCGTGACCCGGTAGCCCGCGCGGGCCGCCGCCCAAGCATGAGCCAGGCCCACGATGCCCGCGCCGATGATCGCGACATGAGGTGAGGATGCTTTCATCAATCCGGAGAAGCTAGATGAGCCTGCGCAGCGGGAACCATGGCAGCAACGGTGAACTTGCTGGCAAAAACGCCAAGCCCCGGGGCGATTTCGCCGCGCTCCCCGGAACTTGCTTTTCGCCAAGGGGATTGACTGAATTGCCACATGCAGCGGCAGCCTCCACCTGAAGCTCTCCAGCGCACCTGGCGCGTCGGCGTGCGCCTGGTCGATTGGGCGCAGGGCTTCGGCAACCGCATCTATGGCGGTATCCTTGACTTCCTGCGGGAGGGCCATTCCTTCGAGCTGGAATTCGTGCAGCCCAGCGGCGGCGACCTGCATCCCGCGCGGATCGATGAGCAGTGGGACGGCGATGGCCTGCTGGTCTTCCGCTACACGCCGGCGGAGGCCAGGGCCTGGCGCAAGCGCGGCATCAAGGTGGTGAACCTCAGCGTGGAGCAGCCGCCGAAGGGCCCGCTCTTCCCGCGCGTGACCCTGAACAACCTCGCCGCCGGGCGCATGGCCGCGGAGCATCTGTTAGGCCTGGGCCTGCGGGACTTCGCCTTTCTGCACGAGCCCACGCGCAAGTACTCCTGGGAGCGCCTCGAAGGCTTCCGCAAGCGGCTCAAGCAGGAGGGCCGGGATTGCCGTGTGCTTGAGCTGCCTTCCTCCACCTTCCCGCCGAGGCTCCGCGCGCGGCAGAACGAGCAGATGGCCTGGCGTCTGATGGCCTCGCTACAGGCTCCTTGCGGGCTCTTCGCGAAGGACGACATTGCCGCCGTGATCGCGATCCGTGCGCTCAAGCAAGCCGGCCACCGTGTGCCGGAGGATGTGCCGGTGATCGGTGTGAGCGATGACATCGTCTTCTGCCACTCCACCACGCCGGCCCTAAGCAGCATCCGCTTCCCCGGCAGGGAATTCGGCCACGCCGCAGCGAGCCTCTTGCAGCGCATGATGAGCGGTGAACAGATCGATCCCGACACGCGGATCCAGATCGCGCCGCCGGGCATCAGTGTGCGGGAGTCCACCGGTCGCGTGGAACTCGCCGATCCCGTGGTGACCCGCGCAATGAATTTCATCCGCAGCCGCCCGCTCCATCTGCCGGTCGATACCGCGATCCTCTGCCGTGAGGCCGGTGCTTCCCGCGAGCAACTCCGCCAGCGCTTTCACGCCAGCCTGGGCCGCACGCCGAAACAGGAGATCGACCGCGTGCGCTCCGAGAAAGTCGCCGATCTCCTCAAGCGCACGGACTGGACCCTCGAACGCCTCTCGGAACACTGTGGCTTCTCCGGCGGAGATGAGCTGTGCCGCTTCATGAAGAGGGTCACTGGGTCAACGCCCGGGGAGCTGCGGAAGAGGGGGTAGCCGTCACGGTGCAGACGCCACCATCCCCTCCAGCCACGGCATCAGCGGGTGCAAGCGGTAGAGGCAGGTATCGCCTTTCACCATCTTGCGCAGGTAGGGCATGGCCGCCGGCGTCTTGTGGAAGGCAGCGGCCACGGCCACGCGCTCGTCCTTGTCTAACAGACGAAGGCCCACTTCCGCGAAGCGCAGGGCGGCATCCATCCGCAGTTCGGGATGCGCCGGGTCATCGAGCGTCGCGGTAAAGGCAGCGAGGGATGCCGGGTAGTCACCGCGCAGATTCGCCAGTGCACCGCGCAGCAGGCGGATGTCCGCGGCGTAGCGGCCCGCCGGGAAACGCTTCTCATAAGCGGCCAGCTCTTCTCCCAGCGCTTTCACTTCACCCTCGTCCGCCTTAGCGGCAGGTGTCAGCCGCTTGTAGCCGTTCATGATCGGCGACTCCGGGAAGTGGAAGGCGCGGATCTGCGGGATGGGAGAGAGCCCGCGGACCTTCCAGCGCAGCAGGCGCAGCTGCGCCGCTTCGGTCTTCGGGCCATCGGGATACTTCGCCAAATACTCCTGCCAGGATTGCAGCGTGTCGTTGTTGAGCCGCGGCCAGCCGTTGGAGTCGTCGACCTGGCGGATGCGGTCGAGGAAATCGAGGCACGGTGCCAGCGGCTGCCACTCGCCCTCGGCCGCTTGCACGATGGTCCGGAATTGGCGGATCGGCACATACTTGCGGAACAAGTCCGGCGTGACATCCGGCAGCGATGAAGCGGCGTAGAGATCCTCCAGGTCATCGCCCAAGCGCACCAGCATTTCTTCCTCCATGCCGGTGCGGTGCTTCGCGAAGTCCTCGCGCCATTCGCCGATCTGCTGGTGGATCGCCGCCATGTCGCGGTCGTCCTTCTCCGTGAGCGATTCGAGCGTCCACTCGAACTCATGGTGCTCCGGGTCGGGACCGGGATATTCCAGCGACTCGATCAACTGGTAGGCGGAATTCGAGGCGCTGTAGTCGCCCGGCATCCAGCGGCCTAACAGGGTGGGTGGCACGAAGTTCCATGGCACGGCGCGCGCCGCTTCCGCGGTGGTGGGGAAGTCCTCGCGCAGCCGCTTCACCAGCTTGGCCGAGAGCGCATTCGCCCCGGTCTCTTCCGCCCGCGCGGCGCGGTAGTGCGAGAACTCCGCCAGGCGGAAGAGCGCATCATTCGCAGCCTCCAGTGCCGGTGCTGCCACCGCGGAATCCTGCGAATGCTCCGCCGCCGCGAGGTAGAGCGGCAGCGCGTGCTCCAGCTCATCGCGCGAGTCGAGTTGCTCCTCCACCGTGGCGGCGGAGAGCCCCAGGAAGCGGCCATTGTGGCGGCGCAGCAGGTCCAGCTTCTCATCCTCGCTGCCCGCGCAGGCGAAGAGCTGCTGCAGTGGCAGGCACAGTTCACCGCGCTGCTTCTGCCACAGCCTGGCGATCTCCAATTCCAAGGCAGCATCCTTCCCGCCGCCCGCCTGGAGCTTCTTGTAGGCCTCCGCGAGCGGTGCCACGCGCCGGTCCCACTTCGCGCGGTCCATGCGCAGCCGCTCCGGCACCAGCCAGTTGCCCACCGCGTCTTCCTCGTAGGGATCGTCGTCGCCGCGTCTCTTCTCGATGATCGCCGGATCAAGCGCTTGAAGCGCCAGATCGAAACGATGGGCACCGATCGCCCGGCCACGCACCGCGGCGCGCAGGAAGAAGGTGGCCGGATCATCCGGCGGCAGGCCGGCCAGGGGCTTGGCCAGCGAGTCGAGGTCACCGAACTGCACGATCGCATCCAGCCACTGCCGCGCCTCGTATTCCGGATGCAGCTTCGCCAGTGAGCTCGGATTCGGCGAGTAGCCGTCAGGGCCATTCGTCTGCGCGTAGAGATCCAGGAAGGCGGCCCCTGCCTCGCCGCCGCGGAAGCGCGCGATGGCGCGGTCGAAGGCACAGGAATCCGCGAGCGTGCTATCCGGGTAACCGCTCACCAGGTGGTCATAGGTGTCTGCCGCCTCGCGATAGCGGCCGAGCCCGGCCAGTGCCACCGCGCGGCCTTGCAAGAGATCCTCCGTGGCTGCTTCCTTGGCCACGCGGTCGAAGAGTGCGAGCGCCTGCCCCGGCTCATCCTCTAACAGCGAGGACCAGCCGAGGATCGTCAGCGTTAGCGCATCGGGCGCGCCTTGATGGCGGCGCACCACTGCCTCGCCCAGCCGCGCCAGCGCATTCTTCGCGAAGGGCCGCGGGGCGATGATCCGGCGGTGGAGGAAGTCCAGGGTGCGGCGGTCGCTGGAGAAGTTCTCCCCTTGGTTCAACTCCTCCCGCGCGACAGGGTCCAGCGCCTGGAAGACGAAGAGCCGCGCCACCTCCGGCTGTGCGGCCATCTGGTCCCAGGGCATGGTTTCGACCAGCTCCTCCGCCCCCGACGTGGTGTCCGGGTATTCGAAGATCTCGGCGAAAATCGCATCGCACTCCCGCAAGACCGAGCGGAAGGCCTCGCGCGAGGGCCGGATGGACAGCCGCTGCAGTTGCTCCTCGATGGCCTTTCCGTAGTCACCTTCCGCGAGCTTGGCGGCGGAGATCCAGCCGTGCGCATCCGGCACGAAGCGACCTTCCGGATAGCTTTCCAGATAGGACTGGAAGGCCGCGGCGGCGGCCTGGCAGTGCTCCGCGCCGTGCTGGGGATCCTCATCATCCTTCAGCTCGCGCTGGGCCCGCGCCAGCAGCGCCCGCCCGATCATGAAGCGCGCCACCTCCGCCCGCGGGTGATCCGGATAGTTCTCCGCCACGGCACGGAATTTATCCTCCGCCAGCGGGTAGTTTCCCTTCAGAAAAAGGAAGCCCGCGTGCTGGACCTGGTAGTAGGGCTGCAGTGCGGCCGGTGCTTCCCGCACGCCGCGCTCCGCCCGCTCCGCCCAGTTCCGCAGACTGGCCTGCCGCTCCTCGTAGTCGTCCAGCGTTTGCTTGTATTCCTCGTCCGTCTCGCTCCAGTCCCGCTCCGGCTGGGGGCTGCCCCAGCGCGATCCCGACTTCAGCTGCGCGGCGCGGTCGGCCAGATACTCCTTCGCCCCGGCCAGGCCCGCATCGGTGGCGGCGAGCTCCCGCAACTCGTGCAGGTAAGTCGCCACGCGCGCGTTGAAATTGCCCTCGCGATTGCGGGTGAGCAGCGTGTCGATCTTCGCGAAGCGCTCGTTCACGCCCAGGCCGGGCAGCGCGCCATTCAAGGTCGTGCAACCCTCGATGAGCTCCAGCGAAGTCGCGGCATCCTCCGCCCGCGGCCGCGCCTCCTGGAACAATTCCTTCCAGCCCTTCCCCGGGATGCGCTGCGGGTATTTCTCCAGCGGCGGTGGTGCGTTGTAAAACCAGGGACCACAGGCGAGGAGCAGGGGCGTCAGGATCAGGACGCGGCGTTTCATGGAGTGGAGGTGTTGGGTGATGGAGCCGGAGTGGAAGTCGTTCGTTCTTCCAGCCAGGGTATGAAGGGCCGGAGGCGGAAGAGGCAGGTATCACCGTATGCCAGCTTGCGCAGCCATGCCAGGGCCGCCGGTGTCTTGCGGAAGGCATTTGCCAAGGCGGCACGTTCGTTCAGGTCGATCAGGCGCAAGCTGATCTCGGCGAAGTAGAGCGAGGTGGTCCTGCGCATCTCGGGATGCATCGGGTCCGCGAGGATTGAGCTGAGGCAGGCAAGCGATGTCTCGTAGTCGCCCATCTCCGCGGCTACCACGGCGCGCAGTTCCGCGATGTCCGCCGCGTAGCGTCCGCCGGGGAAGCGCGCCTCGTGCGCGGCCAGGTCGCGCTTCGCGGCCTCCAGCACTTCCGCCGCCACCGGGCGCGGCCGGGTCAGCCGCTTGTAGCCGCCGATGATCGGGGCCTCCGGAAAATGGAAGGCGCGGATCTCCGGGACCGGCGCAAACGCGCGGACCTGCAGGCGCAACCGCAGCAGCGAGGCGGGCTCGGCCTTCGGGCTGTTAGGGAAGCGCGCCATGTAGCGCTCCAGGGATTCCACGGTGTCCGGATAAGGCCGCTTCAGGAATTCCAGATGGGCTTCCAGCTTCGACGAATCGCCGCTGCTAGCGGGCAGCACGGCTCCCGGCCCGCCCTCCCGCATCTCCTCGTAGCCCAGGAAGAGCATCGGGGTCATCCCGGGCAGATTCGCGGCGGAGATCAGGTCGTCCAGCTTGCTGCCGTAGTGGTTGATGGTGTCTTCATCCAGCTTCGGGCGCCTGCTGTTGAAGTCGGCGAGCTGTTCCTGCAGGCGTCGTTGGACCGCTTCGATGCTAACAAGTTCCTCCGCCATGTTGGTCCGCGTGACCCATGCCAAAGCACCGGGCTCAGCCTCCGGGAATCCAAGCGCGCGCGTGATCGCGGCCTCGGAGTCCCTGCGTGAGTAGTCGCCGGGCATCCAGCGGCCCATCATCAGCGGCGGGGTGAAGTTCCACTTCGCCGCGCGTCGCGCTTCCGGCCTGTTAGGGAAGTCCGCTTGCAAGCGTGCGGCCATGCGCGCGGAGAGCCCTGCCATGTCCGCCTCCACCGCGCGCGCGATGCGGTAGTGCGAGAACTCCGCGAGACGGAAGATCGCCTCATTCGCCTCCTCCATGGCCGGGGCCGCGATCTCCGCATCCTGCGAGAGCTCCGCGGCCATGCGGAAGTGGGCCAGCGCATGATCCAGTTCATCGCGCGAATCCAGCTCCTTCACGATGGTCTCCGCGGGCACGCCCATGAAGGCGGCATTGGTTCGGCGCAGCAGGTCCAGCTTCTCGTTCTCGCTCATCGCGTAGTCGAAAAGGCGTTCCAGCGGGAAGGTCACCTTGCCGCGCAGCGCCTTCCAGCGGCGACCGATCTCCAGGTGGATAGCGGCGTCCTTGCCCCCGCTGGCCTCCAGCCGTTGATAGGCCTCCGCCAGCGGCGCGACATCGCGTTGCCACCGGGCCTCGTCCATGTGGAGCAGTGGCTGGATTTCGTAGCCCGCCAGGAAGCCGGGCTCGCCCGTTGGTTCAGCAGGCTCCGCGGCCACGGGGTCCAGATGCTGCCGCGCCAGATCGAAGCGATGTGCTGCAAGGGCGCGGTAACGCACGACGGCACGCAGCAGGCCCGCACGCGGATCATCCACTGGCAAGTTGGCCAGCGGCTTGGCCATGCCTTCCAGCGATCCGAACTGGGCGATGCTATCCACCCACTGGCGCAGCTCGAATTCGGGGTAAAGCTGCTCGCCCTGTGGCAGACCGCCGTAGGGTTCCAAGCCGCGGCCCAGCAGATCCAGCAGCGCTTCCCCGGACTCCCCGGCACGGGCGCGCTCGATCGCACGGTCAAAGGCGGTGGACTTCGCCAGCGGACTGGTGGGGAAAGACTCCACCAGATCCTGATAAGTCGCCGCGGCTTCCTCATGGCGACCCAGCGCGGCCAAGGCCACGGCCCGTCCCTGGAGCAGCTCATCGGACTTCGCCATGGCCAGTGCGCGGTCAAAGAGCGCGAGCGCCTGCGCCGGTTCATTGCCCGTTTGAGCCACCCAGCCGAGCACCAGCAGGGTGAGGGCATCGGGCTTGCCGTCTGTGACATTCACTGCCGCCTTGCCCAGCTCCAGAAGCGCGGTGCGGACATAGGGCCGCGGGAGGAGGATCCGGCGGTTCAAGAAGTTCAGCGTCGTGCCATCGCTGGACAGGTTGCGGTCCAGGTTCGGCAAGCCGTCGCGGACCGCCGGATCGAGGGCGAGGTAGACGAAGAGGCGTGCGACTTCCGGGCGCTTGACCATCTCCGCCCAAGGCAGGCCCGCACCATCTTCCCGCGGATAGGCTCCGTTTTCCGGATCCTTGATGACCGCGGCGAAGATCTCCTCGCACTCGCGCAGCACCCAGCGGACGTCATCGCGGGAAGAGCGGCTCGACCAGCGGGCGAGCAGCTCCTTCACGGCCAGCCCCGGTCGCTTCAGCTCCAGCGCCACCGCGGCCACCCGACTATGGGCATCCGCCACGAGGCGGCCCTTGGGATAGCTGGCGAGGTAAGCCTCGAAGGCCTGGAAGGAGTCGTTGACCGGCCCGGGCCGCCAGAACTCCAGGTAATACTCGAATTGATACGGAATTTCGGCGGGCGAGGGCAGGCAAGCCCCGATCATAAAGCAAGCGATTTCCGCGCGCGGATGATCGGGCCAAGCCGCCATCACCGCGCGGAACTCCGCCAGCGCGGCAGCCTGGTTTCCCTCGCGTAGCAACATGGCAGCACGCTGGACACGGTAGTTCGGCTCCAGCGCCGGCGGGCAAGTCGCGAGTCCCTTCTCGATCCACTCCGGGGAACTGCCGCCCCAGGTGCCGAGCAACTGTTCGCGCTGCCGCAAGTACGGCTGCCCGGCCAGAAGCACCGCATGATCCGCGGCCAGCTCGCGCAACTCCAGCAGGTAGGTCGCGATTTCCGCGTCGAACTCGCCATCGCGGTTGCGCGCGATCAGTTCATCCACCCGTGCCAGCCGATCCTGCAAGGTCAGGTCGGGAAGCTTCGCGCCAAGGGCACGGCACTCGGCGAGTAGCTGCTCACGGGTGGAAAGCGCCGCCGGTGCCGGCCGCGTCTCCGTCAGGATCTCGCGCCAGCCCTTGCCCGGGATGCGCTGCGGGTACTTCTCCAGCGGCGGCGGTGCCTGGTAGAAGAAGAGGCCGCAGGAGAGGAGCAGGGGCGTCAGGAGCAGGACGCGTTTTTTCATGGAGTGGCGGATAGAGGGTCGGGGTGATGCCTGGGATCGATCATTGTTCTTCCAGCCAGGGCAGGAGCGGCCGCAGGCGGAAGAGGCAGGTATCACCGGCGGCCAGGTTCCGCAGGAAGGGCAGGGCGGATCGGTTGGCCTGGAAGGCTTCCGCGATGGCTTGCCGCTCTTCGGGCTCCAGCAGGCGCAGGCCGAAGTACGAGAGATATAGTGCTGCATCCAGGCGCAGCTCGGGATGCTGCGGATCGGAGAGGATGGCGGTGATGCCGGCGAGCGCCGCTTCCGTTTCACCCCGCGTTGCCGCGAGCTTGGCCCGCAGCAGGATCACATCGGCATGGTAGCGGCCCATCGGGAAGCGCTGCGCGTACGCCGCGAGTTCGCCGGGCAAGGCATCCAGCGTTTCCGGCTCGGCCGCCTCCTTGAGCATGATCGCGGGATAGCCGTCCGGGATCGGCGCCTCGGGGAAATCGCATTGGACCACGACTGGCCTGGGGCAGGCGCGCTTGACCTTGCCGCGGATGAGTTGCAGCCAGGCGGCCTCGGTTTTCGGCCCGTCCGGAAATTCCTGGAGATAGGCTGTCCATGACTCAGGGGTGCTGTTGTTCTGCCCCCGGTAGTAGTCTCCCCGCATGACGGGACGGATCCGGTCATAGAATGCCAGCCACGGCTTCGGTGGCAGCCATTCCCCTTCCGCCGGCGGAGGCGCGGCGTGCTCCTGGCGCATGCGGACGTAGCGCCGGAAGAGATCCGCGGAGATGCCCGGTGCCTCCATCACGCTGGCGAAGTCATCAAGGTCATCGACAAAGCGGAGGACCGATTCCTCGTCCAGGTTCTTCCGCGAGCTGGCGAAGGCCGCGCGAATGGAAACGAGCTCATCCTTCAAGGCAGGCAGATCCCGCGCGTCTTCTTCTGCCAGCGCCTTGATCCGCGCTGGCACGGAATCGAAGAGGTTTTGCTCCTCCGGGCTCCAGATGTTGGCTTGGGAATCGTAGCGCTTTCGTCCGATCACTTCCTCCCGTATGGCCTCATCCATCTCCCAATGCTGGCCCTTGCCCGGCATCCACGTCTGCTCCTCCGCCCAAGGCTGCTCCACGCTCGCGACGTGCTTGGGAACCGGCAGCTCCCGGAAGACCCAGGCCACGGCGCGCTGTGCCTGCGGCGTGTCCGGGAACTCCCTCTTCAAGCGGGTGACCAGGCGCACGGACAGCGCCGCCTGCCGCTCCTCCATCGCCCGCTCTACGCGATAGGGCGAGAACTCGTAGAGGTGGAGCAAGGCCTCGTTCGCTTCCTCCAGGGCCTCCGCTGCCAAGGTAGGATCGGCCGCGTTCTCCGCTGCGGCCAGGAAATGATCCAGCGCATGGTGCAGCTCGTCATGGGAATCGAGCATCGCATCGACCTTCTTCCGGCTGAAGCCGAGGAAGATGCCGTTCTGCCGCCGCAGACCATCGATCTTGTATGGTTCGGAGTTCGAGAAATCGAGGAGATCGCCCAGTGGCATCGTGGCGCGCCCGCGCAGGGATTTCCACAGGCGCCCGGTTTCCAGCAGCAGGGCCGCGTCCTTCGGGCTCTTGGCCAGTTTCGCAGAGGCGGCGGCCAGCGGCCCGATCTCCCGGTCCCAGCGCGCTTGATCCATTGCATACGGATGGGAGGCTTGGTCCGCAGGATTCTCTTCCGGTAGCGGGGCATCGAGGTAGCGCTGCGCGAGGTCGAAGCGACCCTCGGCAAGCGCACGGTAACGGACGACCGCACGCAGCAGCGCGGCATCGGCGCCATCCGGCGGCAAATACTTCAAGGGTGCGGCAAGCTGCCCGACGGGCGCGAACTGCGCGATCGAATCGAGCCATTGCTCATCCTCATATTCCGGATGGAGGCTTGGCCGCGGATTGGCCGGATCATCGCCGTCATCCAAGTGCCGCAAGCGCAGGATCGCCTCGCCGGCCTTGCCCGCCCTGTAAGTCGCGATCGCCGCATCGAAGGCGGCGGAGATGGCCAGCGGGCTGTCCGGGAATTCGCGTCCGAGATCCTCGTAGGCCGCCACGGCGCGCTCATGCTTTCCCGTGGCGCTCAAGGCCGCTGCCCGGCCCTGCAACAACTCATCGCTGCGGCCCTTGCGCAGTGCCTTGTCGAAGAGCCCGAGCGCCTGAGCCGACTCCCCGGCGCGCAGCGAGGACCAGCCCAGCACCGTGAGAGTGAGTGGATCGGATGCCCTTTCCTCGTGCAGCATCGCACCGGCGAGCAGGGAGAGCCCGCGCTTGGCAAACTGGCGCGGGCGGACAATGCGTTTGCCAAGGAAATCCACCGTATAGCCATCCGCGGATTCATTGTCCTGGTAGAGCGGCAGCTTGTTGCGGGATGCCGGATCAAGCGCTTGGTAGATGAAGAGGCGCGTGATCTCCGGCGAGCGCGCGATGGCCTGCCACGGTAGCGAGCGCGCGAGTTCCTCCGCCTTGGTCTCTATCGCGGGGTCCTCGCAGAGAGCGGCGAAGAGGGCATCGCACTCCCGCATCACCGATTCCACCGTCTCCCGCGTGGGGCGGCTTGCCAGGCGATCGAGCTGATGTCCCACGGCATCGCCATAGCGGTGCTCGTCTGCCGCTGCGGCAGCCAGCCAGCCATGGGCATCCGGCACGAAGCGGCCCTGGGGTTGCTTCTGGAGATAGCCGCGCAGTGCCTCCGTCGCCGCTTGTTGCTGCAGCGGAGGCTCGTCACCTTCCTCCCTTTTCTTGCCGCGCGTGGCGGCACGCGCTTGCTCCAGAAGGCAACGCCCGCTCATGAAGCGCGCGACCTCCGCCCGTGGATGTTCCGGGTTGGATTCGATGAGCTTCTTGAAGCCGTCGAGCGCTTCATCGAAGCTGCCGTCCTTCATCAACAGGGCGGCGCGCTGGATTTCGAAATTCGGCAGCAGCGCGGGTGATATCGTGGGCCGCGCCTGCTCCAGCCATTCAATGTCCGAGCGCACCTTTGCCGCGTGCTCTTCCAAGGTCAGCCGGTAAGTCTCGTCGGTGTCGCTCCAGGTCCGCCGTGGCGGCTGGCCCGCGGCTGCCCGGGTCATGAGTTGGACCCGCCACGTGAGGTAGGGACCGGTGCCATCCGGCAGGATCTCCGCAGCTGCGAGTTCGGACAGCTCCTGCAGCAAGGTCGCGGACTTGCGGCTGAATTCACCTTCGCGGTTCCGCCCGATCCATTCCTCGACTTGGGCGATGCGGCGCTCCCGTGGCAGAGTCGCAAAGTCCCGCGCGAGCCCGGTCACGGCGGAGAGGATTGCCGATGCTTCGCTCGCGCCTTCCGCAGGCGGCTTGGAGGCATCCAGCAATTCGCGCCAGCTCTTGCCCGCGGTGCGGGCCGGATATTTTTCAAGCGGCGGCGGGGCCTGGTAAAAGGGCGGACCGCACGCGATCATCAGAGGCGCCAACAGCAGGACGCGTTTTTTCATTCAAGGGGTACAGGTGTGGAGTCGTCGACTGTCCACTGGAGTTCACGGCCGTCTTTCAAGGTGACGAGACCGGATTCACTCGCGACGACTTCTCCTACACGAAGCCCGTAAAATGTTAATTCGATTCCGTGTGAAAAATTGATGGAGACGCGCGAGCCGGAGGGAACGCCGAGCGTGGTGAATTCCCCGGGGCCGACCGCAGCAAAAGCTCCTGCCTGGGCACCGGTGATCCTGAGCCGGTTCGCGGGCTTGCCGGGTGCGGTGATGAGATCGCCGGGGCCATCATTGCGGAGGCTCACGCGGCCGGTCTCATCGAGATGGAGCTTGAGGGATGGCAGGGGAGTTTCCCCGCGCGCCAAGGCAGCAAGGTGAGAGGGCGTGTGCGTGGCCCGCAGCCCGGGACCGGGCAGGGCGAACCAGACGATGCCGCGGGCACCGGCCGCAAAGGATGCGGTGATGAGCTGGTGCAAGGTATTGTCCTCCACGTCGCGCCAGGCGAGGAGCTGGCCGTTGTGAAGAGCGGTGCCTTCCAGGCCGCTGTCGCGGGTCACGCGGTAGAGCGCGAAGCCGGGACCGGACGAGAGGGCTTGGAGGTAGTTGGCATCCTGCACGGTCTCGGGACGCCACTGGCGGAGATGGCCGGACAGCTTGCCATCGCTGTCGAATAGCGTGAGCCGCGCGAAGTTCGGCAAGCCGGCGCGCCAAGGCGTGCGGCAGTCCTTCCACTTCGGGATCCACATGTTGGCCTCGCCACCGGCCATTGGCACCAGCTTGCCTGCCACCACATCGGCCGGGGGATCGGCGGTGATGTCGTAGAACATGGGCACCATCTCATCCGCCGCCGCGCCGACTTTATCAATGCCGGGCGAAGCGATCCATGAGGCCAGCGCGGTAACGGAGACCTCCTGCAAGGAAAGCTCCGTGCGCAGGGCGGTGATGTACTCCGCATACTTGGGCAGCAGGCGGACCGGGCAATCGTAGTCGAGCTGCAGGGAGCGCGGTGGTTTGTTATCGAAATGGAAGCGAACCCACTTGGCCAGCGAGGCCGCAGCCTCCGGCTTCTCGATCGAGTCCGGCCCGGGATCAAGACGGATGACGGGTATCAGTCCGGCTTGGTCCGCCTTCGGTTTGCCGAGCGGACGCGGGGTCCACTTGCCATCGCGCCAGCCGAACTCCGCGACCTGCCAGCAGAGCCGCGGGACGTTGGAGACAGAGGATTGCTCGGCAGGAGTGAGCGCACTGGAGCGGTGCCAGACCCAGAAGGAGGGGCTGAGGTCGGGGGAAGGGGAGGGAGCGGCAGTCGATGATGCCTTCTTCCCGCAGCTTGAGAAAAGGAGAGGGAGAAGAAGCGCGAGGATGATTCGCCCGGTGGTCATGGAGAGCGGCCTTCTCTTCGTCCCAAAGGGACGGCTTATAATAGCCTGGCACGATAGTGCCAGGTAGGGCCCATCGCAGGAGTGCGTCCCAACGGGACGCTTCATGCTTCTGGCGGCAAGGTTTAGGGACAATTGGAGGCTACGGGTTGAGAACTTTGCGCTTGAGGGAAGACTCTCCGATGCTCCGGATCTGCCCCGCATGAGGCGTCCCTTTGGGACGCAATCCGTGACTTTTCCTTACCCGGCACGTCGTTCCTCGTGCCGGGCTGGTATGAGCCGTCCCCTTGGGACGAAGAGTTGCGGCCCCCCGCTTTAACCGGGTGCCATTCACGAAAGCTTCCCTACTTCTTCACCACCCAAATATTGCGGTAGCGCACCTGATTGCCGTGGTCCTGCAGCAGGATCGGGCCGGGCTCCGCGGTGTCCTTCAGGACCGCTCCACCGGTCGGCCCGGGCAGCTCGAGATTCTTGTGCACCACCACGCCGTTGTGAGTCACGGTGACGACAGCCTTTTTCTTCTTCTCGTCCTTGTTGAACTTTGCGGCGGTGAATTCGATGTCGTAGGTCTGCCAGGCCATGGGCGGGAAGCACATGTTCGGCGAGGGCGGGGACACCTGGTAGATCCCGGCGCACTCGTTGTCCTTCCCTTCAAGTCCGAAGCTGTCGAGCATCTGGACCTCATAGCGGCCCTGGAGATAGAGGCCGCTATTGCCACGGCCTTGGCCGCGGGCCTTCGGCATGAAGGGCAGGCGGAACTCGATGTGGAGGGTGAAGTCGCCGAAGGTTTCCGTGGTCTTGGCACCTTGGGAGAGAAGCCCGTCCGGAGTGGCCTTGTCCTTGTCGAAGAGGTTAACGCCATCCCCGAAGAGGACGATGGCGTCCTTGGGTGGCTTCTTGCCCATCGTGGGCGACTCGCGGTTGATGCGGGTCAGCGCGATGTCCTTCCCGCCCGGGCCCTTCAAGGTGAACTTCTGGCCCGCGATCTCGCCCTCCAGATCCTTGCCGGTGAATTTCACGGCAGCCCCGTCACGCGACCCCTCGCCATGAACGACTGAAGCCCACTTGCCTTCCCAGCCCGCGCCGGGCAAGCCGCGCTTGTAGGACACGGCCTCGAACTTGCCATCGCCCAGGGCGATCACTTGAACCCCGGGACCCTTGTCGGGTGCCTTCGCATCGAGCGCGTATTCGCCTTGGATCGGGAAGTCGGGATCTGTGGTTGAGGGATCGGCCTCTTGGCCCATCAGCAGGGTGGGAAGCAAGGGGAGGAAAAGCAGAGCGGTTTTCATCGGTGTTCTAGAATCGTTGGTTGTTTCGTCTCAGCGCACCGGCTCCAGTTCCACCTTCCGGAACTCCACCTCCGTGCCCTCCGCCTGCAGCGCGATCTTGCCCTTGCTGGCGGTGCACTTCGTCCCCGCGTTCACCTCGGTGCCGTTCACTTCCACCGTGATGGTGTCCTGCTTGCAGGTGATGACCATGGTGTTCCACTCGCCCAGCGGCTTCTCGGAACCGTCGGTGAGGTTCTTGATGTTGCGCGCATCCTTCTCCCCGCCACCGTAGGCTTGGCCGTCCTTCTTCGGGCGGCGCTTCTCCATGTCCGGCACCTCGATGTTCTCCTGGATGCACCAGAAGTCGCCGGCATTCCCGGATTCCATCTGCACCTCGATCGATTTCGGGAACATCTTGTAGAGTATGCGCGGGGTGGAAGCGTGGACCAGCACGCCGCAGTTCCCTGCCTTGCCGGGGAAGCGGTATTCCACGGTCAGGCGGTAGTTCGCATACTCTTTCTCCGTGACCAAGTGGCCGGGCGGCTTGCCCATGGAGACCAGCTTGCCATCGCGCACGATGAAACTGGGCTGGATGTCCGGCTTGGCGTCGGCCTCCGGTACATCGGCCTTCCAGCCGCTGAGGTCCTTGCCATTGAAGAGTGCTTCGGGTTCGGCGGAGGCGGTGAGGGCGAGCAATGGGAAGAGGAGTGCGATGGATTTCATGGGGTTGGGTAGTAAGCCTACGTGGTCCTACGTGCGGCTTGCGAAGGTCGTTTCCGCGTGTTCTTTGTTTCAAACCAAAAAAAGTTTGCGACGTTTGATGGATATCGAACTAAGGTGGCTCAGATCGCGCTGCCGGGGAAACGCGGCAGGCGGGATAAATTCGGGAATATCACTGCTCCCGAACTCATCCCGGTGATCGTTAAAAAGCTGAGCCCCTCCCCGGGGCCGGGACTCCGAAAGTCATGTGGATCGTTCTCTTTGCTCTCCGGTACAAGTATACCATCGGCGTCCTCGGTATTTTGATCCTGCTCTTCGGAGTGATGTCGGCGCGGAAGATGTCCACGGACATTTTGCCCCGGGTCGATAGCCCGGAGATCACGATCGTCTGGTCTTACAACGGGCTGAACCCCGCGGAAATGGCGGCGAAGATCACCTCCTTCTCGGAGATCGCCATCATGAACAGCGTGGATGACCTGCTGGAAGTTCGCTCCGAGACCTCGAATGGCGTGGGCCTGGTGAAGCTGAAGTTCCAGTCGTACGTGGACATCAACTCGGCGCTGACCCAGGCGACCGGGGTCTCCCAGACCATCCTGCGGCGCATGCCGGCGGGCACCACGCCGCCGCTGATCATCCGCACCAGTCCCTCCAGCGTGCCGATCCTGCAGATGGTGATCTCCTCTGACACCAAGACCGGTGGCGAACTCTTCGACTACGCGCGGCTGGCCCTGCGTGCCCAGCTCCAGAGCGTGCCGGGCATGCGGATCACCCTGCCCTACGGCGGTGCGGCCCGCCAGGTGATGGTGGATCTCGATCCGGAAGCGCTGAATGCCTTCGACCTCTCCGCGGCGGAAGTGAGCGCGGCGGTGGGCCGCCAGAACCTGACACTGCCCTCCGGCTCCATCCGCGAGGGCGGGCGCGAGCTGCCGGTGGAACTCAATGCCAGCCCGGAGAATATCCAAGGCTTCCTCGATCTGCCGATTCGCTCCAACGAGGGCCGCACAATCCTGCTGCGGGACGTGGCAAACGTCCGCGACGGTGAGGCGGTGAGCACCAACGTGGCCCGGCTCAATGGGCAGAACGCGGTGATGATCTCGATCCTCAAGCTGGGCAATGCCTCCACCGTGGACATCATCGACGGGATCATGGGCCGCATGGATGACATCCGGAAGGCGGCCCCTCCCGGGATGGTCATCGAGCCGATCTTCGACCAGTCGATCTTCGTGCGCGCGGCCGTGGATGGCGTGCGGCATGAGATCCTGCTGGTGGGTAGCCTGGTGGCGGCGGTGGTGCTGCTCTTCCTCGGTTCCTGGCGGTCCACGGCCATCGTGCTGACCTCCATTCCCCTGGCGCTGCTCTGCTCCGTGATCGGCTTGAGCCTGGCGGGAGCGACCTTCAACCTGATGACGCTGGGCGGTCTCTCGCTGGCGATCGGTATCCTAGTGGACAATGCGCTGGTGGAGATCGAGAACATCAAGCGCCAGGTCGGCCTGGGCAAGAATGTGAAGCAGGCGATCATCGACGGCGCGCGGGAGGTGGCCTTCCCCGAGTTCGTCTCCACGCTTTCGATCTGCATTGTCTTCCTGCCGATCTTCCTGCTCAGCGGCACGGCTTCCTACGTCTTCCGGCCGCTGGCGCTGGCGGTGGTCTTCGCGATGATCGCGAGCTACCTGCTGGCCCGCACCCTGGTGCCCACGCTGGCCTCCATCATCCTGCCGGCGGAGGCGCGGCTGGAGAAGAAGCGGGCGGGTCAGAAGCCGCGCGGGCTAGGCCTGATCCACCACGCCATCGAGCACGGCGTGGACAAGATCGCGGCCTTCCAAGGCGGCATCCTGAAGTTCCTGATGCGGGCGAAGTACCTGATCCTGATCCCCGTCGCCGCGGCGGTGGCTATCGGGGTGTTCTCGGGTCTCCATTCCGGGCGTGAGTTCTTCCCGAAGACGGATGCCGGGCTGCTGCGGCTCTTCGTGCGGGTGCCCACCGGGTTCCGCGTGGAAGACACGGCGCGCGTGATGGCGGATATCCAGATCGAGATCCGCAAGTTGATCCCCGCGAAGGAACTCCAGTTCGTGGTGGAGAACATCGGTTCGCCGTCTTCGATCAACCAGGCCTACGTGGAGACCACCTCGATCAGCTCTGCGGATGGCGAGGTGCTGGTGCAGCTCCACCCCGGGCATGCCCCGAGTGCGGAATACGAGCGCAAGATCCGGGCGATGCTGAAGGAGAAGTTTCCGGACGTGTTGTCCTTCTTCCGCCCGGCGGACGCGACCAGCCAGACCCTGGCCTCCGGTGCGCCGACGACCTTCGAGGTGCGCTTCAGCGGGCGCGATGTCCCGGGGAACCTGGCCCTGGCCAAGGACCTGCGCGACCGCTTCGCCAAGGTGCCGGGTGCGGTGGACGTGACTCTGCGCGAGGTGCTGGACCAGCCGGGCTATGCGATCCGCGTGGATCGCGCACGCGCCGCCACCTTCGGCATCGTGCAGCAGGACGTGGCGAATTCCATGCTTGCCGCGCTGGGCAGTGGCGGCTCGGTCGCGCCGAACTACTGGGCGGACCCTGCCACCGGTGCCTCCTATGACGTGCAGGTGATTGCGCCGCCGAGCACGCTGAGCGATGTGGAGCAACTGCTGAACCTGCCGGTGCGGCCCACCGCGGGGAGTGGTAATCCGGTGCCGCTGCGCGCCTTCGCCACCGTGGTGGAAAAGCGCTCCCCTGCCAGTGTCTCCCGCACCACCCTGGCTCCCACCTTCACCGTGGTGGCGAATGCCGATGGCCGTGACCTCGGCAGCCTGACCAAGGAGCTCGAGGGCATGATCGGCAAGGAAGCCGTGCCCGCGGACGCTGCGAAGAAGCAGCCCGCCCAGGAGGCCACCGGCCTGCGGGCCAAGCAGAAGCCGCCGAACAAGATCGAGCTGGCCGGGCAAGCGGCGCTGATGAGTTCCGCGTATTCCGAGTTGATCGGCGGTCTCGGCCTCTCCGCCGTGCTGGTCTTCCTGGTGATGGTGGTGAACTTCCAGTCCTGGACCCTGCCCTTCGTGGCGGTCAGCGGCCTGCCGGTCGCCGTCTCGGGCGCACTCTTCGGCCTCTGGGTCACGGGCACGCCGCTCAGCGTGCCGGCGTTGATGGGCGTGATCATGGTGGTGGGCGTGTCGACTGCGAACAGCGTGCTGGTGAGCAGCTTCGCCCGCGACCGCTTCGATCATGGCGAGACCGCTGTGGATGCCGCGATCGAGGCTGCGACCACGCGCCTGCGCCCGGTGATGATGACCGCGCTGGCGATGATCCTGGGCGTGATCCCGATGGCGCTGGGTCATGCCCAGGGCGGCGAGCAGAATGCCCCGCTGGGCCGCGCCGTGATCGGCGGCTTGGTTTTCGGCACCATGGCCTCGCTCTTCGTCGTGCCGATCGCCTTCGCCTTCATCCGCGGCCTGACCAAGCGCAAGACACAGGAAGAGGAGGATGAAGACGCGGTGCTTGAGCCGTCCGCCTTGCCAGAGCACTCGTGAGGTGCCGTTGAAACTCTAAATTCCAAATTTCAAATCTCAAATTTGAGATCTCAATCCCCGATGGCCATGAACCTCCAGCTTCTTCCTCTCTCTTTCGCCCTGTTTGCTGCGACCGCTGCTGCGCAGGAGCCGCTGGCTGTCCGCGTGGTGACACCGAAACCTGCGGAGGCCAGCCGCAGCTTTGACTTGCCCGGCCGCACCGAGCCGGTCGAGCAGGCGCGCATCTTCTCCCGCGCCACCGGCACGGTGAAGACCCGCCCGGTGGACATCGGCGACCGCGTGAAGGCCGGCGATACCCTGGCGGTCATCGACACGCCGGAGATCGACCGCCAGTTGGAGGCCGCGCGTGCCGGGGTGGATCAGGCGGAAGCGCGGGCGGTGAATGCCCGCAACATCGCCAACCGTTCGAGCGGCCTGGCCCAGACCCAGGCCGTGTCCAAGGAGCTGGCCGAGCAGCGCGAGGCGACCGCGGCGGAGCTGGAGGCGGCCCTGCGCATTGCCCGCGCGGATGTCGGGCGCCTTGAGGAACTGCAGAAGTTCTCCACGGTCACGGCTCCCTTCCAGGGCACCGTCATCAACCGCCGCATCGATGTGGGTGACTTCGTGCGCGGGGATTCTTCCACCACCGCGGAGTGGGCCTTCCACCTCGCGCGCATCAACCAGCTCCGCTTCGCCGTGGCGGGCACGCCGGACATCGCGCTGCGCTTGAAGGCGGATACCGAGGCCTCGCTGCGCTTCCCGGAGCTGCCGGGCCGCGCCTTTCCCGCCAAGGTCACGCGCTCGAGCAATGCCTTCGACACCAGCACCGGCACCATGCGCGTGGAGCTGCTGTTAGATAATGCGGACTTCACCTTGCCTGCGGGCCTGACCGGCACTGCCTCCTTCAAGCTGCCGCCTGCACCGGGCACCTACTTGCTTCCGAATAACGCCCTGGTCCTCCGCGAGGGCAAATCGCTCATCGCAATCGTGGAGGGGGGAAAGGTGAAATTCATCGACGTGCTGCCCGGACGCAACCTCGGCCCGCAGATGGAGGTGACCTCTGCCGCGCTCAAGCCGGACAGCCAGGTCGTGGTCAGTCTCAATGCCATGGCCAAGGAAGGCGACAGCGTGAACGCGACCCCGCTGGTGGTGGCGGGGAAGTGAGAGGATTCGGGGGCGTTGTATGGAGTGCGGTGGCATGACACCGCTTTGGCTTTGGGGGCGCGTGGTTTCTCCCATTCGTGGTCGCCTTCCGCAGCGTGAACGAAGCGCCCACCGGAGAGCGCACTCACCGCCAATCCGTGAGCGTTTGCCGCAGCCACACCAACCCGAAGCCAAAGCGGTGTCATGCCACCGCACTCCAAACGCGCACCGGACGCCTGCTCTCTTACAGGCGCCCGGTGCTGTTGAACCCACGTTTGTTGGTCTCTCTTCCTTAACCCGAGGAAGAGCTTCGGACCTCCGTGCGGACCCGGGGGTGAAGGGATCTTAACCGGCGGTTTTCCGCGCTGTGGCGGCCCCCGCTGGCGGGCTAGAGCCCGGGCTTTCATCATCCATGCGGATTCCACGGAGGGAGTCCGCCAAGATTTCCGGGAAAAGTTTTCAGGGCTCATCCGTTGTCCGGAAAGGGGGCTTTGATCTTGCCGCATGGCCCGCAATTCACTAGCCATGAAGGGCAAAGGAAACCCTCTCATGAGTGACGTCACTGCGATGTTCGAAGCCGGTGCCAATGGCGGTGCCATCAGCTCCGAGAGCTTGCTGCCGCTGGTCTATGGCGAGCTGCGCCGCCTGGCCGCGGCGCGGATGATGAAGGAGTCCCCGGGACAGACCCTGCAGCCCACCGCGCTGGTGCATGAGGCATGGCTGCGCCTAGTCGGCAAGGGCGACTGCTCGTGGCAGAACCGCGCGCACTTCTTCGGTGCGGCGGCGCAGGCGATGCGGCGGATCCTGGTGGACCGCTCGCGCAGCCGGGCCGCGCTGAAGCGCAAGACGCCGGAGCACGGCGCCGCCGATCTGCTGCTGCAGCCGACGGAGGATCATATCCTGATGATCCATGAAAGCCTCAAGCGCCTGGAGGCGGAGGATCCGGATGCAGCGCGGATCGTCCTGCTCAAGTTCTTCAGCGGACTCGGTAGCGAGGAGATCGCGCAGATGACTTCGTGCAGCATCCGCTCGGTGGAGCGGCAGTGGACCCTGGCAAAGGCGCGGCTCTATCAGATGATCCGCGAGGAAGGCTACCATCGCGACCTGAGAGCCTCATGACTTCCGCCGGCTCCATCCGCTTGTCGAAGGAGATCGAGGGCGCGATCATCGAGACGGCATTGAGCCTGGAAGATCCGCGGACCCGCCAGACCTTTCTCGAGCGCGCATTCCAGGATGATACCAAGGGGCTCGACCGCGTGAAGGGCCTGGTGCAGGCGGCGCGTGAGGCATCGACTTTCTTCGTGGAGGCGCGCGACCGCCGCACCGCGATGGCGAATGATTTGCTGAAGGAGCTCGATCTCGACGAGATCGTGCCCGAGGCGGCGCGTCCGCAGGAAGGCGCGGGCACGATGATCGACCGCTACCGCTTGATCCAGCGGATCGGCGAGGGCGGCTGCGGCGTGGTCTATGAGGCGGAGCAGGAAACGCCCTTCCGGCGTCGCGTGGCGCTGAAGGTCATCCGCATGGGCATGGACACGGAAGGCGTGATCGCGCGCTTCGGCGTGGAGCGCCAGGCGCTGGCACTGATGAGCCATCCGAACATCGCGCGCGTGCTGGATGCGGGATCGACAAGTACGGGACGCCCGTACTTCGTGATGGAGCTGGTGGCGGGCGAGAGGATCACCGCCTACTGCGATACCAAGAAGCTGGATACCCACGCGCGCCTGCTGCTCTTCCTGCAGGTCTGCCACGCGATCCAGCACGCACACCAGAAGGGGATCATCCACCGCGATATCAAGCCGTCTAACATCCTGGTGACCATCCACGATGGCTCGGCGGTGCCCAAGGTCATCGACTTTGGCATCGCGAAGGCGCGCGGCGGCCGGCTGACCGGGCAGACGATGTTCACGGTGGCGGACCAGTTGCTCGGCACCCCAGCCTACATGAGCCCGGAGCAGGTGGACATGGGCGGGCTGGACGTGGACACGCGCAGCGATGTCTACAGCCTGGGCGTGCTGCTCTACGAGCTTCTAACAGGCCGGACGCCCTTCGATAGCGACGAGCTGGCCAAGGCGAGCATCTCCGAGATGCGCAAGACCCTGCTGGAGCGCGAGCCGATGCTGCCCTCCAGCGTGCTGAAGGCGACGGATGAGGGGAAGCTCGCGGCGATCGCCGACAGCCGCCATGCGGAGGGGCCGCGGCTGGTGTCCCTGTTGCGCGGCGATCTGGACTGGATCGTCATGAAGGCGATGGAGAAGGACCGCAACCGCCGCTATCAAACGGTGAACAGCCTGGCGATGGATGTGCAGCGCCACCTGGCGAACGAGCCGGTGATCGCGCGGCGGCCGAGCCGGCTCTACCTGATGCGCAAGTTCACGCGGCGCAACCGCGTGGCTTGCGCCTCGGCCGCAGCGGTGACGCTTTCTCTAGTGATCGGCCTCGGCACCGCCACGCGGCTCTACCTGCGCGAGCGCCAGGCGGTGCAGGAACAGGCGCGGCTTGCCGGAGAAACCGAGCGGGCCCGTGCGGAGGAAGCGCGGCTGCGGGGGCAGGCGCAGGCGCGCGCGAATGTCTCGCGTGTGGTGGTGCTGCTGAGCGAGGGCCGCACCGAGGATGCAGATGCGCTGCTGCACCAGAACCCGCTCGAATCCATCGAGCCCTCGCGCGAGGCCGCGGAGGTCTTCCGCTCGCTGGGAGACTGGAATGCGATCTACGGGCGCTGGCCGCAAGCGGTGGAGTGCTTCACGTTGCTCAACCAGGCGAACCTGCTGGATGATCCGGTGCGGGTGCTGGAGCAGTCCGATCTTATCGCTTCCGCGCCGGCCTTCCTGGAGAATGGTTCGCTGGCTGCCTTCCATGACTTCCGCGATGCTGCGCTGCGGCGCTACCTGCCGGTGAAGAACTCGCTGCAAGCCGAGCATCTGCTGAAGGCCTGCCTCTTGGCTCCGGCGGATGAGAAGATCGTCGAGACCCTGCGCGAGACCAACCAGATCTGCATCGATGCCTTCTCGGGGAAGAAGGGGAAGTCGTACTTCGCCGCCTGGGAGGCCTTCTCGATCACGCTCTTCCGCTATCGCGAGGGTGATCTCGCCGCGACCCTGGAGTGGGCGGAGAAATGCACGAGTTCCAAGAGCGGCGTGAGGCCGGGTTGCAAGGCCTGCTGCCAGGCGGTGCAGGCGATGGCCATGTACCAATCGGGCGATACGGAGGCCGCGGGCAAGAAGCTTGAGGAAGCCCGGAACCTCGTCCAAAAGGCCGAGCAATCGCCCTCCGATCCCAATTTCGAGGTGAGGCTCTACTGGTATGACTGGGCTACGGCGCGGGTGCTGCTGCGCGAGGCGGAGGCGATGATGCGTTGAGCTCCGGCTAGTATTGCCCGGGATTGTGGCCCCGCTGATCCTTGGGCGGGGTGTAGACGGGAAGCCGCCGGTCCGGGTAGCGCTTGAGCTCCGGGGCGGCCTTGAGCCACATGCCAAGCCCTGCCACCAAGCCGACCAGCGGCGGGATGGCGATGCGTCCGGCGAAAAGGAAGCCGATGTCTGCCAACAGGCAGAGGGAGAACAACCCAGCTCCGCAAGCCACCTGCAGCTGGAGGCGGTCGCGCATCTTCTGGTTCAAGACCGGCCCATGTGCCAGGTTGGCGGGATTCTGCTCGATCTCGATCTGGCGGATCGTGTGACAGGCCCACTCCCGCGGCCAGCCCGCTTCTTCCATCACCAGTGCCGCCCTCACCGGCGTCTCCCGCCGCAGTAGATCGATGATCTCCCGGCGATGGGTGCGCATGGCGGACTTCAGGTCCTGCTGCCGGGGATCGATGTTCATGAGGGCGGGCATGCTCTAACCCGGTGATGCTGCGCCTGTAAATGCTGGAAGGAAACTTGCCTTTCGTCCTTGGAAGCGGAGCTTGGTGGGGCTGCCGCGTGAACTTGATCGAAGCCATCGCCCTGCGCCATGAACCAGACACGCTCGCCATCGTGAGCGGCGAGATGCGCGCGAGCTATGGCGATCTTTTTGGGGAGGCGCGGCGGATTGCCGAGGCGCTGCAATCGCACAACCGCTTCGGGCGGATCCCGCGGATCGGCTTGCAGTGCCCGAATGGGCTGGGCTACATCGTGCTGGCGATGGGGATTCTGTTAGGCGGCGCTTGTCTGGTGCCGCTGGCGGAGGAGTTGACGGATGCGGAGCGCGCGGAGATCGCGGAGACCACGGCGCTGGACCTGATCGTGGCCACGGCGGATCTGCCCTGGCATGGCAGCGAGCAGGTGATCGCGGAGTTCGTGAACATCGGCCTGCGCTGGAAGCTGCATCTCTGCCCCTTCCGCGAGCCGCAATTTCCGGAGCAGGAGTTCCAGAAGCTGAACCCGGCCTTCATTCGCTTCAGCTCCGGCACCACCGGTACGAGCAAGGGTGTGGTGCTTTCGCATGAGACCCTGCTGGCCCGGATCAGCGCTGCGAATGAGGGCTTGAAGATCGGGCCGGAGGACCGGGTGCTGTGGATGCTGCCGATGGCGCATCACTTTGCGGTCTCGATCGTGCTCTATCTCTACTTCGGCGCGACCACGGTGCTGGAGGACTCGGCGCTGCGTGAGGATGTGCTGGCCACGGCGGAGCGCAGCGCGGCGACGGTGATCTATGGCTCGCCCTTCCACTTCGCGATGCTGGCGGGAGACCGCGGCGACTTCATGTGGCCATCCTTGCGGCTGCCCGTGGCGACTGCGGCGGCGCTGCCCGAGGCAACGGCCCGGGCCTTCGAGGCGCGCTTCGGGAAATCGCTGACCCAAGGGCTGGGCATCATCGAGGTGGGCTTGCCCGTGCTGAACTTGGAATCTCCCGGCACGAAGCCCGAGGCTCTCGGCCGGCCTCTGCCTGCCTATGAGGTGGCCTTGTTAGATGAAGAGGGCAAGGCAGCGGCGGAAGGGGAATTCCACGTGCGCGGCCCGGGCTTCCTGGATGCCTACCTCGTGCCATGGAATGCCGCGCCTCTAACAGACGGCTGGTTCGCCAGCGGTGACCTGGTGCGGCGTGATGCGGATGGCGACTTCTTCCTGATGGGCCGCAAGAAGTCGGTCATCAACGTGGCCGGGATGAAGGTCTTCCCGGAGGAAGTGGAACGCGTGCTCAACGGCCATCCGGGAGTGAAGCGCAGCCGCGTCTTCGGTCGCGAGCATCCGCTCACGGGCCAAGTGCCGGTGGCCGAGATCATACCCGAGGATCCCGAGAGCCCGCCGAAGCCGGTAGAGCTCCAGCGCTTCTGCAAGACCCTGCTCTCCGCCTACAAGGTGCCCATGCAGATCAAGGTGGTGGACGCGCTGCCGCTGACGGCCTCGGGCAAGGTGAAGCGCTGAACAAACGGGTGGTGCCCCCCAAGGTGCGGCGCAGCCGCTTTCGGAGTGCGTGCGAGCATCGCCGCTTTTTTGGGCGGACCTTCCCAAGAGAGCGTCATTTCAGTTCTAGGAAAGTCCACCCCCACGGTCCTCGGGACGTCTTGCTCTGCCGAGGAGCGACAAGAGGCACCCTTCATCCCGCCCCGAAACTCCAGCTCCCCCCAATCCCGACGGGCCCAACTCTCCTAGAACTCCAATGACGATCCCGGGCATCACCCGCCCGGAAAGCGGCGATGCTCGCACGCACTCCGAAAGCGGCTCTCGCCGCGAAAGGGGGCACACCCGGTGAAATGAGCGCGAAGATCCAAACGGAAAATCTGTTAGGTGGTCTTGGCCTTCTCCCAGGCTACCCGAATCCCCTCCACCGCCTCCGGCGCATAGGCCTCCTTCCCCTCATGAGACCACACGACACCCGGCCATGCCGGATCTCCAGGGGAGCGGCCGATGATGTGAATGTGCATCTGGCGGACCTGGTTGCCGATGCAGGCAACATTCAGCTTCGAGGGGGCGAAGTGAGCGGAGACGAAGGATGAGACCTCACGCACCAGCTCCATGACTTCGGTGAAGCGCGCCTTGTCGAGTTGGTGGAGATCCTCGATGCCCTCCTCCACCTCCGGGACGAGGATGAACCAGGGGAAGAGCGCGTTGTTTTTCAGGAGGACGTGGCATCCCCGCGAGACGCCGAAGTGGAAGCCGCCGGCGGCAAGACGCTCATTCAGGACAAAGGGCATGGCGGATCTTCGATAAGCGCGATGCCCCGGGCAAGCCTGCTTGCGTAGCTCCCGCCCTTGCCCGCGGCTCACAAGCGGTGCAGCTTTCGCGCGTGCCGCTTGTGGAGTCCACCTATCGTTCGCCCGCCTTTCTGCCGGGCGGGCACTTGCAGACGATTCATCCCGCGCTGTGCCGCAGGGTGCGGATCGTCACGCAGCGGCGCGAGCGGCTGGAGCTGCCGGACGGGGATTTCCTCGATCTGGATTGGGCGGGGGAGGGGCGCGAGCGTCTTGCGATCCTTTCGCACGGCTTGGAGGCGAGCTCGAAGGCACCCTACATCCAAGGGATGGCAGCGGCCCTGCGCGAGCGCGGTTGGGATGTGCTGGCCTGGAACTACCGCGGCTGCAGCGGGGAGATGAACCGCCTGCTGCCCTTCTATCACAGTGGCGCATCGGGGGACCTGCATCATGTGGTCCAGCACGCGCTCGCGGTGCATCCGGCGCGGCGGATTGATTTGATCGGCTTCAGCCTCGGCGGGAACATGACCCTCAAGTATCTCGGCGAGCGCGAGGCCGATCCGCGGCTACACCGTGCGGTGGCCTTCTCCGTGCCCTGCGATCTCGCCTGCTCCTCCGCGCGGCTGTCCACCCGCACGAACCGGCTCTACATGGACCGCTTCCTGCACTCGCTGCGGCGCAAGCTGGTGGAGAAGAAACCGCGCTTCCCGCGCGAGATCGACCTCAACGGCATCGGCAAGGTGCGCAACTTCCGGCAGTTCGATGACCGCTTCACCGCGCCGCTGCACGGCTTCCGCGATGCGGAAGATTACTGGGCGCGCGCTAGCTCGCGGCCTTTCGTCTCGCGGATCCGCATCCCGGCGCTGCTGGTAAATGCGGCGAATGATCCTTTCCTGGGCCCAGGCTGTTTCCCGCGTGAGGAAGCCAGGGCGAGTGAGTTTTTCCACCTGGAAGTGCCCACGGATGGCGGGCACGTCGGCTTCACCGGCGCGGCGGGCGGCTACTGGTCGGAGCGGCGGGCGATCGCGTTCCTCGACGGCGGATTGCCAAACGGCAGCGGGGTGCCATGATCGGTTCATGACCGAGGATTTCCACGCCAACTGCCTGCGCGCCACAGGCCTGCTGGAGTTGGGGCTTCCGGATGAAGCATTGGAAGAACTGGACGATGTTCCCGCCGTGCATCGTGGCTCCTCGATCGTGCTCCATCTGCGGGTGGATGCGCTGTTCCGCTTGCAGCAATGGGCGGAGGCGGCGGCGCTGTGTCTGCCGAAGATCGCGGAGGAGCCCGGCGATCCGGCTTGGTGGATCCAAGCCGCCTACGCGACCCGCCGTGCAGAGAGCGTGGAAAAGGCCGAGCCGATCCTGCTGGAGGCGGTGGAGCTGCATCCGCACCACGGACTGATCCTCTACAATCTGGCGTGCTACGCTTGCGTGCAGGGCCGGGCGGAGGAGGCGCGCGGGCTGCTGGAGCGAGCCATGGCGGAGGACGCCGCACTCTACCTGGGAATGGCTCTGGCCGACCCCGACCTAACAGTGCTGAAGGCCTGGCTGCTGGAGCGTCAAGCCGCCGTGATCGACAAGGCGACGGGTGGCTAAGGAGTCTTCCTCCAAACGCATCCCAAGCGTCAACCTGCTGGAATGAGCAGGGCCCGGAACTCTGGACCCGGGGAAGCAAGGATGCTTGCATTCTGCCCGTATGTCGTCCCCGTGGGACAACGCACCCACCCCGGCCTCTCCAGCCGGGAGCAGAGCCCCGACTAACCCCATGACCGACCAGCATCCGATGAACTCCCACCCTACCTCACTTGTCCGCTTTGCGGCCTTGCTTGCCCTCGCACCGATCGCTTGGGCGGCCCCCACCACCTCCTACAATACCGGCAGCCTCGGTACCGCCGGCGATGCTGCGAACACCACCGACGTGGTCGTCGACCAACCCGGTGCGCTTGCTGCCGGGCGTGACTACTCCTGCCAATATGGGACCGTCGCCAATACGACTACCACGATTCCTTTTCAGACGGCGCTGAACCCTGCCGCCGGCAGTCCCTTCACCATCGAGTTCTGGGCGAAGCCGACCGCTTCCGACAACGACGATGCGCCGGTCAGCAACCGGCAGGCCAGCGGCAATCGCTCCGGCTGGGTCTTCTTCCAGCGCGCTGGGGCCATCGGCTGGAACTTCCGGATGTACAATGGCAACGGCAGCGCCCTCGGCTGGGACATCACCGGCGGGACGGCCACGGTCGGCTCCTGGTCGCATGTCGTCGTGGTGTGGGATGGCAGCACCGCAAGCATGTACGTGAATGGCCAGGCGGTCGTGGCGACCAACGGCGGTAACGGTGTCTACAATCCGAACACCACCGAGAATCTCTACGTGGGCTCCCTGATCAGCGGCGGCAGCCCGAGCAACGGTTACGTGGATGAAGTGGCCTACTATCCCAGCGCGCTGACCCCCACGCAGATCCTGAATCATTACAACATGGCCTCGTCGACGGTGCTCGGCGCCTACAGCGCGATGGTGATCGCCGATGGTGCGACGGAGTATCTGCAGCAGAATCCTCCCGGTGCCGTCATCACTGCGATGAGCCCCGCGCCGGTGATCAAGTTCACCGGGATACTCTCGCAATCCGAGGACCTGGTGCACTGGACGGACGTGGTGACGACCAGCCCCTACACGGTTCCTTCCGGGCAGCCGCGGACCCTGTTCTTCAAGAGCCACCGCTAAGCGGTTTCTTCCGCAATACGACTCCGCCTCAAGCGGGCGGATCGTGTTGCGGATGCCTGCTGGTCCAGGGGACCGAGTTTGCCTCAAGGAAGGCGACGGCCGCCCGGTGCAAGCAGGCGGTTTGGAACTTGAACCAGGCCTCCCGGTCCTCCGGGAAATCGAGCAGCGTGTCCTTGAAGGAGCGGAAGGGCTTGGGCATGCGCAGGGCGCGGGCCAGGGCGCGCTTGGCCTCTCCTTCCGGCAGTTCTTCCACGAAGCTGTCCATCATGGCGAAGCCGTCCCGGGAGGGAAGCGTTTCGACCTGCAGAAAGACCTCGGGGTTCTCCTCCATTTCCTCCTGTTCGATATCGTCGTCGAGATGCTCTTCCTCGAGCAAAGGGAGGACATCGCCGCTGCGGAGGTCGAGGAACCAGCGCATGGAGTGGTCCTCCAGGGCGTGGTGAAGTGAGGCCATGTCCACGGGGATGGGTTCCATGCCCGGGGACCGTGGCAGATTTCCGGGGCCGCGAAAAGTCCCCGGTTGCGCCCCTTGCGATTCTCGTTCCTGGCAGGGAGAGCTTGGCCCGCTCCCAGTCGCAGACTTGTGGCCGCTTGAGGACTTGCCACCTCATGGTCGGACCCATAACTTCACACGGTTGGATCGTGCCGATCCTCCCCCACCTCCCCATGGCAGAGATTTTTATCAGTTACGCCCATTTGGATGACGATGCCTCCGACAACGAGGCCAAATGGATCGACAGCTTTCGCAAGCTGCTTGGAAAGAACATGCAGAAGTATCTCGGTCGCCGGCCCGAGATCTGGCGGGATAAGGAGCAACTTGAGCGCAACGACAACTTGAAGGACGAGATTTTCCGGACTCTCCCGGAGATCCTCATCCTCTTGCCCTTGCTGTCTCCCGCCTACCTCAATTCAAGGTGGTGCCCCGACGAACTGGATCGTTTTGTCTCGGACGCTCTCCCGAAACCGCCTTGGAAAGTCGCCGACCGGGTCTTCAAGATTCTGCTCGTCCCTGAATCGCTTATCGGGAAGGACCTCATGCCCGAGATCCTGGACAACAAGCTCGGCTACCAATTCTTCACGATCCCCGAGCAGCCGAAGGACGAATGGGATTTCAAGGAAATCGGCCCCGGGCATGACGAATTCCTCGATCTTCTCACCGATCTGGCCAAGGACCTCTGCCGGGTCTTGAAGAAACGTAACGAGCCTCCCAAGGGAACGATCTACATCTCGAAGCCGACCCGGGATATCAACGCGCGCTATCTCTCCATTGTCCGCGACTGGAAGGAGAAGGGTTACGAGATCCTACCGCCTCCCCGTGACCGGCTCCCCGATAACCGGAAGGCCTTCACGGAAGAAGTCAGCCAAATGCTGGAGAGGAGCGATCTCTCCATCCATCTCTTCGGTAGGCGGTCGCGCGATCCGGATGACACTGCGGACTTCTCGCGGCACCATCTTGAGTTTGAACTGGCGAAGGCCCGCTGTGTCGCGGGCAAGCTGGAATCCATTGTCTGGGCACCCAAGGATCTGGCCTTTCCAGCCGAAGACGACGATCAGGAAGACTTCGTCAAACAGGAGTCGGAGGCCAAGGACATGCCGTCCTGCATCGAATTCGTCCGCTCGGACTTCCGGATTTTTGTCGATGCCGTGGGCCAACGTGTTGAAGGGATGCAGAAGCGCCGTGCCTCCACGCCCGCGCCCGCGGTACCGAAGGTCTATCTGGTGTACGACAAGTGCGACCGGGGCAGCCCAGGCCGACAATCGATCGCCGCCCGGCTACGTGAGGCTGGACTGCAGGTTCTCACACCGCGGCCGGACGACGAAGGGGAGGATCCCTCGCAGCTTGAAAAGGATCATCGGTCCAGACTCACGGATGCTGCGGGCGTCCTGTTTTTCAGCGGCGAGAGCAAGTCCTCATGGCTTGAAGACCGCCAGTCTGAAGCGCTCAGCCATTGCACCAGGGAAGGCCAACCGGTGGTTTTCTACTTCGCAGCACCCCTGAGCGACTACAAGAAATTCGAATTCGTATGCCCGGCTCGCGCCAGCCGGATCTCGGACGAGGGCAGCTTCGATCCCGCATCCTTGCAGGGTTTTATTGACGCCGTGAAGAGCGGTGCCCGGCCATGAGCGTCTCCTCTCAAAATCCCTATCCCGGCCTCCGCCCTTTCCGTGAAGACGAGTCCCATCTCTTCTTCGGGAGAGAAGGCCAGAGCGCAGCCATCCATACCCTGCTGCGCCGCGAGCGTTTCGTAGCCATTGTGGGTGTTTCCGGTTGTGGCAAGTCGTCGCTGATCAAGGCTGGTCTCTTTCCGCTGCTGCACGGTGGATGCTCTGGCTGGAGGATCGCGTCCATGCGACCTGGTAGCAATCCGCTCGGAAATCTCGCCAGCGCGATGGTGGAAGCCAAGCTCACCGTCAATCATGAGGATGAAGAGGATGAAGACGAGGTCTTCAAACCGTCAGCGGTGGCCGAATCTTCCCTGCGCCGCAGCACCTTCGGCATCGCGGATTTGATGGAGCAGCTTTCGCTCGCCCAGGAGAGTGCCTGGATCGATTTCAATGTCCTTCTCCTCGTCGACCAGTTCGAGGAGCTCTTTCGCTACGGCAACGAAATTTCTCCGGAGGACCGCGAGCACTTTGTGCGCTTGCTGATCGAGGCCGTGCAGCAGCAGAAGTACCCGGTGCATGTGGTCATCACCATGCGCTCGGACTTCCTCGGGGATTGCGCGCGCTTCCGGGATCTGCCGGAACTGATCAATCGCGCGGAATACTTGGTCCCCCGCATGAGCCGCCAGGAGCGCCGCGAGGCGATTGAAGGTCCGTCAAAGCTGGAGGGCGTGGAGGTCGCGCCGCGCTTGGTCAATCGTTTGCTGGATGACATGGGCGATGACCCGGACCAGTTGCCAGTGCTCCAGCATGCCTTGAGGAGGGCGTGGGATAGGCGTGTGGCCTGGATGAAGCGGAGGCCGACCAACGATCCGGATTCTCCCCTCGACCTCTCCCACTACAAGGCTGTGGGCACGCTCAGCCGTGCTCTTTCGCGCCACGCCGATGTTGCCTATCGGGGGCTCTCGCGGATTGGAAAGCCGGCTATCGCAGAGGCGATTTTCCGCACGATTACCTTGAAGGGCGAGGACAATCGGGGTGTCCGCCGTCCTACCAAGCTTGGCGTGATCTCCGCCATCGCCAGGACGGAGGATCTGTCCGAAGTCGTGGCGGTGATCGATGTTTTTCGTGATCCGGAGCGTTCCTTCCTCGTTCCGCCGGTAGGCAAGGCGCTGGATGGCGAGGATCTCATCGACATTTCCCACGAGAGCCTGATGCGCAATTGGGAACGACTGAAGCGATGGGTCGATCAGGAGGGCAAGGATGCGGACGACTACTGGCGCCTGGTGGATAGCGCGGAACGGTGGAAGGCCGGGAGCGCGGAGACGCTCAGCGACCTGGAAATCGGGCGCATGCGGCCGATGGTGGAGAAGCAGGCGGCGGTCGCGGAGTGGTGCGCGCTGTATGCCACGTCCGGGCAAGCTGCGGTTGCCGCGGAATTTTGGCAGGCCAGCTTGCGGGAGTCGGCAAAGCGCGAAGCAGACAAGAAGGCGGAAGAGGAACGCGAGCGTTCGCGGGCGGAAGAAGAATTGCGTCGGAAAGAGGAAGACAAGCGTGTCGCGCTCGAATTGCAGCTCCGCGATCAGAAACTGGCGGAGGCCGAACGACGCAGGGAGGAAGAGGCCAAGCGGATAGAATTGGAGATGCGCAATCGCGAGTTGGCAGAGGCCGAACGACGCAGGAAAGAAGAGGCCAAGCAGCTTCAACTGGAGATGCGCAACCGGGAGATGGCGGAGTCCGAACGGCGGAGGGAGGAGGAGGCCAAGCGGGTAGAGCTGGAACGCCAGCGCAATTTGGCAGCGGCTGACTCGGAAAGAAGGCGGAAGCTGCTCCTCTACAGTTTCGGCGCATCAGTGGTGATGGTTGGCCTCTTGATCTGGGCATTGATCGCACAAACCAACTCGCGCAAGCAACGAGATCAAGCGAAGGCCGCAAAGGAAACGGCTGAGACGGCCGCGAGACAGGAGAAGGAGGCGAATGCCAAGCTTGAAACGGCACAGTCGAATATTCGGGAAACTCTGGCGTCCAGCTTCTCTCGGACCATCGGCCAAACGGATGATTCTTCTGATCTTACTGAGCCTGAGATTGAGGCTTTGTGGGATCTGGCGGAACTCGACGGCGAAAATGAAAAAATCCGCGGTCTTTATCTGACCAAAAGCTTTTCCGGCTATAGTGCTGCCAGTCGCTTTGCTCATCGGCAGGAAATCGCTGTGCTGGCAACGGCTGGCCTCTCCCCAAGATTGCGAAACGAGTGCCACCTACTGGCGCTGGAGTGGCTCCGGAAAGGCAAAACGGCTGGCCAGCGCGAGTTGGCGGCAGATACCGCCTCCGGCTTTCGTGATTTTGCCCCAGCTACGGCCGCCGCGCTTGCCGCCGCGATGCGGGAGGAAAAGGACTTCAGGTGTCTTGCCAGCTTGGGGCGAGCCCTGGTGGGGCTGGGCGAGAAGTTGCCCGCGGAAAGCGCGGCCTCCGCCGCCACCGCGCTCGCCACCGCGATGGAGGAGGAAAAGGACTCCGACCTTCTCGTCAGCTTGGGCCGGGCCTTGGCGGGGTTGGGTGAGAAGCTTCCCGCGGAGAGCGCGGACTCCGCCGCCACCACGCTCGCCACCGCGATGAAGGAGGAAAAGGACCCCGGGCGTCTCACCATCTTGGGCGAGGCCATGGCGGACCTGGGTGAGAGGCTTCCTGTAGAGAGCGCGGCCTCCGCCGCTACCACGCTCGCCGCCAAGATAGGGGAGGAACAGAACGATTACCGTCTGGTGAGATTGAGCGAAGTCTTGACGCGGTTGGGTGAGAAGCTGCCCGCGGAAAGCATGGCCTCCGGCGCCCGCAGGCTCGCCGCCGTGATGCAGGAGGAAAAGGCCCCCGAGCGTCTCACCAGCTTGGGCCTGGCCTTGGCGGGGCTGGGTGAGAGGCTTCCCGCGGAGAGCGCGGCCTCCGCCGCCACCACGCTCGTCACCGCGATGCGGAATGAAATGAACTCGTTCCTCCTCGCCAACTTGGGCGAGGCCCTTGCGGCGCTGGGTGAGAAGCTTCCCGCGGAAAGCGCGGCCTCCGCCGCCACCGCGCTCGCCACCGCGATGGAGGAGGAAAAGGACTTTGACCGCCTCGCCAGCTTGGGCAAGGCCTTGGCGGGGCTGGGTGAGAATCTGCCCGCGGAGAGCGCGGCCTCCGCCGCCACCGCGCTCGTCACCGCGATGCAGAATGAAAAGGACTCAGACCGCCTCGCCAGCTTGGGCGAGACCTTGGCGGGGCTGGGTGAGAAGCTGCCCGCGGAGAGCGCGGCCTTCGCCGCCACCACGCTCGTCACCAAGATACAGGAGGAAAGGGACTCCGACCGCCTCGACAGCTTGGGCGAGACCTTGGCGGGGCTGGGTAAGAAGCTTCCCGCGGAGAGCGTGGCCTTCGCCGCCACCACGCTCGTCACCGCGATGCAGAATGAGAAGAACTCCTTCCTCCTCCCCAGCTTGGGCGAGGCCCTTGCGGGGCTGGGTGAGAAGCTGCCCGCGGAGAGTGCAGCCTCCGCCGCCCGCAGGCTCGCGGCCGTGATGCAGGAGGAAAAGGACCCCTTCCGCCTCGCCAGCTTGGGCAAGGCCCTTGCGGCGCTGGGTGAGAAGCTTCCCGCGGAGAGCGCGGCCTTCGCCGCCACCACGCTCGTCACCGCGATGCAGAATGAAAAGAACTCCTTCTTCCTCGCCAACTTGGGCAAGGCCCTTGCGGCGCTGGGTGAGAAGCTTCCCGCGGAGAGCGCGGCGTCCGCCGCCCGCAGGCTCGCCACCGCGATGCAGGAGGAAAAGGATCCCCGCCGCCTCGCCGGTTTGGGATCAGCCCTGGTGGCGTTTGGAAAGAATCTGCCTGAGAAGTACACCGGGGACGCTTTGGGGGCGCTGTTCTTATCGAGCCCTTCTTCCAAGAAGCTAAAACCCTTGGAAGATGTGCTAAAGGTCGTGGCGTCCAAGCAAGACCTCGTCCAACACCTAAAAAACCCCTTCTGCATCGGTGAAGCGCAAAAGATGGTCTTGGCCGAACTCGAAGCCCGCTTCGCCGCGGAAGGGCGGTCGGATGTGAAATTCGAAGGCGACATCTCCAACCTTGTCCTCCGCGGCAAGGAGCTGGGTCTCGACCTCGAAACCCCGCCGCAGCGCCCTCCTTACCTGCGCAAATAGCCCACTCTTGCCACGCGTGGAAGCGCCCCTTGCGGGGGGGCGATTCCGGGGCTAAACAGGGGGCCGGATGGCATTCCAATTGGTCAGCGACTACGCGCCCGAAGGCGATCAGGGGCAGGCAATCGAGAAGCTGGTGAAGTCGCTGGAGGCGGGGAACACCCACCAGACGCTCTTGGGCGTGACCGGTTCGGGGAAGACCTTTACCATGGCGAATCTGATCGCGCGGCTGGGCAAGCCGGCGCTGATCATGAGCCACAACAAGACCCTGGCGGCGCAGCTCTACTCGGAGTTCAAGAATTTCTTCCCGCACAATGCGGTGGAGTACTTCGTCTCCTACTTCGACTACTACCAGCCGGAGGCCTACATCCCGCGGACGGACACCTACATCGAGAAGGATTCGTCGATCAATGATGAGATCGAGCGGCTGCGGCTGTCCTCGATGGGCTCGCTGCTGACGCGTGAGGACACGATCGTGATCGCCTCGGTTTCCTGCATCTACGGCTTGGGCTCGCCGGATGACTACGAGGGGATGATGGTGCCGGTGTGGGTGGGCCAGCAGGTGCGGCGCGATGACTTCCTGCAATCGCTGGTGGCGATCTTGTTCGAGCGGAATGACATCGCCTTTGGCCGCGGGAAGTTCCGCGTGCGCGGGGACGTGGTCGAGGTGCATCCGGCTTATCTCGATGAGACGGCGGTGCGGGTGGAGTTCTTCGGCGATGAGGTGGACCGCATCACCACCATCGACACGCTGACCGGCGCGACGATCGACCGGATCGACAAGCACACCTTCTTCCCGGCGAAGCAATTCGTGACGCCGGGGGACAAGATGAAGAAGGCGATCGTGGAGATCCGCAAGGAGGCGGAGGAGCGCGTGGCCTGGTTCGAGAAGGAGGGCAAGCTGATCGAGGCGCAGCGGCTGCGGATGCGCACGGACTACGACATCGAGATGATGCAGGAGATGGGCTTCTGCCAGGGGATCGAGAATTACTCGCGGCACCTGACGGGGCGTCCGCCGGGAGCGCGGCCGTATACGCTGCTCGATTTCTTCCCGGACGATTTCCTGCTGCTGCTTGATGAGAGCCACGCCACGATCCCACAGATCGGCGGGATGTATGAGGGCGACAAGAGCCGCAAGACAGTGCTGGTGGATCATGGCTTCCGCCTGCCCAGCGCCATGGACAACCGGCCGCTGAAGTTCGATGAGTTCATGCAGATGACCAAGCAGCGGGTCTATGTATCCGCCACGCCGGGACCCTTCGAGATCGTGAACTCGCGGCCGGAGAACAAGCGCTACATCCCGGTGAAGGGTCGTGGCGATGACCGCGGCTACACCCACATGGACCTGAAGAAGCTGCGGGTCATTCCGAGTGGCAGTGCGGAGTCGTTGGCTGACTTCGATGTCACGAAGCCGGGCAAGCCGATGGTGGTGGAGCAGATCATCCGCCCGACTGGTTTGTTAGATCCGACCTTGGTACTGCGTCCGCTTGCCCGGCAGATCGATGAGACGATCGAGCTATGCCGCCAGCGGGTGGAGCGGGGCGAGCGGGTGCTGGTGACCACGCTGACCAAGAAGACGGCGGAGGATCTTTCGGAATACTTGCAGGGCACCGGTTTGAAGGTGCGCTACATCCATGCGGACATCGATACCGTGGAGCGGGTGGAGATTCTGAGGCAGTTGCGCGCGGCGGCTTTCGATATCCTGGTGGGGATCAACTTGCTGCGGGAGGGCTTGGATTTGCCGGAGGTTTCGCTGGTCTGCATCCTGGATGCGGACAAGGAGGGCTTCCTGCGGAATGAGACCAGCTTGATCCAGACCGCGGGGCGCGCGGCGCGGCACATCAACGGGCAGTGCGTGCTGTTCTGCGATGTGGTGACGGATTCGATCCAGCAGTTGATCAACGTGACCGAGTATCGCCGCAGCCGGCAGATGGAGCACAACGAGACGCACGGGATCACGCCGCAGGGCGTGAAGCGCGCGGTGCAGGAGAGCTTGCAGCTTTACTCGAACCAGCGCGAGCTGGCGGAGAAGCTCAACCGCTCGATGGTGGCGGAGGATGAGGAGACCTATGACAAGGTGCGGGTGATCGCGGAGCTGGAGAAGGAGATGCTGGATGCCTCGGCGAAATTGGAGTTCGAACGCGCGGCGCACTTGCGGGACCAGATCGCCTCATTGAAGAGCGAGACCCCGGCAGCCACGGCACCGCGGCAGAAGGTGACCTATCCGAAGGGAAAGGTGGGGCGGGGGAGGAGGAAGTAGGGAAGGAATGCGGGATGCGGCGAGGCTTGCAAGGCCATCGCGGGGCTTTAAGGTGACCCCATGACGGAAGCCATGAAAGCCCGTGCCGCGAAGCGCCAGAGCTGGACGCTCCAAGTGGTCCAGAGCTTTGAGGAAGCCGAGGCGGAAACGCGGGCCTACTGGCATGCGGCGACGCCTGCGGAACGTCTGAATGCGCTGGAAGACCTTAGAGAACAAGTTTATGGGCAGTATCCGGATCGCCAAGGACTTCCAAGACTTCTTGAGGTTGTTCCTGGATTATGAGGTGGGTGTGACGCTGCTCAAGAGCCCCAAGGGGGCGATCGGTTGATAGCCCAGGGCAAGCGATAGCGCAGCCCTGGGTTGGCTCGCCAAATGTATTGCCCCCTGAACTGGGGGCCGGGAGTGTGGTGACTCCAGACGGCTTTCTTATCCGCGACCTCCTTGGCCCCCTTCAGGGGCCGGATCTGTTGGGTGGTGCGCCCAGGGTTGCGCTCGCTAAGGCTCGCTTACCCTGGGCTATCAACCGGCTGCCCCGTTGGGGCTTTTGAACCGGCGCTTACTCGACTTGACCGAACAAGCTCCGTTGAAGAACGGAGCCATTCTCTACCTCTCCACCCCGCCCACGAAAGTCCGCGAGACGCTGAAGTCCGGGTTCAGCAGCACGAGGTCCGCATTGAAGCCCGGGGCAATCTTCCCGAGGCCACTCCAGCCCAGCGAGCGCGCTTGGTTCCAGCCGGTGACCTTCACCAATTCCGCAAGCGGCAGGCCGGTGCATTCGGCCAGGATCTGCAGGCCCTCGTTCATCTTCAGGGCGGAGCCGGCCAGTGCGCCGCCCTCCTTCAGGCGCGCGATGCCGTCTTCCACGACCACGGCGAGGCCGCCGAGGGAGGTCTCGCCATTGCCCATCCACGAGGCGGCCATGGAGTCGGTGATCATCATCAGCCGGTCGATGGGGATGGTGGTGAAGACCAGCCGCAGCATGTCCGGTGAAAGGTGGATGCTGTCCGTGATCAGCTCGACCATCAGGCGCTCGTCCATCATCCCCGCGCCCACCACGCCGATCTCGCGGTGATGGAGCGGCGTCATGGCATTGCCGTAGTGCGTGAGGTGCGTGAGCCCGGCATCGCAGGCGGCGAAGACCTGGGCTGCGGTGGCGGAGGTGTGCGCGGCGGAGCAGGTGATGCCCAGTGAGCGGCAGCCTTCGATCAGGGGGAGCGCCCCCGGCATCTCCGGCGCCAGCGAGAGGATCGAAACCGGCATGATCGCGTGCAGGTCCTCCACCTCCGCGTAGTCCGGCGGGCGCACGAATTGCGGGTTCTGGGCCCCGGCGCGCTCCTTGTTGATGAAGGGGCCCTCAACATGCATGCCCGGGCAGCGGGTGAACTTGTCCTCCGCGGCGAACTTCGCGATCTTCCCGGCGATCGACTTCAGGCGCTCCTTCGGCTGGGTCAGCGTGGTGGGCAGCCAGGTCGTCACGCCCTCCTGCAGCTTGCGCTTCCCGATCTGCTCGAGCGCCTCCAGCGAGTCATCGCACACGTCGCAGCCATCCGCGCCGTGGCTGTGGATATCGATGAAGCCGGGCATGAGCAGCAAGCCCGAGCCATCGATCCGCTCGGCGACGTTCGGCAGATTGCTGCCTTCGATCACGGCGGAGATCTTGCCCCCTTCGATCAGGACGGCGGCCTGCGGCAGGTCGAGGTCTGGCGAAACGACCCGGACATTCGTAATGAGCTTGCGCATTGCTTGTTAGAGAGCGGAAAGGTGCGGTTTTCTAGGTCCCCGGGACGGGCTTGGCCAGCCGGGATTTTTGCGGAAACGCGCAGCCGCGCCTTGGCAGCGGGGTCTGACCGGCTATGCAGGAAGCATGCTCCGCAAGCTCTGGAAACCGCTCGGCCTGATTTCCCTCCTGCTCACCCTCGGCGGCTGCGCCGGCAGCGGCACCGATGCCTGGGACAAGGCCACCGGCGACCGCTCCGGCACCCTGGAAGATGCCCCGGACCTGAACGGCGCGACCGTGCCGGTGCTGCGCGCCAAGGGTCTGGAGCAGGTCTGGGGCGAGCCGAAGATCAAGAGCGATGGCCAGGGTGGCTACCTGCTGACCTACGCCGATCCCAAGAAGCCCTTCACCCGCCTGATGATCCACGGCATGATCAAGCCGCTGCCCAAGCTTTCCAAACCGCCGCTGATGGGCGGGGAGGAGATGGTCCGCGATACCCTGACCGGTTACCGCAGGCCGCAGGAATGGCGGAAGCTCAGCATTCTGGGCGAGCAGGTCCGCTGGTTCCAGGAGTCCGCCTCCAGTGGGGCGGACGGGGCCTACTTCAGCACGGAGGGCTTCACGCTCAAGGCCCCGGACGGGCGGAAGGGCTACTACCGCCTGCAGGCGGAGCACGGGGACGATGCCAGCGCGGAGGTGGCCCGCTGGTTCGGCAGCGTGTCCTTCTGAGCCCCGCTACCAAGGTGCCATAAAGTGTCACCGGAGAAAGCCTGACATGTGCAAAAAGCCCTCTAGGCTTTTTGGCCCATGTCTGAAAGTCCCGAGGCCACGACCGAGTTTGATGGCGCCCGTGCCGCCTTGATCGGTGCCTGTGAGGAGATGAAGAAGCGCCTGCACGGGCTGACCGATTCGCACGGTCGCATCGCGGACGAAATCCACCTGCTCCGCAAGCTGGGCAAGCGTCTGCGCGGCGGCTTGGCGCTCATTGGCGAGGCGAAGCCCTGCCTGCGCTGGATCGCCGTGATCGGGCGCATGCTCGGCGGCGTGCGGGATGCGAATGTGCGGGTGAAGACCTGGCACTCCCTGGGGGCGCACTCCACCGCCACCGGGGCCGTGGAGTCTGCCATCACCGGCCTGCTGGAACTGGAGGCGGATGCCGCCACGCGCCGCCCGCCGCAGGGCGTGATCGATTGGTCGCTGGCGGCCGTCCAGCAGGTGCAAGCCCGGATCGAGGCCTGCTCCGTGGAGGACCTGGCGAAGCGCGCGGAGAAAGGCTCGGTGCATCTCGGGCGGCGGCTGAAGAAGCGCCTCAAGCGCACCTTGGAGCGGGTGGACAACGAGGATTTCCACGAGACCCGCAAAGCGGCCAAGGCTTGGCTGGGCGGCATGGCGCTAGTCGCACCGGACCTCTCGCTCCCCGGCAAGGAGGAGACCGAGAAACTGGCCAGCAATCTAGGGGATGAGAACGATCTGGAGGTGCTCGCCCAGTGGCTGAATAGCCGCGGCTTCACCCAGGCCACCGCGAAGGCCGCGTGGAAGGTTCTGAGAAAGCGCCAGGAGAAGATCCGCCGGCGCTCGATCTCCTTGATCCGGAAGGACCTGATGCCGGTGCTCACGGCGCGTGATTCGTGACGGGGCAGGGCACTGCGTCCGGCACGATTTCCGCTCTCATCGTGTTCTCATGCGGAGGCTGATACACCCTCCCACAGCGCTTCACCCCTCGTCATGTCCCAACCTGTTACCACGGTCGCTCTGACCGTCCTCGCTGGAGGTGCCGCTTGGTGGCTCACCAAAGTTTCCGCGGAGGAGCCTGCTCCCAAGGGGAAGCAAGGGGTGACCAAGGCCAAGGACACGGATGCTCCAGCCCCCCCGGAAGCCCCAGAAGAGTCGGCAGACCGCCCGGAGTAGGCGCAAAGAAAAAGGCACCCCGGGCGGGGTGCCTTTCCTGATGGGGAGGGAGTGGTGCTGTGACAGCCGACTCACTCGGTGGCCGCCGTGGACTTCTCATCCACGGGTCCGCCTAGCGCTTCCACCCGCTGCTTGTAGGCCATGCCGAAGCGGTCCTGGCCCACGGTGACCTGCCAGGTGGTGGCCTCGCCTTGGTCGGTGCTCTTGGACATGGCCAGCCAGCGCTGCTCCATCGACGGGCGCAGGACCTCGCTGCGGCCCACGATCACGCGGACCTGCTTGTCCGGGGCGGGGCTCACGTCCAGTGGCAGGATCTTCGCGGTCTTGCCTTCCGGCACCACCCAGAAGACCCGCAAGCCGTCCGCGCCGAAGTAGCTGGTCCACCAGGTTTCCACCATCGCCTTCGCCTCGCTTTCGAGCAGGCCGGTGGCGGTCAGGCCGCTGACCATCTCGCGGTAGACGTCCTCTTGGAAGCCGCCCAGGCCCATCATGTCCGAAATGTCCATGGGATCGGCCTTGGCGGTGGTGAAGGCATCCAGCGGGACCTGGGCAGAGGCTCCGGCCGCCATCCCGCCCTTCAGCACCTTCCAGCGGGTGTAGACATTCCGCTGCTTCTCGAAGACGAAGGCAAAGGGAATAGCCGCGCCGGTCTTGTTTTCCAGCGTCAGGGTATCATCGCTGCTCACGGTGGTCTTCAGTCCGGGATCGAAATTCCCCACGCCGCGGTAGAAGAGGAAGCCCTCCTTCTCCTTGCCCACCTGCACGACATTGGCCTCCGATATCCGCGGGCGGGTCCAGTGCAGGGTTTCGCCGGGTTTGAAGAGGACCGCCTTCCTGGAGTCCTCCGGGGACAGGACCTTGGCCTGCCACTCGATGGAGCCCTTCCAGCCCTTTGAGAAATCCACAACCGAGCGCTCGTGGTACTGCGCGGGGTTGAGTTGTTCGGTGATCGCCGGGAGCGGCGGCAGGGTTTCCCCGGCGCTGCGCTCCGGGTACCACTGGCTGATCGAGCCGCCGTCGAAGCCGACCTTCACGGTCGCGTCGAAGGCCTTGTCCGAGTGGAAATAGATGACCGGGGTTTCCATCTTCACCGTCACATTGCGCAGCGGGCGGGTGAAGCCCTTGGAGCGCATGGAGCTGAGGTTGAAATTCCCGTTTTCCATGCCCTCGTGGGAGTGGGTGAAGATCGGCAGGGGGGCCTCCTCCCGCTGCAGGCCGGACAGCAGCACGCCGTCCGAACCGGCCACGGTGGTGAAGGTGCCCCACTCGTGGAGCTCATAGGCGGAGAGAGGGCCCGCCATCAGCAAAAGTGCGGTAAGCGTTTTCATAACGCTCCACCATGGCCCGGCAGGCGGGAGCGGCGCAAGGCAGGGCTGGACGGTTTACGGAGAATTTACCCCCGGCAGACAGGGCGCGGAACCCTGCGAAAAGGGTTTCCCATCCGCTTTCCGGGTGCTACCCATCGGCAAGGTCCGCACGGACTGATCCCATTCCCTTTCCCATGAAACGTCTGCTCGCCCCTCTGCTTGCCCTCGCAGTCCTCCTCTCCGCCGGCGGAATCGCCCATGCGGCGGGTGCCCGCCTGAAGATCGCCACCGTGGACATGCAGGCGCTCTTCCAAGACTACTACAAGACCAAGTCCACCCGCGATGCCATGCAGAAGGACGTGGACCGCGTGAAGGACGAGCAGAAGGACCGCGTGGCCAAGCTCGAGGCGCTCCAGAAGGAACTGGAAGGATTCAAGAAGCAGCTCTCGGACGTTTCGCTGAAGGACGATGCCAAGAAGCGCGAAATCCAGGCCACCGCGCAGGTGAAGAACCAGGAGTTCCAGGGCCTGCGCACCGAGTTCGAGGAATTCATCAAGCGCAAGGACCGCGCGGTGAAGGAGCAGATGATGATCCAGATGAAGGAGATCTTCGAGGAGCTACGGGTGAAGGTCCAGAAGCACGCCGAGGCCGAGGGCTACGACTACGTGCTGGATAAGACCGGCACCAGCACCACCCAGGTGCCGATCCTGCTCTACACCAAGGACGCCACCGACATCACCGCCGCGCTGCTGAAGACGATCAATGACGGTGCTCCCGCCGGTGGTGCCGAGGAGAAGAAGGAAGAGAAGAAGTGAGATTGTCGAAGGGCGATTGATCCTGATTTTTCAAGAGGCCGTGCGATTGCACGGCCTTTTGATTTCTTGGCGCTGGAGGTGCTGCGGATAGTAATCCCGTGGTGGCACAGAAGCGGGGGACCGGCCAGGCGTCGATTGCTCCTTCACGGCCCGAGTCGGCGTCAGCAAGGTGGTCCGCACAGCCCTCTGTGCGGCGAATGGTCCCCGGCAGCGGAGGGACATGGGATGCCCCCGGGTTCGGTCCTGCGGAAGGTCACCGGGGCGTGGCGAGTATAAGACCGGGCTGCGGTTTGCGGGCACGCCCGGAAATTGGTCGGCGGGAGATGCGGCATGAGACGTAAGCCTAAGCCTGCACTGACCAACCGGGAGAGGGTGAATCAGAGTTCAGCCGGGGGCACCAGGTGGAGTCTGCTGCCGGGTACCACTCGCCGCACAGAGGGCTGTGCGGACCACCTTTTTGCCGCCCCGACAAAGCATCCCCTTCCACTAGCTCATTCGCCTAACCAGGCGCCATTCGATGCCAACCGTAGAAGGTGCCCTTCCGCCGACCCTCCGGGACGAGGGGCTCTCCTAGCGGCTTGTCCGGTGGTTCCGCAAAGCCTCCACCACCGGCTAAGCTCCGACGCGCCTCTCGGCGCTAAGAGAGAAAAGTTTATCTCACGCCCCGCGCCGCACACGCACCGCTTCGGCAAGTCGATCCAGCACCTTCACCGTATCGTCCCAGCCGAGGCAGGCATCCGTGACAGATTGGCCTTGGGTGAGCTTCGTGAGGTCGGGGACCAGCTTCTGGTTCCCCTCCACGAGGTTCGACTCGACCATGGTGGCCACGATGGTCCGGGAACCTTCCTCGATTTGCTTGGCCAGGGCATTGGCCACCAGCGGCTGGTTGCGGAAGTCCTTCAGGGAGTTGCCGTGCGAGCAGTCCACCATGACGTGTGGCGGCAGCTTTTGCTCGCGCAGCATGGCCTCCACTTCGTCGATCTGCTCCTTCTCGTAGTTCGTGCCGGACTTCCCGCCGCGCAGGATGATGTGGCAGGAGTCATTGCCAGTGGTGGAAACGATCGCGGAGACGCCCTGCTTGGTGACGGAGAGAAAATGGTGCGGGCGGGAGGAGGACTGGATGGCATCCAGAGCGATCTGGATCGAGCCGCCGGTGCCGTTCTTGAAGCCCACGGGCATGGACAGGCCGGAGGCCAGTTCGCGGTGGACCTGGCTCTCCGTGGTGCGGGCACCGATGGCCGCCCAGCCGATCAGGTCCGCGATGTACTGCGGGGAGATCGTGTCCAGGAACTCGGTGGCGGCGGGCACGCCCATGTTCGCCAGGTCGAGCAGCAGGCCGCGGGCGATGCGCAGGCCGTGATTGATATCGAAGGAGTCGTCCAGGCCGGGGTCATTGATCAGGCCCTTCCAGCCGACGGTGGTGCGCGGCTTCTCGAAGTAGACGCGCATGACGAGGAAGAGGTCTTCCTTCAGGCGCTCGGCCTCCGCCTTCAGCAGGCGGCCGTATTCCATCGCGGCTTCGGGATCGTGGATCGAGCAGGGGCCCACGATGACCAGCAGGCGGTCGTCCTCGCCCTTCAGGATGGCATCGCTCTGCGCGCGGGCCGCGGCGACCAGCTCGGAGGCTTCCTCGCTCACCGGCAGGAAATAGTTCAGGATCGCCGGCGAGATCAGAGGGTTCAGGCCTGAAATGCGGAGATCGTCGGTGCGGTGGCGGGTCACGGGCGGGAGGAAAGGGGGAAACGGGCTGAGAGGCAAGAGACCAGATACCAGAAACCAGAGAATCAGGGACTTCCGGAGTGTCAGTTGGATTTTCTGGTTTCTGGCCTCTGGTCTCTGGTTTCCTCTTGGCCGTGAAGAAAGAGCGAGTGGATGCCCTCTTGGTCGCCCGCGGCCTGTGTGAGTCCCGGGAACTGGCCAAGCGCCTGATCCTGGCGGGGGAGGTGAAGAGCGGGGACCGGGTGGTGGACAAGCCGAGCACCAAGTTTCCGGAGGATGCCCCCTTGGAAATCAAGGAGAAACCGCGCTACGTGGGCCGCGGCGGCTTCAAGCTGGAGGGCGCGCTGGCGGCCTTCGGGATCGCGCCAGAGGGGTGGACCTGCATGGACGTGGGGGCCTCCACCGGGGGCTTCACGGATTGCCTGCTGCAGCACGGCGCGGCGAAGGTCCACGCGGTGGACGTGGGGACGAACCAGCTGGTCTACAAGCTGCGGATCGACCCGCGGGTGGTGGTGAAGGAGCAGTTCAATGCCCGGGGCCTCAGTGAGAAGGAGATCGGGGAGAAGGTCCGGCTGATCGTGATGGACCTGTCCTTCATCTCCCTGACCAAGATTTTGCCGGCGGCCTTCACGCTTCTGGAGGAAGGCGGGTCCGTGGTCTGTCTGATCAAGCCGCAGTTCGAGCTGGAGCGGGAGGACATCGGGAAGGGCGGGATCGTCCGGGATCCGGAGCTGCACACGCGGGCGGTGGAGAAGATCAGGAAGTTCGTGACGGAAGAGCTGGGCCGGGAGTGGAAGGGCCTGATCGACTCGCCGATCACGGGGACGGATGGGAACCGGGAGTTCCTGGCTTGGCTGGGGTAGGTGTGGCTTCTATCAAGAGCGGCGAAACCTTCATGGCTCAGGTAGAAAGATCGTTAGCGTGCTTGCGCATCCATGGTGAGGACCTCGATCCCGAGGAGATCACCCGTCTCCTGGTTGCTACACCGACAGAGACCGTGAGGAAGGGTGAGGAGACCTACGTCTGCAAGCGCACCGGATACGTCAGGATCGCCAAAGCGGGGATGTGGAGTCTTAGGGCCTCGGAGCGCACGCCTGAAGATCTGGACAGCCAGATTGAGGAAATCTTGGGCCAAGCGACGGGCGATCTGTCGGTCTGGCGGTCCCTTGGTGAGAAATATCCGATGGACCTCTTCTGCGGGCTATTCCTCGGCGTGAGCAACGAGGGGATGTCGCTCACGGCAAAGTCCCTCGCCGCACTCGGCGAGCGGGGCATCGAATTGGAATTGGATATCTACTCGGGGGGCGATGAGGACGATGAAGCGGGCACTTGAGCCTCGGTCCGCGGCCGGGCCGCCAGCGGTATGCCATCTTTCCCGCGCCGACACCTCTTGCGCGCTGCGGCCTGAGCCGTTAGAAGGGCGGCCATGAAGGTCGGCATCATCGCCAATACCGACAAGCCGGGAGCCCGGGCAACGATCGAGGGACTCGTGAAGGCCCTCGAGGCGCGTGGGATCGCCATCCACTTGGATCGCGAGGCCGCGGGGTTCTGCGGGCTGCCCGATGGACTCGATGGCCCGGGTTTGGCCGCCGCCTGCGATGTGATCGCGGTGCTGGGTGGAGATGGCACGATGCTCAATGCCCTGGCCAAGCTGGGCTCCAATGCCAAGGTGATCGCGGGGATCAATATCGGCACCCTCGGCTTCCTGACCAGCTGCACGGACGGCGAGGTGGAGATCTTCGCGGATGCCCTGATCACCGGGAACTACAAGACCAGCCGCCGGACGCTGCTGACCGCCACGGTGACTTCCGAAGATGGGATCGAGCGGAACTTCCATGCCTTGAACGAGGTGGTGCTGGCGCGCGGCCAGACCGGTCGTCTGGTTTCTCTCTCCGCTTATGTCGATGGCGACCTGCTTAACCACTACCGGGCGGACGGCCTGATCGTGGCCACGCCGACGGGGTCGACGGCCTATTCGCTCTCCGCGGGGGGGCCGCTGATCGGGCCGAGCTCCGGGGTTTTCGTGATCACGCCGATCTGCCCACACACGCTGAGCCAGCGCTCGCTGGTGATCGGGGATGACGCGCTGGTGGAGCTGGCTCCGGAGAATGCCGATGAGGCGCCGATGCTCTTCACGGTGGATGGCCGGGAGATCATCACGATTTATCGCGGCGACCGGATCCAGGTGCGGAAGGCGGATCATAGCCTGAATTTGCTGAGACTGCCGGGGCATTCGTTTTATGCGGCCTTGAGGCAGAAGTTGAACTGGCGGGGTGGGTGATGTCGCTCAGGCGGCATGGGCCGTGAGTTTCGACCATCGGCGCACTCGCCAGACCATCAGCCCTGTCCATAGAATCAGGTAGAGTAGCACTACGAACCACCACGCGAGGATAAACACCGATGACCCGCCGAAGGGAGACTTCGTTGTAATTGCAGGCGCGTCCCAGGCGCCCGGAGGATTCGTCCATTCCGAAAGCTCGTCCCGATAGGCCGTCGTCTTGGTAAGCGGGACGTAGTCTCCCCCCTTGTAACGAAGGGAGCTGCCGAGGTCACGGGTGAATACATAACCGACCGCTCCTCTGCTGGACCCAATGGAGAGTTCGAAGTTCGCGGTGGGGATGAAGATCGCCGATCTGTAGTGCATGGAGTCCCACCACGCCCCTATCAGGAACAGCAACAAGGGCAGGCCGAGCCAGAAGGTCAGCAGGCGAAAGGGAGAAATGCGCATGGAACTTTTGTGCATCGGCTCGTTAGCGGATCTGGTGGCATCCGCAAGTCCTCCGTGGCCGGACCGTGCGGCCGGAGGTCATTGACCGGTGCTGCCGCCGATTCCGCAGCTTTCACCAAGAATTCCACCGCCCGCCGGAATCCCGTTGCGGGCCGCGGGGGCATCCGCTGGAGTGCTGGGCATGCGCTACGATCCGATCGACCCGCAACTCTTCGTCCGCAACCGCGACAAGCTCCGCGCCCTCCTCCAGCCGAACAGCATCGTCATCGTCCTGGCGAATGACGTCTACCCGACCAATGCGGATGGATCGATGCCCTTCAAGCAGAACGCCGATCTCTTCTACCTGACCGGGGTGGACCAGGAGGACACCGTGCTGGTGCTGATGCCGGATGCGAAGGACCCGAAGGAGCGCGAGATGCTCTTCGTTAAGGAGACCAGCGAGCACATCGCGATCTGGGAAGGCGAGAAGCTGACCAAGGAGGGGGCGAAGGAGAGCACCGGGGTCGAGCGCATTGAGTGGAGCAATAATTTCGAGGCGATGATTCACCGCCTGGTGCCGCAAGCGGATCATATTTATCTGGCGACGAATGAGCACCTGCGCGCGACCACGGTGGTGGAGACGGCGAATGACCGCTTCATCAAGAAGTGCCAGGCCCGCTATCCGCTGCACCGCTATGAGCGCTTGGCGCCGCTGATGCACCGCCTGCGGATCACGAAGGATCCGGTGGAAGTGGATATCATCCAGAAGGCCTGCAAGATCACGGAGGCGGGCTTCCGCCGCCTGCTCGGCTTCGTGAAGCCGGGTGTGGGCGAGTGGGAGGTGGAGGCGGAGCTGCTGCACGAGTTCGTGCGGCGTGGCTCGCGGGGTTTTGCTTATACACCGATCATCGGCGGCGGGAAGAATGCTTGCGTGCTGCATTACATCGACAACGACAAGATCTGCCAGGATGGCGACATGCTCTTGTTAGACGTGGCGGCGGAGTATGCGGGCTGGGCTTCAGATTTGACCCGGACGATTCCGGTGAATGGCCGTTTCACGGAGCGCCAGCGGGATGTTTACAACTCGGTGCTGCGCGTCTTCCGCGGGGCGAACGAGATTCTGCGCCCCGGCAATACGCCGCTGGATTACCAGAAGCAGGTGATCGAACTGATGGAGGCGGAGCTGATCCGCCTCGGCCTGATCGATGCGAAGGAGGCGAAGGACCAGGGGCCGGACAAGCCGCTGGTGAAGAAGTACTTCATGCATGGTACTTCGCACCACATGGGCCTGGACGTGCACGATGTGGCGCCGCCGCATGAGCCTTTTGCGGAAGGGATGGTATTCACGATTGAGCCGGGGATTTATATCCGGGAGGAAGGCCTCGGCGTGCGGATCGAGAACGATGTGGTGATCGGGAAGAAGTCGAACCTGGACCTGATGGCGGATATTCCGATCGAGGTGGAGGAGATCGAGGAGTTGATGAACGCGGGACGGTGAAGCAGGAAGCCCTCTGGTGATTGCCGGTGAGCGGCAGCACCGGGGGCAGCGCTGATCGCATGCCTGCCCCCCGGGACCGCGGAGGCTCTGCCCCGCAGAAGCAACCGGTGCGGCGCGCTCAAACTCGCGGTCCGGATGGAAAGCGCCGTTGCTTTGCTGCGAGCTTTTCGAGCTCACCACTCCAAGGGACCATTCTGCGGGGCAGAGCCTCCGCGGTCCCGGCGGGCAGGCATTGCTTCACGCTCCATCATCTCGCTGTCACCTTCAGCCTCGCAAATCGCGTGGGCGATCCCGCTGGCAGCAGCCAATCCTGGCGGCGGATGCCGGCCAGCGTTTCCTCGTCTAACAGAATCGCCCCGGCCAGGGGCACCCACTGGTTTAGATCCGTGGAAGCCTGGATGACAACGTCAGCATCCCCCGCGAGCACATTGCGGTAAATCCTCACCGCGGGCCCCGCTGGCGTGAGCATCATCTCCGGCAAGTGCAGGGGCCCGCTTCCCGCCAAGGCGTAGTGGACGAAGTTGCTCGTGCCATCGCCGTTGCTATCCCCGTCGGGATCGCCGCCGGTGTAGGTCAGGAGGTCTGCCTCGTTCGGCTTGCCGCCATCGGTGAGGCCGGAGCTCCATGAGTCCGGAGATGACAGGTCCGCGCCCGCACGGGGCGCAAGCAAGACCATGCTCTTCCCGAGTCCATTGGCATCCGCCGCCCAGGCCGGGTCATAGGCGAACTGCATCACCGTTGCTCCAGAGGCATCCGCCAACGTCAGCTGCTCGCCTTCATTCGCCAGGCTACCGCGATAGATGCCAGCCACCGGCTTGTCCCAACCGTAGCGTCCGCGGAAGGCGAAGTCGCTGTCTGTTAGAACAAGTCGCCCGCCCGGTTCCAGGATCGTATCGCGCCAGATGGAGAAGTTGAAGTTGACCCCCGTGGTGAAAGACGCGCCGCGGAGATTCACCGCTTGGCTGGAGATATTTTGTAGCTCGATGAACTCGGCGTCCTGGTCGCTCGCGGGATGGTAGTTCAGTTCGCTCGCGACCACGGAGCCTGCTGGCAAAGGATTGCCTCCCGCGGGCAGCAGGAAGGATTCCGTGAGAGCGGACCATTCGCCGCCGCTGGCCCGCGAGCGCAGCTTCAAGCGCAGTGGCCGGGGGATGCTGATGTTACTTCCGCTGGCAGCCGCGGAGGCCGCGGGGCTGATCGCGCCACCGGGCAGGCGCGGGTCGCTGCCGTCCTTGGTATACCAGATCGTGGCGGTGCCGCTCACGCTGACTTGGGTCCCGGGCAGGACGCCGGAGGAGGGCGTAAGTACGGGAGCCGCGGTATTTGGAAAGAGACCGGCATTGCGGAACTGGTTGAGCACCGTCGCGGTGCGGCCCGGGATCCATTGGTTCAGGCAGACATCACGGGCGGTGTTCCAGCTATCCGGTGTGCGGTAGTTCCAGCGCGCGGACTCCGCGAGGTGGGGCCGTACGAAGGCATTCGCCGCGCTTGTTAGACGCGAGGCATTGCGCTCGGGGCTCAGTGCACCGCCGGGGCCGAGGTGGCGCTGGATGCGGTCGGCGAGCCGGATCTTGTATTCGATCCCGCCGCTCTGCAGCCAGGCGGAGAACAAGCTCGCCGGGCCATCGCCGGAGCTGCGCCCCGGGATACTGCCGGCGCGTCCCGTGTTGTCCTGGCTGCCGTCCCAGGCGGAGATCTGGTTGCTGGAGTTCACGGAGAGCCAGCCGTCGGCATCGTTGAGCATGAACTTCAGGCCGCTGCCGCCATCGTCACGCCATGGGCCGGTGGCGCGGTATTCGTTCTCGGCGTTCCCGAACATCCACATGATCATGTAGTCCAGGTAATTGTCCACGTCCACATACTTGGCGATCGCGGGATACTGGGTGCGCATCTGCTTCACGCGCGCCCAGGCATCGCCATCGCCATCGTAGATGGTGCCGGGATCGGCCCAGCCGCCCTGGTTCCAGTTGCCATTGATCGATTCGTAGTCCTCCTTCGCGCCGCCGAGATAGCTGGAGGCCATGGCCGCGCCCCAGCGTTCGCGCAGGTGATAGACGCCGTGGTAAACGCCATTCAGATAGAGGTGCACCATGCGGCCGTGCGCCTGCATGCTGCCCATCTCGCCCACGATGTCATCGGTGAAAGGATTCGAGAGATAGAAGCCGCGCGCCACCATGTCGTGCGAGCCGCCGCGGAGTTCGATCGAATCGAAGGAGTCCGGAGGGATCCAGCCGTCCTTGCGGTCGGGGAAGAGGTTACCGTTGAACTTGCCATCGCCATAGATGCCGCGGAAGGCGAGGCGGAAGTTCTTCTTGTCGAAGCTGGTGAAGGCACCGCCGAAGTACTTCACGCCGGCATTCGCCTGCGGGGCGGTGAAGCCTGCCGCGCCGCCATTGGTGCTGAGCGTGGGATCGAGGAACTCGATCGAGGCCGCGGTCTCGATGTCTTGATCCACCGGGCCGGGCGCGACCAGTGACATGCTCGGCAGGTCGAGCAGCGCCGCATTCATCTGCGGGCCGTAGGTCGGGTTCTGGGTGATGCTGGTGCGCATCACGCTGTTGGTGATCACGTCCGCGGGGAAGATGTAGGTGCTGGTCTCCACGCGTGAAGAGATCTGGCCCGCGGCGTAGGCGATGGCGCGCAGCACGGTGGTGCCGGTGACCGTGATCTGCGTGCTGTAGATCGTGCCGTGGGTCTCGGTGGGCGTGCTACCATCCGTGGTGTAGCGGATGCTGGCGCCGGGCGTGGCGCAGGTGATGAGCATGCCCTGGGCCCCGGTGTAGATGCCGCGGCGCTTGCTGAAGACCGGCTCCACCACGAAGCCGGTTTTGGCAGTCGCGGCATTGGCCGCCCCGGGTGTGGGCGGCGAGAAGAAGCCCGCGGTGCCGCCACTACTAGGGATGCCGTAGCTGATGCCCTCCCGCTGCGGGGGGAAGCTCGGCGAGAAGGCGGACCAGACTGTTGCGCCGCCGGGTGCACGCAGGCCGAGATATTCGCCATCGTCCGAGAGTGAGAAATTCGTGTGCAGGGGCAGCGAGCGGTTCACGCGATCCTTGCTGGAGGCGAAGACCACGAAATAGCCGCCGGGCGGGACCATCGCATCCGGGAAGGTCCAGCGCTGCGGCTGGTTGGAACGGTCGGTGAGATGGCTGCCCTTGAGGTTGAGCGAATAGGCATTCGGATTGCGGATTTCGATCCAGTCGGAGTCCTCGCCATCCTCGTCCTTGAAGCTACCGTCATTCGAAGCGACGATTTCGTTCAGCACGGGCGACGTGAAGGGGGCATCAACTCCTATGGTCACCGTACTTTGCACGGATGCCGCGCCGCGTGTGGCAGTCAGCGTGTAGGTGGTGGCCGCCACCGGCTGCACGGTGACGCTCCCGCTGGGTCCGCTCACGCTGCCAATACCCGGCGAGATCGAGAAGCCGGTGGCATTCTCCACATCCCAGGACAGCGTCGTTTGGGTCGGCAGCGCGGGATTGCCGGTGGCCGTGATGTTGCCCGCGCTGGCGCCGAAATAGGTGATCTTCGGCCCCGGGACGCCAATCGCCACCACCTCGGCGATCTGCGGGTTGTAGAGATCGTCGCTGATATTGACGATGCGCAGGAAGCGGCCCGCGAAGCTGCCGGTGCCATCGCCGGGTAGGATGGTATCGCTACCGCCGACCGGCGGGTAGCTGCCATCGCCGCGCAGGATGCCGGTCCAATTCACGGCCCCGGGCTGGCCGTTGTTGTCGGCACGCAGCTCGACCTGGTAACGGCTCAGGCGCTCGATGCAGCAGCCATCGCCGCGGCCGGTGATGACGATGCGTTCCAGCTCCTGCGTCGCCTGCAGGTCGATCTGGAAGTAGAAGCCGAGGGTGTTCGAAGGGAGATTCGGATGCGCGAAGGTCTCCGCCGTGCCATCGGTGAGGTTCGAGGCGGGGTAGCCGGGGTAAGTAGCTCCCGTGGCGAAGACCGGCTTGTTCAGGGCCAGATTGGTTTGGGCGGAGGCAGCCGTCAGCAGACCCAGCGTAGCAGCGAGGAGCAGGGCAAGGGTTTTGCGGAAGCGCATCGTCAGGCTCCTAGCGTGTGAACTTGATGCCAACAATGGAAGAGGGCTGCGCAGGGGTACGCATTTTTTCACCCGCTTTTATGGGGTTCTGGCACTGTTCTTGCAGCTACTCGTGTGTGTGGGGCCTGCAACCCTTTGCAAGGAGACTTCAGCTCCTTGCCGCTTCGTAAGCGTGACCCTTTCCGCAACGCCGTTGGCGTTGTAATATTGTGATGGCGTTGACCCGGGGTAGCTCCTTCGTCGCAACCCCGGGCTTTGTTCCGAAGTCCCGTTGGGACTTGGCTCACTTCCCTGACTTATTCGGCCGCGGCGGGGGCTGCGGCACGGGGCGCGGATCCTTCTCGATGAGCCCTTGCAAGTGCTTCACCGCGGCTTCCAACTGCGCATCCTTCCCGAGGAAGGTCTGGTGCGGAGCGTTGTCCACCACTTCATCCGGCTCGACGCCGGTGCCTTCGATCAGCCAAGTGCCTTCCGGTCCGTAGACGCCGAACTCCGCGGCGGTGCACATGCCATTGTCGACCAGCCAGCGTTGCGAGCTGAGCCAGATCTGGCCGCCCCAGGTGCGGGTGCCGATGACCTTGCCGAGGCCGAGGCGGCGGAAGCCTTCCGAGAAGGCCTCGCCATCGCTCGCGGTGAATTCATTGCAGATCACCACCAGGTGGCCGCGGAAGGCGAACTGCATGTTAGAGTAGGGCTGGCCGGCGCGCGGGGCCCAGTGGAACCAGGCCTTGCGCAAGAGGCGGCCGAGGATCCACGAGTCGGTATTGCCGCCGCGGTTGTGGCGCATGTCGATGACCAGGCCCTGGCGGTTGAAGACCGGATAGAAATTCCGCGCCCACTCCAGGATGCTCTCGCCGCCCATGGCGCGCAGGTGGACGTAGCCGATCTTCCCTTGGCCGAGTTGCTCGGTCTCCTGCTGCTTGGCGTATTCCCAGGAGGTGTAGCGCAGGTCCGCCGCGGCTTGCGCATTGAGGGGTGTGACCAACACGTTGCGGCGCACTCCGCCTTCCTTCACCAGCACATCCAGGAGGATCTTCTGCCCGGCCTTTTGCTCTAACAACTGCTGCGGGTGCTCCACCGGGCGCAGGTCGCGGCCATTGATGGCGAGGATCACGTCACCCTCCTTGATGTCCACGCCCTGGCGGGAGAGCGGGCTGGCCTCGCCGGGATATTCCGGATCGGTCTTGTAAATCTTCTGGACGGTCCAGCCGCCGGAGACCGGCTCGCGCACCACCTCCGCGCCTAACAGGGATGGCTGGATCGAGTCCGGCACCTCGCGCAAGTCGCCGAAGCGGACGAAGATGTGCAGGGCGCTCAGCTCGCCGGACATCTCGTGCAGGATATCGCCCAGGTCCGAGCGGTCGGCGATGCGGTCGAGCAGTGGCTCATACTTCGCTTGCACGGCCTTCCAGTCCACGCCGTGCATGGCGGGGTCGTAGAAGTAGTCGCGCAGCATGCGCCAGGACTCGTGGTAGATCTGCTTCCACTCCTCGCGCGGATCGAGCGAGAGGGTCCAGCCGTCGATCGGCACGGCCTTCTCCAGCTTGGCCGGGGCCTCGCCGCCGCTCTCCACCACGTGGAAGGCGTCGCCCTTGCGCAGGGCGATCCACTTGCCGTCCTGCGAGAGCTCCCAGCCCTGCGGGCTCTCCGCGAAGAGCTTGGGCTTCGGCGAGTCGGAGCTGATGTCAAGGCGCATGAGGCGTCCGCCGCGATCATCCTCATCGTCCGCGCCGGCGATGAAGAACAGGTGCTTGGCCGTCGCGACGAGCCCGCGGAAATCGCCGGAAACTCCGGGCACTTCGTAGAGCCGAGTAGCCAGACCCTCGGGCTCGACGGTGATGGCGGGCGGGGCCTTCGGCTTGTCGGCGTCCTTTTCCTCCTCTTCCTTCTCCTTCTTCTTTTTCTCCTGCTCGGCCTTGTCGGCCTCCGCAGTCAGCTCATCCGGCGGGGTGAAGGGGAAGCGGCCGTTCTTCTGCAGGGCCAGGGCGTAGATCCGGGTACTATGAGTGTAGTAGGGCTCAGGCTGGCGCGGGCCCCAGGGGGACTTCACCGCGGAGCGCAGCTCGCGGTCGCTCAGGAAGTAGAGCCACTTGCCATCCGGCGACCAGGCGGGTGCCCAGCTTAGCACCTTGTCGCTGGTGGCATCCACCGTCTTGCCGTCGGTCACGTGATAGAGGCGGATCTTGTCGAAGGTGTTTTCCGCGGGCTCCACGAAGGCGAGCCACTTGCTGTCCGGCGACCAGCGCAGGTCCTCGAAGCCGCGGCCCGGGGAGGTGCTGACCTTGGTGTCCTGCTTGGCCTCCAGGTCGCGCATCCACAGGTCGTTGTTCTTGTCGCACCAGGCCACCCGCTTGCCATCGGGTGCGGGCACGGGCGCGAAGCGGAAGATGCTGCCGCCCTGCGTGAGCAGCTCCGGCTCGCCCACGCCATTCGCGGGCAGCTTGGTCAGCTCGATCTCGCCGGTCTCATCGGTCTGCGCGATAAGCGACTTGCCATCCGGCATGAAGCGCGCCTCGCGGTAGCGCACGCCTTCCTTGCGCGGGATTTCTACCAGCCGCCCGCCCGGCTTGACCGGGGCCACGAAGACGCTGCCGCGCGCGGTCATGGTGATGCGGTCGCCATTCGGCGAGACGCTGAAGTCGGTGAGATACTCGAAGGGCCGCTTCACCCAGCGCTCGCGCGTCTGGTCGAAGTCCGAGGTGAGCGTCACCTTGATCTCGCGGTCGCTGGCATCCTTCGTATCGAAGACGTGGAGGGTGCCCGCGTATTGATAGACGATGCGGCCGTTGTTGAGGTCGGCATTGCGGATGTCGAAGTCCGTGTAGCGCGTGAGCTGCTTGCGGTCCTGGCCCTCGGGCGTCATCGACCACAGGTTCATGGTGCCGCCCTGGTCGCAGAGGAAGTAGACACGGCCCTGCCACCACATCGGGTTCTTGGAAGTGCCGCGGTAGTCGGAGACCAGCGGGACGGCTTCCGGCGCGCCTTCATCGTAGCGCCACAGGTTCTGCACCGTGCCGCCCTCGTAGCGCTTGGTGCTGCTGCCTTGGAAGGGCAGGCGGGTGAAGAAGAGGCGCTTGCCGGTGTCGTCGCTCGCGCCATCGCTGGCCTGGGCCAGGGGCAGCAAGGTCTCGTTGCCATTCGCCGGATCGATCGCGACGAGCTGGTCATTCGGCAGGGTCGAGTGGGCCCTGGTGGTGCACAGCACCTTGCCCTCGCGGGTCCACCCGACCGTGCTGGTGTTCTCGCCAAACCAGGTCAGACGCTTTGGCAAGCCGCCTTCGATAGGCATCACGTAGGCCTCGGTCGGCCCTTCATACTGGGCGGTGAAGGCGACCTGCTTGCCATCCGGCGAGATCGTGGCGGAAGACTCCACGCCCGGGTGGGAGGTCAGGCGCTGCGCCGTGCCGCCCGTCAGCGGGACCTTCCAAAGATCGCCCTCCGCGGTGAAGACGACCGTGTCGCCGGTCAACGCCGGGCTGCGGTAGTAGCCGGGCGCGGCGTGGAGCGCCGGGGTGAGAGCGAGGACGACGAGGGGGAACATCCGGTAGCTGAACATGGCAGTGGCATGCCCGAAACAAGGGCGCGGGGCAATACCGGCCAAGGCGGCTCAGTTTTTCGAGCGACTTAGGCTGATGGGAAGGCCCCGGAATTTGTAGAGTCAAAAAACTCAGGTTTTCGGTGTGTAGTGCCTCTCGTGGTCACTTGCCGCAGCACTTCTTAATTTTCTTTCCACTTCCACACCAACACGGCTCGTTTCTGGAACTGCCCTTTATCTGTTTTTTTCTTAGATTTCGTAGTGAGCCGGATTCATCCGGAAACTCAAACGACCGCCCTTCGAACCATTGGCGTTCACCGATGAACCCCTCCTGCTTGAAGGCGGTTTCGAGGCGTTTCGCTTGGTCCTCGTCCTCAGCATTCCATTCGGAGACGTCGTGCCACATGAAGTCTTGACCTTCCTCAAGAAACTCCGGAGTGATCTTGGTATCTGCCTCGTCTCTGGTTTTGGCCCCTATAGCAATGATGCCTTTGGTGTGGGGAAGTCTGAGTTTTGCAATGCTACAGTAGCTTGCTAGCATCTCAACTCTTATGTCTCTATAGTTGGACTCTGATTCAAAGAAGCTCAGGTGGGGTAGCAAAAGGAATAGATAGGAGGTTTCGGGATGCTCTGGGTTTGTGAAGACTCTCGTGGCCCGGCATCTTGGCGGAGTCTTGTGATAGAAGTCAGTGAATATTTCGGAGAGAACTCTTCGTTCAAATCTGCTTGGCTTTGCCAAGTTTCGTAAAATGGGCTCGATCTGGTCGGCGGTCGTCCAATTGATTTTTCTTTCCGAAGTCTGATTTAGAACGTGATGATTGAATCCCTCTACAAGGTCGTCCCAGAAGTAGCTTATGCCGTCAGAGTATTTTTTGGCTTGGTAGCTGGGGTTCCAATGCAGATTGGAGATTCCTCCTTTCGAGACCACTGAGCTGGGTGATGCGCTGAGCTGGTCTAAATCAATTATCCGCCCAGCTTGGTAGTCCTCAATTCCTTCGTAGTAGAGTTGTAGAATGTCGCTTTCAGAAGAGATCTTGATTTTAAGGCTAGAGGTGAGTAGCCGTTTTCGCTGTGCGAGATACCAGATGAAATCCTTTGTGGTATCGAATTCCCGAAGTGCCAACTCAATGGCGGCTTGTGTGAAAATATGGACGAAAGATTCGCCACTCAGCTTGCCGAGCGTGAATGGGGTTTCGTTGCCAGCCATCCAGCTAATTTCATCTGTTAGCCCAAGGTCAAATCTGAACGATGGTTCAAGTCCCTGCTCCAAGAGAATTTCTTCTATGCCGTGAGCTATGATCACCTTGTGAATGGCGATTCTGTCCGGCTTTGGCAGAGGGATTGGTATTTTCGTGGAGCACTGAGGATCAAGGAATATGCGGTCGGGGTATTGCTGGATCCATCGCTCGCTTCCCATTAATTGCTTATGAGAGTCCTTTATCGCTTTGCGAGCCCAGCGAGGCCAAGCCACGCCAAGCTCCCGCTCCTTTTGAAAGCGAATCCCCTTGTCGCTGAACAGAATGATATTCTCATCGAATATCACGGATAGATCGCAAATCTCTTTTCCGTCGCCTCCTCGAACGCAATCTCCTTGGTCTCGAAAAAGATTGGGCCAACTCCAAAAGCTGAGGAACGTTCGTCTGCCTAGTTGGCTTAAGAATTCTTCGCCCTGTGTGAATCCACCCATGGTTGCAGTGATATTAGACTCACTGCAAACGAACGAAGGACGGATTCCAGCCCAAAAAAGCCTTTGGAGTCGTTTCGCCTCAAAGAATCGCCTCCGGCGCATACGCTGCACCCTTCGGATAGCGCTTCTCGATGGACAGGATCTCCCGCTCCAATCGCGTGATCTGCGCCCGTGCGGCTCCCGCATTACTCTCACCGGCAGCGACGATCCCGGCCAGCGCCGAACGATCCAGCGGGATGCGCTCATCTGCGGCGAGACGATCCACCAGATCGTTCACCGTGGTCTTCCCGGCGCGGAGGTCATTCACCGTGGCCACGGCGTGTTCCTTGATCGCCTTGTGCGCGGTCTCGCGGCCGACACCGGCCTTCACGGCTTCCATCATGATGGTGGTGGTCATCAGGAAGGGAAGGTAGTGGGCATTCTCCTTCGCGATGACGGCGGGGGAGGCGTCCATCTGGTCGAGGATGGTGAGGAAGGTCTCGAACAAGCCATCGATGGCGAAGAAGGCATCCGGCAGCATCACGCGGCGGACCACGGAGCAGGAGACATCGCCCTCGTTCCACTGATCGCCGGCGAGTCCGGAGGCCATGGCGAGGTAGCCCTTCAGGATGACGTGGAAGCCATTCACGCGCTCGGCGGAGCGGGAATTCATCTTGTGCGGCATGGCGCTGGAGCCGGTCTGGCCGGGTGCGAAGCCTTCGCTCGCGGTCTCATGGCCGGCCATCAGGCGAAGCGTGCGGCAGAAGGAGGAGGCACCGCTCGCCAGATCTGTTAGAGCAGACACGACGCGGAAATCCAGCGAGCGCGGATAGACCTGGCCGACATTCGTCCAGAGGCAGGGGATGCCGAGATGATCGACCACCCGCCGCTCCAGATCGGAGACCTGTTCGGCATCGCCATCGAAGAGCGAGAGCTGGTCCATCTGCGTGCCCACCGCGCCCTTCAAGCCGCGCACCGGGTAGCGCGCGATCACATCCTCCAGCGCGTGGAAGGCGCTGAGCATCTCCTCACCGAACATCGCGATGCGCTTGCCGAAGGTGGTCGGCTGTGCGGCCACGTTGTGGGTGCGCGCGGTGATCACCAGATCCGCCCATTGCTCGGCGCGGCAGCGCAGGCGGTGCAGCACGGCCACCGACTTGTCGCGGATCGCCAGAAGCGAGCGGAAGACCTGGAGCTGCTCCACGTTCTCCGTGAGATCGCGGGAGGTCAGGCCCTTGTGGATGTGCTCGTGCCCGGCGAGGTCGTTGAACTCCTCGATCCGCGCCTTCACGTCGTGGCGGGTGACGCGCTCGCGGGCCATGATCGAGCCGGGGTCCACGCTGTCCTTCGCCTTCTCGTAGGCCTCGATCGCCTCTGCGGGGATGTCCAGGCCCAGGTCGCGCTGCGCCTTCATCACCGCGATCCAGAATTCCCGCTCAAGGACGATGCGGCCTTCGGCCGACCAGATGGCTTGCAGGGCAGGGGAAGCGTAGCGCTCGGCGAGGACGTTTGGGATCACGCGCGCGAGTAGCGGACAGGGCCACGGGGCAGGCAAGGGGAAAAAAGGCGACGCGATTTCCCCAGAGAGTGAAGGACTTGAGTCTACTTACTAATGTTTCGTTGAAAATTCCTCTTGAACTCATACGCGATGGTGGGCATTAGTCCCGCCGTCAGCCGCAACCCGGGTCCAGAAAGCCCGGAAAGCGATCAGCGACCCCGCGCAGGGGAGCACCCGTTGGCACAACCAAACCGCTTCCCTGCACATGTCGTCCACCACTTCACATTTCCCCGAACCGCCTGCCGCCTCCACGACTTCGTGTCGCTGTCGATGTGCCTGTTGCCCGGCGGCTTCGTCTGACCTCCTTCCAGGTGGTTAAACGGATGGTCTTGCGGCCTCGGCCCGTTTCTTGGGTTTAACGGGCTGGCCGCACGAAAGGCCACGGCGGGCGCGGGACTCTTGGGTTTGTCCCGAGCCCGCTGTGGCTACCTCCGCCTCCTCACCCCACCGCTGCCCTTTTCTGGCTGGCGGATTTTTTCGACCTCCTTCCCCACAAGGGGCCCTTTCACTTTTATCCGATACATTACCATGTTGCTTCATAAACTTCTCTTCATTCAGCCCGCCCTCGCCACTCGCCGCTCTGTCAGCGGTGCGCTGCAGACGGGTGCCCCCCTGGATGCGCTGCTGCGCGCCCATCGCGCCGATGCCGGCCGCCGGGCCTCGCGCCGCTCTTCCTACTATGTGTCCCGTTTCGCAGCGGCGGCGACCTTTCTCGCCACCGTGACTTCAAAGGGGGCAGTGCTCGTGGGTCTCGATCCCACCGCGGCGCTCTACGATAGCGATGTGAAGGGCATCGTGGACGATGGCGGCACGGTCGGCAGCAAGTCCGGTGTGCCGGTGCTGGGCGATACGGAGCACGTCAAAGGCGCGACCTTCAATATCGCCTTCACGCCGGTGGCCGCTGACCTCGAGCGCGCGACTCCCACGGCGGCGCGGACGGTGCTCTTGATCGAGCTGGGCGGCACTTCGAACGGGATTGGCCTCTATCTAATCGATGGCGTGCCGACCTTGCTCTCCAAGCAGGGCTCGAATGATGTGACGGTGCCGGCCTCGCTGAATGACACCTCCCTTCCGGCGATTGCGGTGCAGAGCCCGATCGGGAAGCTGAATGCGGGCACGGCATATTCCTTCTCCGGCTCTTGGGATCATGTGGGCACGGTGGAGCTGGTGGTGAAGCCGGATGGCGGGGTGGCGGTGAACTCGCGCCACACAATCTCCGGTACGCCTTCGAATTGGTCGGGGAATGACACGCTGTCGGTGAAGACGATCAGCTCAGTGGGTTCCGTGGGTGGCTTGGCGGGCAGCAGTAATGTGCTGGGCCCGCCCTTCGACGTAAACAATGCCTCGAACTTCAGCGGCACGGTCGCGCGGGCGATCTTCTGGAATGCCTCCGCGGTTACGCCGCCGGTAGCTACGGCACCTGCCGTACTTGGTTTCGGCGTCACGCCGCTGCCATCGAGCGGGCAGATCCGGCTGCACTGGAAGGTGACGGAAGGCGGCGCACCGGCGGCGACGAGTATTGCGATCAAGACTGGCAGCACGGTGATCTATTCGCCGACCACACTGGAGGGCTTCAAAGATCTCTCCGCCAGCGTGGCAACCAGCTTTACGCTCAGTGCCACGAATGTCACGGGTACCACCGAAAGCAGCACGGTGCTGCCGGAAGAGTCGGCCTATGCCGCCGCGGTGCGTGCGGATCAGCCTCGGGCCTGGTATCGCTTCAATGAGGCGGCGGGCGCGCAGTTGATCGTGGACTCCGCGGAAGGCGCGGCCCCGAATGAGGGGCGGACCTATGGGGTTTCGCCCGCGGGCAGCACCGGCTTTCTGGATGGCGCGGCGTTTTTTGATGGCGGCAGCGGGATCATTCTCCCGCAGGTGTTCGATCCCGGCGCGCCGGGCACCGGCTTCACGGTCGAGGCGATCGTGAAGCGGGCCCCCGGTGTGGTGGGTGCGAATCCGGTGGTGGTGGCACAGCGCGGCAGCACCGGTCGCGTGCTCATCTCCTCCGCGGCGGATGGCAAGATCCTCACGGATCTCGGCGGCGGCGAGTGGAAGCAGGCGGATGCGCGGCTGAATGACGAATCCTGGGCTCACATCGCGATCGTGGCAGATGCGGCCCATACGGAGATCCGCTGGTATGTGGATGGCGTGCTGGCCGGCAGCAGCGCGGATGGCCTCAATCCGGATGGCACGACTTTCAATCCGGCTTTCTCCCTGGAGTCGGCCACGGGGGAATGGATCCTGGGCATCGGCAAGGCCCTGACCGGGAACTACTGGAAAGGTAGTATCGATGAGGTCGCGATCTACCGCAGCGTGCTGGATGATCCGAATGGTGATGGCGACAAGTCCGACTCCCGTATCCCCGCGCATCGCAATGCCTGGTGGGGCAAGACGGCGGGCTTGCTCGACTTCAGCGCATCCAAGGCCACGGTGAATTCCGGCGATCCGGTGCAGCTCACGGTGCGCGTGGGGCCGGATGTTCCTTCGGTCAGCATTGACCAGGGAGTGGGCACGCTTCCCGCAGTGAATGGCACGGCTACGATCACGATCAACCCCACCTCGACCAAGACCTATCAAGTCACCGTCGGCGGTGTGACGCGCAGCGTGACGGTCACCGCCTTGCAATTCCAAGCGCCGATCGTGAAGGGCTTCCAGGTCACGAAGCTCGATACCCCGGGCCAAGTGCGTCTGCACTGGAAGGTCTCGCAGGGCGAGGCCCCGAACCCCACGGCACTCACCTTCAAGGCGGGCGCGACGGTGTTGCATGAAACCACCACGCTGCAGGGCTTTGCCGATGTGGCCGCGGGCAGCGCCACGGACTTCAGCCTGAGCGCGACCAATGCCACGGGCACGACGCAATCCACGGACACGCTGGATGCCGAGAACAACTTCTCCACCGCAGTGCGGACCGATGCTCCGATCGCCTGGTTCCGCTTCAATGAAGCGGCGGGCACCGAGCTTTTCGCCGACTCCGCTGCCAATGCCGCACCGCACGATGGCTCGCCCAGCGGCACCCCCGTGAGCGGTGTGGCCGGGGTGGTGGATGGCGCGATCACGCTGAACGAGAACGGCGCGGTGGTCACCAACCTGATCCTGAATCCCGCCCAGCTCGATCCCGGCTTCACCATCGAGGCCGTGGTGCGCCGCGATCCCACGAATGGCACTGCCAACCGTGCGATCGTGAGCCAGACGGATGTGAATGGCACCGGCCGTGTGCTGCTCTCCGTTGCGGATGCCGATGGCACGCCGCGGACCTATCTCGGTCAGGGCGTGCGCAAGGACGCGGACGTCAAACTCGCGGAAGAAACCTGGGCTCACCTCGTGGTGGTCGTGGATGCGCTGAACACCGACGTGCGCTGGTATCTCGATGGCGAGTTCATCGGCAGCTCGAAGGACGGCACGAATCCCGATGGCAGCACCTTCGATCCGAACTTCACCTTCGAAGCTTCTGAAGGCGCATGGGTGATCGGCGCGCAGAAGCTGCTCGTGAATGACCGCTGGCGTGGCGAGATCGATGAAGTGGCGGTCTACAACACCTTGCTCGACGATCCCGATGCGAACGGGGACAAGGCCGACTCGAAGATTGCGGCCCACCGCGCCGCGTGGTGGAGCGAGACCTCCGGTCTCATCCAGCTCAGCCCCGGCGCCTCTAGCATCACGACCGGCGGGTCCACGCCCCTCACGATCAAGGTGGGTCCGGACATCACCTCGGTGAGCATCGATCATGGCATCGGCAATGTCGCGCTGGTGAATGGCAATGCCGTCGTGACCTTGTCGCCCACGGCTACCACGACCTACACCATCACCTTCAGCGGACCTGGCGGAACTTTCACGCAGACAGTCACGATCACGGTTGGCGCGCTTGCTGAGCTGAAGGTGCTGTCCACGGCGCTGCAAGGCGGGAACCTCGTGGTGAACTTCAGCGGTGCGGCTTCCACCACCTATGCGGTGAAGGGCTCGGTCACGGTGGGTGATGGTTTCCCTCAAGCGCTCGGCACCGTGACCACGGATGCGAGCGGCGTGGGCGTGGCCACCATCCCGGTCGCGTCCGGTGTCAGCCGCAAGTTCATCCGGATTGAAGACAACCAGTGATGAAGATTGCCCGTCCATCAAGCCGTCGCTCTGCCAAGCCGGGCTTTGCCCTGGTCTCGGCGATGGCGCTGCTGGTTCTCTTGCTGGTGCTGGCGGTCGGCCTGCTCTCGCTCTCCGTGGTGACCCTGCGGAGCGCGGGGCGGGAGACCGCTCACCGCCAGGCGCAGGCGAATGCCCGCCTTGCCCTGCAGATGGCGATCGGCCGCTTGCAAGCGCTCGCAGGACCGGATCAGCGGATCACCTCCGCCGGGCATGCCCGCGATGCCCGGCCCCATCTAACAGGCGTATGGCAGGGCTGGAAATGGAACGGTCAAGGCCGCGCGCCGGACTGGCAGAAGGAGAAGTCCTCACGCTTCAAGGGCTGGCTGGTCTCGACGCCTACGCCGCAAGACGCCGCGGAAGAGGAATTCGCGGAAGCTTCGATCTCCGGTGAAAGCATCAAGCTGGTGGGCGCTTCCGCGAAGGACAAGGCGGTAGAGGCCGCACGAGTGCCGCTAGAGGGCAAGGGCGATGGCTTGGCCTGGGCGGTCTTCGATGAATCGCAGAAGGCATCGGTCAGTGTAGCCCGAGCGGAAAGTGATTCGTTCGCGGACACGCTCGATCAAACCGGTGCCGCCAGCGGCTACGGCTTCGACGCAGTAAAGGAACAGGATTGGTCGGTGCTGGCGGACGATAAGACCGATCACGCCAAGCTGCTCACCACCGGCCAGACCTTGCTCGCCGGCCTTCCCAAGGAAAGCGCGGGTTTCCACGATCTAACAAGTGGCAGCCGCGGTGTGCTCGCGGATGCCGCGGAGGGCGGCTTGGCCAAGGATCTCTCGCGACTCTTCGATGCCCCCGTCTTGCCGGCGGCGTATGCCTCGCGCTTCCTCTACTCGGATGCGGATGCGCCGCTGGCAGGGATCCCCGCGCGCTTCGATGGAGCCAATCCCTTCCCGAGTCCTGACCCCACGTGGAGCCTCTTGCACTCGCACTACCGCAGCTACATGCGCTTGGGCAGCGGAGCCTCGCCGGTCTTTGATGCCTCGGTGACATCGGTCACGGCGCGCCCTGCACCCGGGACTGCGGGGAATGCGCTCCTGCGCCACAAGGCCTTCACCGAACAGCAGATCGCGCCCGTCATCGCGAAGGCCCAGTTCGTCTTCAGCCTGGCCTTCGGCTATCAACCCGACACCTTGCCCAACATGTGGGCGGATGGCAGCGCTCGCAAGACGCCCGTCGAGCAGCGCGACGAATACATCACCTGGGTGGTGATCGATCCTGTCATCACACTGTGGAATCCCTACAACGTCCCGCTGCGTTTTAGCGGCGCAAAGGTCGAACTCTACCGCATCCCGCTGGCCTATCGCATCTACAAGAACGGCAAGCTGATCAACACCGAGTACACCAAGCTTACCAACGCGCACACGCCGGAGGACTTCAAGACCCGCGAGGCGCGCTTCTATCGCCTGAACATCCTGCCGGAAGATGGGAAGACTGAGCGTGTGCTCGCTCCCGGCGAGCACGTGGTCTTCACCGCGCACAATCACAAGATGCACGGCGGCCATGACTACAGCATCACCGGAGTGACCCTGCGCCCTGGCTTTCATCCGCCTGCGGGGAATGCCAGCGACCTGGAAGTAGGCGGGGTCACCACTCAGAACATCTTCGTCGACAACAACGGCGCATCATCCGGCAAGGACTACGGCAAGACCGTGCGCACCATCGCGGTGAAGGGCGGCGACCGCATCCAGCTTGAGGTGAAGCCCGAGCGCGCAGGCATCGATCACTTCAAAGAGACCGGCGGCAAGGAGGTCACCGGCTTCCTGAAATACTACCTCGGCGGCGCGAACGTCAGCCGTCTGTTAGGCGGGGTCGAACTGGACTACGGTGACCGCGAGCAAGAGCTGCTGCCGCACTTTGCGCCGGACGATCTGCCGACAATCGTGGTGAGCCCGGACATCCCGAAGGGCAGCACCGCGGGCCTCAATCCCGCGCGTCACGCCTTGCGCTTCAAGGAGCCCTTCCTGCTCGCCACCTTCCAGACCAAGACCGAGCGCGACTCGCGTTTCCCCTCGCGCTCCTGGATCAACAATTCACCCGCGAACTTCTACGCCAGCGAGGGCCTGGACCAGACCGAGGACTTCGCCAACCAGCAGTACGAGTTCAAGTGGGAAGTCATGACCGACTGGCCGCCGAACAGCCCGACCATCGAGATCAGCAACGACAACAACCGCGGCTACGGCGGTCCCGGCATCTACGCGCAGAGCGGCGTGGAGTTCGCCACCTATGCCAGCTTGCCGTTGGCCCCGGCGCACTCGCTCGCGCAGCTCCGCCACGCGCCCCTGAATGCCGGCGGCCAGCTTCCCCTGAGCAGCCAGGTGCTGGCGAATTCCTTCGAGCCGCCGCTGTTAGGCGACCGCGTGCGGGCCGATGCAGGAGCTCGCGTTTATCTCGATCACTCCTACCTCGCGAACAATGCGCTCTTCGACCGCTACTTCCTTTCCAGCGCGGCCACCCATCCGACAGTGCCGGGCGCGAAGGAGCGCACGGCCAAGGACCTCTTGAAGGGCTTCTTCACGGAAGGCAGGGCCTTGCCGAACCAACGCTTCATCCCACATCGCGGGGACGATGAGCTGGCCGATCGTCTCGCTTCCTCTCCGGAAGCCTATCGCGAGATCGCCGCGCACCTCCTGATCGATGGCCCCTTCAACGTGAACTCCACCAGCGTCGCCGCATGGCAGGCGGTGCTGGCCGCGAACTTCGGCGAGGCCGCGACGCGGCTCGATGGCGGCAGCCTGAAATCTGAAGATGTCAAAGACCTCGCGGTGCAACGCCATTCGCCCGCACCAGCAGGTGCCTACGAAGGATCTGGCGATGCCGAGAACGCGAAGTGGAACGGCTACCGCCGCCTCGATAAAGAACAGATCGCACGCCTCGCGGAAGAGATCGTGAAGGAAGTGAAGGAACGCGGCCCCTTCCAATCCCTCGCGGAATTCGTGAACCGTCGTCCCGGCGATGGCGAACATGTCACCCGCGGTGCCTTGGAAGCGGCCATCGAGAATGCGGGCATCAACCGCGCCGTGCTCGATCCCGCGCATGATTTGTTAGACGGCGGCAATACCGCCGATGGCGCACCCGGCGTGATCAACCAGGCGGACCTGCTGGTGCCGCTCGCACCCTTCCTCACCGTGCGCGGGGATAGCTTCCGCATCCGCGCCTACGGCGAAGCCGGGGAAAGGACGGACAAGGTCCGCGCCTGGTGCGAGGCCACCGTGCAGCGCGTGCCGGAATTCATTGATCCCTCCGAAGCTGCCGAGGCCACTCCACAGAGCCCCATGAACCTGCGCTTCGGCCGCCATTTTGAACTCATCTCCTTCCGCTGGCTGAAGCCCGCCGAACTCTGAACAAGCATCTCTTATGAAAGCACTGGCCATCATCCTCGCCCTTACACTGCCGCTCGCGGCAGCTCCTGAAGCCCGCACCGTGGAGGCTTCCTTCTACTGCTTCAAGCAAGCGCCGGGCGTGGAATCGGTCTCCATCGTCCAGGGTGAGATGCCCACTACGGTGAAGCTCTCCGCAGCCAACATCAGCGATCCTGTCGAGCTTCCGGTAATCGAAGGCCTAGCCACACTCCAGCGTCCCGATGGCGCCGGCACGGCAGCAAAGCTCAAGATTCCCGCCGGGCTCCGCAAGGCGCTTATCGTCCTGCTTCCTGCTCCATCTGGCAGCGCGGAACCTTATCAAGCCTTCGCGATCGACTACGCCCGCGATACCTTCCGCAAGGGCACCTACCGCCTCGTCAATGTCTCGCGCCACCCCGTGCGCGGCGCGATCGGCCGCAGCTATGCGGAGATCAAGCCCGGTGGCACCGGCGATATCGAACTTCAAGGCGAAGAAGGCGCAACCCAAGGCGTGAAGTTCGAGTTTCATGATCAGGACGCGTGGCAGCGCCTGACTGAAACCCGTTGCGCCGTGCGTCGCGACCGCCGTTGGTTGGTGATCGTGCATGAAGATCCCGCCACCCACCGCATGAATCTCCGCAGCATTCCCGACCGCGACTATCAGCCCGCCGCACCGGCGGTCGCCACCACTTCCAACGATTGAACAACTCTCTTCCAACGACCAACATGAAGACCACCTACACGCTCCTCGGCCTGTTCGCCGCGCTTGCCATTCCGGCCCATGCCGAACGCAAGCCGAACATCCTCATCATCGTCGCCGATGACCTCGGCTACGGCGAACTGACCTCGCAGGGCTACACCAAGGACATCCCCACCCCTAATATCGACAGCATCGCGGAGAACGGCACCCGCTTCACCAATGGCTACGTGAGCGGCCCCTATTGCAGCCCCACGCGCGCCGGCCTGCTCACCGGTCACTACCAGCAGCGCTTCGGCCACGAGTTCAATCCGGGTCGCGCGGTGAGCGCGGGCGAGAAGATCGGCCTCTCGCTGAAGGAGACCACCATCGCCGACCGCCTCAAGACCGCGGGCTACGCCACCGGCTGGTTCGGCAAGTCGCACCTTGGCAGCGATCCGGAGTTCCACCCGCAGAAGCGCGGCTTCGATGAATTCTACGGCTTCCTCGGCGGTGCCCACAGCTACATTCACCCCGGCCAGGGCCAGAATGCCATCCTGCATGGCACCGAGCCAGTCAGCGATCCCGGCTATCTAACAGAGGCCTTCGCCCGTGAGGCCTCCTCCTTCATCGAGAAGAAGAAGGACCAGCAGTGGTTCGTCTATCTGCCCTTCAATGCAGTGCACGCGCCGCTGGAGACGCTGCAGAAGTACGAGAGCCGCTTTAGTTCGATCCAGGATCCGAAGCGCAAAAAGTTCGCCGCCCTGCTCTCCGCACTCGATGATCAAGTCGGCACCGTGCTGACCAAGGTCCGCGACCTCGGCCTGGAAGAAGACACGCTGATCTACTTCTTCAGCGACAACGGCGGGCCCACGCCCTCCACCTCTTCCGGCAATGGCCCGCTCAAGGGCTACAAGGCCCAGACCGCAGAAGGTGGCATCCGCGTCCCTTTCTTCGTGCAGTGGAAGGGCAAGGTGCCCGCGGGCAAGGTTGATGATCGTCCGGTGATCCAGCTCGACCTGCTGCCCACCAGCTTGGCCGCCGCCGGCGTGGAGATCGATCCGGCCTGGAAGCTCGATGGCGTGAACCTCCTTCCCTATCTCAAGGGCGAGAAGGCCGAGGCTCCGCACGATACGCTCTACTGGCGCTTCGGCCAGCAGCTCGCCGTGCGCAAGGGCGACTGGAAGCTGGTGAAGTCCGTGGCTGACGGCAATGCCAAGGGCGGCGCCGGCAAGGCCGACATCGATGGTGCTCATCTCTACAACCTCAAGGAAGACATCGGCGAGAAGCACGACCTGGCCGCTGCGAATCCAGACAAGGTCAAGGAACTCGCCACCGCTTGGAGCGAGTGGAATAAGGACCTCGTCGATCCGAAGTGGGTCCCGGCGGGAGAGGGCAGGGCCTTGGCGCGCCGTGCCGATGACGACGATGCGGATACTCCCGCTGCCTCCGCCACCGGCCCTTGGAAGTCCGGCGATGAATTGGCGGCCGCAAGCTCCCCGAACATCGCAGGCAAGGGCTTCACCATCACCGCGGAGGTGGAAGGCACCGAAGCCCCGCAAGGCGTGATCGTGGCCCAGGGCGGCACGGGCCGCGGCTACGCGCTCCACGTGGCGGATGGCAAGCTGGCCCTCTCCATCCGGCATACCAACAAGCTGGCCACTGTCACCGCAAACGAACCGCTCACCGCAGGCCCTCACAAGATCGAGGCCACGCTCCAAGCGGACGGCGCGGTCGTGCTCAAGGTGGACGGCAAGTCCGTCGGCGAGGGCAAGGCCGGCGTGATCGAGCGCCAGCCGGGCCAAGGCCTGACCGTGGGTGAAGACGGCGGTGCCTTGGTGGGCGAATACACCACGCCGAATGCCTTCAAGGGCAAGGTCAGCGGCGTGACCGTGAAGACGCTCTAAGAAACGAATCGCGTTGGGGAGTGTCTGCCGGATGGCGGGCACTCCCTTCTTTTTTCTCCGGGTCAGCATGTCAAACGGGTTTGAAATATGGTGAATGAAATGCAGCATTTCCGCGTAACCCGTTCCGCCCATGACGCCCCGCACCTTGTTCGCCCTCGCTTGTTCCTTTGCGCTGTCAGACAGCCTCGCCTTTTCCGCTCCTACTACAACGCCAGTAGCAAACCGCGCGCCGCTTGCACCGGGGCATTTCACCGCCCTGCCGCTCGGCAGCGTGAAGCCGGGCGGCTGGCTGAAGCATCAGCTCGAACTCCAACGCGACGGCCTGACCGGCCACGCCGGTGAGCTGTTAGAGGCCGTGAGCCCGAATAGCGCCTGGCGGGGCGGCAAGGGCGAGAACTGGGAGAAGGGCCCCTACTATCTGAAAGGCCTCGTGCCCCTCGCCTGGGGCCTTGATGACAAGAAGCTGCAAGCCGAGGCGAAGGCCTGGGTGGACGACATCCTTGCCACCCAGGTGGAGAACGGCTTCTACGGCCCGAAGGACAACCTGGATTGGTGGCCGCGCATGGTGGTGAACTACCTTCTGCGCGATTACCAGGAAGCCACCGGCGACGAGCGTGTAGTCCCCTTCCTCACGAAGTACTACGCGTACATGAATTCAAAGATCGATGGCGATCACCTGCGCGATTGGGGCAAGGCCCGCGCGGGAGACGAGATCGACACCATCTTCTGGCTCTATAACCGCACGGGCAATGGGGCCCTGCTCGGTCTCTCCGACAAGCTTGCCAAGCAGGCCTATCCCTGGACCGACATTTTCACCAACAACCGCTTCCTGCAATTCGGCGATGATTATCATCCCAAGCACGCGGTGAACGTCCCACAAGCGTTGAAGATGCCGGCCGTCTATTCACTGCGCTCCGGGAAGGAAGAGGACCGCAAGGCCTACGCCGCCGGCGTGGCGAATCTCGACCGCGACCACGGCCTCGCCGTCGGCATCAACTCCGGCACGGAGTTCCTCGCCGGGCAATCGACCACGCAGGGCATCGAGCTCTGCTCTATCGTCGAGCGCATGCTCAGCGATGCCACCGTGCTCCGCGTCCTGGGCGATGCACCGATCGGAGACAGCCTGGAGCGCATGGCCTACAACGCGCTGCCCGGCTCGCTCTCGGAGGACATTCACCAGCACGTCTACTACTGCGTGCCGAACAACGCCGCCGCCGTCCGCTCGCACAAGGGCTTCAACCAGGACTACGACAATGGCAACGTGCCCTCGCCCATCTCCGGCTTCCACTGCTGCTGCTACAACTTCCATATGGGCTGGCCGAAGTTCGTGCAAAACTCCTGGGCCGCCACCCCGGACAAGGGCCTCGCCATGCTCGCGCTGGCACCCACCGAGGTGAGCACGACTGTGGGCGATGGCTCAAAGGTGATGCTGCGCGCGGAAACCGACTATCCCTTCAACGACAGCATTCGCATCCGCGTCGCACTGGGTGCGCCGGCTTCCGCCGGCACGGAAGTCAGCTTCCCGCTCTCCCTCCGCATTCCCGCCTGGTGCGATTCCCCGACTCTAACAGTCAACGGCCAGCCACAAGATGCGCCCAAGCCCGGAACCTTCGCCCGCATCGAGCGCAAGTGGAAGCAGGGCGATGAAGTCCTGCTCAAGCTCCCCATGAAGGTGCAGGTCCACCCGGGCATCAAGGGCAGCGTCTCCGTCACCCGCGGCCCGCTGGTCTATGCGCTCGGCATCAAGGAAGAGCACAAGAGCTACGCGAAGGATGGCATCAATGCAAAGTGGGCCAAGCTCGGCTTCGATTCCTTTGAGATCCTTCCCGAGTCCCCATGGAACTACGGCCTCGTACTCGATACCGCAAACCCCGCCGCGTCCTTCGAGTTCAAGTCGGGCGCGATGCCGGAGAATCCCTTCGCCCGCGCGAAGACGCCAGTGAGCCTCACCGTGAAGGCGAAGAAGATCGACTGGACCATGGTGCCCAGCGGTGCGGTGGCCTACGACCCGCCGGAATCACCAGTCGCCTCCAATGCGATGGAAGAGAAGATCACCCTGATCCCCTTCGGCGCGGGCATGCTGCGCATGACCAGCCTGCCGGTGATCGGCAAGCTGGGCGAGCCGCTGGAGTCCTTCACGGACAAGTTCAGCGAAGGCCAGTTCAAGGACTGGGTGCCCTACGGCGGCGGCTGGTTTGCCAAGGATGGCGCGCTCTATGCCGTGAGCAACCAGAACCCCAAGAGCCCCGGCACCCCGGGCGTGAAGGCAGTGGTGCCCGCCGCGGTGTTCTCCGATCTCGTCTACGACGGCACCGTGAAGCTCAGCGACAAGGGCGATGCCGGCCTGCTCTTCCGTGTCACCCAGCCCGCCATCGGCCCGGATACCTACCGCGGCTACTATGCCGGTGTGAGCATCGAGAAGCAGCAGATCATTCTGGGCAAAGCGGACAACCGCTGGACGCAGCTCAAAGCCATGCCTTTCGAGGTCAAGGAAGGCGAGTCCTATGCGATCCGCGTCGAAGCCGAAGGCAAGTCGATCCGCGTCTTCGTAGGCGACATGGACACACCGAAGATCGAGCTGGAGGACGAGAGCTTCAAGGAAGGCTGCATCGGCATCCGCCGCTACACCGCACAGGGCGAGGATGGTCCGGTGGCATTTTCGAAGATCAAGGCGAGCAGCTTGTGACGTAAGGAGCGGGGGCCTTACTGCCCCCGAGAACGGTCCCCAAGAGCTGCTTCCCCGACCAGTGCCAGCGACAATAAGGTCGCTGCTCCCTACGGCACCTGCGGCGTCACCAGCCGATAGAACCCCGTCGCATCCGCTCCATACGGAATCACAATCTCCTCCGCATGATCCGAACCAGTCGCCGGGACATTCGCCTGGATCAACCAGTCCGCCTCGCTGAGATCCACCTTGTGCTGGATCGTATAAGCCTTCCCGGCGAGCGCCTGGAAGCTCAGGTGGATCTGCCCGTCGGCAGCCATCGTGATATGCAGCGCCAGCACCGAGGCGGGATCCACCGGTGAAGTCCCCGCAATGAACTCCGCCTCATTGCTCTGGCCATCCCCATCCGGATCATCGCCGGGCAGCCCGCCGCCCGCTTGGTTCGCGCCATTACCGAACCACGTGTAGAGGAAGGCATCCAGCGGTGCTTCGGTAACATTCACCGCCACACTCGCTGGCGCACCCAGGCTGGCATACACCGGCGCGGAGAGTTGCAGGCTGAAGGCCTTCGTCGGCCCCGTGGCCGTGGGATGGAGCAGGGGAATGGAAACCGTCTTGGGTGCGGCATCGCCATCCGCCCAGTTGAGCGTGCCGGAGACCGGGCCGAAATCCGTGTTCGCCACCGCGCTGCCATTCTGCGTCGTGTATTGGACACTCGCTGGTCCCATCGAGCCACCGGTCCGTTGCACCGTGACGTCCGCAGAGAGATCCGACTTGATATAGCTCAGCAGCGAGTCTGCCGATTGCACCGTGCCGGGCGGATGATTCGTCTTCCAGTACGCCAGAAGGTCGAGCAGCGCCTGTGGCGTGTTGACGGGCGGGCCGTTGGTGCCCGTCTGGTCCGCCGTATTGATGCCGTGGCAATTCGCGCAGGTGCGGATCTCGCCTGGCTGGAAGGTCACCCAGAAACGCTCCCTCACTTGGCTCGTCAGGTTCGCGTCGTTGTCCAGCAGATGCCAAGTGAGCGCCTTGCCTGCGGGAACGATGGCCGCCACCGAGCTGTCGTTTCCGAGCTTCACCGCACCCGGAGGCGCGCCGGGCGCAGGAGTGTTTTCACTGAACCCATCATGCATCGGCGCCGCCATCACCCGCCGCCCCGGCGCCGGGTTCGCCCCGCCTAACAGATAGCCGCGGCGCAGGTCCGCCTGCAGGAACTGCGACCATGCCACATTGTAAACCGTGCCCGAGGTGCCGGTGGCGATCGCCTGCTGCCCGCTCCACACATTGCGCAGGTTGAAGGGCTGCTGGCGGTCATGCCGGTCGCGCTTCAGCACATTCCGGCTCACGCTCAGCGCGTAGTTGTGATCCGTCAGCCACTTCTGGAAGCTCGGCATATGCACCTGCGCGGTCGTAAAGGCCGCCGCCTCGATCGGGTCCACCACCGCCACGGGAACATTTGCCGGCAGTTGCTTGCTGATCACCTCCACCGGATCCAGCTCCCAAGCCGGCACGTTCGTGAAAGTCACCGCCTGTGCCTGCCCCGGCACGAAGTAAGTGGAAGTGATCGTGATCCCGCTGGTAAGCGTCACATCCGGCACATAGGTGCTCGACCCCACACTCTGCGGCTTGAGCGACTGAATGCGAAAGGCCGAGAACCACGATTGCGGCGTGGCCAAAGTACCATGGTTATAGTCGGCCCGGTCCGTGGACGCGGTGGAGGCCACAAGGTTCCCATCCTTCAGCGGCAGCGGCGTGCGATACACCGTGACCGGCGATGACAGAGGCACGAAGGGCGTGGGCGGCGAGGTCACATGCATGCCCACCTGCACGATCGGCAGCGCGGCGACGCTCGGCGTCACGAAGGCCACCTGCATGCTGTCCGGGTTCACACCCGCACCCGCATTCACCAGCTTGATCACCCGCCCGGCCGTGTGCGAGCCCAGGTCCGAGGCGTCCACCCCGAAGTAAGTCCCCGGATTCAGGGGATCCTCGTGGATCGAGAAGAAGTTGCCGAAGCCGTTGTGCACGGCGATCCCGCCATAGCCGGGCGCGATCGCGGAGTTCAGGTCCACGATGTTGCTGTCCGTGAGGAAGCTCTTGCGGATCAGCCCCGCGGTCACCTCCTGCCGCCCCACGTGGTTCAGCAACTCACCGCCGCTGCCGTCCAGATGGATCATCCAGGGCATGAAGACATTCGTCGTGATGCCATTGATCACATTCGTCTGCGTGCCATTCACGTCCACGCCCCAGGGAAACTCCATGCGCAGCGTCTTCTTGTCCGCATTCCGCGGCTCCGGGAAAGTATCGACATGCTGCCCCGTGCCCCAGAGCACACCCGGCGTGAAGCTGGCCAGGGGACCTTCATCCGCGAAGTTGCCCGAACCATTGGGAGTGCGGTGCCAGCCGCCGAAGGTATCCGGCGCCGGCTCGCCGAAGCTCGCATCACTATCCCGTTCATCGGTCATCGCCTCGATGTCGCGCGAAAGGTGATCCCAGTTCACGAAGACGATTCGCCCCGAGCTATCGACACTGGCATTGAAGGAACCACTCGGCGAATGATGCAGCAGCTGCAGCTTCGCGCTGGTGGGATTCAGCTTCCACAGGCCGCTCACCGTCGGCAGCCCCAGGTATTCTTCCCGCTGCCGCAAATGGGCCAGGCCATTGTACGGCCGGTCGCTTGAGAAGATGATCTGATCATCCGGCGCATAGCAGGGCATGATGTTGTTGTAGGGCGGCTGGTTCGCCACCTTCGTGATCACCGGCTTCACGCTCGCGCTGAGCTGCGCCTGCGTGGGCAGCGTGATCTCATACAACTGCCAGAAGAACTCCGTGGTATCCGCCGCGCTCGCCGGTGCGCCGATCACCATGCTGAAGACCGCGCGGCCCGCATTCCAGTGCACATGCGGATTGCGCACCGCCACCGTATTGAAGTCCGGCTTGCCACCCGGAATCGCGGACCAATCCGCCACCGACAACAAATCCACCTGCTGGTGATTCAGCGCCGGCACCGCATTCGGCCCGAAGCGCACCCACAGCGAGCCACCACGCCCGGCAAAGGCCGTGCCCCCAGGTGATTCCCGAAGGGCGAGACGCAGGACATGTAGCTCGACTCGATCGAGCGCGTGTTCACCTCCTCCGGCATCGGCACCTGCGTGACGAAGAGGATCGGGTTCACGGGATCCCCGGCGAAAAGACGCGGGGTGAGGAGGAAGGCCGCGAGGAGGCAGAGCTTGAGGCGCATGGGAGTGCTGACCGGTTAGCGGAGAATTATCCGAAAGAACCGGCGGGCACAAACTTAAACGCCCCTGATGGTCAATGCGCCCCGGGCGCAAGCGGCCTCAGTGGCCCGGTGCCGGTGGCGGCGGGAGGTCGGAAGACATCCGCTGCGGCGACGAAGCACCGCCACTGCCGTTCTTCGGCAGGATCTGCCACACCTCGCAGATCTGGTTGCGCTCAGGCACCCGCGAACCGAAGCGATCCGTCTGGCCGAGGTAGGCCGCCTGCACATGCTGGCCGGGCTTCTTGGCGGCATCCAGGATCTGGGCCACCGCCGTGGCACGATCCGAGGAGAGCACCCGGTTGTCATCCACGTTCCCGGTTTCGGAAGCGTAGCCGATCACGATGATGTAGGCATTGTCCGCGGCCTCACCGACGAAGCTGCGAACGCGCTCAACATCGGTCGGTGCGAGTTCCGAGGAGCCGGTGGGGAAGGAGATCTGGCCGAAGACACTCGCGCCCATCTTCAAGCCATATTGGCTGTAGGCCTGGGTGATTTCCGAGTCCGTCTTGTTCTCAAGCGTGCGCAAGCTGCGGAAGAGCTCCACCGCTTCCTTGAAAAGCTGGGATTCAGTCCCGGCGAAGAGTGAGCTCTTCGAAGCTTGGGCCTGCAGCTCGGCGATCCGTGCCTGCAGCTCCGCCACCTGCGCGCGCATCCTGTCCCGCTCCGCCATCACCTGCCCCATCTCCGCCGGGCCCTTGCTCAGGCGCTCGATGTCCTTCTGCATGCTCGCGATGACCGCGTTCGCCTTCTCCAGGTCGCGGCGCGCGAGCATGGCCGTGGAAGCCTCCACCATCAGGTCCTGGTTCTTCTCGCGCAGCATCGCCTGGGCCTGCAGGGCGTCGGCCAGCTCCTTAGAGGTCCTCGCATACTCGGCCTCCTTGGCGGCGATCAGATCCACCGAGCCCTTTGAAAGTCCGACCAAGGTCGCGGCATCATCCGTGATCCGCTTGGCTACCACCTCGGCCGATTCCAGACCGCCGCCGGCGGAGAGCGGCGTGAGGCCTTGGCTGAGCCGCCTCTGGTTGAGGTTCTCCCGCTCGGCCAGCAGGCTGCCCTTCAGATCGCGGATCGCGGAATCGTCACTGGCGGCCACCTTCTCCTTCGGCCGCAGGCTGATGGCCACCAGCACGCCCAGCAGGACCACCACGACGAAGCCCAGGATCAGCACCGATGGCGGCACCGCCAGGGTCGCAGGCTTGGCCGCCGCGGGCTCAGCCGCCGGAGCGGGAGTGGAAGCCTGGGGCTCGGTGGGGGCATTGGGCTCGGGATCCATGTCCGGCGAGCTTGCCGATCAGGACCACAATGTCGAATCCGGAAATCGCGGAGCGGGGCGGGCCAAAGTGCCAAGGGGGAGAAAATCCCAAGGTCCAAACTCTAAATTCCAAGGAAGGCAGAACAACCAAGCCGTGACGTGGACCGGATAAATGTCCGAACCCGCCAACCTCTTCCTTTGGACCTTGGAATTTAGGGTTTGGAATTTTGCCTCCCCTTGGCACTTCGGGCCGCGAGCACCTAAGCGGCCGGCACCAGAGCCAGCAGCTCCTGCGGCTCGTGCACTAGGTGCTCGGGGGCCTCGGCCTTCAGCGACTCCGCGGAGTTGAAGCCCCAGGTCACCGCGGCCATGGCCACCTCCGCCTTCTTGGCCGCCTTGATGTCCCGGATCTCGTCGCCCACATAGAGCATCGCCTCCGGCTTGGCGGAGAAGGTCTTGCAGATCGCGCGCAGGTGCTTGGACTTGCCGGTCAGCTTGGAGGTGGAGGAGATGAAGTCGAAGTACTGCCGCAGCCCGTGCGCCTTCAGGAAGAGATCCACATTCGCCGTCGCGTTCGAAGTCAGGATGCCGAAGCACTCGGCCCGCTCGCGCATCGTCGGCAGGATCTCCGCCATGCCCTCGATCGGCGAGAGGCGGGTGATGTTCCCGCGCATCAGCGAGGTGCCGCGGGACAGCAGGGAAGGGACCTTGCGCTTCGGGATGTCCAGGTGGTCCAGCAGCTCTAGCAGCGAGAAATTCCGCAGCCCGGGCAGCTCCTCCGCGGACACCTGGCGCAGGCGGTAATCCGGGGCCAGGACGTTATAAATCCGGCGGCTCTCCTCGAGCGTGTCGGCGAGGGTGCCATCGAAGTCGAAAACTACCGTGCGGTAAGCCATTCCGGGAAACGAAAGAAAGATAAAGCGAATCAACACTCAAGCCCCCCAAGCCGGGAAGTGAAAAAGCAAGAGCTGCCAACAACGCCGGGGATAAGCATCCGCGCCAGCGGCTTTTTTCATCCGATCTTCATCATGGACCGCTGGCTCCGCCGTTTATCTTCCGCGACCTCACTGACCTCTCCTCCGATCCCATGAATACCCGATGGATGCTCTGCTGGATGGCGCTCGCCTACGCCACCTTTTCCGCCCCTGCGGATGTGCTCGATGACGCGGGCCTGACCTGGGAGGACCTGCTGGTGGGGCGGACGGTCACCCCGCGCTCTGAGAGCGATGGCCTTGCGGCGGGCTTCGCGGGCCTGCCCCTGTCTCCGGAGCATGAGGCGGAGCTCCTGGCCGGCTTCCAGGAGCGGGAGCGCGGTCCCTTCGATTGGCGGAGCTTCCAGGCCGAGGTGCTGGAGAGCCGCGGGCAACTGGCGAAGGCGCTGGAGCTCGCGCGCGCGGAGCACCGGCCGCTGGATGAGCTGCGGCTGCTGCTGCGCAGTGGCGGGAACGCGGACGAAGCGACGTCGGGCCTGGCCGGGATGGATGCGGCCAAGCCCGGGGGGACACTCCAAGGTGCGCGCACCCGCTTGATGGCAGCCTGCCGTCCCTTGGAAGATGGCGAGCAGTGGGAGCTGCTGGACAAGTATCTCGGCATCCTCCGCAAGCAGCTCCCGCAGGCGCACTGGCAGGGCGCGATCTGGCTGGAGGAGCTGGACATCGCCTACCACCGGGGCCGCTTGCCGGAGCTGAAGGCGGCGGCAGAAGGGGACAAGATGAAGCTCGCCCTCTATCACCGCCAAATGGGCGAGACCGAGGAAAGCGAGCGGCTGGTCCAGGAGCTGGCCGCGGAGCCGGGGCGGCAGCTCGCCGATCTTTTGCCTCTCTTCCCCCAGAGCGCCGCGCTGCGCACCCTGTCCTTCGCGCGCTGGCAGGAAAAGGATCTGGCCGTGGAGGAGCGTCTGCAGTTGTGGGAGCAGCTGCAAAGTTACACCGCCTTCAGCGGACCTTTCATCAAGTGGGTCACCGCCGGTGGGGATCTCACCCCGCTGCTGGACAGCGTGGCGAAGTCCTGGGTCTTCCTGAATGACTCGCCCGAGCGGCAGGACATGCTGGAGGCGATCCACCGCCGCCTGCCGGAGGACCTCCGCTTCAGCTTCATGCTGGCACGGCAGGTCATGGGCAAGGACCCGGCGCGCGCCGCGGAGCTGTTCGCCGCGGTGGCCGTCTCGCCCCTGCGCGCAGGCCTGCCACTGCGGATGCTGTCGGAGGTCTATCCGGTGGAAGTCCGCAGCCCGCGCGAACTCATGACCCAGGACCCGGCCATGCTCGGCTTCGCCGGTCTGGCCAGCTTGAACCGCCAGGACAAGATCAGGAAGATCATCGATGCCAGCAAGGACTGGCCGACGCTCCCGGCCGTGGACCGCGCGCGCTATCTGGCCGCGGCGGACATGGACCACGCGCTGGTGGCGCTGGTGATGGATGCGGACCTGACCCAACCGGAGAGCGACGGGCTGGCGAGCTGGCTGGCCGCCGTGCTGAAGCAGCGCGGGCGGGAGCGGGTCATCCCGCGGGAACTCTATCAGAAGATCGCCGCGCGCCTGCCCGAACTGGTCACGGGCAGCCCACAGAAGGACGAGCAGGCCATCGAGTCGGATGCCGGGGATCTCATGGGCCTCTTGAAAGACAGCGCCCTGAAGATGGAAGATCTGAAGGGACCCGGGGAGCGGACGTTGCAAGCCGCTGCCGGCCGGCCGGGGCGCACGAAGCGGAGAGTCGAATTCCAAGCGGCGGCGACCGGCTTCCCGGTGCCGCGCTCGCAGGAGGACAAACCCCAGCCGCAGAAGGAGGAAGGACCGCAGCCGCAGAAGCAGGACAGGGAGCCGCGGCGGATCGGCGGGCCGCCCGGCGCGCGCATGGAGCTGGGTCTTTACCTGGCAATGCTCGCACCGCCGGGCATCGAGCGTCTGGAGCCGATCCGTTCTCCCGGGCGCGACATCCGCTTCCGCCGGCCGCCCGGTGCCTGGCGCGGCCAGCGCTTCGGCCAGCCGGAGACCCTCACGCGCTGGGCCATGAACCTGCCGATGATGGGGATGGGGGCACCCTACCAGAAGCCGGAGCTGCTGGCGGCGATGATGAAGACCCTTCCCGCCGGGCACCCGCGGCGGATCCTCGCGGAAGTCTCGATCGCCGCGGGCCAGATCCCCTGCAAGGACGAGGCGCTGAAGGCGGAGTGCGAGGCCACGGCGGAGGCGCTGGTGACCGGCAAGCTCAAGCTGCCCGGCACCGAGACCTACCGCTATTTCTCGCTGCTGGGGCGTGAGGGGGAAGATGATGCATTGATGGCCGTGCTGGAGGAGATCAAAAGGAAGCCGCGCTTGGCCCGGATGGAATTCCTCGACCTCGCGCGGATGGTGCAGATGGACTATCGTCGCGGGGGCCGGCCGGGGGATCCGCTGGCCAAGGCCCTGAACGAGATCAGCCAGCCGGGGATTGCCGGGCCACAGGAGGACAATGCGGACGCCTTGAAGTTGTCCGAACTGGTCGAAGCCGGGAAGGGCAAGACGCCGGAGGCCCTGCGGCTCGCGCGGGTGCTGATGGACCGCGCCGTGGACCGCATGATCGAGGCCGCGCGTGCCGGCGATATCTCCTCCCAGCAGCGGCCCCGCTTCACGGGCGGTAGCGATCCGCAGATGCCGGTGCAGGTCCTGGATGCGGCCGGGGAGCTCACGGCTTGGAAAGATGAGGCTTCCCGCAAGATGCGTACGGGGGGCCTGCCGGATGTGGCAATCCTGCGCATGGTGCAGACCTGCAACCGCTACCGCCAGCAAAGCGACCCGGCGAGCGAGGCCCAGTACGCGCGCTGGATCTTCGAGCTGGACCCCGCGGACCGGGAGAGTGCCCGCGTGGTCTTGAATGCTGCCCTGGAGGACCGCGACCGCGAGCAGGTGCTGAAGTGCATGCGGACCCTGGGGCTCGGGGATTTCGGCAGCACCCGCGTGCGGCAGTTGCTGGCGATCTTCGCCGGGCAGGAGGCTGCGCTGTTAGATGGGATCATGAGTTCGGGAGACAGCGGCCGCAGCTCGTCCTTGGAGCGGCCGATTCCCCAGCGCCTGCACGCCTTCTTCATGGCGGCGGAGGACAAGGGACTGGCGAAGCGCTTCCGCGATTGGATTGGGAACAACCGCCAGAGCCAGCCGGAGACGCGGGTGGCGCTGGCGCGGCAGTTACTGGCGGCGGGTGATCCGGAAGGCGCGGTGGATGTCTTCGCCGGGATCTTCGTGGTGGCCGCGGAATTCGATGGCGCGCCTTGGGTCTTCCCGCCGAAGCCGGGGACCAGAAGGGGCTCTCGGAGCACGAGCCTGGATATCTCCCAGGCGAGGGACGATGTGGAGTTCCTCAGCGAGCAGGGCCTGGTCGGGCGCATGCTGGAGCGGATCGAGCGCAGCGGTCAGGCGGAGGGGATCGAGAGCGTGACCCTGCGGATGGCAGCCAAGCCGGATCGCGAGGCCTTCGGGAAATATGCCGCGGGCTTGCTCGCCACCATGGATCCCATGGACCGGGGCCGCTTACTGTCGGAGTGGTTCATGATCTTTACCGCCGTGCCCGGGGCAGAGGAGCTGCAGGTCCGGCTGATGGAGGAGCAGATCGCCACGCCGGGGCGCACGGGCTTCCCGCGCTCCGCCATGCTGGGTGTCGTGGTGCGCCTGCCGGGAGGCAGCAGCCTGCTGGAGAAGGCATGGACGCGCCTGAGCGCGGACATGGAGCAGAAGGATTCGCGGGGGGGCGGCACGACTCCGGACCAAACGGGACGCGGGATTTTCGCGATGATGCTCACGCTGGCGGATGACGCCACTTGGAACGACTACTGGAAGTGGCGGGACGCGGATGCCGAATCGCTGCTGCCTGCCAGCATGTATTGGCGGGAGCTCGCGAACATCGGGAAGATCCCCACGGAGCGGCTGCGCCAGGTGCTGCCGCGCTTGCTGCGGGAATCTCCCGCTCCGAAGGTGGGGCAGCGCGAAGGGATTGAGTCCGCTGCGGCGGTGTGGGCCGGCGCGGCGCTGGAAAGCGGTGATGAGGCCCTGATCCGCCAAGCAAAGGCGGCCCTGCCCCCAGGCAGCGCGGAATACGTTGCCCTCTGCGATCTTGCGCTCGGCACTTCCACGGAGCTCTCTCCCAGTGTGGCCGCCATGAGTGGTGAGGACGGGGAGCTCACCGTCTCGTGGAGCTTGGTCTCACTGTCCGGCGTGGATGAAGGCCAGCCGGCCAAGATTCCGCTGGCGGCCTTCCCCAAGCTGGAAGGGAAGTTCGAGGTGCAGGTCCTCGGCGGCAGGTCACCGGAGCAGCTGACCAAGCTGCAGGTGGTGCCCGGCGCGCCGGTCTTGGGCAGCGTGACCCTCAAGCCGGGTGACGAGGTGAGCCACATCGGCCTGATGGTGACCCAGCCCGGTGGTGGCCAGATCCGCTGGGCGCTCCCGGTGCCACGGCCTGCCAGCGGCGGCAAGACCACGGAGGTCGCCGGGGCAGTGCTGGAGAAGAAGGGCTTTTCCAAGATGCCGCGCCCGGGGCCGGGAGGCCTGCCCGCTTGGCGGATCGAGTCCGGCGGCATGCATCGGATCGAGCTGGCGGAGCTGCCCTGGGATGGTGAGCCGGTGCGGGTGCGCGGCTGGTTTAGGGGCTCGGATAACCTGATGCTTTCCTGCCTGGATGCGCGGGGCACGCCGCTGAAGCACATCAGCCTGCGGACCTACGATTCGGCGGTGCCGGTGTGGCGCATCCTGGACTGGGACTCGGCTCACGGGGAGAACGTGCCGCCGGCCACCACGCGGATCGTGCTCGGGCTAGAGATGGATGGCGTGGAGAAGGTGCGGAGTTTCGCCACGCCGGGCATGAAGCTGAGCTTGGGCGGGGAAGCAGGGCTGCCGCAGGGATTCCGCAGGATCGGCCGGGTCCCGGGGCAGGGCTGGTCGATGGCGCTGGAGTCCGGGAGCAAGCGTCTGGCGATCGGACTGACTGGTGGCCGCGTGGCCCTGATGAATGTGGACACCGGTGCCTTCGAGATGATGGGTGAGAGCCCCACCATCCAGGACGAGGGGGACCAAGCTGCCATCCAGCGCCTGCTGTGGGCGGGCGGCATGATCTATGCGGCGGATGGCGGCGGCGCGCTCTATCGCATTGACCCCGCGGCGGGGAAGCTGGTGCTGCTGCAGCCCGGCAGCTCTGCGGGCAGAACGCCGCATGCCGGCAGCAGCCTGTGCGTGAGTGAGGATGGCGCTTGGCTGGGCTGGCTCAAGAACGGCCAGACCCTAATGCTCATGCCGGTGCAGGGCGGGCCGCCGCGGGAGATCGCGGTGGTGCAGTCCCATCAGCTCTTTGCCGCTCCGGAAGGCTTCCGCCTCATCGGGCAAAGGAAGCCGCGGATGGTGCTGAAGAACGAAGACATGGCGGAGGGCCTGCCGGTGGAGTCCGATGTGAACGAGCAGGAGTGGGAGGGAGCGCCTAACCGCAAGAACCCGCGCTGGGAGCACCTGTCCTTGGGCGGCTATCAGCCGCCGCGCCGCGAGAGGCAGGGGCGTGAGGTCTACACTTCCATCCCCGCCGAGCGCTGCTACCTCATCGCGCCGGACGACACGATCTACTATGCGGATCGTAACGGGGTGGTGGTGGAGGTGAAGCCCCTTGATTGAACTCAACCGGCGGCCAGCTGCAGGTTGGGATCGATATCGGCATCGAGCGCCGAGGACTTGCCCTGGAAGGCGTGCTGGAGCGCGGCGAAACCGATCATCGCCGCGTTGTCCGTGCACAGTGAGGGCGAGGCCAGGCAGAGCTCGATGCCATGGCGCTCGCAGGCTTGTTGGAAAGCAGCACGCAGGGCGCCGTTCAAGCTCACGCCGCCGGACAGGGCGATGACCTTCCGTCCGGCATGACGTGCGGCCTTGAGGCTCTTCTTCACCAGCACTTCTACCACGGCTTCCTGGAAGGACGCGCAGATGTCGGAAAGCTCGCCGGGCAGCACGGTTCCGGCTTCCGGGTTGCGCTCCGAGAGCGTGTAAAGCACCGCGGTCTTGAGGCCGGAGAAGGAGAAGTCGAAGCCCGGCTCCTTCATCATCGAGCGTGGGAAGGCGAAGGCATCCTTCTGCCCGCCGCGGGCCGCCTTCTCGATCTCCGGGCCGCCGGGGTAGGGGAGGCCGAGCATCTTGCCCACCTTGTCGAAGGCCTCGCCCGCCGCGTCGTCGCGCGTGCCGCCGAGCTTGCGGTACTTGCCCGGTGCCACCACGTCTAACAGAAGCGTGTGCCCGCCTGAAACGATCAGCGCGAGGTGTGGTGGCACCACGCCCGTGTGCACGAAGGGCGAGAGCAGATGGCCCTCCAGGTGGTTCACCGCCAGGAAAGGTTTGCCCGCGGCGGCAGCCATCGCCTTCGCGGCGGTGGCACCGATCAAGAGTGAGGACGCCAGCCCAGGTCCCGAGGTCGCGGCGAAGACATCGATCTCCCGCATCGTCACGCCGACATGCGCCAGCGCCTGCTCGACCAGTGGCCTGAGATGCAACGAGTGATTCCGCGAGGCCACCTCCGGCACCACCCCGCCATACTGCCGGTGCAGCTCGATCTGCGAGGCGATCTCGGACGCCAGGATCTCCGCCGGCTGCCCCGGCTCGCCACGCAGGATCGCGACCGCGGTTTCATCGCAGGAGGATTCGAGGGCGAGGAGGAGCATGCGGGAAGAAAGTTCCAAATTCTAAGTTCCAAGTTCCAACAAGAGGAAGATTCAAATCCCTAACAGTTCCGGCGGCGGCGCCTGTGCTTGCGGCGGGGGTCAAGCAACGCCCTTTAGGCTCCGACTGGCGTTCGGTGCGGCCCTTCGCGGCGGGAGCCGCTTTCGGAGTGCGTGCGAGGATCGCCGCTTTTTGTGAGCACTTGGCCGGAGACTGGCGTTGGAGTTCTAGGGGAATAGGCCCCTTCGGGATTGGGGGGGAGCTGGAGTTTCGGGGAGGAGTGAAGGGTACCTTGAGGCGCTTTTCGGTAGGGGAGGACGCTCCGAGGCACGTGGGGGTGGACTATACTAGAACTGCAATGGCTCTCTCCGGGGGACGTGTGCCCAAAAAGCGGCGATGCTCGCACGCACTCCGAAAGCGGCTCCCGCCGCGAAAGGGGGCACGCGAGGTGAGAACCCGCTACTTCCCTCCCATGGCCGCTTTCAAGCCGGGATCCTCCCAGCCTTCCAGCTTCTTCGCCTCCTCCGGTGTCAGCGATGCCCGGCGGCGTGCCAGCTCGATCTTCTCGCGGTCAGCATCCGTATAAACTACCGGCACATCCGGCGTGATGCCCTTCTTGTGCGGGGTATTCCCGGAGGGCGTGTGATAGGTCGCGATGGTCAGGCGCAGCGCGGTGCCGCCGCCCATCGGGATGATGTTCTGCACGGACCCCTTCCCGTAGCTGATCTCGCCCACGATGGTGGCGCGCTTCAGATCTTGCAGGGCACCCGGCGTCAGTTCCGCGGCGGAGGCAGACATGCGGTCGATCAGGACGCTCATGGGATACTCGCGCTTGCGGCGCTGCTTCTCCGGGGTCTTCATCGGGTCGCCCAGCACTTCGCCACCGCGGCCCTTGGTGGTGACCACCGCGGTATTCGGCGGCAGGAAGAAGCCGAGGATCTGCACGGTCTGGTTGAGGTCGCCGCCGGGATTTCCACGCAGGTCAAGGATCAGGCTCTTCATGCCCTTGTCCTCCAGTTCGTCGAGCGCCGCTTCCATCTCGCGTGCACAGTTGCCCATGAAGGAAGCCAGGCGGATGTAGCCGGTCTTGCCATCGTCGAGCAAGCGGGCCTCGGTCACGGTGCGGTCTTCCACCAGCATGTGGACGAGGTCCACGTTGATCGGCTTCGGCGCGGTCTCCGACTTGATCTTGAAGGCGGTCTTCACGCCTGGGGGTTTGCTGCGCAAGATGGCGAGCAGCGGACTGATCTCCGGCGGCGCCTTGCCATCCACTTCCAGGATGCTGCTGCCGGGCAGGAGACCTGCGCGCGAGGCCGGCGAGCCCGGTGCCACGTTGTCAATGTAGATCCCGTCATCCCGCAACCCGAGCGTCAGGCCCAGCGCGGGCAGATAGGGATCGAGCTTCGGGTCCGCCTCCATCGCGCGCGCCATCTCCGGGTGAATGAAGCTGGAGAAGGGATCGAGGCTGGAGAGCATGCCCTCCAGCGCGTGGTTCACCAGTCGGTCGTAGGCCACCTTGTCCGCATCCGGGTGGCGCTGGCGGACCTGCTCCAGCACCTTCACGAAGCGCTCGATCGCCGGGTAAGCGGCCTCGTCCGGATCGGGCGGCGTCGCCGGTTTGGCTTCATCGGCCAGGACCGTGAGCGGGAGCAGCAAGGGTAACAGCCAGCGCATGGTGTTAGCATGCGAAAGGCCGCGGTGGGCAGGGAAGGCGGAAATCGGGGGATGGAAATGAACGGACCGCGGAGGCGCAGAGGTCGCAGAGGAAGGTGCAGAGAAGAAAAGTGAGATTGAACCGCCAAGACGCAAAGGGCGCCAGGCTTTTCAGACCTTTGCGAACTTGGCGTCTTGGCGGTTTTTCCTTCTTCCTCCGCGTTTCCCCCCGCGACTTCTGCGCCTCCGCGGTTCGTTCATCCCCACCCATGTGGCGTTTTTGCCCATTCTTTTGCTCAAAATCACAGTTCCACGGCTGCAAGGGAAAGGTTCCAATCGCGTAGCATCCGCAACCGCATGCCCTCACGTCGCGATTTCCTGAAACAAGCGAGCCTGCTTTCCGGCGGGCTGGGTGCTCTGTCCACGCTGCCGCCGTCCATCGTGAAGGCACTCGGCATCGAGCCCGCCGCGGGCAGCACCTTCCTGGATGCGGAGCACGTGGTGATCCTGATGCAGGAGAACCGCTCCTTTGACCACGCCTTCGGCACGCTGCGCGGCGTGCGCGGCTTCGATGACCCGCGGGCGATCACCATTCCCGGCGGCAATCCCGTGTGGCTGCAGACGGATGAAAAGGGCGACACCTATGCGCCCTTCGGCCTGAAGATCCACGAGTCGAAGTCCACTTGGATGAGCTGCCTGCCCCACAGCCGGGGTGCGGAAGTCGGCGCAGGCAATGGTGGCAAGCACAACCAGTGGCTGAAGGTGATGCAGTCCGGCCATGAGGAGTATGCGGACCTGCCGCTCACGCTCGGCTACTATGACCGTAGTGACATTCCCTTCTACTATGCCTTTGCGGATGCCTTCACCGTCTTCGACCAGCACTTCTGCGCGCTGCAGACCTGCACCACGCCGAACCGCCTCTACCTCTGGACCGGCACCAGCCGCGATCCACGCGATCCCTCTTCGAAGGTGATCCTCAACAATAGCGACGCCGACAACAGCACGCACATCGACTGGCCGACCTTCCCGGAGCGACTTGAGGCGCAGGGCATCTCCTGGAAGGTCTATCAGAACGAGCTCTACCTGCCCACCGGCTTGTCCCCGGAGGCGGCTCCCTGGCTCAGCAATTTCGGTGACAATCCGCTGGAGTATTTTTCCCAGTATCACGCGGAGTTCTCGCCAGCGCGGCAGGCCTTCCTGCGCGAGCGCTTGGCCTTGCTGGAGGCCCGCCTGGAGAAGGATCCCCCTGCGGGAATCTCGCCGGAAGAAGCGGTGACCCGCCGCGGCACCTTGGAAGAAGCGATCGCGAGAATCGGTGAGGAGCTGGAGCGCTACTCGCCGGAAAACTTCGCGCGCCTGCCCGCCCGCGAGCAGCGCCTGCACCAAAAGGCCTTCACCGTGAACACCGGCGATCCCCTGCAGCGCGAACTCGTCACGATGCAGTACCTCGATGGCGAGGAGTTGCGCGATGTGAAGGTGCCCGCCGGTGACGTCCTCCACCAATTCCGCCAGGACGTGGACAGCGGCAAGCTGCCTGCGGTCTCCTGGCTGGTGGCTCCGGAGAATTTCTCGGATCATCCCTCCGCGCCGTGGTATGGCGCATGGTATGTCGCCGAGGTGTTAGATATTCTCACCCGCGATCCCGAGGTGTGGAAGAAGACCATCTTCATCCTCACCTACGACGAGAACGACGGCTACTACGACCACGTGCCGCCCTTCACCGCGCCTGACCTGGATCTGCCGGGCAGTGGGGCCGCTTCCCCTGGCCTCGACACAAGTCTGGAGTTCGACTCGCATGGCCACCCGGTCGGCCTCGGCTACCGCGTGCCGATGGTGATCGCCTCGCCCTGGACCCGCGGCGGGCATGTCTGCTCGCAGGTCTTCGACCACACCTCGGTGCTGCAGTTCCTGGAAGTCTTCCTCAGCCACAAGACCGGCAAGGAAGTCCACGAGACAAACATCGCGCCGTGGCGTCGTGTCGTGTGCGGCAATCTCACTTCCGCCTTCCGCAAGCACGATGGCGAGCGTGACCGGCATCCTTTGCCCGTGGAGCGCGATCTCTTCGTCGAGAGCATCCACCGCGCGAGTTTCATGGATGCACCCACAGGCTTCAGGGCCTTGGGCGAAGAGGAGATCCTATCCATCCGCACCAATCCTCTGGGCTCATCCCTCCTACCGCGCCAAGAGCCGGGCTCGCGGCCATCCTGCGCGCTCCCCTACGAATTGCGGGCCGAGGGAGGCCTGGACCGTGGTGCGCAGAGTTTCAAAATCACCTTCGAGGCCGGCAAGCAACGCTTCGGTGACAAGTCGGCGGGAGCACCTTTCCAAGTGTATGCGCTGACAAGGAGCTACCCGGACGACCTAGCCAGCTATACCGATGCCCCGCCGCCGGTCGAGGAATGCCGCCGCTGGTGCTTCGCCGTCGCCGCGGGAGACCGCTTGGAGTACGCTTGGCCCCTGGCGAGCTTTGAGGACGGCTACTATCACCTTCGTACTTACGGGCCGAACGGCTTCTACCGGGAATTCGCGGGCGATGCGGAGGAGCCCTACCTCGAAGTGGCCTGCCTGGATGATGGCGGAGAGCTTCGCTTGCGGCTCATGAATCGCGGGGCCGTCACGGTGAGCCTGCGGATCACCGACCACGGCTACGGCACCGCGCCCCAGTACCTCGAACTCGCCCCGGGTGAGGTGAAAGTCCAGGCCTTCGACCTGACCGCGAGCTTCCGCTGGTATGACCTCAGCATCACGGACAGCAGCTCGCCGCGCTTCATGCGCCGCTACGCCGGCCGCGTGGAGACCGGCGAGGGCGGCGTGAGCGATCCGCAGATCGGGAGGGCGCGGACAGTGCCAGCCGAGGTGCTGCCGGTCTCGAAGCCGTAGTGCCCCGGAACTCCAACTAGATCTTCCCCGGGAACTCTGGGCAAATCACAGACCGAGCCACAGTTTCAGTCGCCGAGAAGAAGCTCATCCTTCCATCCTCGGCGCATAGCCACACCTCTTTGGCACCCCCCTCGAAATACAGTTCTTTCTTCTCGTCGATTTCACCCCGGGTATTGGAAGGGGACAGTACTTCGACGCAAATTTCGGGAGCCCGTAGCAGGCAGGATTTGCCCTCGGATTCCTTCCAGACTCCAGGCGAGCACCACACCACATCCGCTGCTTTCACGCCCTTCAGGGTCGAGATCGGGCATTCCGAAATCACCTCACCCGGTGGAGCAAAGCGTTCGAGCAAAGTGCCGATTCGATTTTGGTATCGGCCGTGGCTGGGCGCGGGAGGAGGAGACATGATGATCTGGCCGTGTTCATCGGTCTCGAAGCGATAGGGCATCGCGGCGAATTCGGGATTCGCGACGATCTTGTCCCAGACCGCCAGATTGAAGGCGGTCCGGTCATGCTCGACGGCGGCCCGTTCGCGGGCTTCGAGAACCGTGCTCATGTCCTCAAGCTACCAAAAGTCCGGCGCTTGGCAACGTCGGCGGATTCAAGGTCGCAGTTCCCTCACTTCTTCTCCACCGCCTCGGAGTCCACCACGGACTCAAGGTCATCCTTCTTGTCCTCTGCATCCGGGCCGTCAGAGAGCAGCACGGTTTCCTTCTTCCCATCCTTCACGCGGACGGCATAGCGGTACTCCCGGCCCCATGGGTCCTTGGGAACCGCGCTCGCGATTTTGGTCCAGCGCGCCGGGATCGGAGATGTCGTCGGCTTATCCACGAGTGCCTTCAGTCCTTGCTCCTCGGTGGGATAGTTCCCGGCATTGAGCTTGTAGGCCTTGAGAGCCGAGGAGATGGCGTTGAAGTCGGCTTCCGTGCGCATCGTCTTGGCCGGTGGCTTGGCTTCCTCCGCCGTGGCAGGGGAGATGGCGGCGACGAAGAGCGTGGCACTGCAGAGAGAGCAGAGGGGAAATTTCATGGCGGCTATTCGATCAGCTGAATGCCGCCGCCGCCCGCAATTGTCTGTGGGCGCTGCCGTGCGCGGCTACTTCTTCTCCACCGCCTCCGCATCCACCACCGACTCCATGTCATCCTTCGGATCCGCCTTGTCCGGGCCGTCGGAGCTGACGACATACTCGACCTTTCCGTCCTTGTTCCGCACTTGGTAGTGGTAGGGCCTGTCCCACGGGTCCGTGAGCGCCTTGTCCGCCTTCTCCATCACCTGGGTCCAGCGTCGCGGGATGGGCGCGGTGGCTGGCTTTTCCACCAGCGCCAGAAGCCCCTGCTCCTGGGTAGGATAAAACCCCGCGTTCAGCTTGTAGATCTTCAAGCAGGAGGAGAGCGAGCTGAAGTTGGCCTGCACCCGCTCCAGCTTGGCGTTCTCCCCCACTTCGCGGATTTTCCTGACGATGAAGGAGTCATCCTTCTTCTCTTCCGCGTTCAGCGACAAGGGTGCCAGGAACGCCAGGAAGGCGAGTGTCGTCTTGGACAGGGTTCGATGCATCGCACGCAGACTGTGTTAGATCGGGCCTTCAGCCCTCCGTGCCATCGCTGCACCCACCCGGGCCGCTGGCCCGGGCTGCGATAGTCCGGGCCCTTGGCCCTGAAATCATTCACGCCGCGTCCTTGTCCGCGCGCTTCCTCCGCATCAGCGGCGGGCGCTCGCCCAAGACCACTGGACGATTGATCGTGATCGCCTCGATGTTCCCTTGCGAGGGCACATCGTACATCACGTCCAGCATCAGGCGTTCGAAGATCGAGCGCAGCGCGCGGGCACCGGTGCCGCGGCGCACGGCTTCTTCGGCCAGCGCGCGCAGGGCATCGCGGGTCACGCGCAGCTTCACGCCGTTCAGGGCGAGCTGCTTCGAGTACTGCTTCACCAGCGCGTTCTTCGGCTCGGTCAGGATCATCACCAGTTCCTCCTCGGTCAGCTTGCGCAGTGCGGAGATGACGGGCAGGCGGCCGATGAATTCCGGGATCAGGCCGAAGTGCAGAAGGTCTTCCGGCTCGGTCAGGTCCAGCACATTGCCGGTAGTGGACTTCACTTCCGTCACCGTGCCGTGGAAGCCCAGGGTGCTGCGGCCCATGCGGCGCTGGATGATATCTTCCAGCCCCACGAAGGCACCGCCGCAGATGAAGAGGATCTTCTCCGTGTTCACCTGGATGTACTCCTGCTGCGGGTGCTTGCGGCCACCCTGCGGCGGCACGTTGCAGACCGTCCCTTCGAGAATTTTCAGCAGTGCCTGTTGGACGCCCTCACCGGACACATCCCGGGTGATCGAGACATTGTCGGTCTTGCGGCCGATCTTGTCGATTTCGTCCACGTAGATGATCCCGCGCTCGGCGCGCTCCACATCGAAATCCGAAGCCTGCAGCAGGCGCAGGATGATGTTCTCCACGTCCTCACCCACATAGCCGGCCTCTGTCAGCGTGGTGGCGTCCACGATGCAGAAGGGCACATCCAGCAGGCGGGCCAGAGTGCGGGCCAGCAGGGTCTTGCCGGAGCCGGTGGGGCCTAGCAGGAGCACGTTCGACTTCTCGATCTCCACCTCCGCGAATTCCTCGCCCAGGCCCGGCTGGTCCTGGCGCAGCCGCTGGTAGTGATTGTAGACCGCCACGGAGAGCACCTTCTTGGCGTGCTCCTGACCGATCACGAATTCGTCCAGCTTCCCGCGCAGCTCCGCGGGGGAGGGCAGGCGCTTCACGTTCTGGTTCCGCCGGTTCTTGGCGGGCTTGGCCGGTCCCTCGTTCAGCTCCTTGTCCAGGATGTTGGAGCACACCTCCACGCACTCGTTGCAGATGTACACGCCGGGGCCGGCGATCAGCTTTTTGACCTCCGAGTGGCTTTTGCCACAGAAGGAACACATCGTCAGATTGGATGCTCGGGCCATGGGGTGCGGGTGCCGGGGTAATAAAAAAGCAGGCGTCGGGCCGATTCAGCCCGACGCCCTACAATAGCGGAAAACTTCTCAGACGTCGTCCTTTTTTCCGTCATTTGAATCCGCCAGCGCCGCCACCGCGTCCGGGAGCTGCTTGCGGTTCTCCAAAACCTTGTCCACCAGACCGTAGGCCACCGCCTCTTCGCCGGTCATGTAGTTGTCCCGCTCGGAGTCCTTTTTGAGCTGCTCCAGCGTCTTGCCGCTGTGCTTGGCCAGGATCCCGTGCAGGCGGTTGTTCAGGTTGATCATGAAGCCGAAGGTCCGCTCCACGTCCAGCGCCGTGCCCTGGGCACCGCCGGAGACCTGGTGGATCATCACGTGCGAATTCGGCAGGCAGAAGCGCTTGCCCTTCGTCCCCGCCGTCAGCAGCACCGAGCCCATGGAGGCGGCGATGCCGATGCAGTAGGTGTTCACGTCGCAGGTCATGAACTGCATCGTGTCATACATCGCCAAGCCGGCCGTCACGGAGCCGCCGGGGCTGTTGATGTAGATGTGGATGTCTTTCTTCGGGTCCTGCATCTGCAGGAACAGCAGCTGGGCGATCACCGAGTTGGCGACGAAGTCATCGATCGCCGTCCCGATGAAAATAATGCGGTCCTTCAGCAGCCGCGAATAGATGTCGAAGGAGCGCTCGCCACGGCCGTCCTGTTCGATGACGACGGGCACGTAGTAGCTGTTTTGCGGGCTTCCTCCCGCCTGGATCACGTTCGGAAAATTACTCATCTGTGGTCGGTTCATCTGCAATTTCCTCAACGGTGGCGTGCTCCAGAACGAAGTCAATGGCCTTGCCCACCAGCATCGAGTTGCGGATACCCGGAATCCGGCCCCCCTTCTGGAGGTCCTTGATGAATTTCTTCGGCGACTGCTTGCGGGAATTCGCGATCATCACCAGGTGGTTGACCAGCTCCTGGTCGCTCACGCTGATGCCTTCGGTGCGGGCGATTTCCTGCAGGATGAAGTTCGTCTTCAGGTTGGTGCGGGCCTGCTCGCCGGCGGTGGCGAAGATCTCACCCTGCTGGGCGGTGATCTCCTCCTCCGTCATGCCGGACTTCATGCCGCGCTGCACCAGCGCATCCGCCTGACCCTGCGTCTCGTGGCGCAGCAGGTCTTCCGGCAGCTCGAATTCGACCAGCGAATTGAAGTGTTCCACGATCTGGTTGACCTTGTAGTCATCGATCTGGCGGCGCTTCTCGCCTTCGATCTGCTGCTTGGCCAGGCCCTTCAGTTCCTCGAGCGTGCGGCCGCCGGTCACCTTGGCGGCGAATTCATCGTCCAGCTCCGGCAGGATGGCCTGCTTCAGGCCCTTCAGGGTCACGTGGAAGGTCACGTCCTTGCCGCGGATGTCGCTCAGCGGGAAATCTTCCGGGATGGTCAGGGTGATGTCCTTGCTCTCATCCGGCTTCAGGCCTTCCGCTTGGGCGGCGAAGCCCGGCAGGAAGCTCGCGTCATCCAGCTTCAGCCAGAAGCCCTCCCGGCCACCGAGGTAGCCGGCGGACTTCCCCAGCACCGTTTCCAGCGGCTGGCCATCCAGGGAGGAAGTGAAATCGATCACCGCGAGGTCGCCCATCGCGGCGGCGCGGTCCGTGATGTCCGAGTAATCGGCGAAACGCTCGCGCAGACCCTGGAGCTGGGTGTCCACCTCTTCCTCGGTCACCTCGCCGGAGGGGGCCTTCACCGGGATGCCCTTGTACTGCGGCAGGGCCACTTCCGGGGCCAGGGTCAGGGTGGCCTGGAAGCTCAGGCTGCCGTCCGCATTGTGATTCAGATTCTGCGGGATGCCGAAGTTCAGGACCTTCAGGGCCTCCTTGCGCAGCGCCTCGTCATAGGCTTGGCGGACCAAGCGGTCATCCAGCTCCTCGGTGATCTCGGACTGGAAGCGCTTTTCGATCACGTTCTTCGGCGCCTTGCCGGGGCGGAAGCCGGGGATGCGGGCCTGGGCGGTGTAGCCCGACACGATCTTCGCGCGCTCGCTGCTCACGGTGGCGGAGGGGACTTCGACGCGCAGCGTGGCGATGCAGTTCGGCTGCTTTTCAACGGTGATGTTCATGACAGGAAGGACAGTACGGAAATAGGCCGGGCGCGCCGGGGGCGGGAAGCTAAGTACGCCGCCCGGGGCTTGTCAAAGCGAAGTAGCGGCGGTTAGGGGTTCCCGCAAAGCCGGGAAAATCATCAATCATCAATATTCCAATCATCAATCGGAGTGCGGTGGTGCCGGAGTGTCGCTCTGCGAGCGACATTTCTCGTGGAGGCTTCCTCCAGGAAGCCAGTGGGGGCGGCCAGGCGCGGACCAGCGAGCGGGGCCTTACTGTCCCGGAGCGGTCCCCAAGGACTGCTTCCCCGACCGGTGCCGGCGACAATAAGGTCGCTGCTCCTTGCCCGCGGCCGGGGCGGCCGGGTCATTTGCACGCCACCTAACGGACATTTTCCTTGCGGAAAGGCCATTTCCCCGTCCGCAATCCCCTTGACGCACCCGGCCCCAAAAAGGTTCTATCAGCCCGTCGCTATCACACATGGATATTTCACCCCTCCTAAGCAACCGGGGCTTGGCCACGGCCGCCCGCCAGCTCTTCGTGGCGGCGCTCTTCTTCCTCGGGTTTGCCGCTAGCCCGGCCAAAGCCCAAGGGGACATCGAAGGCAAGAAAGTGGCGGAGGTGAACATCCGCTTCAACGGCAAGCCGAACGTCGATGAGGCCCGCCTGAGGAACAACATCTCCACTCGCGCCGGGGATACCTACCAGAGCGAGAAGATCGATAACGACATCAAGAACATCTACCAATCCGGCTTGGTGGATGACGTGCGCGTGCTGGCGGAGCCGGTGGGCGAGAGCCTGAAGGTGATTTTCGAGGTCACCACCCGCGGTGTGGTGGTGGAAGTCGGCTTCTCCGGGAATACCAAGTTCAGCGATGAGAAGCTGGCGAAGGAGACCAAGCTCAAGGTGGGTGGCTCGCTCAGCGACGAGGCGATCCTGACCGCCAAGCGCAACCTGGAGACTTACTACAAGGGCTACGGCTACCCGGACGTGCAGATCAGCACCCGCACCCAGCCCAGCCAGTCCGGCCAGGGGCTCGCCCTGATCTTCATCATCGATGAAGGCGGCAAGAACGAGATCCGCAACATCCGCTTCGAGGGGAACACCAAGTTCGACCGCAAGACCCTGCGCAAGCAGATGAAGATCAAGGAAAAGGGCTGGTTCTCCTGGCTCACCAAGTCCGGCCGCTTCGAAGTGGACCAGCTCGACGAGGAAGTGGACCACGTCACGGACTACTACAAGTCCCACGGCTACCTGCGCGCCAGTGCGACCATCCGCCGCGAGCCGGTGGACGATGGCCGGGTGGATCTGGTCATCAGCATCCACGAAGGTGACAAGTACACCGTGGCCGGTGTGGGCTTCAGCCGCCTCACGGTCTTCAAGCCGGAGGAACTCTTCCCCGCTCTGACCCTGAATACGGGGGATGCCTACTCCTCCAAGAAGATGCGGGACGACATCAAGATGATCCGCAGCTACTACGGCTCCCGTGGCTATGCAGATGCCACCGTCTCCCCGGAGACCAAGGACGCCGGTCCGAACCAGGTGAACATCTTCTACCGCATCACGGAGGGTTCCTTCTACCGCGTGGGCCGCGTGAACATCGAGGGCAACACCAAGACCAAGGACAAGGTCATCCGCCGTGAAATGCCGCTCAAGCCGGGCGACAACTTCAACACGGTGGAGATGGAAACCGCCGCCGCCCGCCTGAAGAACCTCCAGTACTTCAATGATCCGGTGCAGGTGGATGCCACTCCCGGCCGCGGTGGCTACCGCGATATCAACGTGGTGGTGGAAGAAAAGCGCACCGGCTCGATCAGCGCCGGTATCGGCTTCAGCTCGATCGACAGCATCGTGGGCTTCATCAACCTGGAGCAGACGAACTTCGACATCATGAACCCTTGGGCCTTCACCGGCGGTGGCCAGCGCTTCGCGGCCAACCTCCGCCTCGGCTCGGAGCGCACCGACCTCAGCGTCTCGCTGGTGGAGCCTTGGTTCATGGACCGCAAGCTGGCTCTGGGTGTGGAAGCCTTCTACAAGAACTCCCAATACTACTCGGACTTCTACGAACAGAAGAACGCCGGCATGGAAGTCTTCATCCGCAAGCCGCTCACCGAAAAGTCCTCGCTCCGCGTCGGCTATCGTCTGGAGCAGGTCAATGTGGATCTCGACCCGTCCGTCTACGCGCTTTCCAAGACCAAGGGCCCCTCCGCCCTGCTGCTGGATGAAGGTGACTTCGTGCGCAGCGCGCTCTCCGCAAACTGGGTCTACGACAGCCGCGATGCGGTGATCGAAACCCGCAGCGGTTCCAAGCTCGACTTCGGTGCCACCCTCGGCGGCACGGTCCTCGGTGGTGACGTGGACATCTTCGGCATCTCGCTCCAGGGCCAGAAGTTCTGGAGCCTGCCCTGGGACTCGATCTTCTCGCTCAATGGTGAGCTCGCCTTCGTGGACGCCACGGATGGCCGGGTGCCGATCTTCGACCGCCTCTTCCTGGGTGGTGGCCGCACCCTGCGCGGCTTCGAGTTCCGCGATGTCGGCCCGCGTGACCCGGTCACCGGTGAAGTCATCGGCGGCCAGTCCCTCGGCTTCCTCTCCGCGGAATACACCATCCCGGTGGTGGATAACATCCGTGCCGCGGTCTTCTACGACCTGGGCTTCGTGAATGCGGACTCCTGGGATCCCAGCCCGAGCGACCTCTACCACGACATCGGTGTGGGCGTGCGCCTGAAGCTGCCGATCAGCCCCGTGCCGATCGCCCTCGACTACGCCTTCCCGCTCGACAGCCCCGATCCCGTGGCGGACAAGGGTGGCCAGTTCAACTTCTACCTGAACTACCAATACTAAGCTGAGGCTGAGTCAGAAGAACTTCACACGAAAGGGGCCGCGGGAAACCGCGGCCCCTTTTTCTTAGGCCCGCCGTCAGATTGGCTTCCCGGCCCGCGTGCTTCCTGCCAGCGCACGCGCCGCTGCCCATCAATCCGGATTGCTCGCGGCTCCCGGAAAAATCAGCCTCCACCAGACCGATTGACCTGTTAGCCTTCACAAGAGCATGGATATTCAAAAGGAAGTATCGCGCTTCGTTGATATCAGCAATGAAGACGCCGCACCCGATGTGGATCAACTTGTGATCCGCCTGATCTCGAATGGCCTCACCGAGACAGAGGCCGAAGCTCTGGTCGCATTTGTTCCAATGGGCTTCGCTCACGAATTGCTCTCAAGCGCCGGTGTTACCCTACCGGACTCATTCCTCATCCGCGATTTCAAGACTGGAGAGACTGCGCGCGGCATTCTTAAAAACGAGCCTGTCTTTGCTGCGTCAAGGGCGCTCGCTCGTCTCATGTTCAATGATCCCGCCACACGCGAGCGGGCCGCCAGAGTTGCCGGGCAAAGTGCCGAGTGCGCCGTCGTCCGGGAGCTCTGTCCTGATGGCAAGCACATCGATGGCTGCGTGCTGACGGAGGCAGTCCTTGCCCGACTTCCGGGCAATTACCTCGGGACGCCAAAAGGTGGAAGCAAATGGCGCTTCTGGAAACGGAGCTAAAAACGCGTGCAGCCGACCTGCGAAGCCGCACCGGCGATGGCGTGAAGGAAAGTCGAAACCGCGGCCCTTTTTGTTAGGCGAGTGTGTTGGAGGCGCGCGTCACAAACTCAAAAGCCCCCAAAGGGGCGGCCGGCAGAAAGCCCAGGGTAAGCGAGCCATAGCGAGCACAACCCTGGGTGCAGGCACCCAACATCAACGTGCCCTGAAGGGGCACCGGACGCAGCGGCTTACGCCATCAACTCACCCTTCAAGCTGTTTGGCGGCTGCTGCGCGCCTTCTTGCCCTCCAGAATAGCAATCCAAACCAAGCCACAGTCACCGCAAGCAGGATGCACCAGTAGGGCAAGAACAGCCGGATCGTGGATGTGGGAGAAATCTGGCTTATCTCAGCCCAAAGCTCGCGGACGGTGGGCAGATCGGGAGCGTGCTCGGAATACTCTTTCATGCCCTTGCCGCGGACGAACAGGAAAGGCGGGAAGGTTTCGTTGCGAAGCAAATCCGCCGCCTGATATTCCCGGCCCGCGTGAATCCCGGCATCATCCAGGTTCACGCCGAAACAAAGGCCTCCCGAGAAGCTGGAGCTGGTGTTGCCATGGGCCGTAACCCAACTGTCGTATCGATAGGAATCCTGCCATTCCCAGCAAACAAACCCCATCACCAGCAAGCCGGACCAGAAGGTGATCGAGCGGTGGAGGGCCAGCTTCATGGGATGATGATGTGTCTCCTACGGCGGCCACGCCACACCAACAGGCCAAGCCACGGCACCGCTACGGCGAGCACGATGAGCCAGTGGGGAACGAGGAGAACCCAGTCTTCTCTCGGCGCTCCGGCCATGTAGATCGCCACCTGCTCGCGCATGGGCATGGGCAGACGGGAGAAGCCGAGGGCTCCGGCACCCGGTTCCTCCTCACCGCTGCGGAACAGCGGGGCAGGGAGCCATTCACGCACCGCACCCTCGGAACCCGTGCCGCTTCGGACTGCGGGTATCCAAAAATGCTCGTCCGAACGCTCCAGCCTTATCATCGAGTGGCTGTGCGACAGCTCCCAGCCGGGCCGCGTTACGGCGACCCAGCCCTGCTCGGATTTCCACCACGCCCAGCAGACAAACGCCATCACCAGCAAGCCGGACCAGAAGATGATGGAACGGTGGAGGGCCAGCTTCACGAACTCAGAATCGCGGCTGGCGGCTGGAAGGAAAGCCAACTAGCACTCGGCGAGTGAGTCCGCGCCCCTTCTACCGTTGGAAGTCCTTCTGGTTCGGCCTGCTTCTCATGGCAGGAATCGTGTGGGCATCCGTGGATTCCCTGAAGTGGCAGACGGGGCTGGGCTTTGTGTGGAAGAGCAGCAGCGCTTCGGTCACCCGCGATGGGGCCTACACCTACTTCGAATGGGGTCCCCGGCGCCGGGGCGTAGCACCGGGCTGGCACTTCCTCCGGAATCGCGACGCCGCGGAGGAAGTAAAATGGGAGGATGCCAGATCAAAATGGGAGGATGCCAGATCCGTCACGCGGATGCTGGGGAGGGAGGTCTTCCGCATCCCGGACAAACCGGTGATCGCCCTCCTGCTGCTTTGCTGGTGCGGCTGGCTGGGCTGGCGGATCGAGCAGATCCGCAGGCTCGCCGCGGATCAAAAGGCCGGGTAGTCTCCGGCGCTCTTCTCTGGAGCGCGGCCAGGTGTCACTCGCCGTGCTTCTCCTTGTCGCCATGCGACTCGGTAGCGCCATGCTCGCCTTCGGCCTTATGCTCGGCACCGGCGTGTTCGCCTTCGGCATGTTCCTCATGACCGGCAGCGTGGGCACCATGCGCGCCGTGGCCTTCGTGAAGCTTCTTCACCTCATCCCATTCGTGGCGCTCGCAGGACACGGAGCACAGGAAAATGCCGGCGGTGGCAGCGGCGAAGAGCGTGGTCGTTTTCATGCCGCCGCGGGTGTAGGCCCATCCCCGGCGGATGGCAAGGATTTGGAAGCTTGGGAAATAACGAACCGCGGAGGCGCGGAGGTCGCAGAGGGGATCGCGGAGTTGAAGAGAGATGCACCGCCAGGACGCCAAGTTCGCAAAGGTCTGAAAAACTTGGCGTTCTTGGCGACTTTGCGGTTCACCGGCCTTTTGCCTTTCTCCGCGCCCCCCCTCTGCGACCTCTGCGCCTCCGCGGTTCGTTATTTCCTCACCCACCGCGCAATCGCCGAGGCCGCCCGCACATGCGCCCCCTGCTCCCCCAGCTTGGCCGCCGTCGCCAGCAGCTTCTGCCGGGTTTCCTCGCGGTAGGCCTCGTCGTCCAGGAAGCGGGCCATGGATTGCTCCACGTGCAGGGGATCGGCCTCGGATTGGATGAATTCCTCCACCACCTTGCCGCCAGCCAGGATGTTCACCAGGCCGATGAAATCGAGCTTCACCACCGCCTTCGCCGCCAGGTAGGTGGGCCAGGCGACCTTGTAGACCAGGCAGTAGGGGAGGCCGAAGTAGGCGGCCTCCAGGGTAGCGGTGCCGCTGGCCACGACCCCGCAGGTGGCGCGTTGCATCAAGGTGTGGGCGCCGCCGTCCCGCACGGTCACGGCCTCGCCCATCTTGGCGTGCTCGACCATCGCGCGCATCCGTGCAGCGAGTTTCGGGGAGGCCCCGCAGGATTCGAAACGGATGCCCGGGCGCTTGAGGTTCAGGCGCTTGGCGGCTTCCAGCATCATCGGGAAGAGCCGCGCCACCTCGCGCTCCCGGCTGCCGGGGAGCAGGGCCACCAGATGGTCCTCGCGCGGATCCTCATCGTGGATGCGCTCCTCCTCCAGCTCGTCCACCAGCGGGTGGCCGACAAAGGTCGTGGCCAGTCCCGCGCCTTCGAAAAGCGGCTTCTCGAAGGGGAAGAGGCAGAGCATTTCATCCAGCAGCTGCGCCATCTTCGGCAGCCGCCCCTTGTTCCAAGCCCAGACCTGCGGGCTGATGTAGTAAATGATCTTGGTCTCCGGCAGCGCCTCCCGCACCGCCTTCGCGAAGCGCAGGTTGAAGCCGGGGTAGTCGATGAGAACCAGCAACTTGGGCTTCAGCGCGATGAACTCCGCGAGCATCTCCGCGAAACGCTGCTTGAACCAGCCGTAGCGCTTCAACACCTCCCACAGGCCCATCACCGCGGCCTCCTCCACCCAGTCCCGCAGTCCCGGCCCGGCCACCTCCTGCATCCGCGGGCCGCCCGCGCCATGGATTTCCAGCTCCGGGTGGATGTCCTTCAGGGCGCGCAGCATCCCCGCGCCATGGGCATCGCCGCTCACTTCACCCGCGATGACATACAGCGCAACGCCCATCTGCCGCGACCCTAGGGGGCGGAAGTTCCAAAATCCAAACTCTAAATTCCAAAGGAAGAGGTGGGTGAGGCGGGTCTTTTCCTTGCATGCTGCGCCTTGGGCTGTTCCTTGGAATTTAGAGTTTGGACCTTGGAATTTCGCCGCCCGCCGCACCTTGGCACTTTCGCACTTGGCACCCCGCTGCCATCGTCCCTTAATCCCCGTCCGCACCTGACCGCCACATGGCTGAAGAATCTACTGAAAGCGCCCGTCCGCTCGCCGAAATCTCGCACGGCCCCTCGGCCTTCGAGGCCTTCCTCGATCGCAACCAGAAGGGCTTGGTGGTGTGCGCCATCCTGCTGGCCCTGGCCGGGGCCGCGGTGATCGTGGTGCGCGGCCTGAAGCAGGCCAAGATGGAGGAAGCCGGCGGTGCCCTGGGCAAGGCCACCACTATCACGGAATTCCAGCAGGTCATCCAGAAGTACCCGGATAGCGCGGTCGCCGGCAGCGCGAAGCTGCTCCTGGCGGACAAGCAGGTGGCGGAACAGGACCGTGAGGGCTCCATCGAGACTCTGCGCGGCTTCATCTCCGCCAATCCGGATCACCCGGCGGTGCCCGCGGCGAAGGCCCGCCTGGCCACCAGCTTGATCGCGCAGAACAAGACCGCCGAGGCCGAGCCGCTGCTCCACGAGCTGGCGGACAGCACCAAGTCCACCTACCTGGCCCCCTACGCGCTGATCGCGCTGGGTGATCTGGCCAAGGCCGCCGGCAAAACCGACGAGGCGGAGGCCGACTACAAGCGCGTGGAGGACACCTTCGGCCCGCCCTTCGGCAATGTCGCCGGCAACAACCGCCGCCTGGTGAAGTTCAAGATGCCGGTGGAGATCGATGCCCCGCCGCCGCTGCCGACGCCGATTCCGGGAGCCGGCCTGCTCCCGCCTTCCACCGGCGATCTGCCAGGCATCACGCCGCCGAGCGCGATCCTTCCTGGCACGCCCTCCATTCCCGGTGGAAACCCGATGGAAGACATTCTCAAGGGCGGCAATCCGGTGCCTCCAGCTCCGCCCGAAGATGAGCCGAAGCAGGACACTCCGCCGCCGGTGGAGCAGCCTGCACCGCCGGTGCAGGATACGCCGCCGCACTGATCGGTTTTCCCTTCAGGCAAGCTGCGCAGAAACCCCTTGCAACGGGGAATCGAATTGACTTTCAAGCAAACTTTAACCCTATTCGACGAGTCGCCATGAGCAATAGCTTCGGATTTCGCAAATACACCGGTTCCAAGCCGGAAGAGACGCCCGCTCCCGTTCCTGCCGCCCCGGCTCCGGCCCCGGCTGCACCTGCTTACGCCGCCCCGGCACCCCAGCAGAGCTACGCGGAACCCGCGGCTCCCGCTCCTGCCGCAGCAGCCGCCGCCCCGCAGCGCGCAGTCGGTCCGTCCCGCAACGTCCTGAGCTCGGACGTCGAGATTAAGGGCACCGTCAAGTTCACCAACGACCTCGTGGTGGACGGCCGCATCGAGGGTGAGATCCAGTCCGATGGCAACCTGACCGTGGGTGAGAACGCCCGCCTGAAGGCTGAGATCAAGACCGGCACCGTGGTTGTCTACGGCAAGGTCCACGGCAACATCATCGCCAGCGACAAGGTCGAGCTGAAGGCCACCGCCGAAGTGGTGGGCGACATCAAGGCCAAGATCCTTTCCATCGAGCCCGGTGCCATCTTCGTCGGTAAGTCCGCCGTCGGCACGCCCTCGACTCCCGCCGGTGGTGCCAGCGCCAGCCCCGCCAGCAAGCCTGCTTCCAACCCGGCTCCTGCCGCGAAGAACGAGCCCGCCAAGAGCGAGCCGAAGGCCGAGCAGGCGGACTTGAAGGTGTAAACCGCCAAGGTCCAGCTCCGAAGCCGCAATTCATTTCAAAGCCCGCCCGGATCATCCGCGGCGGGCTTTTTCGTGGGCGTGAAAAGGTGGTCCGCACAGCCCTCTGTGCGGCGAAGCAGTTCTTGGAGTGCGCTTCATCCTGCGGCCCCCGGAGTGGATCCGCCTTCGCTAGGGTGGACGTGGGTCATCAGCGTCCCGTGACGCCTTGCACCTTGCTGGCGCTGGCTTCGGCTAAAGAGGGGTGAATCGACGCGAACCCGAGGGCGCAGAGTGATGTCCACCGCCAGAACTGCTTCACCGCACAGAGGGCTGTGCGGACCACCTTTTAGCAGCCCGTAAGTAGATCACTTCCCCGCCTGGATCGCCGTCGCGTTCACCAGCAGCACATCCTCATTGGACTCCTTGGCCACCGTCCCGGTCACGGTGACCTTGGCCAGCTTCTCCAGCCCGCCGATGCCTTCGAGCGGCTCTTTCAAAGCGCGGCCCTGCGCGTCCACCACTTGGATCGTGGCCGTGCCTTGCTTCTTCTTCTCCGGGGTATCGCAGCACGCATCCCATGGAGTTTCGCACTTGTCCCCGGGCATGGTGTCGCAGGAGGTGATGATCTCCGGATCGCCCAGGATGAAGGCCGCGCGGCCAGCCACGAAGGGCGAGATGTTGCCCATGATCTTCCCGGAGAGGGTGATGGTCTCGCCGGGCTTGGCCGTGCCGCGGACCTTGCCGATGGCTACCGGCGTCCCGCTCGGTGCGGTGTTCAGGATCTTGGAAAGCTCCGGGCTGGGTGCCGGCGCGGCAGGGGTCAGGGTGGCTACTTCTTTCTTCCCGTCGCAGGAAGCGAGGGCGAGCACGGCGGCTAGGGCGACAATCGTTTTCATAAGAGCGATACGTGGGTTGGGGAGGAATGAATCAAATCACGAGGCGCGGAGCGCAGTCGGAAGGGAAGGCTTGAGGCAGCGGATCGCGGGGGGAATGGCTCCGAGCAGGCCGAGGAGGAGGCCGGTCAGCACTCCAGTGAGTGCCACTTCCGGGCCGATTTCCAAGGTAAAAGCGCCTATGGAAAATGGGATCGTCCGCCCGTCCAGCAAGAGCATGGCCAGCATCGATCCGAGCAGTGTCCCTGTTAGACAAGCCAGCGTGCTCTCCTGCACCAGGCTGGCGAGCAGCGAGCCGCGGCCAAAGCCGATCGCTTGCAGCGTAGCCATCTCGCGCACCCGCGAGGCGAAGGCGGCGTAGAGCGTGTTCACGCCGCCGAAGATCGCACCCGCGGCGATCAGCGCGGCGGTGATCCAGGTCATACCGCGCAGGGGCCGGAAGAACAAACCCAGGCGCGCATAGTAGTCGCTCTCACGCAGCGCGCTCAGCTCCAGGTCGAGCCGCTGCTTGGTGAAGAGATCGGCCTCGGAGAAGTCGTCCGGGTTGTCGAGCCGCAGGGTCACGCAGGAGACGGTGTCACGCTTCGAGAGCACGCGGATATCGCCCAGCGTGGCCCAGATCTCGGACTCCAGCACGGTGCCAGGCGCGGCGAAGATCCCGGAGATATTGAGCTGCTGGCCGTCGAGAATCACTTGCTTGCCCGGCCTCAAGTCAGCCTCCTCCACGCCGAGCTTCTTCCATGCCAGACGCCCCGCCATCACCTGTCCGGCGGTGGGGAAGCTGCCCTCGATGAGGCGGATCTCCGGATGCACGCGCAGGGCCTGCGGCGTCACGCCGCGGAAGTCCGCCTGCTTGTGGCGGCCATCCGGCAGCTCGAGGTTGTTCATGTAGTGGATCTCGGTGGAGACCGCGCGCACGCCGAGCGATTCGGAGATCCCCGGCACCGCAGTGCCCGCGATGCCTGCGGCCGCTTCCTTCACTTCGCTGCGCTGCAAGCTCTCTTCCGAACCGGCACCGACGAGGATCACATTGTTCGGCGAGCCGGAGGCGGAGAGCACGCGCTTCATGCCGTTGTTGATCGCCACGGCGGCCATCACCAGCAGCACGACCATGGCGCTGCCGCCCACGGTCTGGAGCAGGCGCGTCTTCGAGCGGAACAGATTCCGCACCGCATAAGTGAATGGCAGCATGATTCAGTTCAGTTCAGTTCCGCAGGTTCTTCACGATTGGTTGGCGGATGGCTTGGAAGGCAGGCCACATCGAGGCGGCGATCCCTAACAGAAGCGCCGCGGCGATGCCGCTGAGGACGACCGCTGTATCCGGCTGCACCGCCAGGGTCTGGCCCTCATTCCCCATGGTGAAGCTGCGCCAGCGCAGGAAGGCCGCGGCCAGACCCACGCCCGCGATGCCTCCGGCCATGCCGAGCATGCCGCCTTCGCTTACCACCAGGCAGGCAATCGCGCGGCCCGGATAGCCCAGTGTACGCAGCACCGCATTCTCCTTCACCCGCCCCCGCACGACCAGCAATAGGGCATTTGCCACGAGAGCCCCCACTGCCAGCACCGCGCCGAGGCCGAGCCAGCGGGTGAAGCCGATGATCTGGATCAACTGCGCCGCGGACTCCGCGAAGAAGGCCTTCTCCGGTCGCGTGTCGGTGGGCGCGGCATCGGAGTGGAAGCGCTCGTCGATCGCCTTGGCCACGGGGCCGAGATCCTTGGAAGAATTCACCCGCACGTTGAACTGCGTGACCGTCCCCAGCCCGGCCTTCGAGGCCCGCTGGAGAAAGGGCAGCTTCACATAGGCCACATTGTTGTCCTGCGGGAAGGGCGAGGAGATGATGCCTGCCACGGTGACCCTCACGCCCGCTCCGTCGAAGCGGTCGCCGGGCTTCAGCCCGCGGCGCTGGGCGAAGACCTGGCCGAGCAGGGCGCCATCGCCGCGGTTCTTCCAGTCCTGCATGCTGCCCTGGGTGACCTTGATCTCCGGTGCGAACTTCTCGAGCTGCTCATCCGGCACCCCGCGGAAGGTGATCACATCGAGCGAAGCCCCGCAGTTGTTTACCACGATCTGCACCGGGATGACCTCGCGCACGCCGGGAATGCGGCGGATCTCATCCACGTAGTGTTCCGGCAGCTTGCTGGCAGCCGGGCAGAAGCGGTTCTGGCGATAGACCACGAGCGTGGTATCGGCGGCGGTCTGCTCGGTCGCCTTGGCCAGCGCGTGCTGCAGCGTCTCCACCGCGGTGAAAAGGAACATCCCTGCTGCCACTCCCAGCACGGTCAGCAGCGAGCGCACTTTGTGCCGCGTGAGCTGGATCCACGATAAACGTAGTAGATTGAGAAGCGCGCTCATGTCATGAGAAGCTGGCCTTTCTCCAGATGCAGGGTGCGGTCCGCCGCTTCCGCCGCGCGCGGGTCGTGGGTGACCATCACGATCGTCTTGCCGTGGTCGCGGGAAAGCTGGCGCAGCAGGTCCAGGATGCGCGTGGCGGACTCGCGGTCCAGGTCGCCGGTCGGCTCGTCCGCCACCAGCAGGGACGGATTCGCCACCAGCGCCCGGGCGATGGCGACGCGCTGCTCCTGTCCTCCGGAGAGTTCGGAAGGCGTGTGGTGCATGCGGTCGCCCAAGCCCACCAACTCAAGTGCCGCCTCCACGCGATGCCGCCGTTCCTTCTTCGGCATCGGATCTAACAGAAGCGGCAGCTCCACGTTCTCGAAGGCGCTCAGCACCGGCACCAGGTGATAGAGCTGGAAGATGTAGCCCACATGCCGTGCCCGCCACTTGGTCAGCTCGCGGCGTGAGAGCTTCGCGATGTCCCGACCGGCGATCATCAGGCTACCCTCGCTCGGCGAATCAATGCCGGACAGCAAGTTGAGCAGCGTGGTCTTGCCGGAGCCGGAGGGGCCCATCAGCGCTAGGAACTCGCCCTTGGCCACATCCAGGTCCAGCTTCTCGAGGGGCGTCACCACCGTGCTGCCCTTGCGGTAGCTCTTGGTGATGCCGCGGCATTCGATCATGGCTTCGTTCATGGCGTGGAAGACTTGGGTTTGACCCGCTGGCCTTCGCGCAGCCCGGTGGGTGAGAGGATCACCTGCTCGCCGGGCCGCAGGCCGCCGGTGATCCGCAGCATGCCTTCGCGGGTTTCGCTCGTGGCTTGCACGGCGCGCTTGCTCACGCGCTTGGTCTCCGGATCGCAGATCCAGACGTTGCCGCCATCGAGCGCAGCTTGCGGTGCCCAGGTCGCGAGCGCTCCGCCGCCTCCATTGGACACTCCGCCCGTGCTGCCGAGGAACTCGACCCGGCACAGCATCTCAGGCCGCAGTTGGTCGATCGGATCGGCGATGTGCACTTTCGCCTGAAGGGTATTGCGCTGGAGGTCCGCCTCGCCGGTGATGCGCGTGACTTCGCCGGCAAATGCCTTGTCCGGCAGCAGGCTACAGCGGACCTGCGCCTTCTGGCCCACGCCCAGCTTTGCAGCATCCGCCAGGGGAACATCCACGCGCACCTGGAGCTTCGCCGGATCGTAGAGCACGGCGATGGTCGAGCTGTCGGCCTCATCCATCAGCAGCATCTTCTTCTGTCCCGGCGCGGCATTCAGCCGCAGCACGCGGCCGGAGATCGGTGCCAGGATGCGGGTGCGCTCAAGGGCAAGCTTCGCCTGATCGACCGCCACCTCTGCGGTCTCGATCTCGTCGCGCTTCGCCTTCGTCTCCAGGTTGATGCGCTCGATCTCCGCTTCGAGCTCGGAAGCCTCCGCCTGTGCGGCCAAGTAGAGGGATTCCTCTCGCTCCTGCCGCAGGCGGGCGGATACGATGTCGGACTCGGACACCGCGCTCTTCAGACTTCTGAGCCGCTCATTGCGGTCCGCCGCTTCATCTTCGGAAGCCTTGGCCGCGGCTGCGCGGGTCATCGCGCCTTGCAGCTTCTTCCTCATCGTTTCCGCCGAGGCCTGGTGGGCGATGCAGGCGGAAACGAGGGCGGTGTGCGTCCTCTCCGCGGCGGCCAGAGCAAGCTTGGCATCCGCATCGATCAAGGTGGCAAGCAAGTCGCCTTCCTTCACCACCTGGCCTTCGAGGACATGGACCTTGTCGACCACGCCATCGATCAAGGCGGTGGCCTTCACCGGCAGCGGGTCGGGCTCGATCCAGCCGCTGGCTTGGAAGAGCATCGCACCGCCGGAAGCGGGAGCTGCTTGCCCGTCCGTAGTGGCCAGCACGATGGCAGTGCTGACTTCCGGTGCTGGCAGCAAGCGGTCGCGGAACAGGGCGAAAAAGAGAGCAGTGAAACCGGCCAGCAGTCCAAGGGGCAGAAGCCAAGCGGGCAGCCTGCGCACCGGGGCGCTTTCCGGCGCACGGCGGGTGAGCGTATCAAGGGATGGAGTCATTCATGACGGGAGATGGAAATTCCATATGCCCACAAAAACTGTGGGACGGGAAAGGGGCGCAACTCAGCACCCCGCGACGGCTCATGGCCGGCGCTTCACAGTCTCCAGACTCCTAAAACGGCCCGGTGTCGACCGGGCGTGTCCGGCCCGCGGATCGGCTCGAAGTAGGCCTCCGCGCTCGCGGGCAGCAGTTCCACCGGCGGCAGGACGAAGACCGGCGGTGGCAGGTCGATCGCGATTGCCGGTGGCAGGCTCTGCGGGATGCCAGGCAAGGTGGAATCGGGCTGATCGATCTCCAGGCAACAGGCGGGATCGTGCTTCGACTCCTTCTTGCACTTCGGGCAACAGGGGGCCGTGACCACCTGAGCCTTCATCGTGCAGATGCGCACGGGCATGCCTGCCAGCGGGACCATCATCCCGAGGCATGCCAGCAGAAAGACTGCAATAGCCCGTCGCATCTGTATTAGGGGTCGCCGTTGGGAGCTCCGGGGTCAAGGCGTTATTCCCTTGGTGTCCGGGGCCCGTTCCGGTCAAATGCTGCCTTTCCCTCCCGAATGATGACTGGAAGCCCATGGACCGATTGGCTCGCCTGCGGACTCGTGGCCGCAGCGCCGATGCTGCCGGGTCGGCACCGGCAGCGGCTCGTCGGCGGGCTCGGCCTCGGCGCGGTGGCCTTGGCTACTGTGGTGGGCACGGCTGGGGAGTGGCTGTGGCCAGTGGCGATCGGGGGAGTGGCTGCCTTCGCCTTGGGGAGCAGGAGCAAGTGGCGGCGCGGCTTGAGCGTGATCGCCGCGCTCGGCGGAGCGGTGGCCACCGTGATCTTGGGCTGGGCACTGCCGCTGCCGGAGCTACCGGCATGGCAGGGCCCGCACCATGTGGGCACCCTGAGCTTCGAAGTCCCCGCGGAAGGAGATGCGCCGCGCTTGGTCGTGCAGGCTTGGTATCCGGCAGAGGCTGCGGGTGAATCGCGCTGGCTGCCGGAGGATGGGCCCACTCCCCGCTTTCCCTTCCAGCGCATGGCGCGGGCCATGGTGCCGATCGGCAAAGATGTGCCGCTTCTCGCCACACCGGCCAAGTTCCCGGTGATCATCTACGAGCATTCGTGGACCGGGCATCGTGCTGAGAACGTGGCGCAGGTCTCGGATCTGGCGAGCCGCGGCTTCGTGGTGATCGCCATCGATCATCCGGGCCAGGCGGTGCGGGTGCGCTATGCGGATGGCAGCGTGGTCGACACGCGCCTGCCCGGCATGCCGGACTTCAGCACGGCGGCGACGATCAACGAGTTCCTCAAGCTCGGGGAAGAGTGCTTCGCGGAGCGCGAGCGGAACCTGGCGCGTGTGCTCGCTGCCTTGGAGACACCGCTGGCCTCCCATCTAACAGGCCGGCTCGATCTATCGCGGCTGGGCGTCTTCGGCTTCTCCTTCGGCGGCTCGCACGCGCTGCGGCTCTGCGCGCGGGATCCCTTGTTCAAGGCCGGGGCGAATGAAGACGGCCTCTACTTCCCCGGCGGGCCACCGCACGGGCCATTCCTGTTCTTTGATTCGGAATTGCCGGATTACCTGGCCAGGCCGGCAGTGCCGGGTGAAGTGCCCGAACAAGCACTGATCCGCCAGGCGGAGGCACGCGTGCAAGCTGCTCTAACAGGTCCTGCGCGGCGGCGCGTCGTGATGGATGGTGTCCAGCATACAGGCTTCAGCGACATGATCTTCCGCTCGCCCTGGCCGCGCCTTTCCAAGTGTGGCACCCGCCCGGCGCGGGAAGTGCATGAAAGGATTTGCCGGGAGCTGGGTGAGTTCTTCGAGGCGGCGCTCGCTCCTCAGTCCTGATGCGGGGCCTTGAGAAGCCGGAGCGAATTCATGATTACCAGCAGGGTCGCGCCGGTGTCCGCCAGGATCGCAAGCCAGAGTCCGGCGTGACCGGTAAAGGCCAGGATCAGGAAAACCGCCTTTACTGTTAGAGCGAAGGATACGTTGAAGCGGATGATGCGGAGCACGCGGCGGCCCAGGATGATCGACTCCGCGACCTTGCTGAGATCGTCCTTCATCAGCGCCATGTCCGCCGTCTCGATGGCGGTGTCGCTGCCGATCGCACCCATGGCGATGCCGACGCTGGCCAGTGCCAGGGCGGGCGCGTCGTTAACCCCATCGCCGATCATGCCGACGTGGCCATGCGTGGCGAGGAGTCGCCTGAGATGCTCGATCTTCTGCTCCGGCATGAGATCGCCGATCGCTTCGTCGATGCCGACCTTGGCGGCGATGGCAGAGGCAGTGCGCTGGTTGTCGCCACTGAGCATCACGATCTTGCGGATGCCGGTGCGGTGGAGTTGTGCCAGCGCTGCGGATGCCTCCGGGCGGATGGTGTCGCCGATCGAGATCGCGCCGAGCAGCTCTTGCGGGCAATCGTCATGCGGGCGGTGGCCCACCACGGTCAGGGATTCGCCCTTGTTCTGGATCTCCGTGATGGCTTGCTCCAGTGCTGGCTTCAGCGCGCCCGCATCTTCGGCCATGCGCCGGTTCCCGACGAAGTAGGGATGCCCATCGATGATGCCGCTGGCCCCCATGCCGGTCTTGGTCTGATAGTTGTCCGCAGCTGGCGGGTGGATCCCGCGCTCCGCGGCGGCAGCGGTGATCGCCTGGGCAAGCGGATGCTCCGAATGCGAATCGATGGCGGCGGCCTTTTCGAGGATCTCAGCCTCGGAGCCGCCTGCGATGACGATCACGCCGGTGACCTGCGGCTTGCCCATGGTGATGGTGCCGGTCTTGTCCACGGCGAGGGCCTGCAACTTGCCGACGGCTTCCAGCACCGCGCCGCCCTTGATCAAGACCCCGCGACGGGCCATGGCGGTGAGCCCGGAGACGATGCTCACCGGCGTGGCGATGACCAGCGCGCAGGGACAGGCGATGACTAGCAGCACCAGCGCGCGGTAGATCCAGTCTCCCCACGCCGCGCCGAAGAGGAGCGGTGGCACAAGGCCGACGCCGAGCGCTGCCACGAAAACCGCCGGCGTGTAGATGGCCGCGAAGCGATCCACGAAACGCTGGGTGGGAGCCTTCTGCTCGGAGGCTTCCTCCACCAGCTTGATGATGCGGGAGAGGGTGCTGTCGGCCGCGGCCTTGGTCACCCGCACTTGGAGCGAGCCGTTGCCATTGATCGTCCCGGCATAGACGGGATCGCCGGCCTTCTTGTCCACCGGGATGGACTCGCCGGTGATGGGCGCTTGGTTGACGGAGGATTCGCCTTGGATGACTTCTCCATCCAGCGGCACGCGGCTGCCGCTCTTCACCAGCACGGTGGCACCCACCGCGACTTCCGCGACGGGCTTCTCCGTGGTGGTGCCACTGCCGTCCTGCACCAGCGCGGTTTCCGGAGAGAGCTCTAACAGGGCGCCGATGGCGCGGTGGGCGCGGCCTTCAGCCCATGACTCCAGCAGCTCGGAGAGGGCGAAGAGAAAGACCACGCTGGCACCTTCTGCCTCTTGGCGGATCAGCCATGCGCCTGCGACCGCCACGGTCATCAGGACATTCATATCCAGACGCCGCTTGCCCAGGGAGCGTAGGGCAGCGGGGAAGACCAGGGCACCACCTGCGAGAGTGGCGATGGCGAAGGCGGCGATCTGCAAGGCCGCGGGTTCGATGCCTGCCCAATGAAGCAGAAGTCCCGCGCCAGTGAATGCACCGGAAGCTGCGACGAGCCATTCGCGGGGCAGCTTGCTATCGGCATGCCCGTGGTCGCACCCGCAGGAGGATTCGTTGCAACTCATGGGCGAAGTTCGGGGAAGACTAACGGATTGCAAAGGATACCTTCCCTCCCCGCGATAATGCAGGAAGGGAAGGTCCTCTCAGCTCAATCGCTGTTACTTGTGATCGTGGCCTTCGTGCTCGCCACCGTGCTCACACACGCAGGCGTATTCCTTGAACTTGCAGGTCGGGCACTCGGCCAGATTCACGTTGAACTTCTCAGTCACGGTCTTGGCGTCCTTGTCCGTCTTCACCATCAGGACGATGGGGATCTCCTTGCCTTCGGGCAGGGGCTTGTCGGAGACGAGGGACTCGCCGTCCTTGGCGAAGGCGAGCTTGGTGGGCTTCGCGCGGTCGCCGCCCACGGCGGTCACGCTCTGGTCCTTCAGGGCGATAGCCTTGCCGTCCTCGCCGAGGAAGGTGATCTTCACCTTGCCGCCGTCCATGACGAAGAACTCGAAGTGCGGCGTGGTGGCGGTGACGATGCGGCCGCCGTTCGGGCCGGCTTCCTTCTTGGCGTGTTCATGGGCGTGCTCGGCCTTGCCGCCTTCCTTGTGCTCATGGTCGTCCGCAGCGCGGAGAGCAGGGGAGAAGGCGAGGCCGAAGACGGCGAGCAGCATGCTGATTTTCGTTTTCATATGGATTCGTGGTTGTCGGTTGTTGAGACGAATGATGCTTCGGTTCATTCAGTGAGATGCAGCGGATTCGAGTTCGATGGATTTGGCGGCGGCCTTGCGGCCGAAGGTGAAGAAGACCGTGGGCGTGACGCCCAGTCCCAGCAGGGTGCTGGTGACCAGGCCACCCACAATCACGACGGCCACCGGGTGCAGGATCTCTTTCCCCGGCTGGTCTGCAGCCAGCACCAGCGGGATCAGGCCGATGCCGGCGGCGAGCGCGGTCATTAGCACGGGAACGAGGCGTTCCTTGGTGCCGCGGATGACCATCTGCTTCGAGAAGGGCTCGCCCTCGTGCTGCATGAGGTGCAGGTAGTGGCTGATCAGCATGATGCTGTTCCGCGCCGCTACACCCGCCACCGCAATGAAGCCGACCAGCGTGGCGATGCTGATGTTGTTCAGCATCTTGTAGGTCAGCAGCAGCCCGCCGACCATCGCCAGCGGGATGTCGCAGAGCACCTGCACCGCGAAGAAGGGCGTGCGGAAGTAGCCGTAGAGCAGGAAGCCGATCACCAGCAGGATCACTGCGGTGAAGAGCGCGATGCGTTTGGTGGCATCCTCCTGCGCCTGGAACTCGCCCTCGAACTTGATGAAGTAGCCTTCCGGCAATTTCACCTTGGCCTTCACTTCATCCTGCAGCTTGCCGACGAGCGTGGAGACGTCGCGCACCGTGGGCTTGATCGCCAGGGCGAAGCGCCGCTGGCTGTCCTCGCGGAAGATCACGTTGGGTCCCTTGGCCTCCCGCACATCGGCGACCAGCGATAGTGGCACACGGTGGCCGTCGCCGGTCTCGATCGGGAGTTGCGCGATCTTGTTAGGCGAGTCCCGCCACTCGAGCGGCAGGCGCGTGACCAGGTTCACCGCACGTTGGCCATCGCGAAGCTCCGAGACTTCCTTCCCGCCGATGAGCGCGGAGAGTTGCTCATTGAGATGGCCGGGGGCCACGCCATAGGCGCGTGCGCGGTCGCGGTCCGCCTCGATCCGCAGCTGCGGGATCGAGGAGGTCTGGTCGAGCTTGCAGTCCTCGAAGCCGGGGATGGTCTTGCAGACCGCTTGGACTTCCACGCCGATCTTGCGCAGCTCCTCCAGATCGGGCCCGAAGATCTTCACCGCCACCGGCGCCGAGACACCGCTGAGCATGTGGCCGATGCGGTCTGCCAGCGGTCCACCCACGACGGCGAAGACACCGGGCACGGTTTTGATCCTCTTGGTGATATCCTCCAGGATCACGTTCCGGTCGCGGGCCGCGGAGGCCTCATGCGACTTCTTCAAGAACGCCGGCAAGAAGGACCACGACTCCTTCGCTTGGCCTTCCGGCTCGCGGAAATCGACGTCGAACTCCGCGGTGGACACCGGCACCACGTGATCGCCGCGTTCCGCACGACCGAGACGGCGGCCGACCTTCCGCACCTCGGGCACGGAGAGGATCTGCTGCTCGATCATGTCGGAGATCTTGTTCATCTCCTCCAGCGAGGTGCCGGGCGCACTGGTCACGGCGACGAGTGCGGTCTCCTCCTTGAACTTGGGCAGGAAGTCCTTGCCCATCTTCGGGTAGAGCGAGAAGCCCAGGGCAACGATGACCGCGACGATGGCAAACATCAGCAGCGGCTGGTTCAAGCTGAAGCGCAGCCACACGTGCTCCAGCGCCCACTTCATGCCGCGGGTGACGATGCCGTCCTTGTGCTCGTGGCCCGCCTTCGGGTTGAGCAAGAAGGAGCAGAGCACCGGGATCGCCGTGAGCGAGACGATGAAGGAGGCGATCATCGAAATGATCGTCGCGATTGCGATGGGTGCGAAGAGTTTGCCTTCCACCCCTGTCAGTCCCAGCAACGGCAGGAAGACCAGGATGATCAGGACGGTGGCGTAGAGGATTGAATTCCGCACCTCGCCCGAAGCCCTGGCGATCACGCCGAGCCGCGGGTGCGGATGCTCTAGCGCGGCATTCTCCCTTAGCCTGCGGAAGACATTCTCCACATCCACGATCGCATCGTCCACCACCATGCCGATGGCCACGGCCAGGCCGCCGAGGGTCATCGAGTTCACGCTGATGCCCGCCCACTTGAAGATCAGCACCGTGATGCCGAAGGACAGCGGCATCGCCAGCAGCGTGATGAAGGTGGTGCGGAAGTTCAGCAGGAAGACGAAGATCACGAGGGTGACCATGATCGCGCCATCGCGGATGGCCTCGGTGAGGTTGCCGATCGCGTGATCGATGAAGTCCTTCTGCTGGAACAGCAGCGTGGTCTCGACGCCCGCCGGGTAGGAGGCCTTCAGTCCTTCCAGCGCTTCGTTGATCTCCTTGGTGAGCTTCCGGGTGTCGAAGCCGGGGGCCTTGGTGATCGACATGATCACACCGTAGGTCGGCATCTTCTCCGGACTCTGGCTCACCGTGGCATCACCGCGCATCGGCTCGATGCCCCAGACCACATTTGCCACATCGCCGATGGAGATGGGGCGGTCGTTGATGGTCTTGATGACGGTGCTGGCGATGTCCTTGAGCTGCACGCTCATCGCCAGGTTCCGCACCATGATCTCGGTGGTGCCGGTATTGATGAAGCCGCCGGTGGTGGTGGTGGCAGACTCTTGCGCGGCCTTCTCGAGTTCCTCGAAGCTCACGCCATTCGCCTGCATGCGGTAGGGGTCCGGCTGGATCTCGATCTGTTTGACGCCGCCACCCATGTTGAGGATTTCGGCGATGCCGGAGACGCTCTGAAGGCGGCGCTTGATCGTCCAGTCCGCCAGCGAGCGGACCTCGCTGGGTGACATGTAGCCGGGCTCACCTTCCTTGACCGTGGACCTCACGCCCACCAGCAGGATCTCGCCCATGAGCGAGGCCACCGGGGTCATGAAGGGCTGCACGCCATCCGGCAGCTGCTCGCTCACGCCCTGGAGTCGCTCCTGCACCATGGTGCGGGCCTTGTAGATGTCCGTATCCCAGCCGAACTCCGCGTAGACCAGCGAGAGCGAGACGTCCGAGTTGGTGCGCAAGCGGGTAAGGCCGGCCACACCCATCAGGGCGCTTTCGATCGGCTGCGTGACGCGCATCTCCACTTCCTCCGGCGAGAGGCCCGCCGATTCGGTGAGGATGATGACGGTCGGCTTTGAGAGGTCCGGCAGGACCTCTACGGGCAGTTCCGTGGTGGTGCGGATGCCCATCACCATCAAGATCAGCGCAAGGCCGATGACGATCGCGCGGTTGGCCAAGGACCAGTGAATCAGTTTATTGAGCATGATTCAGTAGGTCTCCTGGTTCGGGTGACTCTCTTCCTCAGGAGCTGCGCCGCGCTTCTTGGTGAAGACGGAGGCGAGCAGGAGCAGGAAGAGAACGATGCTGATGTACATCCACACGGGATTGCCCTGGGCACCGGCATCCGCGGGTGGGAGTCCGGAGGCGGCGCGCTTCTTGGCTTCCGCCGCCGCGCGCTTCTCGGGCGTGAGCTCGGAGCCGTCTTCCGCGTGCTCGTGGCCGTGGGCGGCATCCAACGCTTCCTTCAGCGAGATGCTGCCGCCACCGGCGAAGGACAGCGAATAGGCACCGCGGGTCACGACCTCATCCGCGGGCAAGACGCCGCCGATGATCTCCACCATGCGGTCGTTCGATTCGCCCACCTCGACCGGAGTCTTGATGAAGGCGTTCTTCAGATCGAAGTCCCGCACGTAGACGTAGCGCTTGCTGGCCTCGCCCTGGAGCGCGGCGCGTGGCACGCTGAGCACGTTCTCGCGCTGGCTGATCACGATCGAAAACTCGGCCCGCATCCCCGGGCGCAGCAGGCCCTTGGGATTCTGCAGGCGGAAGATGGCGTCGATGGTGCCGCTCTCGCGGTCTGCGGAATTGCCGAAGCGCAGCAGCTCGCCCGCAAAGTCTCCTTCAGGCAGCGCGGCCACGCGGATGTGGGCCTTGGTCCCGGCCTTCATGGTTCCGGCCTGGTGCTCCGGCACGCGGGCGATGGCATAGACCTCGCTGAGATCGATGATCTCTAACAGGGCCTTCTCCGGTTCGGCAGGATCACCGAGACGGGCATCGCTGCTCATCACGAGTCCGGCGGCCGGGGCACGCAGCGAGATGATCGGCGGCGGATCGCCCGGCTGACGGCTCTCCACTTTCGCGACGACCTGATCCGTATGGACTGTATCGCCGGGGGAGACGTTCAATTCGACAATGCGGCCGGAGATCCGGCTGCTCACGGCAGAGGCGCGGCTCGGGATCGACTCGATGCGGCCGAGCGAGAAGACGGATTCCTCGAAGGTCGTTTCCTCCGCGGCGACGGTCTCGATGCGGAGGTTCTTGATCCCGGTTTCGTCCAGGACGATGGTGTTGGAGTTGGTGGCCTCCGCGCGCAGTTCCAGCGGGAGGAGTGAGAGTGCCGCGAATAGGAATGCGGCACCCGGGTGACGTGAAAACTTCATGGAAAGATATGGGGATCAGGGTTTCGCAAGCGCGCTCTCGTAGCGCACGCGGGCGAGGTTGAACTCGCGCAGGGCATCCAGCCGGGAGGCCAGGAGCTGCCCGCGCTTTTCGCGGCTGCGGAAGACGCTTTGGATTTCGCCCTGGCCCTTCCGGTAGGCGTCTTCCGTGGCTTTCGCTTGTTCCTCGGCGAGCGGCAGCAGGATATCGCTCGTTTCTGTTAGGAGCTTGGCCCATTGCTCCATCTCGGCCTTGGCGGTCTCCGCCTCCAGGCGGATGCCGCGGGCCAGGGCCTTGGCCTCCTTCTCGCTGCGCTCCTTCTTCGCCTGGGCTTCCTCGATCGCGCCTTCGTTCTTGTCCCAGATGGGGAGGGGCAGGGTGAAACGAACGCCGACCATGCCCTCGCGGTCATAGCCGTCCGGGACATCCTCGGTGCGATCGATACTGGCGAAGACGCCGGCCTCCACATCCTGGTAGCGCTTCGATTGCTCCACGGCCACGCCTTGGGCGGCGGCTTGGGCACTGAGCACCGCGGCTTGGAAGTCCGGACGGCGTGATGGGTCCACGCCGGCGCCGGGTATCGCCGCTTCCGGCAAGGTGCCGCCGACATGCAGCGGCTGTTCCGGCAAGATGCCTAACAGAGGCTTCAGGCTGCCCACGGCGGCGGTTTCCTCGGCATCGATCTGGCGCATTTCCAGGCCCAGGCCGGCGGCTTCGAGCTTGGCCTGGCCGGCATCGAGCTTCGAGCCTTCGCCCTTCTCGGCGACCTGTGAGAGGAAGTCCGCGAAGTCCGCAGCCAGCTTCGACTGGTCCTTCAGCAGCTCGCGGCGCTTGCGCACGGCCAGCACCTTCACGATGCCGGAGCGTGCCTCCGCGATGAGCTGGCGCTCGACTTCGCGGATCTCCGCTTCCGCCACCTTCACCTCGGTGGCGGAGACTTCCTTCTCCAGCTTCAGCCGGTTCGTCACCGGAAAGCGCTGGGAGAAGCCGATTTCGAACGAGCGCTCACGGAAGCGCGGGTCGTGGGAGAGCTCGATTCCGAGCTCGGGATTGGTCAGGCGGCCGGATTGCTTCATCCGGCCCTGGGCCTCGCGGATGCGGAGGCGGGCGGCGGCCAGGCCGGGATTCTCCGCACGGATGCGGTCGCCCACGCTGGCCAATGAGATGACGATGCCGGGTTCCGCCTTCAGGGGCGTGGCCGCGAGCAAACAACAACAAAGCCCTGCAGTCAGGGCAAAGAAGGGGTGCATGAAAAAACAAGAGGTGCCGTCCACTCGACACGGGACGGATTGATCACTTGGAAAAGCCTTTGGAACCAAGGGACCGCGGGCATTCAAGGGCCACGCGGCAGGACGGCGGGCACGCAGGCACCGCCGGAGCATCAGAAGGGAGGCTCCGTTAGATCAAAGGCGGCTTGTCCAAGGCAAACACCGGCTCATCCGGTCGCGCGGCACGCTGCCAATCGACCGTGGTCCGCGAGACATCAAGCGTCAGCAGACGGGGCGCGGCCAGCTCCACTCCCGCCAGCGGCAGCTGGTGGCAGCAGGCGTGCGTGTGGTGCTCGTGCGGGTAGGGCGGGCAGTCCGGGCAATGCGAATCGCCACCGCCATCCTTGTCCGTGGCTGCCTTCTTGTCGCCATCGTCGTGATGATGGTGGTCGCAGCACTCATGCTTGCTTCCCTTCGGCTCGCTGTGGACATGGTCCACGCCGAGCACACGACCCCAGAGCCCGGCGATCACGCCGAGCACCAGCAGCCATGGAAGGATACCGCGCACGGTGCCCAGAAAACCGCGGGATTCCTTTTCTGCAAGCCCAAAGCTTCGGCGGGCTTCCGGCAGATCCCGCTTTCCACCGCCGGATTCGCGGCTGAAACTCGCCCGCATGTCCGTCGCCGAGCCGCAAAAGGAACTGCGCTTTACCCGCGCGGGGCAGGCCGTGCCGGTGGCGCTACTGGGAGCGGCCTGCGCCGTGGCGGCCTTGCTTTTCGTGACCTTCGGCCTCTACCGCGACGAAACTCCCGCGATCCCTCATCCCGCTTGGGGCCTGATCCCCTTGTCGCTGGCGCTCGGCCTTTTTTGGCTGGCCTGGCACTGTGCGCGGCACGCCTACATCCTGCTCAGCCCGATCGGCGTGGAGATTTTCCCTTTCTTCCGGCCCGGGGCGAACATGCAGGTGATCCCTTGGGCCCAGATCGCGGGGGCGGATATCGACGACGCCCGGCTCACTCTGCATTTCTCCGCGGAGAAGAGCTCCGGGATCCACCTCTCGCTCTCGCCGATTTCGAAGGATCGCCGTGAGTTGCTCGCAAAGGCAATCCGTGGGCGCTTGCCCGTTGCCTAGTCGCTGTTCAAGTTCCCCGCATGCGTCCGCCATCCCGCCAGATCCTTTCCGTGGAAGAAGCCTTCGGCCAGCAAGGCTGGCACTGCGAATTGGTGGAGGGGAAGGATGTGCTGCGCGCTGTCTTCTCCGCCCACCACACGCGGATCGAGATGGTGGTGCAGGCCTATCCGCCGATGAATGCGCTGGCCGTGATGGGTGAGATGCCGCTGCCGGTGGACGAGGAGCACCAGCCTTATGTGCTGGAGCTGCTGGCCCGGGCGAACAAGACGCTGAACCTCGGCGGCTTCGAGTATGACTTGGACCGCCAGCGCCTGGTCTTCCGCATTACCAATCTCTTCGACCGCGAGCGCTACGATGCGGACATCATCTCCTCCATGGTCCACTGCACGGTGGCGGAGATGGACCGGATCGCGCCCTATGCCAGCACGGTGGTGCGGACCCCCGAGGATTTGTTAGATGACCTCGATCTGAAGCGCCTGCTGCAGCGCGAGGATTTCATCCCGCCGGTGCCGGGGGATGAGGATGATTTGCCCTGACACTACTGCCATGAAAAGCATCGCCGCATTGTTCCTTTGTTCTGCCTCGGTCTGTTTGGCGGGAGCGCCGGCACGTGAGGCCGATGCCCTGAATCAGGTTCCCGCCAGCCACCCCGCGGACATGTGGGAGGTGACTGTGGAGTCCGGCCATCTCTGGAACATCGGCAACAATACGGACATCGATTATCAGATCGCGCCGACCCAGCTCACCTTCCGCAGCCCCACGGTGCTGAATTGGTTCAAGGGGGATGATGGCTCGCGCCTGATCGTCCGCAGCCGCTTCTCGCTGCTGGGGGAGTCGATCACCGCGGGCCCGGAGAGTTTCTATTTCGGGGTCAATGGTGCGCCTTCCATTGAGTATTGGTTTCCGGATGAGAAGACCTCGATCTTCTTCTCAATCGGCGGCGGCTTCGGCTGGACGGATTCGTCGGGCGGCGCACAAGGGCTGGGACAGGACTTCACATTGAACTGGTTTTCCCAGCTCGGCCTGCGGCGGGAGATTGCGAAGGATCTCTCGGTACTAGGCGGGGCGTACTTCATCCACCACTCGAATGGCGGCATGACCGATCCGAATCCGGGGATCGATGCGCTGGGGTTTACGGTGGGCCTGGGGTGGAGGTTCTAACAGACGAACCTCGAAGAGGTTCCCTAGTAAAGCCCAGGGTTGGCCGCCCTGTCCGCCGTAGCCCGTAGGGCGAAGATGGACAGGGCGGCCTACCCTGGGAAAACGCCAGACGGATATCCAACCTCGAAGAGGTTGCCTAAGCTCTGTCGTTGCGAGAACGTTTCCGATGAATCCGGATCTAGGGAACCCGCTTCGGGGTTAGAATGGTTGAGGCGCTGGTCCCAGGGTAGCCGCCTTCGTCCTTCTTCACCCTGCGGGCTGCGAAGGACTCGTCGGCAACCCTGGGCTTTATGAGGGAACGGCGTTGCCGTTCTTTGAGGATCGCCGGTGATTTCCACGGCATGCTCGTGGCTGTGCCTTACTTCCCGACCACCGGCCAGCCATCCTTCCACTCCAACGGCAGCATGCGCAGGTCGGACCTGCCGCGGCGGTCCTTGTCGTAGTAGTGGTGCACCAGCATCTCCTTGCCCTTCTCCACGAAGATCGAGGCATGCCCCGGGCCAATGAATCTGCCGTCCGTGGCCAGAAAGAGCGAGCCGCCGCCTTCCTTCATGTCCGCGCCTTCCTTGTCCTTGTAGGGGCCGCTGATCTCCTTGCTGCGGCCCACGCGGATCTCGTAGGTGCTGTCCACTCCCTTGCAGCATTTCCCCCAATTCACGAAGAGATAGTAGTAGTCCCCGTGCTTGTGGATGAAGGGTGCCTCGATCTCTTGATTCATCGCCAGGCGGCTCGGCTCGGCCTTTTCCTTTCGCAGGCCGGTCGCGGGATCCAGCTCTAACAGGAAGATGCCGTCCCAGAAGGAGCCGAAGCTCATCCACAGCTTCTCCCCGTCCGCGATCACCGCGGGGTCGATCGCGTTGAAGCGGCTGCCTCTCGTCGAGCGCAGTACCATGCCCTCGTCCTTCCATCCGTAGTCGGGCGATGCAGGGTCGAGCGTCTTGCCACTCACCAGACCGATGGCCGATTCATTCGAGCCGAAGCTGGAGACCGAGTAGTAGATCAGCCAGCGGTCCTTCACGCGGATGATGTCCGGCGCCCACAGGTGGCCGGTGTTCTTCGGCACCTCCGTCTTGTGCCAGGCCGGGAAGTCCTTGAAGAGCGGAGCCACCTTGCGCCAGCGCCCGTCGGCCTCGCGCTTCAGCAGGTAGATGCCCTGGCCGGTACAGAGGCACCAGGCATCGCCTTTTTCCTCCACCACTGTGGAGGGATCGTGGATCCGCGGGTAGCTCTCGTCCCGCGCGAACTGGGCAAGGCACGGTAGTGCCGAGAGAAGCAGCGCGGTCGCGAGAGGAAGGAAGCGGATCATCGCGGGGATGGTAACCGTGGTGTCCCTGCGGAGTTGTCGCCGCTGACGCGCTTTCTTGACCCGCTCCCTCTGCGTGGGCATGGTGGAGTGGTGCCGGAGCTTCCACCCATGGTTTGGTTTGTGGCCTATATCGCCGCTGCCTTTGCGTGTTTCCATTGGAACAATCGCCAGCCCTCCCGGCATTTGAGAATGATGGGGTGGGGGATAGTTTTGCTAGCCTTCCTGATCCTTCCAGCCGTCCTCTCCACGCTGGAGGGATACAAGCAATTTTCCCACTTCGCTGAGTACCTTGTAGGCAAGGAGGATCTTGCCGAGGAATACCATGGCCACCCGTGGGATGCCGGACTGCGGCTGCTGGTACTCTGCCGGCGTCTTTCATGGATCGGTCTCGCTTTCTTTGCGCTGGGGCTACGGCGCTTTACAGACGATCTCACCGCCAAGGCTGCCTATCCCACTGCTGACTGAGCCGATGTACCTGGAGTCCTTCTTTTCCTACGGTTCCTACCTTGCGGAGGTGGTCTGTCTTGCTTTTGCAGGCTTGGCCTGCTGGAGGCTTTCGAAGCTCCTTCGCGAAAAGTGGTTTTCGATGGCGGCATGGGCTCTGGCTGCCTTCGTGGGTCTGGAAGTCCTTCACACGGTCATGGGCGAAGTGTTCAGGCTTGTCCCCGCCATCCGGCCCGTCCAACGGCATGCCGATCTCCTTCAGGTCTATCGTCTGGCTGCATTGTGCCTGTTTGTCTTCTTCGTGACTTTCAGCGCGGGTGCGGTCCACCGTGGTATCATCGCGAGGAAGCCCGCGACATCCCCGCCGGCTCCGGCCGCGCCGGAAGTGTGACGACAGATGTCGTTAAAATCGGCTCGACATTGACGACATCTGTCGTTAATTGTTCGAGCCATGAAATCCCTGCCCCCGCTGTCGCCCGCCGAGCAGGCGCTGATGGACCTGATCTGGCAGCAGCAACCGGTCTCCGTGGCCGCGCTGCTGGATCTGGTGAATGCCGACCGCAGCGAGCCGATCAGCCGCAATACCCTGCAGACCCAGCTCACCCGCCTGCACGCGAAGGGCTGGCTGAAGGCGGATGAAAGCGAGCGCGCGCGGCTCTATAGCGCGGCGGTGGCGGAGAAGCGCGGGCGCGGCAAGATCCTCTCCGAGCTCACGCAGCGGCTCTTCGGCGGCTCCGGCATTTCGCTGGTGCGCTGCCTGGTGGAGGAAGGTGGCCTGAGCGAGGCGGAGATCAAGGAGCTGCGCGCGATGATCGAGAAGCGCGGGAAAGGAGGGAAGGCGTGAAGCTGGAAGCTTACCTTCTAACAGTGGCGGTTCAGGCGGGGATCATCTCGCTGTGCTGCCTTCTCGTGACCCTGTGCATCCGTCAGGCGCGCTGGCGGGCGGGCTTCGCGCTGACGGCGCTCTTGGCCTCGGCGCTTCTGCCTTGGATTGTGCTACCCTTGGAACCCCGGCCCGCTGTGGCAATTCCGGCTGCCGTCGGCCGGGCTGCGGCTTCGCCGGTTTCGCCCGGGGCACTACCCAATTTCAGCGTCACGCTTGATCCGCCCGAAGAGGGACAGGCCTTTGTGGAGACTGCCCGCCGCGAGTATCCGCCCGCCGCCTACCGGCTCAGGACTGCTCACCTCTTGCTGGTCTTATGGATGACCGGGGCGGTGGCGGGCCTTGGCGTGGTGCTGCTTGCCATGCTGCGGTGCCGGAGGTGGAGCCGCGCCATGGAGAAGCCGGACAATGAAGAGTGGGCTGCCATCCTGAATGCCTGCCCGCAGGCCGGACCGCGTGATGGCTTCCGGCTCGCACCGGAAAGCACCGGCCCGGCGCTCGCGGGCTTCATCCGGCCCCGGATCATCCTGCCCCGGATCCTGCTCGATCCCGCGCGCCGGACCGAACTCGCCTGGGCCCTGCGCCACGAACTCTCTCACCGCGAGGGCCATGACTCGCGCTGGGCGCTTGCCGCGCAGATCATTCGCGCCGCCTTTTGGTGGAACCCGATCGTGCACCTTTTCCACCGTATGTGGGCGAACGCGCGCGAGCAGGTCTGCGATCGCGCTGCAGCAGTCTCGGCGGAGGAGCGGTGTGCTTACGGCCACTTCCTAGTGTCCCTGGCGGCACGGCATCTTGCAGGATCCATCGCAATGGCAGCGGCATCGAAGCGGCGCCTGGGCAGGCGGATTGCCAGCCTGCTCGATGCTCCCGAAGGCCCGCTACGACGTCCATCGTATTTGCACAAGACCCTTGCATGGGGCTTCACGTTGCTGGCGCTCTTCGTTGCTTCACGCTTTGGCTTCGTGCCGCGCGCTGCCGGAGAAGCAGCTTCTGTCGCGGAAGCCACCCAACTTGAACAGATCCTCCACCCGGAGAAGATGATGGTGGTCAGCATGGGGGTCCTGGTCTCGCCGGGAAATTTTGCGGAGAATGGCCAGATCTTCGACGCCGCCGGCTTGGCAGATCGTATCCGCGTGCACACGGAAGAGATTGCGCACATACGTGAGGCCTCGCCGGATGCCGTGCCAAGACTGCGGGTGTCCGTGGTTCCCGGCCCGCTTTGCGCAGGCCCCTTGGGAAATACCTTTTGGACCAACCTGAGCGATTTTTCCTTCCCCTCAAGCGTGGAGCCGGTGGGCCCCTGGGACGAGAATTGGCCGGGTGACCACTTCAGAGGTTGGCTGGCGAGCCACAGCTATCGCCGCGTGGGCGAGAAGTTCGAGGTCTCGTTGCACGCGGTTTACTCCTTCGTTCCGGGCCATCATCCCGCGCCGTGCTACGTGCTTCCCGGAAATCCGGCGGAGAAGATGGTGGAGACGAAAGGGGTGGGGCAACTGGCGTCCGGTCAGGCGATCGTATTCTCGTTCGGGGAGGTCGAAGCGGGTGTCCACGTCAGCCTGATTCTCGGCCTGCTTGCCGTCGATCCATGGGATCAGCAGGTGGCGATAGAGGAGAAGCATTTCGCCGCCTTGTCGCCATCGCCGCCTGTCCCTCTGGTGAAGATGGATCCGAATGTGACCACCGTCGATTATTGGGGCGAAATGCATGGCGACCCGAAACTCGTAGAGGAACTCCAGAAAAAGCGGGAGATCGCGCGCGACCAGCACCCGGCGAACAAGGACCTGATGATCCAGCGTGAAATCCAGCGTAAGATCCTCCAGGAAAATCCCGAGGACGGGGCCGCTGCGTGGAGATATCAAGAGCTGGTGAAAGCGATCAAACGCAATGCGGCCAACGATCCGGCCGTGGAGAAGCTCGACGAGGAGTTGCGGAAGCTGACCGTGCAAGTGAGGCAAGCGGATGGAGGGGAGGATCTCCTACAGATCCTGCTGGGGAAGGGTGAGGGCGGGCAGTCATCGGATTTCAAGGAAGGGACCATCAAGTTCCTTGCGCCGCTGCCGGGACGAGAGACGAAGAACGAGCCGACCTGGGGCTACGATCATGAAGATCCGGAACACAAGCTCCGGCGCCTCCGTGAGGAATGGGACTACGAGCGCCGCCGGGACCAGTGGTAGGACGGGGGAAGGGTGCCCGATGTCACGGTGCGGCCCATTCTTTTTCAACCTCTTGCATCTGAACTCTGGACTCTTGGCCCGCGGCGCACTACTCCCTGCGCCGCCATGTCAGAAATCACACAGCCCCAATCGACCGAAGCTGAACTCATCGCCGTGCGCCGTGAGAAGCTGGGTAAATTGCGTGAGCTGGGCGTGGACCCCTTCGGCGCGGCCTTCGAGACGACTCACACGCCGGGCGATCTGCGCGCGAATTTCGCCGAAGGCCAGCAGGTGAAGGTCGCGGGCCGCATCACCGGCCTGCGCAACATGGGCAAGTCCTGCTTCTTCCACATCGGCGATGTGCTGGGCTCGATCCAGGGATACATCTCCGTGAAGGAGCTGTCCGATCACGACCGCGAGGTCTTCGAGTGCCTGGACCGCGGTGACTGGCTGGGCATCGAGGGCGAGACCTTCCTGACCCGCACCGGCGAGCCTTCCGTGAAGGTGGCCAAGTTCACCGTGCTATCGAAGTCGCTGCGCCCGATGCCCGACAAGTGGCACGGCGTGGCCGATCGCGAGATCAAGTACCGCAAGCGCCACCTCGACCTGATGTCGAATGAGGAAAGCGCCGCGATCTTCGTGACCCGCAGCCGCATGATCGCGGAGATCCGCAACTTCTTCCACGAGCGCGGCTATCTGGAAGTGGAGACGCCGATGCTGCAGGACATCCCTGGTGGTGCGGCCGCGCGGCCCTTCGAGACGCATCACAATGCTCTGGGCATGCCGCTCACGCTGCGCATCGCGCCGGAGCTGTTCCTGAAGCGCCTGCTCGTGGGTGGCTTCACCAAGATTTTCGAGCTGAACCGGAACTTCCGCAACGAAGGCATCTCGCGCCGCCACAACCCGGAGTTCACCATGCTGGAGGCCTATCAGGCCTTCGGTGACTTCGAGATCATGGCCGATCTCGTCGAGTCGCTGATCTGCGGCCTGGCGGAGAAGTTCTGCGGTGGCCTGAAGATCGAGCATAAGGACGAGGAAGGGAACGTGGTCCGCACCATCAACCTGGAGCGCCCGTGGAAGCGCGCGGACTACAATGATCTCGTGGCTGAAGCTGCCGGCGCGGACTTCTTCGACATCACCCCGGAGCAGCGCCGTGAGCGCTGTGACCAACTCGGCGTGCAGATCTCGAAGGAGATGGAAGACCACGAGGTGATCCAGCAGGTCTTCGAGAAGCTGGTGGAGGAGAAGAGCTTCGACCCCTGCTTCGTGCAGCGGGTCTCGAGCCAGCTCGTGCCGCTTGCGAAGCTCAGCCCCGGCGGCAAGACCGTGGAGGTGTATGAGCTTGTGATCAACGGCCAGGAGATCTCGCCCGGATACTCCGAGCTGAATGATCCCGATGTGCAGCGCGAGCGCCTGGAGCACCAGTCCGGCGAGGAGACGCAGAAGGTGGACTACGAGTTCATCGAGACCTTGGAGCACGGCATGCCGCCCGCGGGTGGCATCGGCATCGGGATTGACCGCCTGATCATGATGCTCACCGGCGCGCCGACGATCCGGGATGTGCTGCTCTTCCCGCTGTTGAAGCGGAAGGATTGAGCCATTTCAAAGAACGGCAACGCCGTTCCCTACTATAGCCCAAGGTTGACCCGACGAAGGAGGGGCTACCTTGGGTTTGGCGTGAGAGGCATTCCAACCTTGAAAAGGTTGCCTAGGCCCGGTTGGTGCGAGGAGTTTCCGGTGAATCAGAACCTAGGGAACCCCTTCGAGGTTCGAATCAGTTTGGCCATTCTCCCAGGGTAGACGCGATCCATCCTTCTCCGCCCTACGGGCTGCAAAGGATAGGCGCGTCAACCCTGGGCTATAATAGGCAACCTCTTTGAGGTTGTCTGAGGTCCGGGGCTCCGGGTTCACGCCTTCACCTTGAACTCCCGCGAGATCTCTCGCCCATACCCCTTGATCGCCACGCGGTCCGCGTGCACCTCCACCACCGAGTAGGCATTATTCTCCGGGAAGTGCAGCATCGAGCGGAAGGTGATGTAGGGGATGCCGTTCCGTTCCTCGTAGGCGCCGGCGTGGTTGTGGCCGTTGAACCAGGCGATCACGCAGGGATGCTTGTCCAGAATCGCGAGCACTTCATCGTGATTCCACACTTGGAACATGTCGCCGGGAATCAGCGGATGGTGCCCGCAGACAATCGCCTTCTCCTTCGCTGCGTCTGCCGCTGTTAGCTCGCGGTCGAGCCACGCCAGCTGCACGCTCGAGCAGCCGCCATTCCAGGGCTTGGCACCCGGCTCGTTCGCGGCTTCCAGGTTCTTCAGCAGTTCCTTCGCCTTGCCCGCGTCAGCTGAGTCCGATGGGGAGCGGTAGACGGACAGGTCATTGGTATCCGTCATGATGAAGCGGATGCCCTTGCTACGAAAGCTGTAGTAGTCGTGCGGCATGTCCAGGGTGGAGACCACCCGCGCCTTCTCCGTGTCCGCCACCGAGTAGTCGTGGTTTCCCAGGATGTGATGCACCGGATGCTCCAGGTTCTTGAGCAGCGGCAGCATCACGTCGAAGGACTTGAAATCGCGGTCGATGAAATCGCCGAGGTGCAGGGTGAAGGGCAGCTTCTCACCATGCAGATCTTCCACCGCGCGCTTCAGCTTCTCGGGCGTGGAGCGGTAGACGCGCTCGCCCTCGGCCTCGCAGTCGGCGTACTGGGCATCGGTGATCAGGCCGAAGCGGAGGATCGGCTCCGGCCCATCGCCTGCGGCAGCGGCGGCGAGTTGCGGGAAAATGCCGGCAGCGGCGGCGGTGCTTCCGAGAAATGTGCGGCGCTTCATGCGGTGACGGTGGTTTTGAGCATCTGCTCGTAACGGCGAATGTAGTCCGCCGCGGTCGTCTCGTGATTGAATCTTGCTGACGATTCCGCCATCACCCGCGCGAGCTGTTTGGCGCGGACCTCCGCGGGCAGCGCATGGAACTTCAGCGCCTCGCTCACCGCCCAGCGCAGGCCGTCCGCATTGAAATAGCGGAACAGGAAGCCATTGCCCTTGTTGCCTTCCACATCCAGCGGCTCCACCGTATCGTGCAGGCCGCCGGTATCGTGGGCCACGGTCAGGCTGCCATACTTCGGCGCGATCATCTGCGGCAGGCCGCAGGGCTCGAAGGACGAGGGCATGAAGATGAAGTCGCTGCCCGCGTAGGCGAGGTGCGACAGCTTCTCGTCGAAGTCGTGCACCGCCACCTTCGCGTAGAGGTTGTTCGACTTCACGATCGTGTGGAAGTGCTTCTGGAAATTCCCGCTGGCCACCACCGCGATCTGCATGTGGTGCTTCGTGACCAGCTCCTGGAGGATCTCCGTGAGCAGCTGGCAGCCCTTCTGCACGGGATCGAGCCGTGAGGGCCAGTAGAAGAGCGGGATGTCCGGATCGCCCTCCAGGCCCAGGCGCTCCTGGATCTCCAGCTTGTTCAAGCGCTTGCCCTCCGCGTGATTCTCCGCGGTGAAGTGGTTGCTCAGGTAGGCATCCGTCGCGGGATCGAAGCTCGGGTCCGGCGCATTGAGAATGCCCGTCGCGCAATCCGAGTGGACCTTGCCGCGCAGCTCATTGCGGATCGCATCCGGGATGAAGTGATGCCCGCCATCCACGATCTCCTTCAGGAAGGTCGGGCTCACGGTGTTCACGTGGTCCGCGGCGAAGATCCCGCTGGTCAGCAGGTCCACCGGATTGGAACTACGGCTTTCCTCGTAGGTGTAAGGCGCGCGGCGGAAGAAGAGGTGCTGCCAGAAGTCCGCGGCATCGATCCCCCGGTCCTCGATCTGCGCCAGGGTCAGGTGCTCGGAGTGAATGTTGTGCACCGTGAACAGGCTGGCGATGCCATGCCGCTTCGCCACCGCCGGGATCAGGCCGGTCATCCAGTCATTGCAGTGGATCAGGTCCGGCCGCACCTGCGGGATGGTGTGGTTGATCACCTCGCGCTGGAAGGCCAGGGCGATCAGGTGATTCTCCGCGCCGTACACGCTGGAGCGGTGGTAGAAGACGCGATCCTGCGCCAAGTGGATGCGCTGCTCCGGCAGGGCCCGGCTGACCTTCTGGAACTCGTTGTCGAACACGCTGGCCACATCGAGGTGGAACATCCGGCGATAGTTCGGCAGGGCCACGTGGACATCGGCCCCTTGGTCGTATAGCGCCTTGACCAGCGAGGCGGAGACATCGGCCAAGCCACCCGCCTTCGCGCACATGCGCTGGGCCAGGTTGCCCATGCCCTCCGGCAGGTAGGTGATCTCCGGAGTGACGACGAGGATGCGAGGGCGGCGGGGAGGGCTTTCGGACATGAGTTTTTCCGGGTTTCCCTGAATTTAAGCCGCAGCAAGCGGGCATGGCAAGAAGCGGCGAAACAATTTGCGTCTTCGGGAAATGGCTTAGGATTCCGCTAGGAAAAGGGCCATGATCAAGACGTCATCGTAGGTCCCGTCCACCAGCCGCCCGCGTTTCTTCAAGCCCTCCTCCACGAAGCCGAAGACCCGGTAGAGCGCGATGGCCGCTTCGTTCGAAGAATAGACCGAGAGCTCGATCTTTTCCAATCCGCTTTGCCGGATCGCTTCGATGGTCGCCTGTAGCAGTCGCTTGCCGGTGCCCTGCCCGCGATGTTCCCGCAAAACTCCCATGCCAAGGCAAGCAATGTGGGCGCGCCCGCCATCTTCGGGGATCGCGTCGCACCAGCCGATGACCTTGCCATCCAGATCCGCCACGAATTGGGCGTGGCCATTCTTCACGTTGTCCGTCACGAATTCCGCCACCTTGTCCACCGACGGGGCGACCAGGGTCGCAAGGTAACGCTTTTCGCGGGCCACGGCATCGAGCGTGGCGTGAAATCCTAGGGCGTCGCTTTCGCGGATAGGGCGAATCGTGATCATGACGGGGCTCCGTTGTTTTCCATGGCATATCTGGAGCTGCGCCGCCTCGGCAAGCCATCATCCGGTCGAGAACGGTGGCAGCCCTCCTGTCACCGGAGCCGGAGAGGGAGCGCGGTTTAGTCCGCCTTGTCCCGGCTCGGATGATAGTGCACCCTCATCTCCATGACCTCGCGGACCTTCCCCGTTAGAAAAGCTTGGTCGATGCCAAGGCAGTAGTGAGCCTCGGAGCCATCCATCTTTCTTGCGTCGACATCATAGGTTTGAATGCCGAATCCCTTCTCCTTCGAAAGGCGCAGCGGGGTCTCGCCCCGGGCACTGAGCCAGCGAGCAATGGCCCGCCGCTGCTGCAGGTTGATCCAGCCCATTTGGCAGACCAATAACACCCAGTAGGACACCGCGAAATAAATGAACCAAGGCATGTGGGGCATGGATCGGCTGAGCGCTTCCACCTGTCAACCGGACCTTACGGACCTTCGCGATCCCAAAAAGTCCCCTCCTTCGCCAGCGAATCCTTGAAGCCTCGGATAACCGCCAGTCCCTCCTTCACCTTCTCCGGCTGTTCCGCTGCGCGGTCGATGCGCTCGGAGAAGTCCTGCTCCACCTGGAAGAGCAGCGGCTTCTCTGGAGAAGCGGTAAAGCCATGGTTGATCCCGGACTGCGAGACGAGCCGCGTGTGGATCTTCCACGGGCCGAAGCGCGCGGCGTTCACTTCCTTGTTGTCCGCGTAGATGAAGTTGAAGTTGCTCACGGCGCCCTGCCATTGCTCGACGCCTAGCATCGGCCGAATGTTTCTTCCATCGATGTTGCGGTCTTCCGGCAGCTTGGCACCGGCGAGGGAGAATACGGTCGGCAAGATATCGAGGCTGGAAGCAGGCTCAGGCACCACCGTCTCCGAGGGTATCGTCCCCGGCCAGCACCACACGCCGACGACCCGCTGGCCGCCTTCCCAGGTCGAAGCCTTGCCATCGCGGAAGGGCAGGGCTGAGCCAACTAACAGACGCGCCTCATCGTAGCGCGGGTGGCTGGCCGTGTTCTGGAATTGGATCCACGGGCCATTGTCGGAGGTGAAGATGATCAGCGTGTTCTTCTCAAGCCCCGCTTCTGTTAGGCCCGCTCGTAGCCGGCCGAGGTTGGCATCGATCTCCTGGATCGCATCGCCATACAGTCCGCGCCGCGAAGTGCCCTTGAACTTGTCCGAAGCATGCACGGGCAGATGCGGCATGTTCGGCGCGAGATAGATGAAGAAGGGCTCATCCTTCTTCTCGCGGATGAAGCCGAGCGCCGCATCCGTGTAGCGCTGGGTCAGGCCTTCCTGCAGCGTCACGTTCTGGTCGATGTCCGCCTCCAGCAGCTCGTAGCCGGGGATGGGTGTATTCTTGTCGGAGGGCCCTTGGATCAAGTTCGATCCAGTCTCGTAGTCGTTCGAGACATTCGTGCCCAGCCAGCGGTCGAAGCCATTGGCCAAGGGAAGGGCCTCCTTCGCCATGCCATTCGCTTCATTCGGCGTGCCCAGGTGCCACTTGCCGAAGATCGCCGTGGCATAGCCCTGTTCCTTCAGCCCCTCCGCCAGCGTGAGCTCGCGCGGGTGGATGTAGCGCTTTACCTCCGGCCCGATCGCCCAGCCCGGCAGGCCGGAGCGCAGATAATTCCGCCCCGTGAGCAGCCCGTAGCGCGAGGCCGTGCAAGCCGCCGCGCCGGAGTAGAACTGCGGGAAGTTCGCGCCGTCGCGGACCATGCGGCTCAGGTTCGGTGTCTGGATGACCGGGTTGCCCGTGTGCGAGAAATCGCCGTAGCCGGCATCATCCAGCAGGATCACGATCACGTTCGGCTTCTCCAGCGCGGGCCGCGCCGCCAAGGCAGGGAAGGGGAGAAGGGCGAAGAGTGCGGCGAAAATCGGGCGCATGGGTGACTTTAGACGCCGGGAAATGCGCTGGCCTGTCAAGCGGATCGCCCCTTGCCGTGACATTCCGAGTGTCGCGGGCTTGCCCCTCCCGGCGCGAATCGCTTTGCTCCCCGCGCCTTGGCGGATGAGGACGAGAAGAAACCCGGCCGGTTGCGGCGCTTCGGAGCCTTCGGCGATATGCCGACGCGCCTCCTCATGCGCGCGCTGAAGGTCACACCTTGGTTCCTGGAGCCGGTGCTGGTGCCGCCGTGGACCTTTCTTTTCTTCCTGCTCGGTGGTGCGCAGCGGCGCGCGGTGGCGGGGAATCTGCGTGCGCTCTTCCCGGAGTGGTCGGCGTTGCAGGCGTGGGCCGGGGCTTACCGGGTCTTCCAGAACTTCGCCTCCACCTATGTCGAGGCCATGCGCGCGGAGACCAAGACGGGGAATGTCGATTGGGTGATCGAGGGGCTGGAGCATTTCGAGAACCTGCGCACGCGCGAGGGCGGCTGCCTCATTCTAACAGCCCACATGGGGAACTACGACATGGCCGCGCCGCTCTTCTCCGGGAAGTTCGGGCGCACCGTCCATGCCGTGCGCGCCCCGGAGCGCCAGCCGGAGATGCAGGCGCTGCGCGAGGCCGAGCAACGCGAGAAGGAGCGGCTCAATCCCTGCTTCCGCACTTGCTTCAATACCGGTGGCGAGATGCTCGGTGTGGAGCTCGCCCGCTATCTTAATGAAGGCGACATCGTGGCGGTGCAGGGCGACCGCGTGATCTTCGAGGTCTCGCCGATGGAAGCGGAGATCGAGCCGGGCCTGATGATGCGCCTGCCGCGCGGGCCGCTCTACTTGGCGCGCGTGACCAATGCGACCACCTTCCCGCTTTTCATCCTGCGCGATGGCTGGCGGCGCTACCGCATCCTGGTGAAGCCACCCTTGGAGCTGCCCGCACGCGTGCGTGGCCAGGCAGAGGATGCTGCCACAGCCGTTTGGGCCGGAGCGATCATGGAAGTGGTGAAGAGTCACTGGGCCCAGTGGTTTGTCTTCGAGCCCGTGCTGCGCCGTGTGGAAAGGGGGCAGGGATGAGTTGGCCGCGCACGCCGGAGATCCGCCACGACAACCGCGCGGTGACTCCCGCCTTCCGCATCTTCGGTGGCATCCGCCCGCAGCCGGTGGGCGATGCCACGCGGATGGCGGAGGAGCAGGGATTGCATCGCGGCGAGTGGCGCTTCCTCGCCTTCTTCGTGCCGTCGGTGACGGGTGCGTTTCTGTTAGATGGATTGTGGCGGCTGGGTGGTCCCTGGCTTGCATGGATCGCGCTCGTGCCCGGGCTCTTTGTGCTACTGCAAGTGATGGCCCTTGGCTTGGGCGGCAAGACGCCCGGCATCCAGTGGGCGCGCTGGGAATTCTTGCTTACCTTGTGGGCGGCGTGGCTGCTCTTCTTCTCCGGCGGCAGCGGGGTGCTGTGGGTGGCCCTGCTGTGGGCGGCTTTCTTCCTGCTGAATTTCATCGGCACGATCGGCCTGACTTGGAAGGTGCTGATGCATCAGCCGGCCTTTCTCGGCCGCCGCTTCCGTTTCTTCCTGTCGGTGGCCGCGCACCTGCCGGGCCTGCTGCTTTTCGCGCGCTTCGGTCTGCCGGGCTTGATCGTTGGCCTGGTGCCGATCGGGATCATGGTGTGTTGTGGCACGCTCTTTCCGCGGGCGCGGATCTTCGGGCCCATGGTCACGCGGGTGGAAGGGAAGGGGGCCTTGATCACCATCGATGATGGACCGGATCCCGAGGACACACCGGCGATTCTGGACCTGTTAGATGAGCACGGGGTGAAGGCGGTCTTCTTCGTGATCGGGGAAAATGTGCAAGCCCACCCGGAGCTGGCGCGGGAGATCCTCCGCCGCGGGCACGAGCTGGGCAACCACACGATGACCCACCCCGCTGCCAACTTCTGGGCTGCCGGGTCCATGCGCACCCGCCGCGAGATCGAGGGCTGCAGCCGGATGATCGAAGCCGCCACGGGCGTGAAGCCCCGCTGGTTCCGCGCCCCGGCGGGTCACCGGAATTGGTTCACGCATCCCGTGTGCCATGAACTGGGGATGGAGGTAGTGGCCTGGAGCCGCCGGGCCTTTGACACGGTGCGGAGTGATGTGCCGGGGATTGTCCGCAGCCTCACCGATGGGGTGGGTGATGGGGATATCCTCTTGCTACACGAGGGAACCACCACGGCGAAGGGGGTGCTGAAGGGGGTGTTGGAGGCCTTGGCGGAAGATGGCCGCTCGGCCAAGGAGTGATGAATCGTCCCATCGTCCACACGATGGCGGGAAGTGCGCGAAAAGATATGAAGCGAGCAAAAGAAAGGGCGCTCCTTGCGGGTGCAGCCTCCCTTCTACCGCACCAAAGGTGCATCCTATCGTGGCCCCGGGCAGCGCCCGGGGTTTGGGGTATCCCCATCATTCGGAGCCCTGAAAGGGCTGCCTAAAAGGGAGGATTCACGATGGATCGGAACGGCTTCCTCTCACCTTCATCTGCCGGATTAGGTCGCCCATTCAGGGCTCAATCATCCCGGGACCGCAGTACCCCGGGCGCTGCCCGGGGCTACGATAGGATGCACCTTTGGTGCGGTAGGAAGCAATGCGACCGGTGCTGCTTTCTCGCTTCATCGACGGCTACTTATGCCGGGCTCGCCACCAGCTCTCCGCCTTCTTCAATTTCCTCGATCACCTCCTCCTTCTTATGCTTCGCCGCGATGATCGCATAAAAGGCAGGCACCACGAACAAGGTGAACGAAGTCCCCACGATCATCCCCGCCACCAGCACGATCCCGATGCTATTTCGCGCCTCTGCACCGGGGCCGGTGACGAACACCAGCGGCATGTGGCCGAAGACCGTGGCGGCCGTGGTCATCAGCACCGGCCGCAAGCGCGTGAGAGCGGCCTCTCTCAACGCCGCCATCTTATCCAATCCGCGGACCTGTAGCTCATTCGCGAACTCCACGATCAAAATCCCGTTCTTCGCAATCAAGCCCACCAAGGTGATCAGGCCGACCTGCGAGTAGATATTGATCGTCGTGAAATCCAGGAAGGTGAAAACCAGCGCTCCGGAGATCGCCAGCGGCACCGAGCCTAACAGAATGATCAGCGGATCGCGGAAGCTGTGGAACTGCGCCGCGAGCACCAGGTAGATCAGCATCACCGCGAAGCCCAGGGTCACCACCAGCGCGGAGCCCTCCTTGCGGATCTGCCGGGACTCGCCCGCGTAGTCGAGCGAGACACCGGGCGCGACCGCCTTGGCCGCATCTTCCAGCACCTTGAGTCCTGCCTCCTTCGTCACGCCCGGCTGCACGCCGCCGAAGATCTTCACCGAGTTCCGTTGCTGGAAGCGGTTCAGTGTCCGCGGCGCGGCATGGGCTTCCACGCTGGTAAAGGTGGACACTGGCACCATGCCGCCGTCCGGAGTCTTGATCTTGAGATCTAACAGCGGACCGACTGACGCACGGTCGCTGTCGCCGAGCTGCGGGATCACCTTGTAGCTGCGGTCGAAGTAATTGAAGCGGTTCACATACGCGCCGCCGAGCAGGGTGCCCAGCTCCTGGCCCACGCCCGCAAGGTCCATGCCAATGTCTGCCAAGCGCTCGCGGTCGATCATCACGCGCGCCTCCGGCCGGTCGATCTTCAAGTCGGTGTCCACATACAGGAACTTCCCGCTCATGAAGCCCGCGCCGATGATCTGGTGCGCGGTCTGGATCATGTCCTCCACCGGCTGGTCCGTCTGCAAGACCATCTCCACATCATACTGCCCCGGCGTCGGCAGCGGCGGATCGAGCCGCGGGAAGACCCGCAGTCCCGGGATCTGCGAGACCCTGCCGAAGACTTCTCCATACATCTCCTCGGTGGTGCGCCCGCGGTGCTTCCAATCCTTCGCCACCATGCCGCCGAAGCCACCCCAGCCGGCGGTCAGGGACCACATGTATTCCGCTTCCGGGAAGGCGGTCACCGTCTTCACCAGGTCCAGCGACTCGCGGTTGGCCGCTTCGATCGTGGCATCCGGCGGCGTGTCCATGAAGAGGCTGATGTGGCTCTGGTCTTCCACCGGTGCCATCTCGCGCTCGGAGAACATGTAAAAGGGCACCGCCGCCAGCATGATCAGCAGCGAGACCGCCATGATCGTCCAGCGGATCTGCAGCGCGCCGTCCAGCATCCACGCATAGACATTCTTCACCTTGTCGAAGCCCTTGTTCACCCAGCGCGTCAGGAAGCCTTCCTTCCCGCGGCCATGCACGAAGCGCGAGCTCATCACCGGCGAAAGTGTTAGAGCAACAAAGCCCGACACCACCACCGCCGCTGCCAGCGTGATCGCGAACTCCAAGAACAGCGAGCCCGTCAGGCCGCCTTGGAAGCCGATCGGCGCATACACCGCGGCCAGCGTGATGGTCATCGCGATGATCGGCCCCGTCAGCTCGCGCGCGCCGATGATTGCCGCCTGAATCCGCGATTTCCCCTCGCGCACGTGGCGCTCCACGTTCTCCACCACCACGATCGCATCATCCACCACCAGGCCCACCGAGAGCACGATCGCCAGGATCGTCAGAAGGTTCAGGCTGAAGCCGCAGGCCATCATGATCCCCGCCGCACCGATCAGCGAAATGGGCATCGCGATCAGCGGCACCAGCGCGGTGCGCAGTGAGCCCATGAAGAGGAAGACCGCCAGGCCGACGATTCCAATCGTCTCCAACAGGGTCTTGCTGATCTCCTTCAGCGCCTCGCGCATGAACATCGTGCCATCCCACACCAGGGTCATCTCGATGTCCGGCGGCAGGGTGGGGCGGATGCGATCCATCTCCTCGATGAGCTTCTTCTGCACATCGATCTCGTTCGAGCCGACCAGCGGCCAGACGCCGAGATACACGCCCTCCTTTTCGCTGTACTTCGCGATGTAGTCCGGCTCTTCCGAGCCCAGCTCCACCGTGGCCACATCACTGAGGCGCACGATCCCGCCCTTGCGCTCGGCCACGATCAGCTTGTCGAACTCGTCCTTCGAGCGCAGGTCGGTATTCGCCAGCAGGTTGATCTCCACCAGCTTGCCCTTGGTGCGGCCCACCGCGGCCAGGTAGTTGTTCCGGCGCAGCGCTTCATGCACATCGCCGGGCGAAAGGTTCAGCGCGGCGAGGCGATCGGGATCGATCCACACGCGCATCGCAATCTGGCGGCCACCTTCGATCGTCACGCGCTGCACGCCCGGCACCGTCGCGAACTGCGGTTGGAGCGTGCGCGTCAGCCAGTCCGTGACCGCGGGCACGCCGCGCTCCTTCGAGTTGAAGCTGAGATAGAAGGTCGCATAAGGCCGGTCCGCGCGCTGGATCTCCACCATCGGCGGCTCGGCCTCCGGCGGTAGTTCGGTGCGCACCTGCTGGAGCCGCGCCGTGACCTCCGCGAGTGCGGCGGTGGTATTGTGGTTCAGCTTCAGGTGCACGGTCACCGTGCTCACACCGGCACGGCTGGTGGACTCCACGTGATCCACGCCGCCGATCTGCGAGACCACCCGCTCGATCGGCGTCGTGAGGAAGCCGCGTGCCGTTTCGGCACTAGCCCCATAGTAGAGCGTGGTGATGATGATCGAGGAACTCTCGAGCTTCGGATACTGCTGGATCGGCAGCGAACCCACGGCCCGCCAGCCGACGAGCACGATCACGAGGTTCACCACCACGGCGAGCACCGGGTGCTTGATGAAGATATCGGTAAAGGAAGAGGAGCGCATGGTAGTCTTGGGCTCGGGCTTATTGCTCCGCGGGCTTGGCAGGCGCGCCGACGACTAGCACGCCTTCCCGCAGCTTGAAGGAACCATTGGTTGCCACCTGGTCCCCGGCCTTTAGGCCCTTTTCGATCAGCACCAGGTCGCCCTGCGTCGCGCCGACTTCCACCGGCTGCAGGTGGGCGCGTGGCTTGCCTTCCTTATCCGGCACCATCGTGAAGACATGATCACCTTCCGGCCCGCGCCGCAGCGCGCTCACTCCCACCGCGATGAACTTCTGCGGCGGACCCACCGGCACCCGCACCTGCACGGAAGCCCCGGGCGGCGGCACCTTCGTGGCATCCGCCACCTGGGCGCGGATCATCGCACTGCGGGTGCTGGGGTCCATGCGCGCATCGATCGCCACGATGGTCGCCGGAACTGTTAGATCCTTGTTCAGCGAGACCACCTCCACGCTATCGCCTTCCTTCAAGCCCACGCCCACGGCCTGGGTCACGGTGAAGTCGACATGCACCGCGGGGTCCACACCTTGCAGGCTTGTTAGAATCGTGCCCTCTTCCAGATACTGGCCGGGGTGCAGGTCCGCCATGCCCACGCGGGCGCGGAAGGGCGCGCGGATCACCTTGCGCGCGATCATCGCCCGCGTGCGGTCCATCTGCGCCAGCGCCACGTCGCGCTCGGCCTTCGCCAGATCCAGGTCCTTCTTGGAAGAGGCACTCTCCGTGGTCAGCCGCTCGGTCCGGTCCAGTGTGGCTTGGGCCAAGGTAGCCTGTGCCTGCTGCGCCTTCAGCTCGGCTTCTTCCACGGTGATGTCCTGCGCGACGAGCACCTTGCCTTCCTCGACGATCTGCCCGGGTGTTAGATCCGCTTTCGCCACCGTGCCGGCCAGCTCATTGCGCAGCGTGACGGAGCGCATGGCCAGCACCGTGCCGATCGCGGTGGTCGTGCGCCGGTGCTCCATCTCCTTCGCCGGCTCCACCACGGCCACCTCCATCGGCTCCTGCTGCTGGGCACCCGCCGCGGCGGCCTTGCCGATCTCGTTCTTCTTCCATGCGGCCAGGCCCGTCCCGGCTGCCACCACGCCGCCGATCAAGGCCAGCGATCCGATCCATTGAAAAGCTCTCATCGTCGTTCTCCTCAGGGATTAGTCGTTCCGGGGCTGGGTTCCTTGGCGATATCCGCCATTCGTTCCAGGATCCCCTCCAAAGTTGTCCGCATGCGGTCCAGCGCCCGCTGGTCCACCGGCCGCAAGCGCAGCACCCAGTAGAACCACATGCCATCGATCGCCGTGGTCAGCGCCTCGGCCAGGCCATCCGGCAAGCCGTCGTCTTCCACCAGGCGGTAAAGTTCGTTGTAGGCCTCGCGCATCGGCTCGATCAGCGCCGGATTCTGCGCCAGCGCGGCGAAGACGGATGAGAAGCTGCGCCGCAGTTCCTCGGTCCACTGCTCGGCATCCGTGAAGCAGCCCTGCAGGAGTCCGCGGACCATCCGCCCCGGACCGGGCGCGGCCTTGTCGTAAGACTCCGTGAAGTGCTTCCGCCAGCCCTCCGCCGTGCGCCGCACCATTCCCTCGATGAGCTGATCCTTGTTCGTGAAGTGGTGCAGCAGGCCGCCCTTGCTCACCCCGGCCTCCGCCGCCACGGCGTCGAAGGTCAGCCGGCCGATCCCCTCCTTGGCCGCCACCGATTCCGCCGCATCGAGCAGCAGGTCCCTCACTGAATTGGTCCTCTGGATTCCCATCGTGTCGAAGGGCGGTGTCCCAACCGTCCAGGCGGTCGGTAGCAAACCGTCCGGACGGTCGGCAAGCGTTTTTACGGAAATCCCGCAGTTGCATTCGACCAAACGACGAATCAGGCCGCTGTAAAGTGACACATCTCCGGCAAAATCTGGCGTGCCCCCCAAGGTGCGGCGGCAGCCGCTTTCGGAGTGCGTGCGAGCATCGCCGCTTCCGGGGCGGACGTTCCCTGAAGAGCGTCATTCCAGTTCTAGGATAGTCCACCCCCACGTGCCTCGGGACGTCCACCCCAACCGAAAAGCGCCCCAATCCACCCTTCACCCCGCCCCGAAACTCCAGCTCACCCCAATTCCCTAAGGGCCCACTCCCCCAGAACCCCAACGCCAATCTCCGGCCTCACCCACCCAAAAAGCGGCGATTCTCGCACGCACTCCGAAAGCGGCTCCCGCCGCGAAAGGGATCACTCAACCCAAAGTGACGGCTCCCCGACCAAATCTGACGTGCCCCCCAAGGTGCGGCGCAGCCGCTTTCGGAGTGCGGCGAGCATCGCCGCTTTTGGGGCGCACCCTCCCCGGAAAGAGCCATTCCAGTTCTAGGAAAGTCCACCCCCACGTGCCTCGGGCCGTCCACCCCGACCGAAAAGCGCCCCAATCCACCCGTCACCCCGCCCCGAAACTCCAGCTCCCCCCAATCCCGACGGGGCCTATTCCCCTAGAACTCAAACGCCAATCTCCGGCCCCACGCTCACAGAAAGCGGCGATCCTCGCACGCACTCCGAAAGCGCTTCGCGCGAAAGGGGGCACTCAGCCCACCTCCAGCACGATCAGGTGATTGTTAAACGGAGTGCCACCCCAGAGCGGCTCGACCTTTACCTTCCCATACTTCGCCAGGATCCGCTCGAAATCCTCTCCCGTGGGATAGTGCGTCGGGGCCGCCTTCATCCAAAAGCTCACCCGGGCCAGCAGATCCCCCGCCACGGTCACCTTGAAGCGCCAAGACTCATCGCGCAGGCCGGAGCGGATCACCAGCTTGCCGCCGGGCGCGACCCGTTCCGCCGCCAACCCCAGCAGCGTCTCCTGCTCCTGTGGCGTGAAGAACTGCAGGATATCCAGGATGCTCACATTCCCGGTGTGCTCCGGCAGCCCGGTCCGCGCATCGTGGGTAGCGAAGCTCAGCTCAACGTGGCCGAAAATCTCAGTCACCCTGCGCGCCGCCACGATCTTCCGCGGGTCGTAGTCCAGCCCGTGGATCGGGAAAGCGAGGCCCTTCTCCCGCAGGTAAAAGGCCAGCAGGCCCATCCCGCAGCCCAGGTCCAGCAGCGGCATCGCGCTGTCCTGCAGCTCCTCGAACACCGCACCGTAGAGCGGGTCCGTCTTCACCTTCGACGACACGTAGCTGCGGTCCCAGAGTCTGGGATACGGCTTGGAGAGCTTCCGGGCGATGAGCTGGGCGGTCACGGTCGGTCGGTTAGGGCGCAGGCGGGCTGTGTGCAATCAAGGGATTTCCGCCGCGCAAGGCAAGCCAAGGCAGCCGCGCGAGGAAGCCGATGAACAAGCGGCTGTGCATCCAGGTCAGCAGCGCATTGTCCCGCAGATAGCGGAATTGCGACACGCCGCCCTCCTCCTGGCTCAGGTAGCGCACCGGCGTGGGCAGGTTCACGATCGGCACGCCGCGCCAGGCCAGGCGCACCGCCACCTCCGGATCGAAGTCGAAGCGCCGCGCGAAGGCCGTGCTCTCGAAGACCTCCACCAGGTCCGCCGCCGGATACAGGCGCATGCCGAAGAGCGAGTCATCGATCCCCCAGCCGAGGGTCTCCAGGTTCGCCCAGAAATTCGAGATCTTGCGGCCATTCACCCGCAGCGCCGGCGCCGAGGCATCGAAGACCGGCCGCCCGAAGACCGCCGCTTCCGGGTGCCGCCGGGACAGGGAAAAATACTCCGGGATCATCTCCGCCGGATGCTGCCCGTCCGCATCCATGCACAGCACATGGGTGAAGCCCTCCGCCAGCGCCGCCCGCGTCCCTTGCAAGACCGCCGAGCCCTTCCCGCCATTCGGGCTGAGCCGGGTCACCTTCAATAGGTCATTGGCCAGCAGCGGCTCCAGCAGCTCCGGCGAGCCGTCCGTCGATCCATCGATCACCACCCGCACCGGCACTCCCTGCGCCAGCGCCGCCGTCACCGTCTCCGGCAAGATCCGTCCCGTATTGTAGCTGGGAATCAGGACCACCGGCTTCGACTCGCGCATCGCCGCTCATCATGCCCGCCTCGCAATCCATGGTCCAACCCCGAATCCCGCCATCCACCCTTCGTGGCAAATCGCCCGGTCAAATCCGGAGAAGGCCAACCAAGGAATACGCGGAACACACGGAAAGGGTGGCTCGGATTCACCGCAGAGTCGCGGAGGTCGCAAAGGGACGCGGAGTGAAGAAAGAGAAGAATTTTAGCTCCTGCCTTTTTCTCTGCGTTCCTCCGCGTCCTCTGCGACTCCGCGGTTACCTCTTCCCGCCCGCCCCCATCCCCGCTACAACGCACCAGCCATGCGCGCCCGCCTGACGAAAGACTTCCGCTTCGAAGCCGCCCACACCCTCCCGAGCCTGCCGGAGGGCCACAAGTGCCGCCAGATGCACGGCCACAGCTTCAAGATCGAGATCCACATCGAGGGCAAGGTCGATGAATCCATCGGCTGGATCTACGACCACAAGAAGATCTCCGACGCCATGCGCCCGCTGCTCGAACAGCTCGACCACGGCTACCTCAACGACATCCCCGGCCTCGAAAGCCCCACCATCGAACGCATGGCCGCCTGGTTCTGGCGGAAGCTCGAGGTGGACCTACCCGGCCTCGCAGAGATCGTGATCTTCGAGACGCCGACGGCGCGGTGTTCGTTCAGGGGGGAGTTCTGATTAGTTACCGGGTATAGTCTGGTCTCAACGAAAGCAATGAATTCATCCGAGAAAGATGCCGCATCGTTGTCAGATGAGGAAAAGGCAGAACGAATTAATCGATACGTCGAAATGCTCCCAGGAGCGTTGGATCGATTTGAGGAGAATCATCCTCATTGGAGATTGGGCATTTTGATTTCGCTCTTGGCTGGAGGCTTGCAATCTCTCCGAGATCTCATTGAGAGCGAGGAAGACGACGGAATTTCATGGAATGAGCCTTATGTTGGGTAATAATATACTTGACTCACCCAGACCCAAGATCAATCTGTGGGACAACCGTGGAACGCGCTAACCCAATGGGTTGATGCATGCTTCTAGATGAGGGCCTGTTTTGGCCAGCCATCCACCAGATATTGAGGTATCCCATCGGGCGACCTGAGGCGGGCGTTCAGAGAGTCCGAAAAACCTCCTTGCGTTCATGCGTTGGGTTGTCCATGGTGCGGGCATGTCGCTGCTTGACCATCTTCTAGCCGAACGGGAACGGGTTCTCGGGGAGCTTGCCGCGCTGGATGGGCTTTTGCTTGCCCGATGCGGCTGGACGCCTGAGAGCAAGCCTGCAAAGTCGGCACCGGCTCCTGAAACCAAGAGCCCCAAGCTGATCGATCCCCCTGCGCATTTTGAACGTCGCCCGGTGATCGACGAAACAGCTGTGGCGCTTTTCTCTGATGCCGGGATTCCTTATATGGAGGAAGCGCTCTCGTTTGTCGAAGAGTGGAGCAAGCCGCAGTTCGGCCAAGCCGACTTCCGCGACTACGTGGCGTCCAAATATGGAGAGGACAAGATCAACGACCAATCCATCCGAGGCCCGCTTCCCAAGCTCGCCAAAAAGGAACTCATCACCGTGATCCGGCCAAGCATCGGAAAGCGTCCCGTGATATACGGGAAACCCAAGTCGCCGGGAGCGCTCGACGAATGGGTGATGAAGGACGAAGAAATCTGATTTTCCACTTTCAACCCGAACCACAAACCATGGCCAGGTTACCACAGCGCTCCACCGATGGAATCAAGGTCTATCACCCGGTGGGTGCGCGCCGCACAAAAATGCCAACGCCCCGTGCAAGCCGTCTTTCCTAGGGAGACTTGCACGAGGCGGAGACCAGACGGGCCACTAGAAGTGGCGTAGTTAGAAGTAGAACCACGCGGGCTCTAGGGATGACCCTAGGGCCCGCTAACCTTTCTGTCAATGCTGGTCTACGACGGGCGCAGTAGGTTGGGCCTCCTTGCGGGCCTCCTTCCACTCACGCTCACGCCTGGCCACTTCTTCTTTGGGAACTGAAATGAGCTTAGCAGTAAGTTCCCGCATGTTCTCAAACGGGCTCGTAGAGGGGGCTTGCGAAGGACGCTCCGGATTCATAGAGAGATTTTTCCTAAGCTGTTAAGTCGATACCCCATGGATTCTTCCGACACTTGGAAAGTCTTGGCCAAGCAGGATTTTTTGTCGTCCCACGGGAACCAAAGCGTTTTTTCCAACGCTGAATCAATCAGTGCCCTAGGCATCAACAGTGCTGCTGCAAACCGATTAGCTTGATGCTCATCACTGTTCCAGTCGCTGCTGCGGCGCATGATTTTCGCATCATCGAGGAAGCTGGCGCTCTGATTGTCCAGCATGTGAAGAATGAAGTGTCCTATTTCATGCGCTAACGTGAAGCGCTGACGCACGAGCGGGTCTGCTGGGTTGATCCAAACCTTTGGGATTCCCTGCGCCCAGAAGATCTCCCCAGAATAACCAAACCTGTCAGGTTTGAACGTAGTGTCCCTCTGAATACCTAAGGCCGAAGCGATGGCCTCGACATTTACAGGCGGAGCCGTAGTCCCACCTTGGTGAAGGTAGAGCTTCTCCGGGTCTTTCGTAGGAAGTTTATAGATCATTGCCACCACTTGAGGAGGTTTGGGCCGCTGCCGCTTGCTCCCATCGAACACTGAGCGCGGTCATCTTGTTTTCAAAGTATTCCTTTGTAAGGACGGCGTCGGCTTGGGCTTGAATTGATTGATCCGCTTGGGTGAGCAGGTAGTCCGACAATTGCTGCTTCTTCATAATTTCCTGAAGAACTTGAGTAGCGAATCCCTCGTCCGTCGCCAACCGAGCTAACGCCCTGTCGACGGCCTTGCTTACCGCCCGATTTTTCAGGTGGTTGCCAACGCATTGGACCAGGATTGAGACCAGGGTGATGAGAAACGCCATGCCTGCCAAAAAGTAGCCAGAGTAACTGACAAACCCCGACGCGGTATCCATCGTCTTGGATGCCACCTCTAGGACCTGCATTGATCGCTCCGAAGCTAGCGCCTCGGGGGATGGCGGGCTTCCCTCTGGTGCTCCAGTTTTTTTGCTTAGGTCTGGCTTCGGCCCCGACATGGTGTGCGGAGGCACACCAGACGGCGGGCTCGGGGCGGGCGCGTTTGGCTGGTCTACGGCCAGCAGCGCAACGGCCAAGACAAGGGAGGGAATCATCGTGCGGACTAGTTATCAGGGAGTTCATTCGCTTCAATATATAATCGGAGCAGTACTCATTTGAACTACAAAAACGCGGCATCTTTCCTTTCATGGACACCCGTTGGAGCAGGGGCGGAATCTGGGAGCGGCAGAAGAATATTTAGGAAACCTTTAAAATCAATTCATTTGACACGCTTGCCCCGTTGCGAAGCTTTAGGCCATTTGCCTAAGCCGCTCGTCGGCATCGGTCAGTTCGGCGTAGGTGACGCGCTTGCCGACGATACCGGCGATGGCCTTGAAGAACCGGCCCTGATCGTTGTCCTTGCGCTCATTGAAGCGGAAAGCCTGCTCATCCAAGTAGCGGAAAAGGTGGAAGGGCTCGCAGGAAACGTAGGTGCCTTTGATCGTGCGCTTGAGCAGCGACCAGAAGTTTTCGAGGCTGTTAGTGTGAACGTGGCCGTCAACGTATTGGATCGCGTGGTCAACCACCTTGTGGGTGAAGTCGCCTTCCAGACCCTCGTAGGAGCGCAGCGCATCGGTGTGGACTTCTGAGCCTTTCAGCACGTATTCCCGCACATCCTTTTGGACTTCGGCCTTCTTGGTGCCGGTGAGAACCCGGAGCTTCACGCGTGAGACCTTGTCGCGGGTGCCGCGCTCAAGCAGACCTTGAACCGGGGTTTTGTCCTTGCCGCCCGTGCCGGTGATCTTCTTGGCCTTAACATGCTTGTGCATGTTGCGGGCCTTGCCGCCGATGTAAGTTTCATCGGCTTCCACGATGCCATCCATCTTCTCAAAGGTGCCAGCTTGGAGGGCAAGGCGGATGCGATGCAGCATGAACCAGCCTGTCTTCTGGGTGACGCCAAGGGCGCGGTGAATCTCGTAGCTGCTGATGCCGTTCTTGGCGTTGGCGATCATCCAGATCGCACAGAGCCACTTGTCCAAGCCAAGCGGGGAATCCTCGAAAATCGTGCCGGTCTTGAGGGAGAACTGCTTCTTGCAGAGCTTGCACTTCCACGTCTTGCGAGTGGACAGGAAGCTGGTGTCTTCACACTGGCAGCACGGGCAGGTCGGCTTCTTGCCAGCCCAGCGCAGGCCCTTCATGAAGTTGAAGGCATTGTCACCCGTGGCGAAGTAAACCACCGCTTCTTGCAGGGTCTCGGGGTGTGACTCGTTCGCTTCCATGCGCGAACCCTACCCGAGAGGCTGGGTGAGTCAAGTATATTATTACCTTATGTTGAGCTGCACTTTCCTGTTGAGATCCAGGCGCGAGAGGGTGACGGTGATGGCGAAAAAAATTACTCTACTAAGACAGGGGAGCTAACCTATTCCGATGTTAGAACCGACGAAGAGGCTGCGCATGCTATGGCCGTTCTTATGGTGCGGCATCTGGAGATTGCTTTGTTGGAAGAGCTGACAGAAGGTGCTGCTTTTCTTAGAAAAGAGGACGAATATTTTCCGCTGATCACCTCCGAAATGGCGGAGACGTTGAGTGAGATCGACGATGAGTCCCAGCGGGAAGCTGCGTTGGAAGCTCTTTTCAAGCCATGTTCATTTGGAGGAGGAACGGTCGACTATTCTGGGGTGGATCTCGAAAGCGATGAGCCTCAGGAAATTCCCCCTGATGTCATATCGCAACTGGAGGAGATCCAGGAGCCGTTGGTCGACATTTCGATGGAAGTGAATGGCAATCCCATTCGCCTCATTGCAGTATTCGAGGTGCAACCGCTCGTCATCAAGGTTGAATCCAATGAGGGGTATTTCCCAATGGTTGTGGGGCTCGCTATCCAAAATGACTCCGAAGAACCTGCGGACGATTGGATGGATCAGCCTTGGGCTTCACTTGCGAAGTGGGACAGTGAGGATCGGGATCTTCTCTGGAATATTCTAGATGAATATATCGAGGCGTGCCTCAAAGAGGTTGACCTACTTTCAGAGCCTCAGGTTGAGGAGGCTATTCTAACGGTAAATGCCACGATCAGAATTGCCGGGTCCAAACAGAAAATCGATTTGAAACTCAGGGAGATCCTTGCCGGTTTGCCTGAGCTTGGTGAGATTGCCCATTTGGAGATCAAGAGAAGCGCTCCAGCCTCATTCGAGAACACATTGAAAAATCAGACATGGCGATCTATGTTCGATGCGGTAGAGGAGGCTGAAGATTCCCACGGGAAGGGAAAGGCGCTGGAAGCTCTCATGGTTGAATTATTCGGATCGGTTAGGGGATTCAACGTGATTCAGAATGCTCGAACTCAAACGGAAGAAATTGATTTGTGGATCGAGAATGCATATGAGGAAGCCGCCTTTTTTCATGAAGGGCAGATGATCTTGGTTGAGTGCAAAAATTGGGCGAAAAAGGGCGGTAAAAACGAATTGGTCATCCTGAAAGAGAAAATGAAAAATAGATCCGGGCGCTGCAAACTGGCGTTTTTTGTATCCTGGAATGGAGTTGCTGGGACGTTTTTGAAGGAGCAACTGAGAAGTTCTACAGAAGATTTGCTAATTGTTCCCTTGGACAAGGGATTGATTGAACATGCCGTAACGCATGGGAATTTTCTGAAGGTGCTGTTGGAGGCTAGAAGGAAGGCATTGTCAGTTTGATTCTGAAGGTAGATCTGCCTGTCCAATTTCCAAAAAACAACCGCCCCCGATCCGCGCCTGGGAGGAGGCGGAACCGGGGGCGGCGGGGAGAGTTAGGGAGGTGAACTGTTTCCTTGGGGGATTTCCCCGGGGAGGGAGCCAGCCCCGGGCGGTGGGAGGACCGCCAGCGGGGCCAGGGAGGATCGGTAAAGTCTTACTGCCCGGCCGGAGCTGCGGGCGGCGGGGTGGCACCTTCGGCAGCGGCCTTGGCGGCGGCGTCCGCGGCTTCCTGCTTCTTGCGCTCCATTTCGATGAGGGGGCCCATGCCGCCCATGCCTTCCATCACGTTCTTGAAGCCGGTGGTCATCTTCTTGGCGGAGGCCACGGTGGTGTCCATCTTCTCCAGATCCATGGCGGGCAGGCTATTGATACTGCGGTCTTCCTGCTTCTTGGCATCCTGCTCAGCGGCGGCGGCCTTGAAGGTCTCCGCCTGGTCCGGATCCAGCATCGCGGTCATATCATTGCGGAAGGTCGCGTCCTTCATCGGCTGGCCGCCCTGGAAGTTCTTCCGGTCGAGCGGATTGATGGTGCTCTTCAGGTCATCGGAGAGGGAGTCCTGGACTTGCTTGAACTCCTCCGGGGTCATCTTGCCGTTCGATTGGGCATCGCTGGCGAGCATCAGCTTCATGATCGAGGTGGGATCCTTCTTCATGCTCTCGATCGACTCCTTGGTCTTCGCGAGCTCGCGCTTCTGGAACTCCTTGAAGATCTCCGCGGCCTTCTCCTGCTGCTCGTCGTTCATGGCGAGCTTCTCGTTGAGCTCCCCGCCCATGGCCATGCGCAGGCCGCCGCGGCGCCCGCCGAACATCTGGTTGCCATCGCCGTTCATGGCCATTTCGCCCATGGCCACGGCATCTTCCAGCACGCTGATCAAATTGGTGGCGACTTGCTTGGAGAGATTGGTACGAGACTCACCGTACTTCTTCACCAGATCGGGATTCTCCGCGGGATCGCGCGGCTTGCTGCGCTCGGTCTTGGCGGAGGGCTCGACCGGGGAGAGGCCGGAGGGGTGGCTGGAGCCTTTGCTCGAGACCTCGGTTCCTTTTTGCGTGGTGGCCGTGCCTTCGTCCTTGTTCTGGTTCAGGAGCACGGCGGTACCCGCGCCGGCGAGCACGAGGATGACTCCGGCGGTGATGGCGGTTTTCTTGGTCATGGCAATGATTCCGATGGTGGTGGCTAAAGTTGCAGCCCCGCTGGTGCTCGCCGTGGCGGCGATGGCATTCGAGGCGAGCAGGGAGGAAGAGGGGAGGGCGGCGGCCTTCGCATCCGTGGCGAAGCCGGCGAGCATGACAGCGGCAAGCGAGCCGCCGACCTGGCAACCGCGGCGGGTGAGCTGGCCGCGCAGCTTCTCCGTGGCGCGGTCGAGCCGCTTCTGCGCGGCATCCGTGGCGATGCCCAGTGAGGTGCCGATCTCGCGGACGCTCAGCGAGCGGTAGAAGCGGAGCAGCAGGGTCTCGCGGTCCTTGCTGGAAAGGGCGGCGAGCGCTTCATCCAGCACCGGCTGGATGCGTTGCCAGTCCGCGGCAGGGGAGGCCTGCGGTTGGTTTTCCATATGCGTGCGCAGGATGTGGAGTTTGCGGATCTCGCGGTTCCGCTGGCGGAGAAGGTTGCGGGCCTGGAGGATGGCGGTGGCGTGGAGCCAGCCGGCCAGCGAGCCACGCCCGGTCAGGGAGCGCGCCTTGCGGGCTAGGGTGATGAAAGCGAGCTGGGAGGCCTCCCCGGCCAGGGACTCATCCCCGCAGGTCCGCCGGGCGGCCATGTGGACCAGGCCGGCATAGCGGTCCACCAGGGCGTGAAAAGCCGCTTCCCGCTGGTGGTCAAGCCACCCGGAAAGAAGTTCGGCATCACTGGCGCTGGCGTCCGGCCCCGGCATCTTTGGTCGGTTTCTGGAGATCGTTTGTCCGGCTACGGGGGAAAACGGACAAAAATCTTTCCGCGATTTCAAAAGTCGCCTCCAAAGGGTGGAATGGATCGGGAGTTGAATATCAGTTTGAATTGACCGTTAAGATCACATAAACGCATTCGCAGGCTCTTTCTAACTCTCCCATGACCGCTTCCCGTTCCCTCAAAGTCCTGCTCCTCGCCGCCTTCGCCGGCCTGAGCATGAATCTCTCCGCCCAGACGCCGCAGCCGGGGCACCCCGAGAAGCCGCCCACCGGGGTGGAAAACACCGGTCACCGGAATGGAGACCCTGCCGACAAGCTGCTGACTCCCGAACAGATCCAGAAAAAAGCCGAGGAGGACCGCAAACGGGCGGAAGAGGCGCAGGCGGAGCAAGCGAAGCAGGCGGCGGAAGCCATGAAGGGCTGTGCCGCCTGTGGCACCAGCATGATGATGACGATCATCATCGGGAGTCTGGCGATCCTCGTCCTGCACGTCATCCTGATGGTCTGGGTCGCCCGCGATGCGAAGTCCCGCGGGATGGATGGCGCGGTGCTATGGGTGTTCCTGATGCTGTTTATCGGGGTGATTGGCTTGGTCGTTTATCTTTTCTCCCGCCCGCAAGGGGCATTGACGGTGTGCCCGAGCTGTGGAGGCAAACGTCTCGCCGTGAGCGCCATATGCCCGCACTGCCGAAATGCTTGAGGCGGCCGCACCCGTGGCTGGCGATGTTCGCTTTTGCGGTGGTCGTTGTGCTGGCGGATAGCTTTCGTCCGCCCGGCAGCCAGTGGACCGGGCGGGCTTACCAAGCCACGGTGAAGGGCTACCAGTGGGCCAAGCCGCGCTGCGGGCTCGAAGCCCGTTGCCGCTTTTCGCCGAGCTGCTCCCACTACTCCTCCGCGGCGGTGGAGCGCTATGGCATCTGGCGCGGCTTGGCGATGAGCTTTGACCGCATCCGCCGTTGCCAGCCTGACGTGCCCGCGGGGACCTGTGATCCGGTGCCGGAGGATGCGGGGGAACTCCATTCCACCAAGCTGAGCGGGAACGAAAAGAAATAGGTCCTATAGGACATATAGGACCTATCCGAAGTCAGTTTGAGGCCTGTCCGGCAGGGGCGGCCTGAGAGCGGCTTTCAAAGCCGCGCTCCCCACTCATTCACGCCATCGCCGCCTTGAAGCGCTTGTCCGCTTCCTTCCAGTTCACGACATTCCACCAGGCGGCGATGTAGTCCGGGCGCTTGTTCTGGTAGTGCAGGTAGTAGGCGTGCTCCCAGACATCCAAGCCCAGCACCGGGGTGCCGAAGTCCGCATCCGGGATGATTTCCTTCATCAGCGGGTTGTCCTGGTTGGCGGTGCTCACCACCTTGAGCTTCTTGTCCTGCACGATCAGCCAGGCCCAGCCGGAGCCGAAGCGCTTGGTAGCCGCTTCGTTGAAGGCCTTCTTCAGGTCGTCCATGGAGCCGAAGGCGGATTTGATCGCGGCGGCCAGCTCGGCGCTGGCCTCGCCGCCCTTGCCCGCGGGGGCCATGATTTCCCAGAAGAAGCTGTGGTTCCAGTGGCCGCCGCCTTGGTTGCGCAGGGTGGTGCGCAGCGCCTCGTCCTTCACCGCGGGCAGGCCGCCCACGATTGCCTCCAGGGTCTTGCCCTTCAGGAAATCATTCGCGGTGATCGCCTTGTTCAGGTTGTCGATGTAAGCCTGATGGTGCTTGCCGTGGTGGATCTCCATCGTCTTCGCATCGATGTGCGGCTCCAGCGCATCTAAGGCATAGGGGAGCTTCGGCAGGGAGAAGGAAGCGTCCTGGGCCATGGCGGCGGGGGTGGCAGCGGCAGCAGCCCCGGCGGCGATGGAGAGCTTCACGAAGGATCGGCGGTCGTAGATCGGTGCACTCATGGTCCGATTACCATAGGCAGGCCGTCCGGCCCGACAAATGGAAAGAGGGTGAAAGGATTGCCGCCCGTCCTCCGGGGTAATGACGAATGCAGAATTTCCGAATGACGAATGAAGTGTGTCGGAGAGGGATGGGTCGCCCCCCGGCGGCAGCTTCCTTCTCTTCCACGGGTCATTCGGCATTCGGAAATTCGACATTCGTCATTCCCTCCCCCTCACTGCCGCCCCTCCATCATCAGTGTCCTCACGTCCGCCATCACCAGCCGCGGGTCCAGGGTGCCGGAGCTGTAGATATTCCGGATCACCCCCTTGGCATCGATCAGGTAGACCCGCAGCGTATGGTTCAGCGGTCCCATCGGTGCATTCGGGTTCTCCCTCCGCGAGACGGCCTGGCCGTAGTCCGCGAGGATCGGGGCCAGCACCGCTTGCGAAGCGGTGGTGAGGAAGTGCCACTCACAAGCCTGCGCGTGTTCCCCGGCGATGGCGGAGTAGGCGCTCATCCGCTCCGGCGTGTCATGGTCGGGATCGAAGCTCAGGCTCAGCAGGCGCAGGCCCTTGGCCAGCTCCGGGTCCGTGGTGCTCTGCTCATGCAGCTCGCGCAGCACACCGGTGGCATGCGGGCAGGCCGTGGGATCGGCGCAACGCGAATAGATGAAGCTGAGCACGGTGATCCGCCCGCGGGTCAGTTCTGTTAGCTGCTGCGGCTTTCCCGCGGCATCGAGCACCTCACCACCCGGGGCGGGGCGGATGCCCGGCAGCTCGTAGCTGCCGGGCTCCGGAGCGGCGTAGTCCTCGGTGGACTGCGCGTGGAGGGGGGAAAGCATCAGGAGGAAGGCGGAGAAGAAGATGGGGTTCATGGTCGTGAGTGCTTATTTGCCAACCTTGGTGGAGCCGAAGAGCATGTGGTGCGGCCTGCCGAGTCCCAGCTCCGTGAAGTCCAGCGCGAAGGCCGGGCTTAGCTTCTTGCCATCCCAGGCATAGGCGCGCACGAACTGCTCATTGTCCGCGCCGCCCTTGTCCCAGCGCGCCAGCAGCGAGCTGCTGAAGTAGAGGCGCTTTCCATCCCAGCTCTGCGAGACCATGTTCAACTGCTTGCCGATGGGCTGCTCCTGCATCACCACCGGATGATGCGGGTCCGCCACATCGAAGACCCGGCAGACGCCATCGCCGAAGCAATCGACGAAGAGCCGCTTGTCATCCGCACTCAGGCTGATGTCCACCGGCAGGACGCCGCCCGCGCCGCCGATCTGCGCCACTTCCTTGGACTGCCACTCGCCCTTCTCATCCTGATAGACCAGCCACAGCTTCGAGGTCAGCGCGGTGGCGGTGAAGGCGTAGTTGTGCTTCGGGCCCCAGGCCCAGCGGATCTCCAGCGGGGCGCCGGGAACCTTCAGCGCCTTGAGCGGCTTGCGGGTGTGGAAGTCCCAAACGACCATGCTATTGCCGAAGTGCTTCATGGCTTCCGGATCACCGGCTACCTCCGCGAAGGGCCGCGTGTAGTTGTCCAGGCCGGTGAAGGAGCTGGTGAGCATCACGTTCTTCCGCGGCAGCACGCGGGCATCGTAGCCGTAGCCATCGGCGAACTCGGGATTCTTCACGCCGCGCGGATCCGCGGGAGAAGGGAGCCAGTGGGTCGTGATGTAGTCGCCCTCATTGCTGTATTCCACCAATGCGGTGCGGCCGCTGCGATCCTTCGTGTTAGAGAGGCAGGGGATCATGACCCGGCCCGGCAAGGCATAGGCCCCGTGCGGTCCCATCGCGCCGCTCTTCTCCGCGAAGTCGGCGATGGTCTTTGTTAGACGCGGATGCGCGGGGTCCGTGTAGACGTCGAAGATGAAGATGCGGTTCGTCTCCAAGCCGGAGAGCCAGAGCTGGTGCCGGTCATCGGTGAAGCCGCCGTGGTGGGCCTCGTTGCGGCCGGGCACGGTGGTGCTGTGGATGACCTTGCCGTAGTTCGCGGAACCGGGCTTCACATCCACGGTGACCAGCTTGTCCGAGCCATCGCCCTGGCCTTCCACGCCGAGCGTCCAGACATAGAGGAATTCCTCCTGGCCCTCGATCCGGGCGAGGTAGGGTGAGGAGCAGGTTTCATCACCGTGGGCGACGATGACGCTGCAGAAGAGGGCGACGATCAGGGCGACGAGCAAGTTCTCGGCACTGATGCCTCGATAGCGATAAGAGACGGAGGAGAGTTTCATGGCGATCTTGGATGAGGGAGAGAAAGGCCGGCGCGCCGGGGGAAACGCGCCGGCCGTTTGAGGAGGGGGAAACGGTTCAAGCAGCCTCGCGCTTGGCGACCTTGCCAAGCACCAGGCGCGACTCGAGCGGGACGGAGGCGGCCAGGTTGAAGTAGTTCGGCGAGGTGGCCATCACCTTGCGGTGGATGCGCTCGAATTGCTCCGGCGTGCCATCGCCCTTCAGGTGCACGGTGTAGCGCAGGCTCTCGTAGCCGGGCTTTACCGTGGGATCCAGGCCGAGGAAGCCGCGCAGGTCGATCTCGCCTTCGGCTTCGATGCGCAGCTCTTCCAGCGTGATGCCTTCAAGCGAGCACTGTGCGGTGTAGCCCACGGTCATGCACGCGTTCAGCGCGGCCATCAGGTATTCCTGCGGATTGGCGAACTGGTTGGTGCCGCAGAGTTCCAGCGGTTCATCGATGCCGATGGTGAAGTCCTTCGCGATGCGCTGGCCGCCGAGGTAGCTGGCCTCGACCTTCGTCTCGGAGCGGGTGCCGCCCTTCCACTCGGTGCGCACGGCCCACTTGGTTTCACCCAGGGCGGAGTCCTTGCTGATGCCATCGGCCGCGCCGAGAAGAGCTGCGGTGTCGATGCCGTTGATGACTTGAGGATTGGTCTTCATGGTTTTGGTTTTGCGTTGGTGGTTTGATGCCGCGTCGTGTTTGTGTGGCGCGGATGCGGAAAGGGAATAACTCGCGGCGTGCCAAGGCCGTGTCAGTGGTGAAAGCCATTGATTGTGAGTGATCCGAAGATTCTCGCGGGGTCTGCGGAAACTCCCGGGATTTCGTGATTCGCGGGATCTCGCGAGTGGGGGACACGAGGATTCGTGAGAGCTCGGAAGCATCTCCTCTTAGCGCCGGTAGGTGCGTGGGAAATTAGTAACGGTGGTGGAGGCTTTGCGGAACCACCGGTAGGCGTGCCAAAAACTATTGCGCCCCGGCAGGGGCGCCGGAAGAAGCCGGAAGCGGCAAGGTGTTGCCGGTACTTCGCGCCGCCATTCCGTGGAGTCTCGGGTAGTACGATATTTCTCGTAGAAGCAGCCTTTCCGCCGGCCCTCCGGGACGGCAATCCTTGTGGCGGCCTGTCCGGTGGTTCCGCTATCGCTCCACCACCGGCTAATTTCCGACGCGCCTCCCGGCGCTAAGAACCAAGCATTGGAGAGCTCGGCCCCGAAAAAATGTAGGGCTCACCCCTTCACCAACCGCTCGATCCCCAATGCTTTCATCCTCGAGCTAAAGGTAGAAGCCGGCACTCCTAACAGAGCCGCAGCTCCCGCATTTCCCGAGACCTTCCCGCCCGCCGCTGCCAGAGCCCGCTTCAAGTTCTCGCGCTCCAGTCCTTCGAATTCCTTCGCGGTAAGGATGCCACCCTCTTCCTCCGCCTGAACTACGATGTGCTTCGTACTTGCCACCGCCGGCATTGCCTTCGCCAAGTCAGGCCGCGAGCCATGGGAAAGAATAATCGCGCGCTCGATCACATTCTGCAGCTCGCGGATATTCCCTGGCCAATCGTGCGCGGCCAGTCGCCGCGCATCCTCCGGATGCAGCGGATCCAGCTTCCTGCCCATCCTCCGGCCAAAGCGCTCTTGGAAAGCAGCCGCCAGCTCCGCGATATCCTTGCCACGCTCGCGCAAGGGCGGCACGACCAACGGGAAAACATTCAAGCGGTAGTAGAGATCCTCGCGGAACTTTCCTTCCGCCACCATCGCCGCGAGATCGCGGTTCGTGGCGGCCACCACGCGCACGTCCACCTTGCGGGTCTTCGCGCTGCCCAGTGGCTCGAACTCGCCTTCCTGCAGCACGCGCAGCAGCTTGGCCTGCAGGTCCAGCGGCAGCTCGCCGAGCTCATCCAGAAAGATCGTCCCGCCATCCGCCAGGGCGAAGCGGCCCTCGCGCTTTGCGACCGCACCGGTGAAGGCACCCTTCTCGTGGCCGAAGAATTCGCTCTCCATCAGCGTGCCGGGAATCGCCGCGCAATTTACCCGCACCAGCGGACGCTCCTTGCGCTGGCTGGAAGCATGGACCGCACAGGCCACCAGCTCCTTGCCCGTGCCGGTCTCGCCATGGATCAGAACCGTGGCATCGGTCGCGGCCACCTGTTGGATCGCGGCCTTCAATTCGAGGATCGGCTTGCTGTGTCCGAGCAGCGCATTGATGCCCGCTTCCTCCTCCAGCTTGCCACGCAAATACTCAGCCTCCGATGACAGGCGTGCGATGCGTTCCTCCGCCTCAAGCCGCTCGTCGATATTCCGCAAGATCAGCGTGAAGTAACTCGCCCCGCGAATATCGAAGCGCGAGAGCGTGGCCTCCGCGGGGAAGCGGCTGGAGTCCGCACGCAGCACGGTGAGCTGGGAGGGCATCCACAGTTGCCGCCCGCTGCATACCCCGAGCTCGCCAATGCAACCCGCCAGCAGCTTCGCGCTATCCCCGGCCAAGAACCACTTCGACTCTTGCCCGATCATCTGCTCCGCGCTGTAACCGGAAAGACGCTCTGCGGCTGGATTCACGCGGACGATGCGCGCATCGTCATCCAGCACCACGATGCCATCCATCGCGCTATCCAGCAGCGTGGTGATCTCCTCTTCACGGGCGCGGACCTGCTGCTCCATGCGCAGGCGGCGGCACTCCGCGGCAGCGCGCGCGGCGAAGATCTCGAACAGTGAGACCAAGCGCGGCTCGCCGTGGAAGGGCTTCGTGTCCAGCACCGCGAGATGGCCCATGATCGAGCCATCCGCATCCAGCAGCGGCACGCCCATGTAGCTGACCGCATTCAACTTCTTCACGTCATCGTCCACCGGGTAGAGGTCGACGATCCGGTCCGGGATCAGCAGCAGCCGGCGCTCCAGCAGTACCGCCTCGCAAGGGGTATTCGGAATGGAATGCTCGAAGTGCTCCACGAAGCCGCCATTCAGCCAGAAGGACAGCGCGCGCAGGCTATTCGTCTCCGGCAGGTATTCCGTGATCCAGGCACCGGCTGTTCCCATCACCGCGGCCAGGTTCTTCACCAGCGCACGGAAGAACTCCGTGCCGGTCTCGGCCACGGTGCCTTCGATCACCAGCCGGAGAGCGCCGGTGTCTGACGAGGAGGGATCGTCCATGCCCACCAGCTTGCGGGACCGCGGCGCGGGCATCAATGGAACTTTTGGTCCAACCGCGGTGGTGAGTCTTAAGCCACGGATGAAAGGCAACTTGGTCGGATCCGCCTGTTGGTCCGCGAGCAGCCGAATCAACCGCAGATGAACGGGATGAACGCAGATGGAAAGGCAGGATGGCGGACGGTCCCGACCTTGGCAGTCCCTTCCCATCGCAGATCCGAATCCGGCTGTTATCCGTGTTCATCCCGTTCATCTGCGGTTGAATTCCATCTGGAGAGGTGACGGAGAGACTCAAAGGGGAGGAATACCTCACGTCCCGACTCCTCTTCATTCGTGTCCATTGGTGTTCATTCGTGGTTTAGATTCTTTACCAAGTCGGCCGGAAATATGGCGGGCGCCGCGTTCTTTTCACGCATTGAAATATCGAGTGCATTCCGAGCGTCGAATCCTGTCCGCATCCCGCAGCTTGCGGTCGAATTGAGAAAAGCCATCCTGCCGGAATGCCCGTGAAGCCCCATGCTCTGATCCCCGTCGGCCTTGCCTTGGCCGTGCTGGGTGGGAGTATCGTGGCGAACCGGCAGGGCCATGCCGCGAATGTTCCCGTCACGAAGGCACTCCCCGATCCGCGGGCGGAGGCCTTCTCCCCGGAGGCTTGGCGGCGGGAAAAGCGGATCATCGATCTGCACCAGCATTTCGGCGGCCTGCCGGGCCAGTTCGATCGTGCGGTGCGGATCATGGATCCGGCGGGCGTCGGCACGGGGACGAACCTCGGTTCCGGCACGGTGACCAAGAAGGAAGGCGCGATGTCTGCCTTCGAGGCTCAGAAGATCTTGGCGGATGCGCGCCATCCCGGCCGCTTCATCGCCCACATGACCCTCGACTACACGGGCTGGGACGATCCGGACTGGAGCGCGAAGGCCGTGGCGCAGGTCGAGGAAGGCCATCGCCTCGGCTCGGCGGGCCTGAAGGAATTCAAGCGGCTCGGCCTCTTCCTCAAGGACGGCAAGGGCGAGCTGATCAAGATCGATGACCCCAAGCTTGACCCCGTGTGGGACAAGTGCGGCGAGCTGGGCATGCCCATATCCATCCACGTGGGAGATCCGAAGGCCTTCTGGCAGCCCTACGATGAAACCAACGAGCGCTGGGAGGAACTCCGCGACCACAAGAGCTGGTGGTTCGGCGATCCCGCGAAGTATCCGGACCGTATGGCGCTGCTGGAGGCGCTGGACCGGGTGATCGCCCGGCACCGCGGCACGACCTTCATCTGCGTGCACTTCGGCAACAATCCGGAGGACCCCGAGTGGGTGGACCAGGCGCTGGAGCGGAACCCGAACATGATGATCGACATCGCCGCGCGAATTCCAGAGCTGGGCCGCCAGGACACGGCGAAGATCCGCGCCTTCTTCGAGAAGCACCAGGACCGCATCCTCTTCGCCACGGACTTCATGGTCTATGACAAGCTCATCCTCGGCTCCAGCGGCGATGCCGAGCGGCCCACGGATGAGGATGGCGTGAGCTTCTACAACAAGTGCTGGCGCTGGTTCGAGACGCAGGACCGTGACTGGGAGCACATGACGCCGATCCAGGGCAAGTGGAAGATCAGCAGCATCGGCCTCTCGCCGCAGGTCTGCCGGAAGGTCTACTTCGACAACGCGCGCAAGCTTTTTGCGCGGTCGCTGCCGCTGCCGGTCGCGAAGGCCACGCGCATCCACCGTGACTTCGTGCCCGATGGAAAGTTGGACGAGGGCGAGTGGTCCAGCGCCACACCGGTGCGGCTGGAGTATCAATCCGGCGATGCCTCCGCCCGGCCGGAGCTGAGCACGCCGGTGCGCATCCTGTGGTCGGGTGAATTCCTATATCTCTCGTATGAGTGCCCCTACACCGAGCTGAACACCTTCGGCACGCCGCAGGATGGCGAACGCCTTGGCCTGTGGGACAAGGATGTGGTGGAGCTCTTCCTCGCGCCGGATGCCGCGAGCCCGAAGCGCTATACCGAGTATGAGTGGGCTCCGAATGGCGAGAAGCTCGACCTGAAGATCGATCTCCCCGAGAAGGATTTCGCCTGGAGCAGCGGCATGGAGTCTGCCGTGACCATCGACGAAGCGGCCAAGGTCTGGCGGGTGGAAGCGCGGATTCCCTTGAAGGCTCTGGGTGCCACACCCGCCGCCGGCGCGCGCTGGCGCATGAATCTCTACCGCTGTGATACCGCAGCCGGAGCGGGCCTTGCCTTCTCACCCACGCTCAAGGGCACTTTCCATAGTCCGGACCGATTCGGCTGGCTTGAGTTTGCCGAGTAAGCCTGCTGCAAATTGTCTTCCTCAAACCTCGATCCATGAAATCCACGATCACGCTGCGCCTCGCTTCCTTTGCCTGTTGTTTCACCATGGCCTCTGCCGCGGAGGAGATGGCGCACAACGTGCCAGTCGATGAGGCGGCGGGGCACATGAAGGTGCCGGCGGGATTCGCCGTGGACCTGATCGCCGGCGAGCCGGATGTGGTGCAGCCGATCGCGATGTGCTTCGACTCGCGCGGGCGGATCTGGGTGGCGGAGGCCGTGACCTATCCGGCCCGTGCGCCGGAAGGCGAGGGCAAGGACCGCATCCTGATCTTTGAGGATGCCGATGGGAATGGCAGCTTCGAGACCCGCAAGGTCTTCGCCGAAGGGCTCAATCTCGTGAGCGGCCTGGAGACCGGCTTCGGCGGGGTCTTCGTGGGTGCCGCGCCTTACATGCTCTTCCTCGCGGACAAGGATGGCGATGACAAGGCGGACGGGCCGCCGGAGGTTCTGTTAGATGGCTTCGGCTACCAGGATACACACGAGGTGCTGAACTCCTTCATCTGGGGACCGGATGGCTGGCTCTACGGCTGCCACGGCATCTTCACGAACTCACGCGTCGGCAAGCCCGGCACGCCGGACAAGGAGCGCGTGCCGATCAATGCAGGCATCTGGCGCTTCCATCCGGTCACGAAGAAGTTCGAGGTCTTTGCCTGGGGCACCTCGAATCCCTGGGGCCTGGACTTCAATGACCGCGGCGAGGCCTTTTGCGAGGCCTGCGTGATCCCGCACCTCTGGCACATCATCCCCGGTGCCTACTATCAGCGCCAGGCGGGCTCGCACTTCAATCCCGCCATCTACGAGCCGATCGAGACCATCGCCGATCACCGCCACTGGGTGGGGGATATCAAGGATCACGCGCACTGGGGCCATGAGGGCGAGATCAACCAGGGTGTGTCCGATGCGGGCGGTGGCCACGCGCACGCGGGCTTTGTGGTCTGCTTGAGCGATGCCTTCCCCAAGGAGTTCCGCGACAGCGCGATCTTCTTCAACGTGCATGGCCATCGCCTGAACCACGACCTGCTCGTGCCGCAGGGCTCGGGCTATGTGGGCAAGCACGCGCCGGACCTGATGCTCTCCAAGGACCAGTGGTTCCTGGGCGTGGGGATCGAGCCCGGTCCAGATGGCGCGATCTACTTCACCGACTGGCATGACCCCACCAGTTGCCACCGCACCGATCCACTGCGCTGGGACCGCAGCAATGGCCGCGTCTTCCGCCTGCGCAATGGCGATGTCAAACCGTGGAAGGGTGATCTGACAAAACTCTCCGACCTTGAGCTCGCGAAGCTCCAGGCGGGCCACGATGAATGGGCGCTGCGGACCGGCCGCCGCATCCTGCAAGAGCGCGTGGCGAGTGGCAAGGAGCTGGCATCCGATGCCCGGGTCTTCCTCCTGCAAACGCTGCTCGATCACAAGGACGAGACGCGCCGCCTGCGCGCGATGTGGTGCCTCGCCGCCTGCGGCTCGATGGTGAAGGAGCCGATGTTCGCCGATGACAGCGAGGCGGTGCGTGCCTGGTCGGTGCGTCTGGCCGCGGAGTCCAAGCAGGATCTGGATCCGGAAGCGTGGCGGAATCTCGCCGCCCGCGAGAAGTCGCCGCAAGTCTTGCTCTCCCTCTGCTCCGCGCTGCAGAAGCTGCGCCCGGACGTGGCCATGGAAGTAGCCGAGCGGATCGCGCCGAAGATGGATCCGAATGATGCGAACCTGCCGAAGATGTTCTGGTATGGCTTCGAGGCACTGGTGCCCCGCAATGAGAAGCGTGCGGTGCAGATCGCGATGACTTGCCCGGACAAGCGGATGCTGGCCTGGACCGGTCGCCGCCTGAAGTCGCCCGCCGCCTTGATCGAGGATGCCGCGCTGGGCGGTGAGAAGACCGGCGAGCTGCTCGATGCCCTGGCCGGACGCATGGACAAGCTGCCCGATGAACAGCTCACCGCGGACCAGCGCGAAGCCTTGGCGAAGATCGCCGCCCGCTCTAACAGCGATATCAAAGCCAAGGCCGAAACCATCTCCGCCCGCTCCGGCGACAAGGAGGCGATGGCCAAGCTCTTCGTCACGCTGGAGGATCGCAATGCAGCGACCGCAGCACGGCTTGAAGCATTGCGCTTGCTCACGCCCTCGCTGGGCAAGGGCGATGTGAAGCGCCTCAGCGGCTTGATGGATGATCCCGAACTGCGCCTGCCGGTGTTGCTGGCCAGCCCGCGCTTGCTGGACACGGATGCACTGATTGATCGCGTGGCGGGCTTCACGCCGCAGGAGAAGCAAGCCGTGAGCCGCCTGGCCGCGCGCGAGGGCAAGGGTGGTCGCCTGATCGAGTGGCTGGAGGCGAAGAAGATGTTAGACAAGGAGGTGCCCGCCGATGCAGTCGCCCGCCTGCGCGAGAGCAAGGACGCGGACCTACTCGCCAAGGTGGAGGAGCACTGGGGCAAGCTCACCACCGATCAGGCTGCCCGCCGTGCCTTGATCACGGAGTGGCGTGGCAAGCTGGGCCCGGATGCGCTGGCGAAGGCGGAGCCCGCGAGGGGCCGCGCGATCTTCGACCGCACCTGCGCCGCCTGCCACAAGCTCTTCGGCGAGGGCGCGGACATCGGGCCGGAACTCACCGGCGGCGACCGCCAGAACGTCGATCACTGGCTGGACAATGTCCTCGATCCCAGCGCGCTGATCGGCCCGGGCTACGAGATGCACCAGATCGAGAAGAACGACGGCACGGTCGTGGCCGGCATGCTTTCCTCGCAGGACGACAGCACCGTGGTGCTCAAGATGGTGGGCGTGGAAACCCGTGTGGCCAAGAAGGACATCAAGTCCGACAAGGCGCTCGGCATCTCACTCATGCCCGAAGGCCTGCTCAACGGCATGTCCGATGAGGATGTGCGGAACCTGATCTCCTACCTGAAATCGCCCGCCCAGGTGAAGCCGTGACGTCTGCTGATAGGTGACCCCTTTCGCGCGAAGCGCTTTCGGAGTGCGTGCGAGCATCGCCGCTTTTTGGGGGCGTGGGGCCAGAGAGACTCGTTTGAGTTCTAGGCGAGTCGGCCCCGTCGGGATTGGGGAGAGCTTGAGTTTTGGGGAGGAATGAAGGATGCCTCGACCCACTGCTCAGTAGGGGAGGACGTCCCGAGGCCCGTGGGGGTGGACTCTCCTAGAACGAAAATTGCGCTCTCCAAGGAACACTCGCCCCGAAAGCGGCGATCCTCGCATGCACTCCGAAAGCGCTTCGCGCGAAGGGGGGCACGAAAGGGTGAAAGCGAACCGCTAGCTTGGGTTTTCGCCCCCGTGCCCTCCATCATTCGGAAGGCACGGGGGCGACAGCCGTTAGGCGGCAAGGCCGGATCTACTTCTTTTTCGATTAGATCCGGAACTGCCACATGGCTTCAGTCTCGCGGTCACGCCATGCGGGGCGACGAGCGATCGGGTCTTGGAGCGTGCGCACGGCCTTGCGACCGCCGGTGAGGACGAAGCTTTCGACTTCGATCTCCACGACTTCCAGTCCCATGTAGTACGTGTCCCGCAGCGTGGCCACGGCTTCGGCCCCGAAGGCCTGGGCCAGGTGTCCGCGCAGCAGGGCGGCTTCTTTCCTGCCGAGGAAGAGGAAGGCCGGCGTTTCGCCGTTATCGCACTTCGAGCGGATCAGGTCGGATACGGCGCTGGTGTTCCAGACGCCATCGAGTTCCAGTTCGGCAGCGAGGGTGGCGCTGTCGGGGAACGGTGCATTGTGTTGTGTGTTCATCATACAGGGTGTTGGGAGTGGGTGCCCCGTGAAGGACGGCCCAAATTACGCGGCCGCCCCCCGGATTTATCAAATCGCCCCCCGGAGATCCCCGTGAAAGGATGGCCGGAAGCGTTCGTATGTCCGCGCCCATGAAACGATAATTCGGGCCCTGGGAAAAATTCGATTGGGCCACGATTATGACACTTGGAGCGCTCTTGACCCGGGGGTGATCCATGAGCCGCGTTTCTCTAACGGGCGCTCCCGTATGGTGGCCGCGCATTTTCTCGGGACGGATTCGTGACTGTTCCGGTGCGGCGAATGCTGGTTTCCCTGTGATATCCGGACATCCATGCACGTGCGCTACCTGTCCCGCCGCAGCTTCCAAGCCCGCTACCGCTCCCATCACCGTCATTCCGATCGGAAGGATTCCTGGCAAGCGTGGGTGGGAGATCCGCGGGGCGGGAAAAAGGGCAGTGCCGCGAAGTGGTTGCTCGTGATGGTCCTCCTGGTGATCGCGGGAGCGGCGACGGCTTGGCTCGTCCGTTAGACCAATCAGATCACCAGACCGCACTCGCCGAAGACGCCGAGCACGCGGGTCTCGCCGTGGATCGTCAGCTCGTTCACATGCTGGTGGCCGTGGATAAACCAGGCCGGCTGCGCGCGCTCAATGTAATCCAGAAAGGCATCGAAGCCCTGGTGCACATGATCGTCGCGCTCATGGATGCCGCGCGGTGAATTGTGCGCGATGAAGACATCCACCGGCGGGAAGTCCGCGAGCACCGCGGCGACTTCCTCCTGCTCGTAGAGATGATGTCCCTTCGGCTTGTAGCGCCACGAACCGTCGAAGCCACCGAAGCGCAGCCCGCCGTATTCAACGACCACGCCATGCAGCGACGTGACAGAGTCCGCGAAGGGCGCCGCCGTATCGTGATTGCCACGCACCGCGAAGACCCGTGCGGGCTCGTAGCGCAGCAACGCCTTCTCGATCGTGCCATCCCACAAGTCGCCGAGCGAGATGAGCAAGTCACAGGGCCCCGGCTCTAACAGGCCGACCTGTGAATCGTCATCGGCGATGAGGATGAGCTTCAAGGCGCAGGCCTGCTATTTTTGGACCGCTCGCGGATGGCCGCCGCGGCCTTCTGAACCGCGGGGAAATTCAGCTCCAGGAGTTTGTCGATCGATCCCTTGGGGAAATACTCCTCACGGATCCACGGCATCCCTAGGAATGCTCCCGCCTCGCGCTTTTCGTAAACGTCGTCCGATGAGAGGGCCTTGACAGTGAGATCAATCAGCACTGTGAGCCGGTCCTTGCCCACACCCCATGGGTTTCCGGAAGCGAGGACTGCTTCAGCCTCCGTCTCAGTTTTCCCACCGATGAAGGGAGATGCAGCGGGAGGGGAGCAAAGACGCCGCCACACCAGTCTCCGGCAATTCTCCGGGCTGCCGTAGGCATGCTTCTTGGAACGTGGTGCTGAGAGCGCGGTGACGCAACGTTCGAAGAACGCTGCCTCGCCAAGGTCCCCGGGCTTCGAACGGGCAAACACCCTTGCAACTGATTCTTGGAAGCGCGCCTTTTCATTCTCCTGAAATGGCATTGCCTCCGCGAAGCTCTTTAGGGGGCTCAGCCCCATCCGAAAGTCCTCGTAGTGCCGGTCGAGTTCGAACAAGGCCACCAGCTCTTCCGGGCCGCGGGCGTGAGGAAGTTTGCCCCAGCTCTTTTCGAGAAGGGCTTCCAGGAGTGCCGCCTGGGCCCAATCACGCGAGGAATAGCGACCGCGGAACGAGGGTGAGACAAAGGCCCCACCCAGAACCACGTAGCGCATCTCGGCCTCTTGGTCGCCCTTGTTCGCACTCAGGGCAGACAGGAACATTGCCTTCCGTGGCGGCAAAGCGCGGGGCGCTTCCACTGACAAACAGACGGGTTCGACGGGCTCGCATCGTTGCCAAGTGCCGTCGATCTTCGCCTCCAACACACACTTGGTGAGTTCCCGGACAACGTTTTCGAGCGGCTTGCCGGTATCATTGACGAGATAGACTCCGCCTGTCTTGCCGGACGGATCGATGGCCACGGATGCAGCATCCCTGGTGAAGGCAAACCGAGGATTCACCTCGGCTACATCAACGATCGTCTGCGCCGTGAGTGGCCACTGAAGTAGCGCCAAACAAGCGAGGATTCCTAGTTTCACGTAAGCAATCTGAACGAGCCGTGCCGAAAGTCGAGATCGGCGGGGGGCGGCAGCGATTTGGAATGACGGCACTTCCGGCCTCCCTACAGGAGGCAATCGCTTCCGGCACGGAACCCAGGGTTGCGCTCGCTATGGCTCGCTTACCCTGGGCTTTCTCCCGGCCGCCCCTTTGGGGCTTTTGAGCAGGGGCTGCGAAATGGCGGCTTTCAAAGCCGCGCTCCTGATTCACTTCCCCTTCTTCCCATACCCCTCCCACAGCCACTCCAGCGCGCCGGGCAGGGTCTGCTTCGTCACGCGGCCATCGGTATGCCCGGCGGCTTCGGAGAAGACGTAGCGGTATTGATAGCCCTTCGTCTTCAGCGCGGCGGCCATGCGTTGGTTCGCCATCACCCAGTTGTGCAGGGAGGCCTCGTCCTTCTTGGAGCCATTGTCATTCTCGCTCACCTGGAGCCAGATGCGGATTGGCTTGGCCTTCTCCTTCGGGATGAAGTTCTCGTGATACTCCCAAGCGCCGTGCGGTGATGCCGGGTTCATGGGTGATTGCTGGTCCACGTAGGTGCCGGAGTAGGTCAGCACGCGGTGATACCACTCCGGGTGGAACCAGGCCATGCTGAAGGCCGCGGCACCACCGGAGCTGCCGCCCATCGTGGCGCGGGCCTCGGGGTCCTTGCTGAACTTCAGGTCGTAGTCCTTCTCGATCTTCGGCAGCACTTCCTTCTCGATGAACTCCGCGTAGAGGCCGGAGACGGTGTCATACTCCAGGCCGCGCTCGCTGCCCTTGGAATCGCCGCCGCCGGAGTTGATCATGATCGCCACCATCGCGGGCACGCGCTTCTCGTGGATCAGCGTGTCCAGGGCCGGGGGTAGTACCCCTTTGTAGCCCAAGCCATCCTGCGCCACGATGAAGGGTGCGGGCTTCTTCTTGTCAAGCTGCTTGGGCACATACACCGCCACTTTCCGCTCGTAGGGCACCGTGCCCGGCTTGTCCTTCGCAATGCCCGTGTAGATCTTGCTGTCCTCCGACTTCATCACGAACTCGTGGACCTCCCCGCGTGGCACGCCCTCCTTCACCGCCAGCTCCGGCGCATCCGCATAGTTCGGGCCGATGGTGAATTCCACCTTGTCCGGGGTCCGCGGCTCGGAAGCCGGTTCAGCAGCGGAGAGCAGGGCGGGGGAGAGAAGCAGGAAGGCGAGGGTTTTCATCGATAGGCCCTATACGACCTGTCGGACATATTCTCGCAGCGCTGCCACACTCACCCCGCATTCGCCGCCAGCCAAGTCCGCCGGTCCGCGGCCAGATGGATCGTCCCCGTCAGGTAAGTCTTCGCCCGCCCGGAGATGAACACGCGCTCATGGCGCAGGCTGCAGGTCAGCTCGCCGCCGCGTGCGGAGACCTGGCGGGCGGTCATCTCGTTGCGGCCGATCTGCTCCGCCCAGTAGGGGGCCAGCGTGCAGTGCGCGGAGCCTGTGACGGGATCCTCATTCACCCCGGCGCTCGGCGCGAAGAAGCGCGAGACGAAGTCGCACTCCATTCCCGGCGCGGTGGCGATCACGCCCAGCGTATCCAGCCGCAAAAGCTCGGCGAAGTCGGGCGTGAGTGCGCGCACTTCCTCCTCCGTCTCATAGACCGCCAGGAAATCCCGCGAGGAGCGGGCGGTGAAGGCGGGGAACTTTCCAAGACCGCGGACCAGCGCTGCGGGCACGTCACAGGCGGTCGCCGGCCATGCGGGGAAATCCATCTCGAGCAATTCACCGCGGCGGGCCACGGCCAGCTCGCCGGACTTGGTCTCGAAGAGCACCTGGTGACCCTCCAGCCCCATGTGGCGGAAGAGCACGTGGGCCGCGGCCAGCGTGGCATGGCCGCAGAGCTCCACCTCCACCGTGGGCGTGAACCAGCGCAGGTCGAAGCCGTCCGCGCGCCGCACCAGGAATGCGGTCTCCGCCAGGTTGTTCTCCTCGGCGATCGCTTGCAGGGTATCGTCCGGCAGCCAAGCCTCCAGCAGGCACACGCCCGCGGGGTTCCCGGAAAACAGCCGGCTCGAAAAGGCATCCACTTGGTAGTAGGGGAGGTCCATGGGTGGGTGGTGTTGTTAGAGTGGAAGGTGGAGAAGGGTCGCGACTTCTCCAATAAAAGCCGATTCCTCGTCCGCAGTCATGGAAATCTTGTGAGCCTCCACGGGATTTTCGCCAGCTGCGGAACGGAGAATGGTTAGAGAGTTGATTTTCAATTCCGGATAATCAAGATATGGGCAAGAATTGCCTCGCGGCAAGTCCTTCCTCCTCCTCCCTCATGGACCAACGCTTTCTCGCCCTGACCCGGGCCATGGGTGCCGAAGCCGGTGACAATGGCTACTTCCGCGGCATCCTCGGCCACGCGCCCTTCCTCCTGAAGATGACCGGGGCCGAGCAGCCCGGCTACTTCTTCAAGTTCCGCCGCAAGGGTGTGGCCAGGCCGGCTGCCTTTGCCGCCCCACAGCCGCTCGAGGGCGCATGGCACGAGAAACTGGCGGCGGATCATGCGGCGGCAGAGATCCGCTGCGATGTGGAGGAGGACTATGTCTTCCTGTGGATCGACAAGCCGCAGGAATTGACCGCGGACTCGCTGGCGGAGCTCGCCCCGGCCTGCGTGCGCGACCATGCCGCGCTTTTCCCGACCGAGGCGGATAGCTGCATCGCCTGTCACCGTGCCGGATCCGCCGTGCTGGTGCAGGCTAACAGCTCGATCGCCACGATCTGCCCGGACTGCTTGGAGGAAAAGCAGCAGAGCCATTCCAAGGCCGTGGAGAAGCTCAACGCCTCCGATGACCGCTATAGCTTCCTGGTCCCGCTGGGGCTACTGGCCGGCAGCGGCGGCTGGGCCCTGTTCTGGGGCCTCTACGATGCGGTCTTCAAGGTCGCGAAGGTCGACCGGATCCAGGTGCCGACGCTCCTGCTGGCAGTGGTGGCGGCCTTCGGCTTCGGCATCGGCTGGCCGATGGGCAAGATCCTCCACCGCGCCGGCGCATCGAAGCAGTCCTCCCCGCGCTCGCTGGCGATCTTCTTCGTCCTGCTGATCACCGTGGGCGGTGAGGCTCTCTCTGCCGCTTATACGGCGTATCGCTACACGGGCCGGGTCGATTTCGGGATGATGCGGGATCTCACGCTGCCCTTCATCATCGGGGACAACCCAATGTATGCGGCCACCAAGATCTGCTTCGCGGTCTTGTTGGGCGTCGGCATCTTCGAGGCGGCCAAACAGAAGGAGAAGAAGCTGGCGATCTGATCTCGTCTTAAAGGATGCGTTCCAGCTACGATTCCTGTAGTAGCAGCGAGCCCTCCACCTGCATGATCTTTGCCGCGGTCCTGGCGTGGTCGGCATTCTTGAGCAGTGCCAGGATGTGGATGTCCACGAAGCTCTCATCGAGGAAGCGGCGTAGGATCATCATCGACCTTTCGACGCCGGTGTCCTTCGGGAATTCCAGGACCATCACGAAGCCCGGCCAGGAGGGTGACTCGATGACCTTCTTGCGGGCGATCCAGGCTCCCTTGATCTCCGGGTGGCGGGCCAGCACGGCGAGCAGGTTGCCACGCTCGTCCGGGTCGAGATTGGCCGGTAGGAAAGTGTCCGTGGGCCTGGCATTGCTGCGTTCGTCCTGCGCCCGCTGCAGGCGGACTGCATTGTAGTTCGCTTGGTTCTTGAGCTTGGTAACTTTTCCCGGGGTGCCCAGGCGGGTGTAGAGCGCGGCCATGGTGCTGAGCGCATTGTAGTAGAAGTCAGGCCGCGCGCTGGCCCGCTCCAGATACTCGATGGCCGCGGGATCCTCGTCCTCCGCGAGCCAGGTGCCGCGGAAGAAATTCGCGCCGGGATGGGAAAGATCTTCGGCCAGGATGCCGACCACGTCGGGCTGCACCGACTTCAGGCCATAGAGTCGCGCACGCATCCGGATGGCCTGCCAGCGACCGGCGCGGGTGGTCACCGGGCTGACGGCGAGCAGCTCCTGTACGATCCGCCGCTCGCGATGATCTTCTTCCCACCGCGCACCCACGCCCATGAGCCACTGGCGGCTGAAATGATCGCGGGCACCCTTGGCCACCGCCTCGGCCAGGAAGGAATCGGAAGCCCGCGCCGGAGGTGCCGCGCCGATGCCATCGACGGCAGGCACACCCAGGGCGGCGAGGCGGTCCTTCAGCCCCGGATGGGTATCGGCGGTGCCCGTCTTCATCGCCATGGCACCCTTCAGCCAGCGGCTTTCGAGCTGCGGGTCCGGCGCGGTGCCAAGAAAGGCCTGCATGCGGTGGAAGACGTCTTCCGGTGCCTTGGGCCGCTCATTGGTTTCCCGGCCGATGCTGCTCCAGAAGCCATCGTCCAAGCGTCGCGACTCCACCACCAGGCGCTGCAGGCCGAAGCCCAGCGAATGGGCTGAGGTGACCTTGGCCGCGAAGGCATCCGCCTGGTATTCCTGCGCGCGGGAGAGCACGAAGGCGCTGGCATTGAAGCGCGGCCAGAACCAATCGATAAAGGCAATCACCGGGCGCGGCGCGCCATGCTGCGCGAGCGTGGACATCACCTTCACCCAGGAGATGCGCAGCCGGTAGAGCCAGCTGCCGAGACGTCCGTGCTGGTGGGACAAGTGGGCGAATTCATGCGCCAGCACCGCGGTGAATTCATCCGGCGCCATCGCGTCCATCAGCGGCACGCCGAGCAGCAGATAAGTCTTGTACCAGCCGAAGACCCCGAGCCGTGGGACCTGCACCACCGCGGCATTCAGGTCACCGGTGAGCAGCACGTGGTCGAAGGTGACACCGCCGGCCTGCTTCGAAATCGATTTGATCAGCCCAAACAGGGCGGGCGAATCCTTGCGCGTCACTGGCAAGCCGGTGGGTGCATCCAGCCGCACCCATAGGCCGCGGACGATCGCCCAAGTGACGACGATGGCGGGAATGCCGATGACCGCGCCCAGCTTGATCGTGATCAGATTGGGCACATAGATCACCATCGCGATCGCTCCCACCGCGAGGGAAAGGCCTGCTAGCAGGAAGAAGGCGAGACCCAAGTAACCACACAGCGCCAGCACCACGGAGCGGCGCGCGAGGGCCGGCTGGCGGTTTTGGTATTTCCTCTCCAGCGCAGCGACCAGTTGGTCGAATTGCTCTTCCGTCATGCGGTTTCCGGATAGAGGAAACCGGAGTTGCTGTCAGGCAAATAGGTCTCAGGGGGCTGATGGGAATGGCACATCTTTCGTCAAAGGGAGTTCCGGAAATAGCAGCGCGGGCAGAGGCTTCCAAGAGGCCCCTCGGACCACGAAGCTCTCCGCCAGATCCCGGTCCTCCTTCACGCTGATCTGGTCGATGCGCGGCATCTTCGCCCGCTCCAGCTTGCCCTCGATGATGACCGGGCGGTAGTGCATGCGCCAAGTCCAGCCGGGCAATTTCGCCATGCCATCCACATGCAGGTCGGTGCCTCGGTAGTTGAACCACCATTCGCCATTGAGACTGATGGCGATTCCTCTCAGGGACACCTGTTTCCCCACTTGGTCCTCCAGCCGGGACAAGCGCCAGCTGCCATCCAACAGGTCATATTTCTTCAGCTCGCCTTCCGGGATTGCAGCCGGATTGTAGCGGCCGTCGCATTCGATCTGCTTGCCCTCCACGGCCTTCTCCCAGGCGGTCCCGTGCTTGACGATGACGTTCCAGCCCTTGCCGGACATGGCAGCATCGCCGCCGATCGTCTTGGCGGTGCCGCCGAGCAAGGCGCGCTCCCCTTGGAACATCCCGGGAGCATAGGAAATGGGCTCGATCTTCTTTGCCCCGGCAATCGCGAATTGGAGACGGAAGTAGTGACGGGTGGTTTGGAACATCGTGTCCTTCAGCACTTGGGCGGGAATGCCGACGTAGCCGCCGGTCTCATAGCCAGACATCTGATAGGTCTTCCCGGACTCGAGTCTTTTCGGGAAATCTCCGCCGAAAGGACTTTCAAGGTCGATCTGGATAATCTCTTGGGTGTAGCGCCCTTGGATGCGCTGCACCCGGAGATTCGGTCCGTCTTCGTAACCCTTGGAAGGTCCTGGCACCACCACGCCTTCCACCTTCACGATCTCCCCGAGCGGCGCGCGCAGCTTGCCGATCAGCTGGAAGCCCTTGCCGAGCTCATCCACGGGGACGGGGACGGGCACCGGCTGCTGCGCCTGCGCAAGAGGGGCGAAGCCGCAGGACAATAGGGCGAGGACTGCTAGCTTCATTTGGCCTCCGGGATAGCGGAGGCCGCGTGAGCTGTCAGGCAAATAGGTCCTATGCTATAAGACCTATGGTTCACCCTTGCGTCCGCCTAGTTTTCCACCAGCGCCCGCGGAATACTCTTCACCTGCTTCTTCAGCGCGCGGATCACCTTCGGCGCGGCGAGCACGAAAAGGCGCACACGGTCCTCGCTATCGCGCGACCATTGCAGGTCGATCTCGCTGCGCACGCCGCTGACCTTCACGGGGATCAGTGCGTTCTTGGAGGCATGCGGGCGCTGCTCCTCGATGCGGCCCAGAAGGCTCTTCACCTGCTTGTCCTCAAATCCGGAGTCCACGTTCTCCAGGATGCATCCGAACACGTAGGGCAGGTATTCGGTCTGGGTGCGGATCTCGATGCCGCGGCGCGGGGTGTAGGCCAGCTCCAGCCCGTCAAGGATCTCCTCCGAACTGGTACGCCGGCGTCTCTCCAAATGGCGGGCGAGCAGCCAGCCCGCAATGAGCCCGCAGCAGACGATGCCGGGCAAAATCAAATAAGCGTAGGACATTCAATTCACAGATTCCGGTCATCTCGGGGGGAGTGGCGGTTAGGGGGGGCAAACTTTATGACCAAGCGGAGGCCTCCGGCGTTCAATGTTTCGCGGTGTCAAAGCGTGCCATGCAGCTTGCATTAGAGCCTCCGCCCATCTCTCTTGATGGCAGATGCGTGGCGGCAGAACCTGCACCTTTCTGAGCTTGGGCCTAACCGCGGCCTTGGCGCTACCGGTCGTGGGGGCGCCTGCCTTCCTGCCCTACGTCCCGGATGAGCACACGCTGCACCTCTGGCACTTGGATGAGGCGGGCCCGCCCTTCAAGGACGATGGCGTGAGCCCCACGCCCTTGCTCGGCTTGCTGCAGGGGGCGGAGGCGGGTAAGGCGCCCTTCCCGGGTTTCGGCGCGGCGGTCGCCTTCGAGCACGCCACGGCACCCTACGGCCCGATCCTGCTGGCCAAGCCGGAGCTGGATGCCGGGTGGAAGGACAATGTCGATCCGCCCTTCCCGATCACCGGCGGGGACGGAGCCTTCACCTTCGAGGCCCTGGTGAAGCTGGATTGCATGCCGGCGGACTCGCCCTCGCTCGCGCTCGATATCGTGAGCATGGACGATGAGGAAGGGGCGAACCGGACCTTCAACTTCCGGATCGAGAAGCCGGGCTTCCTCTGCTTCCTGCCGATCACCGGCTCCGCGGTGCGCGGCGGCGGCTTGGCCACCATTCCCCTCACCGGGCCGCACGCGATGGTGCCCGGCGAGTGGTTCCACGCCGCGGTGGCCTACGATGGCCGGGAGACCGCGGTGAACAACCTGAAGCTCTACTGGACCCGCCTGTCCGCGGGCGACGAGGTGGCGAACCTGATCGGCCAAGGCACGCTGACGGCGGACCTCGGCCGGCGGCTCGGGGACTTCGCGATCGGGAATTCCGGGCAGTCCAGTAGCAGCGGCACCGGGCCCTGGGAGTATTTCCCCGGCACCATCGATGAGGTGCGGATCAGCAGCATCGCCCGGCCGCCGTACGACTTCTGCTTCGTGAGCGAGGACGCGAAGTACCGCGCCGTGGAGCGCTCGCGGCGGGAGCCGCCGAAGATCCCGCAACTCGGGCTGCTGCTACACCAGGTCAGCGTGGCGGAGAGCCCGATCGCGATGCCGCCGCCGGGCCAGCCGCTGGTGCTGGGCTGGGGCCTGCACCGCCTGGACTTCGACTTCGGCCTGCTGCCGGGGGTGGATGCGGACCCGATGGCGGTACGCTCGCGGCTGGAGGGGCTGGATGACGAGTGGCACACTTCCGCGCGCGGCATGACCATGGAGTGGGAGATGCTGGATGCGGCGGGTGCCACGCTCTCGCGCCGGGTTTTCCCGGTGACCGGTGCCAGTCCCGGCTGGAACCTGGACGCGCTGAGCTCACCGCTCTCGCACCGCTCCGAGCCGCTCTTCATTCCCGGTGCCACCCGCAAGCTGCGCATGACCATGTCCTCCGGCACCGTGGACACCACCGGGACTTGGGTGATCGATGACCTGAGCCTGACCCGCTCGAAGGAGCCGGGGAAGAACCTCTGGGCGAACGGATCCTTCCGCGAGGGCGAGCGGACGAACCAGATCGGCGGGATCCCCGCGGGCTGGGTGCGGGGGCGCGCCCAGTATGGCACTGAGCCGGCCATCGCGCGGCTCATGCAGTTGAATTCCGGCCCGGCGCTGGGCCTGCTGGATGCCGCGCAGGACAAGACGGCCTCCTGGAGTTCGGTGCAGTCCTTGCAGGCACCACCCCTGCCGGAGGGGGAGACCTATCTGCTCTCCTGGTCGGAGGCCTACAACGTGATCCCCGGTGCCTCCCTGCGCGCCACCTACATCAACGTGCCCGCGGGGAGCTACACCTTCCGGGCGATCGCGATCGGGAACGATCCCTCCGCGGGCAGCACCCACCTCGCTTTCCCGATCATCGTGCGGGAGCCCTTCTGGCAGCAGGGCTGGTTCATCCCGGCCGTGGTGGCGGCGGGCGCGCTGCTCTTGGGGCTCGCCAGCTTCGTGGCCTACCGCCGGCGCTCGCGCCACCGGCTGGCGGCGATCAAGCTACAGCACGCGGTGGAGCGCGACCGCGCCCGCATCGCGCGCGACATGCACGATGACCTGGGCACCCGCGTGACCGTGCTCAACCTGGCTGCCTCCTTCGTCCGCCGGGCGATCGACGGGGATCCCGACAAGGCGCGCCAGCAGATTGTCCGCCTGGAGTCCGCGGCGCGCGATCTGGTGAATGCGATGGATGGGCTGGTGTGGGCGGTGAACCCGGCGAATGACACGCTCGACCATCTGGCCACGCACCTTTCCGCGGTGGCGCAGGAGATCTTCCGGGATAGTTCCGTGAAGCTGCGGATCTCCATCCCGCCGGACCTGCCGGCGATCCCGCTGCTGTCCGACTTCCGCCATCACTTCGCGCTTGGCGTGAAGGAAGCGCTGCACAATGCGCTCAAGCATGCCGGCCCTTGCGAGGCGTGCTTCAGCCTCGCCGTGGAAGGCGGGAAACTGGTGGCGATCATCGAGGACAGGGGCGAGGGTTTCGACACCACCGCGCCCCGCGAGGGCAATGGACTTCGCAATCTCACAACCCGGTTCGAGGAGCTCGGCGGTGAATTCCACATCGATTCCACCCCGGGCAAGGGTACCCGCGCGGTGTTCAGTTGCCAGTTGCCACGCTTTCCTGCATTGCCCCGTCCAACATGAGTTCCACCAAGCGCTCCATCGCCATCGTCGAGGATGATTCCGTCCTGCGCGAAAGCTTCCGCGAGGCCTTGAACGCTTCGGACCTCTGGCGCGTCACCGGCTGCTATGGCCGTGCGGAATCCGCGATGCCGGAGATCCAGCGCAATCCGCCGGATGCCTGCGTGGTGGACATCCAGCTGCCCGGACTGTCCGGCATCCAGCTGATCCGCAAGCTCAAGCCGCTGTGCCCGAAGACGCAGTTCCTGATGGTGACGGTGTTCGAGGACGCGGACCGGGTCTTCGAGGCCCTGGCCGCGGGCGCTTCCGGCTACGTGCTGAAGAAGGACATCGATGCGAAGCTGCTAGAGTCGCTGGAAGACGTGGTCGCGGGCGGCTCGCCGATGTCGAGCGGGATCGCGCGCAAGGTGGTGCAGCACTTCCAGATCCCGGTCCAGGTGCCCCAGGCGGAGCCGGATGATGACTACCATCTAACAGCCCGCGAGAAGGAGACCCTGGACCTGCTGGCGAAGGGATATCTCTACAAGGAGATCGCCCATGAGATGGGCGTGCGGATGGAGACGGTGAGCTTCCACCTAGGGAACATCTACCGGAAGCTGCACGTGCGCACGCGCACGGAAGCGGTGCTGAAGTACATGAAGCGGGAGTCGGAGGGGTGAGGCGGCCGGACAGGTGCCATAGGTCTCATGGGACCGATGGGAGCTATGGGACCCATGGGTCCTATATGCCTTTTCTCTTCGCGCCGGGAGGCGCATCGGAATTTGGCCGGTGGTGGAGGCTTTGCGGAACCACCGGTGAGTGCGGCAAAACCCATTGAGCCCCGGCAGGGGCTCCGGAAATGCCGGAAGCACCGGGTGTGTCTGCACCTCTAGCGGCCGTTCCGGGGATGTAGGGAAGTACGATATCTCTCGTAGAAGCCGCCTTTTCCGCCGGCCCTCCGGGACGGGAATCCTTGGGGCGGCCTGTCCGGTGGTTCCGCTATCGCTTCACCACCGGCTAAGGTCCAATGCGCCTCCAGCGCGAAGGGTAGATAGGGCGAACTTGTAGATAGAGGCCGCCGCGCGCCGCTTCAGCCCTCCCGGTAAAACCAGCGGTTGATGATCGCGGAGGTGATGCCTCCACCCGCGATGGCCATGACCCATCCGAGCACGCCACCGAGAGCCAGGCCGAAGATGAACAAGGGGGCCAGCAGGCATAGGAGCCCGTAGGGTGCCACGCCGTACCAGAAGCAGCGGCTGGGAATCCCGTAGCCCCACTCCAAGGGGTCCGCGTGGGGAGCCGTCAGGGTCATGCCGAAGTAGGCGACGCTGGCTCCGATGCCCGCGGGGATGGCCAGGAAGGCCGCGATGGCAAGTGGCTCCAATTTCAGCTGACCGGCGAGCGCGCCCGCGGCGAAGGGGGAGACGAAGTTCGCGAGACTCCCCGCGATGAGGATCACTTTCCGCCGCCGCCGCGCGCGCTCCGCGGACTCGGCCTGCAGCGCGAGCTTCACCTCGAGGGCCACCTTGGCCGCGGAATCGGGGGACTCTTGCTCCACGGCGGGATGACAGCATTCCGCGGGGAGGGAGGCAAGGGGCGGCCTCCCTAGACTTTTTTGTCCGGTCGCGGTCTTGGCCCAACAGTCCATTTCGCAAGCTCGGGGCTCACCCATGAGCAGAACGCATCTTAGTCTATTAAAAGAGATAGTTTATCCTAGTTCCTGTTTCCCCTATTTTTGCGGCTAGGTCGCGATTCCACGGGTCTGCTGCACGTTCCCCTCTTGGCTTTACCAAATAACCACACTGTACGTGCTTCCGCGCGAAAATCTTCCAGCTCCACTTACCATGCATCCCATTGGTTATCAGCCGTTAGTTCGATTCCTATGCATATGCCTAGGTATCCAATTCCCCGGAGTTCCGATAATTCTCCATGATCCGCCGGAAAAGTCCCGGGGGGTAAAGCCCATGAAACTCCAGACTTACGATTCGTACTCCGACGATTCTCCGGCTCCGGATTGCCTGGCGGCTACTGCCGATACGCCATCCCAAGTGGTGCAATTTCACACCCAGGCGGGGGAGGACTTCCCCGGGATCATGAAGGTGATCCGCACGATACGTGAGGAGTATTCCCGGCCGCTGAACGTGAGCACCCTGGCCCGCGAGTGCGGGATGTCCGTGCGCTCGCTGCACCGCGCCTACCGCGCCGTGACCGGTAATACCGTGGGCCGCGACCTGCTGAACCGCCGGATCGAAGCCGCGGCGGACATGCTGCGGGAGGACGACATCAAGCTGGAGCCGGTGGCGATGGAGACCGGGCTGCGGAATGCCAAGAACCTTTGCCGGCTGTTCAAGGACCACTTCGGCGTCACGCCGGGACAGTGGAAGGAATCCTTCCACGGCAGCTGCGCACGGAGCGCCTGACCAACGCTCCGCCCCTAAAAAAAGATCCCCAAAAAACCCCAATGAACCCCTTTAGTAACTTTCCAGGAAAGCATCGTGTTCTCCACCGGCCGCAAGGCCAGGAGAAGGGCACCGCGCGGCCGGGTTTTCCGCGCGGTGCCCGGCTATCCGGGCAGCAGCGGATGCCACGCGGCTTCGCGCTGGTGATCACGCTCTCGCTGATGATGCTGCTCACGATCCTGAGCCTGGGCCTGCTGAGCATCTCCAGCATCGCGCTGCGGGCCAGCGGCAATGGCGACGCCGTGGCGCGGGCCCGTGCGAATGCGCGGCTGGCCTTGAACCTGGCGATCGGCGACTTGCAGAAGCGCGCCGGCCTGGACACCCGGGTGACCGCACGCGCCGATATCCTCGACAAGAACAACCCGCCGGTGATGGGCGTGTGGAAGAGCTGGGAAGGCAGCGACCACGACACGCAGGGGCGGCCGATTTCCCCGGGCAGCTACAGCTCCAAGAAGGACCAGCGCTTCCTGGCCTGGATGGTCTCCGGCAAGCAAGCGGGCAAGACGGTGCCGGATACCAAGGAGCGCCTGCACAGTGTGCCGCTGGTGGGACCGGCAACGGTGGGCGACAAGCCGGATCTTCAGGTTCACCTTGAGCCGGTCGAGATCAAGGAAGGCAAGGAAGACGGTGGCGTGGCATGGTGGATCGGCGGAGAGAACCAGAAGGCCCGCCTGCCCGAACCGATCAAGCCCACCGACGACAGCGCGCCGCGCTGGGCGGTGATCGCAAAGAGCCACTCCGTGGCGAATCCCAAGATCTTCCGCATGGACGACCTGATCGACCATCCGGAACCGGCGGCAAAGGTGGTGAGCCACCAGCTCAGCAATTTCGTGGGCAAGCCGGAGGGCGGCCAGCAAGTCGCCACCGAATTCTACCATGACCTGTCCGCGGTGTCGGTGGGCTTGCTGACGAACACGGCCACCGGCGGCTGGCGCAAGGACATGTCCCTGATGACGGAGAACTGGGGGACCTCCAGCTTCCCGAGTTCCAACCTGCCGCTGTTCCGCCAGACGCCGGACAAGGACATGATGTTCAACCGGCCCACCGGGACGAGCACCTATCCGACCCGCTCGATCCTCTACCCGTGGGCGAACTACCGTTCCTCCAGCGCGATCCCGATCTACTGCCACGGCGCGGTAAGCACCTGGGAGAACCTGAAGGACTACTGCACCCTCTACAAGCAGGTCACCGCCACTTCCTCCGGGCGCAACCGGATGTCGTCCTTCTCGGTGGCGATCGATAGCGGGGATGCTTTCAACTTCATCCACAAGGTGCGCCGGCTGCCGGTGGTGGCACGGGTGCAGTGGGTCTTCTCGCACTACGCCACGGCGGTCACGGGCACCGGCACCTATCAGCCGAAGCTGCTGCTCACGCCCGTGGTCACGATGTGGAATCCCTACACCGTGGAGCTCAATGCACCGATGGTGCGGCTGACGATCAACAAGCCCCTGCCTGCTGCACTGCGCTACACGGTGAATGGCGTGCCGGGCGTCTACCACTGCCTCTTCGGGCCCTCCAGCAAGGCCGAATACACGCTACCCGCCAGCTCGCCGATGGCGCGGACGACCTCCACGCTGAGCTACGAGATCCAGTCCACCTTCACGCTGATGCCGGGGGAGACGCGGGTCTTCAGCCCGGCCGCGAATTCGATGATGGATGTGTCCGATGCCGCGCTGCCGCTGGTACAGGGCTACCGCGGGAACAAGTGCGGCACCGTGTTCCCGGTGGTGGATGCCCAGGGCAACCAGATGACCGTGCTGGGCAGCAACTCGATCTCCGCGGATGCCAAGTTCGACGTGAGCTACGAGGACTTCGGCGCGATCGGCGTGGGCGTCTACATGGACATGGCGGTGCCGCCGACCGGCGGCGGTCTGTCCGGTGCTCCGCGTCACTTGGCCTACCGCATGACCTACACGCCGGATGTGGCGGCGGTCGTTTACAAGCCGCTCGCCGGGCTGGCCCCGGCGAACCTGGCCGTGGCCTCGGCCACCCCGGTGCCCTTCATGTCCACCATCTTCGGTGCGCGCATGGCCAGCCGCACGCACATCCCGGCGAAGGGTTTCTTGCAGTCCAGCCCGCTGGTGAACTACACCGCGATGGGTGGCAAGGACGTGGTGGAGACCACGATCCAGCGCCACTACAAGGGCACGAATCACCCGGTGAATTCGCCCTTCGACTACAGCTTCGTGGAGCATGCTTCCGCCGGTGACGACAAGCTGCCGAATGCCAGTGATACCTCCGGCCGCGGCTACATCGTGACCGGCTTCCTGAAGGGCGATGGCCTGTCGCGCTGCGCGATCGCGGACATCCCAGTGCGTCCGCTGCAGTCGCTCGGGGAATTGGAGGGCTGGGACATGCGCTATGAGAATCCGATCCCACCCTTCTCCTACAACCTGATCGGCAACAGCGATGCCACACCGCTGATCCCCGCGGGTGCCGTGATCCCGGCGAACGGCGCTCCCATCGATATCAATCTCCAGCACGACGACTCCTACTGCGCGAACCACATCCTCTTCGACGATTGGTTCTTCTCCTCGATCGCGCCGGATCCGACTGCGTATGGGAGTGCCGGCAGGACCCTGCAGCAGAACTACACCGACTTCGTGATGGGGGTGAAGCCGCTGGGCAATACCGCCTACCACCCGATCCCGGCTGACACGAACGTGGACAAGTCCAAGGCGGATAACCTCTACGCCAGCTATGTGAAGGGCGTGAACTCGTGGAAGTCCGTCGCTTCCCGCTTGGAAGTGGAAGGCATGTTCAATGTGAACTCGACCTCCGTGACCGCGTGGCGCGCGCTGCTGGGACATGCGCGGGGCCAGCGGGTGCCGTACATCAAGGAGGGCGGTGGCTCATGGAGCGTGGATATTTCCAGTGCCGTGGACCATCCCTGGAGCCGCTTCCCCATCGCGGGTGACGTGCAGGCGGGGCAGCCGACCGCTTCCGGTGGTTTCGCCGGGGCATCCGAGTTCACCGGCTACCACGTGCTGGATGAGAAGCTGATCGAGAAGATGGCGAAGGATATCGTGGACGAGGTGCGCAAGCGCGGTCCCTTCCTCTCGCTCTCGGAATTCATCAACCGCCAGCTTTCCTCCGGGGACCTGGCGATGGCGGGAACTGTGCAGACCGCACTGAACAATCTGGCGGGGAGCGGTGCGGGGAATCCCTACTCGGTGATCCAAGGACTCTCGAAAGACGCGGTGGCGGTTCCTGACCGGGCCTCCGATGCGGAATACAGCTTCCCTGCCGCTGCGGCCGGGGAGAGCGCCTACGGCCTGCCGGGCTGGACCCGCCAGGCGGACGTCTTGCGGCCGCTGGCTCCGATCCTTTCCGCCCGCGACGATACCTTCACCATCCGCGCCCATGGCGATGCGCGTGACGAGAAGGGAAATATCATCGCCCGCGCGGTGTGCGAGGCGGTGATCCAGCGGACCCGCGACTACATCGATTCGAAGGAAGCGGCGGACCTCGCCACGCCTTCGACCTCGAAACTGAACAAAACTTTCGGTCGGCGCTTGGAGATTGTCAGCTTCCGCTGGCTTCACCCCTCGGAGATCTGACATGCTCCATCCATGAGATCGCTGATCCTTCTACTCGCCTTCCTCCCTGTCGCTGTCTTCGCCCAGGATACCAAGTCCAAGTCGCACCGCACCTGCCGGGTGCTGGTGCTCGGGGAGCGCGGCAGTGTTCCGGAGACTCTCTATCTGTACGACGGGGCGAAGGCCCAGCAGATCGAGCTGCCGCGCCTGAACCTCTCGCAGCCGTACGCGATGCCCGCGGGCGCGCTGAACCTGAAGGTGCTCGCCGCCCCGCCGGCGGAAGGGAAGCCGGTGGACCCGGCGGCACCCGCCGCGGCGGTGGGCGAGAACATCGGGGCCTTCTACCTGCTGCTGACCGCCGATCCTGCGAACAAGGCGGTGCCAGTGCGGATGCAAATCATCGATGCCTCCACGGAACGCTTCAAGCCGGGGCAGATGCTTTGGTACAACCTGACCGCCGTGGACGTGAGCGGGCAAGTGGGCAAGCAGCAACTCGCGGTGAAGGCGCGCTCCAAGGTGCTGCTCGATCCGCCGGCCGCGGGGGCGCAGGACTACAACGTCAATCTCGTCTACAAGCATCCGACCGACGGGAAGAACTACCCGATCTTCGAGACCCACTGGATCCACGATCCGGCGGCGCGCACGGTGCTCTTCGTCGCGGCGGAAGAAGGAAGCCCGATTCCGCGCGTTATGTCATTCCGCGATGATCCGGTGCCTTCCGGGGCGGATGCTGGAAGGAATCCCTGATGCCAGCCGTTTGTTTGCTACCATCTCATGCATTTGCGTTTGTCACCCTTGTTGCGTCTCTTCGCGGGCGCGTGCCTCTTGCTTCCGGCCGCAGCCCAGGATTGGAAGCCGCTCTTCAATGGCAAAGATCTCGATGGCTGGTCCGGTGATCCACGGTTGTGGCGCGTCGAAGACGGCGTGCTGACCGGTGAGACGGACCAGGCGGAGAAGAAGGTCACGGTGAACACCTTCCTGGTGTGGAAGGGTGGCGAGCCGGAGGACTTCGAGATCGAGTTCAAGGGCCGTGTGACCGGCGACAACAACTCCGGACTGCAGTACCGCAGCAAGCTCATCGACCCCGCGAAGTGGATCGTGGGCGGCTACCAGATGGACATGCACCCGGACCCGAAGTACCTGGGCATGCTCTATGAAGAGCGCGGGCGCGGCATCGCCTGTGAAAGCGGGCAGCAGGTGGAGCTGGCGGACAAGCCGAAGGTGACGGGTCAATTCGAGCGTCCGCCTGCGAAGCTCTCGGACTGGACCGACTACCGGGTGATCGCGAGCGGCGATGTGCTGCAGCATTTCGTGAATGGCAAGCAGGTGGCGGAGATCCACGATGTGGATGCCGCGCGCCGGTCGATGAAGGGTGTGCTCGCACTGCAGCTGCATGCGGGCCCTTCCATGAAGGCGGAGTTCAAGGACCTGCGGATCCGTGCAGTGAAGGGACCTGCACCGAAGACGGCGGGCGCTGCCACACCGCGGATCGCGGAGCCGCTGGCGAAGTGGATCTGGCAGAGCCCGCATGCGGGGAATGGCGAGAAGGCTTTCTTCCGCCGTGAGTTCGACCTGCCGCAGGATGTGATTTCCGCCACCGTGACCGCCACCGGTGACAACTGGCAGCGCACCTGGGTGAATGGCAAGGACCTGGGCTGGACCAGCGAATGGGCGGTGCCCGCGAATACGGACGTGGCCAAGCTGGTGCACCCCGGCGGGCGCAACGTGATCGCCGTGGAAGGCCGCAATCAGGATGGCGTGGGCGCGATCGCGCTGCGCCTGAGCGTGACCTTGAAGGGCGGCAAGAAGCTTTATCTGGTTTCCGACGATCAATGGATGGCGAGTCCGGAAGGCACGCGCGGCTGGCAGGAAGAGCGCTTCACGGCGACGAAGGATTGGAAGCCCGCGGCAGTGATCGCCACCATGGGTGAAGGCCCTTGGGGCATGCTCTTCGAGCCGGAGAGCAGTGGCAGCGCGGCACCGGAGGATGTGACCGCGGAGTTCAAGGTGGCACCGGGCTTTCGCGTGGAGCGCCTCTACCGCGTGCCCAGCGTGCAGGGCTCCTGGGTGGCGATGACCATGGACGGCTCCGGCAGGTTCCTGTGCTCCGACCAATATGGGAAGATCTACCGCGTGACCCCGCCCGCCAAGGCGGATGATCCGACCGTGGTGGCTCCCACCGGCATTCCCCTGAGCGGCGCGCATGGCCTGCTCTGGCACAACGGCGTGCTCTACGTGACCGTGAACGAGGGCGACAAGCCGGGCGTGTATCGCGTGACGGATACCGACCGCGATGGCGAGCCGGACAAGGCGGAGCTGCTGCTCGCGGTGCGTGGCAGTGGCGAGCATGGTCCGCACGGACTGGTGCCTTCGCCGGATGGCAAGTGGCTCTATGTGGTGGCCGGTAACTTCACCGACCTGCCGGCGATGGATTCTTCCCTGCCGGCCAAGGTCTGGCAGGAAGACCAGTTGCTGCCGCGTCGCCCGGATGCGAAGGGCCACGCCCACGACCGCATGGCACCGGGTGGCTGGATCGCCCGCATGAACCTGGCGGATTCCAAGTGGCAGCTCTTTGCGATGGGCTTCCGGAATTCCTATGACATGGCCTTCAACGACAGGGGCGACCTCTTCGCCTACGATTCGGACATGGAGTGGGACCTGGGCATGCCCTGGTACCGCCCGACGCGGATTTGCCACGTGGTGCCGGGTGCCGAGTTCGGCTGGCGCAATGGTTCCGGTCCCTGGCCGACCTACTATGAGGATAGTATGTATCCCCAACTGGAGATGGGCCCCGGCTCGCCCACCGGCGTGCTGTCCGGCCGCGGCGCGAAGTTCCCGGAGAAATACCAGAAGGCGATCTATGCGCTGGACTGGACCTACGCGACGATCCACGCGATCCACCTGACGCCGAAGGGCGCGGGCTATGAGGCCACGCGCGAGGAATTCCTGGCGGGCAGCGGCCTGCCGGTGACCGATGCCGTGATCGGCAAGGATGGCGCAATGTATTTCCTGACCGGCGGTCGCCGCACCGCATCCGCGATGTGGCGGATCACCTACACCGGCAATGAGCCGGTGACACCGGTGCCCTTCGCCGCGAAGTCGCTGGAGCTCGGCGATGTGGCCGGCTCCTGGGAAGGCATGGGTTCGCCGGACCGCCTGACCCGCTATGAAGCGCGCCTGGCCGCGGAGGCTGCGGGGAATGCCCCGGCCATCGCCCAGAAACTGGCGGGCGAGAGTGATCCCTGGCGCGTGCTCACCGCGTCCATGGCCTTGGCCCGCACCGGCACGCCCGACCAGCGCAAGGTGATGCTGGATACGCTCGGTGGCCTTGATTGGGCGAAGCTCGACAAACAGCAGCGGATCGACTGGCTGCGCACGGTCGGCCTGATCTTCGCCCGCCAGGGGCAGCCCACGGATGCCGAGCGCAGCGTGGTGCTCGCGAAGATCGACTCTTCCTTCCCGGCGAATGAAGCGCAGATGGACCGCGAGTTGTGCCGCATGCTGTCCTACCTGCAGGCCCCGGAGATCGTGAGCCGGACCCTGCGGCTGATGAAGCAGCCGGATCCCTCGCCCACGCCGGACTGGCTGGAAACGGCCAAGCGCAACTCGATGTATGGCGGCACCGTGGTGCGCATGATGGAGAATCTGCCGCCGGCCCAGGTGATCCATTACATCTACTGCCTGCGGGTGGTGAAGGGGCCGTGGACGGAGGAGCAGCGGAAGGATTTCTTCGGCTGGTTCGATACGCTGCTGCAGCGCAGCGGTGGGGAGAGCTACTCCGGCTTCATCAAGGACCTGCGGGTCCAGACCCTGGCCACCTGCACCAGCGAGGAGCGCACCTGGCTGGAGAAGCTGGCACCTGCCGCCACCGCTCATCCGCTGGCGGATCTGCCGCCGGTGAAGGGCCCCGGCCGCGAGTGGACGATCTCGGAGATCGAGAAGCTCGCCGCGGAGGGACTGAGCGGGCGTGACAAGGAGAACGGCCACAAGATGTTCCAGGCCTCGCTGTGTGCCGCCTGCCACCGCTTCGGCGGCGAAGGTGGTTCGGCTGGCCCGGATCTCACCGCGGTGGGCGGGCGCTTCAGCGTGCACGACCTGGCGGAGGCGATCCTCGAACCGAGCAAGGTGGTCTCCGACCAATACGCCTTCGATTGTGTGACCAAGCGCGACGGCTCCCAGATCGTGGGCAAGCTGATCGAGGAAAAGGACGAGCACTGGATCGTGGCCACCAGCCCCTTCGACTTCAGTGCGACGATGGAAATCCAGCGCAGCGAGATCAAGGACATCAAGCCCTACCCGGTGTCCCCGATGCCGGCGGCGCTGGTGAACCGCCTGAACCCGGAGGAACTGAAGGACCTGCTGGCATTCTTGTTAGGAAAGTAACGTGAAGACGGGAACTCACAACGGCCACGGCATGACGGGAAGGAAGGCCTTCCCCGCCATCGGTCTGGGCGTCTTGCTATCGGTCCTGCCTGCGGGCGCGGAGGTGGACTTCGCGCACCAGGTGGTGCCGATCCTGCGGGAGCACTGCGCGAAGTGCCACATGGGCGACGCCCACAAGGGCGGCTTCTCCATGAACACGCGCGAGAGCCTTCTAACAGGCTCGGAGGATGGTGTGGTGCTGGAAGCCGGCAAGGCCGATGCCAGCCGCTTCCTGGAAGTACTACACTCCCAGGACAAGGACGAGCGGATGCCACCGAAGGGGGCACGCGTGCCGGAGGAGAAGATCGCCGTGCTGCGTGAGTGGATCAACGGCGGCCTGGCTTGGGAGAATGGCTTCACCTTCGGCAAGGATGCCTATGAGCCGCCGCTCAAGCCACGCCGCCCCGAGCTGCCACCGGTGGTCGGCGGGCGGCAGAATCCGGTGGACCGCCTGATCGACGATTACTTCCGCGAGCACAAGATCACCCGTCCGCAGCCCTTGGATGATGCCGGCTTCATCCGCCGCGTGATGCTGGACCTCGTCGGCCTACTGCCTGCGCCGGAAGAAGTGGAAGCCTTCGTGGCGGATGGCACGCCGGACAAGCGCGAGCGCCTGGTGGCCGCGGTGCTGGCGCGGGATACGGATTATGCCGAGCACTGGCTGAGCTTCTGGAACGACCTGCTCCGGAACGATTACCAGGGCACCGGCTACATCGATGGCGGGCGCACGGGGATCACCAAGTGGCTTTACGAATCGCTGGTCTCTAACAAGCCTTACGACCAGTTTGCCCGCGAGTTGCTCGCGCCGCCGACCAATGAATCGCGCGGCTTCATCGACGGCATCCAGTGGCGTGGCAGCGTGAATGCCAGCCAGGTGCGGGAGGTGCAGTTCGCGCAGTCGGTCTCACAGACTTTCCTGGGGCTGAACATGAAGTGCGCTTCCTGCCACGATAGCTTCGTGGACCGCTGGAAGCTCGACCAAGCTTACGGCCTGGCCGCGATCTACGCGACCGGCCCGCTGGAGATCGCGCGCTGCGACAAGCCGACCGGACGCATGGCGAAGGCCGGGTGGATTTTCCCGGAGCTGGGCGACATCGATCCCAATGCTCCGCAACCCGAGCGGCTCAAGCAGCTGGCCGGGCTGATGACGCATCCGGACAATGGCCGCTTCACGCGCACCATCGTCAACCGCCTGTGGCACCGCTTGATGGGCCGCGGCATCGTGCATCCGGTGGATGCGATGGACACCGCGCCCTGGGATGAGGATCTGCTCGACTACCTGGCGGTGCGCTTCGCTGACGATGGCTACGACTTGAAGAAGTGCCTCGCGTTGATCGTGAGCTCCCAGGCTTACCAATCGCAGAGCGTGGTGCTGGAGCAGGGCGCGGACCCGAAGATTTTCCGCGGCCCGCTGCCGAAGCGGATGAGCGCGGAGCAATTTGTGGATGCGGTGTGGAAGCTGACCGGCACCGCGCCGGCGACGACCGCGCCAGGCATCCCGCGCTCCACGAAGAACCTGCCCGCGCTTGGCGCGAAGTGGATCTGGTCGTATGCGGGTGCCGCGGGTCCCGCACCGGTGGGCGAGACCATCGTGCTCGGCACCGAGCTGGAACTTTCCGAGGAAGCTCTGTCGGCGCGCGCTGTGTTCATCGCGGACAACGAAGCGGAGGTCTACGTGAATGGCGTCCACGTCGCCAGCGAGAAGGAACTTCCTGAAGGACCGAAGCAGCATGCGATGGATCTGGGCCCGCAGCTCAAGCTGGGCCGGAACACGCTGATCGCGGTTGTTAGAAACGGCGGGGTTACGCCGAATGGCGCGGGCTTCATCATGGAGGCGCACATCCTCACCCAATCCGGCGGGAAGATCACGCTGGCCACGGGCCCATCGTGGAAATGGACGGCGACGCTGCCGGATGCCCGCGGGCGTTTTTCCCACGCACCGCAGGATTGGAAGCCGGCGGTGGAAGTCAGCTCCGCCGGAGTCTGGAACCGCTTCATGACCGGCATGGCAGAGAAGCTGCAGCCGCCCTCCGCGCAGATGATGGTGCGGGCCTCGCTGGTGAATTCCGATTTGCTGATGCGCGCACTCGGCCGCCCGAACCGCGAGCAGATCGTGAGCATGCGGCCGGACAATATCACCACGCTGGAGGCGATCGACCTGGCGAATGGCGAGGTCTTGGCCGGGCTGCTCAAGAAGGGCGCGGAGAACATCGGAAGCGAGAAGCTGCCTCCGGGTGATCTGGTGGATGCGCTGTTCATGCGCGCGCTCGGGCGCAAGCCCACGGCAGGAGAGAAGTCCGCGCTGGCGGCAAGCATGGGTGGCACGCCGACACCGCAGTCCGTGGAGGACCTGCTGTGGCTGGTGCTACTCCTGCCGGAATTCCAATTCGTCCGCTGAACCAAGGAAGGAAGGGCCATGAACGATTTCGACTACCACTCGCCGCGGCACACGCGCCGCGCCTTCCTGAAGGCACTGTCCGCTTCCAGCCTGGCGGCTGCCATGTCCGGCGCGCCGCGTGCCTTCGGTGCCGAGGAGATCGTGCACCCGAAGGCCACAGCCGATTGCTGCATCCTGCTGTGGATGGCGGGTGGCATGGCCGCGCCGGAGACCTTTGATCCCAAGGCCTACCTGCCCTTCACCAAGGGCGCTCCGGTGGACAAGATCCTGAGCACCTTCCCCGCGATCGATACGACGATGAGTGGCGTGAAGATCAGCGAAGGGCTGGAGGAGATCGCCAGGCTGATGGACCGTGCGACGCTGATCCGCTCGCACGTCCAGCCGGACTTGGGCAGCATCCTGCACTCGCGCCACCAGTATCACTGGCACACCGGCTACGTGCCGCCGCAGACGGTGGCCGCGCCGCACATCGGCGCGTGGATGGCCAAGGTGCTGGGCTCGGGCAATCCGGTGATGCCGGCCTTCATCAATATCGGCCAGCGCCTCGAAGGCATCGGCGAGAGCGAGGAGCTGAAGGCCTTCACCACGGCCGGTTTCCTCGGCTCGGAGTTCGGGCCCTTCAACCTGCCCTATCCGGATGAGGCTGCGCGCTCGGTGCGCCCGCCGGAGGGCATGGATGCCGGCCGCTTCGCCAACCGCTACAAGCTCTACCGCAAGCTGGTGGATGCCCAGCCGCAGCGCGGCTTCATGAGCGACTACCAGCAGGAGTCCATGCTGCGCTCGCTGGAAAACGCGCACCGCCTGCTGGGCTCAAAGGAGAAGGAAGCCTTCGATCTCACCAAGGAACCGAGGGGAGTGCTGGATGCTTATGGTGAGGGCCGCTTCGGTCGCGGCTGCTTGCTGGCCCGCCGCCTGGCGGAGTCCGGTGCGCGCTTCATCGAGGTGACCACCGAGTATGTGCCCTTCGTCCACTGGGACACCCATGAGAACGGCCATGAGACCGTGGTGAAACTCAAGCAGGAGATCGACCGGCCGATCGCGCGGCTAATCAAGGAACTGGAAGAGCGCCACATGCTCGACCGCACCCTGGTGATCATCGCCAGCGAGTTCAGCCGGGACATGATGATCGAGGGCGTGCCCGGCTCCACGGCCAAGGACCAGGCGCGCGTGAAGTCCGATACGCTGGAGAGCATGACCCACTATGGCCTGCACCGGCACTTCACCGGCGGCTCCTCCGTGGTGATGTTCGGCGGCGGCATGAAGAAGGGCCATGTCCACGGGGCGACCGCGGATGAGCGCCCGCTGATCGCGGTGAAGGATCCGGTGAGCATTTCCGACATGCACGCCACGATCTTCACGGCCATGGGCATCAGCCCGAAGACGATGTATGAGGTGGAGAAGCGGCCCTTCTACGCGACCCAGGACGGCAAGGGCCTGGCGGTGCAGCAGCTCTTCGCCTAAGCAAGGCTTGTTCTGGCGCAGCCGGCATCGCAGGGCGGTCGGGAGAGCCTGTTAGTGTCGGGGCCATTTGGATGGGCACTCGTCCGTTCCGGGCGGGCTGCTCCTTGATTCCCTGGTCGGGAAATGGGGGAGCTGATTTCCCAACGGGGGGTTTAGGCGGAGGGCGAGTTTGGCAGAGAATTGGAATCCAATTGGGTAGTCACCAGGTGAGGAAACTGTGACAAATTGTTTGATAGATTGGGATTTTGTCCGCGGAAGCCCCGGAGAATCCCGATCTAACCCAAGATAGACCCAACCCATTCCCCCTGCTTCCCCTTTGCCTCCGATTTGGAAGGGAAGCCTGCGGAACAATACCCGAAACCCGAAGAAACCCAATGAAATCCAAATATCTCGTCGTGCTCCTCAGCGGCGCGGCAGCGACCAAGCTCCCGGCGGATAACCTGATCTGGTCCGATAACTTCAACGTGGCAGACTCCGGCAGCTTCGACGCTGCAAGCCTGACCGGCCGCCGTGGCGGCTTCTTCCCCACCGATGCGGTATTGCGCTCGGCCAACGTCCAGCACCAGATCCTCAGCCAGCAATTGCGGCTGGGTGGCGCTGCGGGCCGGGTCCGCTTCGAAGTCCCGCCCGGCGGCGTGGGCAACAGCTACAGCTGGGGTGCCGGCAGTGCCGCTGCCCAGATCCTTTCCGGGGGCGGGATGCGGGTCGAGTTCGACTACCTGCCCACCAACACCAGCTCGGACAACTGGCTGTCCTTTTCGATCGGCTTCCCGCGCTCCAGTGTCCTGCCTGAGCCGGGAGGTTTCCGGCTGAATGATCCGAACACGGACTTCGGCTTCCTGCTGCGCAACAACGGCGGCACGCAGTATTTCAAGAACGGTACGGGCAGCAACGGCAGCGCTTTCACCGCCACTGCAACCTCCCGCCATGTGGTGATCCAGTATAGCTTCACCGGGCTCGGCGATCTCAGCGCGTTCACGACGATCGTGAGCGTGGACGGCACCCAGGTGATCAACCAGTCCCATTCGTGGTCGAACAACTCGGGCCACCTCATGATCGAAATGGGGGCAAACGAAGGCGGCACCCTGGTGGACAACTTCAAGGTTTACGAGCTGACCGCGGCGCGCCTGCAGTATGCCCTGGGCAACGCGGTATTCCAATCCTCCTACCTCCAGGGTGATGATGTGGGAACCCTGAGCTCGCTCTTGGGAGGCGAGCCGGGAGCGGCCACCTATACGCTGGTGTCCGGCACAGGGAGCACCGACAACGCGAAGTTCCAGATTACGGGTGACAAGCTCGAGGTGGGCACCTTCGACTTCAAGGGTGCCAACTCGGTGGAAGGCCAGCAGTACTCCGTGCGGGTGCGCGCCACCAGCTCGGGCGGCGGCGGGCAAACGGATGAGAAGGCCCTCGTGCTCACGATCGTCAAGGATGACGACTCGGACGGCATTCTGGATGCATGGGAAATCGCGAAGGCAGGCAACATCACCACCCTCAATGGCAATGGCACGGCCGATGCCGATGGTGACGGGCTGAGTGACCTGGAGGAATACAAGATCAGCCTGGGGACCTCCACGACCTACCCGATCAAATACGTGAACATTAATCCGGTTTCCGCGGATTCCGATAGCGATGGCTTGAGGGACCGCGAGGAGCTGGCACCCACCTATCAGATCCCCGGCAACCTGCGGCCTGCCACCAATCCCACGTTGGCGGATACCGATGCCGACGGTCTCTCGGACCTCGCCGAAACCAACACGGGGGTCTACGCCTCGGCCACTGACACGGGCTCCAACCCGGCCGTCAAGGACACGGACCTGGACGGTCTGGCCGATGGCTTCGAGATCACCAACCACGGCGCCGGCTATGATCCGAATGTCGATGATTCGAGCCTCGATACCGATGGTGACGGATTGAGCACCCTGCAGGAAGTCGGTTACGGCACCAGTGTGCTTTTGACCGATACCGACGGGGATACCTTGAGCGATCTCGACGAAGTCTTCCCGACGAGCGGTTTGCGGCCTGCCACCAATCCTACCTTGGTGGATACCGATTTCGACGGCTTGAGTGACCTGGTGGAAACCAACACCACGGTCTTCGTCAGTGCCTCGGACACTGGGACCGATCCGACCAAATACGACACCGACAACGACTCTGCGCGCGATGGGGTGGAGCTGGCAGCCGGCACCAACCTGCTGTCGTCCAGCTCACGGCCTGCGACTCCGGCAGGGTTTGCCCTGGTGAAGGTGACGGATGACGCAAGCACCGGGATCGACAGCAGCAAGACCTACACCCACAAGATCAGCGGTGGCGGCGTCACCTCGATCAACGGCGTGATCTTCGACGTGCTGACCAATGCGGTCACGCCGCCGAACTTCACGTGGGCGACGGTCAATCCCACCGGTGCCGCGAGCAAGGACTGGATCGATAACAACAACGGTGCCTGGGTTCCCGCATCCGGCGGGGTGACGGGCACAGGCCTGCTGGCCCTGCCCGACAGCTTCACCTACTCCGGCACCGGAGCCGCGGTGACGAGCAAGCAAACCTTCACGCTGAGCGGGCTGACTCCAGGCCAGGCCTACAAGCTGAAGATCTTCATCCGGGTCTGGGATCCGAGCACGGCGGGCAGCCAGCGTGCCAACGACCTGACCTTCAAGAACGGCGGCCAGCCGGGGGTCACTCCCTTCAAGGGCTTCTATGAAGACCAGCCGGGGATCATGCTGGGTGCAGGCACCGTGAACGATGCCTACTACCTGAGCTACGACTACGTGGCGGACTCGACCACCATGGCGATCGAAACGATGGTGCCCGCCAGCAACCGCTTCACCACGGATAGCGGCAGCTTCCACCTCTACGGCCTGACCAATGAGGTTGCCGGTGCGGCACCGACTTCCCTGGTCGTCACCGGGGTCACCCGTAGCAGCGGCAACATCGTGATCGACTTCAAGGGCGCGGCAAACACCCAGTACAAGGTGACCAAGTCGCCGAACCTGACGACCGCCTTCGGTCCGCTGACCATTCCCTTGACGGCGACGACCAACGGCAGCGGGGTCGGCCAAGCCACGGTGCCCGCTTCGGAAGCATCCGAGAGAAATGAGTTCTACCGGATCGAAGAATAGGTTCCGGTTCCGGGTCTGAATTGAATGGTTTCGCGGCCGGGTAGCTCCCGGCCGCGAAACTTTTTTTTGGGGCAGCCTCAGTCCCTGCAAGTTGCGCTAAGATTGGCAGGGAATTGGAATTCGATTGCGTCGCCATGCGGGGCAAATCCCTTAGAAGAGGGCTTCAAGAAACGGTTCTCCTTCCGCCCTGATGGAGTTTCTCCGGCTTCCCCGGGGTGGTTGGCACCTTTCGATGAGACGGCAGGTCCGCCCAAGGCTTGTCGGCCCCTAAAATCCAAAAACCATGAAGTTAACACCGACCTCTCCCCGGGGCGTTCCACGCTATTTTCTCGCTGCAACGCTTCTGGCAGCCCTCCCCGCACTTGCCCAGACGATCACGAATCCGAGCTTCGAGACGGATACCACCTTCACCACCTCGCCCGGATACATTTCGAGCGGGACCAACGGCCCGATCACCGGCTGGACGGGAACACCGACCAGCAAGGTGGGCCTGAATCCTTCCGGCGGTTCGCCCTTCGCGGACAACGGCTCCATTCCCCAAGGCACCAAGGTGGCCTTCATCCAGAACAGCGGCTCGATCTCCACCACGGCCACGGGCCTCACCATCGGGACGAAGTACCACGTGGAGTTCCGCGTGAATGCGCGGAGCCAGGCGAGTGCGAACGGCAACTTGCCCTTCCTGATTTTTTCCACGGATGGCGCTGGCCCGACCGTGGGTGCGGAGATCCAGCGCGTGCAGATGTCCGGAACCGGTACGGCCTACCGCTACGTGGGCTACGACTTCACCGCCACGGCGACCAGCCACATCATCACCGTCACCAACAACAAGGCCAGCGGGGACCATACCTTGCTGCTGGATGACTTCACCATCGCACCCTCCAGCGGTGCGTGGTCGATGATCACCACTTGGGACGGCGACTCCACCTCCGGGATCGATCCGGCCTACGTTTACACCCACGCCATCGACCTGAACGGAACCCAGGGAGCGGGAACCTTGATCAACGGAGTGCCTTTCCTCGGGCGCGCATCCAATCTGGCGAATTCCTACAGCTTCACCGGACTTAACGGGCTGCCTATCAGCATACCGGCGGCGGAGAACCTGGTGACGGGCAATAGCGGAGCAATGGCCGCGGCTTTCCGCTACGACGGTGATCCTTCCATCACCCTGCAGAACCTGAAGCCGAGCACGCAGTATGTGTTCAACCTGTATGGCCTTGGTTGGGATGCACCGACGGCCGCCACGCCCTACCGCGCGGCGACCTTCACCAGCACCGTGCCGGGCAGTGAGAAGTTCACCTTCAACCTGGACCAGCGCGGTCGCGGGCGGGGGATGATCCTCAGCTACACCTACACGACCGATGCTGCCGGATCCGCGGTGACCATTTCCTATCCGCGCCTTTCGACGAATGCAGGCAGCATCCACACCAGCGGCTTCAGCAACCGCCAGGCGGTGGCGACCAATCCGATCGAGTGGACGCTCCAGCCCTGGGACGATGACGCGAATTCCGGGATCAGCCCGAACCACCTCTACACCCACGCCTACAAGCTGAACGGCGGGACCACGACGAACGTGAACGGGGTGAACTTCACCGCACTGGCGGGTCCGAATCCCAGCTCCGGCACGAGCTATACCACGAGCGGCCTGCCGAGCACCTACGGCGGGGACGTCAACAACGTGACCGGCTTCGGTGCCGCGCTGGCGAAGGACTTCGTCTATGGCGGCCTGCCGAGCACCCATACGCTCACCGGCTTGACCCCGGGCAAGTCTTACGTCTTCACCATCTACTCGGTGGGCTGGGACGATGGCGTGCGCAACGGGGTCTTCTCCGGCTCGAAGGGCGGCAACATGACGGTGCTCGACCAGTCCTCCCGCGGCAACAATGTGGGGGTCCGCTTCGAGCGCCAGTACGTGGCGGATGCCTCGGGCACTGCGACCTTCGCCACCTATGGCTTCGACAACTCGAAGACGATCCACACCTATGCGGTGAGCAACCGCGAGGCGGATGCCTTCGTCGGTAAAGCCCCGGAATTCACTCTGCAGCCGGTGGGCGGCGCGGTGGGCGTGGGGACCAGCTACAGCTTGCACGGCGAGGCGATCGGCAGTGCCAATATCACCTACCAGTGGAAGCACGGCCTGACCGACATCCCGGGCGAAACCAGCACGGTGCTGAACCTGACGGACATCGATGCGTCTGACAGCGGGAGCTACACCCTGGTGGCGACGAACGGTGTCAGCTCCACCTCCAGCACTCCGGTCAGCCTGACGGTGCTGGAGAATGCACCCGGCGACTTCAATAGCGGCACGGGTGTGGACGGCTTGCCGCTGGCCGGCGGCCAGATCGATCCGCACTTCAAGCTGATCGTGAACCCGGATGCACCGGGAACGGATACGGTCTACGTGCAGTCCAACCTGCCGGGATCCTGGCTGCCTGCGAGCAGTACCTCGAAGTGGATCGGGCCACGTGCCGATACACAGGGAGCCGCCGCCCAGGCGGGCGATGCGGGTGAAGGGCCGGGCATCTACGTCTACCGGACGACCTTGGACTTCACGGGGCTCGACCCGAACAGCATGGTGGTGAAGGGCAAGTGGTCCTCCGACAATGCGGGCCTGCGGATCAAGGTGAACGGCACCGACGTGGGCTTCGCCAATACGGTGGGCACCACCTTCGGGCTGTATGTGCCCTTCAACATCAGCAACGCGGCCTTCCCGGGCTTGCTGACCACGGGCGTCAATACCTTCGACTTCGTGGTGCGGAACGAGGATGCCGCCACCGGCTTCACCGGCCTGCGGATCGACGAGTTCCAAGCGATCGGAGCGATCCCGCCGAACACCACGCCCTACATCGCAGTGCAGCCGCAGGGCTTCACCGGCGCGCATGACAGCATCGGCGCGCTGGGGGTGGGTGCGACGGGTTCGGCCACCATGACCTACCAATGGTACAAGGGGGCCAACCCGATCAGCGGTGAGACCAACCCGGTGCTCTATATTCCGATCGACAGTGTGGCGGCGAACGCGAACTACAAGGTGCGCGTGACCAATGGTTCCGGCTTCACCGACAGCAATGTCGCGGCGGTATCCGTGACCAATACGCCGCCCTTCGCGGGGGATGACCTCTTCAACGGGCAGCAGAACACACCGCTGGAGATCGTCATCGCGACCGAGCTGCTGGCGAACGATTCGGATATCGATCTGGATCCGTTTGTCCTGAATGGCTTCTCTGCCACCACCGCCCATGGCGGCACGGTGGTGCTGGATGGCAGTGTCCTCATCTACACTCCGCCGACGGGCTTCAGCGGGGATGATAGCTTCACCTACACCCTGAATGACGGGGATTGGGGCGGCATCTCGCCTGCGGCCACGGTGGCGATCCACGTGGCCTCCTCCACTGCGGCGGAACCGACAAACCTGGCTGTGGCCCTGTCGGGAGGCAGTGCGGTGGTCACCTTTACCGGTTCCGCGGGCGGGGTCTACACGCTCCAGCGCTCCACGACCCTGGCTGCCAACAGCTGGACCGACGTGGATACCGACACGGCACCGGGCAGCGGGGCGGTGACCTTGACCGATCCGGCACCGCCGGCGGCCAGGGCCTTCTACCGCGTGTCCTATTCCGCACCTTGATTTGAGATTCGTTTCCGGACCTGGCTAAACCATGGCTCCGCGGGAGGCATCTCCCGCGGAGCCGATTTTTACCCGAACCCATGACCCTCCGCCTGCTGTTGTTCTTTCCGGGCATCGCCCTGCTCAGTTCCCTCCGCCTGATGGCCCAGAGCCCCGATGCGGTGGTGACCTTCAATGAGATCCAATACAACCCGCCGGGCAGCCAGGACGGAGAGTGGATCGAGCTGCACAACCAGATGGCGGTGAATGTGGACATCTCCGGCTGGGCGCTGGCGGATGGCGTGAGCTACAAGATTCCGAACGGGACGGTTATTCCCGGCGGTGGCTTCAAGATCATCGCGAAGAGTACGGCGAACCCGGCGCTGGCAGGAATCCCCGGCCTGCTGGGGCCCTTCACCGGGAATCTCTCCAACTCCGGGGAGACCATTGATCTCCTGAATTCCAGCGGCCGTGTGATGGACCGCCTGACCTATTCCGATTCCGGCGACTGGCCGGTGGCGGCCGATGGCACGGGGGCCACGCTGGCCAAGCGCAAGCCGGGACTGGCGGCGGCGAATCCCGCGAACTGGCGCGCCAGCCTGACCAGCGGCGGCACCCCCGCGGCGCTAAACTTTCCTACCACCGATGTGCCGATCGCGCACGCACTGGCGGACTCCACGAGCACCTGGAAATTCTACGATGGCACGACTGCCCCGGCGGCGAACTGGAACACGGCGGCCTTCAGCGATGCGTCCTGGCCGCAGGGGCTGCCGGCCTTCGGCTCGCCGGGCCAGACGCCGGTGCTCGCGGTGACCACCAATCTGGTCGAGCGCTTCCGCGCCGGTGCCATCACCGGCCTGGCGGATGGCGCGCAGGTGAATAACTGGGCGGACACCGCGCTGGATGATGGCGTGGCGCAGAACGCCGCGCGCACCAGCGATCCGCGCTATGAGGCGAATGCCACGCCCTCCGGCCAGCCGACCGTGAGCTTCGATGGCAGCGATGTCCTCCGCACCTCGGTTTCGCCCGGGATCGGGGCGACTTCCGGCTTCGTTTACTTCATCGTGTGCAAGGCCAGTACGGCTCCGGTCAGCGGCGGAGTGGCGGATGGCAATGGCGATTACATCTTCGACCGGGACGTCACGGTCTCCGATCCGCCTCTGGTCTCGCTGAAGGTGGACAACGGGCGCTATGCCTTCCAGAAGCGCTACGATGACAACAGTGGCCTGGGCGGGCCGGTCTCGACCACGGCGATTTCACAGACGCAGTTCCAGATCGTGGCTATCCGGCGGAATCCCACGCTCGGCCGCTTTGAGATTTGGGTGGATGGGGTGATGGAAGGGACTGCCTCGGACAGTGGCGGTGCACTCACGCCACAGCCGATCTTTATCGGGCGTCACGCGGTGAATCTGAACGCCGGCTTCAAGGGCGAGATCGCGGAGCTGCTGATCTACAAGAACGAGCTGAGCGACACGGACTTCAAGGCGGTGGGCGGCTATCTCGAAGCGCGCTACGGCCTGGACACGGCTTTCCCGGGTGGTGCAGTGACGACACCGATCGCCGCGGCTTCCTCCACGTCCTACTATCGGCATAGTTTCAACTTCACCGGCGATCCCACGCGCACGGTACTGAAGCTGAACAACACCGTGTCGGATGGCGCGGTCTTTTACCTGAATGGCCAGGAACTCACGCGCACGAACATGCCGGCCGGAGCCGCGGGGTTCACGACTTCCGCCCTGTCTGACCGGACCCTGCCGGTGACCTCGGGCTTCCAAGTTGTGCCGTCGACGGCGCTGGTGGCGGGCACGAATGTGCTGGCAGTCTCCGTGCATACCGGTGCCACGGACAATACGGCTTACTTTTCGGCTGAGCTGCAGGGTTCCGAGACGCCGGTGGATCCGGATGTGCCGGCGAGCTTCCAGCTGAATGAGATCGCCTCGACGGATGCACCCACGGATGCCTTCTTCATCGAGCTGCGCAATACGACGGTGGTGAGCGGCTCGACCGCGGGCTATGCCTTGGAGAACCTCGGCACCGGTGCGAGCTTTGCCTTGCCCGCAGCCAGTGTGGCGGCGAATGGCCTGATCCATTTCACGGAAGCCCAGCTCGGCTTCCGCCCGGCGAGTGGTGACAAGGTGATCCTGCGCAGCCCCGGCGGTGGCCTGGCGGATGTGCGTTCCGCGGAAGTCGTGGTGCGTGGCCTGGCGGATGCGTGGCCGGGGCGCTGGCTCTATCCGGCCTCCGCCACGCCCGGCTCTGCGAATGCGATCCCACTGGAGCAGAACGTGGTGATCAATGAGATCTGCTACCACGCGCCGGAGATCAATGCGGCGAGCGAGGACAAGCACTGGGTGGAGCTCTACAACCGCGGGGCAACTCCGGTGAGCCTGGCGGGCTGGAGCTTCGGGGCAGGCATCGACTACGCCTTCCCTGTCGGCACGGTGATCGGGCCGGGTGCCTACCTGGTGGTGGCGAAAGATCCGGGCGGCCTGCTGACGCAGTTCCCGGGAATCACGGTGATGGGGCCCTACGGCGGGAATCTCTCCGGCGGCGGGGAGAAGCTGCTTTTGTTAGATGCAGCTGGGAATCCGGCGGACGAGGTGTCCTATCTGGACGGCGGGCGCTGGCCGGAGACGGCGGATGGCGAGGGCTCGACCCTGGAGCTGCGGGACCCACGCTCGGACAACTCGCTGCCCGAATCCTGGGAGGCGAGCAACGAAAGCGCGCGGCGCTCCTGGCAGACCTACACCTATCGCGCGGTGGCGGGTGCCAGCACCGTGGGACCGGATTCCCAATGGAAGGAATTCGTCTTCGGCCTGCTCGATAGCGGGGATGTGTTGTTAGACGACATCCATGTCATCGAACGCCCCGGTGTGGCACCGGTGGAGATGGTGAGCGGCGGGGACTTCGAGTCCGGGCTGACAGGCTGGCGCTTCCTGGGCAACCACCGCCATGCCGAGCTGATACCTGATCCCGATGCTCCGGGGAACACGGTGCTGCACCTGGCTGCCAATGGTCCAACCGAACACATGCACAACCATGTGGAGACGACCCTGGCGGGCGGCCGCTCGGTCACGAATGGCTATGAATATGAGATCTCCTTCCGCGCGCGCTGGCTCAGCGGCAGCAACCAGCTGAACACCCGGCTCTACTTCAGCCGCTGCGCGAAGACCACGCTGCTGACCCGCACGGACAATCCCGGCACCCCGGGCACGGTGAACTCCCGAGCGGTGACGAATGCGGGACCGTCCTTCACCAGCTTCGCCCACACGCCGGTGGTGCCGCTGCCGGGTGAGGCAGTGACGGTGAAGGTGACGGCTGCGGACCCGGACGGGCTGGGTGCCTTCACTCTCCACTACTCCGTGGATGGTGCACCCCCGCTGACCGTAGCGATGACGGGATCGGGCGATACTTTCACCGGAACGATTCCCGGCCAGTCCGCGGCCAAGGTCGTGCAATTCTGGGTCACCGGGAATGATGCCGCGGCCGTGCCAGCCAGCTCGAACTTCCCGCGCGATGGCGCGGACTCCCGCGCGCTCTATCAAGTGGAGGACAGCCTGGCCGCGACCAATGGCCGCCACAACCTGCGGATCATCATGACGCCCTCTGACAAGGCGCTGATGTATCAGACGACGAACCTGATGAGCAACGAGCGGCTGGGCTGCACGGTGATCTATGATGAGCACGAGACGTACTACAATGCGAGCGTGCGCCTGAAGAGCAGTGAGCGCGGCCGCCCGGTGGCCTCGCGCGTGGGCTTCAATCTGGGCTTCAACAAGGACCAGCTCTTCCGCGGTGTCCACAAGACAGTTTCGATCGACCGCTCGGAGGGGCAGGACACCGGTTGCTTTGAGATCCTCTTCGATCTGATGATGTATGCCAGCGGCAGTGTGCCCGCGGAATACAACGACCTGTGCAAGGTGATCGCGCCGGATCCGGCCAATACCAGCTCCGCGATCCTCCAGCTGGCGCGCTACGGGGATGTCTTCCTCGGTTCCCAGTTCCCGAATGGAACGGATGGCACCTCGTATGAGTATGAGCTGATCTACTACCCGACCACCGCCGATGCGAACGGCTACAAGCTGCCGCAGCCGGATGGCACCGCGGGGACCGATCTCCGCGACATGGGCGATGACAAGGAGAACTACCGCTGGAACTTCCTGATCGAAAACAACGAGGACAAGGACGACTTCTCGCGGATCATCGCGCTCAACAAGCAGTTCGCGAAGAGCGGCACGGCCTTTGAAACCGGCCTCGGCGATGTGATCAACGTGGACCAGTGGCTGCGGGCGATCGCGTGCTCCTGCGTCACCGGGGCGGGGGACTCCTTCTTCGCGAATTCCAACCACAACGGGATCTTCTACACGGGCACGGACGGGCGGGTGCTCTATTTCCCGCACGACATGGACTTCTCCTTCAGCGCCACGCGCAGCATCTACGAGAACTCCGAGCTGCAGAAGCTGGTGGCGGACCCGGCCCGCAAGCGCGCCTACCTGGGCCACCTCTACGACATCTGCAGCCGCATCTTCAACCAGAGCTACATGCAGACCTGGACGAACCACTACGGCGACCTGCTGCCGGGAGAGGACTTCGCCGGGCACCTGAGCTACATCAACCAGCGCTCGACCTACATCCTCAACCAGATCAACACGGAGGTCGTGCCGGTGAGCTTCGCGATCACGACCAACAGTGGTGCGGACTTCGCGACCACGAACAGCCCGGTCACGCTGCAGGGCCAGGGCTGGGTGAATGTGAAGAACATCCGCCTCGCGGGATCGGCCTCGCCGCTGGAGGTGACGTGGACTTCCACGATGACCTGGCAGATCGCAGTGCCGCTGGCCTCCGGCCTGAACAACGTGGCGCTCGAAGCCGTGGACTTCTCGGGCAACGTGGTGGGCACGGACAGCATCGGGATCACCTACAACGGCGGGCTGCAGGTGCCGACGGCGGCGACGCTGGTGGTGTCCGAGATCTACTACAACCCGCCGGGCAGCGTGGAGACCACGGAGTATGTGGAGCTGCTGAATACTTCCTCCACGGTCACGCTGGACATGAGCGGTGTGAACTTCGCGGCTGGTCTGAGCTTCACCTTCCCGAATGGGACGACCCTGGCTCCGGGCGCGCGCACCCTGGTGGTGAAGGACAGCGCGGCCTTCACTGCGGCATTCGGCTCGGGCAAGCCGATCGCCGGAACCTTCCCGGTCAACCTGGATAACGGCGGCAGCCCGATGCTGCTGCGTCGCGCCGATGGCGGGGTGATCCAGTCCTTCGCCTACAGCGATGATCCGCCGTGGCCGGTGGAGGCGGATGGCGATGGCTATTCGCTGGTGTTGATCAATCCGCGCTCGAACCCGGACCTGAACAACCCGCTGAGCTGGCGTGCCAGCGCGGTGGCACCCGGTGGCAGCCCGGGTGGCACGGATACCCAAAGCTATGCGCAGTGGAAGGCCGCCCACGGCAATCCTGCGGACGATGCGGACAGCGATGGCGACGGCCTGAGCACGCGGCTCGAATACATCATGGGTGGCGATCCTGCGGTGGCAGACCAAGGGCTAAGGCCGCAATACACGCTTGAAGCGGATGGCTCGATCACCCTGACGGTGAGGCGCAGCGTGCTGGCGGAGGAGGTGATCCCGGTGGTGCAGTCCGCGACGGATCTGAGCACCTGGGGCACTGCGGCGAATGTCACCTTCGTGTCGACCCAGCGCATCGCGGGCAGTCCGGCGACGGATCTCCTGACCTTCCATGTGGTACCGCCGGTGGGGGGAAAGACCTTCTTCCTGCGCTTCAACTTCGGCCCCTGAGTCTCGGGTATCGACTCGCGCGCTGCCGTGGACTTCACTCCCGGCAGTGCGCGAGCTGATCCTGAACGATGAAATCTACCGGCGCGTGATCGTGGAGCTGGTGCCGCAGGCGACGCGCTTCCTGTGGATCATCACGGCGGACATCAAGGACCTGCACGTGCCGGTGGGCAGGCGGGCCAAGCCTTTCCTGGGCGTGCTGGCGGAGCTGGTGGAAGCGGGCGTGGCGGTGCGGCTGATCCATGCGAAGGAGCCGGGACCGCGATTTCGCGAGGACTTCGACCGCTACCCGGTGCTGGTGGAGAGCGAGCTCTTCGAGCGGGTGCTGTGCCCGCGCGTCCACACGAAGGCGGTGATCGCGGATGGCAAGCGGGCCTTCGTTGGCTCGCCGAATCTCACCGGGGCGGGCTTGGGGGCCAAGCATGCGGACAAGCGCAATTTCGAGGCCGGCTTCCTGACCGACGAGGCGGAGGACCTGGCCAAGCTGATGACTTGGACGGACGAGCTCTTCATCGGCGAGTATTGCGGGCGTTGCCGCCTGCGCGATCGCTGCCCGGACCCGCTGGACGGAGACTGAGCGGTGGAAATCCGCGCTGCTTTCGGACTCGTCATCGCGCGGCGCTTGGCTTCAACTCCCGGGATATGAGTCCCATGACCTTCCTTCTCCGTCCGCTCAAGCGCACCTTGGCCGCTGCTGCCGCGGCTGGCTGCCTGATCGCATCCGCCGCCCATGCCGAAGAACTGGAGCATCCGGTGAAGCCCTTCCTGTGGAAGGTGGAGGGCGGGGAGGCGAAGAAGCCGTCCTATCTCTTCGGCACCGTGCACGTAGGGAAGGGGCCGGCCTCCCATTTGCATCCGCTGGCGGCCAAGGCCTTCGATGAAGCCACCGCAGTCCATACCGAGGCACCCTTGGACATGGCGACCCAGCTCGGCGCGGCAACCCAGATGATGCGCAAGGACGGGAAGACCCTGAGCCAGTCGATCGGCGAGGATCTGGTGAAGCAAGTTGACGCCGAGTTGAAAGTCGTCAATCCGGCGTTCAACGCCAAGCTCTTCGAGCCGATGAAGACTTGGGCCATCGCGCTGATGGTGCCGATGCTCAAGTTGCAGATCGACGGGACCAAGCCGCTCGACATGCTGCTATGGGAAAAGGCGGTGAAGGATGGCAAGAAGACCGCGGGCATGCAGACCGTGGCCGAGCAGTTGTCCGGCTTCGATACCTTCAAGGAGGAGGAGCAGATCACTTACCTGAAAGAGACGCTGCGTTCGATGCGGGAAGATCGCGAGGCGGGCAAGGATTCGCTCCAGGCCCTGGTGGATGCCTACATCACCGGCGACATGGCGAAGGTGCAGGAGGAGTTCAACAAGTCGCTCAAGGGCGCGCTCGACGGCGACAACAAGGAGCTCGGCGACCGCTTGATGAAGAAGCTGCTCGATGACCGCAACGTGATCATGGCGGACTATATCGATGCGACGATCAAGAAGTCCCCGGAGGATGTGAACTTCTTCGCCGCAGGCACGGGGCACTTCATGGGCGACAACAGCGTGCGCGCGCTGCTGGAGAAGAAGGGCTACAAGGTGACGCTGGTGGAGTGATTCTTCGCGCTGGAAGCGCACCGGACATTAGCCGGTGGTGAAGCGATAGCGGAACCACCGGTGAGCTCGGCAGACGACATTGAGCCTCGGCAGGGGCTCCGGAAATGCCGGGAGCCCGGAGTGTGTCCGATACCGCAAGTGGCCGTTCCGGGGAAGAAGGAAAGTACGATATCTGTCGTAGAAGCGGCACTTCCGCCGACCCTCCGGGACGGTAATCCGTGTGGCGGCCTGTCCGGTGGTTCCGCTATCGCTCCACCACCGGCTAATGTCCGACGCGCCTACCGGCGCTAAGACCCTAGCAGTGCCGCCGCACCAAGATCCGCCACTTCGGCCACGATGCCGTAGCTGCGCTTGCGGTCCTCGTGGCGGTAGAAGCCGGAGTGAATGATCAGTTCGTCCGCCTGGGTGGCCTCCACGAGCTTGTCGAGCTTCTCCCGCACAGCATCCGGGCCGCCGATGACCGCGGCGCCGAGATGTTCGTGGACGGCGTTCTTCTCCGCGGCGCTCCAGCGGCCATCCATGGTGGCGATGGGTGGCGGGACTTGGGTCGGCGCGTGGCGGATCAAGTTAAGGATCTGCTGCTGCACGGAGGTGGAGAGGAAGCGCGCCTCCTCATCGCTCTCCGCGGCGATCACGGGCACGCCGACCATGGCGTAGGGCTCGGGCTGGCGCTCGGTGGGCTGGAAGTTCGTGCGATAGATTTCGAGCGCCTCGAAGAGAAGTCGCGGCGCGAAGTGGGCGGCGAAGGCAAAGGGCAGGCCTAACAGCGCGGCCAGGCGGGCGCTGAAGGTGCTGGAGCCGAGCAGCCAGACGGGTACGTGTGAGTTTGCTCCGGGGATCGCCTTCACGCGCTGCGCGGGATTTGGCCGGCCTAATAGCATCATGAGTTCCTGCACCTGGTCCGGGAAATCGTCCGCGGCGTTGATATCGCGGCGCAGGGCGCGTGAGGTGGTCTGGTCCGTGCCTGGTGCGCGGCCGAGGCCGAGATCGATCCGACCCGGATACAAGGCCTCCAGGGTGCCGAACTGCTCCGCGATGATGAGCGGCGGATGATTCGGCAGCATGATGCCGCCGGAGCCGACACGGATCGTCTTGGTGCCGGCGGCGACATGGCCGATCAGCACCGAAGTCGCCGCGCTGGCGATGCCGGGGATGTTGTGATGCTCCGCGAGCCAGTAGCGGGTGTAGCCCAGTGCCTCCACGTGGCGCGCGAGGTCCACACTATTCCGGAAACTCTCCGCCACGGTCCCGCCCTCGCAGATCGGTGATAGATCGAGGACCGAGAGCCGGACGTCGCGGAGTGTTTTCATGGAAGTAGGGAATCAGGCGCTAGCTCCGGCGAAGCGGGTGTCCAGCGCGGGGTAATCGGTGTAGCCCTCCGGGCCGCCGCCGTAGAAGCTGGCGGGGATCGGTTCGTTAAGCGGCGCATCCACTTGGAAGCGCTCCACGAGATCGGGGTTGGCGATGTAGAGGCGACCGTACGAGATCGCATCGGCTTCCTCGTTCGCAAGCAGCTTCTCGCCTTGTTCCTTGGTGAGCTCTTGGTTCGCAATGAAGGCACCGGTAAAGGACTTGCGCAGCGCGGAGCTGTAGCGCGGATTCGCGCCCAAGGGCTCGCGCACGAAGATGAAGGCGATGCCGCGGGCGCTGCACTCGCGGACCACGTGACCCCAAGTCGCGGCGGGATCGCTGTCACCGTTCTTGCCGTCTGTTAGAGTGGGCGAGAGGTGCAGGCCCACGCGGTCCGGGCCCCACACGGAGATCGCGGCATCCACGGCTTCCAGCATGAAGCGGGCGCGGTTCTCGATGCTGCCGCCGTAGGAGTCCGTGCGGTGATTGGTGACATCGCCGAGGAATTGCTGCGGCAGGTAGCCGTTCGCGCCGTGGATCTCCACTCCGTCGAAGCCAGCGCGCATCGCGTTCTCCGCGGCCTTGCGGTAGTCCTCGATGATGCCGGGGATTTCGGAGAGCTCGAGGGCGCGCGGGGTATCGTAGTCCTTCTGCGGGCGCAGCAGGCTCACACTGCCCGGCGGGGCGATGGCGCTGGCGGAGACCGGCTGCCCGCCATTCAGGTAGTGCGGGTCCGAGATGCGGCCCACATGCCAGAGCTGGGCGATGATCTTGCCGCCGGCTTCATGCACGGCTTGCGTGACCAGCTTCCAGCCCTCGACCTGCGCGTCGGACCACAGGCCCGGGGTGTCGGGGTAGCCCACGCCCTGCGGCGAGATGGAGGTGGCCTCGGCGATGATCAGGCCGGCGCTGGCGCGCTGGCGGTAGTATTCCGCCATCATCGCATTCGGTACGCGACCTTCGCTGGAGCGGCAGCGCGTGAGCGGTGCCATGACAAGGCGGTTCGGCAGCTCCCAGGCGCCGATTCGGACAGGTTGTTGGAGTCGTGACATAGTTCGATTCAGTTCTTCAAAGAGGCCATATCGATCACGAAGCGGTACTTCACATCGCCCTTCAGCAGGCGCTCGTAGGCTTCGTTGATCTGTTGGATGTCGATCATCTCGATGTCGCTGGCGATGCCCTTGGCAGCGCAGAAGTCGAGCATCTCCTGGGTCTCCGCGATGCCGCCGATGGCGGAGCCGGAGAAGCTGCGGCGTGGCAGCAGGAGGTTGAAGGCTTCCACTGGCAGCGGGTGCTCTGGCAGTCCGACCAGGGTCAGGTTGCCGTCGAGCTTGAGCAGCTGGAGGTAGGCGTTGATGTCGTGGTTGGCGGAGACGGCATCCAGGATGAAGTCGAAGCTGGCGGCGTGCTTCTTCATCGCCGCGGCGTCGGTGGAGATCACCACTTCATCGGCACCGAGGCGCAGGCCGTCCTCCACTTTCGAGGGCGAGGTGGTGAAGAGCACGGTGTGTGCTCCCATCTGGCGCGCGAACTTCACGCCCATGTGGCCGAGCCCGCCGAGCCCCACGATGCCGACCTTCTTGCCTGGCCCGACCTTCCAGTGGTGCAGTGGCGAGTAGGTGGTGATGCCCGCGCAGAGCAAGGGCGCTGCCGCCGCGGGATCGAGGCCATCGGGGATCTTCAGGGTGAAGGCTTCATCCACCACGATCGCATCCGAGTAGCCGCCGTAGGTGATGCCGCCCCACTTCTTGTCCTCGCTGTTGTAGGTGAAGGTGGCGGAGTTCGTGCAGTACTGCTCCATGCCGGCCTTGCAGTTGTCGCACTCGCGGCAGGAGTCCACCATGCAGCCGACCGCGGCGATGTCGCCGACCTTGAACTTGGTCACGCTGCCGCCGGTCTTGGTCACGCGGCCCACGATCTCGTGGCCCGGCACGCAGGGATAGACAGTGCCCTTCCATTCGTTGCGGGCCTGGTGCAGGTCCGTGTGGCAGACGCCGCAGTAGAGGATGTCGATGTGGACATCGGTCGGGCCGGGCTCGCGGCGCTGGATGCTGAAGGGGCCGAGGGGAGTGGTGGCGCTCTGGGCGGCGTAGGATTTGGAGGAACTCATGTCGGGTAGGGAGAAGAGGCGATTCTCGCTTTTTATTAGAAAAGGCTGTGAAGCAGGCCGCCTTCGGCACGAAGGGCAGCACCATTCGTCGCGGCGGAGCGCGGGCTGGCTACATAGGCGACGAAGGAAGCGATCTCATCGGTCTGGATGAAGCGACGCAGCAACGAGTTTGGCCTCATGTCGGTGAAGAATTCCTTCTCTACTTGTTCCGCTGGCTTGTTCTGGTCGCGGGCGAGATCCTTGACGAACTGCTCCACGCCTTCCGACCAGGTCGGGCCGGGCATGATGGTATTCACCGTGACGCCGGTGCCGGTGGTGAGACCGGCGAGGCCGCGGGAAAGCGAGACCTGCATGGTCTTCGTCACACCGTAGTGGATCATCTCCGCGGGCACGTCTGAGGAAGACTCGCTGGAGATGAAGATGATGCGGCCCCAGTTCCGCGATTTCATCTTGGTGAGGTAGGTGCGGCTGAGACGCATGCCACTCATAAAGTTGGTCTCGAAGAAGCGATACCAATCGGCATCGGGGATCTCCTCGAATGGCTTCGGCTCGAAGATGCCGAGGTTGTTGACGAGGATCTCCACGTCCGGGAACTCAGTGGCGATCCGGTTGCTCTCCTCCACCTTGGCAAGATCGCCGGCGAAGCTTTCGAGGGATGCGTCCGGGACATCCCGCCGGATGGCAGCGATGGCTTCGTCGACACGGGCCTGCGTGCGCCCATTGATGATGACGCGGGCGCCTTCCGCTGCGAGAGTCTTCGCTGTGGCGAGGCCGATGCCGGCGGTCGAGCCGGTGACGAGGGCGAGTTTGCCGGTAAGTTCCAGGTTCATGTGAGTGCGACTGGGAAGGGGTTACGTTCAAACCCAGCTTGGTGGAAATAGGGATAAGCCAAGGGTGTGTGACTCGCAGCGTCCAATTTTGCCATCTGTTCCGGAGTCAGGTTCCAGCCGAGCGCGCCCAGGTTCTGCCTGAGCTGCTCCTCATTGCGCGCGCCGATCACGATGGTGGAAACGGTGGGCCGCTGCAGCAGCCAGTTCAGCGCGATCTGCGGCACCGTCTTGCCGGTCTCCGCGGCGATCTCATCGAGGGCATCGACGACCTTGTAGAGATACTCGTCATCCACCGGCGGACCGACATCCACATTGAGCTGCGATTGCAGGCGGCTGTCCTTTGGCAGTGGCGTGCCGCGGCGGATCTTGCCGGTCAGGCGCGCCCAGCCGAGCGGGCTCCATACCACCGCGCCGACCTTTTGGTCCACGGCGAGCGGCATCAGCTCCCACTCATAGCTGCGGCCCACCAGTGAGTAGTAAGCCTGGTGCGCCACGTAGCGCGCCCAGCCATACTTCTCTGCGATCGCCAGCGACTTCATCAGGTGCCAGCCGGAGAAATTCGAGACGCCAATGTAGCGGATCTTTCCGGCACGCACTAGTTCATCCAGTGTGGAAAGGGTCTCCTCGATCGGCGTCTGCGCATCGAAACCGTGGAGCTGGAAGAGATCGATGTAGTCGGTGCCGAGGCGCTTCAGGCTGGCGTTGATCGACTCCGTGAGGTGATGGCGCGAGGAGCCGATATCGTTCGGACCATCGCCGGTGCGGAAGGTCGCCTTGGTCGAGATCAGCACCTTGTCGCGGCGTCCGGCAAGCGCCTTGCCGAGGATCTCCTCCGCATGCCCGGCGGAGTAAACGTCCGCGCTGTCGAACATCGTGAGCCCGGCTTCCAGACTCACATCGATCAGGCGTTTCGCTTCCTTCACGCCGCTGCTGCCCCAGTGCTCGAACAGCGGGCCTTTGCCGCCGAAGGTGCCGGTGCCGAGTGTCAAAACCGGGACCTTCAGCCCGGAGCCTCCAAGATAACGGTATTCCATGACGGGGTGGGGATTGGGTTGGTTTGTTCGAGATTCGTCGAACATCTAAACCCGGATTCTGCGCCGTCAAATGGTAATTCGATCGTTGTCGAACAATTCACCTGTGCTAAATTGTGGCGCGATGAAACCCTACACCCATCCGGAACTTGTCGATGTCACCCTGCCGGTGGTGATGCAGGCGCTTTCGGATCCCTGCCGGATCGAGATCCTGCGCGCCCTGCTGGACGCCGGTGAGCTGGCCTGCGGGGACATTCCGCTGGATATCTCGAAGGCAACGGTCTCGCACCACTTCGCCGTGCTGCGGGAGGCCGGGCTGATCCAGACGCGGACCGAGGGGACGCGCTGCCTGAGCACCGTGCGGGAGGATGAGCTGGAAAAGCGCTTCCCCGGCCTGCTAGCCTTGGTGCTGAGCGAGAAGATCAAGAAATCGGCGCGGAAGGTGATTACGGCTTAAGCAAGACGGGAAGAAATCGGAAGACGGCGACTCCCAAGGTCTGTGCCTGCGGCATTTTTTCGCTGCCATCCGGGCCGCTGCCGCTAGTCTCTCCGATGCGATTCCCATGAAAACTTTCACGCTCAACGTCAACGGCCAGGCCCGCAAGGTCGAGGCCGAGGAGGATACCCCGCTGCTGTGGGTACTCCGCGATCACCTCGATCTGGTCGGCACAAAGTTCGGCTGCGGCATGTCCCTCTGCGGTGCCTGCACGGTCCACGTGAATGGCGAGGCGGTGCGCTCCTGCGTGACGCCGGTTTCCTCCGTGGGAGAGAAGAAGGTGGTGACCATCGAGGGTCTGGCCGGGGATGGCAAGGTGCTGACCGCGGTGCAGCAGGCTTGGTGCGATCTTGATGTCGCGCAGTGCGGCTATTGCCAGGCCGGGCAAATCATGTGCGCCACCGCGCTGCTGCGCCAGAAGCCGAAGCCCACGGACGAGGACATTGATCAAGCGATGTCCGGCAATCTCTGCCGCTGCGCCACCTACACGCGCATCCGCCAAGCCATCCACACCGCCGCCGCCCAATGAAAACTCCCACTTCTCCCACGATGGACCGCCGCGGCTTCTTCCGGATCAGCGCGCTGGCCGGCGGCGGCTTCATGCTAGGCTCATGGAATGCGCCTGCCGCGGAGGAAGCGGCGGCTGCGACGATTTTTTCGCCGAGCGCCTTCATCCGCATCACGCCTGAGGGTGCGATCACGATTCTCTCGAAGAACCCGGAAGTGGGGCAGGGGATCAAGACCTCGCTGCCGATGATCATTGCCGAGGAACTCGAGGTGCCTTGGGAAAAGGTCACGGTCGAGCAGGCGCCGGTAAATGAGAAGGACTTCGGCCGGCAGATGGCAGGCGGCAGCATGTCCACGCCCACGAACTACGACAGGCATCGTAAGTTGGGCGCGATGGCGCGCACCATGCTGTTGCAGGCCGCTGCGAATGAATGGAAGGTCCCCGTGGAGGAATGCGAGGCCGTGGCCGGAGAAGTGATCCACAAGCCGAGCGGCAGGAAGCTCTCCTATGGCACGCTGGCCAGTGCCGCGTCCAAGCTGCCGGTGCCGGATGAGAAGACGGTGGCACTCAAGAAGGTCGCGGATTTCAAGTTGCTCGGCAAACGCATCGGCGGGGTGGACAATCCCAAGATCGTCACCGGCCAGTCCCTCTTCGGCATCGACCAGAAGCTGCCGGGGATGAAGTATGCGGCCTACGTGCGTTGCCCGGTTTTCACCGGCAAGGTGAAGGAAGCGAATCTCGACGAGATCAAGAAGCTGCCCGGCGTGACGGATGCCTTCATCATCGAAGGCGGCGATGATCACTACGGCCTGCTGCCGGGAATCGCGATCATCGCGAATGACACCTGGTGCGCGCAGAAGGCGGGCAAGGCGCTGAAGGTCACCTGGGATGCCGAGGGCAAGGAGAGCTTCTCCGCGCATGCCGAGGCCGCTGCCAAGGCGATGAATAGCAAGGCCGGCAGCGAGATCCGCAAGACCGGGAATCCGGTGTTCAACATGGATCTCGATGACGGGCGCTATCTCTCCGCCACCTACTGTTACCCACACCTTGCCCACGCGAACCTGGAGCCGCAGAACTGCACTGCGGTCTTCAAGGACGGCATGCTAGAAATGTGGGCCCCTACGCAGAATCCGGGCGGCGGAGTCGATGGCATCGCGAAGGCGCTCAAGCTTTCCAAGGACAAGATCACGGTGCACATGACCCGCATCGGCGGCGGCTTCGGGCGGCGCTTGATGGGCGACTTCATGGTGGAGTGCGCGGCCATCGCGCAGAAGCTCAATGGCACACCGGTGAAGGTCACCTGGACCCGCCAGCAGGATCTCGCCCACGACTACTACCGGGCCGGCGGCTGGCACAAATTCCAGGGGCATTTCGACGAGGCCGGAAAGATCGACATATGGGCGGATCACTTCGTGACCTTCGGCCTGAACAACGACCAGCGGCCCGGCAATGGCGCGGACCTGGGCGGGGATGAGTTCCCGAGCCGCTTCGTGCCCAATATCCTGTTGGAGCGCACGGTGCTCTCCAGCAATACGCCTCTCGGCTACTGGCGCGCGCCGGGCTCCAACGCACTTGCCTGGGCGATCCAGAGCTTTGTCGATGAGATGGCGCATGCCGCGAAGAAGGATCCACTCCAGTTCCGCCTTGATCTGTTAGGCGAGGACCGCGAGGTGCCTGGCAGCGGTGGCCGCGGGCAATCCTACAACGCCACGCGCATGAAGGGTGTGCTCAAGCTGGTGGCGGAGAAGTCCGGCTGGGGCGAGAAGCTGGAGCCGGGCCGCGGTCGCGGCATTGCCTTCCACTTCAGTCACCTTGGCTACGTCGCCATCGTGGCGGATGTCACGGTGAGCAAGGACGGCAAGCTGAAGGTGAACAAGATCAGCGCCGCCGCCGATGTGGGGCCGATCATGAATCTCAGCGGTGCGGAAAACCAGGTGCAGGGCTCGATGATCGATGGCCTGAGCGCCGCGTGGTTTCAGGAAATCCTGGTCGAGAATGGCGCGGTCCAGCAGACGAACTTCCACGAGTATCCGCTGATCACCATGAAGGATGTGCCGAAGGTGGAAGTCCACTTCGCCAAGTCCGACTACCCGCCCACAGGTCTCGGCGAGCCCGCGCTGCCGCCCGTGGCACCCGCGGTCACGAATGCGATCTTCGCCGCCACCGGGAAGCGCATCCGCACCTTGCCGCTGGCGAAACAGGATTTAAGCTGGGGCTAAAGCAGTGGTCACGGGCCGGGGGCCAGAGTTCAGGGAAAAGGCATCCTGATCGCGAAGCGCACTCCGGTTTGAAAATTAGTGCTTAGTCATTAAAAATTGGAACCATGAGCGACTGGCCCTTCTTGTTCGACTTCGCCCGGAAGCACCGGGAGGGGCGGCTTGCGCTCGCCACTTTGGTAAGCCGTGAGGGCTCTTCCTATCGGCAGCCCGGTGCCCGTATGCTGATCGCGGAGGACGGCAGCTTTTGTGGATCGCTCAGTGGTGGTTGCCTGGAAGAAGGCATCGCCTCCAGTGCCCGCGCGGTCTTTGCGGAGGGCAAGCCACGGCGCATCGCCATCGATACGCGCCCGCACTTCGGTTGCCCTGGGAAACTGCATGTCTTCATCGAGGAAATTGCAGGCGATCTTCCTACGGGCATCGAGTCCGCGTTGCGCGAGCGCAGGAGCATCCCGCTGGTCACCGGCCCTGCGGGCACGCGCATCGATGCACATGCCGCTCCCGATGAGCTTCTGGAGAAGGTGGTTCCGCCGCCGCGCTTGGTCGCGGTGAGCTGGACTCCGGACATCGATCCCGTGCTTTCCTTCGCCGCCGCGCTCGGCTGGGAGCGCCATCGCGTGATGCGGGATGAGCGGATGCTCGCCGAGACACCTGTCGTCGCGGGCGAGAGCCTTCGCGCGATGGCGGCGGAGGACTTCGTCCAACGCTTCAAGCCGGATGCCGCCACCGCGGTGCTGGTGATGACCCATCACCTCGCCACCGACCTCGCCTTCCTCAAGGAGATCCTGCCCGCGGGCTACGGCTATGTCGGTCTGTTAGGCTCACGCCGCCGCCGGGAAACCTTGCTGGCGGAGCTGGGTTCGCTTGGCCTGTTAGAAGACCCTTCGATCACGGATCTCTTCCACGCGCCGGTGGGTCTCGATCTTGGCGGCCACCATCCAACCAGCATTGCGCTGGCGATCGTGGCGGAGATCCAGGCGGTCCTTGCCGGGGCTTCCGCGGGGTTCCTGCGCGAACGCCACGGCACCATCCATTCCCAGCCACTGCCCGCCTGAAGACTGCTGCCGTCATCCTCGCCGCGGGGCGGGCCAGCCGCTTCGGCGCGCCCAAGCAATTGCTGGAGTGGCAGGGCATGAGCTTGCTCGACCGCGCCTGCCGTACCGCGCTGGCCGCCGGCTGCCAGACGGTGCTCCGCGTGCTGGGCGGTCATGCCACGGAGATCCTCGCGCGGTCCTGCCCGGCAGGCGTCGAGACCCTCGTTCACCCGCAGTGGGAAGAAGGCATGGGCTCCTCACTCGCGGCTGGAATGACCCATCTGTTAGGCCGGGCTCCAGACCTCGATGCCGTCTTCATCCTGTTGCCTGACCAACCACTGGTGACGGTCGATCTGTTAGATTCTATGGCGGGTCTCCTCCGCGATCCAATCTCGATCATTCTCTGTGATCACGGCCAGGCCACCGGCCCGCCGGCGCTCTTCCACCGCCGCCATTTTCCCGCACTGGCTTCCTTGCAGGGCGACCAAGGCGCGAAGGCAATCGCCGCGAAGCATCCTTCAGCCCTCGTTACCGTCGCGTTTCCGGAAGGCGCACTGGACATCGATACCGCGGAGGCATGGGAGCACTTCAATCGGAGCGCGACCACCAACCCTCCACCTGGATTCCGGTGATCTCAATCCAGATCTTTCCGTCCTTCCCGGTGTTCCGCTGGAGGCGTAGCAGCGCTTGGCCCGGCTTGCCCCAAGAGGTGCATTCGGTGAGCCGCTGGTGCAGCTCGGAGTTTGTCGGCACATAGCCGTAGAGGTCCCTTCCGGGCAGCGGCGGATCCAGGCGGAAGGCGGTGAAACCTTCGTGCTTGGGCGCGAAATTCGTGAGGCGCAGCACCAGGTGGAAGCCTGCCTTGGGACCACCCTCGCCCTTGGCGAAGCGGCTAAAGAGGTCGCCGTGGAATTCCGCGAAGGTCCCCCAATCCACCTTCCACTCCCCATCCCGCAGGACCACCGCCACCGGGAAGCCCGCGGGTGCCTGCTCCGTGACCACCTGATAGATGTGATACTCCTCCGCCTGGCTCCCGGCCTCCTTACGGGAGTCCTGCACGGTCACCGACTTGAAAGCGATCTCACCGTCCGGCAGCAGCTTGTAGTAAAGCTCCATGTCCTTCGCATTCTCCTCGGGATTCAGGACATACTTCGCGCGTGTCCGCCAATCCGGCGCGGAGAGGAAGGCCCGCAGCGCTGCTTCCGGCTTGGCGAGGATCTTGATGGGCACGACTTCCTTCTCTTCCTCCTTCGGCTCATCGGGCACACCGGTCAGCTCGGTGGGAGGAGGCGGGGGAGTGGCTTCGATTTCTTTCCCGGGAGCAGGCGAGGAGGGCGGAGCTTGTGGCGCTATACCCGGAGGGGCGGTCTCTTTTTTCGGCTGGGCCTGCGGCTGAGTTTGCGCTGGCTCTGTCCGCGCCTCGATCCGGCCGTCCTGATAACCGGATTTGTAGCCAACAAAGCCGGCGAGAAAGATGATCAGAAGCTCAAGGGCCTTCTTCACTAGCAAGGAACGGATCTCTCTGGCCGGAGCAGGGGGCGGCGGGACCGCGGGGAGGGGAGCGGGCGGCTTGGGGTGCTCCGGACGCGGTGGTGCTACGGCTGCCCGTGAAGCGAAGGGGGAGGTTCCGGCAGGTGACTCGTGATATGGATCCGCTTGCTCAGGGGGAGAGAGCGCGGTTGGAGGAGCGACTTCGACCACAGGGTGGCTCTGGAAGGCTGGCTCCGGAGCGGGAGGCTGCTCGGGTGGGGGCGCTTGCGGCAATGGCTCGGGCTCCGGCACCGGCTCGGGTGGCGGCGGCGCTTGGGGTGGTGGGCTTGGCTGGAAGACCGGTGCCGCTGGCGGCGGAGCGGGGCTGGGTTCCGTGCGGCTTTCCACGCTGCGCTCCGGAAAAGGATTGAAGGGATCCTCCGCCCGCGAGGCCGAAACCGGGGCGGGTCGCGCTGGCTCTGCAGCTTTCGGGGCGAGTTCGACCGGCTCCGCCACAGCCTTCACCAAGGCCCGCCGCGCCTCGAGCCCGCGCGCTGGATCCGGTCCCACGATCTCCTGCTGGCAGCGCGGGCAGGGGCCCGTGAACCCGGCCGCGGAAGGCGGCACGCTCAGAAAAATCCCGCAGGCCGGGCAGTGAAATTGGATCGGTTCCGCCATCAGGCAAATCTCGCGCGACTGTTTTGCCATGAACGGCATGCGCTGTCGATGCGCTCAACCCTGAAAAACTTCGAACCGCACCGCTGCTCCAATCGGCGCAGCCAGGCGCGCGACATGCCGGGAAAGCAGAGGATGTTCCAAGACCCTCACTGAGAAGGCCTGGAAGCGTGCATCATCGTCCGTCGCGCGGGCCAGCATCACCGTCTGCGGCGCGAGCGAGAGGCCGGTGCCCAATGCCTTCAGCAGCGCCTCCTTCCCGGTCCAGATCTCCAGCAGCGCCGACGCCCGCGCGGCTTCCTCCGCTGGGAGCGCCGCGGCTTCATCCGGATGGCAGAAGACCTCCACGCACTCCAACAGGGAAGGCGCACGGCCGGCAGGCTCAATGTCCACGCCCACCGGGCCATCGCTGCACAGGGCGACCAAAGCGAGATCCTCGCAATGGGAGAGATTGAAATGCAGCCCGGCATGCGGCGCGCCGAGGAAAGGCTTCCCGAACTCCGCCGTGAGCAGTTCGACTTCCGCGGCAGGAATCCCCAGCGCCCGCCCCAGAATCCGCCGCAGCGCCGCCCGGCAGGTCCGCCAGTGGACCGCGTCCTTCTCGAAGCGGAAGCGCCGGGCGAGGGTGGACTCCTCTGCGGTCAGGGCTTTCTCCGCATGGCTCACCCAAGCGGGATCGATGATGTATAGGACCACCGTGCCGGGAGATGGGAGGGGAGGGTGGTCCATGCGAGTATAAGGGGCTCAGCTCAGCTCAATCATCAGCGCCGTGGTATTATCCCGGCCGGAATCCGCCACGGCCTCCTTCACCAGGGTCTCCGCGCAGAGATTCTTCCGGGCCAGCTCGGCGATCCGTCGATCCCACAGCCCGTCCACCAGGCCGTCCGAACAAATCAGAAAGCGATCCCCCGGCTGACAGGCCACGCGGCCGATGTGTGGCTGGATTTTGTGATCCCCGCCGCCCAGCACCTGGGAGAGCGAGCTGCGCCCGGGGTGGTTGCGGGCCTCCCGCTCGTTGATCTTCCCGGAGCGCCGCAGCCAGCCGACGTGAGAGTGGTCATGCGTGAGCTGGATCATCTCGCCCTCCCGCGGCAGGTAGTAGACCCGGCTGTCCCCGATGTGGCAGAACCACATCGAGCCCGGCATGAACCAGCACAGGCTGAGCGTGGCCCCCATGCCGTGGCATTCCGGGTAGTAGCGCCCGAGGTCCCCGATCGCGCCGTGGATCCTCTCAAACAGCTCGCGCAGGATGTCCTGGAAGCCGGTGTCCATGTGCTGGGCCGCCATGCCGAAGCTCGGGGGCAGCAGGCGGGTGATCTTTTCCACTGCGATCTTGCTGGCGAATTCCCCGGACTTCGCCCCGCCCATCCCGTCGCTCACGGCGAAGACGTAGTCGGAGAGCTCCATCTGCCCGCCGCCGGTTTTCCCGAGGTAGCGGATCTCATGGGCGTCGAAGTTCAGGGCCAGGAAAGCATCCTCGTTATTGGTCCGGAATCGGCCCACGTGGGTCATGCCGGACCAATTGATAGACAAGGGGTGATCGTGTTTTTCGGGTCCGTCTGGGCTCACGTGCGCGGCGATCTTGCGTCCCCGCCGCTTGGGCCGCAAAAAGAAAAAGTTCGAGCGGACTTGTCCCTTGGCCCGGCAACTGCTTTTTGGGCGCGTGCGGAGCAGCCAGTCGTGGAAACGGCGCTGCTCCGAACTCATCCGCAGCAACCACGCCATAACCTAGCAAAACGATGCCCAAGTTCAAATTGGAGTATATCTGGCTCGACGGTTACACCCCCGTTCCGAACCTCCGCAGCAAGACCCAACTGAAGGATTTCGATTCCTTCCCGACCCTCGAGCAGCTTCCGAACTGGGGCTTCGATGGATCCTCCACCCAGCAGGCCGAAGGCCGTAGCTCGGATTGCGTGCTCAAGCCCGTGGCCGTGTTCCCGGATGGCAGCCGCAACAACGGCGCGCTGGTGATGTGCGAAGTCATGATGCCGGACGGCGTCACCCCGCACCCGTCCAACAACCGCGCCGGCATCCTCGATGACCCGGACACCTGGTTCGGCTTCGAGCAGGAATACTTCCTCTGGGAAGATGGCGCTCCCCTCGGCTTCCCGAAGGGCGGCTACCCCGGTCCGCAAGGTCCCTTCTACTGCGGCGTCGGCTACACCAACGTTGGTGACGTCGCCCGCCAGATCGTCGAGGAGCACCTCGAGCTTTGCCTTGAAGCCGGCATCAACCACGAAGGCATCAACGCCGAAGTGGCCAAGGGCCAGTGGGAATTCCAGATCTTCGGCAAGGGCTCGAAGACCTGCGCCGACCAGATCTGGGTCGCCCGCTACATCCTCAACCGCCTCTGCGAAAGCTACGGCGTGGACGTGAACTACCACTGCAAGCCGCTCGGCAAGGACCTCGACTGGAACGGCTCCGGCATGCACTGCAACTTCTCCACGAAGTACATGCGCGAGACCGGCGGCAAGGAGTACTTCGAGGCCCTCATGGCGGCCTTCGCCAAGAATCTCGACGAGCACATCGCCGTCTACGGCCCGGACAACCACATGCGCCTCACCGGCCTGCACGAAACGCAGTCGATCGACAAGTTCACCTACGGCATCGCCGACCGCGGTTCCTCCGTGCGCGTCCCGCACAGCTTCATCAACGCCGGCTACAAGGGCTACCTCGAAGACCGCCGTCCGAACTCGCAGGGTGATCCGTACCAGATCGCCAGCCGCGTGCTCAAGACGATCGCCGAAGTGCCGACGCCCTGAGTGAGCCGATCCGCTCTCGTGGCATCATAGCTACTCCTCCGGCAGCCGCCCCCGCAAAGGGCGGCTGCTTTTTATTCCTGCAGCGGGCTATATAAGTCGGGGTTCGGTCTGACTGCTTCTGGTAGAGGCTGGCCAATCGGACTCATCCTGACTACCATCACCACATTGGTCCCGCCGAGCTCGGAAGGGTAGCCTTTCACGGCGTTTATGGCGCTTGCGGAAAAGTCGAGATCTCGAAGTTGGAAATAACGGCGGGTGAATTGGTGTGAAAGTGGCGTGCTGTGATCATACATTCCGTCATCGTAGCAATCAATTGCGTTGGCCAGAGGTAGCGGTATAACTGGAACGTGAGTGACATGGCACAAATCGTCGAAGAAGGGTCCGCCCTCTTCGGAAATGGCGGCGGGGCGATAATCGTAGAGAGCTAATTGTGTGAATGGAGAGTTCTGAGTGATTCGGGAAGACTGCTCTGCACCTGCATGGGGAAAATTCGAAGAATCTCTTGATCGAATCTTCGCTTCTAAGAAGCCTGCTCCTTCAATCAGTTTTCCCGATTTGATATTGCGCCGAAAAAGCAGACCGATATCGCCGTGTTTCATTTCGCGATTCCCTGAGAGCTTGTAAGCCTCCCAAGCCAGTTGGAACGTCTGGCTTTCGCTATGTAGAGTGATGTCGCTGAAAGCTTTCCTGAATTCCCGAACTATTTGATGTGTTATTGAGTCCTCTTTCCAATCCAGCGGGTAATGGGATAGAATCGCTTCTCGTGCAATTGCTTCAATTTTTCTTTCGAGCTTTCTTAAAGAAAATGGTTGGTGTAGAATCACCGCGAGAAGTTAGCCTGGGCATTATTTTGTGCGAGATCGAATTCCACTTGGCAGTGAGAGTGGTGGCTACTTCTTAGTGATGCCGCGGTGCTTCCCCGGTCGATACACCGCCCCCGTCTCGCACGCATACCGCCGTGCTTCCAGAAAGCTCTTCTCCGCCGCCACACCGGTCAGCTCGATCGCCTTGCTGAAGCTGGTGGCTGCTTCCTGCCGCCGGTCCATGCGCTCCTCGAAGTCTCCGATGATGGCGTGGAAGAGATAGTAGGTCTCGAGCTGCTCGGGTTTCGTGATCGAGCGCACGGCCTTCATGCCTTCCGCGGGGCCGTGGACATTTGCCACGGCCACGGCGCGGTTCAGCGCGACCAAGGGTGAGTCACTGAGATGTTGCCAGCGGTCGTAGTGGTCGAGAATGCGCTGCCAATCGGTTGAGCGGTAGTCAGGCGCGGTGCAGTGGCAGGCGGCGATGCCGGCTTGGAGATGATACTCGGTGAGTTCATCGCCGCGCGTCGCTTGAGAAAGATGATAGAGCCCGGCGGCGATCAGGGTCTTGTCCCAGATCCCGCGGTCCTGGTCCATGAGGCGCAGGATATTCCCCTCGCGGTCCTGGCGGGCGGGAATGCGCGCCGCATCTAACAGCATCAGCGCGAGCAGCGCGTGCGTGCGCGGATGATCGGCCGCAGGGTGCGCGGCGAGCAGGCCGCCGAGTCGGATCGCCTCACGGCACAGGTCCTCTTTCACCACCAGCTCACCGCTGGATGCCTTGTAGCCCTCATTGAAGAGCAGATAGAGCACCTGCAGCACACCATCCAGCCGCGGAATGAGGTCCGCACCCGAGGGAATCTCAAAGGCGATGCGCTGGTCCTGGATGCGCTGCTTCGCCCGCGTCAGCCGCTTGGCCACCGCCGCCTCACTGCTCAGGAAGACCGTGGCGATCTCCCCGACGCTGAAAGCGCAGAGCGTCTTCAGCGCGAGCACCGTCTGGTCCTCCAGCGAGATCGCCGGATGGCAGCAGGCGAAGATCAGGCGCAGGCGGTCATCGCGGATCTCATCGTCGAAGCGCGGCGTATCGTCCTCATCGGGCAGGGCCTCGAGCGAGGCCGCGATCTCCGGCTGCTTCTCGGTGAAAAGCTTCTCGCGGCGGATCAGGTCCAGCGCGCGGTTCTTCGCCGTCTGCATCAGCCAGGCCGCGGGATTGGCCGGCACGCCGTAGTAGGGCCAAGTCTGCAGCGCGCGGATCATCGCCTCCTGCACCACATCCTCCGCCAGCTGGAGGCGGTGGATCCCGAAGATCCCCGTGAGCGTGGATACCAGCTTCGCGGACTCATGCCGGAAGAGATGCTCAGTCAGCTTGGGGATCTCCGGGTTATGGAGGATTGGCTCGCTCACGGGCAAGGCAGGATCAGCTCGGATCAGGCCATCGCGTGGGCGGCCTCGCTCACATCATCCACCATCCGGGAGGCCGGGCAGGCGGGTGCGACGGGCCGCACTTCCACGGTGATGCCATAGGGCAGGGCCGGGCACTTCTTCGCGATCTCGAGCGCTTCCTCCATGGTCTCGACCTTCAGCAGGAAGAAGCCGCCGATGGATTCCTTCGCCTCGGCAAAGGGGCCGTCCGCCACGCTGCGCGATTTGCCGGAGACCACGGCGCCTTCGTTTTCCAAGGGGCTCGCCGCGGAGAGCTTGCCCACTTCGTTGAGGCCCTGGAACCAGGAACCCCACTCGCCCATCACCCGCTGGATTTCCTCGGGCGAGAGCTGCATATGCCAGTCCGTGCCGCGGAAAAGCAGCAGGTAGCCGTTCGATGTTTGGTAACTGTTCATAAGCGGATGTATGGCTGGGTGTGGTGTTAGAGGATCAACCGCGGAATTGGAAGACGCCTTTCCGGGTTTTCATGGGACCGGTTTGTTGGATGAGAGCTTCTTGCGGAGCAGCAGGCGGGTGCTCATGAAGGCAAGCGACAGCACGCACAGGGTGATCAGGACGATGCGCAGGCTGGAGGCCGCCGGAATCGACAGCCCGAGTCCGGTGCCCGCGGCGATGTAGGCGGCGAAGCACACCGGGCACTTCGGGATCAGCACCAGCATGCCACCCGGTAGCAACCAGGCTGCCGTCTCCTTGCCGCGCCGCTTGATGCAGCACGCCTTCATGCCTCGTCCTCCTTGCCGTATTCGTCGTGGAGCTGCACCCAGCTCATGGTGCCCTCTTCATTGCGGCCCATGGGTGTGAGGTCCATCAGCATGAAGGTGGTGAGCATGTCCTCACCGCCGCGGGCGTAGGTGGAGTAGGTGTGGAAGATCTCCCCCTTCTCATTTTTGTAGAAAACGCTGATGCCATGCGACTCGCCGGTCTCGGTCTCCGGCGTGTAGTTGTACATCGCCTCGCCTTTCGCGACTTGCTCCTCCGTGAAGGAGACGTGGTAGTCGTAGTTGAAGTCGCTGCTGCTTGAAGAAACCCAGGGGAACTTCCAGCCCATGCGCTCCTTGAAGGGCGCGAACTCCGCGAGCGTCCCGCGGGACACCGCCACGAAGGCGAGATCGCGATTCTCGAAATGCTGCCGCGCGCTGTCCACGTGATCGCAGAGGAAGGAGCAGCCGCCGCAGCCCTCCTTCCAGCCCGGGCCGAACATGAAGTGATACACGATGAGCTGGCTGCGGCCGCGGAAGAGATCGGCCAGCGTGACCTTCCCCTCCGGGCCATCGAAGACATAGTTCTTGTCCACCTTCACCCAGGGCAGGGCGCGGCGTTGCGCGGCGATGCGGTCGCGCTCGCGGTAGAGTTCCTTCTCGCGCTTCAGCAGCGCCTTGCGCGCTGCCAGCCACTCCTCGCGCTTCACCACCGGGTGATTGCTCAGATCCGGCGGTGCCGGCGGGCCTTCCAAGGTTGCAGATTGCGTGCTCATGATCGGGATGCTTGCGGTTGCGGTTTCAATGGAACGACGAACGGCGAGGAGTGGCCGGGACAATGGTTTACTTCACGCGCTTGGACTTCCCGCTCATCATCTGGGTCCACTTGCCGTCATCGCCCAGCACGGAGCTGCTGAAGGTCTTCTCATCCTTGCCGGTGAGCTTCATCACTTCCTTCACCTTGCAGACCTTGCCGCCCTGCATCGGGCAGGGGCCTTCCGTTTCCAGCGTGAGCGTGTCGCCCTCCGCGTTCAAGGTGCCGGTGTAGTACCAGATCGTGCTGTTCATGGAGTCCACCCAGGTGCCGACGTAGGCCTTCTTCTCCGGGCTGTAGCCCAGGCTCATCACGCCATTGAAGGCCTGGCCCATGGCCTCGCCCTTGGTTTCGGAGACCATCCAGAAGCCGCCGAGCATGCGGATCGTGTCGGTCGCTTTCATCTTCATCGGCTCCTGGCCGGGAGCGGTGCATTCCATTTCGCTCTCCCAGGTGCCCACGAATTTTTCGAGCCACTTGTGCTCGGTCTGGGGCTTGGGCATCTCGGGCATTTTATTATCCTGCGCGAGCAGCGGCGGGGTGACGGTAGCCAGCGCCAGGGCGCAAACGGCGAGGAGGGGACGGAGGAGTGATGTTGCTTTCATGGTGGTCTTTCGTTGGGTTGGTTTTTGCGAGGATCCACAAGGAAGACGAACGATGGCGCGGCTTCAGGACACTGTCCGGGAGATTTTTTCAGGGGGCGGTGATTCGGTATTCCTGACCTTTCCTGCCCCGTCCGGCTTCTGCTAAAGTCGCCCTCATGCTCTCCCGCCTCTTTCACCTTCAGGAAAAGGGCAGCACGCCCGCCCGCGAGGTCGCCGCTGGCTGCACCACCTTCGCCGCCATGGCCTACATCCTGGTGGTGAATCCCGCCATCCTCGCGGATGCGGGCATGCCGCGGGAGGCACTCGTCACGGCCACCGCGTTGGGGGCCGCCATCGCCAGCCTCTTGATGGCATTCATGGCGAACCTGCCCTTGGCCATGGCGCCGGGCATGGGGATCAATGCCTTCTTCGCCTATGCCGTGTGCATCGGCATGGGCGTGCCGTGGCAGAGTGCGCTCGCCCTCGTCTTCGTGAATGGCGTGATCTTCCTCGCGCTCTCACTCGGCGGCATTCGCGAGAAGATCGTGCGCTCAATACCGCCCTTCCTGAAGGCGGCGATCTGCGCGGGCATCGGGCTCTTCATTGCCTTCGTCGGGCTGAAGAACGGCGGCCTCGTCGTGGCTCATCCCGCCACCTTCGTCGCCTTCGGCGATCTCACGCAGGGTTCGGTGGCACTCTTCGCCGTGGGCATCTTGTTGACCTGTGTCCTCGTCGCCCGCGGGACCCCGGCGGCGATCCTGATCTCCATGGCGATCATCGCGCTCGCCGGTCTCTTCGTTCCCGATGGCAAGGGTGGCATGATCACGCACCTGCCCGGGAAGCTGATCTCACTGCCCGCCTCCATCGAGCCGCTCTTCCTCAAGCTCGACTTCGGCTTCCTGCTGCACCAACCGCTTAAAGCGGTTCCGGTCATCCTCACGCTGCTGCTCGTCGATCTCTTCATAACCTCGGCACGCTCATCGGCGTTACAAAACGCGCCGGGCTCATGGATGAGAACGGCAATCTCCCCGGCATCTCCCGCGCGCTCACCGCGGACTCCCTGGCCGCGATCGCCTCATCGCTGTTAGGTACCTCCACTGTCGTGAGTTACATCGAAAGCTCCACCGGTGTGCAGGCCGGGGGACGCACCGGTCTCACCGCTGCGACCGTGGCATTTCTCTTCCTGCTCGCCCTGTTCCTTTCGCCGCTAATCCTCGCCATTCCCTTGGTCGCGGTCGCACCGGCCTTGGTCGTTGTCGGCATTACAATGTTCAGTAGCGTTGCTGAAATCGATCTGCATCGATTCGAAATCGCGGCACCCGCCGTGCTCACCATTCTCGGCATGCCGCTCGCTTTCAGCATTAGCAGCGGCATGGGACTTGGGATTATCTCTGCCGTTACAATCGCCCTTTTCAGTGGCAAGGGCCGCGAAAATCTAACGCCGTTCACTTGGGGACTTGGCGTGGTTTTTGTCGTGCATTTTGCGGAGCCAATTCTCTTCCGCTATTTAGCGCATTGAAGTTCAGCTTGCGCCGCAACTTGCGCGCTCGATCGTGGTTGGTGCAAGACGTGCTCATTCGCCGCGCGAAGAGATCGCAAGATATATTCCAGCGACGACTAAACGCGATGTCACTGCCCAACGTGCAGTTCAGTTCAATCGCCATGGGCTCGTTGGCTCAAGGTGTTTGAATCGGCCCGTCTAACAGGGCCATCTAACAAGGACCAAAAAAGACCCCGATGAATCAAATCAGATCCCGAGAACCCCTCCATGGATTCGGTCGCTTGACCATCATCACCGCCACCTCCCTCTGCCTGGCGGCTACCTCGGCCTCCGCCGCCATAAAAACCTATCAGTATTACCGCTTCGTGCCGGTGAAGGCCTACGGGAACAACGACAACATCCAGTTGTCGGAGTTCACCCTGTCACTGGGCGGAAATGTTCTAAACATCAACAACCGGGATGGCAGCGGGACCGCGGTGGTCCCGGTGACGCTCAGTTCCGGTCTCCAGGATGTGAATGAGGGCGAAGGCCCCAACAAGCTGCTGGACAACAACACCGGCACCAAGTGGTTCAAGGGCAATCCCTTCTCCGACGCCGAGGCCCTCGTCCTCACCTTCACTGCCCCGGTCGCCATCGACTCCTACAATTGGGCCTCCGCCAACGACAGCGTCGAATACTGGCGCAATCCTGTTTCCTGGCGCTTCTACGGTAGCAGCAATGGCACCACCTGGGATCTCCTCGATGCGCGCTCTGACTATCCGATCAACAACTCCAACCAGGTCTATCAGGCCGGTTTCGCGCTGCAGGACACTGTCCCGCCCTCGATCACAAGCTTCGGCGTGAGTTCCACTTCCGCGGCCATCATCATCAATGGCGGCTCGATCCCGCTTTCCTGGGATACCGAGGAGGCCGATGCCACCATCCTGGATCCCGGCTCCGTGGCCGGTCCCGCGGATGGCAGCGCGACCCCGGTCCCGCCCGCGAATGAGACCACGAACTACATCCTCACCGCCACCCGCACCGGCACCGGTGATACCGCGACGGCCTCGACCAGCGTCCGCACCGTCGCCGGCGGCAGCGCCACTTACCGCTACGTCCGCTTCCATGCCAACAAGCTCCGCAATGGCACGGACGAGGGCCTGATCCAGCTGGGTGAATTCGGCTTCCTGAATGGAGTCACCCCGGTGACTGTCCAATCCGCAAGCAACCCTGGCGGCTTCTCCTTCGACGGCGAAGGAGTCGCGAATCTCATCGATGGCAATGGCGTCGACAACAAGTGGCTCGATTTCAACAACGCCCCCGTGATCTTCGATTTCGGTGCGTCCCCGCCCGCTTTCAACCGCTACTTCTTCTACACTGGCAACGATTCGCCTGATCGCGATCCGCTGAGCTGGACCTTGGAAGGCAGCAACGACGGCAACGCCTGGACCCTGATCGAGAACGTCGACTTCGACTACCCGACGCCGGTGACCCGCCAGGTCACCAGCAACGCGATCCCGCTGCCCGGCACCTCGCTCACGCCTCTGCTCGAATCCTTCACCGGCAGCGCGGAGACCCTGATCCTGGGCCAGCCTTTCTCGCTCTCCTGGCACGCGGGTGGTGGCACGGTCGTCATCGACAACGGCGTCGGCACTGTTACCGGGACCTCCTCCGTCGCGGTGAATCCACCGCTCGGGGATACCACCTACAACATCACCGTCACCTCGCCCGGCGGACTCCATGAGTTGACCGACAGCTTCACCGTGCATGTCGTTCCGCTGCCGCCGATCAATACCATCAACTACGCCGACTTTAGTAGTTCCGGCGACGAGATGACCCTCCGTGGCCCCTCGGCGATTGTCGATGGCCGTCTCCGTCTCACCCCGCAAGTCGGAGGCCTGCTCAGCGAGTCCTGGTTCCGCCTGGTCCAGCCCGTCAGCGACGGCTTCGAGGCCACCTTCGGCCTCAGCATGAACCGCTCGGTGCTCGACGGCGTTCCCCCGGCGGATGGCATTGCCTTCGTCATCCAGAATGACCCCGCCGGCAGCAGTGCCCCCAGCGATGGTGATCCGGGTCTTGCCGCCAATGCCCTCAACATCCGCTTCCAGACCTTCGGCTTCGACGCCCACGAGAACTCCCGTGTCTCGGTCCGCGCCGGCACCACGGTTCTCGGCCAGGCCTCGGCGGAGCTGACTCCGGGGATCGACCTCCTCGGCCTGCCGGGCTTCCCCGATACCCTCGCCACCATGGCCAGCGATCCGCCTTACCGCGTCCGCATCGTCTATGTCGCCGGCGAACCGGGAAGCATCGATGTCTACATCAATGGCGTCGCGATCCTCCAGAACGTCGCAGTCGACCTCGCTGCAATCGGCGCGGTCAATGCCAACGGCGATGCCTACCTCGGCTTCACCGCCCGCACCGGCGGCTACTACCAGAACAACGACATCACCGATTGGCACATGAAATACGGCGACTTCTCCGCGCTGCCGCCCTTCGGCCTCGTGAAGGCGAACTACCACCTGGTGGGTGGAGTGCCGGTCTTCGATGTCGTGTGGAATACGGACGAAGGCGTCTTCTACGACATCGAGACCTCCTCGGACCTGACCCCGGGCTCCTGGAACTTCTACAACACCTACGGTCCAGGGGAGGAAGGCCAGATCGGCGCCCGCATCCCCGTCACCGACCCGAAGATGTTCTTCCGCGTGGTGGAGGCACCGTAAGGGCTGAGCCTCATCTCAAGCGAACAATCAACCCCGTCATCCAGTCCCGGCCGGTGAGCTTTGCTTGCTGGCCGGGATTTTTTTGGGGCGCCGGCGCGCTTTGACCAAGACCAAAGGCACTCAGTCTTGATTGCCCGTGGGTGGCTCCTTCTTTCTCCAGCCAAGCCGCCTGAAGACTTTCGCCACCGCAGCCTTGAAGCGGAGGAAATTCTCTTTCCCCATCACCGCTGCCCCCGCCAGCGTCCCGACTTCCGGAGCGAAGAATAGCACGCTCCATAGCCCCGCCTTGAAGGCCGCCGGCCAAGGCATCCAGGCGATCCACGCGCTGGTGAAAAAGAGCAGGTTCCCGCCAACCGCCAGCGCGATGCCGATTTTAAGGCGCGTGTTGGCGGTCATGTTCGCGGCCCTTTTTGCAGGGCGGAGTTCGATCAGCTCCCCACCGGATGCCACACCGTCTTCGCCTCGGTGAAGTCGCGGATCGCATAGGGCGACTCATGCTTCTCCGAATACCAATCCGTCTTCGGATCGTGGAGCTTCACGCGCTTCACGCTCTCCGCGGCACCGCGCTGGAGTGCGGTGGCTTCCTCGCCATTGGCTGCGGCGGAGACGGCGCGCAGGTGCTCATGCGTGGCGAAGGTGGAGAGCATGTCCTTGCGGTCGCCGCTGAGCAGGTTCACCACGCCGCCGGGCAGGTCGCTCGTCGCGAGCATTTCACCTAACAGGATGGAAGGGTAGGGGGCCCGGCGCGAGGCCAGCGCGACCACCGAATTCCCCGCGGTGATGATCGGCAGCACCAGGGTGATCAGCCCAAGCAATGGCGCTTCCTCCGGCGCAAGCACGCCGACGATCCCGACCGGCTCGGTCAGGGTGAAATTGAAATGGGGGGAGGCCACCGGGTTCACGCTGCCCAGCACCTGCTCATACTTGTCCGCCCAACCGGCGAAGTGAACGATGCGTTCCACACTGGTGGCGACTTCCTTCACCGCATCCGCCTTCGATGTGCCATCCAGCGCGATCGCCTCCGCCATCTCCGCCGAGCGAGCCTCTAACATCTCCGCCAGGCGGTAGAGGATCTGCGCGCGGTTGTAGGGCGTGCGCTTGGCCCAGCCGGCGCCGGCCTTCGCCGCGGCCTCCACCGCATTGCGCAGGTCCTTCTTCGTGCAGCGCGGCACGTTCGCGTAGAAGGTCCCCTTGGCATCCTGCAGCTCGAAGACGCGGCCCGACTCCGAACGAATGAAGGCACCGCCGACGTAGCACTTGGGGGTCTTGGTGATCTTGAGGCTCATGGATGGATGGCAGACGGGATGGCCCGGACTGCTCCTGCTCTAGACCATCCGCGCCGCGCTGGCAATCCGGGCCTGCGTCGCGACCGATGGATCTCCCGGTCCATCCGGAGCTGGATTGCTCGCTGGATAGGCCGGGGAATGCATCGGCGCTGTCACGCGTTCACTCCTTCTCGACCGGCGGTAGCGGTTTGGCAGGCGCCTTTTCGGCCTCCACCTTCAGCTCCCGGATCAACTGGGTCTGGCCGTTGATGCTCTCGCGCAGGGAAAGCACCGTCTGGTTCAAGGTGGCCACGGTTTTCTTCAGCTCTTCCGTCTCCTTCTCCGTATCCCGGGCATCATGGGCCGCGATCCTGACCTGGGATTCAAGCGCCCGCACCTGGTCGCGCAGGTTCGAGACCTCACTGCTGAGATCCCGCGTCTTGTTGCCGCCGCTGAAAATCGCAACGATCACAGCAATCAGGATCAGCGTGCCGCAGCCGAGCGAGACCTTGTTGTCGGGATTTTGTGCCATGACTTCGGCGGTATTGCATATCGCGTGCGGTCCGCAGCGCCATTCCAATTGCGGGCGGCGATTCCAGCCGGTGGCGCAGCCCTGTGGAGAGCGGACACTCCTGTCCGCTTCTCGCCTACTTCACCTCAATCGTCGCCCCGGCCTCCTCCAGCTTCCGCTTCGCCGCATCAGCCGCCTCCTTGTCCAATCCTTCGAGAATCACGGGCTTCGATTCCTCGGACAATTTTTTTGCCGCTGCGAGCCCAAGTGCGGGCCGCAGCTCGCGGATCGCCTTGATCAGCGCGATCTTGTTAGGCCCCGGCGCGCTCAGGATCACCCGCAGCTCCGTCACCAGCGGTGTCGTGCCGGACTGCTTGTACCACTCCTCTGGAATCTTCAGCGGCGGATTGTGATCGTAGCGGAAGGCTTCTCCGCGTGCCACCACCTTGCAGGCACCCTCCGTGCGCGCATCCAGCAAGTAGGTGATCGCCGCGGCAGTGGGAAACAATTCACCTTCGGGCGCGGGTTTCTCCGAGCCGGGCACCGTCTGTGAGAAAACGAAGTGACCATTGCCGAGATAGCGCACGGGCAAGTGAGGAGGGGCGCCACCCATGGTCTTACTCACCCGGATCTCCAGCAGAACACACTCCCAATGATCCTTGCGCCGGATCCACAGCGACATCCCGATGTCGTCGCAGCAGAAGACCGTGCCGTCTTCCGCCCGCTGGACCTTCGTGTAGTTCGGCTCCGTGAAGTCCCCGTCGTATGCCGGCACTCCGGGAATCTGCGGCCTGTCGGCGGCCTCCAGAGCATCCAGCTTCTCGCGTGCCGAAATCGCTGCCGGGATCTCGAATCCCAAGTCCTTGCGCTCGATGGCAAACACCTGCGCGGGGTGGCGCTTGGCCGGCTCTTGGCAAAAAGCGAAACCGCTCAGGCAGATTCCACACGCGATGGCGGCGGCACAATAGCTAGAGTGGCGCAAGTTTCTCACGGGTCGGATTTGAAAGCGGACATTCTGCTCATTCGAGGGCCGCGTATTCCAGCAGGCCGTGCTTGCCGCCCTCGCGGCCGAAGCCGGATTCCTTATACCCACCGAAGGGCGAGCTCGGGTCGAACTTGTTATAAGTATTCGACCACACCACCCCCGCCTTCAGCTCGCTCGCCATCTTGAGGATGCGGCTGCCCTTGTCCGTCCACACGCCCGCGCTCAGGCCGAAGGGCGTGTTGTTCGCCTTCTCCACCGCTTCCTCCGGCGTGCGGAAGGTGAGCATGGAAAGCACCGGCCCGAAGATCTCCTCCCGCGCGATGCGGTGGCTCTGCGTGACATTCGTGAAGAGCGAGGGCGCAAAGTAGAAACCCTTCGCCGGCAGCTTGCAGGCAGGCTGGTGCAGCTCCGCACCTTCCTTCACGCCAACGGCCACCAGCTCCTTGATCTTCGCCAGCTGCTCCGCGGAATTGATCGCGCCCACGTCCGTATTTTTGTCCAGCGGATCGCCCGTGCGCAGGACCTGCAGGCGGCGCTTCAGCTTCTCCGTCACCAGCTCCGCCACGCTCTCCTGCACCAGCAGGCGCGAGCCTGCGCAGCAGACGTGGCCCTGATTGAAGAAGATGCCATTCACGATGCCCTCCACCGCCTGGTCCAGCGGTGCATCCTCGAACACGATGTTCGCCGCCTTCCCGCCCAGCTCCAGCGTGAGCTTCTTGCCCGTGCCCGCCAGCGCCTTCTGGATGATCTTCCCCACCTCGGTCGAGCCGGTGAAGGCGATCTTCGCCGCCGAGGGATGATTCACCACCGCCGCGCCGGTCTCACCCGCGCCGCTCACGATGTTCACCACGCCCGGCGGCAGGCCAGCGTCTAACAGGATGCTCGCGAACTTCAGCGCGGTGATGGATGTGGTCTCCGCCGGCTTGATGACTACGGTGTTCCCAGTAGCAAGAGCGGGCGCGATCTTCCATGCCATCATCAGCAGCGGGAAATTCCAGGGGATCACCTGGCCCACCACGCCCAGCGGCGCAAGCGTCCGGCCCGGTGCCACGTAGGCCAGCTTGTCCGCCCAGCCCGCATGGTAGAAGAAATGCGCCGCCGCCATCGGCAGGTCGAAGTCGCGCGCCTCCTTGATTGGCTTCCCGCCATCCAGCGTCTCCGCCACCGCGAACTCCCGCGCGCGGTCCTGCAAGAGCCGCGCGATGCGGAACAGATACTTCCCGCGCTCCTTCCCCGGCAGCTTGCTCCAGGCCGGAAAGGCCTTCGCCGCCGCCGCATAGGCCGCATCCACATCCGCAGCATTCGCCAGCGCGATCTCGCTCAGCTTCTCGCCATTCCGCGGCGCGATCGTGTCGAAATACTTCTTCGACTTCGGCGCCACATACTTGCCATCGATGAACAGCCAGTAGCGCGCTTCGATGAAGGGTTCCGCCGACTCCGGGGCGGGATCGTATTCCCATAGATCGCCGAACAGGAGTTCGCGAGGGCGGGCGGGAGCTTTCTTCGCAGGCATGGTAGGGAGCAAAGGGGTCGGGCAACAAGCGAGCCAACTACGGTTGGGATTTGATCAACTCATACGCGTCACACACTTCTCCGCCTGACACTCCTTCGTAGTGACGGTGGCCGTCGGCGTCGACGCTGTAGTTTCCGTTAGATCCGGGGGGACAAGATACTTCCACGGATCCTCCCATTTGAGAAGAACATGCCGCGGTGGACAATGCCACCGCGGTCGCGGCGAGCGGCATGAGCCGGATGGAACCGCAGATCCGGCCATGCTTGCGCTGCAAGGCGATCACCTCGTCGATCGAACAGTCGGTCAGATCGAAAACTTCCCTGCTGCATCGATCGCAAAAGACTCCGTTCTCCGATGGCTTCATCGCTGTGAAGTCCATGGGACACTTGAAGGAGAAATGCTTTTCGGTGATCTTCTTCATGGGCTCGGATCGCGTTTAGTAGCCGGAGGAATCGTCGCTGAAGGTGTAGGGTGCTTGGTAAGCTCCGGTGCGCTGCGTCTCCAACTGCCGGAGCAAGTCATTCAAAAGCGAGGAAGCGCCGAAGCGGTAACGCCGGTTGTTCAACCACGCATCCCCCAGCGTCTCCTTCACCGCGATCAGGAACTGCAGTGCCTGCTTGGCCGTGCGGATGCCGCCCGCGGGCTTCATCGCGATCTCCGTGCCCGTCGCCAGATAGAAATCGCGGATCGCCTCGATCATCACCTGGTTGTTGCCCAGCGTCGCATTCGCGGAAGTCTTGCCCGTGCTCGTCTTGATGAAATCACCCGGCCTCAACACCCGCATCGCCAGGAAGGACGCCGCGCGGATGTGATCGTAAGTCTCCAGCTCGCTGGTCTCCAGGATCACCTTCAGCGTCGCCTCACCACAAGCCTCCACCACCTGCACGATCTCCTCCTGCACCACCCCCAGCTCGCCTTCCAGGAAAGCCCCGCGGTTGATCACCATGTCGATCTCATCCGCGCCATCCGCCACCGCCTGCCGCACCTCGGCGAGCCGCGTCTTCAGCGGTGCCTGACCGGAAGGGAAAGCCGTCGCCACGCTCGCGATCTTCACGCCCGTGCCCTTCACATGCTTCGCCGCATGCTTCACCATCGAAGGATACACGCACACCGCCGCCACCCGCGGCACATCCCCCTCATGCGGGGCCAGCGCCTTCTGGCACAGCGAGGCCACCTTGCCCGGCGTGTCCTTGCCCTCCAGGGTCGTTAGATCGACCATCGAGGCCGCCAGCTTCAACCCGAAGACCTTCGAGCCCTTCTTGATGCTTCGCGTCGTGTACTTTGCCACGCGTTCCTCAATGCCAACGGCATCGACAGTGCCGATTTCATCCAACAAGCGACGCAGGGCCGGGCGGGTCATCGCAAGTCAGAATGACGATTTGGCGTTCCCGCTACAAGGATGGAGGCGGCTTTTTTAAGAAAGCTGGTGATGGACCGCTACGGCTTCTGCTTGCTCTTCTCGTCTACCAGACGGACTTGGGTAATCACGGCTTGTCCCGCGTGGAAGAGTTTTGAGAGCTTGTCCCGCTTTTCTCCAAGGTCCACTTCCTTCGCCGAATAGGTGAGGACTCCATCCCGGGTAACCAGATAGAAAGTTATCATCCCCGAAGCGGGAACGGGAAAGGACTCGGTCTTCTTGAATTGCGGCAGGAACTCAGTAGCGGTCGACAGCATCTCTTGCCCGGCCGCCTTCACCTCCGCGTGCTTGCCGGCACCGATGATCCCGCCGCCGCCGGAGAAATACATGCTCGTGGAGCTGTCCGCAGCGACCATGAGGGTGGCTGAACCGTTCGGGAATCCCATCTCCATCAGCAAGGCTACCACCGGCTTCTCGGGGTCGGCGCCCGCTGCCTTCGGGTCCATCTTCAGGCACAACTCGCGCATGCTTTGATAGATGGGAGCGATCTTGGGGCCGGGTTTTTCTTCCGCCCCTAAAAGGCGTCCCAAGAAGCTGAGAAAGGCTGCCATGATGAGCAGAATTCGCATGCTCGGTCGGCGCAACTTTGGGGGTCCAGAGCCCAAGCGACAAGGAGGTACTGCGATCTGCTCTCCAAGCAAGCTACTGTTAAGAAACCGGCTCAATTCGCCGTTGCCGCGAAGAGGGCGACCCGTGCCAGCCCGGCACCGCGTGTCGGGCTGAGATAGCCGCTCACTGTGCGACGAAGGTCATCAAGCGGGCGTCCTCACAAACTCACCCGCATGATCCTCCCCGGCGACCTCGCCAAGAACCTCCGCGCCAGATCCTCGAACTGATCCGAAAGGTCCGTCAGGTGGATCTCCAGCTTCCCCGGCTTCTCCTCCTCGGCGAACAGCTCCAGCTTGCCCAGCTCCACCTTCACATGCTCTGCACAAGTCGTCGCGGAATCCACGATCCGCACGCCATCTGGCAGGAACTTCTGCAGCACCGGCACCAGCAGCGGATAGTGCGTGCAGGCCAGCAGCAGGGTATCGATCCCGCGGTCCAGCATCGGGTCCAGATAGCTATGCAGCGCTGCCTCCGTGGAGGGATGGTCCAGCCAATCCTCCTCCACCAGCGGCACCAGCAGCGGGGCCGGCGTAGCGTGCAAAATGAGACCCGGCTGCCGCAGCGCCAGCGCGTGCTGATAGGCGTGCGAGCGCACCGTGCCGCGTGTCGCGATGATCCCCACCCGCTGCGCCCCGGCATCCGCCAGCACCGCCTCCACCCCCGGCTCGATCACCCCGATGATCGGCACCTGGTAGCGCTCCTGTAGCGAGGGCAGGGCATGCGCCGTCGCCGTATTGCAGGCCACCACCACCATCTTCACCCCGCGGTCCAGCAGGAAGCGCACATCCTCATGCGCGAATTGGCGGATCGTCTCCGGGCTCTTGGACCCGTAGGGCACGCGGGCCGTATCCCCCAGATAGACAATATCCTCCGCAGGCAGGAGCTGTTGCACCGCGCGGACCACCGTCAGCCCGCCGACACCGGAATCGAAGATCCCCAAAGGGGCGTTGCGCATGGCCGCGAGGAAAGCCGGGAAAGCGCGCACCGGAAAGCGGAAAGAGGGCTTTGCCTTTGCATCCCCGCCCGCGGACCGCTACGGAACGGCCCGTGAACGGACCCATCGAAGTCGCGATCGTTGGCAGCGGCCCCGCCGGCTGCACCCTGGCTGCCCTGCTCGCCCAGCGCGGCATCCGCAGCGTGGTCTTCGATGACGACAAGCGCCCCGAGCTCTTGGTCGGCGAGTCCCTGCTGCCGCGCGTCGTGAACCTGATGCGCCGCCTCGGCATCGAGGACCGCGTGAAGACCTTCTGCGAGCACAAGCCCGGCGTCGGCTTCATTGCCCGCGATGGCAGCCGCCTGGATTTCTTCTTCCCCGAGAAGCCGATCAAGGGGATGCCGAACTACGCCTACAACACGCCCCGCCCGGAGTACGACAACCTGCTGCGCACCCGCGCGGAGGAACTCGGCGTGCTCTTCGTGAAGCGCCGCGCCGAGCTGGAAAAGGGCACGGATCCCTCGCGCGAGATTCAGCTCACCGCCGAGTGCCTCGCCAGCGTGCCGGAGCTCCAGGGCCGCCACCCCAAGCTGCTGGTGGACTCCACCGGCCGCGCCCGCGTCTTCGCGAAGATCCTCAGCCTCGGTGCCAAGCGCGGCACGCGCAATGACGTCGCCTACTTTGCCCACTACGAGGACTTCGATGTCGAGTCCTCGCGCGATGGCCAAGTCGTCATCACCACCCTCAGCCGCGGCTGGAGCTGGCGCATCCCGCTGCCCGGCCGCACCTCCGTGGGCGTGGTGGTGGACAAGTCCATGGCCAAGGACCATGGCGAAACGCCGGAGGAGCGCCTGGAGTCGATCATCAACTCCGAGCCATTCCTCTCCCCGCCGGGCAAGGGCCGCCGCCGCGTCACCCCGGTGATGACGTATACGAATTACCAGCTCATCTCGGAGCGCGGCCACGGTGCCGGATGGGTCGCCGCGGGGGATGCCTTCGGCTTCGTCGATCCCATGCTCTCGCCCGGCCTCTTCATGGCCATGCACTCCGCGGACCTCATCGACAGCCACGCCTTCGCGAATGGTACGGCCCTGTTAGATCAACCCGCGAAACTCGCCAAGGCCTTCGACAAGGTCTTCGCCGAGCTGCTGGACTGGCACGAGTCCTGGTCCGAGCTGATCGAGTACTTCTACGATGGCCGCATGTATGCCCTGCATGCTGCCGGCGTGCAGCTTTCAAAGCAGCACGGTTCAGCAGCCCTGCCGCGCCTGATGGAGCGCCATCTCACCACGCAGATCACCCGCCTCCTTTCCGGTGTCTCCACCCGCAGCCGCTATGGCCGGCGCTTGCTCAGGTTCTCCCTCAAGTACCTCGTCTGGGACGTGGCACCCGCGGAGAGCTTCGAGATCCGGGCTTGAGGCTGACGCCCCGAACCCATGACCGCGGCACAGCCGCCATGGACTGCTGCGATGATTCGCAGCTTTCGAGTGCAGGGGAGAGTTGTTAGCTCGATCGGATAGAAGCGATCCTTCAAGCCGCCTGCTGTTTATCCCATCGTGCCCTATGCATGGGCGGCTCTACCACTGGGGGCGCGGAGCCACTGGCCCGCAGAGTGGTCCCTCGAAGTAAGCCACATCTTCCGGTCCGAAGAATGGGGGCGGCGCTATCCATACGAAGCACGAGAACATGCGAGCTTAAGGGGTCGCTTCTGCGGGCCAGTGGCTCCGCGCTCCCAGCGGTAGAGCCGCGGGTGATCCCCAAACGTCGGGAAAAAACCGCGAATCACCGCAGAAGTCCAAAAACCGCTGCAGCACTTTCTTCCGCTGCCACCTCCGGGCACGCCAGCCACTCCTTCCGCGAAGCCTGAAACTTCCCCGCATCCACCCCCACTGCTTCCTTCACGGTCCGCTCCACCGCGGTCCGGTCCATCGCATAGCTCCGCGCCATCCGCCCTTCGAAAACCTCCAGCGCCAGCCGCTCGGTCACCTGCACCTGCGCGGTGACGCGGTAACTCCCGCCCCTGCCCATCGGCGCGATCGAAGTTAGGATCACGCGTGTGCCATCCGGAGTGAAGACATTCTGCCCCACGCGCTCGTAGCTCGGCATTTGCCCCACCTCCACCGTCACCTCCCGCCACCCTTCGGTGCGCAGGCCCAGTGCCGTCGAACCGAAATAGCTTCCGGTGACGAGCCCTGCCGCCGCCAGGCCCATGAGTGTTGCTTTGATCGTCACGCTGCTGATGCCGCCGGAAAAGCAGCGCCCGTTCCAAGTAGGCCCACATGCGTGATTCCGCGCATGAAGCACGGTGACAAAAAAGCCCGGCTGGGATCAGCCGGGCTCAGGGAAAGACACGAGAGGCACCACGAATCAAAAACCCAATCAAACGAATAGAGGAGAGATAAGCTGGGCCTGGCTTCTCTTCTTCATTCGTGCCGATTGGCTGTTGATTCGTGGTGCCTCCTGCCTTTGACAGCGCTTACTCCGGCTTCTGGATGTAATTCCAGATCGCCTCGAATTGCTTCATCGCATCGCCTTCCAGCTCGGGCCGCGGCGATTTCCCTTCCGGCGCATAGTGCGGCATTTTGGTGCCGGGCGTCACGGACCCCGGGTTGTCGATCCAGCGGATGAACCACTCATGGCGCAGCCGCTCATGGGACAGCGCGAAGTTCAGGCCTTCCACCTCGAAGGCCGCCGTCGGCTTCGCCGTGCCCACGCCGTGACAGGTCGTGCAGCCGAAGCCCGCGGCCCCTGCGAGCGACTTGCCGATCTCCGCCAGCGCCTTGTCCGGAGCCGCGGCTTCCGCCTTGCCGGGTGCCACGCCGTGGATCGCGGCCAGACCGTTCGCCAGCGGGGTAGCGTAGTTCGCGAAAGCGGGCATCCGCATGTCCAGCCAAGTCCGCGGCTTCGCGGCCACCTTGCCGCCGATCATCGACTCCATGTAGGACGAGTGCAGCATCTCCCCGATGTAGGTGAGCTGCGGGCGGGACTGGTCCAGCTTGTCGTGCTCACCGGCGATGTGTGCTACCAGATCCTTCGTCTCCAGGTGCACGCTATCCAGCAGGGAAGGCTTGCCATCCATGCTGTGGCAATTCGTGCAGCGCAGCGTCTGCAGCTTCGCACTGGCATACTCCGCGGGCACCGGTCGGGTCAGCGATTGCGCCGCCTGGTCCTTCTTCACGAAGGCGATCAGGTTCTTCCGGTCATCCTCGCTCAGCGCCAGCTTCGGCACCTTGCCGCCGGTCTTGGCGGACACGCAGCCCGTGGCCGCCCAGTCCTTCTTGAAGATGGTGGCGAGATCGGGGGGCGGCGTGGTGGTCGGCAGGCCGGTGCCGGCGTGGCAGGCACCGCAGTTCAGCGTCTGGGCCAGCGCCGCACCCTTCGTGGCATCGCCCTTCGGGAAGCCGGCGCTCTTCTTCTCCACCTTGCCGGACTGATCTAACAGGAAGGCCGCGATCCCGTTCGCATCCTCATCACTGAGCGCGAAGTTCGGCATCCCGATGTGGGGGTAGTAAGCATCGGGCTGCTTCAGGAAAGCGACCAACGCTCCCGGCTGGAACTTCGCCGCCACGTTGTGCAGCGGGACCCGGCCCTTCACGATATCCTCTGCAGGAGCGGCACCAGGGCTCGTATGGCAGGCCGCGCAGCCCAGCCGGTGGAACTGTGCGCCACCCTTCTCCGCCAGCGCCTTGTCCGGAGCGGCAGGGGCAGGGGCGGCTTTCAAGCTCATCAGGTAGGCCGCCAGGTCCGCAGCCTGTTGCTTTCCCTCCGGCGTGGAAGCATCCACCAGCGTGGGCATGCGGGTATCATGACGCAGAGCGGAGGGATCGGAAATCCAGCGCGCCACCCATTCTTCGTTCAGCCGGCTGCCGGTCAGGCCGAGGATCGGGGCCATCTCTTGGAAGAGGGGATTCGCCAGCGACATGCCGGTCTGGTCGGAGTGGCATTTCGTGCAGTGGTTCTCCGCCATCAGCAGCAGGCCCTGCCGCGCCGGATCCGCCGCCGCGGTCGCCGGCCCGAAGGCTGTCGGCGGCACGCTCTGCCGCGGGAAGGAGGTTTCTTTCCAGAACAGCCGGAAGTTCCCCGTGCCATCCGCCTTCGACTTGTAGGTGATCGTGATGTCGTGCTCGCCCTTGTTCAGGCGCGTGCTGGGGGACGCCGTGGCCCCCAGCTTGCCTTCCTCGGCCAGCAGATCCTTGTCATCCACCTTCACCGTCGCCTTGCCCTCGCCCTCGAAGGAGAACTCCAGGCGCTGCCGCTCCTGCAGCACGAGCTTCCCCGTCCAGGTCACGCTGAATTCACCCGCCGGCAGGAAGGGCGTGGCGGATTCCCCGGCGTTCACGAGCAGCGCCGGCAAGCGGTCCACGCGCGTGTCCTTCGCGCCGCCACCTCCTTCGAAGGCAGCGGACAATTCGGCACGTGCCGCCGTGGTCAGCAGCGACAACGGCAGGGCGAAACGGGCAAGGAGGAGGAACGATTTCATACAGATACCTAGCTTGGAACGTCCAAGGCAGTTTTGAAACCGCGAATGGACGCGAATTTAAAAAAATGAGAATGGAGCGAACTTGCGGAAGGGGAGAAAGCAGCCATCAAGCCTGCTAGCTAAATGGCTGTTCCCATTCGCGTCAATTCGCGTCCATTCGCGGTTAATATCTCAAACGAGCAGGCAGGGGCTCAGTTGCCCAGCTTGCGTACGGTGGCGTGCAGGTCGCCCTTCAGCACCTGCTTGTCCGCGCTTTCGAGATCCCAGGCGACCTTGAGCTGCATGGAGGGCTTGTGGCCTTCCAAGTCCAACTCGACCGTCTTGCCGTCATCCAGCAGGCGCGCGGCGCTGATCTTCACGTTGTCGCGCTTGTGGGTCTCCTTGGACTCCTTTTCCAGTGCGATCTTCTGCGCCACGTCATCCGGTTGGTCGGCGGAGAATTCGCCGGAGCCGTACTGCGGGCCGCGCACGTAGTTCCAGCGCTGTGCGGAGTAGCTTTCCGGATCGCTCGCCAGTTCCTTGTCCAGCGCCTGCTCGAAGCGGATGCGCACGCCCTTCTCCGTGATCTCCAGCTTGTCCGGGATCGGCACCGGCGCACCCGTGTAGCGGATCCGCTGCAGGCCGGTCTCATTCGCGGCATTCGTCTGCCAGCCGCGGAAGCCGGCCACGTAGAGCGAGCCATCCTTGTGGAAGCGCGCGCGCATCGCGGAGGAGCTCAGGCTCACCGGGAGCTTCACCACACCGCCCTGCAGCGTGTCGCCGCTGCTGGCATTCAGCACGCGGAAGAGCGAGGACTGGCCGTAGGACAGGTGGATCATCTCGCCCGGCTTCAGGCCGAAGTTCACGCCCTGCGGCACCCAGACCTGCGAGCCGCCGGAATTGTCCACATCCATCGGCAGGTAGCAGAGCGGCTCGGTGTAGGGCGCATCCTTCAGCAGCTGGCGGCTCGGCTCCGTGCCGAAGAACTCCGGACGCTTGTTCGCCGGCATGTAGTTGATCTTGCAGCAGGGCTGCCAGGTGCCCTCGTTCTCACCGGTGGTGATCAGGCCGCCCGGGCCCACGCCCAGGCCACCCGGCGCGCGCAGGCCGGTCGCGATCACCTCGAAGCTGGAGGCATCCTTGGACAGGCGCATCACCGTGCCGTGGTTCGGGAAGATGGTGTCGAAGCCGCGGCCACCGGGCTTCACCGGCGCGGCCTTGGAGAAGTAGAAGTTCCCGTCCTCGTCCGTCTGCAAGTCGAAGGCGAACTCGTGGAAGTTCGGCGACACCGCGGTGCCGTTGAAGAAGCACTCGAAGTAGTCCGCCTCGCCGTCCTTGTTCAGGTCCTGCAGCTTGGTGATCTGGTCGCGGCCGTGCACGTAGATCGCGCCGTCCACCACCTTCAGGCCCAGCGGCTGGAAGAGACCGGCGGCGTAGCGCTTCCACTCCAGCTTGGAGAGGTCGCCCTTGAGGCCCTTCACCGTCCACACGTCGCCGTTCCAGGTGGTGATCGCGGCGCTGTCCTCATCGATGAAGTCGAAGCCGCAGAAGCGGATGTTCGACTTCCAGGGATTCTCCTCCGGCAGGCCCAGGGTATCGGTCACCCAGGCGGACTTGGTGTCCGTGCTCAGCGTGCCCTTGGCGGCCACGGTGCCCTTCCACAGGCCCTCGCCGCCCTTGGTCAGGCCGACCAGCGCGAGCGGTGACACCGCCTTGCCCGAGTAGTTCAGGGTAAAGGTGGTCGTGGCCTTGGCCGGGGCCACGCTGGCCAGGCTGCGCTTGCCCTCCGTCTTCACCTCAACACTGCCTCCGGTGACCGACACCGACAGCTTGCCCTGGAAATCGTCCGCCGCGACCATGGTCAGCGGCTTCTCGTGCGGGGCGACCTCGAAGAAGCGGGTCAGGCCGTCCGAGCCGGACTCGATGTGCTCCAGCACCCGGGTGCCGTTCACGATGTATTCGAAAACGATCCGCGATCCCGAGCGGTAGAAGCCCTTGTACTTGGCCTGCGGGATATTGCCGCAGGCGGCGGTCACCGCGCTGGCCTTGCGGTCCGCGGTGTAGACGGTGAAGGACATCGCCGTCCGCTTGTCGTCGAAGGAGCCGTTCTCATCGGCCCAGCCCGGACCGGGGATGGTGTTGAAAATCAGGTCCTTCTCGTTGGCCAGCTTCACCAGCGGGCCGTGCGCGCCGGTCCAGGGCGTGCCGCCCCAGTGGACGCCGCCCTTGTAGGCGCTGACCACGCGCAGCGTCTCCGTGTCGAAGAGGGCATGGGTGCCGTCACCCAGATCCACCAGCACGCCCTTCACGGCGGCGATTTGCTCCTGGCCGTCGAAAGTCCCGGCGAAGGACTCGCTCCAGGCGGGGCCGATTTGCATTTCTTCATACCACTCCGCGGCGTGCAGGGGTGCGACGGCGGCGGCAGTGGCGACAAGGGCGAACGGTGCGAGATACGGGCGCATGAGGTGAGATGCTTGGCTTGGTAACGTCTGAAGATGCGGACAGGTTTACCGCGTGGCCCGGAAACTCCTGCCTATGACAGGGCTTGTCCAGACCGCGCATGGACGCAGCCAATACCGCGGCCTCCCACCCGCTTTAGCAAGCCCCGCCTGCGTAACGTCACCCTAGGCGTTTCAAGGGGTCCGGAGCGCGGCTTTGCAAGCCGCAAGCACGGTCCCCCGCGGCCCTCATCCCTACCCGCCCGGAACAGAAGCTCCCAGCCGTCTGCTCCCGCTCCTCCGGGCCTGCGATGAAGATTTGAACAGGAGGAAAAAGAGGAAAAGGAGGAAGAAGTGAGTTTCGCGCCCCAGATCCTCTTCCTGCCTTTCCTTTGGAACTTAGAATTTGGACCTTGGAATTTCCTCTCCTTGGAACTTCCCGCGCAATTTGGAATCAGGCGGGAATCCCTCGACCCTACGGCGATTGCCGCTACCCTGCGCCGCGATGTGGGACCACGCTTGGCAGACCTTCGTCCATTGGGGCGGTTGGCATCCCGTGGGAACCACCTTGGCTTGGATCGTTACCTCCTGCCTGCTCCTCGCCGGGGCGGTCGGCTGTATCATCCCGATCCTGCCGGGGCACCTGATCATCCTGATCGCCGCCATCGCCCACCGCCTCATGCTCGGGCGGGAAGGCTCAGGCATGGAGTGGTGGACCTTCACCATCCTGGCCGTGCTCATGACCCTCTCCCAAGCCATCGAGTTCTACGCCGGGGCCGCGGGGACGAAGTACTTCGGCGGCAGCAAGTGGGGCGGCTGGGGTGCCCTCATCGGCGGCCTCATCGGCACCTTCTTCTTTTTCCCCGCAGGCCTGCTCGCCGGTCCCTTGGTCGGTGCCTTCGCCTTTGAGACCCTCTTCGCGAAGAAGGAACTCAAGCCCGCCACTGTCTCCGGCGTCGGCTCCATGGTCGGCACCGTCGCTGGCATGGGCGTGAAGATGGTGATCGGCGCGGTGATGATCCTGTGGTTCTTCGTGGATTGTTTCTGGGTGGGGTGATAGGGATTCCGTAGCACCCACTCCGCGCCGTGAATCCGTAGTCAAAGTGGATCAGGCTGATGGTTTCCGCGGAGGCGGTGATAGCCCAATTAGAACATGAGACGGTTGTGGGTTTTTCTGATCTCGCTGCTGTGGGTTGATCCGGCCACTGCCACGGATGTTTACTCATATAAAGCGAAAGAGTATGTGATCATCAGCGGTGGCAAGTCGCCGGATGGCCATTGGTCCGTCGCAGCTCACGGCGAGGGCTCCGACGGATCTGATCATTTCGGTCTCTATCTCATGCGTGAGCCTGCGCACGAAAGATCAATGCAGCTCCCCACAGGCGAGCACTTGGACACGGCGCCGCTATCTATCGCAGGCGTATGGGCACCCGATTCGAGCTGCGTTGCGGTTCTTTACCGCTCCGACCGGCACGTCTTGGAGCTGCGCCTGGTCGCCGTGGCCAATGGGAAATCGCAAGCCCTTGATGTTCCAGCGCTAGTCAATGCCGTCGGCCATGACTACCTCAAGCCGGCAGCGGCTGACGCTTTGTCCAGCCGCCACTTTCGTGTGGCCTGGAAGGGGAAGGACCAGCTCGCTCTAGAAGAATTTGATGCGTTTGACGCCACCGATTCTGTTTTTCGTCCCGGCATCGAGACCTATCTGAACGTGGATCGAAGGGGGCCGGAGCGAACCTTCACCGATTTTTCCGCAAGCGCGATCTGTGATATTTCGGATAGAAAAAAGCCGCACTTCTTAGACATCAAGCCAATGTCCGGTAAGTGGGAAAAGATTGTCTACTCGCCTCACTTGCTCTTTGAACCCGGCAGCGGTCTGCACAGCACGGAAACAGCAATGTCATCGATGGAAGCACAAGCTGAGCGTGACAAGGGGCACCCTCAAAAATGAACGGTCCCGCCACCGTCTCCGGCATCGGCTCCATGGTTGGCGCCGTCGCCGGTACGGGCGTGAAGATGGTCATCGAGGCGATGATGATTGTGTGGTTCTTCGTGGATTGTTTCTGGATTGGGTGATAGGACTCCTGCCGACGCCGATCCGCTTCCGAATTTCTCCCGCCCCAACCCAGCCGTGAATCCGTACTCAAAATGGATCGGGCTGGCCCTGATCGGTGCAATATTGGGGAGCGCCAGAGCGGAGCTTCCGACAGATCCCGCGGAGTACCGCGAGTGGGAAACGCGGGCACTAACAGCTGTAGCTGACTATCGTGCAAAGGGAGGCTTGGATTCGATTCCTCCGTTGGCGCGGCAGGTTTTTATCTTGGGCGCGGTCAAAAATCGCGAACCGGAGCCGCGTCCGGTTTTTCGAGCAACCTGCGAAGCCTTGGAGTCAATCAAGGAACATGGTGACTACTTTAGAAATTCTCTTGAGACCGCCATCCAAGCTGAATTCGCCAGCGCCAAGGGGGAACCCAAAGCAGACAGAGTGGAATACAGACGCCATGAGGTCTTCGAAATTATGGAGCACCTCCACTCGCCTCAGGTGGTCGCGCTTTTGGGTGAATTGCTGCAAGACGAGCGTGATGCTCACAAGGGCATTCCTGCAACCGACGTCTTGAGGCCGCTCACCAATTCAAGGTATGCCGCTGAAACTTTGAGCGGTATTGGGATTGATGGTGTGTCGATGGAGAAGATCGAAGAGTGGCGAGATTGGACGCCCACCATAGAGCAATGGAAACTCTGGTTCGCCCAAGTGACGGCTGGAACACGCACCTATCGCTTCAAGGGCGACCCGCGGGAATACAATTTGCAGGGGCCGGTGAGCAGTGAAGCCGCACCGACGAAGGAAACCAAATAGCGGCCCATGAAATGGTTTCAGTTCTTCCTCGCGGTGGTGATGTCGGTGGTCGTCAGGGCTCAGCTCCCCAGCGATCCGGCCGAGTATCGAGCCTGGGAAAGCCAAGCCCTCCAAGACATTGCAAGCGCACGTGCAGAGAAGGACATGAAGCCTTTGACGCGGTGGGTGTTCAACATGAAGTCGCCGCGGAAACGTGAACCTGAACCCCGCCCTGTCTATCGGGCCGCTTGTGAGGCGGTAATATCTCTGCCGAATCACGCGGATTATTTTCGGAAGGCATTGGATGCCCAAATGAGGTTAGAGTTTGCGGAGGCTGGCGGTCAGCCGAGAGAGCCAGGCGCTGGCTTTAGGCGTCCCGAGCTTTTCGGAATCATGGGAGAACTCCGGTCTCCAGAAATCGTAGGGCTTCTCGGCGAGATGTTGGAAGATGATAGAAATCCTTGGAAACACACCCCGAGATCTGATGTTGGCTTCCCGTCGACGAATGCGATCTATGCGACCAAGGCCTTAACCAATCTTGCCATTCAAGGGGTTTCGGGGATTTCCCTTGAAGGCGAAAGAAATCGCGAAGTAGCGAAGGAACGCTGGAAACTCTGGTTCGCTGAGGTGAAGGAAGGAGTGCGCAGCTTCCGCTTCGAAGGTGATCCCCAGTACTACAATCTGAATGGGTCGCTGAAGCCGGAGGAGATGCCTCCAGAAATTACACTCGAACCCGGGCTCACGCGCTGGGTGAAATTGCTCAAGGACCCCGAGTCGCTGGCCAAGGATGCGCGGATGGCGGAATTGAGCCATGGCCTCCGCCTTACGGTGGACCGGGGTGTCTTCAGCTCCGCGGACGCGCAGGCGGTGCATCTCGGGCTCAAGGACCGCTTGTTGAAATCGGAAGGACCTGCCGAGTACTACCGGAACAAGATCGAAGAGGAATGGAAGGAGATGGAGGCCGAGAAGGATCCGTCTAGGAAGGTGGTCCTGATGGAAAAGATCTCCCGCTTGCAGGACGAGGCTTTCCCCACCTTGGCCCTGTTGCCCGAACCGGCCACGGTCCGGGTTCTAGGTGAATTTCTTTTCGACGATAGGGAGCGCCTGAGATCCCAAGCTCCCGAGACGGAGGATGAGGAGGGGATTCGTTGGTGGAGAGAGGGGATGGCCCCGAATTCGAGCCACGCTTGGAACGCGCTCCTAAAGCTCCCGCTCAAATCCCCACCGATCGACCCCGATGCTCCATGGGATCTCCCTTACCACCGGAAACTGGAGCCATGGCGGGCATGGTTTCTGCAAGTGAAGGCGGGAAAGCGGACCTTCCGATTCGCGGGCGACCCGCGTGAATACAACTTGCAAGGACCAGTGGCTGAGGCCGCACGCCCCGCAAGCGAAGCCAAGTGACGGGCGACCGCGCCTCAAAGCGCTGTCCACTTCTATGTTCGATGTTGGGCGTTCGATGTTCGATGTTTTGCCTTCCCGCCTTCGCCCGAGGCCTGAGCTAGTTTCAAACCGCCCAAGGTCTCCCAAGCTCACAAAACTCTCCGGAAAAAGCACCCACCCCTACCCGAACGGGTGGCACCATCCCTCACCTATGCCCTTGATTTCCGCCCTGTGGGTGCTAAACCCCGCGGCACCATGCCCGCAAAACCCTCGCGCGGGCGCTTCACGAGGCTGACCTCCCTCGTCGCATTGTGCCTTGCCGCGGCCGCACCGCGTCATGCCTCTGCGCAAGGAGGCGGCCTGGATGCGCCCCAACCGGTCGGAGCCTATTTCAACGCTGCTTTCCCGCAGACCGCACCCGGCCAATCCACCGGGTGGACGACGGTGAACGCTTTTCCGAACCTGACCTTCGTCGATCCGCTGTGGCTGACGGAGATCCCGGGCACCAACCAAGTGCTGCTGGTGGGCAAGAACGGCCAGCTCTGGCGCTTCACGAACAACCCGGCCACGACCCAAGCGCAGGTCACCAAGGTACTGGAGTGGGTGGCGAACACCCAATCCTCCGAGGACCAGGGCTTCTACTCGCTGGCCTTCCACCCGGAGTTCGGCCAGGTGGGTTCGCCGAACGCAAACTACGCCTACGTCTGCTACAGCTCCAAGCCGGCGCTCGCCGGCGCGGATGCGAACCATTCCTTCTGGAAGGTCTCCCGCTTCACCTGGCAGCCGACCACCGGCACCCTGGACCCGAACAGCGAGTTCGTGCTGATGAGCCAGTATGACCGCTGCCGCTGGCACAACGGCGGCGCGATGTTCTTCGATGCCCAGGGCTTCCTCTACATCGTCTGCGGCGATGGCGGTGACAGCGGCGAGGGCGACGGCCTGACCGGCGCGGACGGCGCGCTGAGCCGCACCCAGCGCCTCAACTGGGGCCTCTTCAGCGGCGTCTTCAAGATCGACGTGGACAACAAGCCGGAGCGCTCCCACGCGATCCGCCGCCAGCCGCTGAGCCCGACCAACAAGCCGGCCGGCTGGCCCGCCAGCTTCACCCAGGGCTACAGCATCCCGAACGACAATCCCTGGCTCGATCCGGGCGGTTCGATCCTGGAGGAATATCACTCCCTGGGCCTGCGTAGCCCGCACACCATGCACCAGGACAAGGTCACCGGAGACATCTGGATCGGTGACGTGGGGGAGGGCACGCGCGAGGAGATCGGCCGCGCGCCAAAGGGCGGCAACTCCCAGTGGGGCTACATGGAAGGCACCGTGGGCGGCCCGGGGGCAGCGGCATCGCCAGCCATCGGTACCAACCAAGTCCCCACCTACGACTATGGCCGCGGGGACGGCAGCTGCATCATCGGCGGCCCGCGCTACCGCGGCACGAAGTGGAATGACGTGCTGGGCGGCAAGCTGCTCTTCGGCGACCACGCCCGCGGTCGGATCTGGGCCGCCACCCTGTCCGACAATGGCGGGGCACCGGTGGTTCAGGAACTCGTCAACGGCCTGGCCACGGGGGACAAGGTGGGCTTGGCCAATTTCTGCGAGGACTCCAGCGGCGAGGTCTTCCTGATGATGGTGAACGGCACCAACCAGACGGGCGGCACGATCCGCAAGCTGGTCTCCGAAGGCACCTCCACCCAGCCGCCGGCCCTGCTCTCGCAGACCGGCATCTTCACCGACATGGCCACCCTGGCCACGGCCCCGGGCGTGATCCCCTACAGCGTGGCGAACCCGCTGTGGTCGGACGCCGCGGCCAAGCAGCGCTGGATCATCCTGCCGAATGACGGCACGCACGACGCCGCGAACGAGAAGATCACCTTCAGCGAGGACGGCCCTTGGGTCTTCCCGGCGGGCACGGTCTTCGTGAAGCACTTCGAACTGCCGACCGACGAGCGCAACCCGGCGATCCTGCATCGCCTGGAGACCCGCGTGATCGTCTGCACGGAGGGCGGCGGGAAGTACGGCTTCACCTACAAGTGGAATGCCGCGGGCACCGATGCCGACCTGCTTACCACCGGTGCCTCGGATGACATCCCGGTGACCTTGCAGGATGGCAGCACGGAGACGCGTCATTGGGACTTCCCCTCGCGCGGCGATTGCCTGCTCTGCCACAACAACGCCGCGGGCCAAGCGCTGGGCGTGCGCACCGCCTCGCTGAACAAGCCCTTCACCTATCCGTCCACGGGCCGCACGGCCAACCAGCTCACGACCTTCAATCAGCTCGGGATGCTGGACGTGAACCTCACCGCCACCCAGATCGCGAACTTCATCGAGTCCCGCCCGCTGAATGACGAGACCGCGCCGCTGGAGCACCGGGTGCGCTCGTATATCGACTCGAACTGCTCGCACTGCCACCGGCCGGGCGGCACGGTGGATTTCTTCGATGCGCGCCTCGGCACGCCTCTGAAGGACCAAGGCCTGATCAATGGCCTGATCCAGGGCACCTTTAACCTCGGTCCGGACGGCCGCTATCTCAAGCCCGGCTCCACCAGCCTGTCCGCGCTGCACGTGCGGATGTCGAACGTGGGCAACGGCGCGGCCATGCCACCGCTGGCGAAGAACCTCGTCGACCAGAACGCCGTGGCGAAAATGGGGCAGTACCTCACCAGCCTGACCGACGCGGAATTCCAGACCAGCCCTTCACCCACGGCGCGCTACGTGCGCCTGACCGCGACCTCTGAAGTGGCGGGCAATCCCTGGACCAGCGTGGCCGAGTTCTCGATCCTGGATGGCAGTGGCACGCCGATCCCGGTCTCAAATCTCTCCGTGGCCGCCGTCGATAGCCAGGAGACGCAGGATGAAACGGCACCTGCCACGCGGGCGATCGATGGCAATACGGCGACCTTCTGGCATACCACCTATGGCAATGGCGGCACCGCGCCGCTGCCGCACTATCTGACGATCGATCTCGGCTCGACCCGCAGTGTCGGCGGCTTCATCTACGTGCCGCGCCAGGGCCAGCAGAACGGGCGCATCGCGAACTACCAGGTCCACTACAGCACGAATGGCACGAGCTGGACCCTGATGACTTCGGGCACTTGGCCGAACGACGCTGTCACCAAACGCTACGATGGCCTGGTAGGCCTGCGCAAGGCGCGCTGCCAGATCGCCGGCCCCGTCACGCAGGTGAATGGTCCCTTCGATGTCACGGTCGTGTTCGACATGGATGTGACCGACTTCACCGCCGCGGACCTGCAGGTCTCGGGTGGCTCGGTCACCGCGCTGCGCGGCTCCGGCTACTACTATGTGGCCACGGTCTCGCCGAGCTCCGCGAATGTCACGGTGGGCGTGCCGCAGGATGCGGCGAATGCGTCCGGCCTCGGCAGCCGTGCTTCCTCGGTGCTGTCGGTGGGCTTCGTGGATACCGCGCCGCCGGTGCCGGTCTTCACGAATGTGCCGGCGCAGGTGAATGGTCCCTTTCAGATCGGCCTGAGCTTCGGCGAGGTCGTCACCGGCCTGGCGGCGAATGACTTCACGCTGGTAAATGCCACGCTGAATTCCATCACGCCGAGCGGTGCGAACTACCTGCTGAACCTCACGCCGCTCACGCAGGGTCCGGTAGGCATCGAGCTGAAGGCCGGTGCCGTGACGGATACTGCCGGATTGGTGATGGGCTCCGGAACTTCCACCTCCACCCTGTACGTCTCGCAGATTCTCGCGCGGAATGCGGCGGACTATTCCTACATCGGCGGCGGCATGGTGCTGGTCACGGATGCGGCGGCACCCGACGGCAAGTACGTGTGGCTGCCGGATGGTGCCTATGCGAACAACTTCAACCTGCCGGTCAAGACGCAGCACCGCGTGGAGTACAGCTTCGTCCTGCCGCAGAGCGGGCAGTGGCTGCTACGCGGCCTGGTCCGCGCCGCGGATACCTCCAGCGATTCCTTCTGGGTGGAGATCGATGGCAACCAGGCCACCGGCACCGTGCATACCTGGGACATCACCCCGGTGGGCACCACCTACGTGTGGGATTATCTGAACAACCGCGGCGTGGCGGATCCCTCCGTGCTCACCCTGAGCGCCGGGACGCATACGGTCACGGTCTACGGCCGCGATGACGGCGCGCGGCTCGACCGCTTGGAATTTGAGAGCGTGCGCCCGCTCGCGACACTCACCGGACCAGTCACCACGGTGAACGGCAACTTCAACGCGACCCTGAGCTTCTCCGAGAACGTGACCGGCCTCGACGCCAGTGATTTCTCGATCACCGGCGGGGAAATCCTCTCGGTCTCCGGATCAGGTGCGGCCTACACCATCGCCGTGAAGCCGACGGCCTCCACCGTGAGCCTGGTGCTGCCGCAGAATACCACGCTCGATACCGGCGGCGCCGGGAACTATGCCTCGAACCCGCTGAGCGTGACCTATCGCACGCCCTACGAGCAGTGGGCCTTTGGTCACGGCGTGGATGGCGCGGCTGGCAGCCTGCTGGCGGATGAGGACGGCGATACCATCGCCAAGCTGCTGGAATATGCCTTCAACCTGAACCCGGTCGCCGGGGACTACTCCGAATACAATCCGGCGGTGATTCCCGGTTCCGGGCTTCCGAAGGTGGTGATCTCGCCGGGCGCTCCGTCCGGGCACCTGATCACGCTGCAGTACCTGCGCCGGAAGAATGCCGGGCTGACCTACACACCGCAGTTTGGCGATAGCCCGGGAGCCTTTGTCGATGCGGCCACGGCACCGCTGGTGGAGTCGATCGATTCCACCTGGGAGCGTGTGACGATCGCGGACCCCGCGGGTGCCGGTCCCTTCCAGCGCTTCGCCCGTGTGGTGGTAAGTTTGACCCCGCCTTGACCGCGGGCCTCGGGGGGGACATGGTGCCGCGCGCCATGTCCTCCAAGAAATCGGTCCTCTTCATCTGCACGGGAAACACCTGTCGCAGCCCGATGGCGGAGGGCTTATTCCGCAAGGCCGTGGAAGCACGCGGTGATTTCGAAGTGCGCTCCGCCGGGGTGGCCGCCTACGCCGGCGACCGCCCGAATCCGGAAACGCTGAAGCTGCTTGGTAGCCGTGGCATTTCGCTCGATGGCTTCGGCAGCCAGCCGGTGAGCGAGGAATTGCTGCAGCAGGCCACCCACGTCTTCGCGATGACCTCCGGGCACCTGGAGGCGCTGGAGAACCTTTTCCCGGACTACACCGACAAGTTTTACCTGACCTGCGAGTTTGTGGAGCTGCCCGGTCGCGGCGTGGCTGCGGACGTGCCGGACCCCATCGGCATGGGAAAGAAGGCGTATGAGGAGACGGCGAAGACGCTGGATCTGGCGATTCCCACGCTGGTGGCGTTCATTGACCAGACTTGGCAGGGGAAGTAGTCCGCACACACCGTGTGCGGACGAAGCAGTTCTGGCGGCGGATATCACCCGGTGTCCCCGGGAGCGCTTTGCCCCACCTTCTCTTGGCTGCTCAGTGCAGGCCCAGGTGTCCCTCCTCCCCGCATCTCCCGGTGGACCAATCTGGCCGCGTGTCGGCAAACCGAAAACGTCTCCTATGCTCACCACGCCCGGTGACCTCTCGCGGAGGCGCACCCGGGGGCACCCGGTTTCCGACAGCTCTCAGAACAGCTTCGTCCGCACACGGTGTGTGCGGACTACCTTTTCGGACTACCTCAAATCCTGAAATTCCGCGACTGGCTCAGGAACCGCTTCGGGTTCTCAAACAGCACCTTCTCGATCTCCTCCGCGGACTTCTTCCGCCGCTTCATCTCGAACCCGCACTTCACCACCGCCAGCGGGTCAGAGACCCCCCAATCACACGCGGAGTTCAGCCACAGCTGGTCACTCGCCGCGGTCTCCAGCATGTCGATCGCGCGGTTCGGGGTGCACTTGCTTTCGGGGTAGAGGGTCATGCCGGCCCAGTAGCCCTGCTCAAGTACGAGATTCACCGTATGTTCCTCCACGTGGTCGATGATCACCTTGCCGCGGTCGAGCTTGGAGAAGGAACCCAGCGCATCCAGGATCAGCTTGGTGCCCTTCAGCTTGTCCTCCAGGTGCGGCGTGTGGATCAGGATCGGCAGGTCGTGCTTCAGCGCCAGCTCGACGTGCTCGTGGAAGATCGCCAGCTCGTTCTTGGTGTTCTTGTTCAGGCCGATCTCGCCGATGCCCAGCACCGTCGGCTTGTCCAGGAACTCGGGGATGATCGACATCACCTCGCGCGCGAAGCCCGCGTCCTCGGCTTCCTTCGGGTTGATGCAGAGCCAGCAGAAATGGGGGATGCCGTACTTCGCCGCGCGCTTCGGCTCATACTCGGTGAGCTGTCGGTAGTAGTCGTAAAAGCCAGCGGGCGAGGAGCGGTCGAAGCCTGCCCAGAAGGCCGGTTCGCACAACGCGGCACAGCCGGCCAGCGCGAGCTTCTCGTAGTCATCCGTCGTGCGGCTGACCATGTGGGCATGGGGCTCGATGTACTTCATGGAAATCGGTAAACGGAAAAGGGGAAGGATTGTTCAGTCCTGCGGCGCGCCGTAGGCAAACTGGATGGAGGCAGCTTCGGCTGGCTCCGTGGAGTGATCGGACAGCGCCTCAAGCACCGCCTTCGCACGACCCGGCTGGTCGGAGAGCAGGATCGGCAGGGCCTTCTTCAGGCCGGCCAAACGGAAATCGGCCTCCCCCGGGTGGCGCTCCACGCGGTCAAGGAAGGCCGCCAGGTCGATCAGCTTGTAGCGGGCGTCCATGAAGTGGAGGTCCAGGATGTCCTTCTTGCTCGGCATGCCGGGACTCTACGCGGGCTCCCGCGGATTCCCAGCGGGAATATGGAGCGCGGCTTTGCAAGCCGCTAGAGCGGTCCTTTGCGGCGGCATCCACCCCAGGCACCCCGGGGATGCCTAACTCATCCCCGGTTTTCATCTCTAAACCTTTCAAAAGCCCGCGACATCCCCTAGACAGGAGAGCATGGATTCCGCCCGAAACCCGGCAGAGGCCTCCGAAGACTTTGTCCGCGCCTTGACCGATCACCAGACGGCCATGCTCGCCTTCATTCGTGCCCTCATGCCCGGGTCCTCCGGTGCCCGTGACCTCCTGCAGGAGGTGAACATCATCCTCTGGCAGAAGCGCGAGGCCTTCGAACTTGGCTCCAATTTCAAGGCCTGGGCCTTCCAAGTGATCCGCTTCCACCTCATGAACCACCGCCGCCGCCTCGCCTCGAAGGGCTGGCTGGTCTTCGATGACGAGTTGGTCGAGCGCATTTCCCCCGCGCTGGAGGCGGACCCGGAGGAGCTGGAGGTGCGGCACCAGGCCCTGCACCACTGCTTGCAGAAGCTGCGCCCGAAGGACCGCGAACTGCTCCAGCACCGCTACGCCAGCGGCGCGCCGCTGAACGATTACGCGAAGGCGATCGACCGCAGCCCGGGCACGCTGAAGGCCACTCTTTTCAATCTCCGTGCCGCGCTGCGCAAGTGCATCGAAGGCCGCTTCAAGGAGCAAGGCATCCCGCTGCCGTAACATGAGGAAATCGGATCACGAACTGGTGATGGCAGCCTTCGAGGGGCATCTCGGGGAGCAGGAGTTCGATTCGCTGCAGCAGCGCTTGAAGGCAGAGCCGGACTTGCTCGCGCTCTATCGTGAGCACGCGATGCTCCATCACTCGCTGAGCGAGGAATACGAAGGGCGGCAATCCCTCGGTGAGAGCGTGCCTTCCGTGGGCAGCAGCCCGCGCTGGCTGCTGCCGGTGATCGCCTTGTGCGCGGTTCTGGCCTTTGGCTTGGCGCTGTGGAAGTTCAGCGCTCACCCGCAAGATTCTGGCGCTCAGGCAGGCACTGCGCCCCCAGTCGAACCGGTGGTCTTGCCGGATGCCCGGTCGGATGGTCCCGGTGTGGTGCTCTTGGAAGATCACTTCAATTCCGGGGAAATGAGCACCGGCCGCCGCCCGCGGCAAGGAGACAGCCACTGGCGTCTGGAGCGGGGTAAGCCGCAGATCACCGGCGGGCATCTGGAAGGCAGTGGCTACGAGACCTACTTCTACATCCCCAAGGACGGGCTCTCCGCGGCACGGCCCATTCTGTTAGTCTCGGTCCAGACCGTGGCTGGCGGTGACAAGCCCTTCCACACGCCCGGCTGGTCCGGCTTCAGTCTCTATCAGGACAAATACGAGGTCTGCTTCTTCGGCGATAGCTACGGCCCGGAGGAAACCTGGTCGCTCGATGTGAAGCGCAGTCTCGTGCCACTCATGCCCGCGAAGAACATCACCGGCCCGCGCACCATGACCCTGCGCTACGACCGCCGCGATGGCTCCGTGGAGATGTTCGAAGGGGAGAAGCCAAGCGGGGACCCCTTGGTGCGCTCAAAGATCCTGCCCGGGATGAATTTCGATCAGGTGAGGATCGGGGCTTCGGAGGATTCATCCTTGGCCGTGGCTTCGATCAAGGTGAGAGCGCTGGAGGAAGAGCCGAGGAAATAGGTCCTGAATCGTGTTTCAGCGAAGGGCCTCGTTAGCGCCCCAAAGGGGCATCCTATCGTAGCCCCGGGCAGCGCCCGGGGTGGGCGTCGGCAACAATCGGGAGCCCTGCAAGGGCGGCCTAAAAGAGGACGCTCTAGGTGGGCCGATGCGGTTTCCCTTCACCCTCACCGCTCGGATTGGGCCGCCCTTTCAGGGCTGCTTTTATGACCGACCGAGAACCCCGGGCGCTGCCCGGGGCTACGATAGCATGCACCTTTGGTGCGATTTGAATGAGCGACCGAGGGGCGATGAGTTGCTCCTGTTCAGAGCTGTTTCAGGAATTTTGCGATGCAAAGTATCTCTCGCGATCCTGCGCACCTGTGAAAGATTTGGCGTGTAAACTGCGTCCCGCTTGTCGGCTCATGCGTGTCCCTCTTCTAATGCTGGCACTGCTTTCCTGCGCGGCAGCGGAGGAGAAGCACTGGGCTTATGTGCCCCCGGTGAAGGCGGAGATTCCCGCTGCGGAGAATCCAGTGGATGCACTACTGGCCAAGGCCTGGGGCGAGGCGAAGCTGAAGCCGGCACCGCTCGCCGCGCCGCGCCAGTGGCTGGAGCGCGCGGCCTTCACGTTGACCGGCTTGCCGCCCTCGGAGGAACAGCTGAAACGCATCGAGGCGAATTCCGACGATGCGACCTGGCGCGCCTTGATCGACGAACTGCTGGCCAGCCCGGCCTACGGCGAGCGCTGGGCTCGGCACTGGATGGATGTGGCGCGCTATGCCGATACGCGCGGCTACAACTTCGACCAGGACAACCGCTATCCCTTCGCCTACACCTACCGCGATTGGCTGATCAAGGCCTTCAACGAGGACCTGCGCTACGATAACTTCGTGAAGCTGCAGCTAGCGGCGGACTTGCTCACCGACAAACCGGATGACCCGCAGCTCGCGGCGCTCGGCTTTCTAACAGTCGGGCTGCGCGGCGGGCCGGTGGAGACGACCGATGACCGGGTGGATGTGGTGACCCGTGGCCTGCTCTCGACCACCGTGGCCTGTGCGCGTTGTCATGACCACAAGTTCGACCCGATCACGATGCGGGACTACTACTCGGTCTATTCGATCTTCGACAACACCAACGAGCCGGAGGACAAGCCTGTGATCGGCAAGGCGCCGGATGAAGCGGCCTTCGCCGCCTATCAGGAAGAAGTGGCCAAGCTGGAGAAGGCCGACCGCGAGGCGCGGCAGAAAATAGTGGACCACGTCCACGCCAAGGAGAACTTCATCAATTATATCGACATCGCCTGGACGGCGAAGAAGGAGAACTGGGACCAGGGCAAGGCCACCGCGGAGGGCTTCAAGCGCGGCAAGCTGCGGCCCAAGGCGATCCTGACTTGGCGCGAGTTCCTGAAGGAGCAGGCCTGGGATGAGAAGGGCGCGCCGCGGCTCAAGCGGTGGGCGGCGGACATGGATGCCGCTGCGGACGATGCCGCGCGCAAGGCGATCTGCGAGGCGCTGGTGAACGAGTGGCTCGGGGCAGGGCAGGGGAGTGAGCTCGCCGGCCTTGCTGCGAAGAGCAACTGTCCGCTGAGCTACGATGCGGATCGTATTTCCGAATTCATGGACCAGGAGGATGGCAACCAGCGCCGCCAGCGCCAGAGTGCCATGAGCAAGGTGATGGCCGAACATCCCGGCTCCCCGCCGCGGGCGATGAGCCTGAGCGACAAGAAGGATTGGTCCCGCGCCGTGATCTTCCAGCGCGGCAATCCCGCGAACCGCGGCGAGGAGTTCGATCGCCAGTGGCTGTCCTTTCTGGGCGGCGGCGCTTTCCCGGAGGGCAAGAGCCCGCGCCTGGCCTTCGCCGAAAAGATCACCGATCCCGGTAACCCGCTCACCGCGCGCGTGATGGTGAACCGCGTGTGGGCCTGGCACTTCGGCGCGCCGCTCGCGGAGCCTGGGGACTTCGGCATGCAGACGCCGAGTCCTGCTCTGCTGCCGCTGCTCGACACGCTTGCGCTGTCTTTCCAAGAGAAGGGTTACTCGCTCAAGGAGCTGCAACGCCTCATTCTAACATCGCGCGCCTTCCGCCTCGCCGCCAGCGGGCCGGAAGAGAACAACGCGATCGATGAGGCGAACACGCGCTTCTGGAAGTGGAACCGCCGCCGCCTCGATTTCGAATCGATGCGCGACCGCGTGCTGGCCACCAGCGGTGCGCTCGATACGAGCCACACCGGCGGACGCTCGGTGAACTTGGATAACCTTTCCTCCGATCCGCGGCGCAGCGTGTATGCCTTCGTGGACCGCTACGCGCTGCCAGGCACCTTCGTCTCCTTCGACCTGCCGCATCCGGATCACCACAGCCCGAAGCGCGTGGAGACCACGGTGCCGCAGCAGGCGCTCTATTTCCTGAATGGCCCCCTGGTCCTGCGCCAGGCGGCCAAGCTGACCTCCAGCACGGAGTTCAAGGCGCTGCCGGATGACAAGGCACGCGTGGCCTGGATCTACCAAAAACTCTTCCGCCGCGCCCCGGCCACGGAGGAGAGCGAGGGCGCGGTCGACTTCATCGCCAGCGCCGCGCCTGCCGACTACGCACCGCGCCTCGGCGGCTACTGGGAAGTACGGCACGGCCCGGACACCGGCGCGCCGAGCGAAGATCTAACAGCTTTCCCGCTGTTCCAGGACAAGGTCTGGAAGACCGGCCCCGATGTCGCCACCGCACCGATCCGCTGGCTGCATGCCGGTGCCGGTGGCGGCCACGTGGGTGCCCACCACGTGATGGTCCTGCGCTGGCGCGCCAATGGCGAAGGCCAGGTCCGCATGGCCGGCCATCTCAAGCGCACGCAGAAGGACGGCGATACCCTGGCCTGGCGCATCGATGGCAAGGGCAAGGAGCAAGCCGCTGCCAACTTCGCGCCCGAGGCCGAAACCGACATCGCCGGCACCTGGACCGACGTGAAGGCTGGAGATACGGTGGATCTCGTACTTCGCGCCCCGCAGGGCGATAGCTGCGGCGGCATCGCCTGGAGCCTCCGCATCGAAGGCCGCGAAAGCGCCAATGCCCCGGTCGAGGAAGTCGCCAACTTCAACGAGCAATTCCCCAAGTCCAACGACCCCGCGCCGGCAGCCGCGCCCGCCGATCCCTGGGCCGACCTCGTCCAGATGCTCTGGGCCTCAAACGAATTCCACTTCATCGACTGATGCCAGCTAGCAGCAGAAAGGCAGAATGAACCACGAATGAACACGAATTCACACGAATGAAGATTCAATTCCAGAGCATCCCTGCCTTTCATTCGTGTGCATTGGTGTTCATTCGTGGTTCTCTCGGCTGTTCAAATTTCGCGCATTTCGCGTCCTTTCGCGGTTAAAACCCAAGTCCCCGCATGTCCCACCACCGCCTCACCGCCTCCGACATCGTCCTCGACCGCCGCGACTTCCTGCAGCGCTGCGGCATGGGCTTCGGCGCGATGGCGCTCGGCGGCCTGATGAACGGCCGGGCCTCCGGCATGTCCCTGGACACCGGCATGCCCGCACCGCACTTCGCGCCGAAGGCCAAGCGCGTGGTCCACCTCTTCATGAATGGTGGCCCGTCCCAGGTGGACACCTTTGACCGCAAGCCGAAGCTCCAGGAATTCCACGGCAAGACCATGCCGCTGGAGAGCATGAAGACCGAGCGCCCCACCGGCGCCGCCCTCCGCACGCCCTTCGAGTTCCAGCGCTACGGCCAGTGCGGCTTGGAGGTCAGCGAGCTCTTCCAGCACACCGCCCAGCACGCGGATGACCTCTGCGTGATCCGCTCGATGACCGCGGACGTGCCGAACCATGAGCCCTCGCTCATGCTCATGAACTGCGGCGATGGCCGCTTGCCGCGCCCTTCCATGGGCTCTTGGGTCAGCTACGGCCTGGGCAGCGAGAACGAGAACCTGCCCGCCTATGTCTCGATGTGCCCCGGCGGCATGCCGATCAAGCGCGCGGAGAACTGGCGCTCCGCCTTCCTGCCGGGGAACTTCCAGGGCACCTACCTCAACAGCTCGATCGAAGAGGTGGACAAGATGATCGAGAACCTGCGCAACCCAAGCGCGCGCGATGCCCGCCAGGCCCATCAGCTCGCCTTCCTGCGCCAGCTCAACGAGCGCCACCTGGCCTCCCATGATCACGACCCGCAACTTGAAGCCCGCATCCGCAGCTTCGAGCTGGCCTACCGCATGCAGAGTGAGGCGACCGATGCCTTCGACGTGACCAAGGAACCGCAGCACGTGCGGGACATGTATGGCCCCGGTGCCTTCGCCCGCCAGTGCCTGATGGCGCGCCGTCTGTTAGAGCGGGGCGTGCGCTACATCCAGCTCTGGCACGGTGATGGCCAGCCCTGGGACAGCCACGACAATATCGAGGACCACCGCCGCCTCGCCAAGGAGTGCGACCAGGGGATCGGCGCCTTCCTCACCGATCTCAAGTTGCGCGGCCTGCTGGATGAAACGCTGGTCCTGTGGGGCGGCGAGTTCGGCCGCACGCCCGCGGTGGAACTGCCGCAGGCGGGCTCGAACGCGGGCACCATGAAGGGCCGCGACCACAACCACTTCGGCTTCACCGTCTGGATGGCCGGCGGCGGCGTGAAGGGCGGTCACATCCACGGCGCGACCGATGAGTTCGGCTTCCGCGCGGTGGAGAAGCCGATGCACGTGCACGACCTCCACGCCACGATGCTGCACCTGCTGGGCTTCGACCACGAGAAGCTCACCTACCACTACTCCGGCCGCGATTTCCGCCTCACGGATGTGCACGGCAAGGTGGCGCATGATATCATTGCCTGAGATCTTCCGGCCCGCCTAGCTTGGCGCTGTGACGACGGGCGAGCTGGCGGGGATGGCGATCGAGGCCACCAAGGATGAGCCCGAGGGTGGCTTTGACCGGCGCGAGATCCTGGGGCTGCTGGAGGTCCGCGGCAGTCGCAATGCCCATTTGGCGGACCCTATCGAGGGTCGTGGTGGCTTCCAAAACAGGAATACCCCCCTCGAAGGAAGCGAGCCGGTCTATGGAAATTACCTCACGCTCCGCTACCTGGGCCACGATCCGGCGGTGGTCCTGACCGATCACGATGACCTTCCATCACTTGAGGCCGAGATTTGCTCCGGATCCGGCTACCTGAATCCTTTCAGCACCCTGATGGTGGCGATTGTTGAGGGCCGTGTGAGACCCTTCCGGATTCTCCACGGTGCCCCCGGTCAGGCCCGGGAAATCTTCCGCAAGCGGGATCAGTCCGGGCCCGCTTTCTCCTTCGGAACCAAGTACCTGGATCCCGGACTTGAGTGGGATCCGGCCTGAATTGCGCCCGAGTTGTGGTGTTCCTTGGACCGCCGCAAGCTGCCACCAAAGGCTCCCCGCTACAATTTTCCTACGCGATCGGGTATTGCCACGGCGGCTGATAGTTGGTATTTGATGAGCGTCGCCTCCACCCCACCCCCCTACTCAACGGAGTTGATTGCAGAAAGTCCGGGCTCCCGCTTTGGCTCTTTGCACCATCGGTCCCCCCCATAAATCCGATGATCAATGCGTTCCAACACCCCCCCATTGGAAGATCAGGAGACCCCCTTCTGGAGTCTCCACCATCGTAGTTCCACCGCACTCGTCACCGAAGACGGAACCGCTTGGTCCTATGCCGCCCTCCAGCGGCAGGTGGACCCTGTGAAGGCTGCGCTCGAAGCGCCAGCCAAGTCCCTCGTATTCGTGCTGTGTGACCACTCCTTGTCCTCGATTGCGGGCTATCTGGCCTGTTTGCAAGCGGGGCACGCGGCGCTGTTGCTCTGCTGCGACATGCAGAAGGATCTGCTGGAGCCGCTGGTGGAACTTTACCGCCCGGACTTCATCTGGTCCCCGCAAGAGATCGATGGCGGCCTGCACGAGGACAGCGGCTTTGCGCTCGGACGGCACCGGCTGTTCCGCTCGCGGGAGCTGGGCCAGCACGCGCCGCTCTATCCGGAGCTGGCGCTGATGCTCACCACCTCCGGCTCGACGGGGAATCCCAAGCTGGTGCGCCTTTCCTACGCGAATCTCCAGGCGAATGCCCGCTCGATCTCGGAGTACCTAGGCCTGAATGCCGGCGAGCGCCCGGTGACCTCCCTGCCGATGTACTATTCCTACGGCCTGTCCGTGGTGAATAGCCACCTGCTCTCCGGTGCCACGCTGCTGCAGACCAGCCACCGCCTGCGGACCCCGGAGTTCTGGGAATTCGCCCGGACCCACGGGGCCACCTCCATCTCCGGCGTGCCCTACGTCTACCAGATCCTCCACGAGATGGGCTTCGATGGCAGTGAGCTGCCCTCGCTGCGGACCATGACCCAGGCCGGCGGCCACCTGGATGTGGCGCTGCAGGAGCACTTCATGAGGCTGGCCCGCAAGAAGGGCATCCGCTACTTTACCATGTACGGCCAGACGGAGGCCACCGCGCGCATGTCCTATGTGCCGCACGATCGCGGCGCGGAAGGCATGGGCTCGATCGGCGTGCCGATCCCCGGCGGGAAGTTCGAGGTCGTGGAGGGCGAGCTGGTTTACAGCGGCCCGAACGTGATGCTCGGCTATGCGGAAAACCGCACGGACCTGGCGAAAGGCGATGAACTCCAGGGCCGCCTCTTCACCGGGGATATGGCCAAGCTCGGCGAAAACGGCTTCTGCTACCTGGTCGGCCGCAAGAAGCGCTTCGTGAAGATCATGGGCCTGCGCATCAATCTGGATGACGTGGAGCGCCAGCTCACAGCACACGTCGGCCGCAAGTGCGTGGTGATCGGCACCGATTCCAACCTGGAAGTGGTCACCCTGACCCACGGCCTGGACGAGGAGATCATCGAGTTCATCCGCAGCAGCTACCGCATCTCCAGCAAGCTCTGCTCGGTGAAGGTGGTGGCGGAGATCCCGGTGATGTCCACCGGCAAGGTGGACTACGAGGCGTTGAAAGCAGCGCCCGCCCTGCCGGAATCCTGCGCGGATACGGATGTCGTCGTGCCCTTCGATGCCGGTCCTATCGCCGCTGCGGTCTGAGGGCCGCCAGCCGCAATAAGGCGCCGCACCCACGGCGCCCCGGCTTGCCCTCACCGCCCGCCCTGCTCATTCTCCTGTTCCCCTTCACCCACCCCCCATGACCCCACCCCCCGATGCCCTGCTTGCCGGCGAGGCTGCCACGGTACCCGCCGGTGCCGAGGCCATGCCTGCTCACGTCCCTGTAACCGCGGTGGCCACGGGCCAGCCACTGGTGAAGGCGAAAGAGCGTTACGTGTACCTCGATGCCATGAAGGGGGTGATGATCCTCTGGGGCATCCCGGTGCATGCCTGCGTGGTCAGCCACTCGAAGTTCTTCCACCTGGTCTCGGACATCTCGAACACCGTGCGGATGGAGGCCTTCTTCATGATTTCCGGCTTCCTCTCCTACATGCTGGTCAAGCGCTACGGCGCGGGCACCATCATGAAGAAGCGGACGATCGCCACGGGCATCCCCTTCCTCACGGTGGTGGCGCTCCTGAATCCGATCACCAACTGGCTGATCCTCCAATATCACGCGCACGGCATGAGTGGGCCGCCGCCGACCCTCGGTGAGTTCTTCACGGGGCACATTCCGCCGGAGTATTATGCGAAGGGCGCGCCCACCTGGAACTGGCATTTGCACATTTGGTTCCTGGCGGTGCTGCTCTGCCTTGCCTCACTCTCGGCACCGATCATGAAGGCGCTGGACCGGGCGAAGGCCGCGCTGAAGCCGGTGGTCTCCCGGATGCCGGACTGGTTGCTGCTGCTCGGGGCTGCGGCCGCGGCGGTGTTCCTCTGCGGGGTGGCCCGGCTGGGCTTCGAGGCGGTGGTGAAAAAGAACATCTCCGAGTCCTTCCACTATCCGCTGCGGATGGTGGGCTACTACTTCGCTTTCTTCGCGCTGGGCATGGCGACGTACACCTCGCCGCGGATTCTCAAGGTCTTCACTCGCTGCCACTGGTTTCAGTTGCTGCTGGGTTGGCTGGGCCTGTGGGGCGGGGCGGTGTGGCTGAAGAGCTTCCCGGAGGGCAGCCACTCCACGCTCAAGCAGGTGGCGGAGATGGTGAATCTCTCCGCACAGGTCTATCTTGCCGTGGTCTTCGTGCCGGTGCTTTTCGCCTTCTTCAAGCGCTTCTGCTCGGGCACGCAGGGAACCATGCGGCTTTCGGCGATGCATTGGGTCAACCTCGTTTCCAGCGCGGTGCTGCTGGTGGCGGCGAAGGGTCTTGAGCATTTGCTGCCGCAGTCCGGGACATGGGGCGTCTCCGCGGCCACGGCTTCGCCCACCATGGTCAAGCTCGCTGCCTTCGCCGAGCGGATGTGGGTGACTCCGGATCAATTCTCCACCGTGGTGATGCTCGCAGTGGAAGGCTACTTCTTCGTGATGGCCTGCCTGGTGATCTTCGGCCTCTTCGAGCGCTTCATCAAGAAGCCCGGCGCGCCGATGCACTTTGTCGCGGAGTCCGCCTTCTGCGTCTATCTCTTCCACTATTTGGTGATCTACCTGAATGCCTTCTGGCTGCGGGACCTCGTGGGGATCAAGGATGACTACACGCTGTCCTTCCTGGTCACCTTCTTCACGGCCGGGGTCACGATGCTGATCTACGAATTTGCCGTGAACCGGAACGCCGTGCTGAAGTGCCTGTTCCTCGGCAAGCTGCCGAAGAGAGAGAAAGCGACCGAATGGGTCCGCTTTGCCCCGAAGTGACAAGCCCCTGCGGGGAAGTGCCAAGCCCTGCGGGGAAGTGCCAAGTAAAGAAGAAGTGCCAAGTGCCAAGGAGCGGCCAACAGCCGCCTTGGCCGGTGAACTCTTCTGTCTTCCTGCCTTTTCTTGGCACTTGGAACTTAGAATTTGGAACTTCCGGCGCTAGCCGGCTTGGCACTTGGCACTTTTTCTTCACTTGGCACTTCCAGCGTGGGCGCTTCGCGCCCACGCTGGCTCCGCCGCTCTCCGGGTGATCGCAGTGCTGCCTTCGGGCGGGGCTGAGGAAAGTCCGGACACCGCAGGGCAACGCGCCCCTTGAAAAAGGGGGACGGCAGCGTCAAGGCTGCCGGACGGACAGTGCAGCAGAGAGCATACCGCCGATGGCCCGCAAGGGATCAGGTAAGGGTGAAAGGGTGGGGTAAGAGCCCACCGCGCGTCAGGTAACTGCCGTGGCACGGAAAACCCCGCGTGGTGCAAGACAGAACAGGGGAAGGGTCGCCCGCCCGTCGTATCCCCGGGTATTAGTCGCAGTTCCGCGCAAGCGGGCTCCCGCGCGTCAAGCGCGGGGAGAGAAATGATCATCGAGCTCCGCAAAGGCGGGGTAGACAGAATCCGGCTTACAGGAGAGCGGCCGCCTCCCCCTCCGGGGGAGAAGTGCCAAGTATTGAAAAAGTTCCAAGTGCCAAGCCGGCTAGCGCCTGAAGTTCCAAATCCTAAGTTCCAAGGTCCAAGGGAAAGGCAGATGAGTTGGGACGTCCTCGCCACAGTAGGGCGTGCGAAAGGTGGTCCGCACAGCCCTCTGTGCGGCGAAGCAGTTCCTGCGGCTCATCCCACCAAATGCCCCCGGGTGCCGCCTCGCCTCATCCTTTTCCGTCGCGTAGCGACCTTGGACTGCGTGCAACCCTGTTGCCGCTTTCGGCAGGCAACCCTGTTGCCGTGAGCGAGCCAAAAGAGTCCCGGTTCTCCTCATCTGTGTGACCCCAGCCGGCTCCACGTGTCACCTCACCCTTCCTACCCGTCCCGCCCTCTCGGAGCGAGGCGTTGCAAGTTCCTTGGATGCTCCCCCGAGGAAAAACTGGCAATCCTCTCAGTGGTCCCGCTCGATCTGCTCAAGCCGCTTGATAACCGGTGCCTCGGGGCAAGTGAGGTCATGCGTGACCGAGTAAGCAAACACATAGGTCGCCGCATCCCCGCGTGGCTCCGTGCGCGCCACTCCGCCGAAGTGGGTGACGATCAAGTTATCGCCCTGCCATGCTTCGAAGTCGTGGTAACCGAGGGTCTGGGGCTCCTTGTACTTGGGCACGAGAGAGCTCATCGGAATTGCCGGGAAGGAGATCTGCTGAAAGCCGGATGGCTCTTCCAGTGAGCCCTTCAAGTCGAAGACGAGGAGATAGGTGCCCTTTTGCGAGGCTTCGATGGCCACGCGTGTATTGGAAGGGCTCCAATGTACGCGCAACTTGCCCTTGAGTGGCTGGGGATCGGAATTGGCGTCGCCCGGGTAGTCGACCTCGGAGAGGATCTTTCCGGTCGATTTCTGGCGGATCCAGATCTTCGGGAGGGAGCCTTCCTTGAACTCCAATTTCTCCCAGTCGGGCTGGTCCTTGTCGGTGGAGAGGACCACCTCGAAAGAGCCGCTGTCGCCGGGAGAGGTGGAGACCACAACGGGCGCGCCAGAACCTTGGAGCGCGGAAAGGACGAGGATGAGAGGTAGGAGAGCGGCCCGCAGCATGTCGGGGCGATGATGCCACGGCGACCGGCGGGTGGCCATCGATCAAGCAAGTATTTCTCGTGAAGAGCGTGTGGAGCTTTCGCTCTTGGAAAGCCGGTGCCGCGCTCCTTTGATCCTTCCCATGGATCACGTCTTCATCGTTCAGCACCTGCACCGCCATGAAAATGGTGAGGATGACGTGAAGATGATCGGTGCTTACCGCACGCGGGAGTCAGCGGTCGCAGCAGTGGAACGGTTGCGTTCCCAGTCGGGATTCCGGGATCTGCCCCATATCGTGGATGCACTGAAGGACGAGGATGACCAAGGGTTCCACGTCGACAGGTACGAGCTGGACAAAGACCACTGGTGCAAAGGCTACGTCACTGACTGAAGCCCCCGGGGCCAAAAGCAAATAGGTCCCATGTGACCCATAGGACCTATCGAAGAACGGGATCCTCTGTTAGAGCCTCACCTCACCGGCGGCGGCATGACCACCGGAGTAGCGCCTTGCTTGGCGCTATCCAGAATCTTCGAAAGCCCCGCCACCGCCCCACCGATGTCACTCAGGTTTGAGGGCAGGATCATGGTGTTGGTGGCCTTCGCCAGATTGCCGAACTGGATGATGTATTGCTCGGCGATGCGGAGGTTCACGGCATCCTTGCCGCCGTCCTGCTGGATGGCTTGGGCGATGCGGACGATCCCTTCCGCGGTCGCGTTGGCGAGCAGTTCGATCTCGCGGGCCTTGCCCTCCGCCTCGTTGATCTGGCTGAGCTTCTTGGCCTCGGATTGCTTGATGACTTCCTGCTTCTGGCCCTCGGCCACGTTGATCTGGGCTTCGCGCTGGCCTTCGGAGAGGGCGATGGTCGCGCGGCGTTCGCGCTCGGCGCGCATCTGCTTTTCCAGCGCGTCCTGAACCGATTGCGGTGGCTTGATGTTGGCGATCTCGTAGCGGGTGATCTTCAGGCCCCAGGGTTCGGAGGCCTTGTCGAGCGCCTCGATCACCTGGGCGTTGATCGTGTCGCGCTCCTCGAAGGTCTTGTCGAGTTCCAGCTTGCCGATCTCCGAGCGCAGAGTGGTCTGCGCGAGCTGGCTGGCGGCATAGTAGTAGTTGTCGATGCCGTAGGACGCCAGCTTCGGATCGAGCACCTGCATGTAGAGCAGGCCATCGATCTCGATCGCGATGTTGTCCTTGGTAATGCAGAACTGCGGCGGTACATCCATCGCGATTTCCTTCAGCGAGTGCTTGTAAGCGACGCGGTCCAAGAAGGGCACGGTGATGTGGAAGCCGGCCTCCAGGGTCTTGGAGTACTTCCCGAGGCGCTCAACGATGTAGGCCTGGCGCTGCGGGACGATCCGCGCAGTCATCAGCACGCCCACCACGAGGATCGCGACGAAGCCGATCGCCACGACCGTGAGGAAGACGGTGCCGCCTTCGCTGATCGCGAGCAGGGAAAACAGGGAGTCATTCATAAGATAAGAGGAGAGATCGGTTCAGGAACGGGGACGGACGTGGAAGGTCAGGCCTTCGCGGCGCTCGATGATCACGGTGGCACCGGCGGGCACGGGGGGTTCACTGCGGGCATTCCAGTTGGCGCCCTTGATCTCCACCTTGCCGGATTCGCCCGGGCCGGGCAGATCCTTGATCACGCGCGCCTCGCGGCCGATGAAGTCGTCATCGGGCCCATTCGGATTCGAGGACTTGCCGACGAACCACTTGGTCACGAAGCGCCGCAAGCCGAAGAGCAGGGCCACCGAGCTGACGCCGAAGACCAGCATCTGCGAGTCCAGCGCCGGCGTAAGGTCGAGCCAGGTGGTGAGCGAGGTGATGATCGCTCCCACCCCGAAAAATACGATGACCACGCCGGGCGCGACGAATTCGAGTAGAATCAACGCGACCCCGGCAAGGAGCCAGATGGTTTTGGCGTCGAGCGGCGGCATAAGCTTGGTTTTTCTGGGGAGAGCCTAACGCATCTACGGAGGGCGGTGTATTACAATTTCCATGGCAGGGTGGAAGGGGAGGCGATGCCGTGCTTGGCGGAGGGGGCGAGTTGCCCCACGCTCGCGCCGTGACCACTTGGGAAGCTGCTTGCGCCACCATCGATTCTTGCCTGCGGCATGGCGTCCGCGAATTTGTTGTTTGTGCCGGGGCGCGGAATGCGGCGCTGGTGGAGGTGCTGGCGCGGGCGGAAGCCGCAGGGCAGGCGCGGCTGTGGCGGCACTTCGAGGAGCGTAGCGCGGGCTTCTTCGCGCTGGGGCGGACGATGGCGACGGGTGAGGCCTGTGCGGTGGTGACGACCAGTGGCACGGCCGTGGCGGAGTTGCTGCCCGCGGTGGTGGAGGCTTTCTATCAGGGGCGGCCCTTGCTGGCGCTTACCGCGGATCGGCCGGAGCGTTTTCGCGGGACGGGAGCCCCGCAGGCGATCACGCAGCCGGGGATCTTCGGCGAGCATGCGGGCAGCGGCGAGCTGGCGGAGTGGCTGCAGCGCGGGCCATGGCACTGGAATGTAGAGCTGGAGGAGGAATTCCAGCCGGGCGAGTGGTCGGCACCGCAGGCTGCGCCGCGGAAGATCCCGCCGCCGAATTTCTCCGTGGCGGCGTTGTCGCTCTGGCTGAAGGAGGATCTCTATCGCGGCCTGGTCGTGATGGTCGGCGATCTGGAGCCGGAGGACCAGGAGCACGTCTTCCACTTCTGCGTGGACCTTGGCGCGCCGGCGGTGGTGGAGGCCACCAGCGGCTTGCGCGAGGCTCTGGGTGAACTCTGCCTGCCCGACCCCGACCGCATGCTGCGCGAGACTCCGCCGGGCAAGGTCCTGCGGATCGGCGGCGTGCCGAGCGGGCGCTTTTGGCGGGATTTGGAGGATCAGCCGGACATTGAAGTGTGGAACATCACGCGTACCGGCTTTCCGGGCCTCGCGCGGAAATGCGACACGATCACCTCGCCGGTCGGTCGCGCGGTCAAGGGGCTGGGCGATGTGGAGAGGGCAGGGGATGCGCTCGACTATTTCCGTCGTACTTCGCGCCGCGCGGGGGAGATCGAGGATTTGTTAGAAGCCTATCCGGACAGCGAGCCGGGCTTGCTGCGCATCTTGTCCGCCTATGCTTCCACGGGCTCCTCGCTCTATCTCGGGAACAGCCTGCCGATCCGCGAGTGGAATCTCTTCGCCCAGCGTGGCAAGCCGGTCACGGATGTCCGCGCGAACCGCGGTGCCAATGGCATCGATGGCCAGCTCTCCACCTGGCTGGGCTGGACCGCCGATGTGGAGGATGCCTGGTGCCTCGTCGGTGATCTAACAGCTCTCTACGACCTCGCCGCGCCGGCATGGCTCGGCCAGATCGAGCGCAAGGGCCGCGTGCTGGTGGTGATGAACAACGGCGGCGGCCAGATCTTCTCCCGCCTGCCCCGGCTGGATGCGATGCAAGAGCGCGCGAAGGAGCTGATGCTGAACCCCCACGAACTGCGCCTCGATGGCTGGGCAGCGATGTGGGGGATGAAGTATCTCCGCATCGAGAGTGAGGATGGCTTCGACACCCTGGAGCCCGGTGAATCCACGCTGCTGGTGGAAGTGATCCCGGATGCAGGGGAGAGCACGGCCTTCTGGAAGGCATGGGGCTAGGGAGCGGGGACGAACGGTGCTTGGTTTAGAGAATGAGCGAACCAAGGGTGCTCCCTTACCCGGGGGCAAAAAGGTGGTCCGCACTGCTTGCTGTGCGGTGAATGGTACCCGGCAGCGGACTTTACTTGGTGCCCCCGGGGCGAGCTCTGATTCATCCTCTTCCGGGCGGTCTGTGCGGGCCCGGGCTTACTTCTCATCCCGCATCTCCCGGTGGACCAATCTGGGGACGTGTCGGCGAACCTCGAACGTGGCCTATAGTCGTCACGCGGCGGTGACCTCTCGCGGACCCACACCCGGGGGCACCTTGTCTCCGTCCGCTGCCGGGAACCATTCGCCGCACAGCAAGCAGTGCGGACCACCTGCTGACGCCGGAGCGGTCCCCAAGAGCTGCTTCCCCGACCGGTGCCAGCGACAGTAAGGTCGCTGCTCCTTATATCCCCGGTCGCGCGCGGACAAATCGCTGCTAGCTTCGCGCCGACATGGCCCGCTTCTCCAATCCCTGGCTGCCCGAGGACCAGGGCTTTCTCAAAGTACTGCGCTGGAAATTCGGCAATCACCCGCCGGATGAATTCATCACTACGGATGATGCGCCTGCCTCGCTGATCCCCTTCACTCCTGAAGCGCCGCCCGCGGAGGGCTGGCGGATCACATGGCTGGGCCACGCTTCCTTCCTGGTTCAGGGCTTGGGCAAGAGCCTGTTGATCGATCCGGTCTTCTCGGACCACTGCGCGCCCTTCCGGATGGAGCGCTTCCGCCGCGCGGTGGCCACGCCTTGCCGCTTGGAGGATCTGCCACGGATCGATGCCGTGCTGCTGACCCACACCCACTACGATCACCTGGATCTAGCCGCCTTGCGGAAGCTGGGCGCGGAGATGCCGATCGTGATCGCGGAAGGACACACGCGCTGGCTCCGGGGCAAGGGCTTTCGAAACGTGCGCGAGTTGCCGTGGTGGAAGGATCTCGAGCTCTTCCCCGGCATGCGCCTCACCGCGACACCGGCGCAGCACTTCACCGCGCGCACGCCCTTCGACCGCAACAAGGGCCACTGGTGCGGCTGGCTGTTGGAGGGCGGCGGCTTCAAGCTCTGGCATGCGGGTGACAGCGGCTACTGCCCGGCTTTCCGCGAGATCGGCGAGCGCTTCGGGCCGATCGACTTCGCCATGATCCCGATCGGCGCCTACTCGCCGCGCTGGTTCATGCAGGAGATCCACATGAACCCGGAGGAAGCCGTGCAGGCCTTCGTGGATGCGCGCTGCCGACGGGCGGTGGCGATGCATTGGGGCACCTTCCGCCTCACGGATGAGCCCATGCGCGAGCCACCGCTACGCCTGAAGACTGCGCTTGCCGCTGCGGGGCTTCCCGCGGACGCCTTCACCACCGGCGCGGTGGGGCAGAGCTGGCTGCTGGATCAGCGGGGTGGCGGCGGCAACTCGTCCGGGGATTTGGGCAGGAAATCATTGGCCGGCACCTGACCCTCGGACTCTGGCAGCGGCGGCGGGGCGGGTTGCGGCTGGGGCACCGTCGTGCCCGGCACCTGCGGTTGCCCTCCTTGCTTCGCGGCCTTCTCGGCAGCTTCCTTCTTTTCCTTGGCCTCCTTCGCGGCCTTCTCCTTTTCCGCCTGGGCCTTCTCTTCGGGAGTCTTCTTGAAAGGAGCGGCGGCCTTCTTGCCCACGTAGGCGGTGCCATCCACCACGGCTCCGGCCACCTTGAAGGGTGCGCTGACCAAGCCGCATGACGGGAGCGCGGCCAGCAGGACGAGACTGCTCAAGCGGAGACAAATGGAAGTGGACATGGCGTGAAGCTGGGCAAGGTGTATCGCAGAGCTGCGCTCCCGTCCACCAAGCTTCCCACCATGAAAGCCTCGCTTCTTTTCCTGCTCCTCGTCCCCGCGCTGGCCTCCGCCGATACCCTGAAGGTGGACAAGGAGAAGAGCCGCATCCAAGTGGATGCCAAGGCCACCGGCCACAGCTTCACCGGAACCCTGGGCGACTACCAAGCGACGGTGAAAGGCGACGTCTCCGACCTCAAGCCGACGGCGATGAAGCTCACCTGGAAATTCACCGACCTGAAGACGGGGGATGAAAAGCGCGATGCCGAGATGATCAAGTGGCTGGGCGGCGGTGCGCCGGAAGGCAGCTTCGAGTTCACCAAGACCTGGGAGGACAAGGGCCAGCACTTCGCGCAGGGCAAGCTCACGATCAAGGGCGTCTCGAAGAGCATAGGCTTCCCCTACAGCGCGAAGAAGGAAGGCGCCTGGATCACGATCGATGGCACCGCCGGGATGAACTACGAGGACTTCGGCCTGCCCGTCATCCGCAAGCTGGTGATGACCGTGCAGTCGGGGCTATCAGTGCGCTTCCATCTTGTGGGGAAGCTGGAGTGAGATGCGGAGCGACCTTCGTTGAGAAGCCGCTGGATCTCCTGTTTGCGCTGATCATCGGGGGAACAAGTGGAAAGGGGACTTGCGGGGCGTGGAGGCGATGGATTGGCTGGATGCATGAAGGGAACGCTCTGGTGCCTGCATGGCGCGGTCGGCATGGCCGCGGACTGGCGCGGGCTATCGCTGCCCGGCTGGGCGGTGAAGCGCGTGGACCTGTGGCGCTTCCTCGATTGCTGCCCGATGAGCATGCCGGAGTTCGGGCGGGCGCTGAATCGGGAGGCGGAAGGTGGGAAGCGGGAAGCGGATGGAGGACTTCAGGTGCTGCTTGGCTACTCGATGGGCGCGCGGCTCGCTTTGCACGCGCTTCTGGAAAGCGGAGTGTGGGATGCCGCGGTATTGGTCGGGCCACATCCGGGACTGGAGAGCGAGGAAGAACGCGCGGCGCGGCGGGCGGCGGATGCGGAGTGGGGGAGCATGGCGCTTTCCGGGGAGTGGGCGGAGTTTTTGGAGAAGTGGGAGGGGCAGGGGCTTTTGAAGAAAACATCGAACATCGAAGTATTTGAGATGGTGGCGCGGGCCGGGCTGGTGGGGAGACGGCGAGAGGTGGCACGGAGTTTTATTGATTGGTCGCTTGGGGCGCAGGAGCCGCTGTGGGGCAGGCTGGGAGAGATCGCCTGCCCGGTCCTGTGGTGCGCGGGGGAGCAGGACGCGAAATTCCGGGCGCTGGCGGAACGGGCGGTGGCGCTGCTGCCGCGGGCGGAATACTGGGTCGCGCCGGGGGCTGGGCACCGCCTGCCTTGGGACAATCCGCAGGCATTCACGGCAAAGCTTGGGGAATTCCTTGAGCGGCTCGCTCCCTGAGCTGACACTCCCGCCGCCATGTGGACCAGCGTTCGCGAATTTGAGGACATCCGTTACGAAACCACGGATGAAGGGCAGATTGCCAAGATCACCATCAACCGGCCGGAGGTGCGCAATGCCTTCCGACCGCAGACGGTGAAGGAAATGCTCATCGCCTTCGAGCTGGCGCACGAGGACCCGGATGTGGGAGTGATCATCCTGACCGGCGAAGGGCCGGAGGCCTTCTGCTCTGGTGGCGACCAGAAGGTCCGCGGCCATGCCGGCTACATCGGCAGCGATGGCGTGCCGCGGCTCAATGTCCTAGACTTGCAGAAGAAGATCCGCGGCCTGCCCAAGCCCGTGGTGGCGATGGTGGCCGGCTATGCCATCGGCGGCGGTCACGTGCTGCATGTGGTGTGTGATCTCACCATCGCCGCGGACAACGCGCGCTTCGGCCAGACGGGACCGAAGGTCGGCTCCTTCGATGGCGGCCTGGGCTCGAGTTATCTCGCCCGCATTGTCGGCCAGAAGAAGGCGCGGGAGATCTGGTATCTCTGCCGCCAGTACGATGCCCAGCAGGCGCTGGACATGGGCCTGGTGAATACCGTGGTGCCCCTGGCCGAGCTGGAGGCTGAAACTCTGAAGTGGTGCCGTGAGATGCTCGCGCATTCGCCGCTCGCGCTGCGTTGCCTGAAGTCGGCCCTGAATGCGGACTGCGACGGCCAGATGGGCCTGCTGGATCTCGCCGGAAACGCGACCCTGCTCTACTACATGAGCGAGGAAGCGAAGGAGGGGAAACAGGCCTTCGTGGAAAAGCGGAAGCCAGACTTCCGGAAGTTCCCGCGGGTTCCCTGAGCCACTGGTACTCGCATCCGGATTTCCCCAATCGGGGTAACTTCGGCCTAGTTCAAGGACTTGGAGCTGTATTGTCGGTGATAGTGACTCACTACAAGAGGCTTGCATCCCTATATAAATCTGCTAGAAGGTCCACGGTTCTAAATGAACCTCCTCAACCCATGAGATACCAAAGTCGCCTCCTACCATCGTATGTCAGTGCCCTCCTTGCACTGGCTGCCATCACTCCCACTGCCTTTGCAGGCAAGCTGCCAGACCCCGAGCCGGAACCACAACCTGATTTCGACTCGACCTTCGGCATGATCGCGGGGATCGGCAATGCCGCCCTGACCTCGGCACGCGAGTCCACCCGCGATGTGGGTGACCGCTTGTTCCGCATGCGCGCGGGCATCCGTCCGAATGAAGACACCGTCCAAGAGCAAGCCGCCCCGGCTACCGATTCCAAGGGTGGCATCAGCTCCAAGGGTGGCATGACGAGAAGCGTCAGCCACATGGACTGCTGGGAAGTCTACGGCTCCCTCTTCTACTACACGGAGACCCAGGATAGCCACACCCAGCTGCTGCGCACCGGCGTGGTCGGCGGGCCTGCCGCGGTCACCCTGTTCCAGCCGGAGACCGATACCGATATCTTCGGCGGCACCATCGGCATCGAGCGCCACTTCAATGAGAATTGGAGCGCTGGCTTCGCCCTGACTGCCTCGAACACTGATACGGACGTGAGCTTCGCCGGCAGCAGCGATCTCGATACCATCGCGCTTACTCCCTACATCTCCTACTACAAGGCGGATGCCTTTGGCACGGCTGACTTCTGGGCAGATGTGATGTACTCGCACGGCTTCCACGAGTTTGACACCCACCGCTTCACCGGCACCGGCATTGCCACCGGTTCGCCGGACGGGGATACCGACCAGATTGAATTCACCACCGGTGTGAACTTCCAGTCCGGCCGCGTGACCCATGGCCCATACGCCGGTGTGCGCTGGATCGACGGCAGCATCGATGGCTACCAGGAGATCGGTGGCGGTGGCATCAGCGTCCCCGAGCAGGACGTCGAGTCGCTGGCCAGCATCCTCGGCTACCAACTCTCCTTCCCGATCGCGACCAGCGCGGGCACCCTGGTGCCGCAGGTCCGTGCGGCCTGGGAGCATGAGTTCGAAGACGACGGCAACAAGATCTTCGGCGTATCCTTGGGCGAGCGCGACGAGGACGTGGGCGTCTTCGGCGCAGGACTCGGCTACTACTTCCACAACGGCTGGAACACCGTGCTCGACTACGAAGCCCGGATCAGCAGCCAAGTGGAAGGCCACTACGTCTCGCTGAAGGTCGGCAAGGAGTTCTGATCGGAGCTCCTGACTGATTAACGGTTTATTTCGTTTGCGCGCCCGCCCCGGCATCTACCGGGGCGGGCATTTTGCTTGGCAGGCGGGGGTGCTGAGGGCTTGTTCCGGGCGTGATCAAGCCGCTGCTGATGGCCACCCGGCCCAAGACCCTGCCCGCCGCCATCGTGCCGGTGTGGGCGGGCTGTGTGTTGGCGTGGAAGCTCACCGGGCGCTTCGACCTCGTGCTGGCGCTGTGCACCTTGTTCGGGGCGATCTTCATCCAGATCGCAACGAATCTCTTCAATGACGCGATCGATGCGGCCAAGGGCGCGGATACCGAGCGGCGCACCGGCCCGCAGCGGGTGACGGCCAGCGGCTTGCTCTCGCGGCAGGCGGTGATGGCGGGCGGTGCGGTCTTCTTGCTGCTGGCGATTGCTTGTGGCGTGGTGCTCTACCTTGCGGTGGGCTGGCCGATCCTCGCGATCGGCGTGCCCTCGATGTATCTGGCCTATGGCTACACCGGCGGGCCTTTCCCTCTGGCCTACCGCGGGATGGGGGAGATCTTCGTGGTGGCCTTCTTCGGCCTGGTCGCGGTGACGGGCACAGTCTTCGTGCAGACCACGCAATGGCGGCCGGAGGCGTTCCTGCTCGGCGGGCAGATCGGCCTGCTCTCGGCGGTGCTGATCTCGATCAACAACCTGCGCGACCGCGAGGAGGACTCGACCACCGGCAAGCGGACCTTGGCGGTGCGCTTCGGGCCGAAGCCGGCGCGGCTCATCATTTGGCTGGAGATCAAGCTGGCCTTCTTCCTCGGCCTGGCATGGTTCGCCTTCAAGCTGCCATGGCTGGTGCTGGCGGTGGCGCCGCTCTTCCTGCCAGGCATGCGAATTCTCTGGAGCGTCCTCATGATGCCAGAAGGGCGGGAGATGAACAAGCTACTGGCGCTCTCCGCACTACAGCTGGTGGCCTTCGCGGCGTTGTTCCATATTCTGGCTGTGATAGCTTGAGTTCTGCGCTGCTGCTTCCTGCCTTTCCTTGGACCTTGGAATTTAGAATTTGGAATTTCCCCACCGTATGGTTTCCCCCGCTAGCACGCTGATCTGGTACTGGCCCTATCGTCTGAAGAGCCGGCGGCCTCTCAATGCCCGCTCCACGCGGCGGGAGTTTGAGGGCGTGTTGCTGAAGGACTCGGAGGGCGGCCATGCCTGCCTGCACCCGTGGCCGGAGCTGGGTGATCCCTCCTTGCAGAAGTGCCTAGAGGATCTCGCCGGTCCGCGGCGCTGGCCGCTCGTGCGGCGGGCCTTGCGCTGCCTGGAGATGGATGGTGCGGCGCGTTCCGTGGAGGACCCGCTCTTCGAGGATCTGGAAGTGCCGCTGAGCCACGCCACGCTGATGACCCCGAATGCCGCCGAGGTGGCGCGTGCGGTGGAAGCGGGATTCACAACCATCAAGCTGAAGGGCGGCCATGATCTGGCCGCGGAGGCCGCGCTGTTAGAGGAGATGGCGAAGGCTCATCCCGGCTTGCTCTGGCGCATCGATTTCAACGAGACCGGTGATGCCGTGGAGATCGGTGCATGGCTCAAGGGCCTGTCGGCCGAAGTACGCAGCCGGATCGAGTTCCTGGAAGATCCCTGCGAATACTCGGAGAGCAAGTGGCGCGAGCTTCACCGCGAGAGCCGCATCGCACTCGCCGTGGATCGCGAGGCCGCGCCGCAATCCACCGCCGCGCAAGTGATGGTGGTGAAGCCCGCGCTGGATGAGCCCTGGTTGCTCGCGGAAGCCGCGCAGGGCAATGGCCAGCGCGTGGTGGTCACGAGCTACATGGATCATCCGCTGGGCCAGTCCTTCGCGGCCTGGGAGGCCGGGCGGCTCGCGCTGCAATTCCCCGGCCTGGTCGGCACCTGCGGCTTGCAGACGCACCACCTCTTCGAGCCGGACGCCTTCACCGAGGCGCTGGGCCCGTGGACACCATCCTTCAATGTCGCCCCGGGCAAGGGCCTGGGCTTCGATGATCTGCTCGCCAAACTGCCATGGAAGCGGCTGATCTGATCACCGCGGGATTCTGGGAGGCGGACTCTCCGCTGCTCATGGGCCGCGAGAGCGAAGTGCCGCCCGGCATCCCGCCGCTGATCTATTTCCAAAGCTCCGGCAGCACCGGTGAGCCCAAGTGGATCGGCCTGAGCCGCACGGCGCTGCAAGTCTCCGCGGCGGCGGTGAATGCGCATTTGCGGGTGGACTCCTCCAGCTGCTGGGCCCTGGCCTTGCCTCTTCATCACGTCGGCGGCTTCGGCGTGGCGGCGCGGACTTGGCAGGCGAAGTGCCGGATCGAATGCTATCGCGGCAAGTGGGATGCCGCGGCCTTCACCGCGTGGCTGGGTGAATGCGGCGGCACGCATCTCTCTCTGGTGCCCACCCAGGTACATGACCTTGTCGCTACGGGCTTGCGCGCACCGGAGAGTCTGCGCGCGATCGTGGTGGGTGGCGGCATCTTGTCGGAAGCGACGGGTCGCGCCGCACGCGCCCTCGGCTGGCCGGTTCTTGCAAGCTATGGCATGACCGAGGCCGGATCGCAGATCGCCACGCAGTCCCTTGAACTACTGGATCAACCGTATGTTACCACACCGCTCCAGCTTCTTCCCTGCTGGGATGCACGCACGGATGAAGACGGAAGAATCCTCATCCATGGCGCGGCACTCTTCAACGGCATCTTGCGGGCGGAGGCAACGGGCTGGAAGTACGAGGAACATCGTAGCGAGTGGTTCGCCTCTTCCGACCTTGGCCGCGTGGAGGGTCGCATGCTCTCCATCGCCGGCCGGGCGGACATGCTGGTGAAGATCCTCGGCGAATTGGTCGACCCCGTGGCGGTGGAGGCGGAGCTGCTGGCATTGGCCGGAGCCATGCCCGGGACTGCCGTGGTCGTGGCGGTCCCCGACGAGCGGATGGGCCACAAACTCGTGCTGGTTCACGAAACTGTCACCAGTCCTTGGGAAGAGGTCTTGCGGTGCTACCATGAGGCTTGCGCCGGGTTCCGGAGGGTTGCGGCGGTGATTGAGATTAAGACGATTCCGAAGAGCGCGCTGGGAAAACCGCGGCGCGCGGAGATGTCGCGATTCGCGGCGGAAAGAGTGATTTAAGATTGCCTTTTTAATTTCGGATCGGGATAGTTCAGGAGTCTTGAATTCTAAGACCTTTCCAAATGCCGCCGCGTGGCGGATTGACGGAGCCCGGTGGCGGACCGGTTCTCTGTTCCCCAGTGATCCGCCGCTAACCTAGCCACACCCACCCCTGCCCCATGATCCACCGTGCCGAGGACGTCCAAGCCCGACTTTTCGAAATCCAACAAGGTGGAGGAAGCGGCCGAAAGTCCAGCGGAACGGGGAAGAAGGCGCACCCGACTGACTTCGGGTTGCGTGCCCCGAACCAAGCCGTGAAGAACTTCGTGCTGGATACGAACGTGCTGCTGCACGATCCGGCCTGCCTCTCCCGCTTCACGGATAATCACATCTGCATACCCGTGGATGTGCTCGCGGAGCTTGACCGCTTCAAGACCGAGCAAAGCGAGCGCGGCGCGAATGCCCGCAAGATCCACCGCATGCTCACGGAGATGTTTTCCTGTGCGCGCAAGGTGACCAGCGGCGTGCCGACCGATGGCGGCGGCAGCATCCGCCTGGTGATCTATGATCCCGCGCTGTGCATGAAGAATAGCGACATGCTCACGCGCTTTCACCGGATCTTCCCGGACAAGGAGCGTGTGGATCACCGCATCCTCGCCTGCACGCTGCTGCTGATGACCCACAACCAGGCGCCGGTGGTGCTGGTGACGAAGGATCTGAACATGCAGCTCAAGGCCCGCTCCGTGGGCATCGACTGCCAGGACTATCTCAATGACAAGGTCGATCCACGCGAGGTATCGAGCTACGATGTTCGTCGTATTGAGGTCGATCCCTCGGACCTGCAGCGCTTCGCGAGCAGCGGTGAGCTGGCGGTGGACAAGGAGTTTCCCGAGATCACGGTGAATGAGTATGTGCTACTCGCCTCCGGTGAGAAGCAGACCATGCCAGCACGCATGGCGGCCGATGGTCGCTTGGTCCGCCTGCAAGTCCCGGAAGCACTGAAGATTCAGGACGGCACCGCGCTCAAGCCGATGAACCTGGGCCAGCGTTGCCTGATCGATGCCCTGCTCAATCCGGACATCTCGCTGGTGACCTGCTTCGGCCAGGCCGGCACGGGCAAGACCCTGATCGCCGTGGCGGCCGGTCTGCACGAGATGTTCAACCGCCGCTACAATGGCCTGACCGTGAGCCGCCCGGTGGTGGCCATGGGCGACCAGCTCGGCTTCCTGCCCGGCACCCTGGACGAGAAGATGCGCCCCTGGCTGCAACCGATCCACGACGCGCTGGACCTGCTGATGCGCCCGGCCACACCGCTCGGCCCGCGCCGCAAGCAGGCCAAGAAGGAAGACGGCCAAGGCGGTGGTGGTCCGGCCAAGAAGCCTTGGGAGCACCTGATGGAGCAGGGGATCATCGAGGTGGAAGCGCTGTGCTACATCCGCGGCCGCTCGATCCCGAACCGGTTCTTCGTGCTGGATGAGGCGCAGCAGCTCACCCCGCAGGAGGCCAAGACCGTGGTGACCCGCATGTCCCGTGGCTCGAAGCTGGTTCTGGTGGGCGATCCTGCGCAGATCGACAATCCCTATGTGGACAGCCGCAGCAACGGCTTGGTCTACACCAAGAACCGCCTGAAGGGCCTGCCCTTCGTCGCCCACGTCTCCCTCAGCCGCGGCGAGCGCTCCGAGCTGGCCGACGCCGGCGCGCAGCTGATGTAAGGCAAAATTCTAAATCTCAAATTCCAAGGTCCAAGTTTGAGACTTGGAACTTCGGGCCGCGAATATCGAGGCGTGGCGGAGGCACTTCAGGGTGTCTCCACCACGCCTCTTCCTTGGAATTTAGAGTTTGGACCTTGGAATTTCGGGCTCCGCTGCGGGTTCGCCACCGAGCCCTCATTGACAGCCGGAGGTCGCCGTTCTTTACTCATCGCGATGTTGCGTTGGTTGCGCGCTTGTCTGCTGCTGGTGGTGGCTCCGGTCTTGATGTCCGGCTGCGGTATGTCCACGGCGGGCAATGGCTGGCGGGACGCCCTGGTGGCCCAGACGGCGCAGCTCGGCTACCGGAACTGGATCGTGATCGCGGAGGCTTCCTTCCCGGCTCACAGCCGCGCCGGCATCCGGCAAATCAATGCGGATGAGGAAGCTCCGGCCGTGGTGGACGAGGTGATCCGCACCCTGGAGCGCACCCAGCACGTGGTGCCGAATGTCTACGTGGCCCGCGAGCTCCGCTCGGTGGAGAACGATTACGCGCCGGGGATCGAGGATTTCCGCAAGCAGTTGCAGGGGGCCCTGCATGGCCACGAGACGACCGAACTGGAGCAGCAGTCGCTCATGACCCTGATGGAGGACGCCACCAAGAGCTTCGAGGTGCTGGTGATCCGCACCAATACCGCGCTGCCCTACACCAGCGTCTTCATGGAGCTCCAGCCCGGCTATTGGAATGGCGATTCCGAGGACCGCCTGCGCGACCGCATGGAGCGCCAGCGCATGGAAAAGCTCGCGCGCCCGCTCCAGTGAGCCCAAGCTATCGCCGCAAGCGATGAACAAGACCGATGAGATCCGCATCGAGCGGGAGTCCGCCTGGATCGGCGATGCCGTGCTGGCGCTTTTTGCCCGGAGCTGGGTGCTGCGCGAGCGTGGCACCATGGACGGTGAGTGGTTCACCCGCATGACCTCGAATGGCTTCCTCAGTGCCTTCGGCGCGCCCACCGCGGTGGAAGCGAAGATCGGCCGGATCTACCGCGAACAGGGGCTGGAAGCGGCTTTCGCGTGGATCGACGCGGAGTTCGTGCCGCTCTTCCGCAAGCAGATGGCCAAAAAGTAGTCCGCACAGTCCTCTGTGCGGACGAGTGGTCCCTGGCTGCTGGCCCATCTGGGTGCCTCGGATAGGTCTTATGGGCCTTATGGGACCTATCTACTTGAAGGCCCGTCCCTTCGTGAGGTAGCCCGCCAGCCCCAGCGCCACGAAGGCAATCACCGCCGAGACCCCGGCTAGCATCCAGACCCGGTCGTCATCTCCGGCGTGGAAGCTGCGGTAGATCGCCAGCGGCAGCGTTTCCGTTACGCCGGGGATCAAGCCTGCGACCATCATCGTCGCGCCGAACTCGCCGAGCGCCCGGGCAAAGCCCAGCACCAGCCCCGCCGCAATGCCGCGCCGTGCGAGGGGTACGCTCACCTTCGCAAAGACCTGCCAAGGCGTCTTCCCCAGCGTGGCCGCTGCCTCCTCCAAGTGCCGCGGCACTTCCTCAAAGGCGGTGCGGATGCAGCGCAGCAGCAGCGGAAAAGCCATCACCGCCAGCGCGATCACCACGGCCTTCCAGGTGAAGATGACCTCCACGCCCGCCTTCTCCAGCCAGGGCCCCAGCGGCCCGCGTCGGCCGAAGAGCTTCAGCAGCACCAAGCCGGTGACCACTGGTGGCAGGACCAGCGGCAGCATCACCAGCGTCTCGACCAGTGACTTCCCCGGCCAGTTCTTCCGCGCCAGCCACCAGCCGAGGGCCAAGCCGAAGGGCAGCGACACCACCACCGCCAGGGCGGACATGCCCACGGTGAAGAGGATCAGCCTGAAGTCGTCGGGTGACATGGTTCGCGGCGAGACAGTATGGCCTCCACCGGGGCAGGTCGGTCAATGGCTTCTTGAACTACGATAGGTGCCGTAGCAAGTAGCCGGAGGCCTTGGACTGCGTGCAACCCTGTTGCCGCTTTCGGCAGGCAACCCTGTTGCCGTGGGTGAGGTGGGCGGTCTCCCGATTACCGATGGGTGGCCATCCGAGTTGGCGTGGGGTTTTGATCCACCACTCAATTCCCCACAACCCCATCCTGGCAGTCCGGGGAAGCGAGCTATGGGGCCCGCCGCGGAGTGGGAGCTTCGGGGATTTCGCGGTGCAACCAAGCTCCCTCCTTTCCCCGGACGCCCACGGATGGTGATGTGCGACCGCACCCCGGCTGTTGGGCGCAGTGAAGGGTGATCGGGTGGATTGAGGGCTCACTCACGGCAACAGGGTTGCCTGCCGAAAGCGGCAACAGGGTTGCACGCAGTCCAAGGCGGCTGCGCCGCGGGTCACTCACTTCGCGGCCGCTGGCACTGGTGCGATGCCGAAGCCCCGCGCCTTGAAGATCTCCGTGGCCTTTGCGGAGTGCAGGAACTCCACGAACTTCTTCGCCTCCTCCGTATGCTTGCTCGCGGTGCAGACTGCCACCGGATAGATGATGGCCGGGACATCCGCGGTGGGCACGGTCCACGCGATCTTCGACTTCTTCGCCACCGCGGCGTCCGTCTTGTAAACGATCGCGGCATCCACGTTCCCGGACTCCACCGCGGCCAGGGCGGCACGCACGTTCTCACTCGGCACCGTCTTGGCCTGGAGCTTGTCCCATAGCCCGGCCTTGGTCAGCCAGGCTTTTGCATACACACCCGCAGGCACGGCAGCCGGATCCCCGATGGCGATGCGCTTCAAGCCATCGAGGTCCGCGGCCGAGCCGACTTTCGCGGAAGAGTCATTTGGAACCACCACCACCAGCGCATTGGTCAGCAGCGGCGCGGAGTCTTTCACCAGCTTCGCCTTCTCCACCTTGGTCATGTTCGCCTCGTCCGCGGAGATGAAGACATCGATTGGTGCGCCTTCCTCGATCTGGCGGGCCAGCACGTTGGAGGCCGCGAAGACCGGCGTGGCCTTGTTGCCGCCGGCTTCCTTGCCGTAAGCGGTGGCGATCTCGGTGACGGCTTCCGTCAGGCTGGCGGCGGCGGCCACGCGGATTTCATCGGCATGCGCGAGCAGGCCGGTGGCGAGGATGGCGAAGGAGCGGAGGATGGTCTTCATGGTGCGGGAGCGGTGGCGCGGGTCAGGATGATCTGCTTCACTTGGCGGATCCAGCGGGAGTGCCGCAGGTCATCGGCAGCTACTACCATGCGCGGGCCTTCGTGATCGTCCAGCGCCTTTCCATCCACTTGGTCGGCTAGGATGATGTTCTGCTTGTGGAAGGCGGGGTCGAGCTCTGCCAGCGAGAAGGCCACCTGGTAATTGTCCGTGGCCGTGAGCAGCAGCACGCGGTTCATCTCCCCGCCGCGCAGGGTCTCGCCCTGCGGCGCGCCGAGCAGCTTGAGGATCTCGCTCATTGCCACGCCGGAGTATTTCTTCTCCGTGCCGTCGCGCGCCTTGCCGGTGATCTCTGTGCGCGGGAGCTTGTCCCACTCGGCTTGATCGATGTCCTTCCAGGTCGTGCCATCGTGGACACGCAGGACGGGCTCGGCGAATGCGGGCGCGACCAGGCAAGGGATCGCGGTGAGGAAGAGGAAGTGCTTGGAATTCATGGCGAAGATCGACGAAGAGGCTGCGGCCGGGCTCGGAGAGGTGCAGGCGGATGAGCTGGGGCTAGGATATCGCCTCGATCCATGCTGGCCAAGCGCAGGGGGATGCGGCAAGACATTCGGCGGATGGAAGATTGGCGCCAGCATCCGGCGAATCTGGACTTCACCGCGCAGGCGAAGGTGGAGCTGCTGCAGACAATGCTGCGGATCCGGAGGTTCGATCAGACGGCGGTGAAATGCTGCTGCGAAGGAAAGATCGGTGGCTTCTTGCTCCAAAGCATCGGCCAGGAAGCGATCGCTGTGGCCGTTCGCTCCTTGATGGGACCGGATGACCACGCGCTGAGTGGACCTCGCGGAAGCAGCCATGCCATCGCTGCCGGAATGGAGATGGCTCCGATGATGGCGGAGCACTATGGCAAAACCGGTGGCTGCTCGAAGGGTAAAGGCGGCATGTTCTCGTTCTACGCGCCCGATAGGAATCACTGGGGCTGTTATGGCCTGGCCGCCGCGCATACGCCCTTGGCGGCAGGGCTGGCGTTTGCGCTCAAGCAGCGTGAGATCCCCGGTGTCGTGGTTTGCTTTCTCGGCGATGGCGCGGTGAACCAGGGAGTCTATCACGAGTCGCTGAACCTCGCGGGGCTCTTCGGGCTGCCTGTCGTGTATTTGATCGAAAACAATGGCTATGCGATGGGGACATCGGTAGCTCGATCATCGCGCTTCAAGGATTGCCTGGCCCGTCGTGCCGAGACTTACGACATCGATTGGGACAAGACTGGCGATGGCGATATGTATGAATTGCGCGCGCGGGTGTGGATGGCCTTGGAGCGGGCTCGCCGGCAGCAACGCCCCACGGTGCTTGAGGTGGATACCTACCGCTTCTTCGGGTTTCATATCGCTGACGCGAGCACCAAGAAATACAGGACGCCCGAGGAGATCGAGCACGCGAAGGAGACACGCGATCCGATCCGGCGCTGGAAAGAAGTTCTGATCCGCGAGGGCTTGGCCGACGAGGGGCAGTGTCATATCATGGATATGGCGGCAAAAGCAGAGGCGAAGGATGCGGCGAGATTCGCGGAGAGCAGTCCGCCGCCGCGGGTGGAAGACATCGTGCAGAACGTCTATTGGGAGTCCGACCACGATACGGCGGCCTCGCGGATCGGGCGGCATTTTTTTGGAGAGTAGAAGTAGTCCGCTCAGTCCTCTGAGCGGATGAACGGTCCAGATGCTTCGCCAGCGCCTGAACGCACAGGCTCGCGGAGGCCACTAGTCCGCTCAGAGGACTGAGCGGACTACCTCAGCGCCAGCCATCCGTAAAAGACGGTGAAAGTCAGGAAGAGCAGGGTGAGCAGGTGATAACCCACACGGAGCCACCACTTGGTGAGGAAGGGCTCCGCATCCATCACCCACTGCAGGCAGAGACGGAAGCCCCAGAACAGGGAATTCGCCACGCTGACCATCTGCGCCAGGCGGCTGTGTCCCGCGAGGTCATCCGCCGCCAGCAGGCTGAACAGGCCAAGCACGAGGATCGCGGCGGCGGTGTAGGCCCCGTAGATCCAATACATCTGGCGGTGGAGTTTCGGCAGCACGGCGAAGGCTTCCTTCCAGTTCAACTGCTGCGGCACCAGCGCCGAGGCGACGAGGATCGAGACTTGAAGGGCGCCGACGGCGCGGATCGCCAGCGGAAGAGGAATGTCAAAAGGCAAGTTCATGGAGGAAGTCGCAGAAAGGATTGATGATCCACAGGACGAAGGGCGGCGGGAAGAGCAGGGCGACGGTCAGCAGCAAGAGTCCTTGGGTGAAGAGAAGGCCACGCAGGCCTTTGCCTAGTCCTAGGCGCTTGCCTGTTTTCGAGCGCTCGAAGAGTGCGGCGAGGCCTTGCAGGATGAAGAACACCATCGGGCCGCCGTAGCCACCGCCCGCGGGCACAGTGATGGCCAGTTCGTGGATCACCCCACTGAAGATAAAACCCGCCATCAAGGCGGCTGTCCGGCCCCACTTGCGCAAGGCCGGCAGGAAGACCATGCGGTGCGTCAGATCACGGAAGGCGACATTCCAGCGCTTGCCCCAAAAGTCGGAAACAGAGGTCGCCATCGCCGGGCGATCCATCAGCGGCACCGCCTGGAAACCGCGACTGCGCCAGAAGCAACTCAGCAGATGGAAGCTGCCGAAGTGCAGGGAGAAGACCACGCCGACCATCGCGATCCAACCGGCGAACAAGGGCTCCCGAAAGAGCCGCGAGACAAAGAGCAAAGTAATTCCAATGCCCGTCTTGATCGCTGCGGCCATCCACTCCTCCTTCCTGGGCTTCTTAACCGCAGGCTGCGTGAGGAAGCCCCGCGCATCCATGCCCGGCCAGAGAAAGAGATAGGCCAGCTTGCGTCCCAAGGGTGCACCGCTCGCCTTCATCCCGCGGAAGCTCAGCGCCTTCAGCACCGTGAACATCACCACGGCGATGGCCCACATGAAGATCCAGCGGGGGATCTCTCCGGGCAACCACGGCACTGTTTCCACGACGCAGGCACTCTAACACGGCCACGCCGCGCGACCAAGCCCATAGGGCGCATTCACCGATTCTTCATCTCTTCTTTCAAGAGCTGGAGCATGCGGGCCAGCGCCGGATTGGTATCGCCCTTTCGCCATCCGGCACCTACCGACCACGTCGCATCCTTGTCCTTGATCGGATGCACGCGCATGCCGGGAAAGCGGCTGGTGCCCACCGATTCAGGGATGATCGCGATTCCCAGGCCCGCCTGCACCAGCGCCAGTGCGGTGGAGAATTCCAAGACCTGCTGCACCACCCTTGGGTGGAAGCCATGCTTCGCGCAGAGCCGCAGCATGTGGCTGAAGAAGCCCGGCGAGCGTTCTTCCGAAATGCTCACGAAGGGCCGGTCCCGGCAGTCCGCCAGCGAGGGCGCATCCGGCAGCGGCAGGGCGGGGGAGGAGACCAGCACCAGCCGGTCCTTCAGCACCGGCAGGATGCGGAACTCCGCCGGCGCCGGCATGCGCAGGAAGCCGAGATCGAGCTTCTCCTCGCGCAGCGCCTCCACCTGCTCCGCGGTCGACATGTCCCGCAGATCCACCGCGATCCCCGGCGCGATCTCACGCAGCCGCACGATCAGCCGCGGCACCAGCTCCAGAGTGTGGAAGCCGAAGCCGATCGAGAGGTGGCCGCTCTCGCCACGCGCCGCGCTGCCCGCCCGCTCCATCAGGCGCTCGAAGCTGGCGACCGTAGCCCGCGCTTCCTTCAGGAACTGGCGGCCGAAGCTGCTCAGCGCAGTGCCGTGCTTGCCACGCTCGAAAAGCGGGCTGCCCAGCTCGTCTTCCATCCGGTGGATCTGCTTGGTCAGCGCCGGCTGGCTCAGGTGCAGCAGCGCGGCGGCGCGACCGAAGTGCAATTGTTCGGCCAGCAGCACGAAGGATTTCAGCTCGCGGATGTCCATAGCGGGAGGTTATCACGGTCATGAAATCATGCCATTGGAAGAATCGGGCGGAATCGGGCAGGATCCCGCCATGCATCAGGAAGCCACCTTCGGCACCGCGCTGGCAAGCACCGCGGAGCAAGGCCGCAGCCGCCTCGCCGCCTCATTCCTCTTCCTCGTCAATGGCATCGGCTTCGGCACCTGGGCCGCTTTGATTCCATCCATCAAGCAGAAGTTCGCATTGACGGAATCCACGCTCGGCCTGGTCATGCTGACATTGGCGATGGGCGCGATGATTTCGATGTCGCTGATTGGCCGCGTCCTCGCGCGCTACGGCAGCCGCAAGGTCCTGCGCTGCCTGGCACCGGTCTACTGCATCGCGCTCGCCCTGATTCCGCTCGCGCCGAATCTTATTACACTCTTCGTGGTGGGTTTGATCTTCGGTGCTTTCAAGGGCTCCTTCGATGTCTCGGGAAACTCGCAGGCGATCACCATCCAAAGCCGTCGCAGCACGCCGATCATGTCGAACCTCCAGGCACTGTGGAGTCTTGGCGGCTTGGTCGCGGCTGGCACCGTTGGCATCGCGCTGCGGCAGGGCGCGGAGCCGGTGAAGATCACGCTTGGAGTTGCTACAGTGCTGCTCGTTGTCTCACTGGTTTTCAGCCCGCATCTTGCCGGAGGTGATGCCGCGGTGAGCAAGCCGCGCGGTGGTTTCAGTATGCCGGACATGCGCTTGGTGAAGATCGGCATCCTCGCCTTCCTCGTGCTCTTCGCGGAAGGGGTGATGATGGATTGGAGCTCCGAGTATGCGAAGAGCGTGTCCGGCGCGGCAGAGTGGCTCGCGCCCTTCGCCTTCGGCACCTTCTCGCTCTCCATGGCCACGGGCCGTCTCTTGGGTGATTGGGCGATCGCGCGTCACGGCGGGCTTAGTGTGCTGCGTGGCAGCGGTGTGTTGCTTTTCATCGGCCTGCTGCTGGTGGTCTCCGTGCACCTGTGGCCGGTCACCTTCCTCGGCTTGGCCTTCGCCGGACTCGGCCTGGCGAATCTCGTGCCGGTCATGCTCAGCGCCGCGAGCCGTGCTCACAAGCAGAGCGCGGCGCAGGGTGTGGCGACGGCTTCGGTCATCGGTTACTTCGGCTTCCTCGTCGGCCCGCCGGTCATCGGTGGCCTGAGCCATTGGGTTGGCTTGCCCGGGGCCTTCGTGCTGGTGATCGTCTTCGCGCTGCTGATCGCACTTCCCGGCCCTGCGATCCTGCGCTCCGCCTCTGGAGAGCGTTGAGGCTGACCGCGGCGGCACATCTGAACGCACCGAAGGGGCATCCTACCGTAGCCCCGGGCATCGCCCGGGGTTCGCAGCCGGAACGGCATTCGAGCCCTGCATGGGCGGGTTAATTCGGGAGGTGCAAATTGAAGGCAACGCGTGAATTGGCGGTGGATTGGTCGTATTGGGTCGCCCCCTCAGGCCTGCGAATAATGTGCGACCATAACCCCGGGCGATGCCCGGGGCTACGATAGGATGCCCCTTTGGGGCGCTAGAGATGAAGCGATTACGCAAGGCCATCGGCGGCACGGATGGCCTTCATCGGAAGATGCGATTGGCCCTGGCGGCGAATCGGGGGAATGATTGCGGTGAACCAAGCCTCTGGCCATCATGGAACTTTACCAGCTCCGCACCTTTCTCGCCGTCGCCGAAGAACAGAACCTGACCCGCGCGGCGGAGAAGCTCTTCGCCAGCCAGCCGGCGGTCAGCGCGCAGGTCAAGGCGCTGGAGGATGAAGTGGGCGTGCGCCTCTTCGACCGCGGCGCGAAGGGCATGAAGCTCACCCGCGCCGGTGAGGTGCTGCGCGAGCAGGCACGCCGGATCGTGGATGCCGCGCGCGATTTCAAGCACAGCGCGGACAGCCTGCGCGGCTCGGTCTCCGGTGAGCTTGTCTTCGGCCTCAACAACCGGCCCGAGATCCTGCGCCTGGTCGAGATCCTGCGCGCGGTCTCCGGGGAACATGCTGAGCTCTCGCTTGAGCTGGTGAATGCCAGCAGCGGCGTGATCCTGCAGGGCATCGAGGAAGGCGCGATCTCGATCGGTTTCTTCGAAGGCCCTTGCGAGTCCACGAAGGTCACCTGGCATGAGCTCGACCAGATCGAACTCTGCCTTGCCGCTCCGATCGCTTGGGCCAAGGAACTCACCAAGCCGGACTGGAAGCTCCTGGAGAGCAAGCCGTGGATCTTCACTTCGCCGGGTTGCTCATATCACAGGATCATCCGGCGGCTCACCGAGGAACAGGGCCTCCATCTTTCCCGCCGCTTCCAGGTAAACGAGTGCCTGACCGTGCTCAATCTCGTCGCGGAAGGTCTGGGCATGACGCTCACGTCTATCGGCCAGATCGAGGCGAACGGCTATCAGGACCGCGTCGTCGCCCTGCCCCATTTCCGCGCCACCGTGCCGCTGAACATCGGCTACCTGACCGCGAACGAAGCGGATCCCTCCATTTCCGCCGTGCGCGATCACGTCCTGCAAGTCTGGCAGCGCCCGATTGAAGCCGTGCTGCCACCGGAGCTCGTTCCCTTTCGCCCCGCCAAGTCCCAACGCCAACCCCGCTCACGCTCATGAACGTCTGCATTCCTGCCATCAAGCTGCCCGGCTCCCGTCCGCGGCAAGAGGCCGTGCGGGCACGCATCGGCTACGGCCAGATCTTCTCGCGCCTGTTAGAAGAAGCGGAAGTCCTGCGCTTCCGCGTGATCTCCGGCCACCTGTGGGTGACGCAGGAAGGCTCGCGCAAGGATCACCTGTTAGGGGCCGGCGACTTCGCGGCCTTCAGCGGTCCCGGCCGTTTGGTCGCGGAGGGAATCGAGGACGGCGCGCTGGTGGAGCTAGCGGAGTAGCTACAGGGGTGGAAGCTCCGCGAGGATCTTCTGCAAGCGCTCCAGCGTGCCGTGCGCGCGACACCAGTTCTCGATGTAGGCCATGTCGAGTGTCTCCGGTCCTTGCACGGCGAGAACATCCCGCGCGTCGTCGAGATCTTTGCTGCGGCCCCAGCGGACCTTTTGCACAAGCAGATCCTCCGCAGTGGGCAGCCAAGTTTGCCTGCCGAGCTGACCTGAGTTCATTCTCTTCCTTCGCGAGAATTGCTCTTGAACGAAGGGATCTCCGAATAACTCGAACAGCTCTACCTTCAGTCCTGTCTCGCCCTTTGGTGCCCCGATGTGCCGCCGCCCCCACGTCAGGGTGTCGAACTGCACTTGCGAGTCGAAAGAAACCTTCGACTCCAGACGCCGGATCACCCTTGTCACTCCATCGGAAGGCGCCAAGCTGAGCACAAAATCGACATCTTTGGTGGAGCGCGCGATTCCGTAGTAAGAGACAGCGAAAGCTCCAGTCATCATGTAGTCCACCTGCTCTTCCTCGCAAGCGGCGATGACGATGGCGGCCAGTTCCTCGACCTTCATGATGCGGAGGAAACGGAATAAAAGGGATGATCCTGCGCCCGGGCCAAGCGATCCATGCGGCGCCTCACCTCTGCCCAGACCTCAGTAGGCTCCGTCAGTCCGAGTTGCCACATCACGCCCTCTGCCATCCGCTCGAAGACTCCATTGGTCAGTTCCAAGGCTTCATCGAAGCGCTGCTCGTTGCTCATCCCCCGCGCGCGCAGCACCTTATCCCGATAAATCGCATCCTGAAGCTCCTTCAGGGCGGCGGGATTGTCGTGCGGGTTGTTCGGGGCGCTCATGCCGGATACAAACTAGCGGGAAGGGCTGCAGTCTGCAACCCTTGCCCGCTTTTGCACCGGACGAGGTGCTGTTCCCGCATTACTCGGCGGGGTAGTGGGTCGTCCGCTGGTGAGTCGTGGTCGATTCCCCAGTACTGAGATCGGTGGTGGATGTTGTGGTGTCCCGCGTGTGGCTGGTCACGGCATCCGGTGCGGGCGCTTCCTGATAGGTGCAGCTCGCAAAGGACGAGATGGCGGCGATCGCAATGATTCCAAGGATGGTTTTCATAATGGTGGTTTGGTTAGGTGAGAGGGATGGATGAGGCCTAGGGTCGGGTCGTCTCGTCGACGATCACGCGGCGAGAGCCGATACGGGCGGCACCGATAAAGGTGAGGCCGAGAATCACCGTGGCACCGACGCCGACCCAGAGGGGATCGAAGAACATCGAGCCGACATAACAGGCAGCGCCGAGAAGAAGCAGGCAGCCGAGGATGTAGAAGAACATTCGCATAGCGAGTATTCCCCAAGCATCGCCGGTGCCGGTTGGCGTCATGACGCTTGGAAGGTCACTGAAACGATTGGATGCCAGCGCGTTAGAATGGTCGCGCCAGATTGCGTGAACATCACTCCGCCTGCGCATGTCGCACGGTCGCAAAAGTGCTGACCGTGCAATTGGCAAGGGAAAGCCGCCGCTAATGGAGAAGCTTCTCGTAGCCGGCTTTCTCGTCGGCATCGAGGTCCGCATTCTGGATCGCGAGGCGGACTGCCTCGGCATCGTTGGCGTTCCAGTTGCGGATCGTTTGCTGCATGATCTCGGTGCGCTTGGCGGGGTCTTGCACGGAGAGTCCCCAGGAGAAGGCGGTGGCCGGATCGCTTTGCATCACGTTCTGCACCAGCGGTTGGATCGCGGCGTCCTTCACGCCGCCATCCGGCAGGCTGGTGATCCAGTCCGCTGCGGCCGCGGGATCGTAGTTGCACCAGTTCATGACCAGCGAGGTGGCACCCTGTTCTGCAGCGGTACCCGAGGGCAAGCCCGCGACCCACGCTGCCGCTTGCTTTGGATCACGGCCCGCCCACTCCGTCGCCAGACTCGCGGTGGCGGATTGCAGGGCCGCTCCCGAGTTCTTGCCCGGGTTCTGCAAGAGATCCTGCAACTGCGCCGCTGCCGCCAGCGGATCGTTCTTCGCCCGGGCCGGCAAGATCGTGGCGAGTGCCGCGATCTGTTCATCCCCGGACAGCGATGCCGCCCAGCGCAGCGCTGCTTCCGCATCCGTGGCGCCCCATGTCTCCGCCAGCGCGGTCACGGCCTGCTGGCGGCCGTTCGCGTCGCTCATCGATTCCACCTGCTTCACCGCGCTCTGCGGCGAGAGATACGCGAGCTGCTGGATCGCCGTGCGCACCGCTTGGCTGCGCTCGCTCGACGACGTGAGGGTGTTCGCGAACTCCAGCGCCCGCTCCGGATTGTCACGTGCGAGAGACCACATGAAGGTCGAGACCTTGTCCTCGCCGCGCAGCGAGGGCGGGATCGAGTTGAAGAGCTTGATCGCGCCCTCCGGATCGTCCGCCACCATCGCGCCCGCGAGATTACCGGCCAGGATCGAGCGCTCCACGCCCTCGAACTTGGCAAGCGTGGCCTCCACCTGGGACGGGGCCTGCCAGCGCAGGCTCCACGACAGGTTCTCCAGCGCACTGCTGCGGGCATTGCCCTTCGGCATGGCCAGCACCACCTTGCAGGTCTCCCCGGGATCGCTGTAGTCCATGCGCTGGACGATCGCCGCCATGGCATCTTCCCGTTCGGCGGGCTTGCCCATCGCGCTTGCGGCAGCGAGCGCCCCGGGCAGATCGCGGTCCGACCAAGTCTCCATCACCGTCGCGATGAGCTGGCCCCGCAGGTGGGCGGGCATGCCGTCGATCTTTGTCAGCGCGCCCGCCGGATCATCGCTCGCCATGCGGCGGCAGGCCGCGCGGAAGGCGCAGTTCTTCATGTCCAGGTCTGTGGCGGATTGGGCCCAGGCCAGCACTGCTTCCGGATCCTTGGAAGCCCACACACTGAAAACACCCTCGCTGTTCCAGAAGCTGTCGCGATTCGCGGGAGAGACCTTGGACAGCGCGGCGACGGCCTCCTCCGGCGAGCTGGTAGCCACTTGCTCTAACAGCATCATCCGCATGTAGCCAGGCAGCTCCTTGCTCCCTTCCAGCAGCTTCAGGCCTGCCGCGGGATCACTGCGCATGAGGGCTTGGGCCACGGCACCGAGCGCATTGGAACGCTCTGCCATTCCTGACAACTCCTTGGCACGAGCCACCGCATCCTCCGGGTTCCTCTCCGCCAGCGCGCGGAACAGCGAGTCATCCGCCAAGCCGCGGAAGCTCTTGGACGGTGAATTACGGACGAAGGACATCGCGCCCTCCGGGTCGGCACTCGTCCACGAAGACATGATCGAGTTGAGCAACTGCATCTGCGCGAAGTCGTAGCCGGGGTGCGTGCGGAAGTGCTCGCGCATCTCCGCTGCCAGGCTGGCGAGCTGTTCCGGGGGCACGTTCTCCAAGGCGAGGGTTACGCGCGCCTCGGTGATTCTCGCGGGGCCGGACTTCATCAGCGCGCGCAAGTCTTCAAGAGTGGTGCCGGCTTGGATCAGGCGCTCGCTGCCGCCCTTGCCCTCCCGCCCCGTGCTGCGGGTGGCTGCAGTGCTTTCCGCGGCGGTGGCCTGGCCGCCGCCCTGCATCGAGCGACCGATCAGCAGGCCGCCTGCTCCGCCTAACAGAAGTGCGATGACGGGCAGGGCGAGCTTTTGCATAAGTCCAGAAATGCCGGAGCCCGGATTTTGCGCCAGTGGAATCCGGGTTCCCGGTTCGCCTTCACGGTTATTTCACCGAAGAGGCTGCCATTTTGCGTGCATCGCCAGCCTTGCAGGACCGGGCAATTCATGGATTGCTCCCTTGACCCGCGACCCGGAATGAGTTCATCTGAACATGTGCCAGCTGCACCGGCCAAGCCGCTGACCCAGACCCCGCTCGAAGCGCTGAAGAAGCACTTCGGGCACGGGGGCTTTCTGGACGGGCAGGACCAGGTGATCGAGGCGGTCACCTCCGGGCGCGATGGCCTGGTGGTCATGCCCACCGGCGGCGGCAAGTCGCTGTGCTACCAGCTGCCCGCGCTGTGCTTCGAGGGCGTGACGCTGGTGGTCTCGCCCTTGATCGCGCTGATGAAGGACCAGGTGGACGCGTTGCTGGGGAAGGGGATTCCCGCCACGCTGATCAACTCCACCGTGCCCTGGGAGCAGCAGAAGGAGCGGCTGGATGGCATGCGCACGGGCAAGTACAAGCTCGTCTACGTCGCGCCGGAGCGCTTCCGCGCGGAGTCTTTCCTGAATGCGCTGAAGGGCGTGGAGGTCTCGCTCTTCGCGGTGGATGAAGCGCACTGCCTGAGCCAGTGGGGCCACGATTTCCGCCCGGACTACATGCGCCTGGGCAAGGCGCTCGACAAGATCGGCCGGCCGCAGTGCGTGGCGCTCACCGCCACCGCCACGCCGGTGGTGCGGCAGGACATCATGGACGTGCTGAAGCTGCGCGATCCCTTCGAGGTGGTCAGCGGATTCGCCCGGCCGAACCTTTCGCTGGCCATCAGCCAGGTGGAGAAGAAGCAGCAGAAGTACGACCGCATCCGCGATATCCTGCAGGCCCACAAGACCGGCATCGTCTACTGCGCCACGCGCAAGAAAGTGGAGGAAGTTGCGGAGATCCTTGCCTCCTGGCGCATCCGCTCGATTGCCTATCACGGTGGAATGAGTGACCGCGAGCGGGAGGAGGCGCAGAACATCTTCCTGCGCCGGGAGGCGGACGTGGCGGTGGCCACAAATGCCTTCGGCATGGGCATCGACCGCTCGGACGTGCGATTCGTGATCCACTTCGAGGTGCCGGGCAGCATCGAGGCCTACTATCAGGAAGCCGGACGCGCCGGGCGCGATGGAGAGGCGGCGCACTGCGAGCTGCTTTTCAACTACGCGGACACGCGGACGCAGGAGTTCTTCATCGAGGGTGCGAACCCCGGTGCCTCCGTGATCCGGCAGGTCTATCAGTATCTGCTGAACCAGGCGGACAAGGACTACGAGATTCATCGTAGCATCGATGACATCACCGAAGGGTCCGACGCGAAGAACTCGATGGCTGTAAGTAGCGCCTTGGCGGCCTTGGGCCGCGCGGGCTACATCGAGCGCTTCGATGTCCCCGGCAAGCGCCAGCGCGGCACGCGGCTGAAGCGGCCGGATGTCTTCGCCCGCGCGCTAGAACTGGACGAGACCGCACTGGAGGAAAAGGATCGCCGCGACCGCGAGAAGCTGAAGGCGATGGTCGAACTCTGCTACGCGCGCGTCTGCCGCCAGCAGTGGATCCTGCAGTACTTCGGTGAGGACGATGCGGAACCCTGTGGCAACTGCGACATGTGCCGCGCCAATGGCAGCAACGAGCGTCGTGCTCCGACCGGGGAGGAAGACCTTGTGGTGCGCAAGGCCTTGAGCGGTGTGGCACGGATGTCACGCAAGACGGGCGAGGGCTGGGAGGGACGCTTCGGCCGTGGCAAGATCGTGCAGATGCTCTGCGGCAGCCGCTCGCAGGAGATTTTGGCTGGCGGCTTGGACAAGCTCAGCACCTATGGCCTGCTGAAGAGCCAAGGCACGGGGTATGTAAACTCGCTGATGAGATCGCTGCAGGATGCGAGCCTTCTGCGCGTGGAGCCGGGTGAGTTTCCGCTGATCACTCTAACAGACCGCGGCGAGGCGGTGATGCTGGGCAAGGGGAAGTATACCTTGGTCTGGCCCTCTGTGGTTCCGACCAGTGGCGCGGGTGAGCTGAAGGACATGGGTTTCGATGCCCGGCTCTACTCGTTGCTGCGCGACATCCGCCAGACCCTGGCGGACCGGGATAGCGTGCCGGCTTACGTGGTGTTTAGTAACAAGACCTTGGAAGCCTTGTGCCGCTACCGTCCGACGAATGTGGAGGAAGGCCTGGCCGTTCCTGGTATCGGCGAGGCTAAGGCGCAGCGGTATTTGCCGGCGTTCTTGCGGGTGCTGGCGGAATGGGGGAAGTGAGGACATTCTCCCGCGGCGCAGCCGCCTTGGACTGCGTGCAACCCTGTTGCCGCTTTCGGCAGGCAACCCTGTTGCCGTGAGTTAGGATGGCAGTCACCCGATTACCAACGGATGCCCACCCAAGCCGGCGTGAGATGCCGATTTCACCGTGGAGTCCCCGGTATCTAACAGTTCGGGGTGCCATCGGGCGGATGGAGGGCTCGTCCGAGGCAGCCGCCTCCCTGCGGGAAAGCGGTGGCGGGATCTGGCCCTTGCCCATCCGTTGATGAACTGCCTAGGTCTTAGCGCTGGAGGCGCGTTGGACATTAGCCGGTGGTGGAGGCCTTGCGGAACCACCGGATAGGCCGCCACACGGATTCCCGTCCCGGAGGGCCGGCGGAAAGGCCGCTTCTACGGGAGGTGTCGTACTTCCTTGCGTCTCCCCTTGTCGCGGCCACTCGAAGTGCTGGGCACACCTTGGTGCTTCCCGCATTTCCGTCGCCCCTGCCGGGGCTCAATGGTTTTTTTGCTGTGCTTACCGGTGGTTCCGCAAAGCCTCCACCACCGGCTAATGTGCGATGCGCCTCCAGCGCGAAGAACCGGCAATTCACCCGCGTGTGGACAAGGCAGGCCCTCGCATCTAACAGCGCGCCGCAAGCTCCGCGGACTGCCACGACGCGGTAGAGGGCGAATCACCCGTCCTGCGGGCTTCCGTGGCGTGGACTTATCGGTGGATGAATATCGCCCGTCGGCCGTCGGGCACAGTGAAGGGTTGTCGGGTGAATCCATGGCTTGCTCACGGCAACAGGGTTGCACGCAGTCCAAGGCGGCTGCGCCGCGGGAAAAGGAAGCCGCCCGGAGGTCTCCCCGGGCGGCTTTGGTTCAAGCTTTGGTTGGCTGGAGTTTCAGGGAATATCCACCCGCAGCCGCGCGAAGAGTTCCTTGTTCGCGGCCAGCGCCCGCGGGATGCGGACGACGACGCGGTCGATGCCAGCGCCGTAGAAGTCATCCGTCTCGTCGATCAACACGGGAGTCAGCGTCGGCTCGCCCGGTTCCGCGGTGGTCCAGGTGCTGAGGTTCGTGCTATACTCCACATACGGATCGTAGCCCGCAGCGTCGTCGGTACGGCGGAAGGTGAAGTCGAGGTAGGCGGGATCGCTGGTGCTCACGGTGGGCAGCAGCGCGGAGTCCGCGCCCGGGCCGTTCGGATTGCCACCGATCACGAATTCGATCCCGTTCGGGATGCCGTCGTTGTCGGAGTCCACGGCGGCACCCGCCCCCGGGATGCCGTTGGCGGCGGCCCAGGCCTGGTAGGGATCGCCGCTGGTGGTCACGTTCAGCATGCCGGTGCCGCTGAAGTGGTTGTCATCCTTGTTGGTGGCGGCGGAGGCGGTGGAGCCCCAGGTGCCCGCGATCTGCGGCACGCCGCCGATGATCAGCACCTTCACTGTGTCCGACAAGCCGTGCGGCAGGTCAAGCTTGGTGCCCGCCGTCGCGGCGATCGAGACCGTGGTGCTGTCGCCCAGGGTAGCGGTGCCCAGGCTCAGGACGCCTGCGCTGATGGTGGTATCCCCGGTGTATTGGACAACCGAGATCAGCCCCGCGAAGCCGCCGGTCTTGGCCAGCGGGAAGGCCCCGCTCACGGTGCCGGTCAGGTCCATCGCGGCGTTCGCGGCGTCGATGGTCGCGGCACCTTGCAGGACCACGTTGCCGGTCCAGGTGCCCTTGCCGCCGCCTTCGTTGTACAGGCTTGAGCCAGCTTCCAGGAAGACCGGGGTGGAAATACTACGGGTGCCGTAGGTGCCGGCCGCGGCACCGCTCTTCACACGCAGGGTGCCGGTCGCGCCGCCCCAGGCAGCGTCCGTGTTCTCGCCCCAGGACTTGCCCGCGGCGATCACGAAGTTCACCGGCGAGCCGCTGGCATTCGTGCGGAAGCCCACCGGCACGCTGCCCACCTTGGTGAGCGTGTGGCCATTGCCCGTGAGGATGGCGGTGCCGGCACCGTTGCCCACATCGAAGCGCCCGCTGTTGCCACCGATCGAGGCGTCAGCGCTCAGCGTCACGTTGCGGATCCCCGCGGTCTCCTGGATGCTGTTGGCCGCGGAGTTGGTGATCGCGCCCAAGCCGTCCGGCCCGTTGCCGGCGATGGTCCAGTCATAGTTCCGGCCCGCGTTCGCCGGGGTATTGCCCGCGAAGTCCACCTGCGCACCAGCGGCCACGGTGATGCCGGAGCTATTGCCCAGAGCCTCTGCATTGCCACCGAACTTCAGGCGGCCCCCGTTCACCGCCACCGGGCCGGTGAAGGTGCTGAGCGGCCCGCTCAGGGTCAGGGTGCCGCTGCCGCTCTTGGTCAGGCCGGTGCTGCCGCCGATGCCCGCGTTGGCAGCGGTCACCGTGTAGTCGGAGCTGTGGTTGAAGCTGACACTGCCCGGAAAGACGATGCCGACGATCGCCAGGGTCTTCACCGTGGCGGCCTCGGTGAAGCTTACGTTGTCCCCCGTGAAGAAGTTGGTGGCCGCGCCATTGTCGAAGTTCAGGTCCGCGTTCTGGGTCCAGTTCGCATTCGCGCTTCCAGTCCAGGTGAGCGTGCCGGGCGTGTAGTTCACCAGCACCCGCGAGTTCGCGCTATCATCGCTCACGCTGCCGCCGCGCAAGCCGGTCACCGTCAGGTTCGACACCGACCCGTTGAGGCTGCCATAGGTGAAGGCGGTGAAGGATGTTCCGGCGGACGGGGTTCCTACTACGTTGATCGTAGTAGGTCCGCTGCCGAGATTCACCAGGCCGCTCACGGCCAGGCTGCCCGGGGTGCTGCCGTTCACATACAGGTTCGAGGCACCGGTGGCGCCGCCGATGCTCAAGCTGCCGGCGATCGTGCCTTCGCCACCCAGCCCGGCATTGCTGGCCACGGTCACGGTTCCGCCCAGGCTGCTATTCAAGTTCAGCCGCCCGAAGGCCACGGCGACCGGACCGGTCATGCCGCTGCCGGAGCCGTTCAAGTTCAGCGTGCCACCGGACACACCGGCCAGGCCAAGCTCCAGCGCGGAGCTACCGGAGAGCGTCCCGTTGATCGCACCCGTGGAAGGAGTGTCCACGGTGATGCGGCTGTCCGCGGTCAAGCTCACAGAGCCGGTGACCGTGGCGGAGGATTCAAAGCGCAGCGCACCCAGCTTGTTGCCGCCGGTCGGCTCGGTCCAGCCGCTGCCCGCGATCTCGAAGGACTGGCCGAAGTTTCCGCCAGCGGCCAAGCAGGCCTGCGAGTTCGTGCCCGTCACGCGCACCGTCCCGCCCGCGCCGTAGGACGCCGTGTTCGAGGCGCGCAGGCGGCCGTTGTTGATGTAGGTGCCGCCGGTGTAGGTGTTCGCGATATTAGAAAGATTCAGGTGGTCGGGGCCGGTCTTCACCAGAGTCAGCGGCGTGGTGCCATTGAAGTCCTTCACCGCGATCGTATTGATCTGGTAGTCCGTGCTGCCGCCATTCGCCACCACCACGAGCTGGCCGGAAGAGGAGGTGACGAAGCCACCGCCCGTGCCGTTCTTCATCCAGTGGCTGTTGTTGTGGAAGATCAGGCCGCCCTTCGCGATGTCGAGCGTCGCACCGTTCGCGATCGCGAAGTCACGGGTCGTCTCCACAAAGCCGATCGACTGGCTCGCGTTCAGCGTGCTGTTTGCGGCATTGTCGTAGTAGTCGGAAGTGGCCGTGGCGGTTCCCAGGAGCGCGTTGCCGAGGATCTTCTCCCCATTGGGAATCTCGATCACGTTCGCGCCATCGTACTTCATGAAGCTCCAGCGCGTGTGAGCCCAGCCCGGGAGTGAGCCCGTCGCCGGTGTCGCACTGTTGATCGTGCCCAGGGGAATCGGGACGTTGTTGTTAGCGGAGTCGAACCACACCGTGTCACCGGCGGCGACATTGATGTTGGCGGTGGATGCGTCCACCACTTGCTCCGCGGCGTGCGCGGTGCTGGTGATCGCGGTCAGGAGGAGGGCAGCGCGGGTCAGGCGCGATTGGAGGAGCGGATGCAGGGATGTCATGGGTCTGGGGTCGGGTTCTGCGCGCCCTGAGAAGTGGCGCCGGGTTCTGTCAAAAATTGTGGCACAAGGCGGGTCGGGGCCTCGGGCATATCGGTCTTGGGCCGAAGTGACCGGGAGTCAAGCGGTATGCAAATGGGGATCAATCTCCTTTTGCGCGACACCCGCTTGGGTAGCAGGCGCGATTGAAACGGCTGGAGGGTGGGGCGGGCAGGTTGATGGTTGAAAGTTGATGGTTGATAGGAGCAGCCGCAGAGCCCCGGCGGTGAAAGTGAACGGCGATCGCCTTGCGGCTGTTTCCATCAACCATCAACTCCCAACCATCAACCTGCTAAAAGAAAGAGCCGTCCGGACCCCTCCGGACGGCTCTGAGCCCAATTTACCCAATAAAATATGGTAGCTTCATGCCTGCATGGATCAGGGGATGTTCACGAACAGGCGGCCGAAGAACTTGGCTCCGGTGCCCTGCAGTGCGCGCGGGACTTTCACGGTCACGCGGTCGATGCCGGCGCCGAAGAAGTCATTGTCGGTCGTGATCACCACCGGCGTGGCGGCCGGCTGGCCGTTCACCGCATCCGTCCAAGCGCCCGCTGCCAGCGCCGTGCTGTATTGCACGTGCGGGTTGTAGCTGGCGGACTCGTCGCTGCGGCGGAACACGATGGTCATGTAGGTCGCGTCCACGGTGACGGTCGGCAGCAGGGCGCTCGAGCTGGAGCCCGGGCCGCTCGGATCACCGCCGATCACGAACTCGATGCCGTTCGGGATGCCATCGTTGTCAGAATCCACATTGCTACCCGCCCCGGAGATGCCATTGGCAGCGGTCCACGAGCTGTAAGCATCGCCCGCGGCATTCGTGATCACCACCTGGCCGGCTTGGTAAGCCACCGAGTAGCCGGCAGGCAGACCCGTCACCGTGGCGAAGGTGCCGGTGAGCGTGCCGGTGTAGGTGAGGATCGGATAGGTCGCTTGCGTCGGGGCATTCAGCACGGTGATGGCGAGCGTGGAACCCGTGAGGTCCACATTGCCGGTCACGGCCAGGGTGTCCTTGTTCGCGCCGTCGATCTCGCACGCGTAGGTGCCGGCCAGGGTCGTGTTACCCGCGCCGAAGGTTCCGGCGGAAGCGCCCGGGGCGATGGTACCGGTGGCAGCCACGGCCAGCGGGCCGGCCACGGAGCCGGTGCCGCCCAGGGTGCCGGCGGACACGGTGGTGGTGCCGGTGTAGCTATTCGCGGCATTCAGCACCAGGGTGCCGGTGCCGGTCTTGGTCAGGCCGGCCACGGCGCTGCCATTGTCCGCGGAGGAGTTCAGCAGCTTGGTGGCCACCGTGAGGTCGGTGCCGGTGGTCACGTCCGCCACGTTGAAGGTGACGGTGCCGACGAGGTGCTCACCCCAGCCATTCGCCGAGGTGATGAGCGAGGCTGCGCTGCCGCCGGTGCTGACACCTCCCTTGAGCTCCCACGCCTGGTAACCGCCCGGTGCGCCGGTGCGGCTGTCGGTCAGGGTGCCGCCGTTCAGCGTGATCGGGCCGACCACGTTGTAGTTGTTCGTGGTGAGGGTGGCTCCCGGATTCACGACGATCGTCGGCAGGTTCGCGACTGCAGCGGTGCCGCCGTTGCCGAAGATGTTGTTGGTGCCGAAGGCCAGCGTGCCGCCATTCAGCGTGATGCTGCGCGTGCCCACCATGGCACCCAGACCGGAGCTGACGTTGACGACGCCCTGGCCGTTCAGGTTGACCGTGCCGCTTTCAATCGTGGCGTTGCCGCTGAAGGTGCTGCCGCCGGTGCCGATGTTCAGCACGCCTGCGCCCACCTTGCTGTAGGTGCCGGTGCCGGTCATGATGCCGTTCACCGCGAGCGTGCCCGCGCCGCCGATCTGGTTGCCGCTGCCGGTAAGCACCAGCTGCGAGATGGTGGCGGAAGCGGTGGCCAGCGTGCCAGCGCCGGTGATCGTCACCGTCGGCGGCGTGATGAAACCGGTGCCTGCCGCGGTGGTGGTCACGCTGCTCAGTGCACCGGAGGTCACACCCGCGGTGGCCGTGGCACCCGTGCCGCCGCCACCGGTGAAGCCCAGGGTGGGAGCCGCGGTGTAGCCGCTGCCCGCATCCACCACGCGCACGCCGGCCAGACCGCTGGAGAGCGTGCCGGCGGTGGTGAGGTTCGAGTTGGTGAGCAGGCCGCCGTTGTTGAGGGTCACCACTTCGTTGACCGTCACGCCGTTGATGTCCAGCGCTGCGCCGGAAGCCACGGTGGTGCCGGCCACGCTGGTGTTGCCGATCGCCGAGCCCCAGCCGAGGGCACGGTCCGAGCCGGCCTCGAAGGTGCCCGCGTTGATGTTGAACGCGCCGTTCGTGGTGTTCGTGCCGGTGGCACGCAGGGTGCCCGCACCCGCCTTGTTGGTCGCGCCCGCGCTGTTGTTGTTGATGACCCCGGAGATGATCAGGTCGGGAGCCGCGCTGCTGGTCACGTTTTCGACGTTCCAGTTGGTCGCGTTGACGTTGTTGACGGCGCTGGCGATCGTGGTCGGCGTGCTGCCGGTGACCAGCCAGGCATTGGCCGCGGTGGAGGAGCGGATCTCGCTGCTGCCGTTCACGGTGGCTCCGTTCAGGGTCAGCGTCTTGAAGTACTGCTCCTGGTTCACGGTCATCGTGCTCTGGTTGATCGTGAAGGACTCGGTCATCGTGCCGTTGTCCCCGCCGAAGGCGTGGGCGAAGCCGGCGGCGAGGATCATCGTCGCGCCCGGGTTCACGGTCACTTGGCCGGCACCTTCCATGCGGTTGCCGCCGAAGCCGCCGCCCTGTACGTTCAGGGTGCCGGCTTCCACCGTCAGGTTGGTCGGCAGCAGGGTGGCGCCTGCGCCCAGGGTCAGCGTGCCCGTACCCTTCTTGACCAGGGTGCCGCTGCTGCCAGCGGTGGCCGGGCGGGCGTAGGTCAAGGAACCGGAGCGGTTGATCTCGAGCGTGGTGCCATCGGCGATGGTGATCGAGCCGGTATCACCGATCCAGCCGGTGCTGCCACCGTTGCCCACGATCAGCTTGCCGGAGCCCAGCACCACGCTGCCGAACTTGTTGTCGTTGAGGATCGTCAGGTCACCGGTGCTGTTCTTGGTCAGCGAGGCCGAGCCAATCAGCGAGCCGGTGCCGGAGAAGGTGTAGCTCTTGGTGCCATCGATGGTCAGTGATCCAGGGATCAGGTTGCCGGTGATGGTGATATTGGAGGCGTTGTTGCCGGAGTCGTCGAAGGAGACGTTGTCGTACTGGAAGAACTTCTGGCCACCGAGGAAGTTGCCGGTGGAGTTCAGGTTCCAGGCATTGCCCCCGCCATCGCCGCCCCAGACCAGATTGCCCGGGGATGCGGAGCCGGTGACCTTGAGGTCGACCTCGCCGGGGAGGGAGACGGTATCGAGCGCGAAGCTCAGGCCGCGGACCTGCACGCTGTTGCTGAGTGTCGGCGTGCCGGTGAGGGTGCCGTTGTAGTACATCAGCGCGTGGGTGCCGGCGGTGGGCACAGCGGGGAAGAGCGGCGAGATGGTCGAGCCGGTCAGGTTCAGGCTGCCGAAGACGCTGACCAGGTCAGCCGCGCCGAGGCCGTCCACGCTGAGGTCCATTTGGACATTGCCGCTGAAGGCGGTGGTGGTCCCCACATCGCCGAAGCTGAGCGTGCCGGTCGGAATGGTGGCGGTGCCGGGCGAAACGTTGCCGGCGAGGCTGGACGAGCCGGCGGACAGGACGCCGGTACCCACCAGCGTGCTGCCGGCGGCCTGGCTGAAATTGCCGGTGAAGAGGTTCGCGGAACTCACCAGCAGGGTGCCCGCGCCGCTCAGGGTCAGATTGCCCGTGCCGTCCACGATGCCGCTGAGGGTGGTGGTGGCACCGCTGCTGATATCGAAGGCGGAGGTGGTGGCCGGGTTCAGCGTGAAGGGCGCGGACCAAGTGCCGCTGCCGGTGGCACGCAGGGTGCCGCCATTCAGGAAGACGCGGTCGCTGGTACTGGCGCTGGACACGCTGCCCGCCACTTCAGCCACGCCATTCGGCGAGAGGGTGAGCGTGTCGTTGTAGGTGGCGCTGTTGCCGTTGGCATCCACTAGGATCGCCGCGGTCTTCAGTGTGGCGAGGCCTGCGCCGCCGCCCACGGTCATGCTGGCCTGGCCGTCCCAGCCGATGTTGGTGGTGGTGATGGAGGCATCCAGGGTGCCGCCGGAGAGATTATACACGGAACCCGGCGTCACGCCGTTGTCCCAGTGGCCGATGCGGAAGCCGCTGCCGCCGGCCTCGATGGTGACGGTGCCGCCGCTCTGGTCGACCTTGCCGGCGCAGCCGCCGCCTTGGCCGATATCGAAGAAGCGGGTCACGCCGTTCGAGCCGGGCAGGAAGGACAGCACGCCGATCTCACCCGTGGCGCTGCTGGCCGGGGTGCTGGCCACCTGGAAGTTCGCGGCGCGGAAGTCTGCGCCCGCGCCGGCCACCAGGGTGCCGGAGTTCACGCGGATGGTGCCGTTCGCGGCGGTGGTGCCCAGGGTCGTGGTGCGGGTCACCGTGTCGAGCACGTCCTTGCCCTGCCAGATGAAGGTGGAAGCGCTGTTCGCGATCGTGATCGGCGTGTTCAGCGCGAAGGAGGAATCGAGCTGGTAGCGCAGGGTCGCGCCGCCGGTGGCATCGCCGATGGTGATGCCGGAGGTGTTCGCGACCAGGTTGGAGGTCTGCGTGCCATCGCCGATCTGGGTGGTGCCGCGCTGCAGGTTCAGCGCGCCGGTGAAGCCGGTGCCGCTGCCGGTGAGGATGGCGGCACCGGTATCCGTGCGGCGGAGTTCGCCGGAGCCGGAGAGCGTGCCGCTCAGGGTGCCGGTGGCGGCGCCGTAGCTGCGGATCACGCCGCCGGAGGCACCGATCGTGAGATTGCGGGCGATGGCCCCGGTGGCGCTGAAGACGAAGCCGCCGCCATTCAGGGTCACGCCGTTGGCCGCATTGCCCAGGCTCGAGCCGTAACCGACCACGCCGGAGCTGATGGTAACGTTGCCGGTGAAGTCATTCGTGCCGGTGAGGGCGAAGATGGTGTTCGAGCCGCCGCCAGTGTTGGAGGTGTCGCCGTTGACCGCCAGGTTCAGCGCGCCGTTGCCGGTGATGGTGGAGGTCCAGGTGAGGCTGCGGCCGGTGGTCCCGCCGAGCACCGCGCTATTGAAGACCGAGCCGCCGGTGATGTCGATCGAGCCGCCGGTGATCTGCACCAGGCCGACTTCCTCCAGCAGGATGGACGGGGTGGCGACGGTGCCGGTGAGGGTCACGGTCTTGGTGGCGGTGCCATCGGTGCCGGCGGAGAAGACGGCCGATTGGCCGTTGGTCCAGGCCACGGCCGCGGTGGCGCCGGTGGCGTCGGTGGACCAGTTGGTGCCGGTGTCCCAGGTGCCGCCCACATTGCCCGAGGCAGCGGTGGCACCGTTGGTGTCCCAGTAGAGGTTGGCCGCGCTGGAGGGCAGCATGGAAGCCGTGGCGGTCAGGAGGGCCGCGCGCAGAATCGAGGATCGGTTATGAAACATGTTTGTCGGGTTGAGGTCAGGAACCCGGGTAACATGCGCTCTAAAATCAATTTTTGAACTAAAATCTGATATATGAAGTAAATTGATCTACGGTGACGCGTCGCATTAGGCAATTTATGGCCATCAATGGTAAATACAGTGCTTTTCCGCCGCCGGGAAGAAGGTCGTTTTTGCGCGGAAAGGGTGTCGGACAGGTTTTTTAGCGGCACCTACCGCGGCGGGTAGACTGTCTGACAGGCCCAAAAAACGCGGCCCCGCACTGGAGGGATGCTCCAGGGCGGGGCCGATGTGGGGAGGGACTTGTTAGGGCGCTTCCTCGATGCGGTAGAAGGCCTTGCCAGCCGGTGGGCTAGGGTCGGACAGGGTCATGCTGGTGGCGGTGGGGATGAAGGGCTGGCCGACATTCGTGAAGCTGAGCAGGGTCTGGCTGCGGCGCAGGACGTAGGTCTTGGTCACATCCAGGTTCTGGAGCTGGATCTGGAAGGCCGCGCCATTGAAAGCGGCGGCGGCCACCTGGGGATCGCCGCTGACCGCGGGGATTTGGCGGACCATGAGGGCATTGTACTGGGCACCGGCCGGGCTCTGGATCTGTAGCACCTGCTGCGGGTGGGCGGCGGTGAAGCTGCCGGTGACGTATTGGCCGGGGAAGGAGGCTTCCTGGCCCGCTGCACCGGAGTCGAGGCTGACGGCGGGGCCGCCGGGTGTGCCGAGGCTGCGCAGGCGGTGCGGGAAGGCCGCACGGGTATCCGCGATCCAGAGCTGGACTTGGTAGCGCTGGCCGGGGACCAGGCCGGGGATCTCCAGGTAGGCCGCGCTATTCGACCAGCTGCCGGCATTCAGCAGGGTCTCGTAATTCGCATCGCGGCCGCGCTGCCAGGGATCGAAGCCGATCGTGCGGTCGCCGAGCGAGGGACCGGGCTGGAAGGTGGTGCCCAGCGCTTGCACGGTCACGGGGGCTACGCCGCCGGTCCAGGCGTGCACCAAGGTGCCCGCCGTGCGGAAGTCCGTGGTGAAGCCGGTGATGTTGGCAGGCTGGCTCCAGGTGATCGGCGTGAAGACCGGCAGGCTGTTCGCGCTCAGGGGATTGCTGCCGTGGGAGACTTCCACCGCGTCGGAGATGCCGTCGCCATCGCTGTCCGGCTTGAAGGGATTGCTGCCATGGACGAGCACTTCGGGGCCGTCGTTCAGGCCGTCCAGGTCGCTATCCGCGGCGTAGGGATTGGTCCCGGCCTGGGACTCGCCGGCATTGCTGAGGCCGTCGCCATCGGCATCCGCGCTGCCGTCCGCGGCGTTGTTGGGATTGAAGCCGAAGCGGGTCTCGTAGATGTCGAGCATGCCGTCGCCATCGCTGTCCGGCGGGTTGAGCTGGCCGAAGTACTCGACCTCCGCGAGCGCGTGCTGGCCGCCGCCAGTACTAGAGACATCGTAGCGGAGGTAGCGGAACTTCCGCGTGGGTGCGGGCAGGTCGAAGCGCAGCACCTGGTTGCGCGCGGTCCATAGGGTCTGCGCGGGATCGCTAGTCGCGTGGATCACGGTGAAGTTCACGCCATCGTTCGAGCCGGAGATCGACCACACGCGCGGGTCGCGCTCGGGCGTGTCGTTCGAGCTGGTGATCGTGAAGTGGGTGAGGCTCAGATCCGCGGGCATCTGCACGGTGAGCCACTGCGGCGCGGGATCGCAGCACCACTTGGCCTCGCCGCCGCCGACCTTGTTGTCGAAGACATCGAACGCGCCTTCCCCGGCATTCGCCGCATTCTGGAAGTAGGGCTCGCTCGAGCTGGTGATGGTGGTCCAGTTGAAGTTCGTGCCCGTGGCGGTGGCGTCGTTGCCATTGTTCTCCGGATCGGTGAGGTCGGAGCCTAGCAGCGCCGCGGTGCCCGTGCCGAGCACGGAGACGCGCGTGAGGAAGGGCGTGCTGGTGGAGTTGGTGGGGCTGCTGCCGTAGCGGATCTCCAGGCCGTCGTTGAAGCTGTCGCCATCGCTGTCGGCGTTGTTCGCCAGGGTGCCGTGGCTTGCTTCCCGTCCGTCTGCCAGGCCATCGCCATCGCTGTCCGGGTTGAGCGGGTTGGCATTCCGGGCGGCCTCCGCGGAGTCGGCCAGGCCGTCGCCATCGGTATCGCTGGCGGGGTTGTTGGGGTCGATATCCACGCCGTCGGCCACGCTGTCGTTGTCGCTGTCGGCATCGAGCGGGTTGGTGTTGCCGTTGATCTCGGTAAAGTCGCTGAGCCCGTCGGCATCGGTGTCCACCAGGAAGGGGCTGGTGTGGGAGATGTTGACCTCGTAGCCATCAATCACCTGGTCACCATCGCTGTCCGCGCTGCGCGGGTTGGTGCCCAGGTTGTACTCGGTGGCACCGCTCAGGCCGTCCTGGTCCAGGTCACCGGTGCCATCGGTGATGTTGTTCTTGTCCATGCCCTGCCAGTCCTCCCACCAGTCGGGGATGCCATCGCCATCGGAATCGCCGAGTGGCGAGATATCGCGCAGGATGTAGGCATTCAGGATGGTCTGGCCCTGTGCCACGCCGTGGCCGTAGATCAGCTTGGTCGGACCAGTGGCGGTGAAGCGGCCGATCACCGAACTGCTGGAGCCGTGGGTGAAGACCGCGGTCTCATTCCCCGCGCCGGCGGTCGAGCTGTCGCTCCACATCTGCGTGCGCCCGGAGCAGCAGCTGCGGTCGTCGGAGGTGAAGAGCTGGATCTGATAGATGCGGCCGGTCTGCAGGCCGGACAGCGTGAGGGCCTTCGGGTTCGCGCCGTCGAAGGCGAAGCCGTCCAGCACGGTGTCGAAGGCGGTGTCAAAGCCCGCGGGCTCGGCGAAGGCCTCGTTGCTGGTGCCGCCGATCTGCACGGTACCGGCCTTCGTGACATTGGCATTCGCCGTGTCATTCAGGGCGAAGTTGATGGTCTCGCCGCTGGCGGTGACGGCCTGCGCCGCGCCGGTGCCCCAGCGGCCCGCATGTACTAGGACTCCCGTACGATCGATGTTGGCCAGGCTGGTGACGCTGACCGGCGCGCCGGTCCAGGTGATCGCGGGATCGATCTCGTGGAAGCCGCCGGGATCGAGCGACTGGATCCAGCGCTCGACGATCTCCACGGTGTGGGTGTCCACGCGGCCCTTGCCCAGTGGTGGCATGGCGATGAGGTTGGTGGGGTGCGCGTTCATGCGCAGGAAGAGCGCGGACTCCTGCGGGTGCTCCGGCTTCACCACGTAGCCATCCGTCAGGCCCAGTGGGTCGATCAGCTTGCCGTAGACCAGGTCCTGCTGCGCCAGCGCCGTGGTCAGCCGCGCATCGAAGACCGCGCGGTTGCCGCTCGGCTGGTGGCAGTGCGAGCAATTCGCATCCAGATAGGAGCGCACGTAGTCCTCGTCCGCCACCGTGGGATCCCGGAAATCCGCGGAGGTGGTCACGTTCGCTAGATCCACCTCGGTGACGCTCTGCGGGATGAAGCCGATGCGGCTCAGCGTTTCGACTTGGTTCGCCTTGCGGCCGGTGGCGGGGTAGAACTGGTCGCGGTTGAGCTGACGGGTGCGGAAGCCCAGCACCGGGCCGGCGGTGTCGGTGTGGCAAGTATTGCACTGCTGGCGGGAGGGATAGAGATACTCTGCGTCGTGCCCGTCGAAGGAGATCGTCTCAGTGGCACCGGCTTCTAACAGATCGGCATCCGTCTGGTTGGCGCGCCACTTGTAGGTCACGCCGCCCCAACCGCCGTCCGTGCCGTGGATGAGCACGCGGGTTTCGAGGTGCGGGCCGCCGTTTGGCATGCGGAAGTGCTTCACGAACACGGTGCCGATCGGGAAGTTCCAGGTGCCGTTCGTGCTGTAGGTGATCAGCTCCGCGCTGCTGTTCGGCGTGCCGTCATTCGGGATCATCACCCAGCGGCTCTTGTCCGCGCCGGAGGACCACAGCGGCATGTTGATGTCGTATGGGATCATGCCCGCGGCGGGGACCAGGTTCGGGACATTCGTGAAGAGGCCCGTGGCCGAAAGCGTGGCAGGAAACTGATAGTCCGGCGGGCCGCTGGCCGTGGACTTGATGCGGGAGATCTGCGCGCCGCCGAGCTGGCCCGCGCCGAGCTGCAGCACCAGCAGTTCGCCCTGGCTGTCCTTCCCGAAGGAACAGATGCCGTTCCAGATGTTCCCGGAGCGGGCCTGGCCGATCTCTTCCACGGAGATCTTGGTCTTCGTCACCGTGTTGTAGGCCAGCGCGTAGATCCGCTGCGTGCCATTGTCGCCGAAGATGTACTTGCCCGTCAGCCCGGGAATCGCACTGCCGCGATAGACGTAGCCACCGATGATGCAGCTGCCGATGCCGTGGTCGTAGTCATGCACCGGTGCCTTCTCCGTGCCGATCAAGGGACTGGGTGGAGTGCGGAAGCCATTGGCCAGGCCCTCGCGGTAGTTCCACTGGAAGTTCAGGCCGGGCGCATCCACCACGTCCACCTCCTCACGCTGGCCGCCGCCGACATCGCCGATCCAGAACAAACCGGTGGTCGAGTCGAGCGTCAGGCGGTGCGGCTGGCGCAGGCCGATCGAGTAGAACTCTTCCAAGGTATTGCCGCCGGGGTCGACCCAGGGGTTATTACTGGGAATATAGTAGCCCTGGGTGAAGGAGCCGGAGCTGGTGCCGGCCAGATAATCGCCCGCCTCATTATGGCGCAGCTGTGGCAGTCCGCGGATGATCGGGTGGCTCACGCTGCCGCCCTGCATGTCCACGTCCAGTCGCCACATGCCGGAGCGGAAGCGCTCGTTCAGCTTTTGCGCATGCGGCGTGGAGCCGCCGTCCTGCGTGCCCTCATCGCCCACGGCCACGTAGAGGAAGCCATCCGGCCCGAAGCACAGGCCACTGCCATCGTGGCCCTTCACCACATCGAACTGGCTGATCATGATCAGCTCCGTGGCGGGATCGAACTGGCCGAGCGTGGGGTTCCAGGTGAAGCGCGCCACGCGGATCCAGTACGGCGCATTCGCCGATGGATCGTCGTTGGTATTATAAAAGTAGTAGGTGTAGAGGTAGTCCTTGCCCTCGCCCTTGCCGAAGCGCGGGTGGAAGACCGCAGACTGCATGCCGCCGTGCTTGGTGCCGAAGTTGTTGTTCTCCCAATTGTAGTACCAGACACGGTCGCGGATATCCAGGACCTGGGTGCGGGTGGTGGTAGCATCGTTGTCCGCCAGCTTGAAGACCCGGCCATCCAGCTCCGCGATCATCATCTGCCCGGGCTGCTCCGGCCATGGCTGCGCGACCATGGGGGACTCCCACTGCAAATTCGTGAAGGCGGGCTGCACGGCGATCCCCGCCGGTGCCTGCGACTGGCTGGGCAGCAGGCCGCCATTGAAGGCGAGCGCCGGCGCTGCCGCATCCAGCCCGCCCACGCCTTCATCGAAGGGGCGGAGGGAGGTGGCCGTGGGGCTCGGGAAATCCGCGGGCACCGCGCTGCCGGGGTCTACCCCCGCGCACCACTTCAGCGCGCGGACCAGCAAGGTCTGGAAGGCGGCGCAGCGCGCGCTGTCCGGCTGCGGCGGGTCCGCCATCACATGGCCGTAGCTGGAGGCATAGACGCGGCCGGCACCATACTGCACAGTCCACTCCATGGGGAACTGGAGCTGGGTCTCCGGATCCCGCGCGTAGGACAGGACTGTTAGATTGTCCGCAGGGCCGCGCGCATAACGATAGATCTCCACATCCGCGGCCATCCATGAAGCGGGGAGTCCGGCGTGGATCGGGTGATTGCCCACGCGCTTCACCTCCACATTCACGCGCGCGCCATGGCTGGTGCCGGGACCACTGCCGCTGGGCACGATCTGCTGGCTGCCGTCGTTGTTGATGAGGATCGCCTTCCCCTGGCTGGGATCGCGCCAGCCGAGGCCGATCATCTCATTGTAATCCGGCCATTCGGCGAAGGAGTTGTTCGCCTCGTGGTAGACCAGGAAGCCGCCGCCGCCGCTGACGTAGGCCTCGAAGGCATCCTGCACTTCCGCGGGCCAGGGTGGCTTGCCGCCCAGATTGTTGTAGCCGGACATCACCACGTCATACTTGGAGAAGTCCGGCCGCCACTTCGCCCAGGCGGGATCGCCCGCGGTGGAGGGGCTCACGGTGATATCGACATCGAAGGAACCATCCTTCGCGAGGATGGCGCGGACGATGTTCGCGCGGTGGCGCCAGTCGTGGTTGCTGACGCCTTCGACCATCAGGACCTTGATCGGGTCCGCGTTCGCAAAGGCTGCCAGGAGGGTCAGGCCGGCGGCTGCGAGGAAGAGATGCAGGGCTTTCATTCCGTGGTTCGGTTCAGGTGGGTTCTCAGGGGCAGGGGAAGCGGGCCGCGCCATGGGCTGGCGGGCCGCGATCCCGGCTCCGGCGAGGGGCCTGTCCAGAAGGCGCCGTCCGGTATCGGGGCGTGAGCGGAATCGAGAGTCGCTCTGGAGATGTGGGAGTGGGTCGGTGCGGCGGTATTCCCGCGTCGTATTTTCGTTAGAGTTTGAATTCGCTTTCGAGCGCCTTGAAGAGGATCTCGCGGGTCTGTGTCACGCCATGGAGCATGCGCGTGCCGCCCACGAGCAGCTTGGGCATCAGGTAATTCGTGCTCCCGGCATTCGTGGTGTTCACGCGCTTGTAGTCCTCCGCGTCCGCCTGGAGGATCTCATCGATCCACGGGTCGGAAAGGGCGTCCGCGGCGAGCGGCTTCTTCATCAGCGGCTTTACCGCTTCCATCGCCTGGGCCTGGTCCATGACCGGGCGGGCGAAGAGCGCGTGGTGCACGGCGGGGAAGCTTTCAGGATCCGTGCGCCAGCATGCGAGTGCGAGGCGCGCCAGCTCGCAGGCGTGCTCGTGGTTCGCGATGTGCGAGGGGACGTTCGGGTTGCAAGCGCGGTTGATGGGGCAGGGGAGAAGGATCACGCAGAGCTTGCCGGGGTGCTTGTCCATGAAGGCAGTGAGGTCCTCGTGGAGGTCGCGGCATGAATCGCAGGCGTAGTCGTAGTACTTCACCACCACGTTCGGAGCCTTCGCGTCACCGATGTGGGGCAGGGCATCGACGTTGTATTCCTTGGCGACGAGGAAGGTGACCTTGCGCCCTTCACCACGGGAATGGACCGGGCCGGTGGCAGCGGCGGGCGTTGAGGTTCCCGCGCCACCCGCTGGCGGTGCCGGTGCGGGAGTCGGCGTGTATACGACATTCGTTTCCGCGTGCGTGGCCGGTGCCGGGCCGTAAACTTGGCCGAGGATGAGGATGGCGATGGCCGCGAGGCCGCTCAGGATGCCGGGCAATAGGGCCCCGGAAACCGGCGGGCGTGACGCCGCTTGTGGCGCGGCATAGGGATCGGTCGCCCCCTTGGCCTTGGCGCCCGGATTATCCTTCGCAGGAGGCCCCCCTCCGGAAAGGGCCGGCCCGGCCAGCGGTGCCAGGCGCCACATGGAAGAGAAGATGAGACCGGCGCAAAGGAGGCCGATGATGTGCGCGCTCAAGCACCAGGGGCAGAAGTGCTTCAGGATCACTGCCTGCACGATGGCGAACCACACCGCCGCCGAGGCCAGGCTGGTGGCAATGGCGGCGAGCAAGGTCCGCTGCGGCTTGAAGGTGAGGACCAGCAGCGTGGCATAAAGCGCCAGCGACATCGCGGTGACCGGAATCAGGAACCACTGCGACCACTTCGAGCCCAGCACGTTCTCGCAGCCGGAGCCAGCCCCGCAGCCGACGAGATACGTGATCTTGCCAATGAGCTTCTGGAACAGGAGATAGCCGCTAAGAACAAGCCCGCAGGCGGAAAAGAAGCGCAGTGCCAGCATGTGGATTTCTTAGGCGGAAGAGGGGCGGGGGGAAAGGACAACCCTCCGGCTCCATGCGGAGCCGGAGGGTTGCTGGACAGGGTCGTTCCGGACCTGGACTTACGGAACGTCCTGAAGCCTGTAGAAGGACTTCACCGTGGGCGGCGCGGGATCGCTCACCACCTGGGTGGCGGCCGTGGCCGTGAAGGGCGCACCCACCGGGGCGAAGCTGCCGCCGGCCAGGTTCGTGCTACGCAGCAACTGGTAGTTCTTGCCCACCTCGAAGCCGGTCACCGTCATCTGGAAGGCGGCTCCGCTGAAGCCGGTGGCCGTGATGATCAGCGGCGCGGCGATGTCTTCCTGATAGACCGTCATCGCATTGAGCTGGTTCCCCGGCATCGACGCACTGTCCATGAAGATGAACTGCGTGGTATCGATGGCGGTGAAGGTGCCGGTCACCCATTGGCCGGGCTTGGCCGCCTCATTGCCGAAGGCACCGGCCTCTAGCGAGACCTGCTCGTCGCCCGCATTTCCGTAGCGGAATCTGCGGTCGGCGGTGCCACTGCGGGTATCCACCACCCACAGCTGCACGCGGTAGTCCTGGCCCACGGTGAGGCCGCTGATCTCCACGAAGCGGCCGCTGGCGCCATTGTAGGTGCCGCTGTTCAGCAGCGTCTCGTAGTCGGCATTCGCACCCGCGCGGGTGTAGGGATCGTAGCCCACGAAGCGGTCACCCAGGAACACGCCCGGGGTGAAGTTCACCACGCCGGGCACGTTGATCGCCGTGGCATTGCCGGTCCAGGCCGCCACAAAGTTCCCCGTCGTCTTGAAGTCGGACAGCAGGCCCGTGATGTTGGCAGGCGTGCCCCAATCGATCGGTGCGAAGGCCGGCAGGGCCGTGGTGTTGAGCGGATCACCACCGTGGGCCACCTCGTAGCCGTCCGGGATCTGGTCATTGTCCGTGTCCCGCACCACTGGATTGGTGTTGTGGGTATTGACTTCGGCACCGTCGGTTAGCCCGTCGTTGTCGGTGTCGTTGTCGTTCGGCAGGGTGTTCTGCTGGTATTCCTCCAGGTTGGTCAGGCCGTCGCTATCCGCGTCTCCATTGGCATCGGCAATGCCGTACTGGGCCTCGAAGTAGTCGGGCAGGCCATCGTTGTCGCTATCGATGTCGATGCCGAAGTACTCGATCTCCGCCAGCGCATGGTTGGCACCGCCGGTCGCCGTGACCGCGTAGCGGAACCAGGTGTAGAAGGGCGCGGGCGTGGCCAGGTCGAAGCGCACCGTCAGGTTCCGGGTATCTCCCCAGAAACGCGTGGTGGCATCGGTGTGGTTGACGATGTTGGTGAAGTTCACGCCGTCATTCGAGCCCTGGATCGACCACAGGCGCGGATCGCGGTCCGGCGAGTCGTTCGAGGATGTCAGGGTGAAGTGCGTGAGCTTGATGGCATAGGGCATCTGCACGGTGATGCTCTGCGGGGCCGGGTCGCAGCACCACTTGGCCTCGCCGCCGCCGGTCTTGTTGTCGAAGACGTTGAAGGCGCCTTCCGCCGTATTGAAGTCCGCCTTCGAGCTGGCGCTGATGGAGACCCAGTCGAAGCCGCTGCCGGCCAAGGTGCTGTCGTTGCCGTCGTTCTGGCGATCGGTGAAGTCGTGCTGCAGCAGGGTGCCGGCGATCGAAGCCATCATGCCATCCGGGCCGCTCTCCGCGGAGGTGGGATCGGAGCCGCGCTGGACTTCATACGAATCGCGGAAGAAGTCGTGGTCCGTATCGGCATCCTTCGGGTTGGTGGCGGGAGTGCCGGAGGGGGGATTCACTTCCTGCCCGTCCGTGAGTCCGTCGCCATCGGTATCCGCCTTGAAAGGATCGGTGAGGTAGGTGTTGATTTCCTGGCCATCGCTCAGGCCGTCATGGTCGGTGTCGGCGTCCTGCATGTCGGTGCCGGCTTGGAATTCCTGCAGGTTCGTCAAGCCATCGCCATCCTGGTCGGCCGCGGCATCGGCGGCATTGCTGTCGCTGAGGAAGCCGGGGAACTTCACCTCGAAGAGCTGCGGGATGCCGTCGCCGTCGCCATCGTTGTTGTTCTGCGAGCCGAAGTACTCGATCTCGCCGAGGGCATGCTGGGTGGTGCTGTTGGTACTATAAGCCTGGTAGCGGACGTACTTGTACGGCAGGGAATTCGAGGGCAGCTCGACCTTGATCACCTGGTTCCGCGCGGTCCAGATCTGGCCCGGCTGGAAGTCGAAGCGCGCGATCGGCGCGAAGTGGAGGTTGTCGTTCGAGCCCTGGATTTCCCAGACGCGCGGATCGCGGTCCGGCGAGTCATTGCTGGAGGTGATGGTGAATTGCTGCAGGGAGGTGTAGGCGGCGAACTGCACCGTCACATTCTGCGGTGCGGGATCGCAGCACCACTTGGCCTCGCCGCCGCCCGTCTTGTTGTCGAAGACGTTGCCGCCGCTGTTCTCCGTGGTGGAGCTGGGCGCGCCGCCCTGGGAAGAGCTGATGCTCACCCAGTTGAAGCCCGTCCCGGTGGCGTCATTGCTGTCGTTCTCCGGGTCGGTCAGGTCGAAGCCTAGCAGGTTGGCGGGAGTGGTGCCCAGGATGGTCAACTTGAGGCCGCCCGGGGTGCTGGTGTTGCTATTGAGCTGCGTGCCGGCCTGGGCCTCCCAGCGGTCGGGGAAGAGGTCGCCATCGCTATCGAGCGCGAGCGGGTTGCTGTGGTAGGTGTTGACCTCGGCACCATCGCTGAGCGTGTCGCCATCGGTGTCGGCCACGCGGGGATCGGTGAAGTAGGTGTTCACTTCCTGGCCGTCGCTCAGGCCGTCGCCATCCATGTCCGCGCCGTTCAAATTGAGCCGTTTGCGGTACTCCTGCAGGTTGCTCAGGCCATCGCCATCCTGGTCCAGCGCGGCATCCGCGGGGTTGGAGGCGTTGAGGAAAGGATAAGTGTTCTCGATGTGGTCGGGGATCTTGTCGCCATCCGTGTCCACGGACATGTCCACCAGGACATAGGCATTCACATAGTTCTGGGTCTGCGCCACGCCACGGACATAGATCGTCTGCGAGGTGGCATCCGCCGTGAAGCTGGCGATGGCATAGCTGCTGGAGCCCGCGGTGAAGGTAGCGGTCTCATTGCCCGCACCATCGGTCGCGCTGTCGCTGAGCTTCATGGTTCGCCCGCTGCAGCAGGAGCGGTCGTCCGAGACGAAGATCTGGAGGCGGTACGGCTTGCCCACCACTAGGCCGCCTACGCGCACGGTCTTCGGGTTGGCACCGTCCGGGCAGGCGCCGTCCATCACGTTTTGGAAAGCGGCATCCACCGTGCCGGTGGAAGTCCACACATCCGTGGCATAGAACTCCCCGCCGGAGGCGATGGCGCTGAGCGCGCCGATCGGATCGCCGGTGGTCATGTTCTCGAAGGTGACCGAGTCCCCGGCGATCGGCACGGTCAGGGGGCCGGCGCCATTACCGGTGCCCCAGGTGCCGGCATGATAGATCGTGGCTCCCGCGGGAACGATGATCGAGGCTTCGCTGAGGGTTTCCGTCGGGGGGGTGGTCCAGGTGACCGGGGCGGCGTGGGCTGTCGTGAGTACGACCAAAACGCCCCCTATCCGGGGTATCGTGGGTATCTTCATAATGTGGGTTTTTGTGGGCTTGTGTTGCTTATTGAGGGATTTCCCGGGCGTCAAGGTGCTTCCGCGCTGCCATGTAATGGCGTTGCTTGGTTTGACATGAAGAACGCGTTACTAATATCTCGGTAGGCCGCGCAATTGACTGGAAGTCATGCGATTGCCCACAGATGCCCTAACGGATCCTTTGTTAGGCCCTGCGTTACTGTCCCCGAAAGTGGGGACAGGGTAGGGACAAGGAAACGGGGCCATCTGGTCCCGTTCCGGTGCGCGGCGGGGATCGACAGAAGCGTGGCTTTGGGGAACTCTATCCGCCTCGTGAGAAGCTGTGGAAAAGGTCCTTGGCACGCATGGTTCCGGCTCACCGGGCTGGCCTTGCTTGCGCTGCTGTTAGGCGCTTGTTCCGCCAAGCCGAAGCTGAAGTCGGAAGTGCGGGTCTCCTGTAGCGATAGCAAGAGCGCCCTGCGCGCGAGCGGGGCGATCGCCCGGGCACTGGATGGCAAGGGCGTGAAGTATCAGAGCGACCTCACGGGCGCGGCGATCACCTTCGAGTTCGAGGGCACGGTGAAGGAGCAGGGGCTGGAGCAGCTGTTAGATGGCCTGCGGAGTTCCTGCGACGTGCGGGTGAAGGAAGAAGAGATCGCGCGCCCTTGAACCAAGGTAGCATCTCCCGCTGCCCGCGGGTGCTTGCTCCCGGATCGGCAAAATGGATAAACGGGGATTCAACCCGCGCCAAACCGAGCCATGAAGTATCTCAAGCCTTCCGTCCTCGTTACCCTCCTGGGCCTTTGCTTCCTGCCCTCCTGTTCCAACCAAGCACTGCAGGAGCGCGAGGATCGCCGCACCGAGCGGCACCAGAACATGCAGGACCGCCACGAGATCCGCACCGACGCCCGCCAGGAGCGCACGGATGCGTGGTATGACCGGCATATGAATTGAGGGCGGGTCCCGGTGGTTTGCGTCTTGGGGCTACGCTTCTTCGCGCTGGAGGCGCATCGGACATTAGCCGGTGGTGAAGCGATAGCGGAACCACCGGTTAGGCCGCTACAAGGATTGCCGTCCCGGAGGGCCGGCGGAAGGGCCGCTTCTACGAGGGATATCGTACTTCCCTGGTCTTCCCGGCACAGCGACTCCAGATGCCGGAAGCACCCCGGTGCTCGCGACGTTCATTTCCGGCGCCCCTGCCGGGGCGCAATAGTGTTACCGCGCTTACCGGTGGTTCCGCAAGGCCTCCACCCCCGGCTAATTTCCGACGCACCTCCGGTGCTAAGATAGGCCGGAGAATGCCTACCTCGCCAGCGCCCGCGTGATCTGCATCCACTCTTCTTCAAGCGGAGCATCTTTCGCCGGTGCTGGTTTCCCGGCACGGGAATACCAGTAGCAGGCATTCCCGTAGTCACCTTCCTCGCGGTGCAGCCAGGCGTGGATCCACGCACCAGCCGGATCGGGCAAGTCCTGGCACGCATCATGGGCGGCATCCCAGCGGCCGGCGCGGGCGAGCCAGAGGACCTTGAGGGTCTCGGAGATTCCGGCGGGCGGGGCGCTGTCCGTGGTGGCGGAGAGGGCGAGGGCTTCGGCGTCCATGCTCATAGGCGTTGTCGAAAGCCTCTGCCCCGCGATCCGCGCCATGGCAAGGCCGGGTTTCGGGAAATGACGTCACCATGGTGTCGGCGAAACGTCTGGCTATGCCGCTCCGGCTTGGCTTCGATCGTACTTCATGAAGTTGCGTATCTTGTCCCCCCTGCTGCCCGTCCTTGCCTTCGCCAGCCCGCTTGCTGCAGGAGAATTGCCGCTGCTGAGCAAGCAGCCCTGGCTGGGCAAATACATGGGCGCGGATACCCGCGACTTCCGCTTCTACGTGAAGGACAGCGGCGAGGCCGAGCTGCTGCCGGCCAAGGAGAAGGAGGGCTTCATGTCGGATAACTTCGCGATCCGCTTCGTGCCGCTGATCGAGGAGACCACGGCAGATGGCAAGGTGATCAGCAAGACCGTGGCCAAGGATGGCTGGGAAGCGGTGACGCCCGCCGCGATGGATCCGAAGAAGATCACCTACCGCGGCACCGCGGGGGATGCCAGCTTCGAGGTGAACATCGAGCTCGCCGGCGGGAAGATCACGGCCGGCGGTCGTCTGTTAGAGAAGGGCACGCTGAACAACCCGCGCTTCGTGCTGCGGGTGCAGGTGCCCTTCGTCTACAAGTATGAGAAGGACGCGGAGAAGCTGAAGGAGAAGATCAAGAAGGACCGCATGGAAGTCCTGCGCACGGATGGCAAGAAGTTGAAGCTGGAGCTCGACAAGCCCCTGGACGCGGAGACGCCCGAATACAGCGGTCCCGGGGTGACCCAGGCGCGGATCGAGATCGCGGGCTTCAATCACCGCATGGACGTGGGGACCACCCCGGGCGGAGTCTTCGAGCTGTGGAACAAGGAGGCGAAGGCGCTGGTGGAGGGATTCACCCTGGGCTGGAAGCATGACGCGGCGAAGGATCCAGAGGGGAAGGCACGCCTGAGCTTTGAGCTGAAGTGAGTTTCAGGGGGTGATCCCGCGGCGAATCGGGCGTCATCCCTGCTGCAAAAAGGTCCTATGGGTCCTATAAGACCTATTTGAAGCCAAGGCGGTGCCATCGCGTACGGGGCCGTCTGCCCCAGCCCAGTGCACCGGAGAGCACACCGGAGTACACTAACCCCACCTCCAGTACACCTGAGCGGCGCTTTTCCCGATTCCGGGCACTTTGGCTTGCCTAGGAGGGGCAATTTCAGCTACGCTTACGGCCGAAATTTTGCAAAAACCGGCGCGACGGCCCGCGAAATTCACTGCAATCCATTAATCAAATCATTGAAAATCAACGATCTAAAATTTTGTTTAGAGCTGTTTGATTTTAATTTGACGATCCGAGTGTACTTTGGTGTAGTTCACGGCACTTCAGCGGCACTTCCGCTTCCTGAATGTCCACCGCCCTCCACGAAAGTCACTTCGACTACAAGATGGACCCGAAATTCCGGGTCTCCATCCCAGTCGATTGGCGCCCGGAGGGGGAGGAAACGCCGATCCGCTTGCAGCTCTCGAAAGAACACGAGCTGTCGGTGATCAAGGTCTTCAGCGAAGCGGAGTTCGATAAGAAGTTCGAGGCAGTGGAGAAGAGCGATCTGACCCCTGCCAAGAAGCAACAGATCGTCGGTCATCTGCGGATGATGTCGAAGAAGGCCACCGTCAGCAGCCAAGGCAAGCTCACCGTCCCGAAGGACTGGAGCGAGAAGATCGGGCTGAAGGCGGACGGTCCGGTGATCCTCGCCGGCCGTGGCCCCTTCTACATGCTCTGCACCCAGGAGACCTTCGACAAGATCACCGACATCGAGCTTGGCATGGACGACGGCGACCTCGGCGTCCTCTGAGCCACCTAACAGTTTTCCAGCACTTTCACCCACCCCGACTAGAAGCGACAACATGCTGTTCGCCCATCCAACTCCGGCATCCGCACAAGGCGGGCCTGCGACACCCATCGCAGGATGCAGCCGGGTGTCGGGGTTGGGCTACATTTTCCCATCGGTTCGGACCGGCGCACTCGGGACAGCGCGCCTCTCCGGCCATATCCATACGGCTGTCCGTCCTGCGTTCCATGGCTGGTTGGCAGGACGGCGGCCGGAGGAGACTTTCCAGGCTGGGCGGAGAGGGTTTCTCGGGACAGGACCCTTTTCGCTTCTTGAACCGGTGATCCGCGCGGCTTCTGGCTGGTTGTCCGCGCGGGTCGCCGGCATCTCTCACTTTCCAGGCTCCCGTCAGTTTCAGTTTCAGTTTCAATTCAGTTCTGTGTGTTTTCCATACGGACGGACCGGCGCACTCGGGACAGCGCGCCCTTCCGTCCACTTCCATACGGCTGTCCGCTCCGCATTCCATGGCTGGTTGGCGGGGCGGCGGCCGGAATCTTTCCTGGCTGGGCGGAAGGGGTTTCTCGGGACAGTACCCCTTTCGCTTTTCAACTCGGCGGTTCGCGCGGCTTCTGGCTGGTTGTCTGCGCGAACCCCCGACACTTTCCATGCGGACGAACCGGCGTACTCGGGACAGCGCGCCTCTTCGTCCACTTCCAAAACGGCTGTCCGTTCCGCGTTCCATGGCTGGTTGGCGGAGCGGCGGCCGTTGGCAGATTTCCAAACCAACGAAGAGTCATCCTCATCCGAACCCGAAGCCTATCATCTCTCGGTCCTTCCCGCGGAAGTGAACGAGTGGATGCAGGCGGGAGAGGGGATGACCATCATCGACGGCACGCTGGGCGGCGGCGGTCACAGCGAGGCTCTCCTGAAGGCAGGGGCCACGGTGATCGGCGTTGACCGCGATCCGGAAGCACTGGCCTACGCGAGCAAGCGCCTCGCGAAGTACGGCGAGCGCTTCCGCACCTGGCAGGGCAATTTCGCAGATCTCCGGGACATCCCCGAGGTCCGGGGGGAATGCAAGCCTCACGGCTTGCTTTTGGACCTCGGGGTTTCCTCCCGGCAACTCGACGCCGCCGAGCGCGGCTTCTCCTTCAGAGGGACAGGGCCTCTCGATATGAGAATGGGGCCCGCCTGCCCCTTCGATGCCGCTCATGTCGTGAACACCTGGTCCGAATCAGAATTGATTCGGATTTTCCGCGAACTGGGTGAGGAGCCCCAGGCCAAGCGCATCGCCGCGGCGATCGTGAAGCGCCGCGCTTCTCAAAAATTCGAAACCACCACCGACCTCGCCGGCTGCATCGAAAAGACCATCGGCCGCCACGGCAAGATCCACCCCGCCACAAAGGCCTTCCAGGCCATCCGCATGGTGGTGAATGACGAACTCGGCTCCCTGCAGCGCGCGCTCGAAAATTCCGTCCATGTATTGAAGCCAGGGGGCAGACTCCTGGTCATCACTTTCCACTCACTAGAGGACCGCATGGTGAAGCAGTTCATGCAGCACCGCGCGAAGCCCTGGATCGACCGGCCGGACTGGCCGGCACCACGGCCGAATCCCGAATGGTGCTTCCGCCTTCCTGTTAGAAAAGCCATCGCCGCCGGCGAGCAAGAGATCCGAGTGAACCCCAGGGCCCGCAGTGCGAAACTGCGGGTCGCCGAGCTTCTGGACCCCAGCACCCCACGCCCATGAACCGACTCCGCTCCGAACCGAAGACCCACGTCTCCGTTTATGTCACGCTGCTCCTCGCCGCCCTGGTGATGGTCTACGGCGGGGTCACGTACGCCGTCTACAAGAACAAGCAGGTCCGCGTGGACCGCTTGATCGACGCCGCGGAGAAGCGCATCGAGGCCGATCGCACGAAGATCGCCATGGTGGAGGTTCGCATGGACGCGAAGCTCAGCCGCTACGCCTTGAAGGAAAGCCTGGTGCAGCTTGGCAGGAACAACCTGCTGTCGACCACACCCGAGCATGTGGAGGTGATCAAGCCGGGTGTCTCCGGGGAAAGGGTCGCGGCCATCCGCGAATAGGACGCATGACATGACGCGACGCTCCTTCCAATCCCGTTGTCTGGTGCTGTGCTCGGTCCTGGTGGCCGGGCTCAGCTTGCTTTCGGTGCGGCTGTTCCAGATCCAGGTCTGGGACCGCAAGCACGTGCCGGGAAAGGGCAATCCCATGGACCGGGCGGAGATCCTGCCCGGCCTGCGCGGGAACATCGTGGACCGCAATGACGAGGTGCTCGCCAAGAGCATGCCGGTCGGCTCGATCTATGCGGACGTCAAGCAGCTCTCCAGCCCGAAGGAGATGGCCACGGCGCTCGCCTTCGAGCGCGTGAGCCAGATGGAAGGCTGGGCCGCTCTGGACAGCGAGAAGCGCCGCAGCCGCGTGCGCGCGGCACGGATGGAAATCGTCGGCAGCGCGGAGGAAGCGCTCGATGAGGAGCAGGCGATGGTGATCATCGATACCGCGCTGGCCCGCTACGTGACCCTGCTGGCCCGCCCGCTGGGCATGAAGCGGGAAGAGCTGCGGAAGATCCTGATGGACGGGATGTACGACCACGACAAGGACGGCAAGCTCGTGCTCCGCACCAACGGTGAGTTCGTGATCGCGAAGAACCTGCCGGACGATGTGGTCCGCGGCGTGCAGGACATCATCGACAGCAACTGGCTCGAAGGCATCACGATCCGGAATTCCTACAAGCGCTTCTACACCTCCGAGACCCTGGCCACGCACGTGGTTGGTTTCACCGGCGAGGGCAAGGAGCTCGGGCCTACCGGCCGCCCCGCCTACCGCCAGATCGGCCAGTTCGGGATCGAGAAAGCTTTCGAGGAATACCTGGCCGGGCGCGATGGCTTCCGCACGGAGCGCCGCGATGTCTATGGCATGCGCATCCCGGGTGAATCCCAGGCGGTGGTGCCGCCGCGCTTCGGCCTGGATGTGCAGCTCACGCTGGACATGGGCATCCAGGCGATCGTGGAGGAAGAGCTGGATGCCGGCCTCAAGGAGTTCGGCAGCGGCCGCGGCTGCGCGATCGTGATGGACCCGAAGACCGGGGAAATCCTCGGCATGGCCAGCCGCCCGCACTTCAATAGCCTGAACCGCCTGGAGCACCTGGATGAGCCCTGCTTCGCCCTCCAGTCGATCTACGAGCCGGGTAGTACGATCAAGATCGTAGCTGTCTCCGGCGCGCTGAATGAGCGGCTGGTCACGCCGCAGACCATGCTGAACTGCATGAATGGCTTCTACCAGCAGGGCAAGGTGATCGTGAAGGATGAGCACCCGCAGGGCATGCTCACGGTTGAAGGCATCCTTGAGAAGTCGAACAACATCGGTGCCTACAAGCTCGGCTCCCAGTTGGGCATGGAGAAATTCTACGGCTACATGGACCGCTATGGCTACGGCCGGAAGACGGGTATCATGCTCAGCGGTGAGAGCCGTGGCATCGTGTTGAAGAGCGGCAACCCCATGGACTTCTCTCGCGCCACCTATGGCTACGCGCTGGCGGTGACCCCGCTGCAAGTGGCCACGGCCTACAGCGTGATCGCCTCCGACGGGAAGCGCCGCAAGCCGCACATCGTGAAGGCGATCACCACTCGCGAGGGCGAGACGGTGCAGAAATTCGAGCCCGAGGTGGTGGACGTGGTGCTGCGCCCGGAGACGGCGCGCGCCATGCGCAAGGCCCTGGAGAAGGTGACCGGCGAAGGCGGCACGGCCAAGCTGGGCCGCGTGGCCGGCTATCCCGTGGCGGGTAAGACCGGCACCGCCCGGCGCATCCTCAAGGGCCGCTACCAGCCGAACCACTACACCGTGTCCTTCGTCGGGATGCTGCCGGCGGAGGATCCCGCCTTCGTCTGCGTGGTGGTCGTGGATGACCCGCACGTCAGCGGCCATATTTTCGGCGGCACCATTGCCGCGCCGATCTTCTCGAAGATCGGGGCCCGCGTGGCCGCCCACATGAACCTTCCCCCGGTGGAGCCGGTGAAGGAAGGGAAGAACAAGATCGCTTCAACCCAGGAACCGTGATTCTCCGCGAGCTCATAGCTGCTCTTAACCGCCCGCTTGCCGCGGGTCCGCTCGACGTCGAGATCCACGCCGTCACCGCTGATTCGCGCCTGGCCGGCCCGGGCGTCGCCTTCGTGGCCATCCGCGGGACCCATCAGGACGGGCGCATGTTCATCCCCATGGCGCTGGAGAATGGTGCTGCCGCCATCTTTGCCGACTCGGGCCCGGAAACCGGTCACCCGGTGGATGTGCCCTACGTCCATGTGAATGACGCGCGCGTGGCACTGGCGGTGATGGCTGCCCTGCTGGCGGGCGAGCCTTCCAAGAAGCTCAAGTTGGCCGGCGTGACCGGCACCAACGGGAAGACCACCACTGCCTTCCTGCTGCATCACCTGATGAAGCGCAGCTGGCACCGCGCCGGCCTGCTCGGCACGGTGCTGTTAGATGATGGCGAGGAAGTGAAGCCCGCGAACCTGACCACGCCCGGTCCGGTGGAGCTGAATGGCCTGCTGGCCCGCATGGTGGACCACGGCTGCCGCGGTGCCGCCATGGAGGTGTCCTCGCAGGGCCTCGACCAAGCGCGCGTGCATGGCATCGCCTTCGATGCGGCGATCTTCACGAATCTCACCCAGGACCATCTCGATTACCACGGCACGATGGAGGCCTACGCCGCCGCCAAGTTCGCCTGGTTTGAGACCCTGGCCGCGGATCCGCTCGGCAAGAAGCCGGTGGCCGTGATCAATACCGACGACGGCTATGGCGAGAAACTGGTGGCGTTGCTGGGCACCACGCTGCCGATCATCCGCTACGGCTTCAATGTCCACTGCGACTTCCGCGCGAATAATCTCAAGCAGAGCGCGCGCGGCATGGAGTTCGAGCTGACCGCAAGGGGGAAGTCCTACTTGGTCCGAGCGCCGCTGATCGGACGTTTCAACGTTTACAATCTGCTTGGAGCCCTGGGTGCCGCCAGCGCGATGAAGATTTCCATGCGCGATGCGGTGGCCGCGGTGGCCGAGGCCCCGCAGGTGCCGGGTCGCATGGAGCACTGTGGCACTCGCGATGGCGTGAGCGTCTTCGTCGACTACGCGCACACGCCGGATGCGGTGGAGAATGCCTGCCGCACGCTCAAGGAGCTGAACCCCGCACGCCTCATCACGGTCTTTGGCTGTGGTGGCGATCGTGACAAGGCCAAGCGCCCGCTGATGGGCAAGGCCGCCGCGACCTACAGCGACGCCTGCATCATCACCTCCGATAACCCCCGTAGCGAAGACCCGGAGCAGATTCTCAAGGATATCGAGGCCGGTATGGGCGGCGCGCGCTACCGCAGCGTGGTCGATCGCGCGGAGGCGATCCGCATCGCGATCCATGCCGCGGGCAAGGGCGACATCGTCCTGATCGCGGGCAAGGGCCACGAGCCCTACCAGCAATTCGCCGACAAGACCATCGACTTCGACGACCGCCGCGAGGCGCGCCGCGCTCTGGCCGAACGCCCGGAAGACACTCCTCCCCCTCCCCGCAAGCGCTGATGATGCCGCTCGACGCCACTACCATTGCCAAGCAGACCGGAGGCGAACTCGCCGCCGGCCGCGGTGAGGTCGTGGCCACGGCGGCCTCCACGGACACGCGGACGATTCCCGCGGGTGCCGTGTTCTTCGCACTGCGCGGTGATCGCTTCGATGCGAATGACTTCGCCCCGCAGGCGCTGCAAGCGGGTGCGAACATCGTGGTGGTGGAACGCTGGGAAGGGGAGTGCCCGGAGCATGCCGCGGTGATCCGCGTGCCGGATAGCCTGGCCGCCTTGCAGCGTCTGGCCGCTTGGTATCGCCGCCGCCTGGACCTTCCCGTGCTGGGCATTACCGGCTCGAACGGGAAGACCAGCACGAAGGATTTCACCACGGCAGTAATGGCCCGCGCCTTTGATGTCTGCGCGAACCGCGGCAACCTGAACAACCACATCGGCCTGCCGCTGAGCATCCTGACTCTGGAAGAGCGGCATGAGGTTGGCATCTTCGAGATGGGCATGAACCATCCGGGGGAGATCGCGCCGCTTTGCGAGATCGCGAAGCCGAAGCTCGGGATCATCACCAACATCGGCAGCGCTCACATCGAGTTCATGGGCAGCCGCGAAGGCATCGCGGAAGAGAAGGGTGCGCTGGCACGCTCGCTGCCGGAAGATGGTGCGCTCTTCGTGCCCGCGGGCTGCGATTTCCTGGACTACTTCAAGAGCCGCACCCGTGCCCGCGTGATCGCCGTGGGGAATGGCCGCGGCCTGGTGCGCGCGGAGGAACTGCGGCAGGAAGAAGCCTTCGCCTGCTTCCAACTGGTGATCGAGGACAGCCGCGTGGAAGTCCGCCTGCCGGTTGCCGGCAAGCACATGGTGAACAACGCGCTACTGGCCGCAGGAGCCGGGTGGTTCCTCGGCATCGCGCCGGAGGAGATCGCCGCGGGCCTTTCGAGCGCGGTGCTGACCAGCGGACGCCTGCGCCGTTTCCGCTCGGCGGGCATCACGGTCATCGACGATACTTACAATTCCAATCCTGAGTCGGTGCTCGCCGCGCTCGATACCTTGGCGGAGACGCCGGTGGGCGAAGGCGGTACGCGCTATGCGATGCTCGGCCGCATGGGCGAGCTCGGCCCGCTGGCCCCACAGGCACACCTGGAAGCCGGGCAGCGCGCCGCGGAGCGCGGCTTCACCGTGGTGGCCGTGGGTGAGGGCTCGCAGGGCATCGCCGAAGGTGCCGGTGCCGCCGCCGAATTCATCCCTGACAAGGAACAGGCTGCCGCGTGGATCGCGGAGCGTGCCAAGCCGGGCGACGTGGTGCTCTTCAAGGGCAGCCGCAGCGTCGCCCTCGAGCGCGTGATGAACCAAGCCTTCCCCGCGCGGGACTAACAGAATCCAAATGCTCTACGCGATCTACGAATGGTGGAAGGCGGCCCTCGATGCCGAGGTGGCCCGCGGCGTGAAGGAGTGGGCGCACACCTTCTCCTTCCTGAACCTGCTGGGCTACATCACCTTCCGTGCCGCGATGGGCTGCCTGCTGTCCTTCGTGCTGAGCATCATTCTCGGGCCGCGGGTGATCCGCCGCTTGATCTCGCTGAAGGTGGGGCAGCCGATCCGCACCGCGGAGGAAGTGCACAAGTTGGCCGAGCTGCACGGCGGCAAGGTCGGCACACCGACCATGGGTGGCGTGCTGATCCTGGGCTCGGTGCTGATCTCGGTCTTTGTCTGCGGCCGTCCGCTCAATCCCTTCGTGGCCGTGTGCTCCTGCACCATGGCGGCGCTCGGCCTGCTTGGCTTCTGCGATGACTACACGAAGGTGAAGAAGAAGAACTCCGGTGGCGTGAGTGCACGCACCAAGCTCTTCTGGCAATTGGTGGTCGGCTTGGTCGCGGCCTGCTTCATCTATTTCAAGAAGGAGATCTCCGGCTTCCATGCGACGCCGGAGGAGATCCGCACGCACGCCGCGGGCTTCTGCCTTGGCAAGCAGGCGCTGGGAATCGGAGAGATCTGCTTCCCGCTCTACAAGGTCGGCGACGTCAAAACCCACATCGTGGATCTCGGCTTCCTGATCATTCCTTTCTTCGCCGCCATCATCATCGGCTGCTCGAATGCGGTGAACCTGACCGACGGCTTGGATGGCTTGGCCACCGGCTGCACCATCACCGTGGCGCTGGCCTACACGGTGCTGGCCTACCTGGCGGGCCACCTCTACATGGCCACCGACTACCTGGTCATTCCCTACAACCGCTACGTGGGTGAGCTGGCGGTTCTGCTGCTTTCGCTGGCCGGTGCGGGCTTCGGCTTCCTGTGGTTCAACTGCCACCCGGCGAAGGTTTTCATGGGCGATACCGGCTCGCTGGCCATCGGCGGCGCGCTGGGCACGGCGGCCATCTGCGTGAAGCAGGAACTGCTGCTGGCGATTATCGGCGGGGTCTTCGTGATGGAGGCGCTCTCGGTCATGCTGCAGGTGGGCAGCTTCAAGCTGCGCAAGAAGCGCATCTTCGCGATGGCGCCGATCCACCACCACTTCGAACTCCGCGGCTGGCATGAGAGCCAGGTCATCATCCGCTTCTGGATCATGTCCATCATGCTCGCCCTCTTCGGCCTCGCTCTTCTCAAGATCGCCTGATTGATGTCGCTTTACGGAAAGACTGTTGTGATTCTCGGGGCCGGCCGCAGTGGCCGCGCTGCCGCCGCACTCGCGCTGCGCGAGGGCGCGACCGTGCGTGTCCACGATGCGAAGGCGATCGAAGGCATGCCGGAAGGCGCTAGCATCTGCCCGAATGTGACCGAGGAGACCGGCCGCGCCACCTCCTGCGACCTGCTGGTAGTGAGCCCGGGCATCGATACCTTCGGTCCGCTGGTTGCCGCCTATGCGGAGTCCGCGGGCGAGGTGATCGGTGAGACGGAATTCGCCGCGAGGTACTATAAAGGTCGTATCATCGGCATCACCGGGACAAACGGGAAGACCACCACGACCGAGCTGGTGGACCGCATCCTGCGCGCCGGTGGCTACGATTCCATGCCCTGCGGGAACTACGGCACGCCTTTCAGCGAGGTGGTGCTGCGTGATCCCGTGCCCACCGCGGTGGCGCTCGAACTCAGTTCTTTCCAGCTCGAAACGATCCGCACGCTGCGGCCCGATGTCTCCATCTGGCTGAACTTTGCTCCGGATCACATGGACCGCTACCCGACGGTGCAGTCCTACTTCGATGCGAAGTTCCGGATTTTCGAGAACCAGACGGCCAGCGATACGGCGGTGGTCCGCACCGGGGAGAAGCTTTCCGCGATCAAGCCGCAGCTGGTGAGCTTCTCGACTGAAGACTCCTCTGCCGATTGGTTCTCCGATGGCCGCCAGCTCTTCCGCAAGGGCGAGCCGGTCTTCGACCTGGAGGCCACCACGCGCATGCGCGGCCTGCACAATGCGGAGAACGCGATGGCCGCCATCGCCGCCTGCGAGGCGATCGGCATTTCGCTCGATGCCGCGCGCACCGCCCTTCATGGCTACGCCCCGCCGCTGCACCGCTGCGAGCTGGTGCGCACGCTGGATGGCGTGGAGTATCTCAACGACTCGAAGGCCACCAATCTCCATGCGCTGGAAAGCGCGCTGCGCTCGCAGACTCGCCCGGTCGTGCTGATCGCGGGCGGCAAGGAGAAGGGCCTGGACTATGCGCCGGTGGTGCCGCTGCTGGCGAAGAAGGCCGTGGCCGCCGTGACCTACGGGCAGATCGGCAAGCCACTGGCGGGGATCTTTTCCGCTGCCGTGCCGGTCGAGCAAACTACGACTCTAGTAGAAGCGGTGGATGCCGCACGCCGCCTGGCCCCGCGCGGCAGCACCGTGCTGTTGTCCCCGGGCACTTCCTCTTTCGATCAATTCTCCGGCTACGAACAGCGCGGGGATGTCTTCCGTGAACTCGTTCTCAACCTTCGCTGATACCACTCACCCGTCATGAAATTCCCAAGCCTATCCGTGAAACGCCGGCCCGTGAAGAAGGGTGCCTTCCGCACTTACTTCGCGAACATCGTCCGCAGCAAGAAGCACCGGGCGTCGACTGCCGCCGTGCCGGCGGTGCCGGAAGTCGATGGCGACGTGCCGAACCTCGGCATCGCCCGCGCCCTGGTGGTGATCCTGATCATCCACGTGGTGGCGATCGCCGGGATCTTCGCGCACAGCCACTGGGTGGAGACCCCGAGCCGCGATGAGGCCGCGAAGGCCTCACTGGTCGGCTTGGAGCCGAAGAAGGCGCTGCGCGATGCGGCCACGCCGCTGCCGCGCGTCTCGGAAGAAGCGCAGACCCACCTGATCACCTCCGGTGATACTTGGGACGGCATCGCCGAGAAGTATGGCGTGAGCGTTGAGAACCTCCGCCGCGCGAATGCGAACATGGACCTCAGCCCGCAACGTCGCCTGACCATCCCGGCTGCCAGCGTGGCCGATGCCCAGGGCGATGAAGGCGAGCTGCCCAGCGACAGCACTCCCGCGGCTCCCGCCTCCACCAACAACAACGCCGTGGCTGCCGCGCCGCATCCGGCTCTGAATGACATCCGAAACAGCGGCGAGATGGTGGCCACCACCGCGGCTGGCAACGAAGTGCTGGTGCGCCCGGGCCTGAAGCGCCCGACCGAAGCCCAGCGCGTGGCTGCTGCCACCGGTGGCAGCACCACGGAAGTCCGCACGCCGAAGGGCAGCACGCCCGCAGCCACCACCACGGTGGCGACGGAGAAGACCCCGGCCAAAAACAGCGAAAAGGCCGCCACCACCTTCTCTAACAATTACACCACCAAGCAGGGTGACACCTTCTGGAAGATCGCGCAGTCCCACAAGACCTCGCCCGAAGCGATCATGAAGGCGAACAACATCAAGGACGCCAAGAAGCTGAAGCCGGGCATGACGCTCAAAGTTCCCTGATCCACCTGGGCGGCCTACAAGCCCGCACTTCCTGTCCTGACCTTTCCCCCCGCCTCCAATGTTCCGTAGCGCTTCCATCGTTCTCTGCACCGCCGTCGCCGCCCTGGTGGTGATCGGCCTGGTCATGCTGACCAGCACCAGTGCCTGGGTGAAAAACGTGGAGAACGAATACTACTTCGTGAAGCACCAGTCTGAAATGCTGGTGGTGGGCCTGGTGGGAGCGGTGTTTCTTTCCCGGCTCGATCCGATCTGGCTGCGCAAGAGCTGGCCCCTCGCGCTGGCGATCTTGTGCGCCATGCTGGTCCTGTGTTTCGCGCCCGGGATCGGCGTGGCGGAACTCGGCTCCGCGCGCTGGATCAGGATTCCGGGACTGGGGCAGTTCCAGCCTTCCGAAATGGCGAAGGTCGTCTGCGTCGTGGTGATGGCCGGCTGGTTCGCGCGCTGGCAGACGGAGACGCACACCTTCTGGCGCGGCTTCGTCATTCCGGGCGCCCTGGTCGGGATCCCGGTAGGCTTGATCGCGATCGAGACGGACGTGGGCTCCGCGCTGTCGATGTCGGTGGCGATCGCGGCGATCTTCTTCTGCGTGGGTACGCGGCTGTTCTACCTGATTCCAACCGCGATCGGCGGCATCACCGGGGCGGCGCTCTATGTGCATTCGAATCCGAACCGCATGTCGCGGATCGTGGCCTGGATGGACCTGGACAATCCCTATCACCAGATCCGCAAGGGCATGCAGCAGTGGCGCGCGCTGCTGGCCTTCGGCAATGGCGGGGCGGATGGCGTGGGCCTGGGGAATGGCGTGGAAAAATTCGGCACGCTGACCTTTGCGCACATCGACTTCATCTTCCCGGTAGTGGGTGAGGAGCTCGGGCTTCCCTTTACGCTGGGCGTGATCTTTTGCTACGTGGTGATCGCGGTCGCGGGCTGCTCGATCGCGATGCAGGCCTCCACGATCTTCGACCGCTGCCTGGCGCTGGGCCTGACCTGCATCATCGTGGTGCCGGCGATGGTGAACATCGCGGTGACCACCGCGGTGTTACCGAATGACGGCCTGCCGCTGCCCTTCGTGAGCTTCGGCGGCACGAGTCTTTTGATTTCGCTGGGTGCGGTGGGATTGCTTTGTGGCATTCACCGCCGGTCCAGGCCGGTGGACTACAAGCCGCTGCCGGTGGCAGGGCTGCGGTCCTATGCGGTGAAGCTGTGAGGGTCTTCCGTCCCAAAGGGACGACTTATAATAGCCCGGCACGATAGTGCCGGGTAAAGTAGTCTGACGTGCATCGCGTCCCAAAGGGACGCCTCATGCGGGGATGGGATAGTGAATCGGCAAGTCTCCCCTCAGGGCAAAGCCACGAATCCGCTTCTTCATGGCGCGCGCCGCAGCACGACGCCAGAAGCATAAGGCGTCCTTTTAGGACGCAATTCAACACGCCTGCGTGACCCGGCACGTCGTTCCTCGTGCCGGGCTATTATGAGTCGTCCCCTTGGGACGAAGAGTTTACGGCACCGGCTTCGCGAGCTTCCGCAGCACCAACGGGTGCAGAATATTCGCCAGCAGGATGGTCCCCATGCCGGCATAGAACAGCGGGTGCAATTGCTTGTGTTCCTTGAACAGCCAAGCCGCCATTAGAATCCCGTACACCGGCTCGAAGTTGAAGGCCAGGTTGCTGGTGTAGGCGCTCAGGTGCTTCAGCAGGCGGATGTGGAAGCCGTGGCCGAAGACCGTGCAGACCCAGGCCAGGCAGACGAGCCAGAGCCAATCCCATTTTCCGAAGGCCACCAGATCCTTCGCTCCACCTCCCAGCACCGGGTGCAGCGCCATCACCGCGATGAAGGCCCCGACCATCTCCCAGGACACCATCACCAGCGAATCGCTGCCACCACTGACCAGCTTGCGGTTCAGTACCGGGAAGATCGCCGCGAGGAAGGCGCCGAGTATCGCGACGAGGAGGCCGGTGATATGGCCGCGCTCGAAACCGGCCACCAGCATGATCCCCGCGACCACCAGCAGGCCGAGCAGCACCTCGAAAGGCCGCACCCGCCGTTTCTCTAACAGCGGCTCGGTGAAGGCGGTGAAGAGCGAGATCGTGGCCATGCCCGCCAGGCAGATCGAAAGATTCGAGAGCTTGATCGCGCCGAAGAAGCACAGCCAGTGCACGCCGATGATCAGCCCGATGCCGATCAGCACCCGGGCCTGCCGCCATCCCGGCCAGACCGGGCGGCGTCGCACCAGGCCGACCCATGCGGCGGCACCCAAGGATGCCAGCAGGGTCCGCCATCCCACCAGCGCCGTGGTCTGCAACTCAATCAGCTTGCCCAGGATCCCCGTGGAGGTGATCAGCAGGACCAGCAGATGCAGTTGGATGTAGTAACGGCGCAAGGAGAGGTAGGCCTTTCTACACCTCGCCCGCGATCAGGTCTTCCAAGGTCTGGCGCTTGCGTACGACGCGTGCCGTACTTCCATCCACCAGGATCTCCGCGGGCAGCGGGCGCGAGTTGTAGTTGGACGCCATCACGAAGCCATAGGCACCGGCGCTCATCAGCGCCACCACCTCGCCCGGCTGGAAGTCCGCCAGCTCGCGGTCCTGGCAGAAGAAGTCGCCGCTCTCGCAGATGGGGCCGACCACGTCCACCACGCGCCGTGCATCACCCGGTTGCTTCACCGGCTCGATCTCGTGGTGGCCTTCGTAGAGGGCGGGACGGATCAGGTCGTTCATGCCGGCGTCCACCACCTTGAAGGTCTTGGTCGTGCCGTGCTTTTCAAAGAGGCAGCGGGTCAGCAGTACGCCGGCATTGCCGACGATGTAGCGGCCCGGCTCGAGCAGAATCTTCAGGCCCAGGTGCTCCAGGCGCGGCAGAAGCTCGGCACCGTATTCCTCGATCGTCAGCGGGCGCTCGCCTTCCGGCTTGGATGCCCACCAGGCGGGATCGCCGGACTTCAGCGAATCGTGATAGACGATGCCGATGCCGCCGCCGATCGACCAGAACTCGATGCCGTGGGTGTTCTTCAGGTGCAGCGCCAGCGGGGCGACCTTTTCCACCGCCTCGACGAAGGGCTTCACCGAGGTGAGCTGCGAGCCGATGTGCATCTGGATGCCGCGCAGCTTCACGTGCGCCAGCTCACGGGCGGCGCGGGCGTAGACATCGGGGATGAAATCGAAGTCCACGCCGAACTTGTTCCCGGACTTGCCGGTGGAGATGTACTTGTGGGTCTTGGCATCCACGTTCGGATTCACGCGCACCGCGGCGGGGGCGATCACGCCGAGGTCGGCGGCCACTTGATTGAGGTAGCGCAGCTCTTCCTCGCTCTCCACGTTGAAGGAGTAGATGCCCTGCTTGAGGGCATACTCGATTTCCGCGCGCGTCTTGCCGACGCCGGCGAAGGTGCACTTGGCCGGATCTCCGCCGGCTTGGATCACGCGGTAGAGTTCGCCCCCGGAGACGATGTCGAAGCCTGCATGCTCATCGACGAGCAGCTTGAGCACGGAGAGATTCGAGTTCGCCTTCACCGCGTAGGCCACCTCGTGGTCGATCGAGCCGAGCGCCTTGTCCAGGCGGCGGTAGTGATCGCGGATGGTATTCGCGGAATAGACGTAGAGGGGCGTGCCGTGCTCCGCGGCCAGGGTCTGGAGATCGACGTCCTCGCAGTGCAGCGAGCCGTTGCGGTAGGCAAATCCGTGCATGCCGGGCGTGTAAACGCTCTCCGGGCGGGGGGCAAGGGCGGCTTTCGCCCTACCGGCGGCATTCAGGACGAATAAGTCTCAGCGATTTCCACAATCTCGGGATTCGGGCTGGAGAGGCCGCGCCTTGCCCAGCGCTTCACCAGTCCATCGTCCAGCAATAGTGCGATCTCGAGCGCCCGCCTGAACTCCCAATCGTCGTCCATATCGATGGTCGCCGCGGCCGCCTCTTCAAATCGGGCGATCAGCCACTCACGCGGCAAACGGACCGCCAGATTCCGGCCGAGCATGATATTTGCATGATTCTGCGCTTGGCAGCCGGTCTCGAACATCTCGGACAGCAGTCGCATGGCCTGCTCCTCGGGCAGGGTCGCGGCTATTGAAAAATCACGATAGAGCCCCGGAACGACCGCTTCCAGACATTCCTTGAAGTGGGTGGCGTAGGAGTGGTCGGCATTAAGAAGATCCATCTTGTGGGAGCGTCCGGTGTCGGGAGGATGAATGTCAATAGGCCGTTGACGGAGGGAAAGGCTCCTTGCATTTGGGTGCGTGGCCGGGGACTTATCATTGCCATGAAGCCCGGCCTGAAAAATCTCACCCGCCTCTCGCTGCTCGCCCTCACCCTATGTGGGGGATTGTCCCGGGCCGCCGCCCAAGCGCCGACCACCACCTATCGGAATCCGGTGATCGCCGGGGACTTCTGCGACCCGAGTGTGATCCTCGTCGGGGATACCTACTACGCCACGGGGACCTCTTCCGAGTGGGCGCCGCACTATCCGCTCTACACCTCGAAGGATCTGGTGAACTGGGAGCAGATCGGTCACGTCTTCGAGAAGATGCCGGAGTGGACCAGTGGCAGCTTCTGGGCGCCGGAGCTCTACTACCACAAGGGCACCTTTTACGTTTACTACACGGCGCGGCGGAAGGCGGACGGTGTTTCGGTGATCGGCGTGGCGACCACGGATGATCCGAAGAAGGGCTTCACGGACCGGGGGATCATCCGCGAGTGGGGTTCGGAGGCGATCGATGGCTTCGTCTTCAAGGATGACGACGGCAAGCTCTACTTCTCCTGGAAGGCCTATGGCCTGGAGCGGAACCGTGAGGTGGCGCTGATGGCCTGCGAGATGAGCGAGGATGCGCTGAAGCTCACGGGCGAGCCTTTTGAAATGCTGAAGGCGGATGGCAAGCCGATCTCGGCGGAGGGTCAGGTGATGACGCGGCGCGGGGAGTGGTACTATCTCTTCTATTCCTCGCAGGGATGTTGCGGTAGGGACTGCGACTACCAGCTTGAGGTCGCGCGGGCGAAGAACTTGAAGGGGCCGTGGGAGACTTGTCCGGCGAATCCGATCCTGGCGGGTGGGGACGTGTGGAAGTGCCCGGGGCATGGGACCTTGGTCACGCTGCCGGATAAGAGGAGCTACTTCCTCTATCACGCGTATAACGTGAAGGAGAACGTCTACACGGGAAGGCAGGGTTTGCTGGATGAGCTGGTGTGGCAGGAGAATGGCTGGCCTTGCTTTGCGAGCGGGCGGACGCCGAGTGCGACAGCGGCCTCGCCTTTCGGGAAGGCGCAGGTGGCGCAGCCGGTGGATTTCGTGGATGGATTTGATGGTCCGAAGTTGGCGGCGGCGTGGGAGTGGGATCTGCAGCATCCGCCCATGATCCACATAGCGGATGGTTTGTTGGAACTCGGTGTTTCGGGCGCTCCGAATGCCAGCGCGGCCGGGATTTTCTTCGGCGTGCGTGTGCAGAAAGGCGACTACACGTTCACGGCGGCGATGGATCGGAGCCCATCAGCCCAAAAGGGGATTGCCATCTACGGTGAAGCGAAAAGCGCGCTGTGTGCGCGGATCGAGGACGAAGGGCTGGTCTTGTGGAGGGTGGAGAAAGGCAAGCCGGAGCAGCTCGCGACGGCGGAGCTTCCGGGGGGCGGCAAGAAACTCCAATTGCGCATGAAGGTCCGAGAAGGTCACCTGTTCCGCTTCTCCTGGAGCGCCGATGGTCAGCAGTGGCAGGACTTGGGGGAGAAGGAGATCGATGGGGCTTTTATCCCGCCATGGGACCGCGCGCCGCGCGTGGGTTTGGTTGTGGCGGGGAAAGCGGGGCAATTCAGAAGTTTCGATTCGGTGGAGCTGAAGTATGTGAGGCCTTGAGTCTAACAGATGCCGGTTGCGAGGCCTGTTCAAAAGCCCCAAGGGGGTGGCCGGTTGATAGCCTAGGGCAAGCGGTAGCGCAGCCCTGGGTTTGGCCGGGAATGGATTGCCCCCTGAGCTGAGGGCTGGTGGTGTGGTGACTCCGGACGGTTTTCTCGTCCGCGACCCACGTGGCCCCCTTCAGGGGCCGATCTTGTTGGGCATCGTACCCAGGGTTGCGCTCGCTAGGGCTCGCTTGCCCTGGGCTATCAACCGGTCGCCCCCTTGGGGCTTTTGAATCGGTGATGCGTGAGAGCCGGGATCCATATAGTCCGGGATCCACGTCTTCTACTTCCCCGGGATCGCGATCTTCTCCGTAGTGACCTTGCCAGTCCAATTGGTCTCCCTCTTCTTGCTTCCGTCGGGCAAGCTCTCCTTGTGGATCTCTTCCGCGGAAAAGACCCCGCTGAGGCCGCTCGCGGTCTTGAGGTCTTGGAGCCCGGTGTCCTTGGCCGGTGTGAAGACGTCCACTTTCTCGGGCCAAGGTGAAGGGCTGGCGAGGGCGACGAGGCAGTGGCTGGTGTGTTCCTTGCCGGGCTCCAGCGTGACCACGGAGAGAAAATTCCTGGTCCAAGTCTGCTGCGGATTGGTGAACTCAAGCGGGTCGCCCTTTTTCAAATGGACTTTCAAGCTCCACTGGTAGGCACCCCAGGAATTCCAGCGCTCGGCGAAGATGACCGGCTTGTCGCTCTGGTTGGTGAGGATGAAGTCCACGGTCAGGGACTTGGCGTCGTCCGCCAGCTTGGGATTTTCCAAGCGGGCGCTGAGGGCGGGCTTGGGTTTTGCCGCGTCTTCCGCAGCGTGGACGAAGGTGCCCGCGGAGAACAGGGCAAGGGCGAGAAGTCCGGTGGTTTTCATGCTTTCTTTTGAAGAACATTTCCCGTGAAGGGTCAAACCTAGGTTGAAAGCGGAGTTGCGCCCGTGTTTTCCCGGTTCCCAATTGGCTAAATCCATCTTACACCTGAGATATGAAACGGATTCTTCTCGCTCTTGCCATGGGGCTGCTGCCCGGCGCGGTGCTGGCGATTCCCAATTCGGTGGGTGACAACTTGCTCGGGGTGAATAGCCCGCTGAATGGCGAGGACCTGACCGGGCCGATGTTGGCCGCCGCGACTTGGGACGGCTCGGCGGCGCTGCCGGGTGAATGGGTGGATGAGGGACAGGTGGCGGCTTCGTCCATTTCCTACCTGCGGGCGCGGCCGAAGTTGTTCGGGAAGGACTTGGTGCTGCTGCGGGCGGTGAAGCGGGATGGGAAGCTGGACTCGCTGGAGGCGACCTTTGTCGATGCGGGATCGTACTTCGGCTACTTCGATGAGAAGCTGCCGGAGGGCATGAGTCCGCGGGAGGCGCGCAAGGAAGTGGATGCGCGGCTGGCGGAGAAGCAGGCGGAATTCACCAAGCTCTACACGGAGTCCCACGCGGAGCTGCGCAGCAAGATCTCGAGCCTCTGCGGCGGCGGAAAGCCGGAGGAGGTGACGATCGGGCGGACGCGCGGGCTGAAGGTGCCGGTGGAGCAGTGGCACAAGGGCGATCTGCGGATCCGCCTGCTGGCAGGGGAGAACCGCCTGCTGCGCGTGAACATCCTCAACCAGGCAGTGGGCGATGCCGACCAGTGGCTCGATCCCGCGATCTCCGCGCTGAACCCGCGCGAGAAGCTGGAGAAGCTGGCTGCGGAGGTGCACAAGGGCGATGACGGCACGGTGTTGATCGGCAACCTGCAGCCGATCGCGCAGGGCTACCGGCCTTACTGCGGGCTGAACTCGCTGGCGATGGCGGCGCGGCATTTCGGGCTGTATCTCGATGAGGACTGGCTGGCTTATGCGAGCGGCTTCAAGAATACGGGACGCGCGGATGGCTCGAACCTAGTGAAGCTCTACCACACGGTGGCGGCGGAGGCGGGCTATGGCTTGGACAGGACGACGAAGTTCGATCCCTCCGCGGTGGAGCGGGCGATTTCGGAAGGGTTTCCGGTGATTGTTTGGCGGCGTTACTCGCCGGAGAGAAACCAGCTGCACGATCGCTTCATGCGTGAGCTGTCGCGAGATCCGAAGGCGACCTTGCCGGACCCGGCGGCTGCCGCGGAGCGGGCTTCATGGCCGGGGGAGAAGGCCCCGCTGCATGCCTCCGTGGTGGTGGGCTACAATGCGGAGCGGAAGGAAGTGCTCTTCCTGGAAAGCTGGACCGGCAGGGACAAGCCGCGGCGGATGCGGGTGGAGGAGATGACGGCGACGACGAATCTGTGTTTTGTGTTCAAGCCGTGAGGATGGAGTGCCGCTCTTTGAGCGACATTTCGAGGACGAGCTTCTTTCGAGAAGCGAGTCACCGGGATGGGATGAACGAACCGCGGAGGCGCAGAGGTCGCAGAGGAAAACGCGGAGGAAGGAAACATCGAACGTCGAAGTGAAGAGGCCGGGTGACGCGGGCAGGGCACGCAAGCTTCCCGCCGTGTCCGATGCCTCGACTTGGAGGGAGGTGAACCACTGGCTTCTGGAAAGAAGCAAGTCCTTGAAATGTCGCTCACAGAGCGGCACTCCGGCTTGTGATGTTAGGCAGTCCGCCCGGCGGATCGGGGGATTTGACCCGCCGGGCGGCTGACACACACACTAACACACACACTATACCGGGGGAAAATTTCCGGCCCCCGCTTCTTTGGGGGAGAGGAGCCGGGATTTGGGGCGAACCGGCCAGAGGATTGGGGGAGCTCCGGTGGTCGGTTCGTCGATTTGGTTCTCTACGTCGCCCGGGGGGAGGCTTGGCTTCGAACCGTGTTCGCTGGGAACGCCGCCATACAACACTGGAAATTCCGGAACGACAAGATGTTTTGCGACACGTCATCGCGTAGTGCAGTTATGGTTTCCTTTTTCGGGCGTGTATGCCAGCGGGTCGTGAATTTGATTCAAGTGATTGAAAATGAAGAGTGAGTAAAAATTGGTAAGGATGTCTAAATCATTTCGAAATGCTTAAGGCTTCCGCGGCATATCTACTAGTTGAATGCTTCTCGCGGTATTCTTCCCAAAAACCGCCGCGCGGAATGGTGGCTGAAAATGCGGTGGATCGCCGAGCGGCAGAAACCGCCGCCGTTTCGGTTTTCGAGATTGCCTGATATTTAAGAAATGTTGCATTCTCTGCTGTCGCCGCTCGATTCCTATGGCTGGGGGTCTCGGGACACAGGGATATGGAACGTACTGGCGGCAAGGCGTCCTTGGTGATCGCGTGCGGCGGCACGGGGGGACACTTGTTCCCCGGGCTCGCCGTGGCGGAGGAGTGGACTGCGCGCGGGGGGCGCGTCCTGCTGCTGGTCTCTGAGAAGAAGATCGACCAGGAAGCGCGCCGGAAATACACTCAGTATCAATTCGATACGGTGCCAGCCATGGGCAAGCCGGCGACTTTCTCGCCGAAGATGCTGCCCTTCCTGTGGCGGCTGTGGCGGACCATGGGCCGCTGCCAGCAGATCCTGAAATCCTTCGGTGCGGATGCCGTGCTTGGCATGGGTGGCTTCACTTCGCTCCCGCCAGCCTGGGCGGCGAAGAAGGCTGGCCTGCCCGCCTTCGTCCATGATTCAAACGCCCTGCCCGGCAAGGCGAACCGCCTGACCGCGAAGTTCTGCACGAAGGTCTTCGTGGGGATGGAGCCGGCGAAGCGCTTCTTCGGCGGCAAGGAAGTCGTGCAGACCGGCACGCCGGTGCGGGCGGAGATGCGCGCGCTGCCGGACCGCTACACGGCCGCGGAGAAATTCGGCCTGCATCCGACCAAGCCAACGCTGCTGGTGACGGGTGGCAGCCAAGGTGCGCGACGTCTGAATTCCTTGGTGGCGCAAGCCTTCGACCAATTCCCGGAAGGCACGCAGGTCCTGCACATCGCCGGCCCGGGCGACCAGCAGCGCGTGCAGGAAGAGTCCGGAAACAAGCCGGGCTACAAGGTGATCGGCTTTTGCGATGACATGCCCTCCGCCTATGCCGTCGCGGACGCGGTGCTGTCGCGTTCCGGTGCTTCGAGTATGACCGAATTGTCCTTCCTCGGCCTGCCTTCGATCCTCGTGCCATTTCCCTTCGCGGCAGACGATCACCAGACGCGGAATGCGGAGGTTTTTTCACAAGCCGGGGCCGCATTTTTAGAGCCGGAATCCGCGCTTGATGCCGGTAAACTCGCCGCCCGGGTGAGCAGCTTGATGAGCGACTTGCAAACGCGCGAACGCATGGCACAAGCGGCCCGTTCGCTGGCCGCGCCGGATGCCGCCGCGCGTGTTTGCGGCGCCATCGAAGCGACCCTTTCCCGGAACTAGTGATGAACGACCTGAGCCACAAACTGACCGACCGCGAACATCCGCTGCGCGTGCACCTCATCGGTGTGGCGGGCTCCGGCATGAGCGGGCTTGCCCTGCTGCTGCTGGGCATGGGTCACCGCGTAAGCGGCTCGGACAAGGTGACCTCCGCGGAGACGGAGCGCATGCAAAAGCTCGGGCTGATCTTTTCTTCCCCGCATACCGCTGAGGCGGTGACGGGCGCGGATGTGGTGGTGTACTCTTCCGCGATCCGTCCGGAGAATCCGGCCTACGCCGAGGCGAAGAGCAAGGGTATCCCGGTGATCCGCCGTGCCGAGTGCCTGGCGGCGATCCTGCACACTCGGAAGGGCATCGTGGTGTCCGGGACGCACGGCAAGACGACGACTTCCTCGATGATCGCGCACGCGCTGCGCTCCGCGGCGATGCAGCCGAGCCACTATGTGGGCGCGGAAATTCCCGTGCTGGGCGCGAATGCGAAGTGGTCCGAGGATGGTGAGTGGATGGTGGCGGAAGGGGATGAGAGCGATGGCACGCTGGCGCTCTACAAGCCCGCTTGCTCGATCATCCTGAACGTGGAGGCCGAGCATCTCGATCACTACAAGGATTTGGAGGAGATCAAGGAAGTCTTCGCCACGCTGGTGAGCCAGACTTCCGGGCCGGTGGTGTATTGCCGCGAGTGCGCGACGGCCACCGAGGTGGCCACCAAGTCGCCGAATGCGGTGAGCTACGGCTGGTCCGGCGCGGACTACACCGCGGCGGAGATCCGCGAGCTGCGCGGAGCTACGGCATTCACCGTAGTTCGCCGCGGGGAAATGCTGGGCGATGTGGAGCTGGGCATCCCCGGCCGCCACAATGTGCTGAATGCGCTGGCGGCGATCGCCACGGCGGACAGCCTGGGCGCGGACTTCACGCTGGTGTCGCGCGCGCTGAATTCCTTCGCAGGTGCCAAGCGCCGCTTCGAGACCAAGTATCTTTCCTCGCGCCACCGGATCGTGGATGACTACGGCCATCACCCGACCGAGCTGGCTGCAACCTTGCAGACGGCGCGCTCGCTGAAGCCGGGCCGCGTGGTGGTGCTCTTCCAGCCGCACCGCTACACCCGCACGCAGGCGCTGGCCGATGACTTCGGCAAGGTGCTGCAAGCGGCGGACGAGGTCTTCGTGACGGATGTCTATCCCGCGAGCGAGCCGCCGATCCCCGGGGTGACCGGCGATACGATCGTGCAGGCGGCGCGGAAGCTGGGCGGTGACCATGTGGTCTCGCTGCCTTGCCTCGCCACGGCGCACCACACGGTGGGAAATTTCCTGGAGCCGGGTGACCTGCTAATCACGCTGGGCGCGGGGAATGTCCATGAAGCAGGCACGCGGATCGGCAATGATCTGAAGATCCTCGAAGAGATCGTAAGCCAAGCGCCGCGCGGCGATATCGATGCGAAGCTTTACGAGCCGATGCGCCGCCACACGACCATGCTGGTCGGCGGGCCTGCGCAGTTCTGGATCGAGCCGCACACCTTCGATGCCTTCGCCGCGGTGGTGAATTGCTGCCGTGAGCGCGGCATCGCGATGCGCGTGGTGGGCCGCGGCTCAAACCTCTTGGTGCGCGATGGCGGCATCCGCGGTGCGGTGATTCATCCGACCGGCGGTGCTTTCTCCGAATGCCGCGTGGAAGATGGCAAGGTGATTGCCGGTGCCGGTGTGCGCTTGAAGAAGCTGGCGAGCGTGGCGCAGGCTGCGGGCATCGGCGGCTTCGAGTGGATGGAAGGCATTCCCGGGAATGTCGGCGGCGCGCTGCGCATGAATGCCGGTGCGATGGGCACGGAGACTTTCGACCAGGTGGTGAGCGTCACCTTCCTGGATGAAGATGGGGAGATCCGCACGCGTTCGCGCGATGCGATCGTGTCCAACTACCGCGACGTGCCGGAGCTGCGCCGCAACTTCGCGTTGCAGGCGGTCTTCGAAGGCAAGCCGGACACGGCGGAGGCGATCCAACAGCGTTGGGATGCCTCGCGCAGCAAGCGCCGCACGAGCCAGCCGGTGGCCGCCAGCGCAGGCTGTATCTTCAAGAATCCCTCCAGCGAAGTGCCCGCGGGCAAGCTGGTGGATGAACTCGGCCTGAAGGGCTGCGAGGAAGGCAAGGCCCGCGTCTCTGAAGTGCACGGCAACTTTATCGTCAACGGCGGCGGGGCGACAGCAAGCGACGTGCTTGCGATGATCGATCGGATCAAGGCCAGCGCCCGCGAGACCCGCGGCATCGAACTCGAAACCGAGGTGAAGGTGCTGGGGGAGGACGATTACACTTTCTGAAAAGATGGAGGCTCCACGAATCAGACGAATCCAACGAATCTCTTTTGAAGGGGTTTGTGGGGGCTTGTGTGCGGTGGCCCTGTCTTCTTCTCCCATTCGTAAGATTCGTTTGATTCGTGGTGCCCCCATTTCCTTTTTAACATGATCCCCCAAGATCTCCTCATCGCCGTCCTGATGGGCGGCCCCGGTTCGGAGCGCGAGGTTTCGCTGGCTTCGGGCAAGGCCGTGCTCAAGGCGCTGCAAACTGGCGGCTACAATGTCGTGGCCGTGGACGTGACCAGCAAGGACCTCGAGCTGCCGGAAGACACCGGCCTGGCCTACAATGTGATCCACGGCACCTTCGGTGAAGACGGGCAGCTCCAGTCGATCCTGGAGAAGCGCGGCATTCCCTACACCGGCGCGGGCGTGGCGAGCAGCCGCCTGGCCTTCGACAAGAATCTGGCGAAGGACCGCTTCATCGCCGCGGACGTGCCGACTCCGGCTTCGGAGATCGTGGATGTGTCGAATGGCGTGAAGCTGCCATCGATCCCGGTGCCCTTTGTGGTGAAGCCGCCGCGTGAAGGTTCCAGCGTGGGCGTCACGATCGTGAAGGATCCGGCGAAGGCGCTGGAAGCGATGGAGACTGCCGCGAAGTACGGCAACGAGATCCTGGTGGAAGCTTTCATCGAGGGCAAGGAGCTGACCGTCGGCATCCTCGACAACGTCGCGATGCCGATCGTCCACATTGCGCCGCGCGATGGCTTCTACGACATGTCGAACAAGTATCCCTGGCTCAGCGGTGGCGTGGGCAGCGACTACTACTGCCCGGCCGATCTGGACGAGGCCACGACCAAGCGCGTGCAAGAGGCCGCGCTGGCCGGGCACAAGTCGCTGGGGATCGAAGTCTACTCGCGCGTCGACGTGCTGCTGGATGCCGCGGGCAATCCCTTTGTGCTCGAAGCGAACACCATCCCCGGCATGACCGAGACCAGCCTGCTGCCGAAGTCCGCCGCGGCCCATGGCATCGATTTCACCACGCTCTGCCTGAAGATCGCGGAGCTCTCCCTGGCCGTCCGCGATTGAGTCCACCCTGAACACCCGCACCCCATGTTCAAGAAACGCACCACCCGAGTCCGCCATAGCAAGGAGCTTCACCGCCTGCAGGTGAATATCCTGTCGCCGCGCATCGTTTGGTTCGGCTTCCTGCGGTCGTGCAAGCGGATGGTGAAGTTCGCGCTGCTGGTGGCCTTCGGCGTGTCCGTGGTCTGGGGCCTGCGCGAGCTGATCCACTACGGACTGGTGGAGAACAAGGAATTCAAGCTGACCGCGATCGACCTGACACCGAACACGGCGATCGACCTGCCGCGCTTGGTGAAGATCGCGAACATCGACGTGGAGGGCAGCCTCTTCGAGTGCGATGCGGACAAGATCGAGGCCACGCTGCGGGCGCAGCCGGAGATCGCGGGGGCCTCCGTGCGCCGCGAGTTTCCGGGCACGCTGGTGGTGGAGGTCGTCGCGCGCGAGCCCTACGTCTGGATCTCCGGCACGGAGCGGAATATTCCCGCGCGCGACCCGCAGGAGGGCCTGGTGGTGGACAAGCAGGGATTCGTTTTCCACTGCCCGCAGCCGATGCTCACCAAGGCGGCCATGCTGCCGGTCATGGAGCTCGGCAAGGGTGGGGAACCCGTTGCTGCCGGCAAGCGGCTGGTGCATCCGGAGTATGAGCACCTGCGCCGGCTCTATCAGGTGGCCTGCCGCGAGATGCGCGGCGCAGAGACCTGGATCTACTCGCTGCGCCAGGACCGCGCCTGGTCGCTGGAAATGATTTCGCGCGATGGCACGCAGGCGATCTTCGGCCTGGGCGACCACGAACGCCAGATGGGCGACCTGAAGGCGTCACTCGACCACGCCCGCGAGCGGGGCGATCAGATCGCCTCGATCAACCTGATCCCCGAGCGCAATATCGGCGTGAAGCTGCGCGGCGATACTCCGCCCCGCGCTTTCCTGATCAACGAACCTGCACCCGTGGTGCCGCCTGACCGCCGCGCGCAGGACCTGCAAGAAATCCTCAACCGCTGATTCACCCTTCCCACCCACCCTCATGCCCCGCTCGAAGATCCACGTCGGCCTTGAAATCGGCACCAGCAAGATCTGCATGGTCGTCGGTGAAGTGAAGTCGGATGGCTCGGTCAAGATCCTTGGCATGGGCCAGTCCAAGTCCGTGGGCGTGAAGAAGGGGGAGATCTACGATTTCCCCCAAGTCCGCGCTTGCGTGAAGGATGCCCTGGTCAAGGCGGAGGACGCCAGCGATGTCGAGATCGGCAGCGTCTATCTGGCGATCACCGGCGCGCACATCCACGGCGTGAACAATCGTGGCAGCTTCCGCCTGCCGGATGACGAAACGGCCATCGCACCCGCGCACGTGCAGGAGGCGAAGGAGATCGCCCGCGCGGTGCCGATCCCGCCGGAGAATGTTTACCTGCACCACATCATCCGCCGCTACGGTGTGGATGGTTTCGAGCACGCCACCTCGCCGATCGGCCTGACCGGCAAGACGGTGGACGCGGATTTCCACGTGATCCACGGCATCCGCTCGCGGATCGAGAACCAGATCAAGTGCGTGCGGGAGATGCCGCTCGACATCGATGACCTGGTCTTCTCGCCCATCGCCTCCGCGCAGGTCGCCCTGGACCGGGAGGCGAAGGAGCGCGGCGCGCTGGTGATCGACATTGGCGGTGGTACGACGGATTACGTACTTTATCTCGACGGTGCTGTCGAAGCCACGGGCTGCATCCCGGTGGGCGGCGACCACGTCACGAATGACATCCACCTCGTCACCGGCCTGGCTTTCTCCAAGGCGGAGATCCTGAAGGTGCGCGAGGGCGATGCCTCTGCGGATCCCGCCCGCTCCGTCGGCCTGATCAAGGTGGCGGATGAGAAGGGTTTCGCGGAAGCGGAGGTGAAGCGCCAGCTTCTCAATGACATCATCCGCCAGCGCTTGGAAGAAACCCTGCGCCTGCTGCTGCGCCGCCTGCCCCCCGGGGCGATGGAGCGGGTCGGCACCGGCGTCTTCCTGTCCGGCGGCACCAGCCTGATGCGCGGCTTCGGCGAACTGGCACACGATGTCTTCAAGCGCGACGTCTACCGGCCCGAGCCGCCGGAGCTGAGCGGCGTGCAAGCGAATTTCAAGGACCCCCAATTCACGACCGCGATCGGCCTGATCCGCTACGCCCAGATCATCGAGGCCGAGCGCGAGCCGAAGCGCGGTGTGTTCCGGAAGATTGGTAATGTCCTCTGGCCCTTTTCACGTTAAGAAACCCACTTACCCACTCACTCCTCACCCGGCGGCGGGCGCCGCCCACCTTTAGACGCCATGATCGAATTCCCACGCGACCCACAGAATACCATCCCGTCGTCCTCCGTGAAAATCGTCGGCCTCGGCGGTGCGGGGACCAACATGCTCGACCGCGTCGTCCTGGACGGCATGGACGGGGCGGAGATGCTCGCGATCAACACGGACATCCGCACGCTCTCCGGTTCGGTGGCGCGCGATCGCATCCAGCTCGGCCGCAACCTGACGAAGGGTCTGGGCGCCGGCGGTGATCCGGAGCTGGGCCAGCAGGCGGTGCTGGAGGCGGAGACCGAAATCCGCGCCGCGCTCAAGGGCCGCAAGATCGTCTTCCTCTGCGTGGGTCTGGGTGGTGGCACCGGCTCCGGTGCGGCGCCGATCGTCTGCCGCATCGCGCGTGAAGAAGGCGCCTTCGTGGTGGTCTTCGCCACCATGCCCTTCAGCTTTGAAGGCCGCCGCCGCCGCGAGCAGGCGGACACCTCGCTCAATGAGCTGGCGGTGCTTTCGAACGCGCTGGTGACCTTCGACAACACGCGGATGGGTGACCTCGTCCTCGCGAAGCAAGGCATCCACGAAGCCTTCGCCGCGGCAGACCGCATGATCTCGGAGAGCATCAAGGCGGTGATCCGCCTGGTGATCCGCCCGGGCCTGATCAACGTGGGCCTGGACGACCTGATGACCGCGCTGCGCACCACGCGCTCGCGCTGCCTCTTCGGCTCCGGCATCGCCGCGGGCAAGGACCGCGCGCAGAAGGCGCTGCGCAATGCGCTGAACAGCCCGCTGCTGGACCAGGGTGCGCTGCTCAAGGATGCGGAGAGCGTGCTGGTGCACCTCTGCGGTGGCGAGGACCTGACCCTTTACGAGATCGAACTGCTGATGCAGAGCCTCTCCAAGCACGTGCCGGACAAGGCGCACGTGCTCTTTGGCGCGGCGGTGGACCCGAGCATGGGCGAGCACCTGAGCATCACGATGGTGAGCTCGCTGCCGGAAGACCGCCTGCACATGCCGCGCACTTCCTCAATGGAGCGGCCCGCGCTGTTAGAGCCGACGGTGGGATTTGCCGATGAGCTGGACGAGGAGCTTGAGGCGGAGCCTGAACCCGAGCCGGCACCTGTGGCGATCCGCCCGGCGCCTGCCCGTGAGAAGAAGCCGGCCGTCGCCCCCGGGGCGATGGCGGCCAGCCTGTTTGCCGATCCAGAGCCGGGTCCGGTGGTGGCGGAGTTCACCTCTCGTGCGGCTGAGCCTGCCCCGGCTCCTGCGCCGCAAGCGAAGTCCAAGCCGCAGCCGCAAGCTCAAGCGCCGGTGGTGGAGGAAGCACCCTTCGCCGAGCCGGAGCCTTCGCCCTTCACGATCGATCAGAGCATTTCGCAAGCGGAAGTGGAGGAGGATGACTTCGCCAGCTTCATGGAAGAGGAAGAAGAGCCGGAGGCGAAGACGCCTGCTGCTGCTGCTCCCGTGATGGAGGAGGAAGAAGAGGAAGAGCCCTTCGTCTCGATCGAGGAAGAGGAAGAAGAGGAGCGGCCGACGATCGTGGTGCCCCCGACCTCCGCTCCGGTCGCGAAGTCTGCCCAGCCGGCTGCAGCTGCGGCGGCGCAGAATCCGAATCCGGTGGTGCTGCCGGGGGTCTTCGATGATCTCGAAGAGGCCTTCGCGGAGCTCGAAGAAGATCAGTCCCCGGCTGAGGTTCCGGTTACCCCGCGTGGCAAGACCGCGAGCGGCAGAGCGCAAGGCGAGCTGAGCTTCGAAGGCGGCCCGCGCGGGAAATTTGAAGGTGCTGCCTCCGGCTTGTTTGAAGGAGAGGACTTGGATGTGCCAGCGTTTTTGCGGAAGAAGCGCTGAGCGGCGTCGTTAGGGTTTTGATGCACGGGTCACGCCTCATCGGGGCGTGACCTGTGTTTTTTGCATGTCCCCCAAGGTGCGGCGGCAGCCGCTTTCGGAGAGCGTACGAGCACCGCCGCTTTTTGGGGACGTCTTCCCGGAGACTGACGTTGGAGTTCTAGGGGAGTTGGCCCCGTGGGATTGGGGGGGAGCTTGAGTTTCGGGGAGGGGTGAAGGGTGCCTTGGGGCGCTTTTCGGTAGAGGTGGACGTCCCGAGGCCCGTGGGGGGTGGACTTTCCTGGAACCAGGATTGCCTTCTCCCTGGTGTGCTCGCCCCGAAAGCGGCGATGCTCGCACGCTCTCCGAAAGCGGCTGCCGCCGCGAAAGGGGACATCTTCCCAAGGAGGATACGTTTATCTGGAATGTCGCTCGGGAGAGCGGCACTCCGGCTTTGCATTCCCTCCAACAGAAGCCATGGTCGGGGGCGTCCACCCCGCTTCATGGAATCGAAACCATCCAAACTCGACGCCCTGCGCATCGACCGTTCCTCGCAGGCGCCCATCCACCACCGCAGTGGCGGCGGGTCCACCTGGTGGATCATCCTGCTCATCCTGATCCTGGCGGGCGGCGGCTTCTGGTATTTCAAGGGGCGCGATCAGCCAGCGGTGGTGAAGACGACGGTGGCGCGCTCCCAAGGGAGCGGCGGCGGTAACAATAATGCGCGCACGCTGCTGAATGCCTCGGGCTACGTGACCACGCGGCTCGATGCCACGCTTTCCTCCAAGGTGACGGGGAAAGTGAAAGAGATTCTAGTCGAGGAAGGGATGAAGATTGAGAAGGACCAAGTCGTCGCGCGGCTGGATGACTCGAACGTCCAGAGCGGCCTGCGCCTGGCGGAGGCGCGCCTGGATGCGGCGAAGAAATCGCTGGAAGAGTCCAGCCCGGCCCTCGACTTCGCGGAAGCGGAGCTAGTGCGGCAGGCGGGACTGGAGACGAACAAGGCGGTGAGCCGCACGAACTTCGAGCGCGCCCGCTCCGAGGCATTGGTGCTGGAGGCACGGGTGAACCGCTTGAAATCAGAGATCACCGTGGCGGAGCGCCAGGTGGACGATTGGAAGCAGCAGCTCGACGACACGATCATCCGCGCGCCTTTCTCCGGCGTGGTGACGACGAAGGATTCGCAACCGGGCGAGATGATCTCGCCGATCTCCGCGGGCGGTGGCTTCACCCGCACCGGCATCTGCACGCTGGTGGACATGAACTCGCTCGAGATCGAAGTCGATGTGGGCGAGAGCTTCATCAACCGCGTGAAGGCCGGCCAGCCGGTCACGGCCACGCTGGATGCCTACTCGGACTGGAAGATTCCCTGCAAGGTGATCGCGATCATTCCCACCGCGGATCGCCAGAAGGCGACGGTGAAGGTGCGCGTGGGCTTCGACCAACTGGATCCGCGGATCCTGCCGCAGATGGGCGTGAAGGTGGCCTTCCAGAGCGATGAGAAGGTCGAGCCGGTGGCCGCAAATGCGATCGTGGTGCCGAAGGGCGCCGTGCACGAATCCAATGGCAAGAAGGTGGTCTGGCTCGTCCGCGAGGGCAAGGTGCAGCGCAAGGCGGTGGGCCTGGGCCCGGCGAATGGAGATGATCAAGTGATCACTGCCGGCATATCTGCCGGTGATGTGCTGGTGTTGAATGCGCCTTCCGATCTTGCCGAAGGGAAACCCGTGAAAGTAGAAAAAGCACAATGAGTGATTCCCGTCCCACTCTCGTCCAGATTGATCGCGTGAGCCGCAATTTCACCCGCGGCTCGCAGCGCGTCGAGGTCCTGTCGAATCTCGATCTGCGCGTGCAGGAAGGCGAGTTCCTGGCGCTGATGGGGCCATCCGGCTCCGGGAAGTCGACGCTGCTGAACTTGATCGGCGGGCTGGACCGGCCGAGTTCCGGGATCGTGCAGATCGGAGCGGACCGCGTGGACCAGCTCTCGGACTCGCAGCTCGCGCACTGGCGCGCGCGGCACATCGGTTTCGTGTTCCAGTTCTACAATCTGCTGCCGGCGCTGAATGCGGAGCGGAATGTGGAGCTGCCGCTGCTCCTGACCCACCTGGGCAAGGCGAAGCGCCGCGAGCACGTGGCGGCGGCGCTGGAGGCCGTGGGCCTCTCGCACCGCGTGAAGGCCTTTCCGCGCACGATGTCCGGTGGTGAGCAGCAGCGCGTGGGCATCGCCCGCGCGATCGTGACCGACCCCACGGTGCTGCTCTGCGACGAGCCGACCGGTGACTTGGACCGCAAGTCCGGCGATGAGATCCTGAGCCTGCTACAGACGCTGAACAAGGATCACGGCAAGACCATCATCATGGTCACGCACGATCCGCATGCCTCTGCCCGCGCCACGCGCACGGTGCACCTGGACAAGGGCCAGCTCTCCGACAACCCGGTGGACTGAACGATGAAATTCTTCCACCTGGTACTGGCCGGTTTGCTGCGCAAGAAGCTGCGCACCATCCTGACCTTTTTCTCGATCCTGATCGCCTTCATGCTCTTCGCCTTCTTGGGCTCGCTGAAGACGGCCTTTACGGGCGGGGTGCAGATGGCGGGCCTGGACCGGCTGATGCTGCGCCACAAGATCTCCTTCATCATGACCCTGCCGCAGGCCTACAAGGCGCGGATCCTGGGCATAAACGGGGTGAAGGCGGTGTGCCACCAGACTTGGTTCGGCGGCCGCTACAAGGATGACAAGCCGGAGAATGCCTTCGGCACCTTTCCGGTGATCCCGGAAGACTTCTTCGAGCTCTTCCCGGAGTTCCAGCTCACGCCGGAAGAGAAGCAGGCCTGGCTGAGCACCCGCACCGGCGCGATCGTGGGGGAAAAGACCGCCAAGCGCTTGGGCTGGAAAGTGGGGGACCGCATCCCCTTGAGTTCCGCCATCTGGGGCAATCCGGCAGGGATGGGCCAGTGGGAATTCGACATCGTGGGGATCTACAAGGGCGCGGAAGGGAAGAAGAACGTGGATACGAACAACTTCTATTTCCGCTATGACTACTTCGAGGAAGCACGGCAGCGCGAGAAGGGCATGGTCGGCTGGTATTCGATCAAGATCTCCGATCCCAAGCGCTCCGCGGAGATCGCGAAGCAGCTCGACGAGGAATTCGCCAACTCGCCCTACGAGACCAAGAGTGAGACCGAGGCCGCGATGATCCAAGGATTCGCGAACCAGATCGGGGACATCGGCTCGATCACCATGGCGGTGATCGCCGCGGTGTTCTTCACCATCATGATCGTGGCGGGCAATACCATGGGCCAATCGGTGCGCGAGCGCACGGAGGAGCTGGGTGTGCTGAAGGCGATCGGCTTTACGAACTCGCGGGTGCTGATCCTGGTGCTGCTGGAGTCTTGCATGCTGTCCATCTTCGCCGGCATCGCGGGGCTGGGGATTGCCTGGTTGATCGTGGCGAAGATCGATCCGCCGCAGATGCTGCCCTTGCTCGAGATGCCGCACGCCACGATCCAGATCGGCGCAGGTCTCGCCGTCGCCCTGGGCGTGGTGGCCGGTATAATCCCCGCGGTGCAGGCGATGCGCTTGAGAATTGCCGAGGCGCTGCGTCGTGGCGGCTGAACCTTGGATTTCAAATTTCAGATTCTCAGATCAACTTGCCTTTCCACTGATCACTGATCACTCGGCACTTTCTTCAATCCCATGTCCGGCCTCCGCCAAATTCTTGCCGTCGCGCTCTTCAATTTGCGCTCGCTTCCCGAGCGCAAAGGTTCGGCAGTGACCGCCGTGATCGGCATCGCGGGGGTGGTAGGGGTGCTGGTGGGAGTGCTGGCGATTTCGGAGGGCTTTCGCAGCACGATGACCCATGCGGTTTCGCCGGAGGTGGCGGTGGTGCTGCGCAAGGGTGCGGAGAATGAGATGAGCAGCGGCCTGACGCGGGAGATCACCCACATCATCGCGGATGCTCCCGGAGTGGCGCGCACGGAGGCGGGACCACTGGCCTCCGCGGAGTTGTTCGTGATCATCAATCTGCCCAAGCGCACGCTGGGCACGGATGCGAATGTCCCGCTGCGGGGCATCCAGCAGACGGCGTATGAGGTGCGCGACAATATCAAGATGGTGGAGGGCCGGCATTTCGCGTCCGGGAAGAACGAGGTCATCGTGGGGGCCGGTGCGGCGCGGGCCTTCGCCGGGCTGGACCTGGGCAATGAGATCAAGATGGGGCAGGTGACTTGGACCGTGGTCGGGATCTTCACCGCGGATGGCGGCGTGGCCGAGTCCGAGATCTGGGCGGACAGCGACGTGCTGGCACCGGCCTACAACCGCACGGAGAACCGGCAGGCGGTGTATGTCCGCCTGGAATCCCCGGAGGCATTCCAGAATTTCGAGGATGCCCTGAGCGCGGATCCGCGGGTGACGGTGAAGGCCAGCTTGGCGTCGGACTACTATGCGGAGCAGTCGCAGATGGTGACCAAATTTGTCAATAGCATCGGCTTCTTCATCGCCGGGCTGATGGCGGTGGGCGCGATCTTCGGCGCGCTGAACACGATGTACAGTGCGGTGGCAGGGCGGACCCGGGAGATCTCCACCTTGCGCGCGCTCGGCTTCGGCCGCGGGCCGGTGGTGGTCTCCGTCATGGCGGAGTCGATCGTGCTCTCGCTGGCGGGCGGTGCCGTAGGGGCACTGGCGGCCTATCTTTTGTTCGATGGCTACCGGGCCTCGACCATGAACTTCCAGACCTTCAGCCAGGTGACCTTCTCCTTCCGGGTGACGCCGGATTTGCTGGGGATCGCGGTCGCTTTCGCCACGGCCATCGGCTTGATCGGTGGCCTCTTCCCGGCGATCCGCGCGGCACGGTTGCCGATTGCCTCGGGGCTGCGGGAATCGTGATCGGTCGGGTTCTCCGCGCTGGAGGCGCATCGGAACTTAGCCGATAGCGGAAGCACCGGATAGGCCGCCACACGATTGCCGTCCCGGAGGGCCGGCGGAAGAGCCGCTTCTACGAACGATACCGTACTTCTTTGTCTCCGCGACACGGTCACGCCAAGTGTCGGACCTCGGTGCTTCGGGCATTTCCTGAGCCCCTGCCGGGGCTCAATGATTTTTGCCGCGCCTAACGGTGGTTCCGCAAAGCCTCCACCACCGCCTTACTAATTTCCGATGCGTCTCCAGCGCGAAAAACCAGGCAGCAAACTAGCTCACACCATCGCAAACTCCTCCAACCTCCCTGCGATCGCCGCGGGGACCACGGCGGTCACGAGGATGTCATTGTCCTCGTAGTCGGTGGAGAGCACCTTCGCATCGCGGTGCAGCATGCCTAACAGATCCGCGCGGGCCTGGGGGATGCGGTAGCGCCAGCGGCGCACGCGGTCCGCCAGCACCTCGGTGCACTTCTGCAGCAAGACCTCCAGCCCTTGGCCGCTGACCGCGGAAATCGGCAGTGCCTCCGGATAGAGCAGCCGCAGCTCCGCCAGGCGGTCCGGATCGGTCACCCGGTCGATCTTGTTCAGCACCGTGATCGTCGGCTTGTCCACCGCGCCCAGCTCACCGAGCACCTTGAGCGTGGTCTCATGGAAGCGCTCGATCTCCGGTGAGGTGGCATCCAGCACGTGGATCAGGAAGTCCGCTAGCACCGCTTCTTCCAGCGTGGCCTTGAAGGCTTCCACCAAGCGGTGCGGCAAGTTGCGCACGAAGCCGACCGTGTCCGTGATGAGCAGTGGTTGGCCATCCGGCAGCTCGATCTTGCGCGTGGTGGTGTCCAGGGTGGCGAAGAGCATGTCCTTCGCCATCACATCGGCACCGCTGAGCTTGTTCAGCAGCGTGGACTTGCCGGCATTCGTGTAGCCCACGATCGCGCCGTGCGGCGTCTCTTGCTTCTCGCGCTCCTTGCGCTGGGTCGCGCGCTGCTTGCGCACGTCCTCCAACTCGCGGCGCGCGCGGTCAATGCGGACATTCGCCATGCGGCGGTCCACCTCGATCTGCTTTTCACCCATGCCACGGGATGCAGCCCCGCCCCCAGCCGTACCACCGGAGCCACCCTCGCGGTCGAGGTGACCCCACATCCGCGCCAGGCGTGGCAGCGCGTACTGCATGCGGGCCAGCTCCACCTGGAGGCGCGCCTCCTTCGTCTGCGCGCGCTTGGCGAAGATATCGAGAATCACCTCCTCGCGATCCAGCACGGTCATATTCGCCGCCTTTTCCCACTCGCGTTGTTGCGATGGCGCGAGCTGGTTGTCGAAGACGAGGCAATCGCACTCATGCGCCTTGGCTAGTTCCGCGATCTCCGCCGCCTTGCCGGTGCCACAGAGGAATTTCCGGTGCATCTCCCGGCAGCGCACGAGCACGCTGTCCACCACGCCGATGCCGAGGGTGCCGACCAGCTCGCCGAGCTCGACTAGCAGCGCCTCTGACTCCACCTCCTCGCGCGGGTCGAAAAACAAGCGCACCAGCAGGGCGCGCTCGACCAGATCGGGCTTTTCGCGGACTTCAAACATGACTTGTGGGCGGAAGGTGCACCCTCCGTGGAGGGAAGCGAAGGGGAAAGTAGCCCGGGGGGCAACACGACAGGAATGGGGCGAGCACCGGGAAGGAGAGAGACCGCCCGGGATAGGTCTTATGGGTCGTATAGGACCTATGAGTCTCCTCTCCCGGACCCGTGTCCCCGGAGAGGATCTATACGACCCATACGACCTATGAGTCCCATCCCGCGGACACCCCCATGCCACCCCACACCGCTCCTCCAAGAAAGCGGGCGGCCCCCCTTGCAGGAAGGGAGGCCGCCCTATCCGGGGGAAAAGCCGTGAAAACTAACGATCTGCCCGCAGCCACTGCTCGTGGCCCCAGAGGCCCCAGACCACGCCGGCCAGACCGGCCGTGAGCAGGGCAAAGGGCGCAAGGGCGATGACCTCGGTCCAAGTGCGGCCGAGCGAGGTGGCCAACTCCGCGGTGAGCATGCTCTTGGCCGCGATGGCCCACAGGCGGCCGAGCAGCAGGAGCAGCGAGCCACAGGCCAGCAGCGAGCCGCCCCAGGAGTGGTAGCGCTTCGAAAGCCGCACCGCCGCCAGCGCCAGCAGGCCCAGGCCGATCACGCCGAAGCCATCGAGCAGGAAGCCGCTTTTGCTGACGAATTCAATGAAGGTTTCCATGAGTAGCACTGGAGGAGGCGGAATTGCGGCGGACGGAAACAGGGACGGGCACAGGCACCAGAACCGGCACTTGCACCGGCGCGACGGACTTCTCCGTCTCGAAGACCCCGGCGTGGATCGCCAGACCCAGACCGAAGACCAGCCAGCCGAAGTTCATCGTGACCAGCTTGATGAGTTCCCAGGCCACCGCGTTCCCCGCGTCGCCATTCACCATGCCGCTGGGCGAGATGGTCGCCAGGATGCCCGCATTGTAGAGCGGCAGGATCAGCGAGTAGCCGATCGCCAGCATCAGCGCACCGGCCATCAGCAGCCGCGGCGCCCAGCCCGTGGTCCCGCGGGTGATCCGCCAAGTGGTGAGCAGGAGGAATACTCCCATGATGATCAAGAACACGGGCCGCATCGCGCTGATCGACGCGAGGGGCAAGACATCGGGGGGAAACGTCATGGCGTTAGATTGCCATGTTCATAACTTACTGAGCAAGAGCTTATTAGACTACATTATCGGACTTCCAAGATGAGCGGATAAGCAGTATCCCCCGATGAATCATAATCGTTAATACTCCGCTTAACTTAGGAAGATCCCCGCCAGCCCTACTGCTATCAAGGGTGGCCCGATCGTGCAAATGTCCGATTTCGCGTCCAGGCTCCGCGCTTTGCTCCGGATGAGCTTCAAACATTTCCGCCCTACGCGATCGCGTAGGTGTGAATAAGGTGGTGAAGAACCGCGCGGGGCAACGCGGGGTCCTGTCCGGAGACCGTCATTCCATCGCCCCTTAACGCGCGGCGACGGATGAGAGGCCCGCTTCGAACCGCGACAAGAATTCGGCGATGGGGCCGACGGTCTGATTCATGCCAGCGTGATCCATGAGCATGAGCAGGATCAGGACGCCCGCCACCGCGAAGGAAAGAGCGGCATAAGCCGTGGCGATGCGGGAGAGGGCGGAATCCCGGACCGTGGCCTGCGCGAAACGCCGCCCCATCACCGACAGGACTCCCACCACCATGCTAATCACGGCAAGTTGGAGCGCGTGGGGTGTATTCAATGCCACCGTGGCAGGGGCAGCGGAAAGCGGGAGAAGCCAAGGCAGGGCGATCCTCATTTGCGGGCGGAATCTTTCAGCGAAGCACCCGGGATCATGCGCGGATTTTCCCTCAAATCAAGCTCCCGCAGAACTCCACTTCGCCGCAAGGAAGCCGCCATTCCCGCGTAGTCCCGCGGACTTACTCCATGCGCCCGGCCCACTTCGCGATCCTGCTCCTTTCCACCGCCACGCTCGCCCCCGCTTCCGCCGCGGAGGAGCGCAGTTCCGGAACACTCGCCGCCGGGACCCGCTGGGAGACGGGCTGGTACATGATCCAGTCCGACGTCCCCGGCCCCACCGTGCTGATCACCGGCGGCATCCATGGCGATGAACCGGCAGGGGCACAGGCCGCGGAGCAGATCCGCCACTGGCCGATCCTAAAGGGCCGGCTGATCGTGATTCCACGGGCAAATGTCCCGGGCCTGAAGGCGAACAAGCGCCTGATGCCAGGGGTGAAGGAAGAGGAGAACAACCTGAACCGGGATTTCCCGAAGGCTGGCAACGAGGCGGGGACCGAGGCCAAGGGTGAGATCGCGAAGGAGCTGTGGACTTTCGTCTCCGGCCAACACCCGGACTGGGTTATCGACTTGCACGAGGGCTTCGACTTCCACGAGGCGGAGTCCGACTCGGTGGGCTCCTCAATCATCGATAGCAACAGCGAGGCCGCCAATGCCGCGGCACCCGCCATGCTGGCCGCGGTAAATGCCCCGATCAAGGATGCGAAGCGGCGCTTCGTGAACCTCGGGCCGCCGGTGGATGGCAGCCTGGCGCGGGCCGCGGCAGAGCACCTGGGGGCCTCTGCGATGATCCTGGAGACCACTTCCAAGGATCAGCCGCTCTCCCTGCGCACGCGCCAGCAGCGGACCATGGTGCGGCAGTTCCTGACCGGGCTCGGCATGCTCTCCGCGGAGACGCCGCCGGGTATCATCACACCCCCGCGCTCCGGCACCGCTCCCCGCGTGGCGATCTACGATGACAAGGGCACGGGCGGCGGGCAGGCGGGGCTGGAGGCCGCGCTCGCCACAGTTCCGGGCTCGCTCGCGTGGCGGGTGGGTGCGGAGGACATTCAGGATGGCGCGCTGGCTGGCTTCGACCTGGTGATTTTCCCCGGCGGCAGCGGCAGCAGCGAGGCCAAGGCGCTCGGGGAAAAGGGCCGCGAGCAGGTGAAGCACTTCGTGGAAGGCGGCGGTGGCTACACCGGCATCTGCGCCGGGGCCTACCTCGCCGCGTCCAACTACGATTGGTCGCTGGGCTTCAGCAACCAGCGCACCTTCGCGGAGATGCGGGAGATCCCGGGCGAAGGCCAGAAGAGCATGTGGTTCCGCGGCGACTCCGCGACGGTAACCATGGAGCTGAGCGAGGCGGGCAAGCAGATCCTCGGCGACCATCCGGGCGAGCTGCCGGTCATCTACCACAATGGCCCGATCATCCCGCCCCTCAAGGAGGGCGAGCAGCCGACCTACGAGGTGCTGGCCTGGTTCCGCAGCGAGACCTCGCAATACGAAGCGCAGAAAGGCACCATGACCGGCACCCCGGCAATGATCTCCGCGCATTATGGGAAGGGCCGCGTGCTCGTCATCAGCCCGCATCCGGAGGCCAGCAAGGCGCTGCGGCCGATGCTGACGAAGGGGCTGCTGTGGGCGGCGGGGAAGGAGTGAGGAGCAGCGACCTTATTGTCGCTGGCGCCGGTCGGGGAAGCAGTTCATGGGGACTGCTCGGGGAAAGTAATCCCCAACCGAGTCGTCCCATCTAACAGCCCGCCTCAATAGCACTGCGTGAGCACCTTGGTCTCCCCGGTCCCCGCGGAATAAAACACATAGGCCTCGCCCGAATCCCCGATTTCAATTAGCTCGTAACAACTCAGCTGCCCAACGAACTGCATCGGTTTTCCCTCCGTGTCTTCTGGCGTGCAGTCGCCCTGGATCCATGAGGGCCATCCGCCCAACTTCGTCCCCGGGCAGGCGAACATGAAGTACTTCTTTTCCCAAGAATCCTCGTAGGCCGGCCAGCGCTCGTCCTCGCGATTGAGGAGCTCTTCATCCACCTTCTCCGTCTCGTAATCGAGTTCATGATAGGCTGGCCCCGACCAAACTTGATCCGCCTCCTCTAACAAATCCGGGATCAGCGTCGCCGCCTCGCCTGCCGCCAGCCAGCGATGCTGCCACCATTCCGCGAAAAGGTTGTGCTCCACACAAGTGAACATCAGCAGCGAGGTGCCTGGCAGCACGGGCCGCTGCGGATGATGCCGCACATCGAGATGCACGATACGGCTGCAAGGCTCCCCGCACTCCGGACATGCCGGAAGCTCCAGGCCGCTGTCTGCGACAAGGCCCGCCACGAAGGTTCGCAGCGGGCTCTTGGGCGCGCGTTGCTTCAGCACGTAGCGCAATGCCCGCAGCGGCTCCGGCAAGGCATCCGCGATCACCCCCTCGAAACGCCGGAACCAGATCTCGCGAGCCTTGGCACCCACCCGGCCCGCACAAGTCGCCCGTTGATAGCGCCCGATGACCCGTAGGTCCTTGTCATCCTGCTCGATGCGGAAACGTTCCTCGCGCCCGCGGTTGAGATTGGCAGGCAGCACGATCACGCCACCCACGCCGCGCCGCTCATGGCAGGCCACCAGTTCATCCCACGAGCCTTCCCGCCGAGGACCCTGTATCGTGGCGGCGATGTCCAGAATGCTCTCCACATGCGCCTCCCATGCACCCTCCGGAGTGGCCGCAATCTGCTGCTCCCACAGCTTGCCATCCTCCTTCCTGATTTCCATCAGCCGCCACGGCGCTGCGAGCGTCGGGTGTGCGGGCAAGCAGGCTGGCTGCTCCCGGACCCGGGCCTCTGCTTGAACAAGCCCTTTCCCTGCCTCCTCAAGTTGCAGGACCACGATCTTGTTCGGCGAGTCCACGTGCCACTTGAATCCGGAAATCCGGAGCGAGGTCACGCACTCAGGATTGAATTCCCGCGCCGGATTCCAGATCCGCTTTTCCAAGCCCATCGTCCGCGGGTTTCGCAGAGCCTCCGCAATGGCCGCCGCCACCGCGGAGAACAGAGCAGGCAGATCCCTCAACCCTTCCGTCTCGATCTTCAGGTGCCGGGCAGCGATATCGAGTTTGACCCAAGTTCTCCCTTCGGCCAGATCCGCCAGCCACGCGACCTCGGGGATTCCCCTGGCATTGCCGCAAGTCACCACCGGGGGGCCGCCAGCCGCGAAAAGCGCTTCCACCGGGACCGCCGGGGTCAAGATCACCTCCATGTTCAATACGGTGTTCATCACCGCGGCGACCTGCTGGTAACCCGCTATGCCCTCTTCCCAAACCGGAACCGCCACTCCCGCAGCCGCCAGCTCGTCCTTCAGCTCCTCCAGCTCCGGCCACTCCTCCCCGCTGATCAGACGGAGCATCATACTCCTTTCCAACCCTGCGCGCTGAATATCAATGAATCGCTGGGTTAGCTCCCGCTCGCTTTGAAAATAGTCCGCAAGTGTCATGACTGGCTCCTGAAGCTTGCCGTGACGCCTTCTGGACTCACGGAAATTCTCCGCCAGAGCTTTCCATCAACGTATCGCGATGCGACGATTTGTCGCTTGCTCCCCGGCCTTCCTGATCTAGCCTCCAGCCATGCCGCGACCCGACCCGACCGCCGAACTCCAGAAGGCGCTCCGCCAGCGCATCCTCGTCCTCGATGGCGCGATGGGCACGACCATCCGCACCTACGGCCTGAGCGAGGCTGATGCCCGCGGCCCGCGCTTTGCCGACTCCAAGAAGGACCTCCTCAACAACGGCGACATCCTCTCGATCACCCGCCCGGATGTCATCGGCGATATCCACCGGCGCTTCTACGAGGCCGGCTCGGACATTTGCGAAACGAACACCTTCTCCGGCACCTCGATCGCGCAGAGCGAGTTCTTCGTGGATGACCCGCGCGAGCACGGCGGCGTGAAGGACCCGGGGTTCTTCCAGAAGATCATCGATGATACGATGCTCCGCGACCTCGCCTGGGAGATCAATTACGAGTCCGCGAAGCTCTGCCGCGAATGGGCGGACCGCGTCGCGAACGAGACCGGTGTGAAGCGCTACGTCGCCGGTGCCATCGGGCCCCTAACCGTTTCGTTGAGCACCTCGCCGGATGCTAATGACGCGGGTTTCCGCATGGTGACCTTCGACCAGGTGAAGGAAGACTACATCCGCCAAGTCCGCGCCCTGATCGCCGGTGGCAGTGACATCCTGATGGTGGAGACGATCTTCGATGCGCTGAACGCGAAGGCCGCCCTCGTCGCGATCCAAGAGGTCTTCGATGCAGATGGCTTGAAGCTGCCGATCATCGTCAGCGCGGCGGTGGGCCGTGGTGGAGAGACGATGATCTCCGCGCAGAAGGTCGAGGCCATGTGGAATGCCGTGGCGCATGTGAATCCCCTCGCCGTAGGCCTGAACTGCTCGCTCGGCCCTGACTTGATGAAGCCGCACTTGGAAGAGTTGGCGAAGGTCTCGGCGACGAACATTTCCTGCTATCCGAATGCGGGCCTACCCAACCCGCTGGCTCCTACGGGCTTCGACTTGGAGCCGCCACACATGAATGCCTACATGAAGGAATTCGCGGTGGATGGCTTGTTGAACTTGGCTGGAGGATGCTGTGGCAACACTCCCGAGCATATCGCCGCGATCGCAAAAGGCGTCGAAGGCGTTGCGCCGCGTGAAGTCCCCGTTCTGTCCGATTGAACGAACCGCGGAGGCGCAGAGATCGCGGAGGTAAACGCTGAGTTTCTTTTTACAACATGAAGACAAAAGAGGAACTGAATCGTTTGTCGGGCATCATCATTGATGCTGCTATGGAAGTGCATCGTGAAATGGGACCCGGACTTTTAGAGCGAGTCTATGAGGCCTCGCTGGCGAAGGAACTCCGGCTTCGAGGTATCGCCTGCTTGCGACAACTCCCGCAACCCGTCATCTACAAAGGCGAAGCCCTCGACGACGAAGGCTACCGGATCGATCTGATGGTGGAGGAAGCAGTGGTCGTGGAGCTCAAAACCGTGCCCCAGCTTCTTCCCATTCACGACTCGCAGCTCCTCACCTACCTCCGGCTCTCGGAGAAGTGTCTCGGCCTCCTCATCGATTTTCACCTTCCCCTCCTCAAAGACGGCATCAAACGCCTCGTCCACAACTTCCCCAAGGAATAGCCTTCTCCGCGTTCACCTCCGCGACCTCTGCGCCTCCGCGGTTCGTTACTCTCCAGCCATGTCCACCATTCCACGAGTCCTCCGCCTGTCAGGCTCCGAAGCTTACAACCACACGCCCGATAAGAACTTCCTGATGATCGGGGAGCGCACGAACGTGGCTGGCTCGCCGAAGTTCGCGAAGCTGGTCCGTGAGGGCAAGCTGGACGATGCCCTCGAGATTGCCCGCCAGCAGGTCGAAAGCGGCGCGAACGTCATCGACATCTGCTTCGATGACGGCCTGATCGATGGCAAAGCCATGATGGCGCGCTTCCTCCAGTTGGTGCAGAGCGAGCCGGAGATTTCCAAGGTGCCGATCATGGTGGACTCCTCGAAGTGGGAGATCATCGCGGAAGGCCTGAAGTATCTCCAGGGCAAGGGCATCGTGAACTCCATCTCGCTGAAGGAAGGCGAGGAGAAGTTCATCGAGCAAGCCAGGCACATCCGCCGCTTCGGTGCTGCGACCGTGGTCATGGCTTTCGATGAAAACGGCCAGGCCGCGACCTACGATGAGAAGATCCGCATCTGCGAACGCGCCTACCGCGTCCTCGTCGACAAGGTCGGCTTCCCGCCGGAGGACATCATCTTCGACCCGAACATCCTGACCGTCGCCACTGGCATCGAGGAGCACAACAACTACGCCCTCGACTTCATCAACGCCACGCGCTGGATCAAAACGAATCTCCCTCACGCCAAGGTCTCCGGCGGCGTGTCGAACATCTCCTTCTCCTTCCGCGGCAACAACGTGGTGCGCGAGGCGATGCATTCCGCCTTCCTCTACCACGCCACCCGCGCGGGCATGGACATGGGCATCGTCAATGCCGGCATGCTCGAAGTCTACGACGAGATCCCGAAGGAGATGCTCGAACACGTGGAGGACGTGCTGCTCAACCGCCGCCCCGATGCCACCGAGCGCATGCTCGAATTCGCCGAGCGCTTCAAGGGCCAGGACGGCAAGAAGATCGAGGAAGACCTCACTTGGCGCGAAGCGGGCGTGGAAAAGCGCCTCGAACACGCGCTGCTCAAGGGCATCGACAAATTCATCGACGAAGACACTGAGGAAGCGCGGCTCAAGTATGGCCGCCCGCTCAAGGTCATCGAAGGCCCGCTGATGGATGGCATGGGCGTCGTCGGCGATCTCTTCGGCGCGGGCAAGATGTTCCTGCCGCAGGTGGTGAAGAGCGCGCGCGTGATGAAGAAATCCGTGGCCTGGCTCACGCCCTTCATGGAGGCGGAGAAGGCCGAGTTCCTCGCTGGCGACATCGCCGAGCTGATGGAGAAGGACCCCTCACTCACGCGTGATGACGCGATCGCCCTGGCCGGCCGCCGCCGCTCCGCGGGCCGCTTCCTGATCGCCACCGTGAAGGGCGACGTCCACGACATCGGCAAGAACATCGTCGGCGTGGTGCTTGCCTGCAATGGCTTCGAGGTCACCGACATGGGCGTGATGGTGCCCTGCGACAAGATCCTGGCGAAGGCGAAGGAGATCGGCGCGGATGTCATCGGCCTCTCCGGCCTGATCACGCCATCACTGGATGAGATGATCCACGTGGCGAAGGAGATGGAGAAGGGCGGCTTTAAGGTGCCGCTGCTGATCGGTGGTGCGACCACTTCCTCCACCCACACCGCGGTGAAGATCGCCCACCACTACTCCGGTGCGGTGGTGCACGTGCTGGATGCCTCGCGCTCCGTGCCGGTCACCACCTCGCTGCTCTCAGCTGACCAGCGCGATGCCTTCGTGGCCGAGAACAACGAGAGGCACCGCAAGGCCCGCGAGGCCTTCACCGGCGGCCCGAAGAAGGAGACCGTGGGCATCGTGGAGGCCCGAGCGCTGGCCCGTCTCACCGATTGGTCCGCCTACACGCCGCCCGTGCCGGCCTTCACCGGCACCCGCGTGATGGAGAATCAATCGCTGCGCGAGCTGATCGAATACATCGACTGGACGCCCTTCTTCCACGCCTGGGAACTGCGCGGCGTCTGGGACCGCGAGACCAAGACGCTCAAGACCAAGAACGAGGAGGGCGCGAAGGAAGCCGCCAAGCTCCACGCCGAGGCCCTCGTCCTGCTCGACCAGATCATCGCCGAGAAACGCTTCACCGCGCGCGGCATCTACGGCTTCTTCCCCGCGAATGCGGATGGCGATGACGTCATCGTCTGGAACGATGAACATCGTACTTCGGAGAAGACCCGTCTCCACACCCTGCGCCAGCAGGTGAAGAAGGAGAGCGGCAAGCCGAACGAAGCACTCTCCGACTACGTCGCACCGCAGGGCGCGGGCAAGGACTTCATCGGCGGCTTCGTCGTCGGCATCCGCGGTGCGGACGAATGGGCCGCGGAACTCGAGAAGGCCCACGATCCCTACAACGCGATCATGGCCAAGGCTCTCGCCGACCGCCTGGCCGAGGCCTTTGCCGAGCTCATGCACCACCGCGCCCGCGTCGAGTGGGGCTACGAGCGCCCGAATGAATTCGGCCACAACGAGCTGATCAAGGAAGTCTACCGCGGCATTCGCCCCGCGCCCGGCTACCCCGCGCAACCGGATCACACCGAGAAGCCGATTCTCTTCGAACTACTACAAGCATCGGAGCCGACCGGCGTGGAGCTCACCGAGAGCTGCGCCATGCACCCCGGTGCGGCGGTCTGCGGCCTCTACTTCAGCCACCCCGAGAGCCACTACTTCGCCATCTCCGAGATCCAGAAGGACCAGGTGGAAGACTACGCCCGCCGCAAGGGCATGAGCGTGGAGGAGGCGGAGAAGTGGCTGGGGCCGTGGCTGGGCTACTGAGGAGCGGATGGGAGAAAACCATTGTCCCCTTCTCATCTCCGTGGTGAGTAGGCACGGTGGAAAGCATCGTCTTCAAATCGCTTCTGGTGGTGATATTCATCACCGTCCTCGGCTGCATTCCCTACGGGATCTGGGTGATCATCTCCATGGTCAAGCGGAGATGGCGGAGGGTCGCTTTGCAGATCGGCATCCCTGCCGCCTTTTATGCTGCTCTGTTTGGCACTTGGTTAGTCTGTCGGGAGAAGGTCAGTCAGGACGAGCTTGCCGGAGTCTACGGCACCGAGGCGAAGCTCGGCCCCGCAATTTTCGAATACGACTCCGACCGGGCTTTCAATGGCGATGGCTACTCCTTCGCGGTCTACGAACTGCCAGAATCGATCCGCAAGCGTTTCGAGACCGCTGATGCCGCCTTTCTCGCCACGTATCCGATACGCCCGGAATATCGGAGCAAGTGGCAATCCACTTCATGGATGGAGGCGCCTCTCGATCCCGCCTACAACGCACATCTTGATTTCGCCCTCAGCAGCTACGACTCAGAGAAGGCACCAAAGATGGCGGCGCATTTCGAGGCAGTCCGAAGGGCCCTATCCCGCAAAGGCGCCTACTACGCTTGTTTCTACAACAGCCCGAGCGGCAGCCACATCAATGACATCGACCTCTTCGTCGTGGATCTCGGCGACGGGCGCCTCTACATCATCAACCAGAATACCTGAGCCAGAGGCAACCTGGCTCACACCCCCCGCTTCAAATCCAAGTACCTCCGCATCGCCGCGATGCGGTTCTCCACGCCCAGTCGCTGGAACACCGCTTCGAGGTGCTTCTCCACCGTCCGCGGGCTGATGCCCAGAATGATCGCGGCCTCGGCACTCGTCTTTCCTTCCGCGATCCAGTCCATGATCTCGCGCTGACGCCGGGTCAGGATCGTCATCGCCTCCTCGCCGCCCGCGTCGCTGCCGGTGCGGATCATGATGATCGTCTCACCGCTCAGCTTGGGCAGCGCGGCGGCCTTCACATTCCCGCCGCCCAGGTTGCCCTCCATTTCGGTCCAGCGGGCGGTCACGGGGTTCTCCCATGAATCATCCACTCCCCGCTCAAGCTTCTGGATGCACTCCGGCGAAAGCTGGTAGGTCGGCTCATCATTCCACCAGCCTTCCGAAAGGCTCACGGCTGCATGGTTGAGCGCGAAGACCTCGCCGCCCGGCATCGCCGCGAAGGCTGCCATGTGCGCGCTGTCGTTCCCGGACACCAGGCGCTGCCGCACTGCATGCTCCACATTGTAGGACTCCAGCCGGTCCATCACCCCGCGCACCGTCAGCAGGATCGCATCGAAGCGCTCGCGCGCCTGGAAGGCAAAGGTCCGCGTGGAAAGGTAGCAGTTGATGTAGGCACTGCGCCGCTTGGCCTGCACCAGCATGCCGAAGAGCACGTCGTTCATCGCCAGGTCACCGAAGACCTCCTTCACGAAGGAGCTCTCCCGGTATTCCGAGGGAGAAACGTAATCGCTCATCGCGAAGCCGAGATCCCCCGGGCTGCTGAAGTCCACCCGCTGCTGGATCGGGTGCGTGCCGGAGAGCTGGTTGATCAGGTCCACCCGCTCATTCAAATGCTTCGCCAGGGGCCCGTGGCCGATGACCTCCAGGATGCCGCGCTGGGGCGAGGAATCCATGATCACCACCTCATCGGCACCGATCAGGTGGGGCAGCTTCGCGACCAAAAGATCCGCCACATCCTCGAATTTCGTGGCGCGGTAGATGGCTTGGGCTAAATCGAAATAGGATTTTCCGAGCACGGGACAGGGTGGGCGTCGTCTACCGGGAGAATACGTAAACTCCCGTAAGTATCAACACGCATTGTTGGAGGGCCTTGGCTGTGGCATTAAAGTCACACATTCACGGCAGCGCAGCGTAACCCGCCAGCGTTGCAGGATGCAAGATTTCCTAAAGCTTTCCCTGGGGGGGGAAAAGATGGCCCCGTCGGTCCTTTATGGCGCTGACGGGGCCATTCACTTTTGGTCCAATCGGTCCGCACGCCCGCCTGCACCACCGGATGCTGATCGCCTTTCACAAGCCCTACGGGGTCCTCAGCCAGTTCACCCCGGACCAACCGGGCCAGCGCACCTTGGCAGAATTCGGCTTCCCGAAAGGGGTTTTCCCCATCGGCCGGCTCGACCAGGACTCGGAGGGCCTGCTGCTGCTCGGCGATGAGGCGCCCCTCGTCAAACGCCTGCTGGACCCGGTGAAGGGCCACCCGCGGACCTACCAAGTCCAGGTAGAGGGCCTCCCGGCTCCCGAGGCTGTCCAACGCCTCGCCGCCGGCGGGATCGACCTGAAGGGCCACCGGACCTTGCCCTGCCGCGCCCGGTGCCTGGAGCCAGCCCCTGACTTCCCGCCCCGCGATCCGCCCGTACGCTTCCGCAAGAGCGTGCCGGACTGCTGGCTGGAGCTGATCCTGACCGAGGGGAAGAACCGCCAAGTGCGGCGCATGACCGCGGCGGTGGGGCATCCGACCCTGCGGCTGGTGCGGGTAGCGATCGGGAGATTCGGGCTGGGGGAGCTGGAGCCGGGGACTTGGAGGGAATTGGGGGCGGAGGAGCGGAAGAAAATCACAAGCCTTTAAGGAGCAGCGACCTTACTGTCGCTGACGCCGGTCGGGCGAAGCTGCCTTCAAAGCAACACCTTTCCCGGTGCTCAAGATAACTCCAGACCGCCTCAACAGGCCATCCTTTCTCACCTACCGGTGCCTGCGACAATAAGGTCGCAGCTCCTTACGGCGCAAATTCCACCTTCAGCCTCAAAGGCTTCTCCCCTTCCGGCACGGCCATATCCAGCGGGATCAGCACCGTGACCTCCGTGCAGCCGTTCGGGAGCTTGCGCTTCGTGATCTCGCCCTTGCCCTGCCAAGCGCTGCGGCCGTCCTTGCGGGCGATCTCCACGCGCTTGCCCTCGTCCGTGATCATGTCCACCACGTAGGATACATCCCGGGGGATCTCCGCGGGCAGCACGAAGCTGATCATCGGCTCCGGCGGGTCACCCACCATGGCCAAGGTCGGCAGCTTGTCCCATGCGTCCGGGTCATTCACCGGGGCCAGGTCGAAGGCGTAGGCCATCAGGTTTGTGATCCCGTCCCGGTCCAAATCCGCTTCCGGATCCGCAAAAACGCCGATCAGGCCATGCGCGCTCGCCCACTCAAAGTAGTCGCTGCTGCCTTCCTCCGCCGCTGCCGGGAGCAGCCCGGCGAGAAGCAGGGCGGCGGCGAAAGTGGCGGATTTCCAAGTCATGCGGGGCGGGAAGATAACTTTTCGGCATGCCGCGTCCAGCGCCGAATCCGGCACCGGGCGACAAGTGTCCGGAAAGGAAACCCGCCAAAAGGCCCGGTGGTTTGTGGAAATTTCGCGGATTTCTAACAATGTGGTTGGAGGGGGAGATTCGGCGATTGGGAAATTGAGCGATTGGGTGGCGAACCGCCGAGGCCTCAAGACCCAATCAACCAAATCTCCCAATCTCTCAATTTCTTAAGATTTTGGCACTGCCCGCACCGCGCCGACCGAAATGCCGCCATCCACCAGCAGGGTCTGGCCGGTCATGTAGGCGCCGGCGTCCGAGGCCAGGAAGACCAAGGTGCCGTCAAGATCCCCCGGTGCGCCCGGGCGTTTCAAGGGGATGCGGTCGGTGAGGTAGTCCACCCAGGTCTGGTCCTCATACATCACGGCATTCTGCGCGGTCTTGAACCAGCCGGGGGCCAGGCAGTTCACGGTGATGCCGTGCTTCCCCCAGTCATCCGCCAGGCTCATCGTGAGCTGCTTCACGCCGCCGCGGCTCGCGCCGTAGGGGGCTAGGCCGGCGTAGCCATTCACGCAGGTCACGGAGCCGATGTTGATGATCCGGCCGTAGCCGCGCTCCACCATCCGCCGCGCCACGGCCTGGGCCATGAAGAAGACGCCGCGGAGATTGGTATCGAGAATGAGATTCCAGTCGTCCCAGGTCACTTCGAGCGCGGGCTTGCGGACGTTGCAGCCGGCGTTGTTCACCAGAATGTCCAGCTTGCCCGCCGCGCTCCACGCCGCATCCGCCGCCGCGGTGATGCTCTCCTGCTCGCGCACATCCAGCACGACCGCCCATGCCTTGCGGCCTAGTGCTTCGATCTCGGCCACCGTGGCTGTTAGAGAGTCCAGGGTGCGGCTGGTCACCACCACATCCGCACCGGCGCGCGCCAGCGCGAGGGCAAAGCCCTTCCCCAGCCCGCGGCTGGCTCCGGTGACGAGGGCGGTCTTCCCGCTGAGATGGAAGGCATTCATTCTGTTAGATCGATTACTTCAATTGAGTTTCTGGCTGATCCAGCGGCGCATGTGGGCGTCGGTCTCATCGCGGATCACGCGGATCTGTTCCATCTGGTCGGCGGCAGGCATTTCCCTTGCCTCCGCCGGCAGCTCGCTCATGCGCTTCAGGAAGTAGGCGTGATGCTCCTGAAAGCACTCATGGCAGGCGAAGCGTTCCGCATCCCCGCCGAGAAAATCGGACCCCATACTCAATCCGGTCACGGCCTTGGCCCCGCAATAAAAGCAGTCCGCCTTCTGCAGGGCCTCCATGTAACCCCTGATCTGCGGAGGCTGTTCTTTCTGGAAGCACTCCGCGCAGAGATCGGCCTTCTCCGCCTTTCCGTGCACGAGGGTCGTGACGTGATAAGTCGCCGGCCTTTCACCGCACTTCGAACAGGGTTCCTTGGAAGACTCATTCATGGCGGTGGCTCTTGCGATCCAGCGTCCTTCCGCATCTCCAGATCCACCTCCCGGGCGATCTCCTCGATACCCTTCAGAAGTCCCTTGCGGGAAGCTCCCAGGCCTCTCTCCATCCCGCGCGTCATCACGGCCCGATTATAGTCCATGTGGCAAACGGAACAGAGATAGCCATTCTCGAATGGGAAGCGGATCATCATGCCCTCGGAGGACCCGACAGCCATTCCCGGCTTGCCACAGTAGCGGCAAGGCCCGGTCGGTAGCGCCTTCATCAAGCTCTTCGCCGGCTCCGGCAGCGACTCTTGATGGCACGTGGTGCAGACATGGCGCGTCGGCACGCCTGCTTCTTGGAATGCAAACACCGCGCGGTTCTCACCGCAGACTTGGCAAAGCTGGTTCATTCCACCACCAGCACCTTCAAGGCTCCGGGAGCCTTCGCTTTTACGAAGGCTTCCTTGCCCTCCTCCAAGGGCACCGCCGCCGTGATCAGCGGCTTCACGCGGATGCTGCCGGAAGCGATCGCCTCCAACGCATCGGGATACTCCCCGGCAATCGCGCAGGAACCGAGCACATCCAGCTCCCGCGTCACCACGATCTGCAAAGGCAGCGGCACGTTCGGGGAAAGATTGCCCACCAGCACCACCTTGCCGCCCTTGCGCACGGAGCGGATCGCCAGATCCACCGTCGGCGCGGCACCCACCACTTCCATCGCGATGTCCACCAGCAGCGCCGGAGCATTCGCGGAGAGGTGGCATTCATCTGCCCCCAGCTCGCGCGCCAGCTTGAGGCGGCCTTCATCCAGATCCACGGCGATCACCTTCGCGGCACCCGCACGCTTCAGCGCCTGGATGACCAAAAGCCCGATCAAGCCCGCACCTACGACAAGCACCGTAGTTCCAGACACATCTCCCGCCCGCCGCACCGCGTGCAACGCCACGCCCACCGGCTCGGCAAAGGCCGCTTCCGCAAAGGACAAGCCCTCCGGCAGCCGGTGCAGGATCCGCTGCGGCACCGTCACGTACTCGGCGAAGGCACCGTCGCGCTTGAACTCCGCGCAGGACACGCCCACCACCTGCCGCGAGTCGCACAGGTTTACCCGGCCCTCCCGGCAGTAACCGCACTCCCCGCACCAGACGGTGGAGTCGAAGGTCACGCGGTCACCCGCTTGCCAGGCGCTCACGCCCGCACCTACGGCATCCACCGTACCACTCGCCTCATGGCCCATCACGATCGGCGGGATGCGTCGCCCGCTGCTGCCATCCATCCCGTGAAGGTCACTGCCGCAGATGCCGCAGGCCTTCACGCGAATGCGCACCTCACCCGCATCTGGGGCCGGCACGGGCAGATCCACTACAGCCAGTTCAGATGGCGCGACAAGTTGGAGTGCTTTCATGGACAAGGGTAGCGGTGACGTCGCTGGAACCCCCGCCGGGGTTCGAATCTTCTACGCGAACAATCCGGTGGTTTTCGCTCCGCTCGACCACCGGCTACTCGCTCTTCTCCCTCCGGGAGATCAGAACCTTGGATCTTCGAGTTTGGAATTTGGAATTTTCCGGCCTCCGCGGCTCACTTCATCTTCCGCTCCAAGTCCTTCACTTCTACCTTCGCCCACCACTCCTTGAAGCTGTTGATGAAGACGTAGTGATCCGGATCCTCCTGATAGGCATCCTGCGCCTCCACCGAGGTGAAGGTCATCGTGGTGGCGTAGTCCCAGGATTGGTCGACCACCGGGCGCTCCATCACCTTCGCCGGCACGGCCCAGAAGCCGCCGGTGCAGCCCTTCACCTTGAACAGATCGTCCAGACCTGCCTCGAACTTCGCGAGATCTTCCGGGTTCTTCCGTTCGTCCTTCAGCCAAAAATACACGTGGTGTTCCATAACGGCCCGTGATCTAGCCGCAGCGCCGGGAAGCCGCAAGGCTCGTGCGAAGCATCCGTGCCAGGATTCGGCTCCCATCCCTGTCTCGCCGCATTCCGCTCTTCGCGCCTGCCGGCGCTAAGAGCGCGGAAACCTTCCGCCCTCTTCTCCCGTAAGAAAGGCATGCGCTTCATCCTCGCACTCCTCGCCGGCACGCTTCTCGCCCATGCCGATCCCCATCCACGCCTGCTCTTCCCTCCATCCGCGGAGGCGGAAGTAAAGGAGCGCATCGCGAAGGACGATCTGGCGGCCCGCCTTCAGCGCCGCTGCGTGAAGAAGGCGGAGGCGGTGATCGGTGAGCGCACCTGCGACTACATCAAGGAGGACAAGATTCGCCTGCTTCCGGAATCCCGCCGCGCGGTGGAGCAGGTCATGTATACCGCCTGGGCTTGGCGTACGACCGGCGAGGAGCGCTTCAAGGAGCGGGCGATCCGCGAGCTGGATGCGGCCTGCGCGATGAAGGACTGGAATCCCTCCCACTTCCTGGATGTGGCGGAGATGGCCACGGCCGTGGCGGTGGGCTACGATTGGCTCTACCCCGCGCTCACGCCGGAGCAGCGCCAGCGCTATGAGGACTCCCTGTTAGATAAAGCCCTGCGCGAGGTGGGAACCCGCCACGCGAAGACCAACTGGTGGCGCGGGGCCACGAACAACTGGACCCAGGTCTGCGCCTGCGGCATGGGCCTGGCCGCAGAGGCAGTGCGCGAGCGCGATCCGGAATTGTGCGCAGGCATCATCGATCACGCGCGCGAGTTGACCGAGAAGTGCAGCGAATTCTACGCGCCGGATGGTGCCTATCCGGAAGGGCCCGCCTACTGGCACTACGGCACGAACTTCGAGGTGCTCTTGCTCGCTGCGCGGGAAGCACTGGGCCAGCCGGTGGAAGTCTCCCCGCTGTTGCGGAAGAGCGGTGACTTCATGATCCAGATCCAGGGGCCGCTGAAGCAGACCTTCAATTTCGCGGATGCCGGGCCGGGCTCCGAGCTGATCTCGCCCGCGCGCTGCTGGATTGCGAAGCACTTCAACGATGCCGGGCAGATCCGCTACGTGCGCACGCAGCTGGAGCAGGATCTCGAAAAGGGCAGTGTGAACTTCCGCACCTTTCCCATGCACCTGCTATGGCTGCCAGACGCGCCGCCGGATGAGGCGAAGAGCGTGGGGCCGCCGCTGCAGGCAAGCTTCGGTGGCAAGCAGGCGCTCGCCTTCATGCGCAATGGCTGGGGCAAGGACGCCGCATGGCTCGCCATCAAGGGCGGTACCGGTGCCGCCAGCCACGGGCACTTGGATGCCGGGAGCTTCACCTACGAGGCGGCAGGCGTGCGCTGGTTCCATGACCTCGGCTCGGACGACTACAACATGCCCGGCTACTTCGGCGCGAAGCGCTGGAGCTACCTGCGCCTGAACAATTTCTCGCACAACACGCTGGTGATCGACGGCAAGCTGCAGGCAGCGCCGCAGGAGGGCTGCAAGATCGCCAGCGGGCCCGGACGCGCGGTGATCGATCTGAAGACGGCCTATGCGGATCAGGCCGCGTCCGTCCTGCGCACCGCCGTGTTCGATCCCAAGGATGGCAGCGTGAAGCTCAGCGACGAAATCGAGAAGCCCGCGGGTCCCGTTCGTTGGGCCGTGGTGACCAAAGCGGCGATCAAGATCGAGGGCCAGCGCGTGATCCTGGAAGAAGCGGGCAAGCGGCTGGTGATCGAGAAAAGCGGCCCCGAGGCTGCGGCCTGGGAAGAGTACTCGCTCAAGCCCGCCACCGAACGGGAGGAGCAGAACGCGGGCTACCGCATGGTCGGCTTCACCACGCCCGCGGCGGAAAAGCTGCTGTTGGAGGTGAAGTGGAAGCCGGAGTGAGGCACTGTTAGACCAAGCAGGCGGTTCTTCCCGTCACACTCGCTGGACTCCCGGCCGTACCCGTGGGAAAATGCGGCGTGCCCGCGCCGAGCACCCGACCGATCTGGCATCGCTGACTGACATGACTTTGGACCCGCAGAGACGCACCCGCAGCCAGCGCCAGCCGCGCCGCCGTGAACCGGCCAAGCCGCAGATGGCCAAGCGGCCCGGCATGGTCGGCATGATTTGTTTCACCGCCTTTCTGATTCTCCCGTCCATGGCGGCGTGGCGGGTCGCGCTGCAGACGGATTGGCGCGTGGTGAGCCTCTACCTCTTCACGGTCTCCATGGCCACCGTCGTGCTCTACCGTTATGACAAGCGCGCGGCGGCCAGCCAGAGCGGGGCCTGGCGCACGCCGGAGAGCGTGCTGCACTTGGCGGAACTCGGCGGTGGCTGGGCCGCCGCCTACCTGGCGCAGCAGATCTTCCGCCACAAGACCTCCAAGTTCTGGTATCAACTGATCTTCTGGCTGATCGGCTTCCTGCACCAGTTCTTCGCGCTGGATTTCCTGATGGACTGGCGGATCTGGCGTTCGGTGTTCGCTTGAGTGCGGCTTGTCGCGCTGCCTTGACACCCGGAACTGCCTTCGCTACCGCAGGCACCTAGGGATATGCCTCCGACCCCCGGGAATTCTCACTTTCCAACCACGCGTTGGACAGGCGTCGTGCGCGTGCTTGGCTCGGATGATACGGGCCGCCGCAAGCAGGCGCTCGCCGATCTCTGCCGGGATTACTGGTATCCGCTCTACGCCTTCGCCCGGCGCCAGGGGCGCAGCCAGGAAGACGCGGAAGACCTGACACAGGGCTTCTTCATCCATGCGCTGGAGCGCGATGTCTTCAGCCTCGCTGACCGCAATCTCGGGACGCTGCGGACCTTCCTGCTGAAAATCTTCCAGCGCTACATGGGCGACATGCGGGATCGCGAGCGGGCGCTGAAGCGTGGCGGTGGCCGCGAGCACCTGTCGCTCGATCTGGAAGGCGGCGAAAATCTCTACGCGGCGGATCTCGCCACCGGTGAAAGCCCGGAGCTCCTCTTCGACCGCACCTGGGCGCAGTCCCTGCTGCGCGCCGCGCACGCTTATCTGGCGGCCAGCGAGCAGGAAGCGGGACGCGGCCAGCAGTTCGAAATCTTCCAGGCCTTCCTCACCCCGGACTCGGTGGCGGAGCAGGGCTACGAGTCCGTGGCCAGCGCCTCGGGGATGACTCCGGAGGCAATCCGGCAAGCGGTGTCACGCCTGCGCAAGAAATTCCGTAAGGCTCTTCGCGAAGCCATCGCTGCCACCCTGCATGAACCGGATGAGGCCCGAATCGATGAAGAGCTCCAGGCCCTGCGCGTGGCCTTGGGCGGATAACTCCATCCTGCCATGATCGATGACCCCAGCACCCCGCCGGAGCGGCAGCGTGGCACCTGGGAACGGGAACGCGCCCTGCTCGATCTCGGCTTCGGCGATGGTGATGACGACGACATGCCGCCCCAGCCCAGCGGGCCGCTCGAGCAAGCGGGGGACACCATCGGCCGCTACCGGCTGATCTCCCTGCTCGGCAGCGGTGGCTTCGGCAATGTCTGGCTGGCGGAGCAGACCGAGTCGATCCGCCGCCAGGTCGCGCTGAAGTTGATCAAGCCGGGCATGGACAGCCGCGAAATCATCGCGCGCTTCGAGGCCGAGCGGCAGACGCTGGCGCTGATGGATCACCCGAACATCGCCAGGGTCCTGGACGCGGGCACCAGTATCGCGGGCCGTCCGTACTTCGTGCTGGAGCTGGTGGATGGCAAGCCGATCACCACGCACTGCGATGCCCTGGGGCTGGGGCTCCGTGAACGGCTCGAGCTTTTCATCGAGGTCTGCCACGCCGTGCAGCACGCGCACCAGAAGGCGATCCTCCATCGCGACCTCAAGCCGTCTAACATCCTCGTGACCGAGATGGACGGGAAGATGGTGCCGAAGGTGATCGACTTCGGCATCGCCAAGGCCCTGGGCGTGTCGGATGAAGTGGTGCAGTCCAGCCTGCTGGCGACGAAGGCGGGCGTGGTGGTCGGCACGCCCGACTACATGAGCCCGGAGCAGGCTGGCAGCACGCCGGACGTGGATACGCGCAGCGACATCTATGCGCTCGGCGTGATCCTCTATGAGCTGCTCACCGGCAGGACCCCGCTGGCATGGAAGAACCCGCGTCTCGCCTTCGATGAAGTGCTGCGCGAGATCCGCGAGGGCGAGCCCGCACGCCCGAGCCTGTGTGTCGCCAAGGAATCTAACAGAAGTGACACCACCCGCCTGATCCGTTCGCTGCGCGGCGATCTCGACCGCGTCACGATGAAGGCGCTGGAGAAGGACCGCCAGCGCCGCTACGGCACCGCCAATGCGCTGGCGGACGACCTGCGCGCCTATCTCGAGGGGGAAGCGGTCACCGCCGCGGCACCGACGTGGAGCTACCGGCTGGGCAAGTTCGCGCGGCGCAACAAGGTGGCCATCACTGCAGCCCTGCTCGTGGCCGCTGCGCTGGTCACCGGCACCATCGTCAGCCTCTGGCAAGCGCACCGGGCAGAACTGAGCCGGATCGCGGCACAGCACAGCAAGGCGGAGGCGGACGCCAACCGGATCGAGGCCGCCGCCCAGCGCGACAAGGCCCGCAAGAATCTGGAGGAGGCGAAGCGGGCCTTCGACAAGTATGTGGGCACGGTCACGGACGAACCCATGTTGAAGACCCCGGAGTTCTCCCAGCTCAGGTCCTTCCTCCTGGATGGTGCGATCAACTTTTACGAGAATCTCGATGCCAGCGAAGGTGGCGATCTTCAGACGCGCATGGACTACGCGCGTTCCCTGGGCAGGCTGGGCACCCTCTACTACCAGGTGGGGGATTTCCCGAAGGCGACGGCTGCCCTGGGCAAGGCCGTGGAGATCGACAAGGTGATCTCCGCCGAGTTCCCGCACGTTGACTACGACCGCCGCGCGTCCGCGATGCTCGCGAACAATCTGGCGCTGCCCCTGAGCTCCGCGGGCAAATTCGCGGAAGCGCGGGTCATGCGCGAGCGAGCCGTCGGCCTGCTGGAGCGATACATGGCCGAGCACACGGATGACCGGGAAGCGCGGCACGACTTCGCGCTGGTGCTGTCGAACTATGCCGTGGGCTTGGCCGGCAACAAACAACTGGAAGAAGCGGAGGCCGCCTTTGCACGCGCGCTGGGAATCCAGGAAGAGTTGGCTACCGAGGCTCCGCAGCCCTACGAGCTCCAGCAGCTCAGCTACCTGCAGGGAATGTCCGCGGACTTGGCCGCGAGCCGCGGCAATCACGCCCAAGTCGACTCCATCTACAGCGCTGCCGTGGCACTGGATGAGCGGCTGGCGGGCACGACGGCGCTGAAGACTTCCGCCCGCGAGGCAGCCGCAAGCTTCTCGCAGAAGCGGGGCGAATACCTTTCCCGCATCGGGAATCCTGCAGCAGCGGTGCCAGCCCTGCAGCATGCCCTGGAACTCCTGCAAGGGCTCACCCGCGAACTCCCGAACCGCCCGGACCTGCGTCTGGCTGCGGGCAATGCCCAATTGAAAATCGGCGATGCGCTGCGGGATTCCGCACGGCTTCCGGAAGCGAGATCCGCCTATGAGGAGGCGCTGGCAGTTCTGGAGAGGCTGGGCGCGGACTTCCCCGATGTGCCCAAGTGGCATCTGTCCGCCGTGCCCGCGCTCGACAAGATGGCGGCGATGCGTGCCCAAGCCGGGGAATGGCCGGAGGCCCGCAGTCTCTTGAACCGGGCCACCTCACTCCAGCGTGAGAAATATTCACGCAGCCCCGGCCCGGAGCGACAGAAGCTCGTGGAGTTGTTAGATCGGCTCGTGGAAGCCGATCTGCAATTCGGCGACTACGATGCGGCCCTCGCCGCCGCGGAGGCTTCAGCGCAGTTCTATCCGGACGATTGGGAGCCTTGGCATCGGGCGGCACAAGCGGGGAGCCGCGGTCTGCGGGTCATCGCGCGCGCGACCTTCCCGGATGAGGCGGCACGCACCCGGAAGGCGGATGAGTATTCGCGGCGGATTGTCGCCTTGCTGCGGCAAGCCATCACGAACGGCTACGATGGGATCGCCGGCTTCTGCGCCAAGGAGGATGCTCCTTCCTTGGCCGGGCACGCCGCCTTCCAGGACTTGCTGAAGAATCCTCCCGCATCCCTGGATGTGGAGGCCCGCCTGAAGCTCGCCCTCGAGCACTCGCCGCAGAAGTTCGCCATTGATTACCGGTCCTCGGACCCGGGCCGGCGCTTGTGGGAAAGGAAGGACCGCACCTGGACAGAGGTGCAGCCTTCCGGGGCCAGGAATGTCTACACCGCCTCCGCGATGATCCGGGTGAATGACATTCCCGGGACCGAACTCTCCCGGCCCGATGGCAAGTTCACGCTCTTTGTGCCGTTTCGGGACGAGGAATCGGCTGTGATGATGATCAAGATGAGCGGCGGCGTGTGGGGTCGCTTCGCGGACATGAAGGACGTGGAGTAGGCCGAATGGCACCCGGTCAAGGTATGGCTTCGGCAACTCTTCGTCCCAAAGGGACGGCTTATAATAGCCCGGCACGAGGAACGAAGTGCCGGGTTTGGCGTTCGCACGGATTGCGTCCCCACGGGACGCCTCATGCGGGGAGGATCCGGTGTATCGCAAAGTCCTCCTTCAGGTGCAAAGCTCCCGATCCATGACTCCGCAATCGCCCCAAACCTTGCCGCCAGAAGCATAAGGCGTCCCGTTGGGACGCAATCTTCGTCCGGGTTTACCCGGCACTATCGTGCCGGGCTATTATGAGTCGTCCCCTTGGGACGGAAGAAGCTTCCCGGAAGCTGCATTGACCCTGTGCCGTTCGGAGCGGGCCGCAACCGCGGTGATCTGTTAGACCAGCTCTTGCTCCACCCCTGTCACACATCCCATCGGTCTCCGTAAGCCATTGGTGAAGCGCCGGACCTTCCGGCCATCCAACAACCTCAAACACACAAGACCTGCTATGAACGCAAAAGACCAGAGACTCGCCACCGGCCAGATGAAGATCGTGATCATCGGCGGCAGTGGCCGCATCGGCTCCAAGCTCGCGAAGATCCTCGGCGACAAGGGCCACGAAGTGATCGCGGCCTCGCCATCTTCCGGCGTGAACACCGTCACTGGCGAAGGCGTCGCCGCGGCGCTTGTCGATTGCCAGGTGGTCGTCGATGTCGCGAACTCGCCCTCCTTCGAGGACGCCGCGGTGCTCGATTTCTTCAAGCGCAGCGGGCAGCACCTCATGCCCGCGGAGAAGGCCGCGGGCGTGCGCCATCACATCGCCCTCTCCGTGGTCGGCACGGACCGCATGCTCGCCAGTGGCTACTTCCGCGCCAAGCTCGTGCAGGAAGAATTGGTCGCGGCTTCCGGGGTGCCCTACACCATCGTGCGCGCCACCCAGTTCTTCGACTTCGCCCCGGCGATCGCCAAGACCGCGGAGACGGGCAAGAGCATCACCGTGCCACCGGCCCTGATGCAGCCGATGTCCGCCGATGACGTGGCTTCGCTGCTGGCGGATGCGGTCCTCGCCGCACCGCAGAATGGCATGGTGGAGATCGCCGGGCCGGAGCCGATCCGTCAGGACGAATTCGTCCGCCAGTATCTCGCCGCCAGCGCGGATGCACGGACCGTGATCGCCGATCCCAAGGCGATCTACTTCGGCACGCCGGTGAATGACCGCAGCATGATGCCTGGCTCCAACGCCCGCCACGGCAAGCTGCGCTACGAGGAGTGGCTGAAGCAGACCGTGGCCATGCTGCCGGCGGTGGTCTGAAACCCGCTACCCCTCTCACTCCTCCAGTCATGAAGACGATCGACAAGAACGACCCGGTGCCGGCGCTGCTTTGGGTCCTGGCTTCGGTCACCGCCATGTTCCTTTTCGGGAACGGGCTCGCGATGCTCCTCACGCCCTTCATGTGGTACAACGTGGTGCCGGGCGTCTCCCACACCGGCCCCTTCAATCCGCACTTCGTCATGGATATCGGGCTAATCCAGATGTTCCTCGGCGTGATGCTCGGGCTCGGGCTTGCCCATGCGGCGGGCCGCTTCCTGCTCTGGGCGGCGGCCACGGTTTGGCTCAGCGCCCACGCGCTCCTGCACCTCTGGGAAGTGGCCGTGGGCATCTGCCCGCCCTCCGCGCTGGGCCGTGATTTTGCGGCGGTGAGCCTGCCAGCCTTGATCGGGATCCTGCTCACCTGGTGGAGCTGGCGCGACCGATCTGCCGCTTCCGTGCGATTTGCCTAGTGACGTGCCAGCGGGCGGGAAGTTCCCGCCCGCTTGTGAAAGTGGCTGCCGCGGCTCGCGGCAGGCCGTGATTGCGGCGGCTCGCCGCAATGCAAGGGAAGTGCGGGTGGCGAGCCGCCACCTCCACGGCCTGCGGCGGGCCGCCGCAGCCACTTTAGGTAACCCCAGGCCCCTGAAGCTTGGAGCTTGAATGTTAGACCGGAGGCTGGCACATGGCCCGCGCATGACGCTGCCCAAGCATTTCAGCACCATGAAGAAGCCTGCCCTGAGCGGGCTGGTCCTCATCGTGCTGGCATTCGCCATCCTGTTCATTTCCGGCCATGCCGCTGAGCAGGGCGGGCGGATCCTTTCCTTCATCCTGTGCAGCCTGGCGCTGCTCTGCGGGGTCTGCCTGGTCCCCGGATCCTCCCGCATGGTGGTGGGGGAGGAGGGCATCACGCTGAACCAGATCCTCTGGAAGCAGCACCTCCGCTGGTCAAATGTGCGGGCCTTCACGCTGATCGATTTCGATGACACCGGCCTCGGCCTTTCCCCGGCATGGGCGCGCTACTCCATCGGCTACGTGGTGGATGAGGAGCATCAGGCTTCGCTCTCCCGGCTGGGCCGGAAATTCCACGGGCTCTACGGCTGCCACGGCTCGCTGCCGCCGGTGGACGGGCTGAGCGCGGAGGAACTTCTGCGCCTGCTGAATGGCGCGTTGGTTGATGCCCGCCGCCGCGCGCGGGAGGAGTGAGCGAATGAATCAGCAAACGTCAAGCGGGCGGCTGATGAGGCCGCCCGCTCTTACCGACCCCTTCGTGGGGCGCTGAAAAATCAGAGTTACTACTTGCTGCTTTCGGTCGCGGCTTGTTCACCCATCGGGTGATCGATGATCGGCTCCTTCGGCGGAGGCGTTACGCCCAGACGGAAGACCAGCAAGCGCTGGTCCTTGCTCAGTTCTGCAGCGGAGGCGTCGCCCGGCTTGCGCGCTTCCAATTCACCGAAGCCCACCGGCACCAGCCGTTCCGGATCGATGCCGAGGCGCACCAATTCGCGGGCCACCGTTTCCGCACCCTGCTGCGAGAGCGCAAGGCTGTCCTCGATGCGATCTTCCGCGGAGCCGTGATCCTCGATCACGAAGCGCGAGTTCGCCAAGGCGGGATCGATCATCGCCTGGGACAGCGCGAAGACCAAGTCATACGCATGGCGGTCGAGGAAACGCGTCGAACCCTTTTCGAAGAGGATGTCGTGGCTCGCGACCATCGTCTTCATGTCCACGGGGTAGTAGAAGACCCATGCATCCTGCCCCTTGAATTCGTCCGGCAGCAGAGCGCCGGACCATGCGCCTTGATCGGGATGGAAGATCGGGATGACCTCCTGCGCCGGGCGCACCTTCACCGCCGGACCAAGTGCGGCATTGGCCAGCAGAACCGCAGGCACTGCTTCTTTCGTCGGGAAGTAGATGAAGCGCTTTCCTTCGTGCAGGTAGCGGAGGGTTTGCGGTGCGGGATCATTCGCGGTCAAGCGGTCGGCACCTTCCTCCCACGCATCCACCGGCAGGCGGAAAAACGAGGGCGCAGCCGCGGGGTCGCCACTCAAGCGAAGCCGCAGGAACTCCGCGGCCACGCGGCGCTCATCGTTCGGCGCCGAGGGGCCCACCTTCGGCGCGGGCTCACGCATCAGGCGCGCCTGCTCCTCACGGGCCACTTCCATGCGCGAACTCTGGCTGTTCTTGCCGATGACCTCCGAGATCAGTGCCCGTGCTTCGGTTGGGGGTAGCACCTGGAGCTTGCGCTCGCGCAGGCTCTTCTCGGTATCCGCGATGCTTTGCGCCACGGCTTCGGGCGTGACCGTTTTCATTTCCGCTGCCGGAAGCTCGCTCGCCGGCGGCGGGCTGTTCTTCAAGCGATCTTCTACCTTGGTATGCTGGGACTCGGGATTTGCCTTGTCGGTGTCGCCGTCCCGCACGCGCGTGGCATCTGGACTGGCCTTCGCCGAACTGTCCACCACGCGATGGGAGTCAGGCGAGGCTTTGCCGGATTGGGAATCCTGCACCTTGCGCACATCAGTGCCCGCCTTCTCCGCCTTGTCCTTCAGCGGACGTGCATCGGGGCTGATGGTTTCCTCGGCGAGTGCGGAGAAGGGAAAGGCCATCGCACAAGCGGCAAGGATGAGTGCAAGGCGCTGTCCGCTTTGTGTGACAGGTGAGAAGAGATGGTTCGGAGCAATCGCTTTCATGTCTCCTCCCTCCGCGCAAAGCGTGCCGGATTGAGGGCACTGGGGATGAGGGGCTTGTGATTCAGACGCGCCCGCAGGAATGCAGGGATGAGCGATGGGGCGGTGCAGATTGCAGTGAACTGCTCGGTTCTTCGCGCCGGAGGCGCATCGGAAATCAGTGACGGTGGTGGAGGCTTTGCGGAACCACCGGACAGACCATCAAAGGAATTGACGCCCCGGAGGGTCGGCGGAAAGGCGTCTCCCACGGGGTGACATCGAATGGCGCTTGGTTAGATGCATAAGCTAGCGAAGGGTGCTGCCTTACCCGGGGGCAAAAAGGTGGTCCGCACAGCCCTCTGTGCGGCGAGTGGTACCCGGCAGCAGACTCTACCCGGTGCCCCCGGGTGAGGTCTGACTCACCCTTCCCCGGGCTGGTCAGTGCAGGCCCAGGCTCACCTCTCATCCCACATCTCCCGCCGACCAATCCCCCCAGCGTACCCGCAAACCGCAGCGCGATCCTAGGCTCACCACGCCCCGGTGACCTTCCGGGGGACCACACCCGGGGGGCATCCGATCTCCCTCCGCTGCCGGGAACCATTCGCCGCACAGCAAGCAGTGCGGACCACCTTGCTTACGCCGACTTCGGACATGAAGGAGCAATCGACGCCTGGCGGTCTCCCGCCTCCCGGCGCGGAGAAAACCCTGCTGCTGCACTCCACGAAGCCTGGAATCTCTCGCGGCCTCTATTATGTATAAGAAAATGGTCTGGCGTGAGGGATTTGAACCCCCGACCTCCTGAATCCAAATCAGGCATGCTTCCAGGCTACACCAACGCCAGTGATAAAGATAAATGATCCGCACTCGATCGAGTTAATCCGATCGACGGTAAAAGCTGGTGCCGCGCCAGGGATTCGAACCCCGATCTGCGCCTTCGTAGGGCGTCATGCTGATCCATTGCACCAGCGCGGCATCGTTCGTTGAAAGAAGTGCCGGTGGCGGGATTCGAACTCGCACAGTGCTGATTCTAAGTCAGCTGCCTCTACCAATTGGGCCACACCGGCATGAAAAATTGCGGCGCGACCTGACGAACGACAGACAGAGAGCCACGCCTATTAGCAACCGAGCACCGCGGGTCGCGGTCGGTCGCAGAAGGTGAGTCGCAGTCGGACGAAGTTCATTGCAGGTAGACTTGAAGAAAAAGCACGCGGCCTCGCGTGCGGGCAAATTCATATCATGAGACGCGGTGGTGTCAACAGTGTCTTTGATAAAAGCTCAGCAGCTCTGCCGCCGGGAGCGCGGAGCCACCGGCCCGCAGAAGCAAGGGTGGACTCCGCTATACCGGTGGGATCGAATAGGTCCCATAAGTCCCATAAGACCTATTCCGCACCACCAGTAGGGCGGAAACTCACCCTTGCATCAGCACTCACCCCTCCCTCGCCACATGGCTCTGGTGATGGCGCAGCACGCCATTCAGCAGCCGCACCAGTTCCGTGTTATCCACATCCTCCACGCGCGGCAGCAAGCCATCGCATCCGAAGGGCGCGAAGACATTGAGATTCTCCGCAGGCGTGGCCTCGCGCTGCGCATCGCTCATCAGGTAGCCGATCCAGCAGCGCGCGGGCGAAGGATCGGGGTTGTCGCCATTGAGGTCGATCAGCACGAAGGCCTTCAAGTTCCGCCAATCGAGCCGCTGCTTCCAGAAAGGCGAGCGGATCGAGATGCCCTCTGCATCCACCAGCACGCGTGAACTACCAGGAACCTGGTAGATGGCGAAGACCGTGCCGGCGCAGAGGCAGAGATAGGCCAGCCACTTGCCGGAGGCAGAATTGATGCTACCCGAGAGGATCATCAGGCCGGCCAGGACCAGTGAGGTCAGCAGGCCGAGACGCGATCCCCGCTTCATCATGTTGAAGTGCAGGACAGGACTCATGGCGAGAAACCGGGGTTGGGGGTTATGGCGGAAATCTCGCGGGCTTGCCGCAGTGTGCAAGGGCTGCTGACAGCGTTTGATGATTTATCTATGGTCCCGTTGACAGGCCGCCGGGCGGGCTTATCTGTCCATTCCCGCGTGAGACTTCACGGCACCACCGCCGAATACGCGGAGTATCCCCCACGGTTGTAGCTGCGGATGCGGTAGCGGAGTGCGGCGGGATCCTTCAGGCCGGTGTTCTCGAAGCGGGTGGCCTTCCCATCGAGATCCGCGATCTCGTAAAACGGCGCGCCGTCCAAGGAAGCCTCGATCTTCACACCCTCCTGCGCGGAGCCCGGAGCATTCTGCCAATCCAGCCTCAGCACGCCATCCCCGGCCGCCCTTGGCTTCAGCGATGTCGGAGCCGGGGGAGGGGAAGGCGGAGCTTCCTCCAGGCTGACCTGATCGAAATGGCCTTGCAGTGGCTCCTTGTCCTTCGCGTCCTCGCCGCCGCTCAGCAGCAGGCCGGTCAGGATCTTGGGCGGCATGTCGATCTTGCTCTCGCTCACCTTGAACCATTCGATGCCATCGTTGGATTGCCAGCCGCTGAAGAGATCCCCGCTGCGCTGCAGGCGGAACCAGACCGGCAGCCGGGTGTAGTCATTCCCGCCGACCCTGCGGGTCTTGCCGCCCGCTTCCCGGGTGCGGACGCTGGCCTGGCGCCCGCCGCTCTCGCCGAGTGTGATCGCCATGCGCGGTACGCCGCTATCCGGCTCCCGCACCGTGAGCCCCATCATGCCCACCGGCCCCTGCCAATCCACCAAGCGCGCCGTGAGTACGAAATCGCCATCCCTTGTCAGGCCAGTGAAACCACCCTCAAGATCGCGGCCCGAGCCGGGGACGATGAAGGAGTGCCCCGCGGCATCGGAGTAGCTGGTGCCCTCCGCGGAGGATGCCTTCCACGCCACGGGCAAGGGGCCGCCCGCTGCTGCTTGTGCGCTGACCGCCTCCGAGGGCGCGCTCTTCCCCACTTGGTTCAGAGCAGCCACGGTATAGTAGTACGTCTTGCCGGCTTCGATCTTGGTGTCCGTCCAGGCTGGCGTGGTCCAGGTCTTCGTCGAGTAGACCGATTCCCATGGCCCCTCTTTCGCCATCGCACGGCACACCTCATAGCCCTGCGCGCTGTAGGCAGCGGAGGGTGACCACTTCACTTCGATCCGTCCGATGCCTTCCTCCGCCCTGACTTCCCGTGGCACCGGCGGTGGCGCGGTGGCCAGTGGCGAGGCCTTCGCATCCCGCGTGTAGGTCAGCGTGCCGTAGCCCAAGACATCGACCTCGCCCGGCTCGGGCCGGCGCAGCGCGGCGAGGAGCTGGATGTGCGGCGCCTTCAGCCCGCGGCGCACCACGTAGTGGTTGTAGAGCAGCTCGAAGTGCGAGGCCAGCAGCCGCCCGTGGTAATTACTGGAGATGTAGTACTGGCTGGCGCGGTCCTGGTTCGTGTAGAAGGTGTATGGCACTCCCTTCCACAACGTGTATTGCGCTGTGTATTCACCGGCGGCGAGCAAGCGATTGTCCTCCGCGCCGAAGAGATCGACGCCCTGGTTCCACGCAATCTGGCACATCTCCACCAGCAGGCCCTGACCGCCCATCGTGTGCGCCAGGTCCCGACCACTCTCCTGCCACTGGCCCAGGCCGCCGGGGTAGAGGAAGGGCACGGCATTCTTGATCGAGCCCATGCCGCGGCCGTTTTTGAAATACTCCACCGCCTCGTCGAACTTCGCGCGGTCATCGCAGAACACGCCGATCGCCAGGATGGCGCGCATGTTGCAGGTATCCCAGTTCGCCCAGTAGTTGTTGTCCTCCGCTCCGTTGTGCCGCGTGAGGAAGTCGTGGCACACCGGGTAGAAGTAATCGAGCAGCAGGCGCTTGAACTTCTCCTGATCCGCGACAGGCCAGTCCGGGCAATCGCGCAGGACCTCCGCGGCGATGGCGAAGCTGCCGATGGGAATGCCGCCCAGGCCCGGTTGATCCGGGCCGTGCGGCACTTCAGTCACCGTATCCGCCCAGGCATTCAGGATGCGGACGGAGCAAGCGGCAGCTGTCTTGTCGCCGGAGATCGCCCAGCGCAGCGCGTTGAGATAGGCGGCGGTGGCATCCTCCTGTGCACGCTGGCGGCTGGCCATGTGCCGCTGCGGCGCGGGCTTGTAGTCAGCCTTCGCATAACGGTCCTTGGTGAGCAGGTCCCAGCCATCGATCCAAGGGTGCTCCTTGGCCGCGACCTTCTCGCGCATGCGGTCCAGGTCTTCCTTCGTATGCAGGCCGCCCGGATGCACGAAGGCCTGCGCGGCCAAACGCGGGCCAAGGGTGAGAAAAAGAAGAAGGATAAGGGCGCGGACCAAGCTCATGAGGTGAAGTGGCGCAGCCTACGGCCGCGCCTTACTTGCCCTCGCAACAACCCGCAAGATTGGATGTAGGATTCCGCCATGCCCCTGGTGAATGGGGCATAGGCGCGCCTACGATCTCATCCACCTCACTTCTTCTCCCCGGGAGCCGGAGCAGGCGCATCCTTCTTCTCCCCATCCAAGCTGAAGCTGATCAGCACCGGCCAATGGTCGCTGGCACCCTTCGGCGCTTCTGCCAGGTGCGCCTTACCCGCACCCAGGCCCTTGGTCATGATGTAGTCGAAGGTAGTCGCCTCGAAGCGCTCGCTGCCGCGCCAGCTCAGGCGCTCCGCGCGCGGCACATCCGCCCAGGTATTGTGGAAGCCGCCGGCGGTGAGGATCTCCAGGGTCTTGTCGCCGAACTGGCCATCCGTGTTGGTATTCACGTCACCGGCCACGATCACGCCGCGGACACGGCCCTTGAAGAGACTGTTCTCCATCTCCTCCACGTGCTTGAGGAGTTGGTGTGCGGATTCCTCGCGCATCTTGAAGTTCGCGGCATCCGCCTCCCCGCCACCACCGCCACTGCTGGGGCGGTTGCTTTTCAGGTGCACACCGTAGACCAGCAGCACGCCCTTCTCCGGCGCGGGCAAGCTCACCGCGGCGAAGCTGAAGCCGCGCGGCGGCGTCTCCGCGGTCACCGGCGTGTCCTTCCACTTCTCCGACCAGGTGGACTCCACCGGCAGCTTGCTGGCGATGCCCACCTGCTGCAGGCCGATGCCGCCGCCGATGTCATTCCGGAAGGAAGAAACGACCACCGCGCGCAGATCGGGCACCGTGGCGGCGAGGTCCGCGAAGACCTGCCAATTGCGGATTTCCTCGCCGATGAAGATGTCCGGCTTCTCGCGCTGCACCACCTCGGCGGCGAGCTTCTTGTGAGCCTCGGCCTTCGCCTCGTCGGCCTTCGGGGAACCTCCGGGGAACCACTCGAGGTTCCAGGCCATGAACTTGATCTCGCCAGCCGGGGCCGCAGCCAGGGCAAGCAGGGAAAAGAGGGCGGCGAAGCGCGTGATTTTCATGTTCGGCAAAAGGTGCAGGTGGTGGGAGGGACGGGTGATGACAGCCGGGTGAAAACCCCGGGATCGTGGAAAGGTTTTCCGCGAACGCCGGGGTGGATGTTCATTTGAATAGACAAAAACCCGCGGCGAGTCGAGGCGGAATGCGCTGTGGCGGGAATTGTCACAGAAGCAGCGGGCGTGCCCGCTCCGGGGATTGCCCCGGTGCTCCCCATTTGCTCGTTTCGGCCCATGCACCGCCTGCTCCTATTCTTGCTTCTCCTCCCGCTGAGCTGCGCTCCGGCTCCGTCCGGCCCCGTCTTGGGTTTCGATACCGTGGGAGAGGGCACGGAGTTGGGCGCGACCACGGTGCAAAAGGGTGCCGATCGCGGAGCGGTGGAGTGGGCATTGCTGGCGGACTTGGCCGGGGAGGATCGTCTGGTAGAGGAGCTGTCCAAGCGCTTCCACTTTGAACGCCTCCACAGCGACGCGGATCTGGAGAGGATCCTCGCCAAGGATTTCAGCGGCGTGCGTGGCAAGGATAAGGCCCGCGCCCTCTGGAAGCGCTATCGCTCAGCGACCAGCTCCGGCCTGGAGGCAGACAACTACACGATCGTCTTCTTCGACAGCTCGGGGAAGACGGTGACGGCATGGCCGGAGTTGAAGGATCTCCGCTGAGGAAGCGATGGTCTGCCGGGTGGAAGAAGCATGGGGCTTTGTACTTCGCGGAGTGGCGGGTGTGAGATAACACGATAGCCCATCATGATACCCCTCCGGATTTCCATCTCGCTTGCCTTGCTCTCCAGCGTCGTGTTGCTCGGCTCTTGCGAGGAGCGGAAGGACCGGGTGGCTTCTCCTGCCGGATCGGTGCCCGCGGCTGATGCCGGTGAGGAGAAGAAAACCGAAGCGCCCCCCACCGCCACAGAGAGCGCCGCGGCTTGGGCGGATCGCCTGAAGGACAGCAAGCTCTTCAAGGACGGCCAGCAACTCGCGCAGGACACCCTGGACCAAGGTAAGGCGGCGCTCGCGAAGGTCGACATCGAGTCGCTCAAGAAGCAGGCCGACGGGCTGACGGCGGCGATGCAGGCCGGGGATTTCGCCGGGGCGGAGAAATCCGCCGCGGCCTTCGATGTTGCGATGCAATCGAAGGTCCTGCAGCGGACCGTGGCCGTGGTGAAGGCGAAGGCCGAGCAGGGAAACGATGCGGCGCAGGCCTTGCTCGATAGCTACGTGAAGCTGCCGGAGCTGGGGCCGGAAGAGCGGAGGTTCTTCGAGGACTTGAAGGGGAAGATCGTGAACTCCAGTGTGGATGACCGGGTGAACTTTGTGGTCATCGCCGCGGCGATCGCTTGCCAGATCGGCCTCAAGGGCAATGGCGCGGAATTGCCCTTCCTCGCGATGGAGCTGCTCTTCGGGGAGAAGTTCGGGATTCTGAGGGACAAGTATGAGTGGAAGAATCCGATGACGAAGTGAGGCGAGGCTTTTCCTTGTTCGCCGGGGTGCCGTTTTTGTCACTGCTAGATATCCGGAATCAACTCAGTGACTTATCATGAAAATTCAATCATGATGGGATTTGTTCTCGCCATGTGATGAGTTGTGCGAGCAGCTTTCGAGCCTCGCATGATATCACTACACTCTTCTCCGTGGGTCTGCCGCATGGCTGTAATTGGTTGCAGCTCATTGGCTTCTCTTGCCTCCGCACAGGTGGCGCAGCCGCAAATCCTGCCATCTACCGGAGATTCTCCGGTGGCGCTGGATGTTATCGTTTCCTGCGCCACATCCGGCGCTACGATTCACTACACCTTGAATGGTGCCGTGCCGACCGAATTTGACCCCATCGTGACAAGTGGCGGCAGCCTCCGGATTCGCCGGAATGTCGAGGTGAAGGCGAAGGCCTGGGTGGGTGCGAACTCCAGCACGGTTGCCGCCGAAGACTACCGGATCACCGGTGCGCTTGCCGCGGGCGAGCAACACGGGCTTGCCTTGAGCGTTTCCGGCCAAGTCTGGGCTTGGGGAAATCAGAACCACGGCAAGCTGGGCAATGGCCTATCGACCAACAACCAGGTCGAGGATCCGGAGTACGTGATCGGCTCGGGTGCCATCGGCAGCAACGCCGTGGCTGCCGGTTTCACCCATTCCTTGATCCAGGGTGAGGATGGAACCGTGTGGAGCTTTGGGCGCAACAACTCCGGACAGCTTGGCACCAACACGACCACGGATCGCTCCGTGGCCGGTCAAGTGCTCACCTCTTCCTCTCCGGTGACCTATCTGAGCAATTCCGTGGCCATTGCCGCCGGCAACGAGTGGTCGATGTCGCTGCGTAGCGACGGCAGCGTGGTTTCCTGGGGCAGCCACGCCTCCGGGCGCTTGGCGGGCAACACCACGAGCGGCACCCGCCTGCTTTCCGGTTCCGTGTTGCGCGGGGATGTGGGAGGCACTCCGGCGCTGATCGGCATCAAGGGAATTGCCGCCGCCGAGGCCTACGGCCTCGCACGGAGTGCCCATGCCTCCGAGCTCTCCGGGGGCACCGGCAAAGTCTGGTCCTGGGGCTACAACCTCACCGGTCAGCTGGGCCAAGGCAACACCACCAACAGCTCGCTTGCGATGCCGGTGAAGCTGGATTCCACCACGGATTTGACGGACGTGCTGGATTTCTCGGCGGGCGGAGCCCACGCGGTGTTCGTCCGCTGGAAGTCCGGTGATTCCGCGATGCAAGGCACGGTCTGGTCCTGCGGTAACCGGGCCTACGGCCGTCTGGGGAATGGCTCCACGGCTGCCGGCTCCATCACCTACCCGGTGCAAGCGCTCAAGGTCGGAGGCGCTGCCCTCGATCAGATCGTGCAAGTCGCCGCGGGTGCCTCGCACACGCTCGCCTTGGACGGCTCCGGCCACGTCTGGGCTTGGGGCTACAATGGCTACGGTCAGCTTGGCGATAACAGCACCACCAACAACGCCTACGCGGCAAAGGTGAAGGATCCCTCCGGGTCCGGTGACCTTTCCGACATCGTCCAAGTGGCGGCAGGCGGAGATGGGCTCGCGGGAACGAGCTATGCACTTGCCTCCGATGGCACGGTTTACGTCTGGGGCCGCAACCAGGAGGGGCAGCTCGGTAACGGCACCACCTCGTCCGGTGCCACCCAGCTCCCGGTCGCGCGGGATGCCTACCTCGTGGGCGAAGGCTCGCCGAGCATACTCGCTTACCAGACCGTCACGGTCTCCACTGCGCCCGGCACGGTTCAGATCATGACCATCCCCGACCACAGCGGTCCTAATGGCGATGCTGAGATCGAAAAGGTGGAGATCATCCTGAATGGCACGCTGTATGGCACCATGACCGCTGGCACCTGGAACAAGACCCTCACGAGTGTGCCCGCGGGGACCTACTACGGATACTGCATGGCCTATGGCTATGACGACACGATCGCGATGTCGGCCCCCATCAGCTTCACGATCAACCCGTGAGCTTCCCGCAGGTGCTTTGCGGTGGCCTAAGCCCCAAGCACCTTCTGATAGACGCCGATGACCTTGTGGGTCATCGCTTCGAGTGTGACCTCCTTCGCGACCATCGCGAAGGAGGCTTCGAGGCTCTGCTTGAGAGCGGGCAGATCGGCGAGCGCGAGCTTGAGGCCGCGGACCAGCTCGGGGACCGAGTGGGTTTCCATCATGGCTTCCGCGGGAAGGAACTCCGGTGAGAAGCCGACGCGGGTGGCGATGCTGGGCACGCGCATGTGCAGGGCCTCTGCCAGGGTGTAGGGGCCGCCTTCATTGCGGGAGGCGACAATGAAGAGCTCGGAGCAGCCCATGAGGCCCACGGCATCGTCGCGGTGGCCGGCCATCCAGACTCGCTCGCGGAGCTGGTGGCGGTCCAGGAGTTCTTCGAGCAGGGGGCGTTGCAGGCCCTCGCCGATGAGCCACAATTTGAAGCCGGGGACCTGCGCCATCGCTTCTAACAGGAGGTCCATGCCCTTTGCCGGGACTAGGCGGCCGACGGTGGAGAAGACCGGCTCAGCACCGCCGAGGAAGGGCGGGTTCGTGGCCAGTGCGGCCTCGCGGGTTCCGGGCGGCGGCGGCGCGATGGAGTTCCAGATCACGGTGGCGGGGATGCCGCCGAGCGAGTCCCGCACCTGGGCGGAGGCGGTGATCACCGCATCGTAGTCGCGGAAGGGCCGGGCGCTGCGCTTGATGTTCTGGACGGTGGCCACGCGCTTGATGCCGGGCAGGCGCTTGCGCAGTGCGCGGACCATGGTGCCGGCCTTGTTGGCATGGGCATGCACGATCTGCGGTGTCGTCGAGAGAATCTTCTTCTTCAGGGCGTGGAGATTGAAGGGGTTCAACCGCCCGCCGCCCATCGGGTGGGCGATGAAGTTCACCGTGGGCCCGAAGTGCTCCCGCATCGTTTCATCCGCCACGGCGCTGACGGCATGCCCGAGCGCCGCCTGCTGGATGGCGAGCTCGATGACATTCTTCTCCAGGCCGCCCTTTTCGCCGACACTGGCGAGGACGTGACAGATGCGGATCACAGCGGCACTCTGGGGTTAGGCGACCCTGAAGTGCCAAGTAAAGAATAAGTGCCAAGTGCCAATTTTTGAGGAAGTTCCAAATTCCAAGTTCCAAGTTCCAAGGAAAGGCAGGAAGAAGCGGGTCAACCGGAAATCGGGGGCTGTTTCATGCCTTTCCTTGGCACTTGGCACTTCCTTACTTGGCACTTTAGCCTCCGGCCATGCGCATCGTCCACGCCGCGAACCTTCAGCTTGATAAGGATGGCGCGCACCTTTGGAACCAGGACCAGAAGATCCACCATGGGTTGGTGAGGCTGGGGCACTTTGTGTATCCCTTTTCGATCAATGACCGGGCGCGGATGCTCTCGCCCACAAAGAGCAAGACCTTCGGCAAGGGGAAGGCGAACAAGGCGCTGGTGGAGACTTGTAGAAACGTGCACCCGGATCTGTTGGTGCTGGGGCATGCGCAGTACATCACGGCGGCGACCTTGCGGGAGATCCGCAGCATCCTGCCGGAGATCCGGATCGGGCTCTGGTATGTGGACCCGCTGTGGGATGCGGAGGAGACGGAGCACCTGCGGGAGCGGCTGGAGGTTCTGGATGCGGTGTTTTGCTCGACGGGCGGACCGCTGTTAGAGGCGCTGGCGCGGCCGGGCTGCCCGGCGGCCTTCATCCCGAGCGCGGTGGATGCGGGGATCGAGTGCCACCGCGCCTTCGACACGCCGGAGGGCGAGATCCTGCATGACCTGCTGTTCTTCGGCCGGGACAAGGGCGAGCCCGCGCGGCGGGCTTTCTTGAAGGAACTGCGGGACGCGCTGCCGGACTTGCGGGTGGGCTACTATAGCTGCCTGGATCAGCCGGGAATCTTCGGCTGGGAGAAGGAGCAGGTGATCCGGCGCTCGAAGATGGCGCTCAATCTCTCGCGGCGCGTGGATGTGCCGCTCTACTCGTCATCGCGGATCGCGGAGCTGATGGGGAACGGGATCCTCACGCTGACGCCGCGGGGAGCGGGCTTGGAGGGCTTGTACGGGGAGGATGAGATTGTTTACTTCGATGGAGTGGCGGACCTGGCGGAGAAAGTACGATACTTCTCGGAGAAGGAGGCGGAGCGGGTGGCGATTGCGAAGAAGGGCTGGGAGAGGAACCAGCGGGACTATAGCGGTACGGAGGTAGCGCGCTTCATCGTGGATCTGACGATGGGGAATGAGGGGTGGAGGACGGCGGCGTGGGCGGAGCATGTGTTCGGGGTCTGATGGGGTTTGAGAAGTGGTCCGCACCGCTTGCCGTGCGGCGAGTGGTACCCGGCAGTAGACATCATCCTGTGCTCCCGGGTGCGCTCTGATTCATCCTCTCCCGCTTGGTCAGTGCAGGCCCAGGTGTACCTCACATCCCGCATCTCCCGGTGGACCAATTTGCGGGCGTGTTGGCAAACCCCAGCCTATCCTATGCTCACCACGCTGCGGTGACCTTGCGCGAGACCTCACCCGGGGACATCCCGTCTCCGTCCGCTGCCGGGACCCATTCGCCGCACGGCAAGCGGTGCGGACCACCTTTTCCCTACTCACGCAGGTAGCTGGTCCCTACCCACCTGCGGACTATCGTTCCGGGGAAACCCATGAGAATACCGCTTCTGCTCACGCTGCCGCTGCTGCTTTCCCCGCTGTGCGCAGCGGATCCTGTGATCCTCACACCGAAGCCACCGGCGGAGCCGCGGATCAATGGGCCGAAGGTCTTCGGAGTAAGGCCGGGCTCACCCTTCCTCTATTCGATTCCGGCGACGGGCGAGCGGCCGATGAGTTTCTCCGCGAAGGGTTTGCCCGCGGGCTTGAAGCTGGATGAGGCGAGCGGGCGGATCACGGGGAAGCTGGAGGGGAAGGGTGCACATGAAGTCGTGCTGACGGCGAAGAACGAGAAGGGCTCGGTGGAGAGGGCGTTCAAGATCGTGGCGGGCGATACGATCGCGCTGACGCCGCCGATGGGCTGGAACAGCTGGAACTGCTGGGGCGCGAAGATCGATCAGGAGAAGACGGCGGCCGGGGCGCGGGCCATCGTGAAGCACGGCTTGGACCGCCACGGCTGGACCTATGTGAACATCGACGATGCCTGGCAGGGCCGGCGCGGTGGCGCGCACAATGCGATCCAGCCGGACCCTCAGCGTTTCCCGGACATGAAGGCGCTCTGCGATGAAGTCCACGCCATGGGCCTGAAGGTGGGCATCTACTCGAGCCCCTGGGTCACGACTTATGCGCGGCGGATCGGCGGCTCATCGGAGAACGAGAATGGCGATTGGACCCCTCCGGGCGATGGCCCGAAGACAGTGAACAAGAAGATCCTGCCCTGGGCGATTGGGAAGCATTCCTTCGCCACGAACGATGCCAAGCAATGGGCGGAGTGGGGGATCGACTATCTCAAGTACGACTGGAACCCGATCGAGGTGCCGGAGACCGCGGAGATGGACAAGGCGTTACGGGCCTCGGGCCGCGATGTGGTGTTGAGTCTCTCTAACAGCACCCCCTTCCAGAACATCGGTGAGATCTCGCCGCTGGCGAATTGCTGGCGGACCACGGGCGATATCAAGGATACCTGGGACAGCATGTGGAAGAAGGGCTTCAACGGTGGCAAGTGGGAGCGCTACCAGAAGCCAGGCCACTATAATGATCCGGACATGCTGGTGGTGGGCCACGTCGGCTGGGGCAAGCCGCATCCGACCAACCTGACGCCGGACGAACAGTACACGCACATCAGCATGTGGTGCCTGCAATCCGCGCCGCTCCTGTTAGGCTGTGATCTCGACAAGCTGGATGAGTTTACCCTGAGCCTGCTGACGAATGACGAGGTGCTGGCACTCGATCAGGACAGCCTGTGCAAGCAGGCCCTGAAGGTCGCGGGGGATGACAAGCGCATGGTCTATGCGAAGGAGCTGGAGGACGGCTCACGCGCGGTGGGTCTCTTCAACCTGGGCGATGCGGAGGACAAGGTAGCGGTGACTTGGAAAGATCTGGGCCTGGGCGGCGGTCAAGTGGTGCGGGACCTGTGGCGGCAGAAGGACCTGGGCAGCTTCCCGGAGGGCTACGAGGCCGCGGTGGCATCGCACGGCGTGGTGCTGCTGCGCATTCGCCCATCGCGCTGAGCTTGCCGGGCCTGCTAGGATGGTCCCTGCCACGAATGATGCGCTCCTTCTTCCACGCCACGGCCTGTGCGCTGCTGATGCTGGCGGCACTCGCCGCCGGGGATGAGACGCAGTTCTCCATGCGCAAGTGGGAGACGGACGAGGGGCTGCCGCACAATGGCGTGAATGGCATCTATCAGGGCCGCGAGGGCTTCCTGTGGCTGGCCACCCAGGGCGGGCTGACGCGCTTCGATGGCCTGGAGTTCGTGGTGCGCCGCTCGCCGCTGCTCACGAATTCGCGGACCTCCCGGGTGGTGGATATCATCGAGGAGAATCCGGGCACGCTGCTCGTCGGCTGCGATGTCAGCGGACTGGTGCGGATGACCAAGGACGGCTTCTCCGTGCATCCGCTGGGCGAGGCGATGGGCGAGCAGCGGCGGATCAATTCGATGCTCTCCGAGGCGCCGGACGTCTTCTGGATCCTGCGCAACGACCGCCAGGTCTGGCGCTGGGATCACGGGAAAATCATTCACTTTCCGCAGCCGGTAGGAGCGAATGTCGCGGCCTTCGGGACCTTCGCTCGGGGAAAGGATGGAAGCATCTATGTCGCGCGCGGAGTGGGCGTGGAGCGTTTCGATGGCAAGGATCTGGTGCGCGTGCCGGAGATCGAGGCGGCGGGGCTTTCGGGTCTAACCGTTTGTGCCTCGGCCAATGGCGGACTGTGGTTGGCATCGTCGGATGCGCTGTGGAAGTGGGATGGCGGCGCGCCCGTGTTGGTCCCCACCCCCGTGCCCTGGTCCCAGGCACCGCCGATCGCGATGCTGGAGGATCGCGAGGGTGCGGTGTGGATCGGCTCGAAGGCGGACGGGCTCTTCCGTTGCAGCGGCACGGAGATCCGGCTGATCAAGACCTCGCACGAGCGCATCGCCTCGTTGCATGAGGACCGGGAAGGCAACCTGTGGGCGGGAACCTCCGGCGGCGGCCTGAACCAGATTCAGCGCGCGCGTTTCCAGGTGCTGGACAAGCAGGCGGGCTGGACGCCGGACATCGAGGGCTGCGTCACGGAATGCCCGCCGGGGAAGATGTGGTTTGCGAACAGCGGCGTGGGACTGCGGCAGGTGAGCGAAGATCGGCTGCAAGCGCCGCCGGACCTGTCCAACTGGCCCGGGCGGGCGATCCCGATGTATCCCGATCCGGACCGCAATCTGTGGGTGGGGGCGAATGCACAACTGCTGCGGGTTACGCCCGACCTCTCCCTTCCGCCGGAGCGCGTGGGTGCGGAGATGGCGGGCAAGTATCACGTGATCTACGTCACGCCCACAGGCACGGTGTGGGCCGGCGGGGAGAACTTCGTGCTGGTGAGGGTGCAGGAGGGGAGGCTCACCAGCTACGGGCCAGAGGCCGGCTACACGGGCAAGCAGGCGCAGGCGATCTGTGAGGATGCCGCGGGCTACCTGTGGGTGGGCACGGAGGAGGGCGACCTCTTCCGCGGCAAGGACGGGCACTTCACGAATGTGGAGGCGCTGCCGGGGCCGGATCGCAGCGGCATCCGCGCGCTGCATGGAGATGCGCAGGGGAACCTGTGGGTGGGCACCGGCGGCGCGGGCCTGCTGGTGAAGCGCGCGAATGCCGGGGACTTCGCCACTCTAACAGTCGAGCAGGGGCTGCCCGACGGGGTGATCTCGCAGATCGTGGAAGACGGCCACGGGATGCTATGGCTCTTCACCAGCGTGGGGTTGATGAAGGCGGCGAAGGGCGATCTGTTAGATTGTGCGGCGGGGAAGACCGGGCGGGTCACGGTGGTGAGGTATGGGAAGGAGGATGGCCTGGAGGGCTTCTCTGCGGCGGCGAATTATCAGCCCGGCGCGTGGAAGGCGAAGGACGGGCGCCTGTGGTTCGTCTCGCGGAAGGGAATCGTGATTGCGGATCCGCGTGAAGAGGAAGCGGCGGAGCGGACGGGGCCGCGGGTCATCATCGAGACGCTGCTGGTGGACGGCAAGGCACGGGCGGCGGGGGACAACCGGATTCCCTCCGTGGCGCGGAAGCTGGATTTCGACTTCACCGCGCCGACCTTCATTTCGCCGGAGAAGCTGCGCTTCCGCTACCGGCTGGCGGGGCTGGAGCAGGAGTGGAATGAAGGCGGCACGCTGCGCACGGCGAGTTATGCGCAGCTCACGCCGGGGAAGTACCAGTTCGAGGTGATCGCGTGCAATAGCGACTTGGTCTGGAACACGCGTGCCGCGGTCTTCCCTTTCGAGGTGGTGCCGGCTTGGTGGGAGACCTGGTGGGCGCGCACGCTTGCGATGCTGTTAGGTGCGGGGCTGCTGACGGTGGTCGTGCGCTATTGGTCCCACCAGCGGCTGAAGGCGCGGCTGTTAGAGCTGGAGGCGAACCGACGGATCGACATGGAGCGCTCGCGGATCGCGCGGGACTTGCACGATGGCCTGGGTGCCGGGCTCACGCAGATCGGCATGATGGCGGAGGAACTGGCGGAGGACATGAGCGATCCGCAGGAGATGAAGACCTACTCCACGCGGATCGCCGGGAGGGCGCGGGGAATCGCGCGGGATCTGGATGCGGCGGTGTGGGCCGTGAGTCCGAAGAACGACACGCTGGCCGCGCTGTCCGCCTACATCGGACAGTATGCGATCGAGTATTTCCGCGAGACGCCGGTGCGCTGCAGGGTGGAGCTGCCGGAGAGCATTCCGGATGCGCCGCTCTCTCCGGATGCGCGGCATCACCTTTTCCTGATGGCGAAGGAGATCATGAACAATGTGCTGAAGCATGCCGATGCACGGAACGTGACGCTGGCGATCCGCACGACAGCGCAGCGCTTTCATTTAGAGATCGCGGATGATGGCCGCGGCTTTCCTGCGGATGATGCGACTACGGTAGGAAGGCACGGCTTGAAGAATATTTGCGAGCGCGTGGGAGAGCTGGGTGGTAAGGTGGAGATCCGGAGTTCCAGTGAGGGAACGAACATCGCCATCGAGCTGCCGCTGCCGAGAGGATGATTTCAGATTTCAGATCTCAAATTTCAGATATACCACTGTCATGCCAATCAGCGTCGCCATCGTGGAAGATAACGTGGAGATTCGCGAGATGCTCACCCGCACGGTGGAGCGCGCGTCGAGCTTGAGGTTCTTGCAGAGCTTCTCGAGCGGGGAGGAGGCTTTGGAGAAATTGCCGGAGTTGAAGCCGGATGTGGTGATCATGGACATCCAGCTGCCCGGGATCAGCGGGGTGGAGTGCACGGTGAAGCTGAAGTCGATCGTGCCGGACATCCAAGTGCTGGTGTTCACGGTCTTCGGGGACAGCGATCTGGTCTTCAAGGCGCTGGAGGCGGGGGCCAGCGGTTATCTGCTGAAGCGCACGCCACGGCAGGAGATCGTGGAGGCGGTGAAGGATGTGTGGTTTGGCGGGTCGCCGATGAGCGGGGAGATCGCGCGGAAGGTGGTGGACTCCTTCCGCAAGCCGGCCAAAGCGAAGGATGCGGACCTGGAAGGCCTAACGCCGCGGGAGGAGGAGGTGCTGGCTCTCTTGGCGCAGGGCTACATCACGAAGGAGATCGCGGACCAGCTGGGGATCAGCTTCGATACAGTGCGCTTTCACTTGAAGCATATCTACCGGAAGCTGCACGTGAGGTCGCGGAGCGAGGCGCTGATCAAGTATTTGAAGTGAAAGGCGGGAGCATCGAGAGCGGCTCTACCGCTGGGAGCGCGGAGCCACTGGCCCGCAGAATGGTCCCTTAAACTGTGCCACATCCCCCAGTTCGAAGAAAGGCGGCGGCGCTATCCATGCGAAGCACGAGAATATGTGAGCTTGAGAGGCTGCTTCTGCGGGCCGGTGGCTCCGCGCTCCCGGCGGTAGAGCTGTCGCATTGTTGCGGCTACTCACACGAGTAGCTGGCTTGTTGGAGGCATCTTGACGAAGAATCCTTGTAGATGTTTCACCGGCTTTTAGCGCTTGTCTTCGCCCTTCATGCATCCCTTGCCTTGGGCGCGGAGCATGCGGTTTCCTCGGCGGAGGAGTTGTCGCAGTTGGAGAGGAAGCTGGTGCCGGGAGATGTCGTGCTGTTGCGGGATGGGATCTGGAAGGACCAGCGGCTGGCGATGGGAGGCAAGGGGACGGCGGAGTCACCGATTGTTTTCCGCGCGGCGACGCCGGGGAAGGTGATCCTGGAGGGGGAGTCGGCGGTGAAGATCGATGGCGAGCACCTCTTGGTGGAGGGCTTGTGGCTGCGCAACACGCACACGGATGGCGTGGGCATTGAGCTGCATGGCCAGGACTGCCAGCTCACGGGCTGCGCGGTCACGGAAGGGCTGCACAAGAACTACCTGCGGATCTGGGGCGTGAGGAATCGCGTGGATCATTGCCGTTTTGAGGAGAAGACCAATGAGGGGCCGACGCTGCAGATTGAGGTGGAGGAGTCGCCAAACGGCCATCGGATCGATCACAACTATTTCGGCCATCGCCCGCCGCTAGGGCAGAACGGCGGGGAGACGATCCGCCTGGGCTATAGCCACCAGTCGATGCGCTCCTCCGGCACGCTGGTGGAGCAGAACCTTTTCGAGCGCTGTGATGGCGAGATCGAGATCGTCTCTAACAAGTCCTGCGACAACGTGTATCGCGGCAATACCTTCCGCGAGTGCAATGGCATGTTCACGCTGCGCCACGGCAATCGCTGCCGGGTGGAGGGAAACTTCTTCCTCGGCAAGGGGCGGCGCGGCTCTGGCGGCATTCGCATCATCGGGGAAGACCACGTGGTGGTGAATAACTATATCGAGGGCGTGAACATGGGGGCCTTTTGGGTGACGGCGGGGATTCCGGACTCGCCGCTGGATGGTTACTTCGTGGCGCGGAATTGCACCATCGCCTTCAACACGGTGGTGGATTCGCCGGGGACCTGCATTGAGTTGGAGGCGGGCATGGGGACTTCCCGGCGGACGCTGCGGCCGGAGAACATCACGATTGCCGCGAACGCCTTCTCGCTGCCGCAGGACGCGGTGCTGACGAAGGGGAGTGGCGATGGCTTCCACTGGACCGGGAATTTCTGCAACCGCGCGGACGAGCATGCGGCGAAGGCGGACCTGATGCTGAGCCGCGGCAGTGATGGCCTGTGGCGGCCGCTGCCCACGAGCCCGCTGCGTAGTACGGCATCCCTCGTAGCTGGCGTGGTGTCGGACATCGATGGCCAGCCGCGCGGGAAGCCGGCGGATGCCGGGTGCGACCAGTGGTCGGCGGCCCCCGCGACCTCACGTCCGCTCACGGTGGCGGATACCGGGCCGGGGTGGATGCGTCCGGTTGCGGCCGCGGCGCACTTGGAGGAGTATCTGGCGCATGACCGGGTGCGCATCATGGCGGCGGCGGATGCGGCGCTGAAGCTGGCACCGCTCACGATCACCGCGCAGCGCGCGAAGCTCAGCGAGGGCGGGCCGAATGACTTCTACTCGAATGGCGACTACTGGTGGCCCGATCCTTCCAAGCCGGATGGACTGCCCTACATCAAGCGCGACGGTGAGACGAATCCGGACAACTTCACCGCGCACCGCGATGACATCCGCGAGCTGCGCGATGCTGTGGCGGCGCTGGGTGCGGCGTGGTTGATCACGAAGGATGAGAAGTATCCGGCGAAGGCAGCGGAGTTGCTGAGCGTTTTCTTCCTGGATCCCGCGACGCGGATGAATCCTCACCTGAAGTTCGCGCAGGCGATTCCGGGAGTGAGCCCGGGGCGGGGGATCGGGATCATCGATACGCTGCATTTGATCGAGATCCCGAAGGCGGTGGAGGCGATGCAGGGGGCGGCGGCCTTCACGCCGGAGTTGCGCGATGGGTTGAAAGGGTGGTTCCGAGATTACCTGGCGTGGATGCTGGAGAGCGAGAACGGCAAGGAGGAGGGGGCTGCGAAGAACAACCATGCCGTGGCCTTCTTCCTGCAGGTGGCGGTGTTCGCGGAGTTTACCGGGAACGAGCCTGCACTGGCGGAGTGTCGGAAGCACTTCAGGGAAGTTTTCCTGGCCAAGCAGATGGCGGCGGACGGGAGCTTTCCGCAGGAGCTGGCGCGGACGAAGCCCTACGCTTACTCGATCTTCCAGCTCGATAACATGGCGACGCTCTGCCAAGTACTAGGGACACCGGAGGAGAAGCTGTGGGATCTCACGCGGGCCGATGGCGCAGGGATTAGGAAGGCGATGGCCTACCTCTATCCGTTTCTGAAGGACAAGTCCGCGTGGCCATTGAAGCCGGATGTGCAGGCTTGGGATGGATGGCCGGCGCGGCAGCCCTGTTTGCTTTTTGCGGGGCTGGCGGAGGGGAATACGGATTACCTTGAGCTGTGGAAGTCGCTGAAGCCGGATCCGCAGGATTTGGAGGTGCGGAGGAATATTGCGATCACGCAGCCGGTCTTGTGGTTGTTACCGTGATCGTTGGTGGAGCCTTTTAAAAAGCCCCCAAGGGGCGGTCGGGAGATAGCCCAGGGCAAGCGATAGCGCAGCCCTGGGTTGAGAGGTCTAACGTGAATGCACCCTGTAGGGGTGCAAGGAGTGTCGTGACTCCAGACGGCTTTCTCATTCGCGACCTCCCTGCGCCCCTACAGGGCGCGAATCAAATCACGACCATACCCAGGGTTGCGCTCGCTGGGGCTCGCTGACCCTGGGCTATCTCCCGGCCGCCCCCTTGGGGCTTTTGAAAGGATGGCTTTCGCTGCACCTGCTCGATGGGGGCTGTCTTTGAGTGAGGCCATTCAACCAACGACCATTCAAGCGAGGCCATTCGAGAAGGTCCAACCCAATCGAGTAGCTGGGCAGCGATGCGCTCTTTCGCGCATCATGCAGCATCGCTTTTTCGAGGGTATGCAGTCCGGTGGGATTCGGGTTCCTGCCGGACTGCTTTTTTGAGAGAGGCTGCCGGTCTTAATTTCAGATTTGAGATTTGAAAGGGAAGGCAGAAGAGCTTGAGAGGCAACCGGCACTCCCCTCCGCCCAAAGAAAAAGGCATCCCTTCCGGAATGCCTTTTTTGGACCTTGGAATTTAGAGTTTCTCAACTCAGCGTCCACTCCGGCAGCCTGACGATCTCCCCGCCCCTCAGCGCGGAGTCGTGGGCGAGGATGCCGGTGCAGGTGATGTTCGCGCTCTGCACAGCGTTCGGATAGGAATCCTTGCCGCTTTGCAGCATCTTCACGAATTGCCAGACGAGGTGCGGGTGGCTGCCGCCGTGGCCGGCGCCTTGGGTGAAGGAGAGGTGGTCCTCGCCGGTTTCGCCGCCGTAGACGCCGCCCTTGGTGAAGAGCTGGATCTCCTCCGGCAGGTAGTGCGCGAAGTCCGGGCATTGCACCGGCTCGGGGATTTCGGGCTCGGGCTTCTTCGCGGTGTGGATGACGAGCGGGTCGTGCTCGATCAAGGGCCACTCGACGGACTTCTTGTCGCCATAGACTTCGAAGGATTTGCGGTACTGGCGTGCGACATCGAAGAGCGAGCGGATGACCTGGGCGGAGAGATCGCTGTCCTTGAACTTGATGTGGCAGGTCTCGATCGCGAAGGGCGAACCGTAGAAGCCGTGCATCTCCTCGCGGATGGTGCCGGAGCCGAAGCAGGAGACATACTCCGCCTGGCTGCCCATGAGACCGAGGATGGGGCCCACGCAGTGGGTGGCGTAGTACATCGGCGGCAGGCCGGGCCAGTAGCCGGGCCAGCCATCCATGTCCTGCTGGTGGGTGGCGCGCAGGAACTGGACCTTGCCGAGTTCGCCCTTCTCGTAGAGCTCCTTCATGAAGAGGAATTCGCGGGCGTAGACCACGGTCTCCATCATCATGTACTTCAGGCCGGTCTCCTTCACGAGGTCGACGATCTTCTTGCAGTCCTCCACGCTGGTCGCCATCGGCACGGTGCAGGCCACGTGCTTGCCAGCCTTCAGCGCCTTGATCGATTGCTCGGCGTGATCGGGGATTGGCGAATTGATGTGCACCGCGTGGACATCCGGATCGGCCAGCAGGTCATCGTAAGAGGTGTAGCGCTTGGCGATCCCGAACTTGTCGCCCACTTCATCCAGCTTGGACTGGGTGCGCTGGCAGATGGCGTACAGGTTCACGCCCTTCAGGCGCTGATAGATCGGGATGAACTCGGCACCGAATCCGAGGCCGACGATGGCAACATTGATATCACTCATGGGTTCAAAAAGGAGGGGGAAAGTCTGTAAGGACGAATTCCAATAAGGGCGAGGTGGACTCCCCGATCAAGCGGAAGCGGCCAGCGGGACCAATTTGGCGGGCATGTTGAACAGATCGCGCATGAAGGCGAGGCCGCGCGACGCGAACTCGTCCTGCGTGGCGGTGAAGCGTTTCCAGATGCACACCGCGCCGGCCAGGTCGCGGTTGTCCGGGGTGAAGGACTCGATGACGATCGCGCCGGAATACTTGATGTCCCGCAGGGCGTCGTGGAAGTCCTGCCACGGGGTCAGGCCGGTGCCGGTCACGCCGCGGTGATTCTCGCTGACCTGCACGTGGATGAGATCGCTGCCCGCGGCGCGGATGGCAGCGCCGAGGTCGGCCTCCTCGATGGTCATGTGGAAGGTGTCGATCATCGCCTTGGCGGCGGGGTGGCCGATCGCTTTGACCAAGCGCAGGGTATCAGCGGTGGTGTTGACCAGGTCGCTCTCGAAGCGGTTGATCGCTTCGATCGCCAGCTTCAGGCCGCGGTTGCCGGCTTCCTTCGCCACGGTGTGCAGTTCGCTGGCGGCCAGGTCCCACTCGCGCTGGCGTTCTTCCGGCGGGAGCTGGCGGGCCTTGCCGACCTGGGCATACATCGGGCCAGCGATGAAGGGCACGCCGAACGCCTCGGCCAGATCCATCAGCCGCGAGAGATAGGCGCGGGTATTCGCACGCACGGTGGCATCCGGATTCGTCAGGTCGCGGCCCGGGCCGAAGGCGCCGCAGAGATAGGGCGTGAGGCCGGTTTCCTCCAGGATCGGGCGGATCTTGCGCGGATCGACGAGGTCCGGATCCTCGATCGGCAGTTCGACGGCATCGAAACCGAGCCGCGCGATGCCGCGCAGCAGGTCCCCTTGCTCCGAGGAGAAGGGGGATGTCCATAACCAGGTGCTCGCTCCAAAAGTGACGCTCATGTCTGCGGCCCACCCTAATGAAAGAGAGGCAGGAGGGGCTATGACGAATCGGGTCAGGGTGTGTATGTTTCCGCCGGGATGGTGGCATCGGCATGCTGTCGGGAATCGTTTCGGAGCTGCTGTCCGACTTTGCCAAGGCCATCCAGCACTGCTTCGAGAAAGGGCAGCCGGAGCGCTACCTGTCGTCGGCAGATGAGGGGGTGATACAAGGGCTCGCACCTTCACCTGCTCGCGGCGTAGGCGAAGTGACGCAGTTTACCGGTCAAATCTCCGTGCGCAGAAGTCCTCGGAAAGAGGTTTCGCCACGTGTAGAAATCGCGCTGGGCGCGCTGGTAGCCTTCTTCCAGTTGGGGCGATTCCCGAAGCTCCGGGCCGGGCGGGATCCCCGTGCCGCGGGTCATGAGCAAGAGAGGCCGCCCTCCGGCTGCGCGGCACGGGGAAAGGGGGGAGGAGCGTAGGGGTTGGGTGCCCTTTGTCATTCCTCCTCGCCGAAAATTTAATCGGGTGGTCTTGGGTGGAGCGGGGCCGGAATTGTGCGTTGCGAATCCCGGCCTGCGGGCTGGAATGCGGCATGAAGTGGTGCCTGCCCGGCCGTGAGATCGTCTTTCCCCGCCGCGCGCTGGTGATGGGCATCGTGAATGTGAATGACGATTCCTTCTCCGGGGATGGCACGCTGGATATCGATGCGGCGCTGGCGCTGGCGCGACGCGCGGCGGAGGAGGGGGCGGACATGATCGACGTGGGGGCGGAGAGCGCGCGGACGAACCGCGCAGCGATCGGGGTGGCGGAGGAGATCCGGCGCTTCCGTGCCTTCCTGGAGGCATGGCCCGCTGCTCTAACAGGTGCGAGACCGCGCGATGAGGCGCAGGTCTGGCCGCCGGTCCTGTCTGCGAATACCTGGCGGCCGGAGGTGGTGGAGGCGGTGCTGCCGCTGGGCGTGGAATTCCTGAACGACATGGGCGGCCTGCCGGATGATCGGAATGCGCGGCTCTGCGCTGCGGCCGGAGTTTCGCTGCTGCTCATGCACTCCGTGGGGGAGCCGAAGGTGCCGCACTTCCACCAGCAGTGGGAGGATGTGATAGGGGCGATGGAGGCCTTCTTCGAGGAGAAGATCGCGCTGGCGCTCGCGGCAGGGATGCGGCGGGAGGCGCTGGTGCTGGATCCGGGAATCGACTTCGCGAAACAGCGGGATGATAACCTACGGGTCTACCGGGAGCTGGAGCGCTTGCAGCGTTTCGGGCTGCCGCTGCTGGTGCCGGTGAGCCGGAAGACGGTGATCGGGGAAGTACTAGGGATATCGGAGCCGCGAGAGCGCGATGCGGGGACGATTGCGTGCATCGCGGCGGCTGTTAGACGCGGCGCGGCGATGCTGCGGGTGCATGATGTGCGCGCGGCATGGCAGGCGGTGAAGGTGCTGGATGCGATGGGGTGAGCTTTTGGGAGGGCGGGATGTGGAGTGCGGGGGCACGACACCGCTTTGGCTGTGGGGGGCGCTTTGGTTCTCCAATTCGTAGCCGTTTCCCACAGCGTGCACGAAGCGCCCGCCGGAAAGCGCACACACCGCAATCCGTCACCGTCTACCGCAGCATCACCCACCTGGAGCCAAAGCGGTGTCATGCCACCGCACTCCACATAAATCACTTCCCCTTCTTCGCCTTCTTGATCAGGGCCTGCAGCTCGTCGGCATCCACGGTGAAGTCATCCTCGCGCGCCTTGTAGCCCTTGAACCATGCCTCCGCTTCGGTGGAGTTTTGCCGGGCCAGGGTGTAGACCATCATCGGCAGCACTTCGCTGAAGTTGTCGTCCTCGGTCTCGGCGTTCTTGTCGAGCATCTCATCGAGCGCCGTGGCACCGCGCAGCTCGACATCGCGGCCGAGCACGGGGGCGAGGAGCATGGACTTGAGGACGTCGGTTTCCTCCGCGCCGCTTTCGCTGGTCTTTAGGACCTCTTTCAGCTCGGCCACGTCGGCGGCATTTGCCTTGCTGATCATGGCCATCAGCTGGGAGAGCTTGATCAAGTCCCCGGCGGCGACCTCGCGTTCCTCGCCATCGGCCAGCACCAGGTTCTGGTCGGCCAGAGTGGTGAAGAAGTCGCGGAAGGACTCGGACAGGGTTGAGGCATCCTCCTTGGAGGAGCCGCTGCGGCTGCCTCCCTTGGCGTTGGCGGTCTTCTCGTCCTTGCCCTCCGCATCGCCGCGCGCGCCCGTGGTGGCGGGGCCGCTGCTCTTGGTCGGCCCTTGGGCTTCAGTGCTGGCTTCGCCATGCCCGATGCGCCCCCCGAAAAATCCTGCGAGGGCACACACGAGGCACAGCACGACGACTAGCGGCATCTTCACGCCGCGATCCTCCGCCGGGAATCCGCATCCGTCTACGCCGAAAGCAGGGCTTGGTAGGCGGCCAGCGCATCGTCATAAGTGCCCGCCAGCGCGGTAGCAGGCTCTAGCCGCGATCCCTCGGCCGGCTTGCAGAAGGCCTCCTGCAGGGCGCTGAGGTCGTGGCCGAGAGCATGGGCGGCCCGCAGCGCGGCACCGAGGCCTGCGCCATTCGCGATGGCGAAGCGCTCCACGGGTGCCTGGAAGATGTCCGCCACGAGCTGGGCGATGCCGTCGTTCTGCGAGGCCCCACCCGTTAGGCGGATGAGCGTGGCCTTCTCGCCGATCCACTGGCTGTGCAGGCGCATGTTCAGGAATTGTCCCTCCAGCACCGCGCGGACCTGGGCGGGCGGATTGCCACCGGCCTCGAACTCCGCGCTGCCCTTGCGCAGCGGGCCGGTGAAATCGCGGCGCGGCGTGATCTCGGGGCCGAAGAAGGGCAGCATCAGGTGGCCCTCATTGCCGGGCACGGTGGCGGCCAGGCCGTTGCGGTCGAAGGCCGACCAATCGAGGCCGAGCGAATCGCGCAGCGCCTCGCGGGCGAGCGAGCCATTGCGGAAGCAGATCAGCGACATGAAGCCGCCCGCGGGATTCCCGAAGACGTGGCCGAAGCCTTCCGGATCGGTCACCGCCTTTTCCATCGCGGCGAAGAAGGTGTCCGAGGTGCCCAACGAGATGACCACGGTGCCGGGGGTGGTGGCGCCCATGCCGACCAGTGAGGACGGATTGTCACCGGTGGAGAGCACGATCTGGCAATCACTAGAGAAGCCGTACTTCTGCGCGAAGTAGGGCGAGATGAAACCGGCGATGGTGGTGGAAGTCGCCGCGGGTGGCAGCTTGGCACGCAGGCCGGGTGCCGTGGCATCGAGCAAGGTATCGTCCCAATCGAGTGTCTGCAGGTTGAGCAGGTTCATGCCCGCGCCATCGCCGTGGTCGATCTCGATGTTCTTTCCTGCGAGGACGGAGCCGATGAAGGAACTGACGAGGTGAATCACCGTGGTGCGCTCGTAGGCGGCGGGGTCTTGCTTGTAGAAGCGGCGGATCTGCGGGCCGGTGAAGCGCTCGATGGTGATGGAGCCGGAGATGCGGCAGACCGCGGCATTGCCACCCGCGGCAGCGGCGATCTCCGCGCACTCCGCGCCGGTGGAGGTGTCCATCCAGATCGGGGCGGTGGCACGGGTCAGGGCGGGGCTGAGTTGATCCTTGAGGGATTGGGCAGCATCGAGGGAGGCAAGGCGCGTGGCGAAGCTCTCATCCAGATAGACCGACCCGTGTTGCTGGCCGGAGGCGGCGATCGCATCGATCTGCGAAAGGTCGAAGCCGGCACCGAGCTGCTGGAGCGCCAGGTCCAGGGCATCGAGCCACATCCGCGGATCGGCATGCACCTCGCCATCCTGGCCGCCGGGGATGAAGCCGCTCGGCGAGTTGTAGGCGGGCAGGGCGGAGCCGAAGTTCACCGAGACCTCGCGCACGATCTTGCCGCTGGCGGAGTCGATGACGATGGCGGAGAGGGATTGGGTCGAGGAATCGAGACCGAGGAACATGCTGCCTAGAAACCAGAGACCAGAGGCAAGAGACCAGAAGGAAAAACGGCATGGTGGCGGAATCGTCCTACCTATTGTGGCGGAGAGTTCCGTGGCGGGTAGCAGCGGCGCTGTCGGCTTTACCCGTCGGCGGAGTTTGGCTAATAGGGAGCGTGCCGATCCGCGAATACGAAGTCTCCGAGGAGGAGGACCCGCCTGGCAGCGGTACTTTCATAGTCACCAGCCGCGGTCTGGTGGATACCGCGGAGGAGGAGGGTGTGCCTTACATCGTGCGGTGGGCGGACGGTGACTGGGATCCCCATTTCCTCGTTTGCTTCGAAGTGGAGAAGGTGGCCATCTCCTGCTTTTTCGATAGCGAAGCCGGCGGCTTCCGCGTGCTTGAGCCTATTGCCTACGACTGGGTTGGCCTGGAGCAGTCGCACCGCATCTTGAGCCGTGAGGAAGCCGTTGGCAGTGCCATCGCCACGGCGGCCTATCGTGTGCTCGACGAGATCTGGCTGCATGATCCCGAACTCGGCCTTCACCTCGGTTGCAACAGCGTCGCGATGGACCAAGCGGAGATTCCCTCCGATGAGGAAGTCGGGCGCCAGGCGATGGAGGCCGGGAGCGAGGACGATGAGCGCTATCGTTACCGCGAAACCAAGAGCTTTCGTTGGCTATGAGCGGGCGCAGCCTGTGATCCGCTCGGGCCGACTAAAGTCGACGCACCCAGTATCATTCGCGCGATTTGCAATGCGAACTGGTAGCATAACTCCCATTTACCTACGTAAAAATGGAGTAGGAAGGCTCTGGTCTTTCCTCGGATCCCGGGACAAGGATCACGGTTGATTCTGGGTCTAACAGAATCATAGCCGGTGCCAGAAGAATCCACCGGCGAAAACCCACCGTCCCAAAAACAGCCGGATCTCCGGAGGCTTCCGCTATGCCCGCTTTGGCCCAGCGCCAGGGGAGTATTGTCGCGATCTCAGGGAAGATGGCTGAACCCAAACCCAAACCAACTCCCGAACCATGTCCAACTCCTCGTTCAGATCGTTCCGGATATTGCATCTCGCGTCACTCGTGACGCTATGCGTGGCGGCATTCTTATGGTGGAACCACTATCATGTGGATCGCGGGCGACAGCGACCGCTCGCCGCAAAACCGGCCATAAGCGTGCAAGACAGTGGAGCGGCAGCTCCTGCCGGCCAGGCCGACACTTCTCCACCATCTCAAGCAGCACCGGTAGCGGCTCTACCGATTGCCGCTGACAAGGCAGTCGCCGCCGCCCCGGTAGCGCGCGTGCCGCTGACGAGGGAGATGGACCCTGCGCTGAATCCCTACGCCTCCGGACTACACGGTCCGGGCAAGTCGAAGCGGGCCTGGGATCCGGCATTCATCGAGAGCTTCCGCACCGCGATGACGGATGATCCGGTGAGCTTCGAGCTGACCGATGGCCAGATGGCGTCGGGCAAGGTGAAGATGGTCCAGATGAAGGACGGCGTGGTGAGCTACGTCTCCGGTGAGCTGAGCGCTCCCGAGACGGGCAAGTTCTTCATCCTGACACCTCCGCTCGGTGGCAAGGCGGGCCTGGCCGTCGCGGTGGTGGAGTTCCATGGGAGCAAGACCGCCTACCGCGTGGAGCCCACCGGTCAGGACGGCGCGCCGGAACTGTGGAAGCGTGATCTGGATGAGGTGCTCTGCCTCGCGATGGCGGAGGCGGATCCGGATCTGCTAGCACAGGAAGCTGCCGAAGCAGGGCAAGAAGAGATTGTGCCCCTGCGCCCCGATCAAACGCCGGACTACAACCCGAGCTACAACTCCGGCATCGTTTCGCTGCAGAGCTATCCCGGCGCGCAAGGCGTGATGCTCTTGGACTTCGCCGGTGGCTACACTCCTACTTGGGGCGGCATCACCTACGACCGTCCTCCGGTGAGCAATGCGACGATCAAGGATATCTGGAAGCGCGTGGCGGAGGACTACATGCCCTTCAACATTAACGTGACGACCGACTTCAAGGTCTTCGAGGCGGCACCGGCGGCCAGCCGTCAGCGCTGCTGCTTCACCACCACTCCGGTCACGGCGGCCGGCGTGGCCTACGGTGGATCGTGGAACTGGGGCAATGATACCGTGTGCTGGTCGGTCTACTACGTGGGCAAGGCTGCCGCTGAGGTGGCCTCGCACGAAGTGGGACACACGCTGGGCCTGGCTCACCAGGGTCAGACCGGAGGCGTGGAATACTATGGTGGCCAAGGCGGCGGAGAGACCGGCTGGGCACCGATCATGGGCGTTGGCTACTATCAGCCGGTCACCACTTGGGCGAAGGGCGAATACCAGAATGCCAACCAGCCGCAGGATGAACTGCTCACGGTCACCACGACGAACAACAACGTGGGCTACCGCACCGATGACACCGGCAGCACGCTCGCAGCCTCGCGCTATCTGGATGTGAACACTGACAACACGGTCAACGCGGAAGGCGTGATCGAGCGCACGGCGGACACGGATGCCTTCCAATTCACCACCACGGGTGGTGCGGTGAGCTTGACTGTGACCCCGGTGGCTCCCGGCGATTGGGGCGACCTTGCGACCATGGCGACTCTGGCGAATTCCTCGGACACGGTCATTGCCACCACCAATGTGGCGAGCTCGGTTTCCTCGACGATCAGCACCACGCTGGCGGCGGGCACTTACACCTTCCGCGTCACGGGAGTGGGCAAGAATGATCCGGTGACCAATGGCTTCAGCGACTATGCCAGCCTCGGCTACTACTCGATTAGCGGCAGTATCGCCGGAGCGCGGCAGCCGACGCGGCTGAGCGTGCAGGACCATGCGGCGAACAACACGGTGGTGGGCACCGTGACGGCGAACAATCCTAACAGCAGCCCGCTGGTCTATAGCATCACCGGCGGCAACACCGGCACGACCTTCTTGATCGACAACAGCGGCGTGGTCCGCGTGGCGAACAATGCGCTGCTGGACTACTATGCGCTGGCGGCGAACACGGCGCTCTACGCCGCGCGCTTCGAGCTCTTCGTGACGATCACCAATACCAACAACGGCACTTATACGGAGACGAACCGGCGGGTGCTGATTGATGTCACGAAGTTCCTGCCCCCGGTTCCCGCCAATCTCACGGCGCGGGTGGATAGCGGCTCGCGGGTATCGCTTGCCTGGACCGGTGGGCTCGATGCCACCAGCTACAACGTGAAGCGCTCGACCAATGCGGCCGGGCCCTTCAGCACCATCGGCACGACTACGCTTCTCAGCTACTCGGACACCGGGCTGACCAGTGGTGTGGCCTACTACTATGTGGTCTCCAGCGTGAATGCGAATGGCGAGAGCGCCAACTCGGTGGTCGCATCCGTGAATGCGAATGCCATCGCCGGGGCGAGCTTCGAGGCTCCCTCCGTGGGGAACTTCGCTTACAATCCTTCGGGTGGTTTCTGGACCTTCTCCGCGCAGAGCGGGAATAGCGGGTCGGGCATCGTTGCGAATGGCAGCGGGTTTGGAAATCCGAATGCACCGGATGGCTCGCAGGCGGGTTTCGTGCAAAGCTCCGGATCCTTCACCCAGACGATCTCCGGCTTCGTGCCGGGAACGACCTATGTGGTCAGCTACGCGGCAGCCCAACGTGGCGGCGCATCCCAGCATGGCGGGGAAACCTGGAACCTGACCCTGGATGGCAACGTGATCCAGACGAACAACACGCCGGGTGGCACGAGCTACGCGCCGTATTCCACCACCTTCGTGGCTTCGAGCACTTACCACACACTGGCCTTCGTGGGCACCAACCTGAATGGCGACGATAACACGGTGTTCATCGACAACGTGCAGATCTCGGTCGTCGCTCCGGTGGCGGCGAACTTCAGCTTCGAAACGCCGGGGCTCGGTGCTGGCCACCAATACAATCCGGCGGGCGCTTCGTGGACCTTCACCGGTCAATCGGGCATCGCGGGGAATGGCAGTGCCTTCAATGTGTCGAACTCGCCGATGGGCACGCAGGTGGCCTTCGTGCAGTCGGCGGGAAGCATGGCGCAGACCTTGTCGGGCTTTACGGTGGGACGGACCTACACCATCAGCTACGCCGCGGCGCAGCGCCCGGGGAACCAGCAGACCTGGGACCTGAAGATGGACAGCGCCGTGATCCAGTCGGGCAGTGGTGGCGGTAGCGGTTTCAAGACCTACAGCGTGAACTTCACGGCTGCGGCTACCTCCTATGCGATGTCCTTCGTGGGGACCAACCTGAATGGCGGGGATAACACGATCTTCATCGACAACGTCAGCATCAACTCGCCGCCGGTCGCGACGGCGGCCTCGGTGGTGCTCAGCAGCCCGTCTAACAATTCGAGCTACTACACGCCCGTCTCGCCGGATCTCCAGTGCTCGGTCACTGCCAATGGCACGCTGATCAATGGGGTGCAGTACTACGCGGACAACTACCTGCTGCTCGGTCAGAACAACACGCCGCCCTACGGCTTCACCTGGCCTGCGAATGTCTACGGCCAGCGCACCCTGACCGCGAGGGTCTTATTCAACAATGGCAGCTACGCCAATTCGACGCCGATCAACGTCAACATCATCAACCGCAACCTGGACTTCGAGACGCCATCGCTCGGCACCGGCGGCGGGGCTTACCAATACAACTGCGCGGGCGGCTCGTGGACCTTCACGGCGGCCAGCGGCAACTCGGGCTCCGGCATGGCGGGGAATGGCAGCGCCTTCAACAATCCGAATGCACCCGGCGGCAGTCAGGTGGCCTTCCTGCAAGGCACGGGGACGATCACCCAGGCCATGGGCGGCTTCACCGCGGGCACCGGCTACAAACTCAACTTCAAGGCCGCGCAGCGCCCTGGCAATGCCCAGACCTGGACGGTGAAGTTCGATGGCACCACGATCGGGACCTACAATCCGGGCTCGGGTGCGACGACCTTCGCGGACTACACGACCGCGGTGTTTATCGCCAGCTCCAGCACTCACACCATCACCTTCACGGGGACGAACCAGCCGGGCGGGGATAACACCATCTTCCTGGACAACCTGGCCTTCGAGGTGGTGCCGCCTCCTGCCGCGCCCGCGGGTCTTGCGGCCACGGCGGGGAATACCGCCGTCTCGCTCACGTGGGCGACATCCGCGGGTGCGACGAGCTACAACGTGAAACGTGCCACCACTTCCGGTGGTCCCTACAGCACGGTGGGCAATGTGGCATCACCGGGCTTCAACAACACCGGCCTCACCAACTACACCACCTACTACTACGTGGTCACCGCGCTGGGCTCGGGTGGGGAAAGCGCCGCATCCAACCAGGCATCCGCCACGCCGGTCATCATCATCGGTGACTCGGGCTTCGCGGCTCCGGCTCTGGCGGCCGGTGCCTATCAATACAATCCGACCGGTGGCTCGTGGACCTTCAGTGGGGCCTCGCCCAGCGGTTCGGGATTGGTCTCGAATGGCAGCGGCTTCTCGAATCCGAATGCGCCGGAAGGCACGCAGGCGGCATTTGTGCAGGAGTTCGGCACCATGTCCCAAGCCATCACGGGTCTAACAGTTGGCTCGAAATACACGCTGACCTTCGCCGCGGCGCAGCGCAGTGGCGCGAACCAGCACGGCGGTGAATCGTGGAATGTGAAGATGGATTCCACGCTGATCGCCAGCTACAATCCGGGCCCCGCCGCGACCAGCTACGTGGACTACACCGCCACCTTCACGGCGACGGCCACGACCCAGACGCTGAGCTTTGTCGGCACGGACCTGGCCACCGGTGATAACACGGTCTTCATCGACAACGTGAGGATCGCGCTGAACACGGCGACGCTGCCGAGCCCGTGGGCAAGGCAGGACATCGGGGTGACGAATGCAGCCGGCAGCGCCAGCTACGCGAGTGGTGTCTTCACCCTGAAGGGCGCGGGCACGAATGTCGCAGGCACTTCCGATTCGTTCAGCCTGCTCAGCCAGTCGTCCAGCGCTGACTGCTCCGTGACCGTGCGTGTCGCCTCGCTGGTAAATACGAACGCGAATGCGAAGGCGGGCGTGATGGTCCGTGAATCGACCGCGGCAAATGCGCGGGAACTCGGGGTGTGGGTGACGCCAGCCAATGGCATCATCTTTACCAGTCGCTCGGCCACCGGTGGCACGACCACGACCTCCGTCTCCACGGGCAAGGTGGCGCCTTACTGGGTCCGCATCACCCGCACCGGCAATGTCTTCGCCGCCTACTACTCGGCGAATGGCACGACCTGGACCCAGCTCGGGGTGAATACCACGGTTGCGATGGCAAGCATCGCCTACATCGGCATGGGCTCGGAAGGCGGCGATGCGAATCAGATTGGCACGGCCACCATTGATAACGTGACTGCGGTTCCTTGAACCATGAGTTCGTTTGGTAAACGTCAGATCGCCGGCCCGCGCGCATTGCGCGGGCCGGCCTTGGCCTGCGGTGGGATTGCCTTGGCGGTCCTTGCAGGAGGCTACTGGGTCATGGCCGGGCCTTCTAACAAGCGGGTGGCCCCGCCTGTTTCCGCAGCGCAGCAGCACCGGAAGAAAGATCAGTCTGATCCGTCTGATTGGACGGATCTGTCGGATCGTGTGGTGTCCCTTGCTCTCGCCGCGATCGTGGCCGAGTCCGATGAAGGCAAGCGCGCCGAATGCCTGGAGACTTTCGTCGCTGGAATTTCAGCTGCGAAGATCCGCAGCAGCTTGGAGGCACTACGCCGTCTTCCCGCGGACGATGGAAGCGCCCAGGCCATCTCCGGTCTTCTCAGACGCTGGATCACCCTGGATGCCTCCGCTGCATCCCTGTGGGTGAAACGGCTTCCGCCCGGGCAACTCCGGGACCGCAGCTTATCCGATGTGGCCATTGAATGGGCCAATGTCGATCTCGCGAGTTCATCCGTATGGGCACGCCAATTACCAAACCCCGCGGAGCACGATTCCGCCTTGCTCGCGATTGCCGCGGAGGCGCTGCGGACGGATCCCACCGAATCCCTCCGCCTCGTCTTCGATCTTCCGTCCAGTCCGGAGCGCGACTCGCTGCTGAGCCAGGCCGCCATGGAGTGGGCTTCGCGGGATGCTCCCGCGGCGCTAGCCTGGGCCCGGCAGATCACCGACGATTCCTTGCGGCAAACGCTGCTCGCGGCGATCACCACCGCCTGGAGTGACCGCGATCCGGAATCCGCTGCTCGAGTCGCCGCGCTGGAGATACCAGAGGGTCGCTCGCAGTCGGATGCCGTGATGGGCATCATCGCGCGCTGGGCGCAGGATCAACCCGAGCTCGCCGCAGAGTGGGCAGACCAATTTGCTCCGGGGGATCTGCGGCAAAGCGCCTTCGATGCCATCGATACGCTTGAGAAGTCGAAGACGGAGGAGCCTTGAGAATCTCACCACCGCAGCGTCATCCCCGTGCCCACCACCGCCGGCATTCCCAGCTTCGCTGAGACCGGCTGGCCCACGCCACTGAAGTCGCTCTTCGACATCGCGTATTCCTCATCGAGCAGGTTGCTGCCGAAGAGATAGGCTTCCACCTTTTCCCAGCGGTAACCGGCGCGCGCGGAGAGGAGCACGCGGGACTCCAGCTTGGTGCCCGCGGGGGAGTCGCCCTGTGAGTAACAGGTGTCCGCCCAGTTCAGGGACATCTCGCCGAACCAGCCCACATCCGGACTCCAGCTCATGCCGAGGCCGGCGGTCCACTCCGGTGAAAGCGGGAAGGTCTGGCCCGCGCGGTTCACGCCATTCAGGATGAGCTCGTCGTATCTCGCGTAGAGGTAGCCCGCGGTGAGGCCGGCGGAGAAGTCGCCGTTTTCCCACACGAGTTCCACCTCCGCGCCGTAGCGGGTGGACTCACCGCTGTTAGAAATAAAGGCATCCACCACCGGGATGCCACCGGGCGGCACGTACTGCACCTGCTGGTTGTCGAGCTTGGCGTAGAAGAGCCGGCCATTCGCGCGCAGGCATTCCCACTTCTGCTCGATGAAGAGATTCGTCTCCCAGCCGCGCTCAGGGCCGTAGGGGCTCGCAATGCCGAGCGAGGGTGCCACCGAGGAAGCACCGGGACGGTAGGAGCGCGAGACCTTCGCGCCAGCTGTTAGATCCACATGCCGCCACTCCACGCCCAGCTCGGGCAACCACTCCGTGTAGTCGGCTTCGGTGTAGCCCGCGCCGGTAGTCGCTCCCCCCAGCCGCGCAGCAGTGCTCATCTCGCGCGACTGGTAGTCGAGCCGCAGGCCGCCGGTGAGCCAGAAGTCGTTGCCCAACGCGAGATCGCCATGCACGAAGGCGGCGGCGATCACCACGTCTTCATTGAACTTGCTGCGGAAGGGCCGGCCCTGCGGCACCGGGCCCAGGCCCGTGCCCTCAAAGGTCACGCCATACTCGGAGCTCTCCGCATAGAGCCCGCCGGTCCAGTGGAATTTCTCGCGGTCCTGGCCCCAGCGCGTGTTCGCGGTGAAGCGCCGCTCATCCACCGTGTAGAGATAGAACCAATCGAGAACAGGAGTCGCATCGAAGTCCGTGTAGTGCGTGCCATCCAGGTTTTGCACCGTGGCTTCCGCATCCCACCACCAGCCGCCGCCCAGGTCCGTGCGGGCACGCAGCACGGCGCCCCAGAGATCGGAGGGCAGGGAAGCGGTGTCATTCACATCCACCACGCGGTCGTAGAGATCATGGCCGGGCAGCTGATAGGCCTGGCCGAAGAAGTTCCCACGGCCGCGCTCGAGGTCCACGCGCAGGTCCACCACGGATTGATCGTTTCCCGCCGGTTGCCAGCGCAGTTGGCCGCGGTAGCTGTAGCGCTGGGTCTCGGCGAAGCGTTCGTTGCCATCGTAGAGATTGGTCACGTCATTGCGCGTGCCTTCGCCCACGGCATTCAGGCGCAGCGCCAGCTTGTCCGGCACCAGCACCAGGTTCTCCGTGATGCCCGTGCGCCATGAGCCGTAGTCGCCGATCTCCCCGGTGAGCCTGCCTTCATTGTGGAACTGCGGCACGTTCGGCTCCAGGCGGAACTCACCGCCCATGGCCGCCACGCCGCGGCCGAAGAGCACCGGCCCGCGCGTCACCTCGATCTCACCGATGTCCCACATCAGCGGGGTCACGCAAGTCAGGGTGGCCGCGCTGCCGGGCAGTCCGCCATTGGTGAAATTCACCAGCGTGTTCGACTGCGTGCCCACGGAGAACATCACGTTATCCTGGCCCAGGCCGCGCACCGTGAAGGCGGTGGAGCTGGGCGTGCCTTGCATCAGGTTCGGCATGCCGGGGATCACATCCTGGTAGCCCCGCCCGCCGGGTAGCGGGATCGCGAAGTCGCCTTCGCGCTTGGGCTGGATGTCATCGTCGTGGGCCCTCACCACCAGGTCATCCAGCTTCTCGGGGGCTGCGATCGCTAGCGGTGCGAGGAGCAGGAGGGAATAGCGCAGGGGGGCGATCGATCTCATGAGGGGAGGGAAGGGAACAATCGTCCCCTTTCTACCCGCTCGATCCTGTGGAGGTAAAGCGAATCTCCCACTCGTGTCGTGTCAGAGTCCCAGTTCCCTGCGCAAAGACTCGAACAAGGCATCCTTGCGGGCCGGGATCATGGGCTTGCGCGGTGCTGGCTTCGGGCTGGAGCGGGCGGGTGGAGGGGCGGGCTTCTTCGGTGGGCGCGGTTTCATGTTCATGGTTCGGGTGCTTCGGGCTGCGGCTGCGGTTGGGAGGTGGTCTCAAGCGACTTCTGCGAAGCATCCGCCCAGTGCTGGAGGAAGAACTTCTTCTCGTCGGTCAGGAGCTGGTCGGAGCGGCCGAGGATGGGTCGCAGCGAGGTGGTCATCTGCAGGGTGACCAGCAGGAAGATGCAGCTCCAGATGTTGATCGGGGTATTGCCCGTCGCGCCGGTCAGGGTGATGGCGGTGCGCAGGAAGCGCACGCCGAAGCCCAGCGCGACCAGCCATGGCACCACGGCCAGGGTGCCCATGAAGCCGAAGGCATTCGTGGCCTGCGTGAAGATCCACACCGCGGGCGCGAAACCTAACAGAAGCAGGCCGGCCAGTGCCAGCATGCCGGCCAGGGTGGCGGCGAGTTGCGAGGCGCCGGCACGCGAGCCGGCGAGGCAGGAGAAGATATACAGGCTGGGGAAGCAGATCAGCCCCGCGATCAGCAGGCCCGCGGTGATCTTGAGCGGAGCCGCCCACAACTGCTCATGCATGGCGAAGCTGCCGAGCACGACACCGAAGACGAGCATCGACACGATTGCGATGCCGATGAAGCGGATGAAGGCACCGTTGCCGGGCTCGGACATGCGCTCGATCAGCTCCTTCGGGCTGCGTAGCAGGGCATCCAGGATGGCGCGGAGATTGAGCTTGGCCGGCAGTGCTCCGGGCGGCGGAGGTGGCGTGGGTGATCCGGGGAAGTAGGGCGGCGATTGCGGGATGTCGGTGTTCATGTCTTGGCGTTTGCGGTTCGGAGTTTGGGATAGAGCGTGCGCAGGATGGGAAAGGCGATGATGGCGAGGCCGACGACGAGAACGGCAATGCCCAGCACGTCGCTGCCGCGGGTGGCGCGATCGAGGGAGTTCCACACGGCCTGGTAGAAGCTGCCGCGCATGGGATCGTCCCGCAGGAAGGAGACCGCGATGGTGGGCGTGCCGAAGAAGGGCCGCAGGATCCAGGAGAACTGCGCGCCGAGGAATCCATTTCCCGCCAGCCACGCCAGCATGGTGGCGATCCCGATGCCAGGGGATGGGCAGCGCTGCAGGAGGATGCGGAAGAGTGAGAGCGTGCCGGCGATTCCCGCGATGGCGATGAGCATGACGTGGCAGAGCAGGTAGCCCGCATGCGCGGAGCTGGCGTAGGGCGAGTCCGGGGCCGGTGCATTCAATGCGAGCATCAAGGTCACTGGTGCCAACGAGCCGAGGATCAGGGCGGAGGAGGCGAAGGCGCTGAGCAGGGCCAGCCATGACTCGCGGAAGCCGAGCCCGCCGAGGAGCATGCCCAAGAGGCCATTGAGCATCGCATTGCAGGCCAGGGTGCAGGCGACCAGCAGCGGCATCTTCACGGCCACGTAGCACCCCATCATCGGCGAACGCCAGAAGCCGGTGGTGAAGCCGTAGGCGGCCAGGGCCACGGCGGCGAGTCCCGCGGTCCGCGCGATGTTCCCGGGTGAGGGGTCATCGAGCAGTTCAGCGCTCGGTTGCAGCAGGCGGCGGATCACGTGTGAAGGCAAACCCCCACCCGTGAACCGGTGATGAACCGGTTATGAAAAGACCGTCCCTTCTCGGTGAAGGGGGTGTGTACGGTGGGTGTAGTAGATCAGTAGTATGGAGTGCGGTGGCACGACACCGCTTTGGCTGCGGGGGCGCTTTGGCCCACCTTTTCGTATCCGCTTACCGCAGCGCCACCTAAGAGCCCGTCGGGAAGCGCACGCATCGCCAATCCGTGGCCGTCTATCGAGACATCGTCAACCTGAAGCCAAAGCGGTGTCGTGCCACCGCACTCCAAGGGACGCTCAACCCTGCACCGGCAGCGCCATGCGGGCGATGGTGCCGCCTTCTTCCCGCGGCTCCAGGGAGACCCAGCCGCCGTGGAGTTCGGCCGCTTCCTTCACCAGGGTGAGGCCAAGGCCGGTGCCCTTGCGGCCGGAGGAATGGTGGCGCAGGGAGTAGAAGCGATCGAAGACGCGGTCCGTGGCATACTCCGGGACGCCCGGGCCGCGATCCGAGATTTCGATGAATGCCGTGCCATTCTCGCGGCGCAGCGCCACTTCCACGGTGCCGCCCCGCGGGGAGAAATCGATCGCGTTCTCTAACAGGTTGGTCACTGCCGAGCGCAGGATGAAGGCCTCACCGCGGACTGGCACGAGGTCATCCGGAATCTTCATGTCCAGATGGACGGCGGCGATTTCCGCGGGGGGATAGCCTTGCTCGACGGCACGTATGACCACGGGCCCGAGGTCGATCACTTCGGTGAGGTCCAGGCTGCTGCGGCCTTCCAGGGCGGAGAGTTCCAGCAGGCGGTTCATCAGGCGCTCGGCGCGGCCGGATTCCGAGCGGATGTTTCCCAGGAAGCGCTGGCGATCGGCCACGGGCATGTCTTCCCCCAGAAGCTCCGCGGCACCACGGATGGCGGCCAGCGGGCTCTTCATCTCGTGGGTCAGGGTCTGGACGTAGCGCTCGGCGTAGCGGCGGCCTTCCAGGGCTTCGCGCATGGACTCCAGCGCGCGGGCCAGCGTGTTCACTTCCTTGCCCGCGCCCAGCTTCGGCAGCGGCGGGCGTTTGCCCTGCTCGATCTCGCGGGCGTATTCCGTCAGGCGGCCGACCGGCAGGTACTGCCAGATGAAGACCGCGGTGACCAGGAAGAGGATGCCCGCGCCGATCAGGCCGGTGCCCCAGTAGATGCTGCGCCGCCGCGCGTCCACGATCGGCAGCACATCGGACTGTGCCTTGTATACGGTGAGCACGCCGAAGGGTGCTTCCTTCGGGCCGATCAGTGCACCCACGTGGAGCACGGAGGAGTGCGGGTTGTCCTTGTCCGTGCGGCTACTACGCGCGCCGTACCTGCCTTGCAGGGTCAGCGCCACGTCGCGGGAATTGGCCAGGTTCATCCCTTCATACTTGCCGCCGGAATCGAAGATCACCAGGCCATGGGCATTCGTGACGTAGACGCTCAGGCCCAGGTGCTCCTTCTGGTGGCCGTGGATGATCGCCTCGAATTTGCGGGCGTTGGCCCCTTCAAAGGCCTCTTCGAAGCGGTCCTTGTCGAACTTGCCGCTGTCCTTCAGATCCGTCTCCACGAAGGAAGCCAGGATCTGCGCCGCATCCACCATGGACTCTTCCGTGGCCTGATAGGTCTGCGGCTCCACCACCGAGAGCTGCTGGCGCAGGAGCAAGTACAGCCCCACGCCGATGATCAGCGCGATGATAAGCAGGGTGACCCGGGTGAGGCGCATAGGGGACTAAGTTCCAAGTAGAAGAGTTCCAAGTGCCAAGGAAGAGAAGTTTCAAATTCCAAACTCGAAATTCCAAGGGAAGGCAGGAAACAGCCATCAACCTACCGATCTACCCATTCTTCCTGCCTTTCTTTGAAACTTGGAATTTTGGATTTGGAACTTTCTTCTCCATTGGCACTTGGCACTTCTTCTTTACTTGGCACTTCAGGCGCTGCCCGCCCTCACGGCACGAAGAGATAGCCGAGGCCGCGCCTCGTCTGAATGTGGTCCTCCGCGCCGGACTGCACGGTGCGGAGCTTGGCGCGGATCGACTTGATGTGGGCGTCGATGGTGCGGTCGGTCACGGCACCGGGGTCGGCCCAGGCGTGATCCAGGAGTTGGTCGCGGGTCAGCACGCGGCGCGGGTTCTTGAGGAAGACGAGCAGCAGCTTGTATTCGTGCGCGGTGAGGTCCAGCTCCGTGCCGTGGCAGTGAATGCGCATGGCGGAGGGATCGTGGCGCAGCGGGCCGGCGGTCTCGCCCTCGGGCTCCGCGGGCTTGGCGGCGGCGGCCGGGGCGGCGTTGTTGTTATTCGAGGAGCGGCGCAGGATCGCGCGGATGCGGGCCACGATCTCGCGCGGGCTGAAGGGCTTGGTCACGTAGTCATCCCCGCCCAGCTCCAGGCCCAGGATGCGGTCCACTTCGCCGGCGCGGGCGGTGAGGAAGAGGATCGGCAGGGTGGAGCTTTCCCGCATCTTCCGGCACACGTCCAGGCCGGTCATGTCCGGCAGGCCGATGTCCAGGATGGCGAAGTCGAAGCGGGTGGACTCGAAGGCATCGAGCGCTTCCTGCCCGGTCAGGGCGTGGTGGACCTCGAAACATTCGGTCTTCAGGGCATAGACCAGGGTATCGGCAATGGCGGGTTCGTCTTCGACGAGCAGGACGTTCATGGCGGGATGGTAGAGGAGAGTGACAGGCGAGGGAATGACGTTAGAGAGGAGCGAAAGAAGGACGTCTGCGCAGCAGCTTGAGTAACTGGTGTAGGCCCACAAGCAAAGCGGTGAAAACCACCGCCAACACTGGAGCCGCACAGTGGATGGCCCACCAGCCGAATCCGGCACCGGTGCCTTCGCTGCCATCAAGCCCGGGTTCGGCAAACCCATGCCAATAGGCGATTCCGGCAACCCAAGCGATCCATGGCAAGGCGGCGAGAATCCGGAAAAGGCTGCGTGACACGCTTGGAATCAACACCATCCCCATGGAGGGAGCATGAAGCTTACGTGAAATCGCCGGAGTAGGGTGGGTGAGTGGTTTCGGCTCACCCGTCGTTCAGGCCCGCTGAAGCGGGCGCACCCAGTGGCGCACCCAGTGCGCTGTGATCCTTCAGATCCACCCCGCTGAAGCCCAGCCGCCGTGCCTCCGTGAATATCCAGGCGATCCGCCGCGCTGCCGCTTCGACCGGCAGGCCCGCGGGGCGTATGTTCGAAACGCAATTCCGCTCGGCATCCGTGTTACCCGGACGAGGGGAGTGCACGAGGTAAGCTCCCAGGCTGTCCGGTGAGCCGAGTCCCGGCCGCTCGCCGAGAAGGATCAGTGCTGCCCGCGCGCCGAGCGCTTCGCCGATTTCATCCTGCAAGGCGACGCGGGCGAAGGGTGCGATGACCAGTGGCGCGAGCTTCCATCCTGCAAGCAAGGGCAACAGGGCGCGGAGTAGTGGCGGGCCTTGGCGGTGGGCGGCTTCGGCGGAGAGGCCGTCGGAGAGGATGATTGCGAGGTCGTAGTCGCCGCGTGTGGCCTGGAATCCGGCGGCGAGCGTCCGGCCCAGATCGGGGCGCTGCAGATAGGTGGCGCGGTCCGCGGCTTGTGAATGGGCCAGCAGCACCAGATGGCCAAGGGATTCCAGCTCCACTGTCATTGCTGCGGTATCGAAGGCTTCATGCACAGCATCACGCGCCCGGGCGTGGGCGAGCCGGAAGTCTAACAAGCTGCGGACCGGCACCGAGCCTCCTGCCCGACCGAGTGCGATGCGCGCTGCCGTCCACTGGCGCAGTTCTTCCTTCATGGTGCAGCGGGGTGAAGGCCGAGCGCGAGCGGGGCATCGGCAAGGGCGAGGGGATTGTCCCGCAGCAGGCCGCGGGAATCGGTCACGCCGGCTTGCTCCAGCCAGGCCTCGAACTCCGGGGCGGGGCGCTTGCCGAGCACCTGGCGCAGGTAGTGGGCATCGTGGAAGGAGGTGGATTGATAGCCGAGCATGATGTCATCCGCGCCGGGCACGCCCATGATGTAGTTGCAGCCGGCCACGCCGAGCAGGGTGAGCAGCGTGTCCATGTCATCCTGGTCGGCCTCCGCGTGATTCGTGTAGCAGACATCGCAGCCCATCGGCAGGCCTAACAGCTTCCCGCAGAAGTGGTCTTCCAAGCCCGCGCGGATGATCTGCTTGCCATCGTAGAGATACTCCGGGCCGATGAAGCCGACGACCGTGTTCACCAGCAGCGGCGAGAACTCCCGCGCCACGGCGTAGGCGCGTGCTTCCATCGTTTGCTGGTCGATGCCGTGGTGGGCATCCGCGGAAAGCGCGCTGCCTTGGCCGGTTTCGAAATACATGACGTTGTTGCCGAGGGTGCCGCGCTTCAGCGAGAGCGCGGCTTCCTGTGCCTCGCGCAACAAGGCCAGGTCGATGCCGAAGCTCTTGTTCGCTGCTTGCGAGCCCGCGATGGATTGGAAGACCAGGTCCACCGGTGCGCCTTCCTCGATTGCGCGGAGCTGCGTAGTCACGTGGGCCAAGACACAGGACTGGGTGGGGATGGCGTAGCGCGCGATCAGATCGTCCATCAGGTGCAGCAGGGCACCGGTGATACTGACTTGGTCCGTGGCGGGATTGATGCCGATCACCGCATCGCCACAGCCCATCAGGAGGCCGTCTAACATCGAGGCGGCGATTCCGCGGAGGTCATCGGTCGGGTGGTTTGGTTGGAGTCTAACGGAGAGTCGTCCGCGCTGGCCGATCGTGTTGCGGAAGCGCGTGACCACCTCGCATTTGGATGCGACCAGGATCAGGTCCTGGTTCGCCATGATCTTGCTCACCGCGGCCACCATCTCCGGTGTTAGACCCGGGGCGAGCGCGGTGAGTTTCGCGGCATCCGTCGCGTAGGCCAGCAGCCAGTCACGGAACTCGCCGACCGACATGCCCGAGACCGGCGTGAAGGCCGCGGCATCGTGGCGATCCAGGATCAGGCGCGTGACTTCATCTTCCTCATAGGGGACCAGCGGCGCCTCCAGGAAGATCTTCAGCGGCAAATCAGCGAGGAGATATTGCGCCGCCACCCGCTCCTCCGCGGACTCCGCTGCAAGTCCCGCCAGTACATCCCCGGAACGATGCGGCGTGGCCTTGGCCATCAAGGTCCGGAGGTCGCGGAAATTGTGACTCCGGCCGGAAAGGGTGAGGGTCCAGGGCATTGCGGAATAAAGCAGAGCGCAGGCCGATGGGGAAAAGAGATTTTGTCGGGATATCCCGCATCCGGAAGCTCCTTGTAAGCACCCCGGGTTTCGGCTACTTTCGACTCATGAAGCAGCGCAACCACCCGACTTCCGCCACTCCTGTGGGAAAGGCTATTAAGCCCAGCCATTTGAGGGATGCCTTGGGAAATGCTGCGTTGGAAGGTATTGAACTCCGTCCGCAAGCTGTGGAGGATTTGGAGGCCGTGGTCGCCGGGACGCTTACTGCTGACCAATATCGCCAGAGGGTGAAGGCACAGTATGGAGTACAGAGGTGATACTGGTGATCCTTATGTCGATCCGGAAACTGGCGTCCTGAGAAACCTTGCTGGGATCCGGGACCCCGAGCTTCTCGATGCGTACGAAGGCGAAATGAGCATCATGCGCCAAGTGGAACTGGCGGATATTCCCCCACCTGCTTCATTCGATTTTGAGTATCTCAAGGAGATCCATCGCTATCTCTTTCAGGACGTCTACGCGTGGGCTGGAAAACCGCGAACCGTGGATATGGCCAAGGGCAGCACTCGCTTTGGGTCGCATTTGCACGTCGAAGGCTACCTCAGCAAGCTTTTCAGCAAGCTAGCAGCGGAACGGAAGCTCTGGACGAAGTCCCCCAAACTTGTCGATTGGGCCGGGCGATTTGCCGAGTATCTGGGTGAGATCAATGCCGTCCACTCTTTCCGCGAGGGAAACGGCCGAACTCAGCGTCTATTCATCGGTCGGCTGGCCAATGAATATGGCTTCGAGATCCGGTGGGACCGGATGACGGCGGGCGAAATGATTGCGGCTTCCGTCGCGTCGTTCGATGGCGACGGCGAGCCGATGAGGGCATTGATTGAGCGGAATCTGGTTCTGCTTACGTGAAACTCCACGCATCCATGTCAAACACCACGGTCACATCCTCCGGCAGCGTGGTCTTCTGCAGCACCTGCTGCACGTGCCGCGTTAGCACCCTTGCCTTCGCGCAGCGCAGCATCAATTGAAAGCGGAACTGTCCGTGGGACCTCACCAGCGGACTCGGCATCGGCTCGCCGAGTGAGATGCCGGGCGGGAGGTCTTCGCTCAGGCGGCGGTGCAGGGTCTGCAGGGTGAACTCCGCGCGGCGCTCATGCGTGGAGCGGCTGGTGAGCACCGCGCAATGGGCGAAGGGCGGAAACTCGAACTGGCGGCGGAACTCCAGCTCCTGCTCCGCGAAGCCATCGAAGTCATGATGCCGTGCGAATTGGATTGAGGGCGAGTGCGGTGTGAAGGTCTGCACGATCACCTCACCCTCCAGTTCACCGCGGCCGGCGCGGCCTGCCACCTGGGTCATTAGCTGGAAGGTGCGCTCGCCGGCACGGAAGTCCGGGACGTGCAGGCCGATGTCCGCATTGAGAATCCCCACCAGGGTTACGTTCGGGAAGTGCAGGCCCTTCGCGATCATCTGCGTGCCTACCAGCACGTCGATCTTCCGCGCTTGGAAGGCGTTGAGCAGGTCGCGCAGCGCGTTCTTCTTGCGCATCGCATCGGCATCGATGCGCGCGATCCTCGCCTTGGGCAGCACCTTGGCCAGCACCTCCTCCACCTTCTGCGTGCCGAAGCCTTGCAGGGCGATCGCGGGATCGCGGCACTCCGGGCACTTGCGCGGCACCACGGCCTGGTGGCCGCAAATGTGGCACATCAGCCGCTCGTCCTCGCGGTGATAGGTCAGCGCGACCGAGCAATGCGGGCACATGCAGACATGGCCGCAAGAGGGACACTGCAGCGAGCGCGCGAAGCCGCGGCGGTTCAGGAAGAGAATCGATTGCTCGTTCTTCGCCAGGCGCTGCTCCAGCGCGGTGCGCAGGCGGTCGGAGAGGATGGCCATGCCGCCCTTGTGCTTCTTCGATTCCAGGCGCATGTCCAGGATCCGGATCAGCGGCAGCGATTGGCCGTCGGCGCGCTTCAACAGGCGCACGAGGCGATACTTTCCTTCGAGCGTGTTCTGGTAGGACTCCAGTGAAGGTGTGGCGGAGCCTAACACAATCGTGCAGCCTTCCAGCGAGGCACGCAGCACCGCCACATCGCGGCCATGGTAGCGCGGGATCTGGTCCTGCTTGTAGGAATTCTCATGCTCCTCATCCACGAGGATCAGGCCGAGGTCCGGTAGCGGTGCGAAGACCGCGGAGCGCGCGCCGATCACGATGCGCGCCTTGCCCTTGCGGATGCGGTGCCACTCGTCGAAGCGTTCGCCTTGGGAAAGGTTCGAGTGCAGCACGGCCACATTGTCCTGGATGTCCGCGAAGCGTGAGCGGAAGCGTCGCACGGTCTGCGGCGTGAGGGCAATCTCCGGCACCAGCACCAGCACGGTCTTGCCCATCTCGAGGGTCTGGCGGGCGGCTTGAAGATAGACCTCCGTTTTTCCCGAGCCGGTCACGCCGTGGAGCAGGATCGGCATCTTCGTCTCCGCGTTGAGTGATTCGAGCACCACCTCCAGCGCGGCCTCTTGCTCCGGATTGAGTGGGAGAGGGGAGTCCGGCAGGATTTCCTCGACGCCGTCTGCTTCCGGATCGCGGCGGACTTCTTCTTCGATCAGTTCGACGAGGCCTTGCTTGGCCAAGGACTTCACGGAGGCGGAAGCTCCATCGCCAAGATCCGCCAAGGCCATCCTGTGCTCTGCAGTGTGGGCGAGCAGGGCGAGGATGGCGGCCTGCTTGGGCGCGCGCTTGGTGATCTTCGCCACCACTTCGGGGTCGGGGGCTTTCGGTAGCACCACCACCTTGCGGATCTTCGCGGAGTTGTCCTCCGTGCGCACTGCTTCCGGCAGCAGGGCGCGAATGACGCTCTCGATACTGCATCCGTAGTAGTTCGCGATCCAGCGGCCGGCCTCCAGTAGCTTGGGCGTGATGAGCGGTTCCGGGTCGCTCAGCGAATGCAGCGGGCGCAGGGCGAAGCCGAGGTCGACCGGAGTCTCCACCAGGTCCAGCACGGTGCCCTGCGAGGTCTTGTTCCGCAGGGGAATGCGCACGCGGCAGCCGGGCACGACCGGCAAGCCCTCCGGGATGGCATAGTCGAAGACGAGCTCGGACGGCCCGTCGATGAGCACGCGCGCGGCGGACATCTGGAGGAGCTTCCATCAGGCGGGGCTGCAGGTCCACCCTCTTCATGGGCTTGCTGGCTGATAGGGGCGAATGAAACGAACCGCCGAGGCGCAGAGGTCGCAGAGAGGAGCGCGGAGAAAGATATTCGAGCCATGAATCAATCGTCACCGGGTGGGTCGTGAATCACCCTCCCCATCTTCAGTTCTCTGCGTCCCTTTGCGACCTCTGCGCCTCTGCGGTGAACTTGCAGGCATCGCCACGGGACCTATCTTGCGCGCCGCGGGATTTTCCCTAGAGTCCGGCCTCATGCACCGCGGTCTTGCCCTTCTTGCCCTTGCCTTTGCTCTTCCGGCCTGCAGCAGCAGCGCCAATCGCTCCGTGCCCTACCAGCCAATGGAAGGCGACATCGTCTTCCAGTCCCTGCCGAATCCCGCGGGGCTGGACTTGGTGGATGCCATCGAGGGTTCGACCGGCTCGCCCTATTCCCACTGCGGCATGGTCTTCAAGGACGGCGCGGACTGGAAGATCATCGAGGCCATCGGCCCGGTGAAGGAGACCTCGCTGGATGATTGCATCGCCCGGGGGCGTGGGCGGAAGATCTGGGCCTACCGCTTCGAGAGCGAGGCCCAGCGCAAGCATGTCCCCGCGGCGCTGGCTGCGATGCGGAAGGACCTCGGCAAGCCCTACGATCCGCACTACAGCTTTGATTCCCAGGCGATCTACTGCTCCGAGCTGATCTACCGCGGCTGGAAGAGCGCCACGGGCCAGGGCCTTGGCAAGGTGGTCAAACTCGGCGACCTGAAGTGGGAGCCCTACAAGCCCGTGATCGAGGCCATCGAAGGCCCGGGGAAGCTGCCGCTCGACCGCGAGATGATCACCCCGCGCGATCTCGCGAAGGCACCGGGCCTGAAGCTGGTGTACTCGCGGGACGATTAAGATGCCTCCATCACCTGCCAGCGGTACAGCGTCACCTCCGACGACAGATAGACACTCACGGGCGAACCCGCCGGCGCAACAATCACTTTCCTCCTAAGCGGTTCCGCCTGGATCCACACGCCGGCGCCCAGGTAGACCATCACGTGGCTCTGGCTCTTCGTCACCGCGAGGTCTCCGGGTCGGATACGGGATAGATCGATCTGCCGCAGGTCTCCCGAGATCCCCGTCGTGTGCGTGAAGCCGCGGTATTCCTCCGCCATCGCCTTCGCGCTGGTATCGAACCACCATTGCGCCAGCCACAGCCGTGCCGCCCGGGTATTGCACTCCTTCGCCTGCTCTAGCAGCGCCTGCCGCAGTGCTGCCCGCGGCAGACCGGAGCAATCGATTCCGCCGCGGCCCTCGCCACCCCAGATGTAAGGCGTCCCCACGTAGGATTGGAGAGCTTTCACATAGTCCTCCTTCAGCCGCGTGTGGTCCAAGTTGCCTCCCGGCAAGAGCAAGGTGAGCATCAGCAGCACTGGTATCAACACCACGGCAACCCGCAGGCCCCACGGCTTCCACGCAAGCGCCAGCAGTCCCGCCCACACCGCCACCATTGATGCGAGCATGCCATAGCGCAGCAGGCCGTCATGATAGGGCCGGCGCAGCAGGAACACGATGCCGGCAACGCCCATCAAGACAATCACGCATGAGACGATGCGGCGGATCACAGCCTGCTCCTGCCCGCGGGTCCATCACTTGGCAAGCCTGCCAAGGACCCATCACCGCGAATTCACCGTGCCTTCACGCGCGGTCTCCTCTAACGCATTAGGCACCCACCCTTCCCCGGCGGCCAAGGCCAGGCCGAGCTTATACCGCCGCAATTCCCCATGAGCCAAAGGATCGCCATCCGCGTCACTCAAGACCTTCTGCGGTGCGAGAGATGGAAACGATCCTCAAATCTCAGTCGAACGAATGGATGATAAAAGCCGGCATCGTTTCTACCCAATTGGGGCGAAAAGGTCACCTGGACTACCAAGCTTCCGGGTGTAGCGTGCCGCGGTTTTTATTGCGCGGTAGCTCCGTAGTTGAGCTCCGGTATTTCTCTCCCTCCAGCCAATCATGACCTCTCTCCAAAAACTACTGGAGTTGCCCCTCATGGCGGCAATTGGAATCGCGTTTTCCCTCCCGGCGTTCGCGCAAAACCCGGGCTATGCAGATAGCTTGAATCTTGCGATATCAGGTGCCGATTCAAGTTCCGGGGTTTGGGGCGGAGCACTTCAGCCAGATGGGAAAATAGTTGTCTTCGGGAATTTTACCAGCGTAGCCGGTGCATCGCGGCGATACATTGCACGGATTAATGCCAGCGGTTCCATTGATGCGGCCTTCGATCCGAGTTGCGACAATATAGTGACTAACGCCCTCGTGCAGCCCGATGGCAAAATCATCATTGGCGGCAACTTTACCCAATTGAAGCCCAACGGAAGCTCTACGGTTGTATCGCGCAGTGGTTTAGCGCGGCTCAATCCGGACGGAAGCGTGGATCAAGGCTTCAACGTGAATGTATCCGGAAGCAGTCTCGCTAGCGTCGATAGTATCGCTCTTCAGGCTGACGGAAAGATCCTCATCGGCGGAGATTTCCGTGTCGTGAGCAGCCCTGAAAATCAGCTTACCCGCAATTGCGTGGCGAGATTGAACACGGATGGTTCGCTTGATTCCGGCTTCGATCCGAACGTGACAGGAGGGAGTTCTGCGGGCGTGAGCGCAATCGCGGTGCAGGCCGATGGCAAGATTCTCATTGGAGGCAATTTCACGACACTGAAGCCCAGTGTATCCACATCCACATTCACGCGAAATCGAATTGCCAGGCTGAACCCTGACGGCGGAGTCGATTCCTTTGATCCGAACGTTGGCGTGAGTTCGGGAGGTGGTGTCAACTGCCTGGCGGTGCAAGCCGACGGGAAAGTCCTGCTGGGCGGCTCGTTTATCTCCCTGAAGCCCAACGGATCCTCCAGCGCGGTGTCGCGCATAAATCTGGCTCGCGTCCATAGCTCCGGCTTGCTGGACGATACCTTCACAGCGGTTTTGGCCACCGCTTCAGTAAACGCATTCGCACTTCAAGCCGATGGCAGTTTCTTGGCGGGAGGGACCTTTGTAAACTACTACCCCAATTCCGGCGGGCAGTTGATCGAAAAATGGCGGGTTGCAAAGCTTTCCTCAGCTGGTGCCGTATCTTTGGTTTTTGACCCTGCTCCCAATGCCGCCGTATTTGGCTTGTCACTACAGCCCGATGGGAAGGTTCTGGTATCCGGCTTGTTTCAAAACCTTCTCCAGAATCCGGGGCCTCAGATTTCGAGGAACTATTTTGTTCGCCTCGGAAATGGCTCGGCATCGCAGTCCTTCGAAGTGCCCTCTACCAGCTCGATTATTTGGCGCCGTTCGGGCGCTGCCCCCGAGGTAACGAACGTGACTTTTGAGGTTCGACCCACTGGATCCAGTGCTTGGATCAAGGTGGGAAGTGGAACCCGGATCGGCTCTTCCGCCGACTGGCGAGTAGACGGCATCAAACTTCCCGGCGCAGGCGCGATTCGCGCTCAAGGGCAAGTGCCCGGGGACGCCGCGGGGATGGTTGAATACATCGCAGACTACTCGGTGAATGCCCCCGAAATCGAACTTAGGGGCAAAGCTCTGCCTATTTCCAATGGGGACAATTCTCCGAGAATTGCCGATGATTCTGACTTCGGATATGCCCAGATATCAGCCGGCACCCAAGAGCATGTTTTCTCAATTCACAATCTCGGCCAGGCAAGCCTCGCGATTGGGACACCTTCTGTGGGTGGTGCCCATCCGGCCAGCTTCTCCATCTCCGCTCAACCGTCGCCTTCTGTTGCAGCTTCCTCGTTCACCCAATTTCGCGTCCGCTTCAATCCGGACGTTTCAGGCATTCAGCGTGCGACCATTTCCATCCCCAATGGCGATTTTGACGAATCGCCATACACGTTTGATGTCGTTGGCTGGGGAGTAACCCCGATTGAAGATTGGAGACTTGTGTGGTTTGGAGCGAAGGAGGGGCTTGGCAATTCCGCCGATTTGGCAGATCCGGATGGAGATGGGCTGGTAAATCTGATGGAGTACGCACTCCACGGCGATCCTCTGGCTGGCTCCGTTAGTCCGTCATTCGAGTTGTCTCAAAATCGAGGCTGGCTGGTTCTGAAAGGAGATTTTGGTCGACCCGATCTGACACTGACAGTTCAAGCCGCCACTGACCCCTCTTCGGGTTGGGAGGATTTGGCGAAAAGTTCCAAGGGAGGTGGTTTCTCGACGGATATAGCGGGGGTCTCCATCGTTGAGAACGCGGATCCCGAGACGGTGAAAATATCCGACCGCTTGGAGATTGGTGAACCCTCGCGATTCCTTCGGTTGAAGGTAGAGCTTAGCCAATAGAACGCACGTTCGTCAGGCTCTTTGGCCAAGCAAGAAGCCAGGGTCGGCCCGTATTGCCTATTGCCTCACCGCGCACTCGCGGTGCTCTCGTACTTCGCGCCATCCGTATCCCAAGCCTTCACGAAGCCATTCTTCTTCGATGTCGCTTGGCGAACCAGGCCGCTGGCGGACACTGCTCCCGGCGTGGTGACGTCGAAGCCGCACTGGCCGAGGGCTTGCGCGGTCCACACGTTGCAAATACGAGGGAAATAGTAGGAGTAGTTCGGCGGGCACTTGATCAGGCGGCCATCGCCCCAGCTGGAGGGCGCGATGGTCACCGGCTTGCCGTCCGGGCCCTTCTCCGCGCAGGCATTCAGGAAAGCGGCGAGGGCTGGACCGCGCGAGCGCTCCACCTTCGCCACGTAGCCGTTCTGGTGCGGGCAGGTCTCGTCCACCTTGAACTGGATCGGGATGATCTCCATCACCGAGGCGGATGGCGTGAAAAGCGCCTTGAAAACCTGGAGCGGCGAGAGCCAGCGCCGCTGCATGTAGGCGGTCTTCTCGCCCCAGCTCATGGTCACGTGGCGCACCTTGCCGATCTCCGGCGGCTTCACGTAGCCGCTCTCCTCCAGCCATTTCAGGTCGAAGACCAGGGCCGTGTGGAGATTATCGGAGAGCAGGTAGACATCCACGGTCGGCTCCTCCGCGGCCACTTGCATGCTGCGGGTCGCCATGGGCGCAGGCATGCCCTCCGGCTCCGGCAAGTGCATCGCACAGGAAGCCAGCAGGACGGCGGGCAGCAGGAGCAGGGAGCGGAGCGAGGACATGTCTGTCTGTCTGTCGATGAAAGCCAACCAATCCAATCAAGTCGGCCCGCCGGCAGCCTGGGTCAAGGCGTGCCGAAGGAGCAGATGTATTCGCAGGGCGAATCCGTCACGCGGATCGTGAAGCCGCTATTCCCGGCGATGGTGAAGGAAGAGCCGGCGGCCACCACGCGGGTCTCGGTCGTGCCGTCGATCACCACTTCACAGGAGCCGCTGGTGATTTCCATCACCTCCGGATCCGCGGTGCCGAAATGATACTCGCCCGGCAGGATCACGCCCAGCGACTTCTTCCGGCCATCGGCCAGGATCAGGCTGTGGGAGATCACCTTGCCATCGAAGTAGACGTTGGCCTTGGTGGAGACGGTGACGTTGCTGAAGGAAGAATCGGACATGGGTTGGAAATGAAGAAGGAGGCACCACGAATCAAAGGCCAATCGACACGAATGGAAGGCAGTGGATCCCGCTGCCTTGCTCTTTATTCGCGTCCATTGGCGTCCATTCGCGGTTTTAAAATGGCTTAGAGAATATCGATGAGCTCCACGTCGAAGACGAGCATGCCGGCGGGAGCGCCCGGAGGTGGGTTGGTGCCGTAGGCCAGGTTCGCGGGGATCCAGAAGCGGCGCTTCTCGCCGGCCACCATGAGCTGCACGCCCTCGGTCCAGCCGGGGATCACGCCATTGAGCGGGAAGTCGATCGACTCACCGCGCACCACGGAGCTGTCGAAGAGTTTTCCATCCGTGGTCCAGCCGGAGTAGTGGACCTCCACGCGGTCGGTGGCCTTCGGGTGGCGGCTGCCCTTGCCGGGCTCGAGCACCTTGGAGGCCAGGCCGCTTGCGGTCTTCGAGGCATCAGCCGGCGGGGCGGCCACATCGGCGGGCACCTTCGGCGGCTCCGGGGCCTTCTTGATCTCGAAGAGCTCCACGTCGAAAACCAGCATCCCCTTCGGCGCGCCGCCGCGGGGGTTCTCGCCATAGGCCAGGCCGGCCGGTATCCAGAAGCGGCGCTTCTCCCCGGTGACCATGAGCTGCAGGCCCTCCGTCCAGCCGGCGATCACCTGGTTCAGGCCGAAGGAAATCGTCTTCCCGCGGTCCACCGAGCTGTCGAACTGGCGGCCATCCGTGGTCCAGCCGGAGTAGTGGACGGTCACCGTGTCCGCGGGACCGGGCTTCTCCGTGCCGCTGCCGGGCTCGATCACCTTGGAGGCGAGACCGGTCGGGCTGGTGATGGCATCGGCGGGCGGGGCTTGGACGTCGGCGGGAGCGGCTGGCATGGCGGCGGGGAGCCTTGGCGCGCGCCGCGGCCCTGTCAATCCGCGGCGTCCCGTGGTGTGGCAGCCGTGCTTTCTGCACCCGCCAATTTCCGGTCGATGATGAAGGGGCCGAAGGGCAGCAGGGAGAAGAGGAAGGCCATGCCGCATTGCTTGCCGCTGAGCGCCTTGGCACCCCAGGCCGTGAATAGCGTCAGCAGGAAGATCATCAGCAGCACGCCATGGGTCATGCCGACGACCAGCACGCCGGACTTGCCGAACTGGTTCCATTCCGGGCCTGCCGCGGGCAAGCGCTTGAGCACGGAGAAACCCAGCAGGACCAGGAAGGAGCAGGCCTCCACCATGCCCATCAGGCGCACGCGGCCGACCGGATCGCGGAGATCGGGAGCAGACATGCGCCGAAAGGAGCAGCCCGCGGGCCGATGTCAATATTGCCTCCCCGACTTTCCGCGCCGAGACTCGGCCCCGCCATGCCACGCCTGATCCCCGCCCCGACCATCATCGAAGCCGCCGGCTACCCGCCGAAGAAGATCGAGGAATTCATCGGCAGGGTGAATTCGCCCGGTGATTCCCCCTTGAGCATCGCCCGCATGACCAGCCCCAGCGGCTGGCTGGAGCCCGGGCAGACGCCGGAGTTCGATGAATACACGGTGGTCCTGCGCGGCTGCCTGAATGTGGAGACGAAGGAGGGCGCGCTGGAGGTCCGCGCCGGCCAGGCGATCATTACAAGGGCCGGGGAGTGGGTGCGCTACAGCACGCCGGAGGAGGGCGGGGCGGAATACATCGCGGTGTGCCTGCCAGCCTTCGGGCCGGAGATTGTGCACCGGGATTAGGACGCGTGCCCAATCACGGGCGGCCCCCCTGGGAGCGCCGGGCACTCCCCGGCAGAACGGTCCTTCGGAGTGGGCCGCACCTTGGTTTCGGAATGGACCTTTGGGGCTGATAACGCCGCCAGGGTGAATCGCGCCCCCCCGACCTTCCAAGCCGGGCAGTGCCCGGCGCTCCCGGGTGGGCCGCTCGTTCATCCGTTCATTTGCCTAAGGGAATGAACGGACGAACGGACGAGCTGGCGATCATGACGAGGGTGGTGGGAGCAAGTGTGGAGGATGGGGCAGGTTCCTACCGACCTTCGAGTTTGTTCGTCCGTCCGCCATCTCTAGGGAGTGGCGGACGGACGGACAAACGGCGGCGGGCAATCCTGCGCCTTGCCCACGGGTGCGGTGGACCTGATGCCTGCTCAAAAGCCCCAAAAGGGGCGGCACGGAGACAGCCCAGGGTCAGCGAGCCCTAGCGAGCGCAACCCTGGGTATGATGCCGAAAGGATCCGGCCCCTGAAGGGGCCCGGAGGCTTCTTTAATCCCACACCTATCGCTCATCCCACTCCATGCCGTAGCGGGTAAGGAGACGTTGGTATTCCTCTCGAATGAAACGGCATCTCGTCCGTCCGTCCGTCCGCTTCTCCTAGGGAAAACGGACGGACGGACGGATTGGCGGCGGGTGGGCGAAGAGGGATGGATCGATTTCTCTATCCTCTCAGGCACACGCGTTCACCTTGGTGACGGTCGGCTCTTCCCCGGAGAGCAGGATGCGGCAGCCCACGGGCATGAGCCACCAGGGTGCCAGGCGTTCGTCATGGATAGTCAGCTCGTAGAGGGAGCGGAGGACGAATGAGTCGGAGTCTTCTAAATTCAAGGGTTCCTCGGTCATCCCCACGTACCACCCGGAGTCATGGCCATTTGCTGCAGTGGAGCGCTCGATGAAGGCGAAAGGAGAGAGTGGAAGGTAGGAGCGGCTGACCACGGCAGACTGCATCAGATTGCTGTCCTCCGCCTCCACCGCCTGCCTGTGCAGCGTGTCCTCCTGGGCCAATCGAATCAGGTCTGCGATCCGAAAGTCGGTGGTGAAGGACGCCATTTGTAGGAAGTCCAGACTCTCCACGTCCAAGCCTTCCGCACCATCCGTGATCCTCAGCACATGCCACCCGATCTGGATCGTTTCCCCGGCGCGGGCTTGATGCTCGCGGAGATACTTGAAGGCGATTTCGCGGAGCATGTGGATAGTAGAAGACGTGTTCTCTCTTCACGCGCAAGCTCATGGACTTCGCTGCCATCCGTCCGTCCGTCCGTTTCCCTTAGGAGAAGCGGACGGACGGACGGCGCATCTTCTCATGTGTCACGGCATGAAAGTGGGATGAGCAATACGTGTGGGATTGAAGCAGCCTCCCGGGCCCCCTTCAGGGGCCGGATCTTGTGCGGCACCATACCCAGGGTTGCGCTCGCTAGGGCTCGCTGACCCTGGGCTGTCTCCCTGCCGCCCCTTTGGGGCTCTTGAGCCGTCCGTCCGTCCGCGTTCCCTTAGGAGAAACGGACGGACGGACGAAGCGCGCGACCTATCCTCCCCAAAACCGGTCCTCATTTGAACCTAGCATTTTTACGTATCGCGGTCTAGAAGGGGAGCATTCTGCCCGGAAAACCTCCCTTTCTGCCATGAACACCCGCATCACCCTCCTCTTGCTGGCCGCCACCCACGCCGCCTCTGCCGCAGGCTTCCAGCTCCATGAACGCTCCGCATCCGGCCTGGGCCGCGCTTTCTCCGGGGAGGCTGCAATGGGCGACGATGCCTCGGTGATCGCCTCGAACCCCGCGGCCATGGTCCTGCTGCCGGACGACTGGACCTTCAGCAGCGGCGTGAGCGGCATCTTCCCGGAGGTGGAGGTCTCCGGCACCTTCACGCTGCCGCAGGGTGTGCGCCTGCCCGCGCTGGGCGGGAATGTGGCCAGTGATGCGGCGCTGCCTTATCTCTATGTGGCCAAGCGCCTGAACGAGCAGCTCGTCCTCGGCTTCGGCAGCTTCACCACCTTTGGCCTGGAGACGAACTACCCGGTGGGCTTCGCCGCCAGCAGCCTGGGGGACTTCAGCAAGCTGACCACCTTCAACCTGAATCCCTCGCTCGCCTGGCAGATCAATGAGCAGTGGTCATTGGGAGCGGGTTTCGATGCGCTTTACGCGGATGGCACGCTGACCTCCACCCTCGGCGGGGTCCGGCCCTTGCTCGATCTCGCGGGGGATGACTGGGGCTACGGCTTCAATGTCGGCCTGCTCTACAAGCCCGCGGAGCACACCCGCCTGGGCCTTCACTACCGCTCCGCTATCGATCTGGAATTGGAAGGCCGCGCGATCTCCGTGCTGCCCGCCTTCAATGGCCCCGCCACCCTGGCCACCGAGCTGCCGGACAGCGTGGAGTTCAGCGTGGTGCAGGACATCGGCGCGTGGTCAATCCATGGCGATGCGATGTGGACGAACTGGAGCAAGTTCCAGCAGCTCGCGCCCTTCATCACCGGGGCACCGGCCCAGCCGCCGGCGACGCAAGAGAACTGGAAGGACTCCTGGCGTTTCGCCTTGGGCAGCACCTGGCGAGCCACGGACGCGTGGACCTTCCGTGCGGGCATCGCCTACGATCACACGCCGGTGCCGGAAGGCGGGCGCACCCTGCGGATTCCGGATGCGGACCGGCTGTGGTTGAGTGCAGGCTTCTCCTGGGACTTCGCGCCTTGTTGGACCCTGGACGCGGGCTACGTGCACATCTTCGCGGAGGATGCGCTGATCATCGAGGGTTCGTCCGCGACCGGGAAGTTTGTCGGCAGGGCGACGGGGGCCGGGGATGTGGTGTCGGTGGGGCTGACGACGAGGTTCTAAGTCAGTGCCGAAGGCGCGCGACGGCCCCCGCCTTTCGGGGCGGACTGAATGGTGATGGGACACGGCAGGATAGGGGAGGGCGCCAAGGGTGAGTTACCCGGGACTCTTCCGGCCCGCTCACGGCAACAGGGTTGCCTGCCGAAAGCGGCAAGAGGCTTGCCGCAGTCCAAGGTTACTGCGCGACGAACAAAAAAAGCCGCCCGGTCTCCCGGGCGGCTTTGGTGTTCCTTTATAACTCAACTCCAGGAAGAGGAAGCGTCCATCAGGGGATCGTCACCTTCAGGCGGGCGAAGAGGCGGGCCGTTCCCGGTGCCACCAGGGCCCGCGGGATGTTCACCACCACACGGTCGATGCCCGCGCCGTAGAAGTCGTTCGTCTCATCGATGGTCACCGGATTGACGGGCGGCTGGCCGGGCTGCGCATCAGTCCAGCCCGTCAGGCTGCTGCCATACTGCACGATCGGATTCGAGCCGGCCGAGGCATCGGTGCGGCGGAAGGTGAAGTGCAGGGCGGTCGCATCGATCGTCACGGTCGGCAGCAGCGCGTTCGAATCCGAGCCCGGGCCGGAGGGATCCCCGCCGATCACGAATTCGATGCCGTTCTTGATGCCGTCGTTGTCGGAGTCCGCCTCGGCCCCCGCACCGCTGATGCCATTGGCACTTTCCCAGTTGGTGTAGGGGCTGCCGCTGGTGATCGCGATGTTGTTGCCATTGTAGGCGTAGTTCACGGTGTAGCCGCCGCTCAGGCCGGTCACGCTCGCGAACGGTGCCGGCGTGGCTCCGGTGTAGCTGGCGATGATGTAGGCCGGCTCGGTCAAGGTGCCGCTCACCGCCAGGGTGCCGGCGCTCACATCCAGCGCGCCATTCACCACCAGTTTGTCGCAGGTCACACCGCTCACATCGCAGGCGTAGGTGCCCGCGATGGTCGCGTTCCCCGCGCCGAAGGTGGCGACGCCCGTGCCCGGAGCGATGGTGCCAGCGGCCTGCACCACCAGTCCGCCGGTCAGCGTGCTATTCCCTGCCAGCGTGCCGGCCACCACCGTGGTGGTGCCGCCGTAGGTGTGGGTGCGCGCGCCGGTCAGCAGGAGCGTGCCGGTGCCGTCCTTGGTCAGGTTGCCCGAGGGGGCATCGCTGTCCTCAAGCTCGGCATCGATCACCAGGTCCGCCGCTGCGCTGCCCGTGACGTCCGGGACCATGAAGAGGTGGTCCGGGGGAGTTCCATCCAACGCCAGTCCCGCGGTGGTGGCATCCGCACCGGCCGCGAATTGGATCAGCGAAGGTGTGGTGCCGCCGACGGTGAGGTTCCCGTTCAACTGGACGCTCTCATTGTTGTAGGCCACGCCCGTGCCCGCGTAGGCGAGCGTGAGGGTGCCGCCGTTCAGCGTCAGGTTGTTCGCGTGGAGGTGACTGGGGGTCACCGCATCCACGAACTCACTGGTGCCGGTCGTAATCTTCAGCAAGCCGCCGGCTTCCACCGTGAAGTTCACGGAGTTCGCGTGGTTCGGGACCGCATTGGCACCCGCGATGTTGAGGGTGCCCTTGCTGCCTACCAGCACGTTGGCCGCATTGCCGACGCGGAGGCCCGAGGCATTGCTGCCGTCCATGTTCACCACCGCGTTGTCCGCGCCAATACCGATGTTCAGCACGAGGGCGCCGGTGGAGGCCTTCAGGTTCACCGTGCCATTGTCCACCTGCAGGCCGCCGGCCAGGGCACCAGCCCCGCCGCCGGTAATGTTCAGCGTGCCGGTGCCCTTCTTGGTCACCAGCGTCCCGCCACCACTGGTGAGTGCGCCGCTGAGGTTCAAGTTGGTGGAGCTCACCGTCAGCTCGGAGGGGAATGCCGCGGTCAGGCCGCCGGTGAAGCTGAGGTCCGGCCCGGTCACGGTTCCAGTGCTCTTCAGCACCAGCGGATTGGCCAGGCTCAGGGGCGAGCCGGTGCCATTGTTGAGCGTGCCACCATCGAAGGTGACCGAAGCACTCCCGAGGGCAGCGGTGTTCGTGATATTCAGGATGCCACCGTTGAGGACGGTGCCGGCGTGGCTATTCGCGGTGGCAAGGGTCAGCGTGGAATCACCGGCCTTCACCAGGGTGCCGCCGCCGAGGCTGCCGCTGCCGCTGAAGGTGTAGTTGTTCGCCGCGCTGCTATCCACGGTGACCGTGCCGGGATAGAGCGTCCCGGCGAGGGTGACGGTGCCGGCTGCGGTATTGCTGAAGGTCACCGCATCGTAGGTCTTGAAGACATCCGGCGTGGCGCCATTCAGGAAGTTGGCAGCGGCATTCAGGTTCCAGATCCCGGAGCTGGCGGCATTGGTCCAGGTGAGATTCGCGCCACCGGTGCCGATGGTGAGAGTCAGGGCCTGGCCGAGTTCCGCCGCTGCGGTGGCGGTGACGCGGGTGACGCCGCGGGCGGAGGTATCCACCGTGTAGATCCCCCCATCCGTGAAGGTGGCACCGCGGGCCATGTCATACTTGTCCCCGCTGGCCGGTGTATCGGTGAAGAGCGGCCGCAGGGTAATGGCACCGCTGGTGACCAGTCCGGCGCTGGCCTGCACGGTGGGCAGGAAATTGACGTCCAGCTTGGTGGCCGCCCCGGTCAAGGTGGAGCCGGCATTGATGGTGAGTGATTTCACCGTCTTGCCGATGGCATCCGCCTGCAGGGTGCTTCCATTAAGCGTCAGGTCGGAGACGGTGATGGTGCCCGCCGGGCCGATCTCAAGCGTGCCGCCATTGACCGTGGTCGGACCCGTGTAGGTGTTCGCCGCATTGAGCACCATGGTGCCCGCGCCGGTCTTGTTCACGCCGCCTTCCGCGCCGCCGGCGGTGCCTTGGGCGGCCAGGATCATGTTCACCGTGAGGTCTGCACCCGCATCGCCACTGCTATCCGCCACGGCGAAGTTCTGCACGCCCTGCAGGTGGATGCCGCCGCTGCCATTCATGACGGAGCCGCCGGTGCCGCCCACCGTGATGGTGGCCGCGCCGGTGTTCACGTTTGCCAGCAGGCCGTCGTAGTTGGCCAGCGGGCGGTTGGAGGTCCAGGTGGCACCGCTGTTGAGGGTGACGTTGCCGAAGCGGAAGTCGGTGAGGGTATTCATCAGCAGCGTGCCGCCGGTCACCGTGATCACCCGGGTGGCCGCCACGGCCGTACCGTGGTCGGCCACGAAGATGTTGGTGGCACCCAGTTCCAGGGTGCCGCCGGGATTCACGTTGAAGGCTGAGCTGTTGCGCAGCGTGTTCGTGACCAGCAGGCGCCCGCCGCTCACCGTGGTGGTGCCGCTGTAGGCGGCCGCCGCGTTGATCTGGAAGATACCGGCCCCGGTCTTGTCGAAGTTGAAGCCGCCATTGATCGCACCGCTGGAGGTCCACTGGCCGGCCGCCACACCCACGTGCGCGTCACCCGTCATGGTGGCCACGGCGGTGGTGGTCAGGTTCTGCGTGCCGGTGAAGCCGAAGCTGCCATTCCAAGTCATGGTATTGGCCAGGCTCAGCGCCGCTCCCGTGGTGTTGTCGAAGTTGCCGCTGTTCAGCGTCAGTGGCGCAGTGCCGAGAGCCGTGGCATTGCCGATGTTCAGCGTGCCGCCGGACAAGGTCAGTGCACCGCCGCCCGCGGAATTCGCCGCCGTCGCATTCAGGATCCCGCCGGCGATGGTGGTGGCGCCCGCGCCGGTGGCCGTGGTGGCATTGGCATTCAGGACACCGCCATTCAGCGTGGTGCCGGAGTGGCTGTTGCTGGTGTTGATCGTCAGCGTGGAGGTCCCCGACTTCACCAGCAGGCCATTTGCAAGCGAGCCGGTGCCGCTGAAGGTGTAGTCGCTGCCCGCGTTGCTATTCACGGTCACATTGCCCGGAACGAGCACGCCATTCAGCGTGATGGTGCCTGGCGCGGTGCCATTGAAGCTCACGCCGTCGAAGCTCTTGAAGACATCCGGACTGCCGCCGTTGAGAAAGTTCGCGGTGGTGTTCAGGTCCCACACGCCGGTGACAGCATTGTTGTTCCAGATCAGGTTGGCCGCCGCACCGGTGATGGTGAGCTTCAGCTGGTTCCCCGTCACCGCGGCAGTGCCGCTCACCCGCGAGGGTCCGGAGGCGGTGGTGTCCACCGTGTAGGTGCCGGCGCCCGCCGCGCTGCCCGCCGTTACCAGGTTATACACGTCGCTCACCGCCGGCACATCCGTGAAGAAGGGCCGCAGGGTCACCGCGCCGTTGGTGGTGAGGGCATTGGTCACCGTGGTGCCCGCGGTCTTGTTCGCTGCGAGGCCCAGGATGGTGCCGGTGTTCACCGTCAGCGATTTCAAGGTCTTGCCGGTGGTGTTGATGGCAAAGGCGCTGCCCGCATTGTTCACCACGAAGTCGGACGCGGTGCTCGTCCCGCCGCCGCCCAGGATCAGCGTGCCCTGATTGACGTTGGTCGGGCCGGTGTTGGTATTCGCGCCGCTCAAGCGCATCACGCCGGCACCCGCCTTGATCAGCGGTGCAGTGGCGAAGGTGCCGTTGCTGGAGATCACCGAGCTGCAATCGAAGTCGATTCCGCTGGGTGTAGTGCCGGAGGCCACGTTCACCGTGAGGCCCGCGGTTTGCCGGATCTGCAGCTTCACTCCGCTGGAGGTGGCCGTCACCGGAGCAGCCAGCGTGTTCAGCCCGGAGGCGGTCTGGAAGAAGTCGAGGTTGCTGCCAGCCACGCCGGTGATCGCGCCGCCGGTCAGGTTGATCACGCCATTGCCCAAGGTCTGGTTGTTGGTCACGCTCACGTTCAGCGTGCCACCCTGGTTGATGTTCATCGTGGCGATGCGGTTGACCCCGGTCCCGAAGCCGGTGACATCGCCCGCGGCCATGCGCATGGTGCCGCCGCTATTCACGGTGACCGTGCCATTCAGTGTGCCATCCGAACCGCCGCCCCCGGTGAGCGCGAGCACACCGGCATTCACGATGGTATTGCCGGTATAAGTGGCCTTGGTGGAAATGCTCAGCACGCCCGCGCCATCCTTGGTCAGGCCCGCGCTCCCCGCGATGGCCGAGCTGATGGTGGCATCCGCGGTGGTGGTCACCTTGGGCGTGGTGCCGGCGAAGGTTAGCGTGCCAGCGGCGACGCTGTAGCCCGTGGTGGCGAAGGTGATGTTGTGGACGAAGATCCCGCTCTGGGTGACCGCGCCGCCCGTGCCTTGGAAGATCGCGTCGTCCGGAGGCAGCGCGTTGTTCGGCCAGACCACATTGTTGGCACCGGCGTCTTGGGTCCAGTTCGCGTTGGAGGAGGTCCAGTTGCCGACACCACCGGTGATGGTTCCATTGCCGGCCCCTGCGGTGCCGGGCGTGATGTCCCAGGTGTAGGTGGTGGCGGAGGCGGTATCAGCGAGGGTAATGACGAGAACGCCAGCGGCGATGGTCGCGGGCGCGGAGGAGCAAAGAGCCGCAAGGAAGCGGTTCCGATAATTGGGTTTCATGAGTATGGTGGGTTTTTAACAAGGCCCTCGGGGTGGACATTGTTTCAGGAGGTCCCGGCCGGAATGGTTTGGGTTTTCCGCGCCGGAATGGAGGTCTACGATACAGTCTCATAGACTCCGCAGGTAGTCACGAGGGCAAGAGAAAACCCTTTCAGCAAGGGAAGGTGAGCCAAAGTCCACCCATTCGGGTAGTCCTCCAGGGAGGGGGAATCAGACTTTGTGCGCAGGCCGAGAACCAAAGGGGCCTTTGCGCGAAAACAAATGCGCCCCAAGCACGGATAAGGTGATCCGAACTTGGAGCGCGGATAGTCACGGCAGGGCCCTGCGGCGCGATATCACTGCACCGACAGAGCTGTTAGATAAGGGTCACTACTCCCTAAAAGTAATGGTCCCGCAAGGACCCGTCGTGGGTGCCCTTTCTGAGGCAACAGTTCTTGAAATTTGGAACCGGAACCGCAGGGACAGGGATCTTGCCTGCCGAGCTTCTCGCTGAGTTCCTTGTCCCCGTTCACCACCCGCTCGCCGCGCTTCACGCGCGTCTCGGATGGGAAGCCCCTGCGGCGCTTATTCGTGCGCTCGTAGAAAGCAGTCGTCGTTGCCCTGGCCTTGGTTGCTGGATGTGGAATCTTGCATGGCGTCCTCCTTGTTAGGTTGGGGCGGGGAGGCTGGCGTCAGGAGCGCGGCTTTTCAAGCCGCAAGAACGGTGCCTGTGGCTGAGTGCTGACAGGGAGGATTGGAAGAAGGAGCAGCACGCTCCCGGTCGGCTTGCAAAACCGCGCTCCAGATTAGATTCCCACCCGCTTCCCGCGTCCCGGCACGCGACGCCACACGGTGCCATTCGGATCGTAGGGCGGGGCGTTGTCCGCAGTGGTGGCGGGGGGCAGTTCGCTATCCAGGCGGAAGAGCGGGAAGACCGGTGAGCCGTTCGAGCCCTCTGCATACTTCTGGCCCACTTCCTCGATCAGCAGCGAGGCGCAGAAGAGGCCGCCGGGAATCTCGCTGATCAGGATCTCGATGGGGTAGGACTTGTTCGCATCAGCCTCGAACTCCGCGCCCACGGCCAGGCCGCCGAGCGGGGCATTCCAGTTCCGCGTGGTATCATACTCATAGTACTGCACCGGGATCTTCATCGGATACTCCTTGCGGAAGAGCTTCTCCAGGGTGTCGTCGTGCTCCTCGCCCTTGAGCACCTTCACGCCGTGGCCGGCCAGGTAGACGCCCGCGGTGCCGGAGGTCCAGCCGTGGTCGAAGACATGCTTGCCGTTGAAGCGCACCACCAGCACGTCATCCCCCGCGCCGACGAAGCGGTACTTCCCGCTGCGTGGCGGGCTCACCATGCCGCGATAGACCACGATCCAGCGGCTCGGCTGCACTTCCTTCTCACAGTTGAAGGCGGCGGGCGCGGCATCCGCGGGCATCACCGGGATGTAGACCTTCGTCTGATAGAGCTTCACCGAGGCCTTGTAGTAGTTGTCCAGGATGCTGTCCCGCCAGCCGTGGTTCACGAACTCGTGGATCACATCGCGGATCCCCTCGTTGTTCACGCCGGAGTCCTTCTTCTTGTTGGTCTGCTTGATGTCGTAGAAGGTGCCTTCCAGCGCGTTCTCGTTCGGATCGATCATGCCGAAGGGGTTGACCTTGCCGTTGCCCAGGCCCTTGCCCGGACCCGTGCCGCTGCCGAAGCCCTTGCCGTGGCCATCGCCCTTGCCACCTCCGCTGCCGCTGCCACCCAAGCCACCGGACAGGCTGCCTGATCCCAGCTGGCCGAGCTGCGCCATCTGCGTGCTCTCATCCTGGTCGGGCAGCGTGATCTGGCTGATTGCGCCGTTCACCACCACGCGGGACAGATTCGGCCGCGTCATGTTCGCGCGCTGCTTCTGCTGGCTGATCTGGGAGGTGGAGGGATCGCCACCGCCGCCGCCGGTGGGCATGAAGTCCACGACCTTCTCCTTCTCCGCCGGGATGATCCGCAGCACCCACACCGCACCGATCACCAGCAGCGCCACATGCAGCAGCACCGAGATCGATAGCGAACCGCCGCCCAAGCGCCGCCACACGGATTGCTTGGCCTTCTGGTAAACGACCACCGGCTCGGCCTCCGGTTCCAGGTCATCATCAAGCTGCGGGTCGGGAGCGGGGCTAGGGTTTTTCATAGATCGTGGATGCCACCGGGGAAACGATGCGGGGCCCCGATCCTTAGGAAAAAGGGTAGCTTGCTTTTGCTGAAAACCGGTTTGCCGGGTGGGCGGTGAGAATGGAACCGCGGATGGCGCGGATATCACGGATCGAAGAGGATGGACCTTGGCCGGACCTGTCTTTCATCCGTGGCATCCGCGCCATCCGCGGTAAAAAATCCCGCCAAAACACCCTCTCAAAAATCCCATCCAATCCATCCCGATCCCTTCCCAATAGAAAGCCCCGGCCGCCATGACCGGGGCTCTCGTGAAGCTCAGCGTGCTGCCGCTCGGATCAGATCGTACGCCGGGTAGCGCCCATGCCACTGCCACCGGCATTCAGGAAGCGGTAGTAGACCTCCAGCATCAGCGTGCACAGGGCGGTGCGGTAGATGGCGCCTTCATCGTTGCCATCGGCCCACTTGGCGGCCACGGCGCGCGGCTTCTGGCCGCCGCCAGGGACCTTCCAGGAGCCGTCGTCGTTCTGGTTGTTGAGCACCTGGTCGCGGAACATGCCATTGTAGAACTTCCAGTCCTCGCCACCGCGCTGCATCATCGCCTGCGACTCATAGTAGTGGCCGTAGAGGTCGCAGTACTGCGTGTTGTAGTCGAACTTGCTCTTCTCCTTGATGTAGTCCGCGCCCTTCTTGACGGGCGACTGTCCGCCCTTGCCCCACATCTGGTGGCAGAGCATGCCCACGCCGGTGAGCGTGTGGTACTCCAAGCCACCGGAAGCGGCCGGGCCGGTGTAGCCGAAGCCACCGGAGGAATCCTGGCACTTCTCCAAGTACTTCAGGCCCTTGTTGATGGCCCCGCTCATGTTCTTGTACTTGATCTTGGTATGCTCGCAGGCCCGCAGCGCCTGGACCTGCCAGCCGGTGATGGAGACGTCACCACCGCGGTCGCCTTCGCGCTCGTAGGCATACTCCCAGCCGCCGCTGTCATGCTGGTTGTCGATGATGAATTGGCCGGCCTGCTGGGTCACGAGATCCAGGTTCGGGATATCGTTGTACTTGAGGTCGTGGCAGAAGGTCGCCGCCTCACCGAGAGCATAGGTTGCGATGGCGTGCTCATAGACCCAGTGCTTGTCGCCCTGCTGGGTGGAGAGCTTGCCCTCATTGCCATCCTTGGCACCGAGGTTCACGAGATACACGATCCCATCCACACAGGACTGGTCGAACTCCGGGGAGACCGGGGTCTCACAGTGGCCGAAGTAAGCGAGCAGCGCCAAGCCGGTCATCGACGCCTTGTTCTGGTTGCCCCAGGAGCCATCGCTGTTCTGCTTCGACTTCAGCCAGCGCAGGCCATTGAGCACGGACTCCTCGCAAGCGGGCGTGCCGCCATTCTGGGTCAGGCGCTCGATGCGGTCCTCCTTCGAGCAACGCTTGCGCATGGACTCCGGGATCAGGCCGAAGGGCGACTTGATCCCGCCACCACCGTTGAGGCCGGGTCCACGGCCCGGCCCACTGCCAGGGCCGCTCCCCGGGCCATTGCCTCCACCCGGGCCGCCGCCGCCCAGGAGGCTGCCAGGGATGCCACCACCGTTTAGGCTCGGAAGCTTCGCCATCTCACCGAAGTTCTCGCCCGGGTCCACCGTGATATCCGACTTCACGTTCTCCAGGATGACCCGCTTCATGTTCTGTGTGGGTGTCAGCTGCGCGCGCTTCTTCTTCTCCACTTCATACTGCATCCCGCGCTCGCCACCACCACCGCCGCCACCACCATCCGGGATGAAGCTGATGTCCGGTTTCACAGGGTAGATCGTGCGGAGGACCCAGAAGGCCCCCAGCACCAGCAGCACCACGTGGAAGAGAATCGCGGCCGATAGCGCGCCGCCGCCGATCCGCTGCCACAGGCTGAGTCTCGGGCGCTCCTGTAGCACTGCGGCCTGATAGTAGTCCTGCGGCTGCTCGCCCTCCGGACCCTGGTAGTAGTCAAACGAACCGTCCTTGTTAGAATCGTGGGGATCGTTCATGGCTGAATGGTTTTGGTTTTTTGCTATCCGAGGTGGGCTGCAAAAACGGGCACCCGCCTGCTGTGGTGGGAACGGGGGAGGGGACAATTCCTTTGGCGCTAAATTGCCCGCCAGTTTCCGGGCACGAAAAAACCCCGGTCGTAATGACCGGGGCTAAGGAGCGGGAACGAACGGCACTCGGTTTAGACGTCGTCTCCGAGTTCTTCGTCCCAAGGGGACGGCTTATACCAGCCCGGCACAAGGAACGCAGTGCCGGGTTTCCGTTCGCACACGGATTGCGTCCCAAGGGGACGCCTCATGCGGGGAAGATCCGGTGCATCGGAAAGTTTCCCTATGAGCAGAGTTCCCAACCCATGGCTACCAACTCGCCCTAAGCTCCGCCGTCGGAAGCATAAAGCGTCCCTGCAGGACGCAATCCTGCCGCCGGCTCTACTACCTGGCACTTCGTTCCTCGTGCCAGGCTCTTATAAGCCGTCCCCTTGGGACGAAGAGCAAGCCGTCACACGAAGCCGGTATGAGTCGTCCCTGTGCAACGGAGACAAAAAAACCCGGTCGTAATGACCGGGGTTCTTTGAAGTGAGTTGCTGTCGGACCGATGCGCGATCAGATCGAGCGGCGGCCGCCGCCCATGCCGCTGCCACCGGCATTCAGGAAGCGGTAGTAGACTTCGAGCATCAGCGTGCAGAGAGCCGTGCGGTAGATGGCACCTTCATCATTGCCATCCGCCCACTTGGCGGCCACGGCGCGGGGCTTCTGGCCACCGCCGGGGACCTTCCAGGAGCCGTCCTCGTTCTGGTTGTTGAGCACCTGGTCGCGGAACATGTTGTTGTAGAACTTCCAGTCCTCGCCACCGCGCTGCATCATCGCCTGGGACTCGTAGTAGTGGCCGTAGAGGTCGCAGTACTGGGAGTTGAAGTCGAACTTGCTCTTGTCTTTGATGTAGTCCGCACCCTTCTTGACTTGGGACCGGCCGCCCTCGCCCCACATCTGGTGGCAGAGCATGCCCACACCAGTGAGCGTGTGGTAGTCCAAGCCACCGGAAGCGGCCGGGCCGGTGTAGCCGAAGCCGCCGGAGGGATCCTGGCACTTCGCAAGATACTTCAGGCCCTTGTTGATGCAGCCCGTCATGTTCTTGTACTTGATCTTGGTGTGCTCGCAGGCCTTGAGGGCCTGGATCTGCCAGCCGGTGATCGAGACGTCACCGCCACGGTCGCCCTCGCGCTCGTAGCCATACTCCCAGCCGCCGCTGACGTCGTGCTGGTTGTCGATGATGAACTGGCCGGCCTGCTGGGTCACGAGGTCCAGGTTCGGGATATCGTTATACTTGAGCTCGTGGCAGAAGGTCGTCGCCTCGCCCAGCGCGTAGGTCGCGATGGCGTGCTCATAGACCCAGTGCTTGTCACCCTGCTGGGTGGAGAGCTTGCCCTCATTGCCATCCTTGGCACCGAGGTTCACGAGGTAGACGATCCCGTCGATGCAGGACTGGCCGAACTCCGGGGAGACCGGAGTCTCGCAGTGGCCGAAGTAGGCGAGCAGCGCCAGGCCGGTCATGGAGGCCTTGTTCTGGTTGCCCCAGGAGCCGTCGGAATTCTGCTTGGACTTCAGCCAGCGCAGGCCCTTCAGCACGGATTCCTCACAAGCCGGGGTGCCGCCGTTCTGGGACAGGCGCTCGAGGCGGTCTTCCTTCGAGCAGCGCTTGCGCATGGACTCGGGGATCAGGCCGAACATCTTGCCAGCACCGCCACCGCCGAAGCCGAAGCCCTTGCCATTGCCGCGGCCACCGCCGCTGCCATTGCCGAAGCCGCTGCCACTGCCGGCGCCGCCGAGGCCGCCGGACATGCCGCCGCCGCTCAGGCTGTTCAGCGTGGACATCTCACCGAAGTTGTCACCCGGGTCCGGGAGCGCGAAGTCCGACTTGCCGCCTTCCACGAAGACGCGCTTCACGTTCTGCGTGGGGGTCAGCTGCGCGCGCTTTTTCTGCTGCACGTCATACTGCATGCCGCGCTCGCCACCGCCGCCGCCGCCGCCGCCATCCGGCATGAAGTCGACGTTCTTTTCCGGCGGGTAGATCGTGCGGAAGACCCAGAAGGCACCGAGAACCAGCAGCACCACGTGGAAAAGGATCGCGATCGACAGCGCGCCGCCGCCGATCCGCTGCCACAGCGTCAGTTTGGAGCGCTCCGCCAGCACCGGGCCTTGGTAGTACTCCTGTTCCTGGGGCTGCTCGCCCTCCGGATTCTGGTAATATTCAAACGATCCGTCGTTGTTTGGGTCGTTGGGGTCGTTCATGGGGCTAAAAGGCTAGGTTTTCTCGCCACTGGGGCAGGGGATTTTGAAAACGGTCATCCGCCTGCTGCGCTAGAAACGCGGCAGGCGGAAAAACTTTAGTGCTAAATTGCGATCCGTCGGCCCCGTATTATTCGGGAGCGCCGGCTTGGAAGGTCACGTTGCTGATCTTGGCCCGGGTCAGGGCATCCAGAACATCCACCACGCGCTCGTACTTTGCCAGTTCGTTTGCGTAGATCGTGACGAGAACCTTGGTCTTGCTGGCTTCCGCGTTCTGCTGGAGCGCCACCAGTTGCCCGGTCAGCTGCGGCAGATTCTTGGTGTCCGGCTTATCGAGCGGGTCCTCGTTCATGTAAACCTGCCCGTCATCTTCCACCACGATCGAGATCTCGTCGGGCATGTCCACGGCATGGTCCGAAGGGACCGTGCCCGGCAGCTTGGTGACGTGGGCATTCTCCACCTGGATCTCGCCCGCCTTCACCATGAAGAAGAGAAGGATCACGAACACCACGTCGATCATCGGCGCGATCTGGAAGCCCAGGTTCACCTCCGCGGAGTGCTTCCGCTTGTGACTGCGTTTCTTTTTCATCGGCGTGTCACTTACTTGTTGGAGGATGCGAAGGCGATGTCCTCGACACCGGCCTCCCCGATCAGGTTCATCACCCGCTGGATCTCACCGGCCGGCAAGTCCCTGTCACCGCGCACCACCACCCGCAGCATGGGATCCTTGTCCTTCATGTTCTTCAGGATGGGGGTGAAGTCCGCCCAGACGTTGTAGGTCTTGTCGTCCATGGTCAGGACGCCCTTGTTGGTCGCCTTGTCCAGGCGCAAGTTCACGGCCATCTCGTGCTTGGCCATTTCAGGCTCCTTCGGCTTCGCGTTTGGCGAGACCGGCAGCGTCAGGTTCTTGTCCACCTTCAGCACCTCGGCCGAGGTGATCATGACGAAGAACACGAGCAGCACCAGCAGCACGTCGATCATCGGGGCGATCTGGAATTCCGGTTCGCCGTCGCCTCCTCCTCCTCCTCCGGCCATTGTTTTGTGCGGTTAGGTTTTTGGATTGGATAGTCAGTCTTGCGGGCAGCAAGCGGGGGCCCGGCGGCGGGCCCCGCGCCTAGAGCGGCTCAGCCTTCCTGGGCGTCGATCCAGTTCGGCAGGGCGGCGTAGGTTTCTTCCTGGCCCACGTCCGTGTTCTGGAGGTACTCGAAGGGCGCGTTGCGGAAGAGGCGCTCCGACTCATTCTGCAGGTGGTGGATCGCACCCTGCAGCTTGTTGCGAAGGAAGTAGAAGGCCATGAAGGCCGGGATGGCGACAAGCAGACCGGTAGCGGTGGCGACAAGCACCTCACCGATGTGGCCGGCGAGGGCGCCGACACCGTTGCTGATGCCTTCCTGACCCAGCGATCCGAAGGCGCCGCGCATACCGCTAACGGTGCCGAGCAGACCGATCATGGGGGCGCAGACACCGATAACCGAAAGGTAGTTGATCCGCGTCTGGAGCGTGGAGTTGATCTTGTCCACGGTGGAGTAGAGCGCTTCCTCCGTGGCATCCTTGCCGTGGCCGATGGAACCGAGCGCTGCGCGGACCACTTCCGCGAAGGGGCTGACGCCCGCCTTCATCGCTTGATAGGCACCGACGTAGTCACCGGCGCGGAAGCGATCCTGGGCGGTGGCGACGTCCTCCGGCGGGGTCATCTTGGGCCGGTTGGTGCGCAGCCAGATGTCGATAACCAACCAGACCATGGCGATCGAGAAGATCAGCAGAATGTGCATGACCACTCCTCCCTGGAGGTAGATGTCGATCAGGTTTTCCGATTTGCCTTCTTTGTGGGGCGCAGCCGCATCGGCGGCAAAGGCGGTGAAGGGAGCAAGGAGGGTGACAGCAAATGCTGCCTTGGCGGTCAGTTTCATGTAGCTGGTTTTATCGATTTTCGTGAAGGATGGAGAGCAATCAGGCCGTGGGGCGAGAGCCTTTGGCAGGTTTGATTTCAGTGAGCAAGCTGGAATCCAACCGCCACTCCGGGGGCTTTGGAATGGCGGGCGTGGATGGGAAACGGGCGAGGGGCGCTTATTTTAGGCTATCCCGCGCTTTGATCGCGGCGGCACCCACGGCGGTGCCTTTTCCACCGCGGACGGCGGACTCAAGGAGGGACAGGGCTTCCTCCTTGCGTTCGGGTTTCGTCTTGATCAGGTCCGCGGCCTGCATCTCCGCGGCGCTCACCACCACCAGGCCACCGGCCGGGTAGAGGCAGCCCACGATCAGGAAGCTGGTCAGCGCCTCTTCCTGGCGCTTGGCCTCGGCGATCTTCCGCAGCAGCTTGCCGCGGAAGTAGGCCGCATAGGCACTGACTTCCACCGGATTGGTGTCGCTGATCTGCTCGGTGAGCTTGGCCACGCGCTCGTCGAATTTCACCGTGAGCGGCAGCGCCAGTGCCTGGCCGAGCCGCGTGATCGGGTCCGGGCCGGACTCCGGGGTGGCATCGGCGATGTCCTTGCCGAGTGCTTCCGCCTTGGCCGGCTCATTGTAGAGCGAGTAGACGAGCACCATGGCGCGGGCCGCCGGCAGCCAGTAGTTGCCGGGCACGCTGGCGGTCGCCTTGTGCGCGGCCAGGACGGGTTCCAGCGTCTTTAGGGCCTCCGGATAGTCTTCCATCAGGATCAGGGCGATGCCCTTGTTGATCGCTGCCGGCTTCTCGCCGGAGACGTGGGAGGCGGCGGCCAGCGGGTAGCTGGTATTGGGCGGGATGCCCTCCATCGCTTCCTTGAAGACGAACTTGCCACCTTCCACTGAGACCTTGTCCAGCGGCACGGACTTGCCATTCAGGAAGACCAGGCGCGCCGCTTCACCCTGCGCATGGAGCGCCGGGGCGGTGAAGAACAACAGGACAGAAGCAAGGGCAGCGAAGCGGCCGGAAACTGGGGATTTTTTCATCATGGGGCCGGAATTCATTACTTCTTCAAGGTCAGGGCTTCCTTGTATTGTGGGGTATCCTTGAACTTTTCGTCGGCGATGAACTCGGTCAGCGTCTTGTTCGCCAGTTCCACGTCACCCAGCTCCTTGGCGCATTTGTAGGCCTGCATGTAGGCCTCCGCACAGAGGTCCGTCTCCTTCCGGAAGGCCACGTAGACCTTCTGGTAGCAGTTGTGGGCGTCCTTGAGGGTGGACATGCTGGTCTTGGTGTCCTGCGTTGTCGCCTTCTTGCGCAGCACCTCCGCCCGCACCATGTAGGTCTTGGCGACCCAGCGGCCCTTGAAGGCGCGGTCGCCGATCATCGAGAGCGCCAGCTTTTCCGCCTCGTCGTATTTGCCGGTGTCGCGCAGGGCCTCCAGCTTGCCGAAGGTGGCCTCCTTCAAGCGGGACATCCCGGGCAGTTCGTTGATCGCCCGGTCGAAGAGCTCAAGCGCCTTCTCCGGATCCTTGCGGGCCAGGGCCACCTGGCCCATGCCCACCGGGCCGGCGTCCGAATAGGCGGACTCCTGATACTTGTCTCCCAGGCGGCGGAACATCGCTTCCGCACGATCCAGGTCGCCGTTCTTCAGCAGGATATCCGCGCACTCGGTCAGCAGGGCGGGGCTGAGGGCTTCGATCGGCACGTTCGTGTCCGTGGCGATATTCGTGAGGTAGGTGTCCGCGGTCTTGTTGTCGCGGAAGAGGCGGGCGAGCTGTGCGCGGGCATACTGGATGCGGGCGTTGGTCGTCGGGCCTTCCTTGCCTTCAGAGGCCTTGTTGAGCATCTCCACCAGCTTGGCGTCCAGATCCTTCTGCATGGAGGGATCCTTCTTCTTCGGCACCATGCCCTTCACCACTTCGGAGATCAGGAACTCGACCTGCTCCTTGTCGGGATTACCGATGCTCTTGGCCATCAGCTCGGCCACCATCGCGGCGCCTTCCTCGGCCTTGCCCAGGCGGGTCATCGCCTTGTTCACCCAGTTGACTGCCATCAGGGCCAACTGGTGATCGGGCTTTTCCCGCATGAAGCGGCCTTGCAGGTCCACGATGCCCTGCCAGTCCTTGCGGCCCTGCAGGATGGTGGTGGCGGATTCCAAGGCGTACTGGATCACGTCGTCCGGGCTATTCGACCACACGGCCTTCTCGTAGGCGGCCAAGGCTTCGTCCTCGTACTTCTTGAGGGTCTCCGGGGGATTGGCGGCATTCCAAGCCTCGAGCGCTTTCTTGTCGGAGAGCACCTTGTCCGGAGCGGTCATCTTCTTCTTCCAGGTGTCCGCCACCAGGCCCAGCATCGAACCCGTGGCCAGGTCATCGGGATGCTTGGCCATGAAGCCGGTCAGGTTGTCGATGATGTTCTGGGACTGGTCGGCGTCCTTGTCGTTGGAATCGATGAAGGCCAAGCGGTAGTACATGTCACCCGCGTAGCGGCCGTCCGGATAGACGCGCAGGTACTCTTTGCAGAACCAGAGGCTCTCCTTGTAGCGGTTCTCCAGGAAGTTGCCCATCGCGATGCGGTAGGCGGCGTTCTCCTTCATCTCCGCCTGCGCGTTGGGGAAGTCCTTCACCCACTTGTCGAGCATGTTCGCGGCATCCAGGAACTTGCCCTGCTGGAACACCGCCACGGCGGTGTAGAACTTGAAGCGGTCCAGACTCGCGGATTGCGGGAAGCGGGTGGCCAGATCCTCGTAGAAGCTCTGCACCTTCGCCCAGTCGCCCGTGTTCACCAGCACCTCGCCGGCCAGCGTCGCCACCAGCTCGATGTTCGGCGCGTCCGGATACTTGGACATGTAGGTGTTCGCCAGCTCCTGGATCTTGTTGTTATCCTTGAGCTCGTTGTAGAGCACGATCTCCGCATAGGCGGCGGCCTGTGCGACCTGGGAGTCCCCGTGCTTGGTGCGAATGGTGGTGAAGCACATCAGCGCTTCCTCGCGGCGGCCGAGGTAGAAGAAGCAGCGGCCACGGCGCATCAGCAGGGAGGCATCCAGGTCCTTCATCCCCTCGATCGCCGTCTTGGCGTCTTCGGACTGCTTGAGGGCATCCTGCGCGTTGCCCACTTGTTCGGCCACGTTCGAGCGGCCAGCCAAGCCGGCTTGCGGGCTCTTGGCTTCGGCTTCCTGACGCCTCTTCAGGATGTCCAGCTCCTTGCGCTGGTTGTCTAGGGAGGCGGCCTGGATTTCCAGGATCTGCGCGCGCGGCGGCACGGCGCGGTAAATTTCCAGCGCGGCTTCCCACTTGGCCTTGTCCTCCGGACCCGCGTCCTGGATCGTGTTGTCGCCTTTAACGGTGAGCTGATTGCTGTACCAGGCGATCGCCTCGCGCACCCCCGGCTGCCCGATCAGGCGGTCCAGGTAGTAGACCATGTCATCGGTCTGGTCGGTCGTGGCGAGCAGGCCGATCACCTCCACCGAGGCGGAAGTCTGCTGCGGCGTGCGGACGTCCGAGCCCATCAGCGTGCGGAACACGGTCAGCGCCTGCTCCGGCTGGTTGGAGTCGATGTAAACCTGGCCGAGCTTGAGGCCCGCCTCCGTGCGGTAGCGGACATCCGCGGCGGCCTTCTTCAGGGCCTCGATCGCCACGCTCTTCTTTTCATCGCTGCCCTGCGCGATGGCGGCCGTGCCGATGCCGAGGTAGCAGCGGCTGGTGTATTCGCCCTTCGGGAATTTTTTCGCACATTCGTCGAAAGCTTTCTCTGCCTCGGGACCGTTATTCTGCAGCAGGTTCGCGAGGCCCACATTGAACATCAGGAACTCGATCGGATACTCCGGCTTGTTGTTGCACAGCTTCAACAGCTCGGTGAGCTTCGTGATGACCGTATTGTAGTCTTTTGCACCGAAGGCCTTCTCGGCCTCCGTGAAAAGGGCGCTCAGGGCAGCCGGGGAAACCGGGGCGGGAGCGACGGGGGCGGGGGTTGGCTTTGGTGCTTGCGCCATGGTCTGCCCGGCCATTGCCGAGAGCAGGAAGGCACTGAGCAGATGGCGCGGGACGTAGGTTTTTGCCACTCTCATAGAAGGGGAAATTTTTCGCTTTGCCCCCCCTTGTCAAGCGGTAGTTCCAAACTGCGTGAACCCTTGAAAATCCGGGACCGGGGGGAATTTCGAAGGGTCGTACTAATGCAGAATGTATGATGTAGATGCAAGGACGCAATCGCGTGTCTATGCAATCCTATAGCCTTCCAGAGCCTTCCCCTTCAGATTCAGCGGGTCGGGGGGATATACATGGAAACAGCCACTTAAAGGACTGCTCCTGCCGTTCCGGTGACGGAATCGAAAAAATATTTGAATCGACGACAGAAACTTCCCTCCCTCGCCGGGGTTTAAAGTGCCGTCGCCGGGCCGAGGGAGCCCCAAAGGCCCAAAATGAGGGCCCGCGGCGCAGCCGCCTTTGACTGCGTGCAAGCCTCTTGCCGCTTTCCGGCAGGCAACCTTGTTGCCGTGAGCGAGCCCTCAATCCACCCGATCACCCTTTCCTGCACCCGACGGCGGACCCGGTGCCCTCCTACCACCCCGGCACAGGCAGGGACCGCCGCTCCGCGCGGTCAGGCTGATGGCGGCGCGCCTCATTACGACGCCCCGCGCTATCCCTGCCGTGCTTGTGCTCAGACGGGACAAGAGTGGACGGCACGCCACACACCGGGTGCCAAAAGGTGGTCCGCACAGCAAGCAGTGCGGACCACCTTTTTAGCGCCTCCTTTAATGGATCACTTGGACAAGAGCTTCGCCATCTTGAGCCTGTACTCCGCGTTCTCCTTCATCTCTTGCGGGGCGTTGGGGAATTCCTCCAACCACTGGTCGAACAGCTCCGCAGCCTGCTCGAACTCCCCCTGCTGGAACACTGCCACCGCGATGTAAAACTTGAAGCGGTCCAGCATCGTCGATTGTGGGAAGCGCTTTGCCGCGTCTTCGTAGAAGCTCTGCACCTTCGCCCAGTCGCCCTTCTTCACCAGCACCTCGCCGATCAGCGCCGTGACCATCTCGATGTTCGGCGCGTCCGGATACTTTTCCATGAAGTCGCCCAGCCTCAGGATCTTGTCGAAATCCCCCAGCTCATTGTAGATCACGATTTCCGCATAGGCTGCCGCCTGCGCTACCTGGGCATCCGGGTACTTCTCGCGGATGGTGCTGAAGCAAGCCAGCGCCTCCTCCCGCCGGGTCAGATAGAAGAGGCAGCGGCCGCGGCGCATCAGCAGGGAGGCATCCAAGTCCTTCATCCCCTCGATCGCCGACTTGGCCGCCTCCTTCAGCTTGATCGCGTCTTCTGCGCTGGCGATCAACTCGGCCACGTTCGAGCGTTTGGAAAGGCGGTCGTCCGCGTCCGTTGCTTCGGCCTCCTGGCGCTTCTTCAAGATGTCCAATTCCTTGCGCTGGTCGTCCAGCGAGACGGCCTGGATCTTCAGGATCTGCGCGCGCGGCGGCACGGAGCGGTAGAGTTCCAGCGCGGCTGCCCACTTCGCCCCGTCTTCCGGATCCGCGTCTTGGATCGTATTGTCCCCCTTGACCGTCACCTGGTTGCTGAACCAGGCGATGGAGTCGCGCACGCCCGGCTGGGTGCGCAGGTAGTCCAGATAGGCCGCGAGATCTTCCACGCTGCCCTCCGCCGCGAGCAAGCCGGCAATCTGCTCCGCGGCGGAGGTCTGCTGCGGCGTGCGGACGTCCGCTCCCATCAAGCCGCGGAACACGGTGAGCGCCTGCGCTGTTTGGTTGGAGTCGATGTAAACCTGGCCGAGCTTGAGACCCGCCTCCGTGCGGTAGCGGACGTCCGCGGCGGCCTTCTGGAGGGCCTCGATCGCCACCTTCTTCTTCTCATCGCCACCTTGCGCGATGGCGGCTGTGCCGATCCCGAGATAGCAGCGGCTGGTGTATTCGCCCTGCGGGAACTTCTGCGCGCACGCATCGAAGGCCCGTTCGGCCTCCACCGCCTGGTCATCTAACAGATTCGCGAGGCCCAGGCTGAACATCAGGAACTCGAGCGGATACTCCGGCTTGTTGTCGCAGAGCTTCAGGAGTTCGGTGAGCTTGGCCGCCGTGGTCTTGTAGTCCCGGGCGCCGAAGGCCGTCTCCGACTCCGTGAAAAGCTTGGACAGCGTCGCGGGAGCAGGAGGGTGGTCCTGTCCGGGGCAGGGCACGGTCAGGGCGACGAGCGTCACGCCCAGCAACAAGAGCGCGAACATGCGCGGGCTACGGGTTTTTGCCTCTTCCATGACCATGGAATGATTTGCGTTCCGCCGCAGGTGTCAAGGTAAGGAGCGTGGACCTTACTGTCCACGGAGCGGTCCCCAAGGTTTGCTTCACCTACCGGTGCCAGCGACAGTAAGGTCGCTGCTCCTCAAGTCTCACTTCGCGGCCTTCTCCTTCAGCTCCGCCACCTTCGGTAAGTTCAGGGAGCCGGGGTACTTCGCCGTGAAGGCGTCTGCGAGTTCCTGGACCTTGGCCCTCTCTCCGAGTTCGTTGCAGGCCGCGATTTCCGAATAAGCGGCGTCCTCGGCGGCGATCGACTCGGGATACTTCTCCCGGATCGTCGCGAAGCACTCCAAGGCCTCCTTCAGGTGCTTCAGGTAGTAGTGGCCGCGGCCGCGGCGCCCCAGCATCGAGGCATCGAAATCCTCCATCCCTACGATGGTGGCCAGTGCCCTCTCATTCAGCTTGAGCGCGGCCTGCGCGGTGGAAATGGCCTCGCTGGCGCTGGCCGCGGCAGTTCCCTGGAGAGTGCCGCGTTTTTCCGCCGCCTGCTTTTCGCCTGCCATCCGCGCCAGTTCCTTGCGCTGGGATTCCATGGAGGCCCTCTGGATTTCCAGGATCTTCGCGCGCGACAAGAGCGTCTGATAGATGGCCAGCGCCGCCTCACATCCTCCGGCATCCATTCGAACGTCGGCCTTCACCACGATCTGGTTGCTGTACCAGGCGATCGAATCTTGCACGCCGGGCTGCTTGCCGAGGTAGGCAAGATAGTCCGTGAGATCATCCAAGCGCCCGCTGGTGGCAAGCACGCCCACGATGTCCACCGCGGCGCTGACCTGCTGCTGGGTGCGCACTTCCGAACTCATCGAGGTGCGGAGCGTCTCCCGCGCCTTCTCCTCCTTGCGCGTGTCGAAGTAGAACTCCATCAGCGGCAAGGTGGCCTCGGCGCGATACCTCGGATCCTTTGCTGCCTGATCGAGAGCCTCTGCGGCCAGCTTGCGCTTTTCCTCCCCGCCCTGGGCCAGCGCCGCCTTGCCGAGACCCAGTTGGCAGCGGCTGGCGTATTCTCCCTTCGGGAACCTCTTCGCACATTCGGCGAAGGCTTTCTCCGCCTCCGCTGCCTTCCCGTCTAAGAGATAGGCCAAGCCCAGGTTGAACATCAGGAACTCGAGCGGATACTCCGGCTTGTTGTTGCACAGCTTCAGCAGTTCGGTGAGCTTGGAGGTGGCCGTGCCGTAGTCTTTGGCACCGAAGGCCTTCTCGGAGTCCTCGAAGAGCTTGCTCAGGATCGCGGGCGAGACGGGTGGCTGTGGCGGGCTATCTTGCGCCAGCGCCCGGCCGGCCAGGCCAAACAGAAGAAACAGGGTGAGCCAAGGGCGCGCGGACGGGGTGCGGGTTTTCGCCTCTTTCATGAGGATGGAATGATTTGCGATCCGCCGCCGGTGTCAAGGTAAGGAGCGTGGAGGAATGGCGTTTGGTTGAGCGAAGTGTGTTGCCTTACCCGGGGCAAAAAGGTGGTCCGCACTGCTTGCTGTGCGGCGAGTGGTACCCGGCAGCGGACTCTACCCGGTGTCCCCGGGTGAACTCAGATTTACCCTCTCCCGGCTAGTCAGTGCAGGCCCAAGCTTTCCTCTCATCCCGCATCTCCCGCCGACCAATCTCCGGACATACCCGCAAACCGCAGCCCGGTCTATGCTCACCACGCCCCGGTGACCTCTCGCGGAGGCTCACCCGGGGGCATTCCATCTCCGCACGCTGCCGGGAACCATTCGCCGCACGGCAAGCAGTGCGGACCACCTTGCTGACGCCGATCTCCGGCCGTGAAGGTGCTATCGATGCCGGGGCAATCCCCAAGAGGCGCTTCCCCACCAGCGCCAGCGACAATAAGGTCGCTGCTCCTACCTCGCCCCTGCCTTCTTCAGTTCCGCCAAAGCCTCGTCCAGCCGCTTGCGGGTGGCGAGAATGGTGCTGTTCGCTTCCGTGAGTTTCTTGGACGCTTCCACGAGCTTCTCATCCCGCTGGGCGATCGCTTCGTCGCGGGCCTTCAGCGCGTCCTCCCACTCCTTCACCTTGCCCTCCGCATCGGTCAGCGTCTTGTTCGCCGCATCGACCATCGAGTTCTTCTCCGCGAGTTCCTTCTGCGCAAGGTCGCTCGCTTGCTGGAGCGATTCGATGGATGCCTTGAGCCCGGCGATATCGGACTCGAAGAGCTTCACCTTGTGCTCGGCTTCCGTCCGGCCGTTCTTCTCCAGGATGGTCTCCTTCTGCGCCTGCTCCAGCTTGGCCTCCGTCGCATGGCCATCCAGCCACTGCACCACGATGAAGCCGGCCAGCGCCAGGCAGCCGATGGCATTGACGATGACCAGGGTTGGCAATCTGTTAGGAGAAGCGCTCACCGGGCTTTGGTTTCGAACTGGATCTTGTCGATCTTTGCGGCGCGGATGGCATCCATCAGGCCCATCACCTGCTCGTGCAGTGACTCTCCGTCCGCGGCGATCATTACGCGGGTATCCTCTGTGGGTGGCAGGGCCAGCAGGCGCTCCGTGACCTCGGTGGGAGTCATGATCTTGGTATCCCAGGTGATCACGCCGTGCTTGTCCATGGCCAGGTGCACCGGCGGCGCCTTCATCTGGCTTTCGCTATTGGCCACGCGCGGTAGCTTCACGTTCACCCGGTGGATCTGGGTCATCGTCAGGCTCACCATCATGAAGCTCGCCAGCAGGAAGAACATGATGTCGATCAGCGGCACGATCTCGATCCGCGCGTCGTCCTCGTGGTCATCGCCACCACCCTGAAGTTTGACCGGCATGATTCGGTGAACTTAGCGCTGCTTGGTGTGGCGGCTCACCGCGAAGGCCTCCAGGTCGTGGCCGTGCGTCTTGGCGGACTGGACCAGCAGCTCCGCGTGGTTGATCCAGCGCTCGAAGGCCTGGCGGAAGGCGGAGACCCTCTTGCGGAAATAGTTATAGGGCAGCAGGCAGCTGATCGCGATGCCCAGGCCGCAGGCCGTGGCGATCAAAGCTTCCGCGATGCCGCCGGTGACCTTGCCCACGGCAAGCTCCTCACCGCCCAGCTCGCCGAAGGAGCCCATGAGGCCCACCACCGTGCCCAGCAGGCCGAGCAGGGGAGCCAGGGTGATGATGGTGCCCAGCACCCACATCCGCGCCTCGGACTTCTCAATCCACTGCGTGGCGTGCAGGTGCATCGCCGCCAGCATGGAAGTGTGGGCGTGGGAAATGCCCTCGTTGAGATTGGTCAGGAAGGGATCGTTGTTCTGCATGCCCAGCTGCACGGCGGTGCCGAAGTCCCCGGTGCCGAGCGCCTCGCGCGCCTGCTCTTGTGCCGCGGGGCGCAGCGAACGCTTCAGGGTGATCCACCACACGGAACGCTCCACCAGCACGCAGAGGGCCAGGAAGAAGGTGGCAGCCACGGGCCACATGACCCAGCCGCCCTCCTTGAAATACTTGAGGACGATATTCGCGGTGAGCATGAGACAGTCGGGCAGAAGAAAAGATCCGTCGGATCCGCCAAGATCGGCCGGATCCGTCAGGCGGTCAGTTGATTTGGAAGACGATCGTTTTCGTCGCTTGGGCGCGTGGCCCGGGCTTCGCCCGCCAGGCGCTGCGCACCTTTGCCAGGGCGGCATCGTTCAGCTCGGGATAGGAGCAGGGGCTGCTGACCCGCGCGTTCACGATGTAGCCGCGCTCGTCCACCTCGAAGGTGATGCCCACCCGGCCCTGGTGGCCGGCGGCCTTGGAGGCGGACGGGTAGCCCGGCTTCGGCGCGTACAGGCCGGCCCAGCGGCTGGCACCGGTCTGGCTGTTGCCCGCGCCTTGGGCGGTGCCGGCACCCTGGCCCGTGCCTTGGCCGCTCGGGCCGCCGGTAGCCGCAGCGGTGGTGCGCCTTGCTGGCTTCGGCTGGTCGCTTGTCTTGCGCGTCACCGCCGGCTGGGCCTGCGGCTTCGGCTTGAGCTCGCCATCTGCCACCGGTGGCAGATCGGGAATGTCCGGCAGGGGATCCATCTCGGCCACTTCCGGGATCTCCGGCACGAGGGGAACATCCGGGATTTCTTCCGGAAGCTCCTCCGGCTGGGTGACCTCCTCCGGGACGGCATCTTCCGGGGCCGCAGGCGGGGCGGAGCCCATCTGCTGGTCCAGGTCCACCGTGGCCACCTCCACCTCCTCCGAGGGATTCAGGAGCTTCGGCAGGCGCCCGTGGACCTTGATCGCCACCCCGACCGTGCTGGCACCGGAGACCGCCAGCCAAGTGGCCAGGGTGCCGACATTCAGGGCATAGAGGAGTGATTGCATGGGACCGAGGAGCGGAGCTGGAAATCGTTATTGAGAATGAATCTCAGCGGCGGGAGTGAAGAACCGGGCCGCCCCTCTGTCAAAGCGTTTTTCGGAGCGGGGTCGGAACAAAGTGCGCGATCCGGGGGGTAATCGCCGCCTTGCCTATACGAGCGAAGGAGCCGCCGCCTTGGGTCTTTTTAAAAAGTGGGCCGGGAGCGCCAGGCTCTAGCCTGGCTGAAGCAGTTCTTGCGCCGCCCTTCACCCCGGGACCCCGGGCAAGTCCCCAAACTCCCACTCGATCCTCTGCCGGTAAACTTCCCCCGGCCGCAGCACCCACGTCCCGGGAAACTCCGGATGATTCGGCGCATCCGGCAGGCCGCCCGCTTCCAGGGCCACTCCCGCATAGCGCGGCCACGGCTCTTCCAAGTAGCCCCCGGTGTAAACATGCACCGCCACTTGATCCGTCCGCATCTCCATCCATCGGCCACTTGCGGGATGCTCCAGCCGCGCCGCAAGCCGCAGGCCAGTGCCATCGATCAGGAAGGGATGATTGAAGCCCCGCCGCTCCCGGATCTGCGGATCGGCCGATGCCAGTCGCGCTTCTAACAGGGAAGGCCGCCGGAAGTCGAAGTCGCTCCCTTCCACCGCCGCGATCTCTCCGCTGACCAGATGGTCGGCATCGATCGGCAGGAAGCGGCTTGCGGGAATCGTCAGCAGATGATCTGCCACGGTGCTGTTCTCTCTTCCGCTCAGGTTCCAGTACACATGGTTGGTGAGACTGATGATCGTCGGCGCATCCGTCACCGCCGTGTAGTCCACGGAGAGCACACCTTCTTCACTCAGCCGGTAGCTCGCCGTGACCCGCAGCTCCCCGGGATAGCCGCCGTCTCCGTCCGGACTGAGCAGATGGAAACTCGCGCTCCCCTCATCGATCTCCCCCGGCATCCACTCGCGTCCATGAAAGGGCGCATCGCCACCGTGCAGGGAGTTCGGCCCGTTGTTGCACGCGAGCTGATAGACCTGCCCGTCCAGCTCGAAGCGGCCGCCACGGATGCGGTTGGCATAGCGGCCGCAGGTGGCACCGAAGCAGAAGCGATTCCGCCGGAAGTCATCGATCTTCTCATCGCCCAGCGTGATCCGTGTCCAAGTGCCACCGGCACCCCGCTGCTCGATGAAGAAGATCGAGGCACCCCACGCGCTGAGCGCCACGCGTAGCTCGGGGGAAAGGAGCAAGATGGGGTCCGTCATATCATCTTGGAGTACCGTGGTGCTGAACTGCTTGGCTCTTCGCGCCGAGAGGCGCATCGGAAATTAGCCGGTGGTGGAGCGATAGCGGAACCACCGGATAGGCCGTCAAAAAGAATTGCCGTCCCGGAGGGCCGGCGGAAGGGCAGCTGCTACGGGAGATATCGTACTTCCCTGTCTCCCCGGTATGGCCACCCGAAACGCCGGACACATGCTCGTGCTTCCGGCATTTCCGTCGCCCCTGCCGGGGCTCAATATTTTTACCTCGCTTATCGGTGGTTCCGCAAAGCCTCCACCACCGGCGAATATCCGGTGCGCCTCCCGGCGCGAAGAAGTCATGAGCTCTGGCTGGTGGTTTCACAGGGGACTTGGAATCCGGGTGAAATCAAACCACCGCCACCTCCAGAGTAGGTGCTACCCGCATCTGCCTCAATCGGTAAGCATGGGCATCGTCGCAGGCGAACTTGTCGACCTCCGCCAGGTGCTGCTCCGCCTCCGCATGCTGGCCGAGTCCATGTGCCGCCAGTGCCAGCAACAGATAGGCCTCCGCGTCCCGACGGGCTTGGAGGTCTTCATCGAAGACCAGCAGGTTCGGCAGGCTGGTGGCGAAGTAGTCGATCTTCGCCGGCTGGCCGAGCTGCCGCTCCGCATGCTCGCGCAGGGAGTGGAACAGCGCCTCCGCATCAGCCTCACGGCCAAGACAGCGCAGCGAAAGTCCGCGGTAATAGCTCAGCGGCGAATGATCGGCCACGCTCATTTCGGCGAAGTCTCCGGCCTCGCTGGCCGAAGCCTCAAAGGAAGCCCGGGCTTCCCCATGCTGTCCCAGCGCTTGCCAACTACGGCCGGTCCAGTAGTTCACATCCGCCCGTGCTTGCAGCGGGTGATACGCCTCGCCCAGCGATTCCGGCGTCTCCATCGCCAGCGCGAAATGCCGCTGCGCCCCTGCGGCATCGCCGCATTCCAGAGCCGCCTGTCCGAGCAGCAGGCGCGCCGTGGTGTATTGCCGCAGCACCGCGCCTTCGCCGCCTTCCCAAGGGTGAAAGCGCCGCGACACTACCAGATCCAAGGCTTCCCGCGCTCGCCCACTGAGGTTGAGCAGGGCCGCAAGTTCCACTGTCGCATCGTCCCGCTGCAGCACCAGCTCGCGCTGCGCTTCCAGGAATGCCAGGCGCTCGGCCAGCGGACGGTTGCGCTTCTTCGCCAGTTGGTCGGACTCGGACACCAGCCGCGCATCCGCAGGATCGAGCTCGCGCGCTTGCGCATACAGCTCCGCCGCCTGCCCGCCCTCGCGATCCCGATTCCACAGCGCGATCGCCAGGTTCCGGTGAACTTGTGGGATCTTCGTCGCTGCCGCGATCGCGAGCTTCCAGTACGTGATCGCCTCCTCATGCCGCCGCCGGTCATATAGGAAATTGCCCAGTGCATAGCAGGCCACCGGATCCGGCCCGCGTTCCATCGCCTTGAGCAGCACCGCATACTCCTCCAGCCGCGATGGGAAGAACCGATCCGCACATTGCTCCTGGGCCCCGTGCCACGACTCCGCGGTGTCCCGCAGCGTCGCCAGCAGGTAGCGGGTCATCGGCGTTACCGACAGTGGATTGGGCACCGCGCAAGCTTCCACCGGCGTTTCGTGGTGCCAGCATAGCAAGCGCTCGGCATCCTCCTGGAAGCCGGCTTCCAAGAGATCGAAAGCGAGATCGAGGATGGTCTGCGCATCATTGCGACTCCCTTGGGCGAAGTCCGCGCTTTCCGGTGAGCGTTCCCAGCGTGCCCAGTGATCCAGCGGATCCTCGTGCAGCAGGGCATCAAGCCATTCGTCCGCGGGGCGTCCCAGCTTGCGCAGCACCTTCGCCATCAGCACCCGCGCCTTGTTGTGCGTGCGGTTCGTATCGAGGCTCGCTTCCAGATGCACCAGCGCGCTCTTCCAATCGCCCTTCCGGCAGTCCAGCGTGGCCAGTTGGTAGTAGGAACTACTGCGCCACTCGTAGTTCCACGTCGCCTTGTAAAAGGCCGCATACGCTTCCTCCTCCCGTCTCAGCCAGCGCAGGGCCAGGCCGAGGTGGTAGTGCGCCTCGCCCGTGACCGGATTCGGATGCCTCGAAGTCAGCCGCGCCACGGATGACTGGAAGTGCCCACGCGCCTTCTCGAACTCCGCGCGCTCCAGCGCCCGCTTGCCCAGCGCCAAGTGACAGCGGCAGTCGCCCGGATCGCGGGCCAGCGCTTCATCCCAGTAGTCTTCGGGATTGCGCGTCGGGTGGCGGTACTGGTCGAGGTGCTCACCTGTTAGAAAAAGCTCATCGGCGCTGCCGATCTCGCCCGGTGCCGGTGGCTCCGTTGCCTGGCTGCGCTCGCGCGTCAGGGCGTCACGATCCACCGGGCGATACGCGAGCAACACATCCCCGCCGCGCTCACGCAGCAGCACGCCGAGTGCCGCCGGGTTCTCGCCCTCGAAGCGCAGTTCATCATTTTGCCATGCCTGCCCCGGCTGCAACTCGATCGAAAACTCCCCGAGCAGTTCGCCATCGCGCTGCACCAGCAGCACGCCGCTGAAGCTCTCCGAAACGCACAGCCCCAGTTCGATCTTCCGGTCCTCCCGGATCGTGCAGGCCAGCGCCGCGCGCTCATTCGCCTGCTGTACCGGCCCGATCTTCTGGATCGGCCACCAGAACTGCGAGAAGGTCTTGGTCTCGTACGGCAGCAGGTAGCTGAAGTCCGGCTGGTTGTCCGTGTAAGCCCCGGCCATCAGCTCGATGTAGGGACCATTCGCATCCGTCAGCTCACGGTCCCAGGCCCAGCCAAAGGGATCATTGCCCCAGGTCCACTGCTTCTTCCCGGGCGCGATGTGCCGGTTCGCCACATGCACGAAGCCACCTTCCTTCGCGAAGTCATAGCCGCCGAAGAAGTCGAACTGCGTCTGGCAGACCATGTAGCTCGTCGGCACCGGGATGTTCTTGTACCAGCCCAGGTCGTTCGCGCCGGGGCGATTCTGGTAGTCGATGCCGTAGTAGAAGTTCTCCGCGATAGGGAACGATGAAATCGCCCGCACCGCATGGTCCGCCACATAGTGCACATCCGGCGGGAAGAAGGATTGGTAGCGCTCGTGCACCATCGCCGCCACATTCGCCCACCACAGGAAGGTCCGCGTCTGCGCGGTGCGGTTGTAGAGCCGCACGCGCAGCTCGATCCGCGAGGAACCGGGCCGCAGCCGGACGCCGTGCATGCCCTTCAGGCGCTGGATCGGATCATGCTCGCTGAACCAGATCGTGCGCGCGCCATCCGCTTCTTCCTCAATGTGCACATCCGCCGGCAGGAAGGTCCCGGGCCGGTGATGCTGCGGCCAATTGAACTCCACTCCGCCGGAGATCCACGGCCCTGCCAGGCCCACCAGCGCCGGCTTGATCACATCCTGCCGGTAGAAGAAATCGTAGTCCGCATTCGTCTTGTCCTGGCCGATGAAGATGCGTCCGCCGATCTCCGGCAGCATGACCAGCTTCACCTGCTCATTCTCCAGCCGCGCCGAGCGATAGCTTACCGGCACCGGGTGGTCATGCACCTTGTCGATAAAGGGCACCGGATAGACCTTCCCGTTCGATCCCTGATAGACGCGCTTCTCGAAGAACACGGGATTCTTCTCCGGCTCACCCACGGGATAGGTGGGAATGACCAGCGGCTCGATGACGGCGGTGACGGACATGGGTGCTTATGGAGTGCGGCGGCATGACGCCGCTTTGGCTATGGGCAAATGCGCTTCCTGTTGGCGGCTGCGGATTGGCGGAGAGTGAGCTTTGCGGTGGGCGCTTCGGTGACACTGCAGAAGGCGGATACGAATTGGTGCCGTCCAAGCGCCCCCGGAGCCAAAGCGGTGTCGTGCCACCGCACTCCATGGGCCGTCCCCTGCGTGCAATACTCTAACAGACATGACCATGAAGGCGGGATTAATCCACCAGTTCGCGTTCGATCTGCTCCAGGCTCTTGCCCTTCGTCTCGGGCAAGCGGCGCAGGACTAAGAGGAAACCGCACACGCAGATCCCCGCGTAGATCCAGAAGGTCTTCGCGGCACCGAGGTTCTCCTTCAGGATCGGGAAGCTGTAGGTCAGGATGAAGCAGGCGAGCCACAAGCAGAAGACCGCCGCGGACATGGCCACACCGCGAATGCGATTCGGGAAGATCTCCGAGATCACCACCCAGGTCACTGGTGCCAGCGTGGCCGCGTAGCAGGCGATTGCCGCCAGCACCAGGCCGAGCACGCTGCCGCCCAGGATGCCGCGCGAGTAACACAGGCCGATCAGGAGATACACCACCGCCAAGCCCGCGCCTCCAGCCAGCATCAGCGGCCGTCGCCCCAGCTTGTCCACCACTGCCATGGCCACCAGCGTGAAGACCAAGTTTACCGAGCCGGTCCACGCCATGTTCTGCAAGGTATCGTCGATGCTGTAGCCGGCGGATTTGAAGATCTCGCCCGCGTAGTTGAAGATCACATTGATGCCGCACCACTGCTGGAAGACCGCCAGACCGATGCCGAGCAGGAGAATCGGCCGAAGGCGCCGGTCGAAGAGTTCAGACACTCGCACCTTGCCCCCGGTTTCCACCGTCTCGCCGATGCTGCCGAGCACGCGCGCCGCATAGGCATCGCCGCCGATGCGGGAGAGGATGCGTCCCGCCTCTTGCTTGCGGTCCTTGCGCACCAGCCAGCGCGGGCTTTCCGGCACCAGCAGCAGGCCTAACAGAAAGAGCAGGGAAGGCAGCGCGGTGATGCCGAACATCCAGCGCCAGCCGCTGGCCTGGTTCCAGCCCAGCACCGCAGCCGCATCCGCGGTGGAAGGCAGGCCGCCAAGCGCATGCGGCATCTTCTGCGCCACCCACAGGTTCACGAGCTGCGCGAGTTGAATGCCGCACACGATGGTGAACTGGTTCAGCGAGACCAGCCGCCCGCGCACATTCGCCGGGGCGATCTCCGCGATGTACATCGGCGAGAGATTGGAGGCCAAGCCGATCGCCACGCCGCCGAGGATTCGCCACAGCACGAAGCCCGGGAAGCTGCCCGCCATCCCCGTGCCGATGGACGAAATGGCGAACAAGAGCGCGCTCACCAGCAGCAGGCCCTTCCGCCCGAAGCGGTCGCTCAGTCCACCGGACAGCACCGCCCCCACCAGGCAACCGATCAAGGCGCAGCTCTGCGCCCAGCCGCGGTCCCCGGCATCCGTGAGCTGGAAGTGCGCCTCATAGAACGGAGCGGCCCCTCCGATCACCACCCAGTCGTAACCGAAGAGCAGCCCGCCCAGCGCGGCGATCAGCGCGATCATCCAGAGGTAGGCGCGCGGCTTCTCGCCCGGCAGGGCGATGTCTTCAACAGTGGTGGCGGATGCAGAGGGCAGGGCCATGGGTTTAGGCTCCCATCCCAGCAGAGAGACCGCCTTTTCAACAATGGATCATCTGCGGAAAAGGATGGACGTTTTTCAGATTTCCAGCGGAAGATTCACGGCATGGCAAGGACCCCGCCCCCGCGCTCTGCTGGCCCGCGGATTGCCGAGGGCTTCGCGGGCCAGCGCCTCGTCATCGTGCCGCACGAGCGGCTGAAAGCGACGCGAGCGCTGCCGGTGATCCGGGATCTCCAGGTCACGCACATCGGCCACTTTGGCCCGGCGAAGAACCACTTCGTGAAGCGGCTTCACGGCTGCCAGGAGTATGTCTTGATCTACTGCCTGGCGGGGAAGGGGACCTGCAAGCTCGGCAAGCACGCCTGGCCGGTCGCCGCCGGGGATGCGGTGATCCTGCCGCCCGGCAAGACCCACAGCTACCAGGCCGACCCCACCGATCCTTGGACGATTTTCTGGTTTCACTTCACGGGTACGCGCGCCGCGGACTACGTCGCGGCCCTCGGCTTGGGCGCGGAAGGCCCCATCCTCCACTCGCCGCGGCCGAACGCCCTGCGCCAAGCCTTCGAGGAAGCCTATCGCCACGCCCTGCACGGCTTCAATGACGACAGCCTGCTCGGGCTATCCACCGGCCTCGCCCGCTTGGTGGGCCTGCTGCGGATCTACTCCCGGCCGCGCGGCCTGCGCACCCATCGCACGGAAGACCGCGTGCTCGCCGCGATCCGCCGCATGCAGGCCGAGCCGACCCGCGAATGGTCACTTGCCGAACTGGCCGCGGAGGCAGGCATGTCCGCGCCCTACTTCTGCGAGGTCTTCCGCAAGCAAGTCGGCTGTGCGCCCAAGCAATTCGCGATCCGCCAGCGCATCCAGCTCGCTTGTGCACTAATGCAAGAAGCGCACCTCACCATCGCCCAGATCGCCGTGCGTCTCGGCTACGAGGATCCCTACTACTTCAGCCGCCTCTTCCGACGGCACACCGGCCAGTCACCGCAGGCATACCGGGCGGAGAAATGACGAATGTCGAATTTCCGAATGTCGAATGAAGTGTGAAGAAGAGGAGGGGGGCCGATGCAGCCATTCGACATTCGGAAATTCGACATTCGTCATTCAACAAAAAGGCCGGTCCCCCTCACGGGGAACCGGCCTCGATCAATAAATCAACCGCGTCTCAATGCGGCGGCGGCGTCTCCTCTGCCGGGCGGTTGGTGGGCTGGGCGGGCGTGTGGGCCTCGCTCTCGTCCTCCTTGGCATTGCGGCGCAGGGTCACGCACTGCAGGAAGCCGGACTTCGATCCGTCACTGGAGGTGAAGAAATCGCTGTCGCTCTGCAGCACGATGAACTGGACCTGCTCGTCCTTCCCCACGGAGATCAAGTTGTTCTCCTGGTTCTTCCACTTGCCGTCCTTCTGGTACATCAGCTCGTAGACGATCTGGCCGTCCTTCGGCTCGGCCAGGAAGGAATCCTTGAGCTTCATCTGCATCCCTTCCTTGCCATTGCAGCGCACGGCGATGGTGAAGGGGCTGTAGTTGTGCACCCGCAGCTTGCCCAGCGGCAGCTTGCTCGGATCGTCGTCGATCACGAAGGTCTGATAGGTCCCGCCTTGCGCCGGGGCGATCAGCACCGTGGCGCGGCGTGAATTCCCCGGCAGCTTGGCGATCGCCACCACCGTGGGGTCCTTGTCGCGCGCGGCCTTGAGTTCCGGCGACATGGGGGCGTTGTTCTGCGCCCCCTCCGCCGCATTGGCCGCGGTTCCACCGGCCTGGTGGATCTCCATCACCTGGGCACCCGAGTAGGACACCGGCTTGGAATAGCGGAAGGCCAGGGCCGTGATCTGCTTGTTTGCCCCGCCGCCGGAGCCCAGCGAGAGCCCGGTGATATCGTTGCCCCAGGCGACCACATCCAGTTTCAGCGAAACGGTATCCTGCGCCCGCGCGGCGGAGGAAAAGAGGGACACCAGGGCGGCGGCCGCGAGGGCCGGAAACATCATTCTAGATTTCATCTTTCGAGAGCCATTTGAAGGATACAGCGACGAAGCGCCGGCCGAACATCTTGTTCGGCAGTTTCAGGTTTGAAGCTGTCGGAAGCTCGCTCGCCGCATCGTTGCCGTCAACATACTCCGGCGTCCGTTGCACCACTGCCTCGCACCAGGCACGGGCGGTCGCCTGGCCCGTCACCGGGTCGGTCGCCTCGCCATAGGCACGGATCCGGAAGGTGTCCGAACGGGTCGACAGCGCCGGGCCGATGACCTGCAGGATGTCCGCCTGAGTCACCCAGCCGGGGATGCCGGTGGAGCGGTAGCCTTGCTCGGTGCGGAAGCGCGGGTTGGTCAGCATCGGGCGGTCCGCCAGGATGCTGGCCATCGCGCCGGCGTTCAGATCCTTCGAGGTGGTCGCCCACACCGGTTCGCTCGGATTCGCCTCGGTGTAGCTCATGGCCCGTGGACCGTCCATGTCACCGCGCGGCGCGTTGCCGTTCTGCTGGATGTTGAGGCGGTCTTCCGTCGCGGTGAAGTCGTGGAAGACGTTCTTGGTGCCGGCGTTGTTGATGTTGATGCCGCACTCGTCCAGCGCGGTCTGGATCGCTCCGGAGCGGCCCAGGACCTTGTCGCGGCTGACATCCACGATCGCCCGGTTGACGAACTGGGATAGCGAGACGAAGGGGCCACGCAGGCGGACCTGGCGGACCATTTCCTCCGCCAGCGCATCAAGCTGCGCATCCGTCAGGCGGCGGAAGCCCGACCAGCAGTCGTCCGACTCGCCGGAGGGCGGCACGGCGGCGGGGCTCTTCTGTTCCAGGCTGCGCGGATAAAGCGCATCGCCGGAAGGGCCGGAGTCGGCCTTGTGCTTCATGTGCTTGCTGCCGGCGAAGAGCGCCTTCCACGCCTGCTTGTTGGTCGAGTTCACGTTGAAGGCACCGTCGATCTCCAGGTGTCCGGCGGCCAGCTTGGCATCGCGCAGCTCGTTCGAGTCGTCCGAATCATGGATCTTCACCACCGCAGGGCTCTCGGGAACGGTGGTCCCGGGCGAATTCAAGCCGGAGAAGTAGTAGGTATCCCACAGCGAGGTATTCAGCAGGTAGGCGAGGTCGTAGTAGTTCATCGCCGCGGTCTGGAAGCCGCTCGCGTTGTTCTGGCCGTTCACCGTGTAGTTGTTCCGGGACTGGAGCACCAGCGAGCGCTTCACGAAGGGCGTGGCGTAGGAATTCCCCACGGCATTCCCCGGCTGGTGACCGATGGAGGCGAAGGTATCGTCACCCGTGAGGTCCGCGTGCTGGAGCTGGGCCAGGGAGACGAACTTCTCCTGCGGGCTGAAGAGGATCACCTTCTTGACGCTGTTGGTGGTGGCGCTTCCCCAGGAAAAAGGACTGCCGAGCAGGTTGCGCGTGAAGCCCGGGCCGGTATCGCCACCCGGCTCGTTGTAGGGCAGGTCCCCGATGTTATCCACGTGCTGCATGAAGTAGGGCGTGGGATTGTAGGAGGTGATCGCCTTGTGGAAGCGCTTGGCCTGGGCATTGAAGTCCGCGAAGGAGCGCAGGGTCGAGCTGCGCAGGCCCAGCGGGTCCACGCCGGAGGCATTCGGCAAGATCTGCCGGTAGTCCTCTCCTGGCTGGCTGAACTGGAAGCGGGAGTATTGGATCCCGAAGGGCCGCTTCATTACCTTGGCCTTGGCCGCGTCGATCGGGCGCTTGGTCGTGGCGTAGTAGGCGTTGTCCAGCTCGAAGCGCTCGATCCGGCGCAGCAGGGAGTTCGCACTGGTGCCGTTGCGCAGTTCCACGGTGATCTGGGTGGTGGTCCAGGACTCGCGCATGTCCATGGCCAGCGAGGTGGTCAGGTTGTTCTGCGCGTCATGCCCCTGCTCCATGCAGTTGTCGAAGTTGTTGGCTCCAGAGGGGGTGACGGGCTTCATGTCCACCGTCACGCGGCTGGCATTGCCGGGCGGGCGATACACGGGGCCGCTAATGGTGAAGGCCTTCGCTTCGCCTGCGGGAATTTCATCCGAGGCGATGCGGAAGATCGCATTGTTCAGCGCCGCGGGCTGGGCGGGGGTGGAGGGCACGAAGGCCGGGCGGCCGGTGGCGCCCTGGGCGGCATCGTAGATCGACGCCGGCTGGTAGCCGCCATCGACACCCTGCGTGCCGGAAGGCTGGGAATTGGTCACTTCCAGATCCAGCGGCGTGTTCCACTTCAGCGGATAGGGATAGGGATTGGCCAGCACCACCGCGAGCTTCACGCAGGTGTTCAGCTTGAAGTTGGTGGGGCTGCCGTCCACCGGCACAGGCCGCACGCCGAAGAGGATGCGCAGCTCCGAAATCATCGGGGCGATGGCCACGCTCAGGTCGTTCGCCGCCGGCTTCACGATGATCCTGCCGCTGTCCAGGTTCTGGAAGCTATCCGCGAATTCCTTGATCCGGTTCCACGTGGGAGCGCGCATCTTGGAGGCGACGCTTTTCGGCACGATGGTGGCGGTCTTCAGCTCATCCGGAAATCCATTCAGGATGTAGGGGGTCATGTCCACCCGCAGGCCGCCGTTGAAGTTATCCACCAGCAGGCCCGTGCTGTCCGTGGTCAGGGCGTGGAAGTTCCGCTGCATCGGGGATTCCCCGCTGGCGCCCTTGTCACCGAAGGAGGGGTCGAGCAGCTTGCCTTCCGGCGCGGAGATGACCTTGGCCACCGCGGTGGCTTGGCCGCTTCCGGGAATCGGATAGGAATTGAAGCCATCCACGGCTTCCCAGCCGGCGCGGCGGTCACCCATCGTCAGGTAGGTCATCTCCGTGCTGGTGCCGTCCGCGGGGACTTGGTTGAACTTGGCTTTCACGCCTTCGTCTCCCACCCACCAGCCTTGGCGCCCGGCCGGCTGCTTGGCCTTCTTGTCGCTATCGCCGATCTCCACCAGCGGCACGCCTACGTAGCGTCCGCTATCGGTGGTGCCCGTGCTGTTCTTGCCGACCAGCACGACTGCCTTGGTGGCGTCGCTCACCTCGCCGCCGCTACCCACGCTCGCATCAGAGGAGCCCGGGCTCGGCCGGGTGGCGCTGCCCGCAGGGCCAGTGCCGCCGCTGACCAGCCAGCCGCGGAGTATTGCGGATGGGGTGCGGGTGTAGATCTGCGTGAGCTGCTGGGGCGTCAGGTTGTGATGCCATACACCCGTCCAGTAGCGCGTGCCCGGCTGAACCGCTGTCAGGCCCTTGCTGACACTGTTTACCGAGGTGTTGTTGGCTGGCGGAGTTCCCGGAGCCAAGACATCGCCCGTTACGGTGCCCGCCATGTCCGCAGTCGCAGTCACCCGTTGATCCGGACCGGCTTGCTTCTGCAGCTCACCGATCGCCAGCATCAGCGCCATGCGCGCATTCGCCCGTGCCGTGGCCATGGCCGCGTCATGAGTCGTCCCGCGAAGGGCGATGGTGGACAAGCTCAGCAATCCCACCGCGATAATGGTCAAGAGGACCATCAGCGAGAGTGTGATGACGAGAGCGAAACCGGGATTTTGGGACTTACGGGGTTTTGGATGACAAGGGTGGCCTGTCGCGCCTTTCATTCGTGTTCTCCGCAGAGCCGATCCGCAGTCGCGCAGGGTAGGTCAAATCCCCCGCCACTTTCACGTCCGTATCTACGTTCCAGACGTATTGACTAAGTATTCAGCGGAGGCGAGCAGAAAGTCTGCATTTCGGGCGAATTCCCTATAGAAAACTGTGGGAACCGGCCTTCCGTGTGTGGGATTCGCAAGTGGATGTGGATATTTCCCAAAATCCCTCGATCCAATCGGAAAGGCGGCAGATGAAAGCTGCCGGACGCCTACTGACGCCCGTTTGGAACGCTGGGTTTAGCCGACCGCGAACTTGGCTGGAATCTTTCAGTTCGTGTGAGCCGCGGTTTGTTCCCTCCCGCTCCGGGAGCCCAGACCGCATGAGGCGATCTTGCTTGGGGCCTGATGGAGGCGATAGATATGCCCAAGCATTATGAGCAAAGCCAAATCGCTGACCATGCACAATGTGGGCCTCATCGTGGAGGATCTCGACCTTGCCATCGCGTTCTTCACCGAACTCGGCCTCGAACTCGAAGGACGCGCGCCGATCGAGGGGCCTTGGGCCGACGGCGTCACGGGATTGCGCGGCATGCGTGTGGAGATGGCCATGATGCGGACACCGGACGGCCACAGCCGGCTGGAGATTTGCCGCTTCCTCGCGCCGCCCGTGATCGCCGATCACCGCAAGGCCCCGGTGAATGCCCTCGGCTACCTGCGGGTCATGTTCAACGTGCCAGACCTCAACGATACGCTCGAACGTCTTCGCAAGCACGGCGCTGTCGTCGTGGATGAAGTGGTGGAGTATGAAGGTATCTACCGGCTCTGCTACATCCGTGGTCCCGAGGGGATTTTGATTGGGCTGGCTGAAGATCTCGGGGAGGGGAATTGAGGATGGGGTTCCGGTCCCTGCCTTTGCTGAGGTAATCCGCACCTAACAGAAGTCAGGCCTACTCCCCCAGCAGCCGCCCCCGCGTCTTCTCATCCACCGCCTTGCACGAGCGGTAGCCCTCGCCGTGTTCCGGCACGGAGCTCACAAAAGCATCGCGCTCCGCCTCGCTGGCGAAGTCCAGGCCGATCAGGGCGCGGCCGATGCGCTCGCCGGATTGGCGGTAGTTGAAGTAGCACAGGCTGGCGCGGCCGCGCACGAGCTTGTCCAGGAAGTCGTGCAGGGCGCCGCGGCGCTCGTAGAAGTCCAGGCGCAGGAAGGCCGGGTGGCCTAACAGATCGGCACGCAGCGGGATGGCGCGGAAGGCCAGGTCCACGGCACCGCTCATGTCTTCCCACTCGAAACCGCCCGCCGCGAGCTTGTCCGGCAGCGCCTCGATCAGGGCGGGATCCTCCGCTCCCACGGTGAAGGCCGGCCAGGCATCCGCAGCGTGGATCTTGCCGTATTGGAAATCGGTGATGCTCAGACCGGCGAAGCAAGTATCTAACAGCTCTAGCATCGTCCCCGGCCGCTCCGGGATACGCACCCGCAAGCTGCGCGAGGCAGTGGGCGCAGAGCCTTCCGATTGCGCGATCAGGCCGAGCTGGAGGAAGTCGATGTTCGCACCGCTGATCACGATCAGCACGCGCTTGCCCGCGAGCTTCTCACGCTCCTGCATCACCGCGGCCAGGCCCATGGCGCCGGAGGGCTCGGACACGCAGCGCAGGCCTTCCCAGAGCTGGCGGATCGCGCGGCTCACTTCCGAGTTCGTGACGGTGACCACGCGGCTGAGCGTCTCGCGGCAGATCTCGAAGGGCAGCTCGCCGGCCTTCCGCACCGCGGTGCCATCGCAGAAGATGTCGAGTTGATCGAGTGGCACCGGCTTGCCGGCTTCCAGCGCGATTTTCATCGAGGCCTGGCCGCTGCCTTCCACGCCCACCAGCTCGATGCCCGGCCAGTAGGTCTTGAGCCACTCGGAAACACCCGCGGCCATCCCGCCGCCGCCGATCTGCAGGTAAGCCGCATCGAAGGGCCCGTGGCCGGAGAGCACGATCTCATCTGCCAGCGTGCCTTGGCCGGCCATCACGTGCAGGTCATCGTAGGCGTGGATGTAAGTTGCGCCGCTCGCCGCGGCATCCTCCTTGGCCGCGCCCACGGCATCGTCATAGTGATCGCCCGCCAGCAGGATCTCCACATGGTGGCCGCCATGGTGGCGCACCGCCGCCTGCTTCACCCGCGGCGTGGAGGCGGGCATGTAGATCCGCGCCGCGATCCCGAGCGCCCGCGCCGCCAGAGCCACGCCCTGCGCGTGATTACCCGCGGAGGCGGTGACCACACCGGCCGCGCGTTCCTCCGGAGTCAGCACCGCCATGCGGTTGCAAGCCCCGCGCCACTTGTAGGCCTTGATCGGGGACAGGTCCTCGCGCTTCACCCAGATCTCCGGCCCGGGTCCGTGGCCGGGCAGCACGAGATGCTCCAGCGGCGTCGGCTGGCCGAAGCGGTACACCCGCTCGCGGGCAAACAAGATCTCCTGCCGCAAGCGGCGGTCCAAAGGCAGGGCATCGCGTTCCACGCCGGTGGTTTCTGAAATCGTGAGGCAGCGTGCAAGGCTGGCTATCGGGAATGGGTCCTATGAGGCTATTTATCCCCGGTGCCAGCAGACACCCTCCAGATCCGGAGGTCGATCGGGACCATCCCTTCCGGCGTGAGCACGAAGTTATCCGAACGCGCATCACCGATCCAGATTTCGGCTTCAGAATCGCCATCGGTTTTTTTCCATAGCCAGCAAGCTTGCCTAACCGCCACTGCTCCCGCATCGAGAAGAAACTGATCGACCTCTTTCTGGGGCGGATCCGGGTCGCCTTTGATGAAGCGCTGTCGTGAAACGATCTGGCCGGTTTCCGTGATACCAAGAGGCAGGGGAGCGGAAGAAAAGAGTTTCTCCCACCAGCGCATGCGTAGGAGATACTCTTCAGGAGTGCTGTCGAATTGGTTTATTTTTCCGTCGATGATCTCGTAATAATCCCCGTAGGTCCCGGGTAGCGTGAGCTTCACCACCTCGCTCGTTTCCCCATCGAACAAGACCAAATGCTCGGAGCCTTCGGCCAGCCAAGGCAGTCTGACCTCTGACCAATCGGTATGCTCGCAACTCCTCACCCACTCCAATAGGCGATCAGCCTCCCATCTTTTGGACCAATCGATTACTAGGTTCCGCTCGCCGATTGGGGCCCCCGGTGCTTGCGCACTTGGGCGAGGGCATCCGATAAGGAAACCGATGGGGGTTGTGCCGCCACTGCAGCTTTCACACGGCCACGGACGCCAGCGAAAGCACGAAGGGTCTTCGGCTTCAGCGTAATCTCGCGTTGCGTCCTTGGCATGATCCATGGATACCGCGCCATGTTACGAGGGTCAAGTGACTAGGCAAGCGCCCTCGTGCTTCACGCACACCTCCGGGCTAGGACCACTTCCCATCGCGTTCCACGCCGGTGGTTTCTGAAATCAGCGGGCGCGGTGCAAGGCTGGGGTGCTGAATCGCTCAGTGCAGCAAATCTTCCTCATCCGGCCCTTCCTTGCGGATGCGGAACATGCCGATCAAGTGCGCCACGGAAGCCAGCAGCAGGGCCAGGGAGGGAAAGGGGACTTCCAATACCCGGAACAGCAGAAAGAGAAGCCCCATGGCGATCGCCGTGAAGAAGGACAAGTTCACCGCCAGCACCAGCACCGCCTTTGACTGGCCATAGACCCGAGTCAGAAATGGAGACACCAGCCAGAGCAGGTTCGCGCCAACGAAGAAGACATCGATGATCAGAGGTAGCGCCTCGGGGTGGGTGAGATTGTCACGGATGCTCTCCAGCATCGTCCATCCCAAGGCCCGCTCTCCTCCCGCCGCTCCCACCGGGGCTAGCATGGCATAGGTTTGGGCCAGCACCGCGATGGTGAAGGCGAGCTTCGACTCAAGCTGATGGGTCCATCTCATGATGGCCCGGGTTCTTCCTTCCGGATCAGGAGCATGCCGACGGTGTGGGCGATGGCGGCACCGAGGAGTATGTAGACGCAAGGCCTTTTCGAGATGGACGTGAGGAGCCAGAATCCGCTGGCAACTGTTGCCACGATCGACAGGCTCATCGCCAGTTTGCGGATGGCGGGTGATTGGCCGTAGGTCCGGGTCATGAAGGGCGAGCTTAGCCAAAGCAAGTTCACGCCGATGTAGAAAATCTCGAAGAGCCCCACGGCGGAGGTCGGCCGGACGAAGAGCCAGCGCAGGTCCTCCAACCACGCCCGGAGAAAGACGGAGTGGCCATCGCTGGGAAGCAACAGTCCGAATAGTTGCAGGAGCAGCGCGAATGAGAAGGCGAGGATCGCTTCGTGCTGGCCGTGCTGTTTCATGGTGCGAGCGTCTTCCTTGCTGCCATAGGTCTTATGGGTCCCATAGGACCTATGGCTGTTCCATTCGACCTTCGATGTTCGCCTTTAATGCTTCCACCTTCCCGAAGTCCTTCACCCCCGGACGCAGCTCGGCACCGGAGGCCACATCCAGCGCGGCAGGCTGCACCGCTGCCACCGCATCCGCCACATTCTCCGGCGTGATCCCGCCGGCCAGGATCAGTGGTAGATCCGGATGTGCTTCCGCGAAGCTCCGCGCCAGCGCCCAATCGATGGTCTGGCCGGTGCCGCCGTAGAGACCCGGTGCGTGCGCGTCTAACAAAATGCCCGCCGCGCCGTAGTCACGGACCCGTGCGAGGTCTTCCAGACCCTTCACGCCGATTGCCTTCAGGAAAGGGATGCCCGCCTCGCGGAAGACGCGTGCATCCTCCGGCTGCTCATCGCCATGGAGCTGGACCAAATCGATCAGCCCTTCCTCCACCAAGCGCCGCGGCAAGTCCGGCCCGGCATTCACGAACACGCCCACGCGCAGGATCTTCCCCTCCAGCGCCTTCAGGAAACCGGCAGCCGCGGGATCCAGATAGCGCTTCGACTGCGGCCAGAAGTTCGCGCCCAGCGCCTCGATGCCCATCTCCACCAAACGCAGCGCGTCGTCCGCCAGCGTCACACCGCAGATCTTCAGGGAGACGGGGGAGGGGGCGAGGAAAGAGGCAGCGGGCACGCGGGGGAATTAAAACTCTAAATCCCAAGTTCCAAGGTCCAATAAACAGCCGTCACTGATCGGCCTCCTCCTGCCTCTTCCTTGGCACTTGGAACTTCTTCTTCCCTTGGCACTTCCGGCACCGCCGGCTTGGCACTTCAGCGCCGCCGCTTGAGCAGAAGCAAGCCACCGATCAACCCAAGCAGCGCGCTGCTCGGCTCCGGCACCACGAAGGTCGCATCGATCCCGGAGATCTTGAAGCGGTCCACGTTGTTCCGCTTGCCGGGGTTGCCTTCCATCGCGCCGATGAGGATGGCGTTGAAGCTGCCGCCGCCTTCGCCGTTGATCTGAAGAGTGCGCTCCTCGCTGCTGCGGGTGGAGAGATCGTCGGTGCGCTCGCTGAAGCCGAGTTCGGCGAGGTCCGCGTAGTTCAGGCCGGCGAGGTCCAGCTGGCCGCTGAGATTCGCGGTGTAGTAGGTCACGTCGCGATCCCAGGTGCCGTAGGGATTCACCTTGATGTCCACATCTTCCACCGGCGCATCGAAGACGATGAGCACCCAGTCATTGCCCTTGGCATTGTCGAGCTGGTGCTCCGGAACTTGAAAAGGTCTCTCCGTAGAGTTGGTGACGCCGATGCCGCTGGAGTAGATCACGCCCATGCCCTCCTGGAAGGACTGGTTGTTCCGGCGGCCGACATATCCCCACGAGGTGGCGGAGAAGCCGTGGGCCCCATTCGCAAAGACGAGTTCGTTGCCAAATTCCGGATCTTCCTGCGTGCCGGTGGTCCCCCAGCTCAGCGTCTGGGAGAAGGCGGGCAGGGAAAGCGCAATGGCGGCCAGTGCCGACAGGGCGAACGGGTTCATGCGGGGGAGGAGGGGTGAGGGTGAGGGAACCCCGGAGCTTGGGAGAAGCCCCGGGCAGCAACCACGATTTATACTCAATCCAAGCTTACAGTCAATAAGCTAGGAGTTACGTGATCACGGAGGGTATTAAATTACCCTCATCCGCCCTCTGCGGGACTTATAAGTACTATAAGTCCTCTCGCCCCCTCACGGTCCCGCCGGCACCACCACCGTCTCCTCCTGCCCCAGCGGCAATCCCTCTGCCGGATCCGCATCACTGGCCACCACGGCCAGGATCATCCACACGCCGATCAAGACCGGCCCCCAACGTAAAATCTTCCTGTCGTCCAGTTTCATGGACTTGCTTGGTTTTGATTCATCCGCCCGCCTCCACCGCATCACTCACGGGATGCGGATGGAAGGCGGAGGAAAGGTTGTTCGACCGTGGGCTCAGACACTCCGGCCGCCGCGACCGACCAGCATGCTCACGATCCACAGGATCAGGAAGACCCCGAAGAGGATGTAAGCGATGTGAGCGGAGGCGCCGGCGATACCGCTGAAGCCGAGGACTGCCGCCACGAGGGCGACAACGAGGAATACAAGTGACCAGTGTAGCATGGCTTTAATGGGGTTGGTTTCACCCGGATTTCCTATTCGCAGGGGACATACCATTGCGCATGGAGACACTCGCTGAGTCTTGGAATCCTGCTAGATCAAGGGTTTCCGCCGGGTCCGGAGTGCGCGCACAAGAAGCAGAGAGCCAAGCGGCGGCGGCGGGATCGTGCAGAATGAGATGTAGGGCTCCGGATGGAATCTGCTTCTCGCAATGGAAGCGGCTTCGGCTCGACCCTTGGCATGCTTGCCCCTTATTGTCCCATGCCATGTGGGTCTGCGTCCATTGCCTTGAGGTCACCGAAGACGAGCAGTGGGATGAATGCTGGAACTGTGGGGCCAAACGTGACTGCAGTGAGGCCGCTGCCGGGAAGGTGCAGGAAAAGACCCGCGAGATCGAATTGCTCCGCGAGCAGTTCTCCCGCTGCACGCGCTGCCAGGGAAGCATGAAGTTCCACGGCTACCGCGAGATCCCATACGATCTGTCGATTGCCTGGGGAGGCCACCTCGGCAGAGGAGCCTACGAAGTGGAGAAGTTCGCTCTCTACCACTGCACCCGTTGCGGGAAGGTGGAGCTTTTCCTCGCTGAGGTGGGAGCGGACCTGCGCGGGGATCCCTCATGAGGCAGAGAAAGACGCGGAGTGCTTGCAATTTTCCGCAAATTTGTTGGTAGAATGCGTTGCGCGTAGTCCGCTTCGCTCTCCCTTGGTTCCGGATTCCGGTCAACCGGGGAGGAAAAGTGGACATCACGACCTTGCCGGCACCACCGGCAGCTCCCCCGGGCCCGAACCCAACCCTGAAAACCCGAAAAACCCATGCACCGATCCGTCTCCCTGGCGGTGACGGCGAGCGCCTTGGCCTGCACTCCGCTGGCCGCGCAACTCGTCGGCACTGAACCCTTCACTTATCCCAATGGCAACATTGCCAACCTCACCGGAGGCACCGGCTTCAACTACGACAACTTCGACAAGGTGGTCACCGCCTTCGTCTCCGACTGGGACAATGTCAGCGCGACTGGCCCGGTCATCACCGGAAATGCCCTGATCACGAACAACACCAGCGCGAAGCGCGAGTACAATGGCACGACGGAAGGCACCGGCGGCACCGACGGTGCGGACGATATCGAGCGCAGCGGTGCGGTCCGCGGCGTGGGAAAGGTCTTCTACCGCGTGACCCTCACCCGCGCGACGGGGGCCACCTGGAGCGGCGCGAGTTCCTACGACTTCGGCGCGGAGCGCCTCTTCTTCGGCGTGCCGAATGGCAATGCCCCCTCCGGCGTGCGCGAGTTCGGCTGCCAGATTTCCGGCGGCAATGCCTTCTTCTCCGGCATCGTCCCGGACAACAATCCCCACATCCTCGTCGCCGTCATCGACTTCGACCGCGACTTCATCGGCATGTGGGTCGATCCGGATGCGAATGATTACTACGACGTGAAGGACGGCTCGAATACCGTGAACTGTGGCGGCACCTACACCGGCACGAACTGGTCCACCGCAGTGCGGCTCGGTTCAGGTGCCGGCGGAAATAGCACCTGGGATGATCTGAAGGTGGCGCTCGATCCGGTGAACGTCGGAGTCCGGGATTACAAGGACATCGATGGAGACGGCCTGCCCGCCTGGTGGGAGACGCAATACGGCTTGAGCGATACGGATAACGGCACCATCGGCGAGACCACTCCCGGTGCCAAGAACGGTCCCAACGGCGCCTTGGGCGATGGCGATGCGGACGGCTTGGGCAACCTGGCGGAATACCAGCGTGGGACCCTCCCGAACGATCCGGACTCCGATGACGACGGGCTCAACGACGGCCCGGAAGTCACCGCCACCACCAACCCGCTCGATCCTGATACGGACGATGACCTGCTGACGGACGGCGATGAGGTGAACGTCTACTTCAGCAACCCGAAGCTGGCGGACAGCGATGGCGGCGGCACGATCGACAGCACGGAGCTGGCCCTGAACAAAAATCCCAACCTGTCCTCCGACGATCCGCACACGAACGGCAACCTCACCCTCGTTGGGATCGACTTCTTCGACAGCTACACGGATGGTGCCCTGTCCGGTGGCAATGGCGGCACCGGCTGGGACTACGATAACACGACCCTGCCGGAGACCTTCACCGGCCATACCACCCGGGTCTCCGCATGGACGAATGTGGGCGGTGTCCCGTCCATCAGCGGTGGCGCGCTGGTCACGCAGGAGACCTCGATCAAGCGCTCCTTCCATGCCGGCACGGATGTCCCCACCGCACCCATCGTCCAGGTCAGCGGCAGCTTCCGCGAGAATCTGGCTGGCACCGCGGCGAATGGCAGCAACCAGCTTTATGCGAAGGTGACGCTGAACCGCCAGGCGGGTGCCTCGTGGAGCGGCATGAGCCTCTACAACTACGCCACGGAGAATATCTTCGTGGGCGTGCCCGGCGCGGTGAACCCGGCCTCTGGCGTGCTTGAGTTCGGCATCGAGGCCAGTGGCGGCGCGCTGAAGGCCTTCAGCGGGACAGCCCCGGTGGTGGGCCAGACCTACACCGTGGTGGCCAAGTTCGACTTCAGCACGGATACCGTGAAGCTGTGGGTCAATCCGGACCTGGGCGCGCCCGAGGCGAGTTCCACCCCGGCGGTGACCATGGCGATCACCTTGCCCGCTGCCATGAATGGGAATGCGCTGCGCCTTGGCTCCGGTGGCACCGGTCCGGCGACTTGGGACAAGCTGGTGGCCGGCACCACCTGGGCCAGTCTCAGCTCGCTGCCGAACGATACCGATGGCGATGGCATGCCGGATGACTACGAGGTCCTGAATGCGCTGAACCCGAACCTGAACGATGCCGCGCTGGACTACGATGGCGACGGGCGCTCCAACCTGGCCGAGTACCAGGGCGGCACCCAGGCGAACAACGCGGACACCGACAACGACGGCCTGAACGATGGCACCGAGGAGACCGCCGCGGGCACCTCTCCCACCCTGGCCGATACCGATGGCGATGGCCTGAAGGACGGCGACGAGGTGAACACCTACCACACCCTGCCGCTGGTGAAGGATACGGATGGCGATGGCCAGAGCGACGGCGGCGAAGTCCGCGGCCCGGGCGACAACTCGAGCGTCACGTCCAGCCCCACCAATGCCCAGGATACCGTGGGCGCGCCGCTCGGCCTGCTCGGACGGGACAGCTTCAGCTACCCGGATGGCCCGGCGGGCGGACTCGCCGGCGGCCAATACTTCGACTACGACAACTGGTTCGTGAACGGCCCCTTCGTCGGCCACGATGCCAACGCCGCTTCGGATTGGGACGGCACCGCGGTCGTCGCCGGTGGCGTGCTGCTTACCCGGGAAAATGCGGTGTATCGTGAATTCCACGGCGGCACGGAAGGAGCTGGCAGCGATGCCGCGCCGACTGGTGCCCGCCAAGGAGCGATCAACCAGGAACTCTCCCATGATGCCGGGGTGGTCTATTTCAAGGCCCGCATGACCCGCCGTGCGGGTGCGAATACCAGCTCGCTCAGCTCGGATGACTTCGGCACGGAGCGGTTGGCCTTCGGCGTGGTGAATGCTGGCCAGGGCCCGCGCTGGGGCATCCGGGATCTCGCCGGGGCCACCACCACGGACAACGGCGCGCTGCCGGTGACGGACGGCCAGAACTACACGGTGGTGGGCAAGCTCGACTTCGAGCACGACCTGCTCAGCCTGTGGGTGGATCCTGACCTCGCCTCCCCGGAGGCGTCGAATGCGCCGAAGGTCACCCAGGCCTACCTGGGCACCAACTGGTCCTCCGGCCTGCGGCTCTCCTCCACCGGCACCGGTGACACGGAGTGGGATGATGTGGTGGCAGCCACCAAGTGGGAGTTGCTCGGCTCCGACCACCTGGCCATGCGCCTGCGCATTATTGGGTATAATCCTGCCACGGGGGTGGTGAGTTTAGCGGCAGATAGCATTCCCGCTGGAACCTTCCACTTGCGCAGCTCCGCGGATTTGGGGAGCTTCACGCCGCTGACGCCGGCCTTCCAGTTCGATGCCAGCACGCCCCAGCCCTTCCTGATTCCCCTGAGTTCCCCTGCGCCCGCGAAGCTATTCTTCCGTGCGGAAGAGGGCGGCAGCCCGTGAGATAGATCGCGCGCTGCAGCCTGATCGCAGCGCAGTAAATTCGAGGGGCCCGGCCGGTGAGAATCGGCCGGGCCTTCTGTTATCCACCCATCCGATGCGTCCCCCCCACTTCATCCTGTTCTTCCTGCTGCTGGCCCTGGCAGGTCGCGCTCCCGGCGTGACCGTGGGCGTGGAGCCTTTCACCTATGCGAATGGCGCGATCGCCAATCGCGCCGGCGGCACCGGCTTCCACTACGACTTCTACGATAACGAGGTGACCACCTTCACCTCGGATTGGGATGCCGTGACGGGAAGCCCCACGGTGAACAACAGCAATGCGCTGGTGACGAACAACACCGCGGCCAAGCGCGAGTACAACGGCACGGTGGAGGGCACGGGCGACGCGAGCAACGACGGGCAGAACAACCACGAACGCAGCGGCGCGGTGCGCGGCTACGGGCGGATCTTCTACCGCTTCGACATGACGCGGAGCGCGAGCGCAACCTGGTCCGGCGCGAGCTCCTATGACTTTAGTAGTGAGCGCGTCTTCTTCGGCGTGCCGGCCGCGGTGAATCCGGCCTCCGGGCTGCGGGAGTATGGCTGCAGCATCACGGGCGGCGGGGAGACTTTCTACAGCGGCATCGCGGCCACGGGCACGGCCAAGCACACGCTGGTGGCGGTGCTGGATTTCGACCGCGACTTCATCGGCCTGTGGGTGGACCCGGATGCGGCGGATTTCTACAATGGTCTAACAGGTGCGAATAGCGCGGATGCGGGCGGCACCTATACCGGTGACAATTGGTCCAGCGCGATCTGCCTGGGCTCCGGCGGTCAGGTGGTCTGGGATAACCTGACGATCGCCACCAAGTGGAAGGAGCTCGGCTACACGGATCCGCTGGATAGCGATGGCGATGGCATGAGCAATGTCTGGGAGACGGCCCACGGGCTGAACCCGAACGTGGAGGATGCCGATGGCGATGCCGACAATGATGGCGTGTCGAACGGCCAGGAGTTCATCCGCGATCTCGATCCGCAGGATAGCGATACGGATAACGACGGCTTCTCCGATGGCGCGGAGGCCGCGGCGGGGACCGATCCGCACCACCCGGGGAGCTATCCGGGCGCAGTGCTGCCGCAGGAGATGGTGGGCGGGGATCGCTTCACTTACTCGGATGGGCCGATCGCGGGCCGGGCGGGGGGCATCCACTGGGATGTCGATAACACGACGGAGGACGATGAGTTCACCGGCCATGAGGGCGTGCCTTCGGATTGGGATGCGGCTTCCGGAAATCCACAGGTGAGCGGCGGCAAGCTGGTCACGCTGAATGGCAGTGCGGCGCGGCGCGAATACAAGGGGCCGGGGGAGGGGGCGGAGCCCGGCTCGGATGAGCGCGCGGGCGCGGTGAACGAGGAGCCGAACTTCGCCGCGCACGTGATCTACTATAAGTTCGAGATGAAGCGCTCCGCGGGGGCGACTTGGAGTGGCGCGGCTGCGATGGACTTCGGGGCGGAGCGCTATTCCTTCGGCGTGCCGGATGCGGTGAACCCGGCCAGCGGCAAGCGGGAGTTCGCCATCCATGACTTGGACAATGACCAGCGCGCCTACTCGGGCATCGAGGCAGTGAACGGCCAGACCTACACCCTGGTGGCCAAGCTGGACTACGACGCGGACATCGCGGCGCTCTACCTGAATCCGGATCTAACAAAAGCGGAGAGCCAGCTCACACCGGTGGCGACCTATCCCCACACCAGCGACAATTGGTCCACGGAGATCCGCCTCGGCTCCGGCGGCACGGGAGAGGTGGAGTGGGATAACCTGCGCGTGGCCCATGCCTGGGAGGGCCTGGACGATGGCCCGCCGCAGGCGAATGATGACAGCGCCACGCTGGCCCATGGCGCGAAGGTGCGGCTCAAGGTGCTGGCGAATGATGGCGGGGTGCTCGCGCCGTCGAGTGTCACGGTGGTTACTCCGCCCACCAAGGGCACGGCGACGGTGAATGCGGATGGCAGCATTCTCTATCAGCACACGACCGGCACGCCGGCCACGGACAGTTTCATCTACCGCGTGGCGAATGCCGATCAGGCCGCCACCGATACGGCCACGGTCACGCTGAACTTCAGCAGCGCAGCGCGCTTCAATACCGACTACGTTTCCATGCCCGCGCAGCCGCCCGCGGGCGCGCTGGAGGTGGAGGATGCGTTCCCGGGCATCACCTTCAATTCGCCGCATGGCTTCTGTGGGGTGAAGGGAGACGCGCACAAGCTCTTCATCGCGGAAGGGGATGGCCGGGTCTTCATCATCCCGGATGTGGAGGCTCCCGTGCCGCAGAAGATCCAGATCCTGGACATCGTGCCGGAGGTGGCGCATGACCACAATGAGATCGCGATGAAGGGTGTGGCCGCGCACCCGCAGTGGGCGCAGAACGGTTACCTCTACGTGACCTATCATACCAACGATGGCACGGTGCGGCTCTCGCGCTTCACTTGCCAGACCACGGCACCCTATGCCGCGGGGTCCGAGTTGATCCTGTTAGAGCAGGGTTACGATGGTGGCATTCACGGCATCGGCTCCTGCGAGTTCGGGCCGGACGGCTATCTCTACGTGAGCTTCGGCGATGAGGGCACGCAGGAGGATGCCTACAACAATGCACAGCACGTGGACCGCAACCTGTGGTCCTGCATCATCCGCATCGATGTGGACAAGAAGCCGGGAAGCCTGGCACCGGCTCGCAATCCCGGGCCGGATCCCTATGCCGGTCCCGATCCCGCGGGGCAGAGCAATGACGCGGACTTGGTGATCCCGCGCATCGGCGGCGGGAACAGCGGTGAAGCCTACTTCGCGATCCCGCCGGACAATCCGCTGATCGGGCGCACGACTTTCAATGGCATCACGCTCGATCCCGGGCAGCTGCGCACCGAGATCTTCGCGATGGGCCTGCGCAATCCCTGGCAGTTCTCCGCGGAAGATACCGATGGGAATGGCAGCGTGGACCAGCTCTGGGTGGGAGATGTGGGCCGCAGCGATATCGAGGAGCTGAGCGTGCTGAGCCCGGGCGGGAATGGCGGCTGGTCCTGGCATGAAGGCAGCGGGCCGGGCTATCGCGCGGGCGGGCTCTTGAATGGCGCGCCGGAATCCGCGGCCACGCTGACCGGCCCGCTCTGGGAGTATCCGCACGGCGGCGGGCCCTACCAAGGCTCCGCGATCATCGGCGGCTTCATCTACCACGGCACGGCGATGCCTTCGCTGGCCGGGAAGTACATCTTTGCGGACTACGCTGCGGGGAATATCTGGAGCCTGGACCGCAGCGGGCCGCAGCCGGTGGTCGAGCGGATCGGCGGAGAGGTTGCGATTGTCGGGCTGCTGCCGGATCCCGCCAGCGGTGACATCCTTCTGTTAGATCGCGGCAATACCGGGGAGAACTCCGGCATCGGCGGCATCAAGCGCCTGCGCCTGGGTGCGAATGACACCGGCTTCCCGGCCACGCTCTCGGCCACGAACTTCTTCGCGGATCTAACGGACCTGACGCCAAATCCCGGCGCGCATGGCTACGAGCCGCAGCTGCGCTTCTGGTCAGACCGCGCGGAGAAGAAGCGCTGGTTCCTGATCAAGAACGCCACGGATACCATGGGCTACTCACCCGAAGATCCCTGGACCTTCCCGCAAGGGATGCTGTGGGTGAAGCATTTCGACTACCCCGTGCAGTGGGAGAGCTTCACGCGGGTGATCGAGGGGCAGAACGTCAGCGACCGTCGCCCGGTGGCAGGCTCCCCGTGGCGGCGCCTTGAAACGCGCTTCCTGATCAAGAATGCGCAGGGCAGCTACGGCGTGTCCTACCGCTGGAACCACACGAACAGCGGCACGCAGACGGACGCCACGCTGGCGGATGACGATGGCGAGAGCTTCAACGTGGACATCACGCTGGATGGCGCGCCTTCCACCGCGCTGTGGCAGATCCCCTCGCGCACGAATTGCATCACCTGCCACACGCCGCAGTCCGGCCACGCGCTGTCCTTCCGCACGCGGCAGCTCAATGGTCCTGGCACCTTGGATGGCGCATCCGGGAATTTCATCTCCCTGCTCGGCAGTGCCGGCTATCTAACAAATCCCCCCGCGAATCCCGCAGCCCTGCCGCGCCTCTACCGTCCCGACGAGACCGCGCAATCGCTCGAAGTACGAGTGAGGTCGTACTTGGACGCGAACTGCTCGAACTGCCACCGTGTGGGCGGCACCGGCGGCGGCACCTGGGATGCCCGCGCCAGCGTCACCCTGGCCCAGGCCGGCCTGATCTACGGCAGCACCACGGATACGCCGCTGCATGCCGGCGATCGCCTGATCGTCCCGGGGAAGGTCGCTCAATCGATCATCTACAACCGCATCGCCGCCGCGCATGACTACTCCCGCATGCCGCCGATCGGCGGCAGCGTGATCGATCTGGAAGGTGCGGCGCTCATGTCCGACTGGATCCAGAGCCTCCAGCCCTACGCCAGCTACCCCGACTGGCGCATGGCCAAGTTCGGCAACGTCTCCTCCGCGAACGGTGCCCCCACCGCGAACCCGGATGGCGATGCCCTCGACAACCTCGGCGAATGGGCCTTCGGCACCAACCCGCTCCTCTCCGACGACACGAAGGCCGCCACTGCCGTGCAGCTCGCCATCCCCGCCACCAATACCTTCCGCTTCAGCCACCACCGCCTCCAGGCCCGCGCCACCGCCGGTCTGAACTACTCCTACCGCCTGAGCCAGGATCTAACAAACTGGTCTCCTGCCACGGTGACTGAGGAATCCGTGGTGCCGCTTCCCACTGAGCCGGGCTATGAGATGGTGACTCTCTCCATCGCGCCGGCACAGATCAGCGGAAAGCCGAAGCTCTTCGTGCAAGTGGTGGCGGGGATGTAGTTGATCGACCTATGGAAAATTCTTTTCAGGAGCTTCGCCAAAGAACTTATGCACTTTTGCAGCAGCGTGGGATTCCCCCGCATCCTCATCTCCCCCTGCTCGATGCCGAGGGGATTCGACCTGCGGGTGAAGTGGCGGACAAGATCGTGGCGCTTTATTGCCTGGCGGGATTGCCAAACGAGGCCGATGGAACCCTGCTCCTGGAGTGGCTTGCGGAAGAGGGTGTCTTGGAGGTGCTCGACGCTCGTGAGTTGAAGCTCCTGGAGGAGCCGGACCTTCCGGAGAGCCTGTTGAACGAACTGTCGTGGAAGCAGGAATCCCTTTACGCCCTGTGTTGGGCCGCCGGCATCGTGCAAGAGATGCCATGGCCTGACAGCGAATGCGATTTGTCGGATGTGTTTCCCGAAATCCCCGCGGAAGTTCCCATCGGGAGCTTCAGGAGTTCCTTGGCCTTGCGGGAGAAATGGGTGCTCCTCGAGGCACTGGATCTTCACTACAATCTCCACGCATCGCTGTGCCATCCGGAGCTCTGGGGTGGCCGGGATCCAGAGACGGTGCTGAGCGCCGGGGTTGTGCTCGAAAGACGCCATGCCTTGGAATGGTTGTGCTCCGGCATGCTGGAATGGGATGAGGTGAGTCTTGATACCTGATCTCCCGTGACCCCCAAAGAATTCGGCCCGGTACCACTTCCTTCCGAAAGCAGCACCGGGCCGGCCGAGATACCAAATACCGGGCAAAGAAAATCAAACTACTGGCGGCGGGTCACCGGCTCGTAGTGCGAGGGACCTTCACCGCCGAAGTCCCAGCCCATTACGAGCCAGCCTTCGAAGTCCTCGGAGTCATGGGTGAGGCCAGCCAGGGCGACGACGTCGATGTGCGTGTTCTCCGTGGGGCGCCACTGGATGCTGGGGCCGATGTTGAACTGGCGGGCGGGCTCGGCACGGGAGCCGATCGCGGTTTCCCACTTGTAGGTCATTTCCACGCCCACGGAGAATTTGCTGTCGCAGAGCGATTTGCTGATGGCCTGGGTGAAGGCCCACTCCTCGCCCTGTTCGTCGGTGAGTTCCTTTTCCCACACGAAGTTCGCAGCCCAGTGCCAGCCCTGGCCGAAGTCCTCGGAGAGCAGCAGCTTCGGCTCGATCACGTCACCGCCGTGATCCGGGTCGGTGAGCTTGTATTCGAAGTAGAGGGTCGGGTTGAGAGGAATCTTGCCCCAGTCGGCCAGCGCCCAGCGGACCTCGAAGGCGGTGTCCTTGTAGCTGCTGTGCTTGTCCTCATCGAGCACCCAGTCGTAGTAGACATCGAGCTGGAAGCGGTAGGGCAGGCCGATCTCGACTTCTTCCTGGAAGAGGTGGCTCCACTCGCCGCCATTCTTGCGGCTGCGCCACCACTGCTCGACCCCGACTTCCCAGGGATCCTGCTGGATGTAGGCGCGGGTGGTGGCGAAGCGGCGGGCACCCAGCCAATCCGGCTGGCCGTAGACGCCGTCAGGGACGTCTTCCTCCAGCATGCCGTCGGTATTGGCGGCGGCGGTCCGCCCTTGGACGGTGAGCGGGGTCAGGACGTTGGGTTGTTGTTCGGCAGCCAATACCACGAGAGGGAGGGCCACCACGGCGAGCGCGGTAACAGGGATTTTCATGTGCGCGCGTAGAAACGCAGAAGTGCGCGGGGTCTTAGAAGTATTTAGCGAAAAATTGTGATTTTTTGACGCTCCAGGGAATCCCCCGGTCAAATGCACCGCCCTCTTGGCAGGTCATGGCTGTGGTTCGCGGAGCAGCTCCGGGGTGCGGAGGGGCCGGTCGCCACGACTTCAAGTTATCCCATGCCGCTGAATCGTCTTGAAATTGTCCTGTCTTGAGATGGTGATGATGGAGTTCTTGTTGTATGGATAGTTATTAACTAATTTAAATGATATGAGAGATGGAATATCCACGAATGTCTCCGTGCTGGGTAAGGCGCAGTGCCTCGCGGGGAAGGGTGTCGGCTTTGTCGTCCGCTACTACTCGAAGCCGGGAAGCTCCAAAGCGGTGAAGCGGGCTGAAGCGGACGAACTGGCCGCGGAGGGGATCTTATTGGGGGTGGTGTACCAGGAGAATGGCCGCAGTGTCGGCAAGTTCACCCTGGAGCATGCCCGCGACCATGCGGCGAACGCGTGGAAATCGGCCCAGGAGATGGGCCAGCCGAAGGGCTCCGCGATCTATTTCGCGGTGGACTACGATGCCCCCGTGTCCGACCTGGGAGTTATCCTCAACTACTTCAACGAGGTGGACCGCGAGTTGGCCCGCCTTGCCGGGGGGATCAATCCTTACTCGCTGGGAGTCTATGGCTCCGGCCGGACCTGTGCCCATCTGAAGTCGAAGTGCCCCGCAGTCCGCTATGCCTGGCTCTCCCTGTCCCGCGGATGGGCGGACACCAAGACCTATAACGGTTGGGATTTGAACCAGACTTGGGGGGATGGTGACCTGTGCGGCTTGAGTCCGGTCTTCATCCGCAATGGTGAATTGATCGACGGCGACTACGAATACAACGCGAGCGATGGCGAATTCGGCGGCTTCTTCCCTGATGTTCCCAAGGCGATTCTGTTGGAGACACCGGACAGTGGCGAGCAGGAGCCGACCACGGCCGAAGCTTCCAAGGTAGCCTCCCTCGGCTTCTCCATGGAGCTTGGGACAGGGGATGGACTCCGCACCGGCGTGCTGACCCTGCTCGATAAGAAGGGGAATGTCCTCTTCAGTGCAGCAGCCACCAGCGGCCGGCCCGGCAGCCAGGATTTGGGCGATGTCTGGACGATCAGCCAAGGGCCCCTCCCGCCGGCGGACTTCGCGGTCGAGACTGCAGGGGAGCTGCCTGAGAGCAGCGGCGAAAAGGGTGTCAGGCTGGCCATCCAGCCCGATGCCATCAAGGGCCCGGGAGGTGTCCGCCGCGGCGGTTTCGCGATCCATGGGCGTGAGGAGAAGCAGGGCACCAGCGGTGGCATCGCGCTGCTCCACGAAAACGATTTCACCGAGGTTAGACGGGCCTTGGCCGTGCTCGCCTCCTCCGGGGTGAGCAGTCTTCCGCTCAAGGTCAGCTACACCGGCGGCACGGGCGGAGCCGCCACCCTGAAGGCTGGCCCGGGACTGAAGGCAGTGTTTTCCATGAAGCTCCAGAAAACGCAGAAGATGCTCTATGGGACCTTCACCATCTCCAACGACGGCGAAGTCTTGTATCACGGAGTGGCCACCAGCGGCTTGAAGGGATTCCAGCATCCAGACGCCTTTTGGACCGTAGGTCATGGCGTGGTGCCGCCTACTGACGATGACCGGCATATCATGACCGATGTCTGGGCAAACGATCCGCCCATGGGTACCCGCTACCAGATCACGCCCGAGCGGGTGAAGAGCAAGGATGGCACCCAATCCAGGAGCGCCTTCCGGGTGCACTTTGACGGTGGCGTCCCGGGGAGCGCCGGCTGCATTGTTACCCCCGATCCGGACAACTACGCGAAGATCATCAAGCTGATCGCCAGCCTGAAGGCCAAGGGAGTGGAGAAGATTCCCCTGACCTTGGACTATACTTTCTGAGCAGGGATTCTGGCGGTCTTCCGTCCAGGGACCGGTCGCCCCCCTGTGGGCGGCCGGTGTTTCGCGGTGCGGGGCTGGGGCTCCAGGGGGCGCAGCTCCCACCCGGGCTTGACCCGGGGGCATTCCCCGCGTTTCCTGCCGCGCCGCCCTTACCCGTGGAAAAGGTTGATATTCCAAAGAAGGCGATCTACCGCCTGTCGATCTACCACCGTTGCCTCCAGCGTTTGCACGACAATGCGCAGGAAACGGTGAGTTCCACCGCGCTCGCGAAAGCCGCCGGGGTGAAGCCGGCGCAGCTGCGCAAGGACTTGGCCTACTTCGGCCAGTTCGGCACCCGCGGGCTGGGCTATCCGGTGGATGCGCTGGCCTCCATGATCCGGGATGTGCTGGGGCGGGAGCGCCTGCAGCCGGTGGTGCTGGTGGGTGCGGGTAACCTCGGCTCGGCACTCCTTCATTACCAAGGTTTCCAGAAGGAAGGCTTCGAGGTGGTCTGCGCCTTCGATGCGGACCCGGAGGCGGCAGTTCGCCGCGGCGTGGCGATCCCGGTGAAGTCGGACAAGGAGATCGATGCCTTTGTCCAGGCGGAGGGGGTGAAGCTGGCGATCCTCTGCGTGCCTGCGGGCTTCGCCCAAGCGGTGGCGAACCGGCTGGTGGCTGCGGGGATCCAGGGGATTCTGAATTTCTCGCCGGTGGTGCTGGAGGTGCCGGAGGAGGTGGTGGTAAACAACGTCGACCTCGCTCTGGAGCTGGAGCACCTGAGCTTCTTCGTGCGCTGAAACCCGGCCGGAACCGGCCATTCGCAGGGATGGACCCGGATTTGCCCCAAGATTTTGTCGAGCCGCCCGTTCCCCCAGTGGCAACGGTGCCGCTCCCGGCCGACATGGTGGAAACCCCGGAACAGTTCGTCGAACGTGCGCTCGCGGAATACGAGTCGCCGCTCGTCGGCTATGCCTACGGTTTCGTGCACGATGTCGAGCGGGCGCGGGACATTGTGCAGGATACCTTCATCCGGCTCTGCCAGCAGGACATGATGAAGGTGAAGGACGGGCTGAAGACCTGGCTCTTCACCGTCTGCCGGAACCGTGCGCTGGACGTGCTGCGCAAGGAATCCCGCGTCAGCCAGCTGGATGAATCCGAATACCATGCGGTGGCCGCGGAGACGCTCGCGCCGGACCGCACCCTGGACCAGGCCGAAAGACTTGACCAAACGATGCGTTATCTCGGCCGTCTGCCGCAGAACCAGCAGACGGTGATCCTGATGAAATTCCGCGATGGCTGCAGCTACCAGGAAATCTGCGAGGCGACCGGCCTGAGCAGTGGTAATGTGGGCTTCCTGATTCACACCGGCCTGAAGCGCCTGCGCGAGCTGCTGCCGCCCGACCTCCTTTCCCCTCCCTGATTGATATGAGCATGAACCTTCAGCCCGATGATCCCCGCCTGAGCGCCTGGGTGCTCGGCGAACTGCCGCCCGAAGAGGCGGAGGCGATCGGTCGCGAGATCGAGGCCAATCCGGCGCTGCACGCGCAGGTGGAGGAGCTCTATCAGATGAGCGATTTCCTGACTGCCACGCTGGCGGCCTCCGCGCTGCGGCCGGACCAGCGCGACGCGGTGCGCCGTGCCGTGACTTCTACCGTGCCTGCGACCGCTCCGGTGAAGGTGATCGAGTTCCCGGTGGCGAAGTCACGGCCGCGCCGGATCTGGCCGCTGGTGATCGGTGCCGCGGCGGCGATCGTGCTGGGTGCCTATCTCAAGAATCTGCCGGGCACGCCGGATGACATCAAGCCGGTGGTCACGGCCCCGGAGAAGATCGATACCGAGCCATCACCTTTCCCCGGCCCGCGGATTTCCCCGCGCGCCCCGACACCGAAGCCGGGAGTCGATTCCAGCAAGGTGCTGGACCACATGGCCCGCGATCTGGCGGCCCATCCGCATCCGCTGCCGGAGGCGTCCCAGCTGCCGCCCACCGAGCCGCTGCCGCCGATGCGCAGCGATGCGGAGATCGCCCTGCCGGTGCTGGTGGGCACTTCCAGCTATGACTGGGTGCGCGGCTGGATCCGTGACAAGGGGCAACTGCCGCCGAAGGATGCCGTGCGCATCGAGGAACTGGCGAATGCCTTCCCCCTGCCCGCGGCGGATGAGACGCGGGACTTCGCCGGGCTGAAGGTGGCCTGTGCGTCCACGGCCTCGCCGTGGTCCGGTGCGGGTCGCCTGGTGGCGGTGCAGATCGAGAATGCTTCCGGCCAATCGCGCCAGGTGGAGTGGTCCTTCAGCCCGGCGCCGGGTGCCCGGCAGGGGGGCGTGAGGGTGCTCGCTTCCACCGGCGGCGGCAGCGGCACCCGTGCCGCCACCCTGCCGAACGGCCGCCGCACCCTGGTGCTGATCGAGCTCGCCTCTGCCACGGATGATGCCGGTGACCTCGTCGTGTCCTCCGCCGGACACAGCAAGCGCTTCGCCGCGCTGGACTCGAAGGACCCAGCGCTCACCCAAGCAGGCCTGGTCGCCGCCTTCGGCATCTGGCTGCGCGGCGAGGGTATCGATGACTCGCGCCTGACCCAGATCCTAGCCAGTGCGGAGAAGGACAAGGATGCCGATACCGATCCGAACTGGAAGGACTCCCGCCTGCTGATGCGCCAGGCGCTGGACATCGCGGCGAAGAAGAGGGGAAGGTGAGGGGGCTATCTCTCATTTGAAGAAATAGGTCTCATGGGACCTATCGCATTGCCTTCTTGGGGCGGCGTTCCGAAAGTGGACCGAGCCACTTGTAGAGTGGTGGGAGGGATGTTTTGGCCTGAAGATCGTTCCGAATGAAAAAGGGAGCACGACCGCCTCTCAGCAAGGACGAGTTGCGGGAGATGTCTTCTGAGGAAATTCGTAAACTTCCTTTGAGCGGGCAAGAGATGATGTTTTTGCGTGAGCTTAACCAAGAGCGTGATGAGAAGATTCGCGAAAGGACCCTCAGATTGGTCGCGGAGCAGCAGCCCCTCGTTGAAGAGCTTAAAGAAAATGGCTTTGAGATTAAATCAGTCTGGGATCTGGTGAATTCGAGATCGAATTACCCGGCGGCGATACCGATTCTTTTGAAGCATCTTCAGATGCCATACGCAGACCGGACGCGCGGTGGAATCGCGCGAGCGCTGGCAGTGAGGGATCCGCAGACCAGGGAAGCTTGGCCGCTGCTGGTGGAGGTTTATAGGAAAACTCCGGCAGTTCTTGGTCCGGACGAGGAGCCGAAGAAACCCTCCAGACGATCACTTGCCAAAGACGGGCTGGCTTGTGCCTTGTCGGTGATCGCGAGCCGCGAGACCTTGGAAGAACTCATCGCACTGGCGAAAGAGCCGGAGCATGGGAACAGCCGGATTTTTTTCATAAGGACCTTCAAGCGTTCGAAGAGCCCGGTAGCGAAAGCCGTGCTTGCCGAACTGGATAGCGATCCCGTGTTTCAGAAGGAGATCAGGGCGAAGAGGAGTGATCGATAAGAAGAGCTGGAAGCAGTGCGCCGCCCTCCTCAGGGCAAGCCATCCATCATTCGGAAATCCGACATTCGTCATTCCACCCGCCCGGATTGACTCCACCTCTCCGGCCCGTTTGAGTCAGCCGCATGTCCCGCCTCACCATCCCGGAATACGCCATGGCCCTGGCGCAGGTCGCCAGCATGCGCTCGGAAGATCCGTACCGGAAGGTGGGGGCGGCGGCGCTGGATGGGGACAACCGGGTGATCGGCACGGCCTACAATGGCCTGGCTCCGGGCTTCAATGCGCCGCCGGGTTTCTGGGATGACCGGGAGGCGCGGCAGAAGTTCATGCTCCATGCGGAGGTGAACCTGTGCAGCCTCTTCCGCCGCGGGGAGGCCAAGCTGGTGGCCACCACCACCATGCCCTGCACGGCTTGTATGCAGACGCTCTGCGCGAACGGTGTGCGCGAGATCTACTACCGCGATGTCTACCACGCTTCCGATGCGCCGGAGATCGCGCGCCTTTATGGCGTGAAGTTGGAGCGGGTGGATCTCACGGCGCTGGGGGATTTCCCCGCGCTGCAAGGTCCGGAGTCAGCCGTGGCCCCGGACCTCGATCCGGCGACTCACGGATCGCCGAAGAAGCCCTTGACGTAGCCGAACTCGATCATCGTGTCCTGCCAGGGCGAGAGCATGCCGGGATCCGCGAAGATCCGGTTCGCCCGGGCAAGTTCGCCCTCCGCCTCCACGTCCTTGCCTTCGTCGAAGAGCAGGGCCGCTTGCGCGTAGTAGTGGTACGGTGAATCGTCGAGGTAGTCGTACTTGGCGGCCATGGAGGAAGCCTCGGCGCGCTTGTTGAGCTTGAGCTTGGCCAGCAGCAGCTTGAACTCGGTGAGCCGGTTGATCTGGAAGCTGGACTTGTCGGCATTCGCCGGTGCCAGCTTCATCACCTTGGTGAGGTTGGCTTCCGCCTCCTCCCAGTTCTTGGTCACGAAGTTGAGCTCGGCGATGTTGAAGTAGATCTGCGGGTTGTCCGGCACTTGGGCGTCCGCCTTCTTGAAGGCGGCCATGGCCTTGTCGAAGTTGCGGAACTCCACCTGGCAGGCGCCGATCAAGTTCAGCAGCTCCGGATCGTCCGAGAAAATCTTGGCGCCTTCGTTGGCCTTGTCGATCGCCTCGAAGATGCGCTTCTCGTTGAAGAGGCGGCGGGCCTCCATGAGCTTGCTGGTGTATTCGGAGCGCTTGGCCTCCGGCAGGTTCGAGAAAGCGATCTCATAGGGGCGCTTCTCCTTGGCGGGGGCGGCGGGCGCGGGCTGCTGCGCCTGCACGGGCAGCAGGGCGAGCGGCATCAGGCAGAGCAGCAGGGTGCGGGAAATCGAAATCGGTTTCATGGCGCGGGACTCGATGGGGATGCTAGAGGGGGACCGGGCAAGCTGCAAGCAGGCGTTCAGCCTTTGTAGAGGCCTCTTTCCCGGATGTAGGCGGCCACCGCCGGCGGGAGCCAGGCGCGGGTGTCGCTTCCGTCACCATCTGCGTCCTCGCCGCGGGCGAGCCCGGCGCGGATGGCGGTGGCGGAGGCCGGATGGGTGCCTGTTAGGAAATGCAGGCGCCAGGTGGGATCGGCGGGCGGCTCCGGCACTCCGTCGCGGGCGAAGACGATGAACTCGACCACGGTGGCCAAGCGCTCCGGGTGCGACCAGCGGGGCAGGGCGCGCCATTGGTCCGCGCCCATCAGCCAGAAGAGCCGGGCGCCGGGGAAGCGCTGGGCCATTTCCTCCGCGGTGCGCCATGAGTAGGCCGGCTGGGGGCAGACCAGGTCGTGGTCATCCGCCACGGCCCAAGGCAGCCCGGCGATGGCGAGGCGGACCATTTCCAGCCGGTCGGCGGGCGGGGCGCTGTGGGCGCCCAGCTTGTGAGGGGAGATGTGGCAGGGCAGGAAGCGGACTTGGTCGAGCGCGAGCAGCTTGCGGGCATCCTCTGCGATCTGTAGGTGACCGAGGTGGATCGGATCGAAGGTACCACCGAAGAGGGCGATGCGCGGGACTTCACTCATGGTCGTGGCCGGACCTCCCGGATGAGCCTCTCGAAAAGGTGGTCGCAGGCCCCGGACTCGCTGCTGAAGTCACGGCAGCCGGTCTTTTGGCCACGCTCACTGTAATACACCTGCCATGCCCCGTCGCAGGCTGCCAGGACGTAGCACTCGCTCGGGAGTCCGCCGTCCAGACAGTAAGCATCCGCGGGGATCCTCCGCTCCTGCAACTTCTCCAGCAATTCGCCGTGGGTCATGAAGAGGGGCTTATTAGAGCCGCTTCCGGACGTGGTCGCGGTAGGCGGCGGGGGGCATGCCGACCATGCTGCGGAATTGGCGGGTGAGTGCGGTCTGGTCGCCGTAGCCGCATTCCAAGGCGACCTCGGCGATCGCCATCGGGGTATCCCTCAACAAGCGGGCGGCGTGCTCGATCCGGCTCTTTCGCACGAACTGGGTGGTGCTGAGCTGGAAGACGCGGTGCATGCGCCGCTCGAGTTGGGTGGGGGAGAGTTTGGCGATGGTGGCCAGGTCAGCGGCGCGCAGCGGTTCATCCAGGTGGTCGCGCACGTACTCGGCGACCTTGGCCACGCCGGCCAGCTCGGCATCCCCCTGGCGCGGCGCGCGCAGATCGCGGGACACGGAGGCCAAGCCGATGATCTTGCCGCTGCGGTCGTGGAGCGGGACCTTGGTGGCGAGGTACCAGCCTTGGGAGCCATCGCGGTTCAGGGAAAGCTCGAGCTGGTCGATGATCTCCGAGCCGGTGCCCAGCACGTGGTCGTCTTGCTCCTTGTAAGTCTCCGCGAGGGCCTTCGGGAAGAACTCCTCCGCCAGCCGGCCGATCAGGCGCCGGGTGTCCTTCAGGCCGATGCGCTCGACGAAGGCTTGGTTCATGGCGCGGTAGCGGCGCTCCGTATCCTTCAGGCAGAACATCACGTCCGGCAGCACGGCGAAGAGACGCTCGCAGAAGCGCGGGGAATCCACCTTGGAAATGAACGCGGTATCGATGGCCACGGGCAGGACTTTAGAGAGGGGCAGCCCCGGGCCGGAAGTGCCAAGTGAGGGGGAAATTCCAAATTCTAAACTCCAAATCCCAAGGAACAGCCGGAGTGCCGCTCTGCGAGCGACATTTCCGAGGACTGGCTTCTTTCCAGAAGCCAGTCGCCTTTTCCTGGCAGGAAAGGGGGAGTTGATCCATCCGAAGCGGCTTGACCGCGCTGCCGGGAAGGGATGTCTGGAACCGTGCGGGGATGGATTTTCACCGGTTGCTTGCTCCTGAGCCACGGCGCGGTGTTTTGGCTGGGCAGGGCCCTGCCGCCGCGCGGGGAAGGCGGGAAGGTGCCGCAGGTTGTGAAGGAATCGCCGGTGGCAGCGGCGGCTGCGCGTCCGTCTCCGCAGGAATGGCTGAGCCGCGGCCGCGAGCGGGAGGAGCGCGCGGCGAAGCAGGAGAAGGACTTTCCCGCTGAGGTGGAAGCTGCGCGGCAGCGGCTCGCGGCTGGCACGGAGGATGTGGCGGCGATTGTCACCACCGGCATGAGAAGCGATGCCCGCAACGTGAGTGCGGAGACCGCGGCGGCCTTCGGGCTGTGGCTGGAGCGCGAGCCGAAGGCGGCGCTGCATGAATTGGAGCGCTGGCTGAACCGCCACGAATGGGGGGAGGGGGACCCTTTTGGCAGCGAGATCGGGCGCTTCCTGGAAAGGGATGGAAGGCTGCCGCTTCGTGACTTGATCGGTGCGGTGCCGGGCGTGCGCGAATTCGTGCACGATGCGGCCGTCATAAAGATCTCCGAGCGGGATGCCGGACTGGCGCTGCGCCTGCTCCGGGAATTGGACGATCCGAAGGAGCGCATGGAGTTGTTCACCCGGCGCTTTTTGGAAGCCCGCCAGTTCTCCGGTCACATCGCCGCGATCCGGCGGGAGTTCGACGATGCGGAGGCGGATGCCTTTCTCAGCCACTTCCGCTATATCGAAGGGGTGGAGGCGCTTCTTCCGGAGATCCGCGCGGCCGGCTTTCCCGCGGCAGCGCTCGCGAGCTTCGAGAAGGATCGTGCCGAAGCCGAAGCCGAAGCACCGGAGGAAGTGGCGCAGCCGGACCTCGATCAGCTTCCGCTGGCGGAACAGATCAAGGCGAGGCTAGCTTATCTACAGGTGCATTGGAGGCTCACCGGAACGTTTGCGGCGCAGCTTCCCGATTTCTACGACTGGTGCGAGGATGCGGGGGACGGGCGCTTGGCTGCGGAGGAAATCATCACCCGCGCGAAGGCGGCAGTTCCCGAGGCCGCGGGGCTCGACCGCGAGCTGCGCATGCTGGCCTTCGGCGAGCTGGTTCAGACCTCGCCCCGCGAGGGCGTGCTCATGCTCCGTGGTGGCGGGGTGAATTGGCCCGATGAATGCCCCGATAGCCTGAAAGTGCTACCGTTGGAAGAGATGGGAGATTTCCTCAAGGAGTTTCCCTTGGAAGGTAGCCTGTCGAGGGAGCTTCGCTCCGACCTCGTGAACCGCTTCCTCAATTGGCATCTCTCTGACCCCGAGGCGTGCGCGAAGTCGATCCGCGGCTTCCCCGGTTCGGTCCTGCGCGATGACCTCACGAAGAGGATACTGGAGGAGGACGGGAAATGAAGCGCGGCCCGATGATCCTTCTGTTAGTGGTGAGCCATCTGGTGGTCTTCGCTCTGGCCCGGCGCGCGGGTGAGGGAGCTGCCATGGCGGGAGCCGCGGAGCCCGCAGAGGTGCTTGGCATGGCACCGGCCAAGGTAGGTGAAAGGGAAGAACACGGACTCAGCTACCGCCGCTGCCTGGAGGACTTGGTGAAGAGCGATCTGAGCCGCGCGGACTTCGTCTCCGCCCGCCGTGAACTCTTCCGGGATTGGCTCAAGCGCGATCCTGCGGGGGCGATCGCAGAGCTCTTCCCGCCGGAGAACTGGAGGCGCTACTGGCGGATGGGGAGGGAACTCGAAGCGGAGATCGAGGAGGGGATGGCGCGTCAACCGCGGGAGGTATGGGAGTGGATCAAGACTCACCCGGGTGGCGATGGCGCGTCTCAATGGTGGGTGAAGGCGATCGAGGCTCACGGTGACACGGGCCTGGCGCTGGACTTGCTGCCGGACGCACCGGCCTTTGCGACCCGCGGGCTGATGTGGGCGGCGTGCAAGCGGGCGACGCCGGAGCAGCTCGCCACGATCCGCGGGCTTCTGGAGAGGCATGAGATTCCAGACCGGGATGGCTCGATGGCGGACATCTACGCGGACCGGCTGGCGGAGCTGGCGGGAGAGGATCTTGGCACCGCGCTCGCGGCGGAGAGCGACCCGGGCATAAGAGAGCAGATGCTCGGCCACTGGGCCGCGGACGAGATGGTGGAGCAGCCGGCCGCCATTGCGGTGGGGGAACTACTACGACTGCCGGAGCAGCACCGGAAGGAAGCCATCCAGCAACTCGCCCACTGGAGTGAACGCGGTGGCTATGCCCATGTGGCGGGCTTGATTGATGAGTTGGACCGCCACTCCCTGTTCGATTCCTTCAGCAGCGAAGAGCGCGCGGAGTGGCTGGAAAACAAGATCAGAGGCATGCGGGAGGACTATATCTCGCTGGAGCGCGCGCTGCGGGATATCTCGGTGATCCAGCGCGACCCGCTGCGCCGCGAAGTAATGAAGCAGCTGGGTGCCGACTATCAGAAGATGGACGGCTTTCAAGCGAAGGCCGCGGCACTGCCGCCCGGCCCGGATCGCGATGCGCTGGTGGCCGGTGCGATGGAAGACATAGAGGCAGGGAACGAGGGCTTCGCCGGGCTGCTGCCCTTGCTGGCGGATCCCGCGCTGCGAAAGAAATTCCAGGATCTGTTAGACGCGGAAATGAAGGAGCAGGAAGAGGAGTAGGGTGCTCGCTCAGGGCGGGGAGAAGAAGTCAGGGGATGACTCCGGGTGCGCTCGCTCCAGTTCACGCACGCGGCGGCGGGCTTTGACGGCGGCATCAAGATGGCGCGCGGCGAGGAAGCTGCAGGGAAGAAAGAAGATAGCCATGGCGCTGGCTCCCCACGCGGCGGGAGAACCCTTCTCCGCCGGCAAGATTGAGAACGCCGCGGAAAGCAGGATCACCGCCAGCACTCCCAAGCCGAAGGCGCGGCGTTGCTCCTTTACCACGGTGGCGCGGAGCTGGCGGCGCAGCGCGCGCCAGTGCTCCGGATCGGGGGGCGTGGGGTCGGAGCTGGGCGCCTGGTAGGGATTCTCGCTGCTTGGAGGAGTGGCGTTCACGAAGAGGAGCGAGCATAGCACCTCATCCCATATATAATAAAATCGAAATTTACCGTTGACGCCTGCGGGTCGACTTTATATCTACCGGCAACTTCACTTCACACCATGCGTCTCCACCGATCCGAACTACAAAGCCGCGAGGCCCTCGTCATTGAGGTCTCCACGCTTTGGTGCCGGGTCATCGGATCGCCGGTTCAGGCAGCGGATAAACGCCTGAAATCGGATTACGCCATGACCTTCGCCGGTAACCCGGCACCCGAACGAAGCAGGACCAGGCCACTGGCCTGATAGCCGCATAAATCCAAGGATTTAACGCCGCCCTGCTTCCAAACCGGAAGCGGGGCTTTTTGTTTTCCCGCCCGCGCACCGCCCGAATCCACCGACTTCACACCCCAATCCCTTTCCTCCAAACGACCGTGACCCTGCGTCCCTCGTAATTCTCTTTTCCTGACCCGACCGTCCCGCCCGACGGCCCGCAAACTTTCCGATCCGGAAGCCTGATACTGACCGCCGCATGTCTGCGGCGAGTTAAGATGGCATATCTCGGAGCGCTGGAGAATTGTTGTCATTTGGCGGCACCTCAAATGGTGGCCTTGGTGTAGCGGTAGCACCCCGCGTTGTGATCGCGGAGGCACCGGTTCGATACCGGTAGGTCACCCCAAATCCCTTTCCTCCTCCTCCAGCCATGACAGAGCATTTTCTCCATCGCAATTCCGTCCTGGTGCTGAACCGGCACTGGCTCGCCATCGATACCGCCACCCCTGTGGATGCCTTCGGCCACCTGGCCACCGGCACTGCCCGCGCGCTGCGGATCGAGGGCGACTCGATGCAGGCCTTCGACTGGGCCGATTGGCGTGCGCTGCCCGTGGAAGACGGCGCGCCCGCGATCGGCTCCACAACAGGGCCGGTGCGCATCCCCACGGTGATCGTGCTCGCGAACTACGACCGCGTGCCGATCCACCGGCCCAAGCTCGGCTTCCGGGCGCTCTGGGAGCGGGATGGCGGGCGCTGCCAGTACAGCGGGCGCAAGCTCACCCCGGGCGAGGCGAACATCGATCACATCCAGCCCCGCTCGCGGGGTGGCAGCCACACCTGGGAAAACTGCGTGCTGGCCGACCGCGTGATCAATGCCCGCAAGGCCGCGCGAACCCCGGCGGAAGCCGGCCTGCGCTTGCTCGCCCAGCCGCGGGCCCCGCGGGAGATCCCCGCATCCCTGCGGATCCGCAATCTCTGGAACATCCCGGACTGGGATCACTTCCTTCAATCCGAAAGCCAAAAGGCAAAGCACTAATGACTAAGCACTAATTTTCAGACCGAAGTGTGGAGAAGAGAGGGGGATGGCCCGGATCGCGGGCGTCACGTCTCAACCAAACATGTCCGATGCACGAGGCGCCCACCGTCTGCGCCAGCCCCATTCTTCAAAACACTCCCGTTTAGTCATTAGTGCTTAGAAATTAGTAATTTGCCTTTCTCCCTCTCAATCCAATGCAAGAAGCCAACATCATCTTTGCCCTTCTGGCGATCGCCTTCGCCCTGAGGTTCGCATGGCTCGAACTCATCAGCAGGTGATCCGCCTTCTTCACTCCACTTTTCTCTAACAGATACACGACCGCCCCATGAAGACCATTGCTTCACCCGCCACCCTTCAGACCGAACGCCTGGCCCTGCGCCCCGTGGTGAATGCCGACATCCCTGCCATCGTGCAGCATGCCGGTGACCCGCGGATCGCCTTCAAGACCACGTTGATCCCGCATCCCTATCATCTCGGCCACGCCCTCGGCTGGCTGGAGTCCGTGGAAGCGGATCGCAAGCAGGGGAATGAAGTCTTCGCCATCGAGCGCAAGGATGAGCCCGGCCTGATCGGCATCATCTCGATCGAGTTGCGCAGCGACCTGTGCAGCGCGGACATCGGCTACTGGCTCGGCGTGCCGTACTGGCGCAAGGGCTACATGACCGAGGCGCTGCGCGAGGTCTTGCGCCACTGCTTCGAGGACCGCGGGCTGCTCTACGTGGGTGCCTGCCACATGGCGGACAACCTGGCCTCGGGCCGGGTGATGCAGAAGGCGCGCATGAAGTTTGAGCACGTGATCCGCGGCGGCCTGGTCCGCTTCGGGGCTCCGCATGACCGCGTGAACTACGGGATTTTCGCCGACGAATGGCGGTTCGCCGGCGGCTAGTGAGTGGAGAAAATGACCTGCAACGGAGCACCACAGTCCACTGCGGCGAGGCGCGCACGATCGTGTGGCGGCACGCCGGAGGAAAGGCGCTGCAGTGGGCTGCGGCGCTCCGTTGCAGGTCAGATCCGCCAACTGATCCTAAAGCCCAAACCCATGAAACTTGAAACCGCACGTCTCGTGCTCAAAGTACCCGTGGAAGAAGATGCAGCGGCCATCGTGGCCGTGGCTTCGGACTGGCGGGTGGCGGAGACCACCCTGGTGCCGCATCCTTATGCGCTGAGCGATGCGCTCGCGTGGATCGCCCAGGCGCAGGCCGCGTGGAGCGAGCATGGGATGGGCGCGCTGGCCATCTTCACCCGCCAGGGGCAGGCCTTCATCGGTGCCATCGGCTTGAGGCCGACCACGGTGGAGGGCCATGCCACGACCGGCTACTGGTTCTGTCCTTCCGTGTGGGGCCGCGGTTTCGCGACCGAGTCCCTGCGGGAGCTGATCCGCTACGGCTTCGAGGTGCGCTGCCTGGCGCGCATCGAGGCGAATCATTTGTTAGAGAACCCTGCTTCCGGCCGGGTGATGGAGAAAGTCGGGATGGGTCATGCCATCCAGGTCGATCTCCCGCACCGCGATGGCCAGGGCGGGATGGTGCCGGGGATCCGGCGCTGCATCCATGCCGGGGAGTGGGAAGCATTGAAAGCTGCATGAATCTATTCATTCCAAGATGCCCCTTCACCGGGTGGCTGAAGAGATGGTCTGCCAAAAGGTGGTCCGCACAGCCCCCTGTGCGGCCGAATGGTCCCTGACTGTAGACATAATCCCAAGCCCCCCGGGTGAGTCCGCATCGAACCGCAAGGCGTGCAGACCCCGCCCACCCGAGCTCCGATAACCACCAGAACTGCTTCGCCGCACAGGGGGCTGTGCGGACCACCTTTCCGCACCCGATTTCGCCAGCCACCAGAACTGCTTCATCCGCACACGGTGTGTGCGGACTACTTTATGAAACCCATCGTTCCTACCATCCTCCACTCCACGCGCCTGATCCTGCGTCCGCCCTTGCCGGAGGATGCGCCGCGCATCGAGTGCTTCGTCAGCGACCGCCGGGTGGCGGAGATGACGGCGCTCATCCCGCATCCCTATCCACGGGGCGCGGCGCTTGAGTGGGTCTATCTCACCGAGCAGCAGTGGCTCGATGGCGTGAAGGCATCCTTCGTGATCTGCCTGCGCGACAGCGGCGAGCTGGTCGGCTGCATCTCCTTCTTCCACGATCGCACGCGGGACAATGAGATCGGCTACTGGATCGGCGTGCCGCACTGGGGCAAGGGCTACGCCACGGAGGCGCTGGAGCGGCTCCTGGGCTACGCCTTCGACGAGCTCGGCGCGAGCCGCGTGGATACCTACCACTTCGACCACAATCCCGCTTCCGGCCGCGTGATGCAAAAGGCCGGCCTGAAATTCATTTCGAAAACCAAGCTGGGCGCGAGCCGTGGCGACGAACAGTATGATGACGTCCGCTATGGTCTCAGCGCCCGCGAATGGCGTGCCCGACACGCCCCGACCCCATGAGCCTTTTGACTACAGAAGACCTGGTCGCCGCCGGCTACGAGCCGGGGCTGATCTTCAAAGACCTCCTCGCGAAGATCGCGGAGTACGAGGCCCGCGGCATCGCGGACCCGAAGTATGCCCTCAAGCTGCTCAAGCGCGACGTGGCCCCACCACCGGTGAAGCATGTGATGCGCGAGAAATCCGCACCGCTGGCGGAGGCGATCACCGCGACGAACAAGGAGGAGAAGGTCAATGTGGAGCTGGTGCGCAAGAAGATGCACGAGCTGCTCAAGACACCGATCATCTCCCGCGGCGCCATCATGCCGGATGCCTGTCCGGTGGGTGGCAGTGAGCCCGCGGTGATCCCCGTGGGCGGGGCCATCGCGGTGGAGAATGCGATCATTCCTTCCGCCCACTCCTCGGACATCTGCTGCTCGATGTATGCGACCTTCTACGAGGAGCGTAGTAGCGTGGGCAAGGAGATCGATGCCCTGATGACCTCCACCCGCTTCGGCCCGGAGCACCGCCACCTCGATGACCTCGTTCATGATCCGGTGCTGGATGAAAACGTCTGGCTCAACCGCTTCCTCAACGGCCTGCGCGAGCGCGCCGCGACCCAGATCGCCGACCAGGGGGACGGCAATCACTTCGCCTTCGTCGGTGAAGTCGATGTGGATGAAACGATGCTGGCCATGCTGCGCCTGACCGGCCACGGCGACCTCGCTGCGAACTTCACGCTGCCTCCCGAAGGCAAGCGCCGCTACCGCGTGCTGGTCACCCACCACGGCTCGCGCAGCCTGGGCGCGCACGTTTACAAGCGCGGCCAGATCGCCGCGGAGAAGCACGTCGCGCGCAAGGCCCAGCACATCCCCGCCGCCGCGGCATGGATCCCGGCGGACTCCGATACCGGCCGCGACTACTGGCACGCGCTGCAATACGTCGCGCGCTGGACCAAGGCGAACCACCGCGCGATCCACTCCCGCTTCCTGGAGCGCATCGGCGGCCATGCGGTGGCAGAGCTGGGGAACGAGCACAACTTCGTCTGGCAGCGTGGCGATACCTTCTTCCACGGCAAGGGTGCCACGCCCGCGTGGAAGGACAGCGAGGGCCGCCCACAGCTCGGCCTGATCCCGCTGAACATGGCGGAGCCGATTCTATTAGTCCTGGGCGGCGACCGCGAGGAGTTCCTGTCTTTCGCCCCGCACGGTGCCGGGCGGAATCTCTCCCGCACCGCCCTGCGCAAGCAGTTCCCGGATGAGTCCTCGCGCCGCACCGCCATCGAGCGTGGCACCGCGGGCCTGGATGTCCGCTGGTTCTGCGGCAAGCCGGACCTGAGCGAAACCCCCGTGGCCTACAAGAATGCCGCGCAGGTGAAGGAGCAGATCCGCCACTTCGGCCTCGCGGAGATCGTCGCGGAGATCCGCCCGCTCGGCTGCATCATGGCCGGGGATTCCGGGCGCTCCTGGCGAGACCGCGAGGAAGAACTCACCCCGAAGCAGAAGCGCCAGATTGAGCACCGCGCGGAGCGGCGCCGGGTGAACCAGGAGATGAAGGACGAGTGGTGACACCCGGATCACCTCCGGCCGCCGGACGCCGCTTGATCCAGCGAAGGAAAGAAGGCCGTGTTGAGGAAGCTCGGACGGGCGTCTTCAATCTGGGCATCCACCCGGGCGGCGGTTTGAGGATCGCGGATCAGGCTGCGGACCTGCTGCCGCGTTTCCTCGCGCATGCTTGAGGACAGGGCGACCGATCCGAAGATCTTGTCCCTGTCCTGATCCGCCGGTTCCCACGCCTGGAGCTTCGCGGCTACCCCGGGATCGCGGTTGATCCAGCGATCGACGAGCGTGACGAGGTTCGTGATCTGTGTCTCTTCCGCGCTGTTTGCTGAAGCCATCGGCCGCGGATTCTCGTTCGGCCCGCTACTATAGGGACCGTAGCTCGCCAGGGCGGCGAGAGGATCTTCATGGCCCCAAGCCATGGCCACCTCGTAGCGGAGGCGGTTGCGGGCGCTGGTTTCGCCCGGCTCGCCTGCGGGGAGTGTTCCGGCTTTTCCAAGGAGCCCCTGCCAATCGGGATGATCCAGTCCCTCCACATATCCCTCCGCCGCCCCGAGCCAGCCGTCTTGATGGGTCGGGGTACTGGCGAGCCATTGCCATGAAGACTCCGGGTCCGCGGCCGACCATGTCTGCATCACGTCGCGCGAGGCGGTGTTGAAGGGCGACAGGGCCGGGTCGTGCCGTGCCATTCGTGGAGCGCGTGGAAGGCCAGGGCCGGATCGGTCTTTGCCTTGTGCTTGAAGAGTTCCCAGACGAGGTTGACATCGTCGTCATAGCAATCCGGCAGCGGGACTTTCGCCAAGGCGCCTTGGAAGTCGACTTCAGCCCAGCGTTCCAGCAGGGCCGTGTGGAAGGGGAGCAAGGCTTTCCGCGTTTCTTCCCAATGTGCCGGCAGGCCCTCCGAGCGTGAGTAGTTCGTCAAGGGAGTCCAGCCATCCACCGGATCACGCAGGAGCTGCTCGACCGCGGCGGCGCTGAGTGCACGGCAAGCGGCGAGGGGAGGGGACGAACGGTCCGCGGAAGATTTGAGCCAGCGGCGGACCACGGCTTCGGCGGCTTCCGGAGAGAGGGCCATCCCCCCGTCGGGAGAACGGGAACGAAGCGATGACTTACCCGGCTTCGCGCCCCCCGGGCCAAGCGGGAGGGCACCCGCGGAGCGCGGCGCATCACCCATCAAGCAAAAGGACAGCCCCGCGACCCCGACGAGGGCCCAAGCGGTGAGCGTGGTGCTTCTGCGATTCACGATCCTAGCATGCCGGGGGAAGCGGGACGGGTCGAGGAGGAAAAGGGCCGCTCACTCGGTGATTTCCACGGCCTGCATCTCTGTCTGCATCGGCTCTAACAGCTTGGCCCGCGTCGCTTCATCCATCGCCGGTTCGGCGGGCACGTAGAGATCCAGGTCGTGGATGAGTCCGCGGGCCATGGTTCGGACTTCCGCGGAGTTCTTGAAGTCATTCGCGATCCTGGCGAAGACCTCGTCGCGGTTGATGCCCTGCGGCTCCCAGTCCCGGAGCCAGGTCCCATTCGACGGTTGCTTGGTGAGCCACTCGGCGATGAGTTGCGCGGACTCCCCGACGCGGTGGTCTCCGCCCTCGATCTTTGGTTCCGCGTCCAAGGCTCCCAGGGCGGCAAGCGGGTCCTCAAGACCCCAAACGCTGATTACCTCGCGGCGGAAGAGCACATGGGGAGTCTGGGTCTCGGCACCGTTAGATGGCAGCTCGTCCACCTTGGCGAGCAGCGCTTCCCAATCCGGCTGATAGAGACCGAGCAGATAGCCGCGCGAAGCGTTCTGCCACGCGGCTTGATCGGGATCGCCATTGACCAGCCATTGCCATGCCCCCTTCGGATCGCCGCTGGCCCAAGCCTGCATCACCTTCTCCACGCCGCTGCCATAGGCTGGCGAAGGATTCTCCGCGCCTTTCTCGGTCCATTGCTCTAACAGCTTTGCGGCGGTGGCGCTGCCGATCTGGTCGATCCGGTCGTAGAGCACCGCGGCGATTTTCTTCGCTTCGTCCTGATCGTTGGGCGGCGGGAGCTTGAGCAGCGCGCTTTCCAGATCGAGTTCGCCCCAGCGTGCGAGAAGCGCCTCTTGGAAGGGCAGCATGTCCTTCCACTTCGTCAGGTAGGCGTAGCGCTCGATCGGTAGCAGCGGGGCGTAGCCATAGTCGGGATCGCGCAGGAATTTCTCCGCCGCGCGCGGGCTGATGAGCGCGCATGCCTCCAGCGGTGGTGCTGCGAGATTCTCCGGATGCTCGGCGAGCGAATCCAGCCAGCGGCGGATCGTGGTCTCCGCTTCCGCAGCAGGGCCGGTGGCGAAGCTGCCGGTGAGCTCGCGGTTGTCATTGCGGGCGCGCTCCGGTGACTTTCCCGGGAGACTGCCGGGGCCGAGCGCTTCCAAGCGTGCCGCGGGATCCTTCTGCGCGGGACGGGTAAAGCCCATCATACCTACCGCGACGAGGAGCAGCCCATAGGCCGCCGCACGGGAAGCGGAACTGGAATTGCCCAAGTTCACAGGCCATCCATCGCCGGATGCCCGCGCGGAGTCGAGGCGGAAAAGCCCCGGGGCAAGGGAGAATGAAATTCGGTTAAGCGAATGAGGGAGCGAAGGGTGTTGCCTTATCCGGAGGAAAAAGGTGGTCCGCACTGCTTGCTGTGCGGTGAATGGTCCCCGGCAGCGGACTCTACCCGGTGCCCCCGGGTAAGCTCTGATTGACCCTCTCCCGGCCGGTTAGTGCAGGCCCAAGCTTACCTTTCATCCGGAGTTTCCGCCGACCGATGGACGTACTCGTAAACCGCAGCCCGGACCTATGCTCACCACGCCCCGGCGACCTTCCGCGGGACCGCACCCGGGGGCATTCCATCTCCGTCCGCTGCCGGGTACCATTCGCCGCACAGCAAGCAGTGCGGACCACCTTGCTGACGCCGACTCCGGCCTTGAAGGAGCAAGCGCCTCCGGGATTCTGTGCCACCACGGAATCGACCTGGGGCGAGGGGAGCGCACAGCAGGGGGACCGCCTTGGAAAAGAAAGTCCCCGGACACTAGAGGGGGGAGCCGTTCCAGTGTCCGGGGGCCATTTGGGGGGCTGTGCAACTATCCCTTACGCCGCCCATTATGACCGGTTTTGACCCGCCGTGCATCACGCAATCGCGGGAGGCTAGGATTTTCAAAGTGAGGAACTTACAGGGGAAAAAGGAGCGCTTGGATCACTTGCTTCTGGAAGAAGCTGGTCCTTGGAAATGTCGCTCATAGAGCGGCACTCCACCCTTAAAAAGAAAGTCCCCGGACACTAGAGGGGGGAACCGTTCCAGTATCCGGGGGCCCTTTTGGGGGGCTGTGCAACTATCCCTTACAGAAGAGAGCTTGGCCGATTTTGCGGTGCCTTGGCCAGCACGGAATCCGCGCCGCAGCATTTTTCGTGAAACTCTTTCGCCATGAAGGGATGGGGTGGAGATGAGGCAGAGTTGTTAGAGAAAAAAATCAGGGCCGGCCTCCCGTGCCGGGGAGACCGGCCCTGCATGGACCTCCTGGAGAGGAAATCAATCAGGGCGAGTCCGCCGCGTTCAAGCGGAGGAAGGCCTTGGGATTCGGGTTCCCCGGATTGCCGGGCACGCGGAAGCTGCGGTAGCCCCAGCCGGTGGAGAGCGCAGGCATGCCGGAACTCAGGGCGGGAGCGACCTCGGTCACGTTCATGGTGGTGAAGTCCGCCAGCCCGATGGAGCCCTGGATGGTGTAGATCACATGATCCACCGCCGCTGAGACCAGATCGCCCGGGCCGCTGAAGACGGCGCCATTGCGCACCGGGATGGTCAGCGTGAAGGCTTGGTCCACGCCGGCACCGGGATCCACGTCGGCGATTGCGGCGCGGCTCTTGCCATCGCGGGTGGAGCTCAGCGGATCACCATCGAGCGCGAACTCGAGGATGTTCTCCAAGCCGTCCTTGTCGGGATCGGCGAGCTTGCCGTTGTTGCTGCCGTCCAGCCCCTTTGAAGTGGCCCAGAGATCATAGGGCGTACCGGTCGGAACCGTGAGCGTGACGGCGTGGCCGCCACTCACCACCTCGTCATAGTCCACTTGGAAGGTATTCGGCCCGATCACCAGGCTGCCGCCGTCCGCCACATTCGCGAAGGCGCCGGCAAGCGCACCGGTGTAGGTGGCGACGGTGAACTTCGTCCCGACTGTTAGAGTGGCCGGGGTCAGGTTCGCGTCAGTCACGGCCAGCGCGCCGCCGAGGGTCAGCGAGCCGTTCACCGCGAGCTTGTCGGAGGTGAGATCGGCGGAGTTGACCTGCACACCCAGGGTGGCGGTGCCGGCCAGCGTGACCGCGCCGGTAGTAAGGGTGCCGATGGCTGCCATGCCGGGATTGAGCACGCCGCCGCAGTTCACGGTGCCGCCCAGCGTGCCGGTGCCGCCGAAGGTCGCATCCGAATCCACGGTGAAGGGCGAGGCCGTGACATTGCCGTTCACGATCATCGTGCCCTCATTCACCAGCGTGGCCCCGGTGTAGGTGCTGGCAGTGCCGGTCAGGGTGACGACGCTGATGCCATTCTTGGCGAGCGAGTAGGAGCCGCCGTTCTCGGTGATGTTGCCGGTCAGCGTCAGCGGCCGGACCTGCGTTGGATCCGGTACACTGGCGTTGAAGCCGTTCAAGCTGGCATTGCCCTCCAGGATGATGTTCGCGGGAATGGTGGCGAGCACCGTGCCTGCATTGCCCATCACCACGCCCTCGCGCAGGGTGTAGGGCCAGGTCACGCCGATCACGTTGTTTCCCGCATCCAGGCCGGTGACGTTCTGATAGAAGCCGGCGTAGGTGCCCGGCTCGCAGATCACCGCGCCGTTGCCACTGGTCACGCTGGTGGTCTCCAGGGCGAAGAGGCCTTGCTCCACGATGATGCTGCCGCCGTCCTCCACCGTGGCAGCCACCAGGGTGAATTGGTTCGTGCCGCGCTTGCGCAGCGTGTGGCCATTCAGGTCCAGGGTGGGGGTGCCGCCGCGGATGTCGAAGCGGCCGGTGCCGCCCACGCTGGCGTCTGCATCGAGCGCCACTTCCTGGTAGGCGTTGAGTTGGGCCACGGTGCCGCTGTTGACCAGCGCACCGGTGCCGCCGGCACCATTGCCTGCGATGTTGAACTGCTTCGCGCCGAAGTTCTGGTTGTTCGCCGTGGGATTCCCGGCGATGTCCACCGCGGCCCCGGCCTGCACCTGGACGGATCCACCGGGAATGGCACCGAAGGGCGTGCTGGCGATCACCCGCGCCGTGCCGCCGCTGATGAGGGTGTTGCCGTTGTAAGTATTGACGCCGCTGATGGTGGTGGTCCCCGTGCCGGAGTGGGTGAGCCCGCCGTTGCCACTGATCGCGTTGGCAAAGGTCGTGCTGTCGTTCCGGTTCAGCACGAGCAGGGTCTCGTTGCTGATCGCGCCCGTCCCCAGGCTGCCGCCGGTATTCACCTGCAACGTGCCGGCATTGATCGTGGTGCCGCCGGTGTAGCTGTTAGGCGTGGCGATCGTGGTGAGGCCCGTGCCATCCTTGACCAGCGATGCAGCACCGATGATGCCCTTGCTGCCGGTGAGCTGGTAGGTGTCGGTCGAGTTGTTGAAGGTGACCAGCGAAGGCGTCACGTCCGCCACGCTGAGGTCGATGTTGTTGTTCGTGGCGCTGTCGTTGAAGATCACCGCGTCATTGGTCAGGAAATCGGTGGTCGTGAGCGGGTTCGAGCTTAGCACCCAGTTCTTCGGCTCGGCCAGGCCCGCGTTGCTCCACTCGGAGCTGCTGGAGCCGGTCCACACCGCGGAGATGCCGCTGGCGGTGACGTTAAGTACGACGGAGTTCGTACCTGCATCGTTGATGATGTTCGCCACCATGCGCGGCGGTGCTTGACCCAGTGCGAAGGCGGAGGCTCCCGTGCCGGTCAAGGTCCCGTAGGTGATGAGGGGGTGCGGGCCCACCGTGGGCTCCGTGCCATTGATATTCACCAGCACGCTGCCGGCGGCACCGGTTGTATTCACCGCGCCGGTGACCATGACCGCGGCGGAGGGGAAGCCGGAGGTGTTGATGTCCAGCTTCGAGCCTGCATCGATGTTCAAGTTACCGCTCAGGCTGAGTTGGCCGAAATCGACCAGCGAGGGGCGCAGCGTGCCGCCTGCCAGGTTCACATTGGCACAGAGCATTGAGCCATTGGATGCGAAGGTGCCGCCGCTGTTCACCGTCAGGTTGCCGGTGCCGTTGTAGAAATTGCCGATCCACTCCAGGGTGCCGCCATTCACGGTGACGGTGCCGGCGGTTTCCACCCCGCCGCGCAGGATTTGTTTGCCGCTGCCATTCTTCACCAGGTTGAGCGTGCTGGCAGGGGTGATGACGTCGCGCAGAGTGCCGCCGTAGTCACCGTTCGCATTGTTCGCGCCCACGGTGAGGGTGGAGTTGGAACTCGCCGGTGTGTTCGAGATGATGAAGAAGGTGGGGCCGAGCACGCTGTTCAGGCCGCCGATCGTTTCATTGAAGCCGTTCAGCTCCCAGGTGGCGGTCGTCGCACCTGTCAGGGTCACGTCGGTCGTGTCCGGGATCTGGTTGTTTGCCCCCAGGCGGAGGACGAAGGCGCGCTGGTTGGACAGGGCACTGATCGAGAGCGGGCCGTTCCAATCGTTCGGCGTGCCGATGTTCGTGAGATTCAGGATCGAGCCGCTGGTGGCAAAGGCACCCAACTGCAGTGGCCCGCTGCCGGTGATGCGCCCGGAGATGGTGCAGCCATTGCCGGTGGAGCTGGTGGTCAGGCGCGTCGCGCCGGAATAGGTGAGCGTGCCGGACAGCGTCGAGGTGGCGCCCAAGCGGATGGCGCCGGGGCCGTCATTCACCCCGCCGTTGGTTTCGGTGGTGCCATTGCCGGTCACGAACCAGCTGTTCGGGAAGATCCCGGTGGCATTCGTGAAGACCGAGCCGCCCTGATAGACCGTCACCGGCCCGCTGCCGAAGACGGCGATATTGCCGGCCTGCACGCGGCCCACGTTGATGAAGCTGCCGCCGCTGTAGGTATTCGCGCCGCGGATATCGAGATAGCCCATGATGTTCACGGAGACCGGGCTGGTCCCGTCGTTGGTCATCACGGAGTCGACGCGCAGGTTGTTGTTGGTCGCGGTGAAGTTGCCGGCAGTCGTGGTTGCGTCCCACAGGTTGATTTCGCCGCCGCCATCCGCGGTGATCGTGCCGCCGGTCACGGTGAGGATGCTGTTGGCGGTGGAGGTGCCCTGGCGGTAGATGCCGCCCTTGCTGCCGAGCCGCATCTGGCCGGTGACGGTCAGGTTGCGGTTGGCGCTGATGCTGGCGGCGATGGTGTTGAAGGTGGTGCCGGCCGCCGCGGTGATGTTGGCGGTCTCGTCGGTGTAGCGGTAGTTCGCGTTCGGCGCGTTGGCCAGGGCACCGGTGGCGATCGGCGTGTAGGCCGTGTAGGCGGTCACGTTGCCGCTGCCATTCAGCGTGGCCCAGTCGTTGCTGATCGTCGCCCAGCCACCGAGGATGCCGCTGGCGTCGTTGGCTAGGCCGGAGCCGGTGAAGTTGATATTGCCGCCGGTGCGGGTGAAGACCACGGCGCTATTCGCCGCGCGCGTGACGGCACCACTGAAGTTGATGCCACCACCGCCCGCCGGGCTGGTGATGCCGAGCTTGCCATTCGCCAGCGTGATCGGCAGTTGGAGATTGAGCGGATTGGCGGCGGCATTGGTGATCAGACCACCGGTCGTGATGCCCGCGCCGGCACCGACACCGCCGCGGGTCAGTGTGATCGCATTGCCGGAAAGCGTGAAGGTCGCCGCACCGGCGTTGGCGGTGATGCCGTTGAAAAGCGTGGCCGCGGGGTAGTTGTTCACCGGGCTCGGCCGCACCGTGCCGGCGAAGACCAGTTGGTCATCGGCTGTAGGAGCGGTATCCGCATTCCAGTTCTGGCCGGACTGCCAGTTATTATCTACAGCGGCGCCATCCCAGGTTTTGACGGCGGCGGGCAGGGTACTGATAACGGTGAGCGAAGCGGCGGCGGAAAGAAGGGCGCTGCGCCCTCCGGAGCGATGGAGGTAAATCATGGGTTTATGGGATGGGTCGGCGGGCTCGGGAAATGGCCCCTCGGGTAAGGCCCTTTTCCGATGCTTGCATGCTCCTTTCCACGCCCTGGACATCCCAGCTACACGATTGAGTAGTGGGTGGTGGTAGCAGCTTCAGTGCCTCACTCCGAGCCGTAAAAGCGGCGGTGATTGTCCGCCACCAGCTCCCTTAGCTCGCGCTCTTCCATGCCCAGGATCTCCGCCAGGCCCGCGGCGATGCGTGCCAGATTCGCAGGGTGATTGCGCTCCTCCGGCAAGGGGTGCGAGATGAACTCCGCGGGCGGCAGCATGTCCGGCGCATCCGTCTCTAACAGAAGCCGGTCGCGCGGGATGGTCTTGAAGACTTCACGCATCTTCATCTTGCGCGGCTGAAGGAAGTATCCGGAGAAGGAGAACCACGCACCCATCGGAGCGAGCCGCTTCACCAGCTCCGCGGAGCCGCCGAAAGAATGCAGCAGGAAGCGCGGCGGCGGTGCTTCTTCCTCGAAGGCAGCGAAGAGCGGTTCCCATGCTTTCAGCGCATGGATCACTAGCGGCAGATTGCGCTCCCGGGCGAGCGCCACTTGCGGCAGGCAGACCTCACGCTGGATTGCCAGGGAAGGGGACTCTACCCAGCCATCCAGTCCGCACTCGCCGAGCGCGGCGCTTGGAAAACGATTGAGCATCTCAGCCAACATGGTGAGCCAATCGGACGAACGCTTGTCAGCCCACCATGGATGCAGGCCGAAGGCGGGCCGCACGAATCCGGGGAAGTCCACGGCCAGCTGCGCCACCTGCTCCCAGTCCTCTTCTGAGGTGCCATTCACCACGCAGCCTTCGATCCCCACCGCCTTCATCTCCGCGATGATCCGCGCGGGATCCGAGAAGCGCTGGAGGTGGTTGTGGGAGTCGGTGAGGGGCATTGACCGGGATGAAGGGATCTCGAGTACCCGGGCTACAGCGAAAAGCGATCCCGCGTTTGGTCAGGCAAAAAGTGACCTTTCAAAGCGCGAGCCACGCTCTGACGCGATCCTCCACCTCAGCCATGGTGAATGTATCCACTTTGCCAAGAAGCCGGATGAAACGGCTGAAGTCGGTGGTGCCAAGTCCCTGGGCATCGAAGGCCCCAGGCGTCATCCCGCGAGCGGTGTGCGACACTTCGTAGGCAGTCCCGCGCACACTGGTGGTTCGAATGACGTAGGTAACAAGCGCCCGGTCTTCGTCCGCGGGAGCGACACTGAGGACCAGCACTGGTCGGACCTTGCCGAGGTAGCCGAGATCGGCGAGCCATATCTCACCCCGGTTCATTCCGCGACGAGCTGGCTCTCTCCTCCGTCCTCCTCGTCGTAGATCGACGCGAGGGATGCTGAACCGGCGACGATGAGCCGGTGATCCTCGAACCACGCAGCAAGTTTCTGCTGTTCGGCTTCCGGCAAGCGCTCGATGGCTTTCTCGATTTCGAGGGCGGTGGTCACGGGAGCATCCTACAAGCTGTGGGGCGATTTGTCGTTCCTGTTTTTGCCGATCCTCATTTCCTAGGCACTCGTTACAATTCAGCCCCAGCCGGACTTATAAAATTCCTGTGCAAAGCAAGGGGACCCGCTCACTCTGCGACTGCACTTCGGTCCTCCCCGAGGTTGCCTGAATCGCCCTTCCACCGGGGCGCAGTTCGCAGGCCCCCCGCTTACCCCTCCACCCGCGTTTCGCTGCGGGAAGTCTATCCTCGTACCCTCGCTCGCCATGAATCCCTTCCCCTCTTCAGGAAATCCGCGTCCATTCGTCACGCACTCCGTCTCCCTGCTCGCAGCCGCCGTTTCCGTCTCGGTCCCGCTGATGATGGCAGCCCGTGCCTCCGAATCCGTCTGGGTCGGTGACTCCTCCGGCAACGGGAACTGGAGCGATCACTTGAAGTGGAACCCGGCCACCGTCCCGAACGGCAGCGGAGTCAATGTCACCGTGCCCTTCAATGACAGTCCCTACTACTTCAATGGTCCGCGCCTGGATGTGGACACCGTGCTGAACAACCTGAGCCTGGGCTCACGGGGCTACATCCACAACCAGACCGGCGACAACGGCCAGCAGGGAAACCTGACGGTGAACGGCACCACGACAATCGGGGATGCCGGATCCGGCAACTACGGAGTCATCGCGGTCTATGGCGGGAAAAACTACACGCTGGGCACGCTGACCAATTATGTCGCCGCCACCAAGACCTTGACCGGCGGCGGCATCAACGCCGCAGGCGCAAGCATCCGGTTCCACGGGGCTGACATCGTCACGAACAATGGCTTCATCTTCATGGGCGGCGACACCGCGGCGATCCTCAACCAAGACAACAGTGCCGACGCCTTGACGAACTTCGCCGTGAACAACGGCACCTTCCAGATCGAGGACGGCTACAACTTCACCACCTCTGGGAACTTCACCAACAACCTGCTCCTGGCGATCGGCGGCTACTTCGCCTCGAACCCCACGGTGATGACCATCACCGGGGAACTGACCAACTACAACCCGGCCACCCACACGCTCTCCGGGAATGGCGGGACTTCCTTTGATCTGGAAGGCAGCGGCCTGAGCTCCGCGACCTTGCGCTTCCCGGGCGCGGACATCCGGGTCCTGGACGGTGCCTACATTCACTTGCGCGGGGATGCCCACATCACGGACCTGGCGGGCTTGGATGGGCTGCGGAATTTCGGTTCGCTGCAGAACTCCTACTACACCTCCACCAATGGCCAGGTGCATACCCCGGAGTCTGGCACCTTCACCAATAGCAACTCGACCCACACCATCGATCAGGGTGCGAGTGTCACCGTGGCGGGCAACTACAACGCGACCAACGGCAACCTGAACATCAGCGCGCCGAGCGAGACGGCCAATTCCTCGCTAGTCATCAATGGCAGCGCGGTCATCGAAGGTGGCAGCCTGGACATGGGCGGGCAGCCCGGTGTGAACACCCAGTATCACTCCACGCTGCAGGTGGTGAATGGCATCGAAGTCCGCGGCGCTTACCTGACCGGCACCGGCACCACCTATGCCGATATCGCGCTCATCCAGTCATCGACCATCGCTCCCGGCCACTCGGCGGGGCAATTGGATTTCGAGGGCATCCTCGACCTGGGGACTGACACGACCTTGAAAATGGAGATCGGCGGTGAGGAGCCGGGCTTGCAGTACGACGTCGTCGCCCAGCATGGGACGGCGGCCGTGAAACTCGGCGGGCCCCTGGAGCTCTCGTTCATCGATGGCTTCCAATACCAGGTCACTCACTCGGACAGCTTCGAAATCCTCACCTCCGAGAATCCACTTCAGGGAAGCTTCAGCAATGTGGCCAGCGGCGGACGGCTCGTCACGAGCGGTGCCGAAGGGTCCTTCAAGGTCGTCTATAGTGGGAGCAAGGTGATCTTGAGCGACTATCTTCCCAACAAGATCCTCTCCATCGAGCGGCTTCCTAACGGGCACATCATGCTGCACGGCCTCGGCGTGCCGGATGAGGACAATCGCATCGAGGCCTCGCCGACTCTCGATCCGGATGACTTCGCCACCCTGAACTCGGCCCATGCGGATTCGGACGGAAACTTCGAGTATGAGGATGTGGATACCGCGGGAGTCCTGTCGAAGTTCTATCGGCTGGTCTACCCCTGAAGGTCCGGGGAAACAAGATAGCCGCGCGGGGATTTCATTCGGGTGAATTTGTCTTCACCCGTGCTTGGTATTTCGTGCGGTGGAAGTGACGGAAAAATCGCGAAACGAACGCAGTCGCCGCTCGCCACTTGGCCCCGCGACTGCTTGGCTGGCAATGTCCTGAGCGGCTCAGTCCCCCTCGCGCGCTGGACCCGACGAAGTCTCCCGGCCCTCCACCGGGGTCCTTCGTTTCCCGTCGCCCCGCCCCCAGGACATGAGCCCCGTCGCCCGTATTGCGTGTTGTTTTCTTGTCGTCTCCCCGTGCCTTTGTCGCGGGGCTCTGCCGACCCAAGAGGTTTACATCAAGGCGCTGGATCGCAGCGCGGGCGATGGCTTCGGCACGGCCGTGGCGATCTCCGGTGACTTGGCGGTGGTGGGCGCGCCCAAGGAAAACTCCAGCGCGCATGGCGTGAATGGCGATGCGCTGAACGAAGGCTCGCTGGGCTCCGGCGCGGCCTATGTCTTCCAGCGCCAGAGCAATGGCGTGTGGGTGCAGCAGGCCTACCTGAAGGCGTCCAACACGGGGGACTACGACAACTTCGGCGGCGCGGTGGCGATCTCCGGGAATACGATCGTGGTCGGTGCCATGCTGGAGGATAGCGGGGGTAGCCAAGCGGACGACAGCGTCTCGGCATCGGGCGCTGCCTATGTGTTCACGAAGGCGAGCGGCGTGTGGGCCCAGCAAGCCTACCTGAAGGCCCCCCTGCCGCGCGATGGCGATCTCTTCGGCGTGTCGGTGGCGATCTCCGGGGACACCATCGTGGTCGGCGCCAGCCGGGATGACAGCAGCGCCACCGGTGTGAATGGCAATGCCGCGGATCAATCCGCCAGCCGCGCGGGTGCGGCCCATGTCTTCACCCGCAGTGGCTCGGTCTGGACCCCGCAGGCCTACCTGAAGGCCTCCGATACGGTGGCGAACGCGGAGTTCGGCAGCTCGGTCGGCATCTCCGGGGATGCAGTGGTGGTGGGTGCCCCGCTGACGGGCGGCTTCAGCGGTGCGGCCTATCTCTTCCGGCGCAATGGCGGTGCCTGGAGCCAGGAGGCGCGGGTCACCGCTTCGAACGCGGCCTCCGGCGCGCGCTTCGGCTACGCGGTTTCGATCTCCGGGGATCTCACAGCAGTGGGCGCCCGGGGCGAGGCGAGTGCCGCCACGGGGATCAATGGCAATCAGGCCGACATCTCCGCACCGGACGCGGGCGCGGTCTATGTCTTCTCACGCGGCACTGGCAACTGGCCGCAGGAAGTTTACCTCAAGGCCTCTAACAGTGGCAGCGGCGATGGCTTCGGCGAGGCGCTCGCACTGGATGGCGGGCACCTGGTGGTGGGTGCTTGGGGAGAGGACAGCAACGCGACTGGTGTGAATGGCAATGGCGCGAACAACAGCGCGGAAGGAGCGGGCGCGGCATACTTGTTTTCCCGTATTGCCGGGTCTTGGCAGCAGGATGCCTACCTGAAGGCTTCCAACAGCGAGGCGGGCGACTGGTTCGGCGGCGCGGTGGCCGTTTCCGGGGATCTGCTGCTGGCGGGGGCCGAGCGCGAGTCCGGCACCGGTGCGGGCCCGCATGCGGTGCAGAATGGCAATGGGGCTCCGGCCTCCGGAGCCGTGTATGGCTTCGCGATTCCGCCAGTGTTCCCTGAGATCAAGGTGGAGGCCGCGGCCATGCCGGAGCTGGTGGATGGCAGCGGCGCGACCCTGCTCTTCGGCCCCTCCGTGCCGGGTGCGATGATCACCCGTGACCTCACGGTGCGGAACATCGGCAGCGGTGCGCTGGTGGTGAGCGGTTGGTCCTTCAGTGGGGCGGATGCGGTGCAGTTCAGCATGGATGCCAGCGGCATGCCGGCTGCGCTGGCACCCGGGGCAGCGGGAATCCTGCGGGTGCGGTTCAGTGGCAGCACGGCCCGCAGCTACAGCGCCGCGCTGTCGATCGCGAACAACGATACCGACGAGGCCAGCTTCGACCTGAACCTTTCCGCCAGCGTAGGGAGCGACGCACCGACCCGATATGCGGCGTGGGCCAGTGCCGCCGGCCTGAACGGGGGCACTGGAGGCACCGGTGTCGCGCCCTACGAGGATGGTGTGGCGAATCTGCTCAAATACGCCTTCCGCATGAACGGCGGCGGCCCGGACCGGCGGAATCTGGACATGGGCGGCGGCACTGCGGGCTTGCCGGTCACGCGCTTCATCTATGGCGCGCAACCACTTTTTAGATTAGAATATCTGCGGAGAAAGGGCTCTGGCCTGACTTATCTTCCAAAACTCTCCCGGGATCTAAGCCCGAATTCCTTCCTCCCCATGAGCGGAACGGTCACGATTGTGGACCTCGATTCCCAGTGGGAGCGCGTCTGGATCGACCAGCCCCACTCGCTGGGCGACGCGGGAAGGTATGCCATCGTGGAGGTGACGCTGCCTTGATCGTTTGATCAGATCCAGAGCTTTGGTGACGTGATCGCGTAGTGGCAACACGCCGCTATTTCCTTGTCATTCGCTTCGGGTTTCTTAACTTTCGGGCCTCCGCTGGCACTTCTCAACCGGCGGGTCTCACCTGCACCCCGTTTCTCCCCTCATATCCTATGAAGGCTCTCTCGGCTTTCGTTGTACTAGCATTGTCGTCATCGCCCTGCCTCGCGGCCACCGTGTCTGCTTCCAGCACGGAGTGGGCGGCGTTCCTGGGCAACTATGACTTCCTTGCGGACCAGCAGACCGGCCAGCCGGAGAGCGACATCGTGGGCAACGGGAGCAATCCGGGGTTCTTCATGACTTTCAACAACAACGGTGCCGCCAGCACGACCGATGGCACCATTGGTTTCCGCCTGCGCCTGGATGCCGCGGGTGGCAATACGAATAACCCTGCCTTCACCCGCGTGGCCTGGATCGGCGTGGATGCCAATGTGGACGGGGCGATCGACGCCTTCCTCGGCATCGCGAACCAAGGCAGCAGCTCCACGCTCGGCATCTTCGCTCCGGGCAACGGGGCGAACACCTCGCCCAGCACGACCTCCATCGCTTCGTCCCCGGCCTTCAGCTACACGATCGGGTCCGGGAACTACAATTATCGCCCGGTGAACTTCACGACCGATGGCGGCACGACGAATGACGTGACACCCTCGTCCAGCGGCGACCCGGACTACTACCTGAGCGTCCTTCTGCCCTTCGGTGACCTGGTCTCGTATCTCGCGACCAAGGGCATCACGATCAACGACCAGAGCGGCATGCGCTTCGTGGTGGCCACCTCCACCCAGGCGAACAGCTTGAACCAGGACCTCGGCGGCGTGAACGGCGGCACCAACTCCAGCACGACCTGGGTCGCCCTCGGCGGCTTCTCGCAAGTGGTGAAGCCCGGCGGCTCCCCGATCCCGGAGCCGTCTTCGCTGCTGCTCGCTTCTTCCGCGCTGCTGCTCGGCCTCTCGCGCCGCAAGCGCTGAGGTCTAAGGCTTGCGTGAACAAGCTTCCCATGCGCGGTCCGAAATGATTCGTGGCCGGTGACGATGGGCACGCTGCGATCCGCTGGATGGAGACTTCCGCTCTTGGCGGGGCTCGCCTGCTTCGCCGCAGGGTGGCAATGGCGGGTGGCATCGCAAGCGGCCCCGGTGCCGGACGCAAATGCCCCTGGCAAGTCCGGGCAGCGCCCTCTTCCCGAGCTCCAGGGCCGTGGCGATGGCCTGCTCTCCGGCTGGGCATCCAAGGTGGAAGCTGCGGGTGACTCCGAACTGGAGGAACTCGCCGCGCTTCTAACCAAGGAGCCGCGCGGCAGCGATCTGGCGCTGTGGATTCCCTTGCTCGCGCGCTGGTCGGAAGCGGATGGCGCGGGGATGATCTCCTTCCTCGAAAGCAAGGCACCGCCCGCGCTACGCGAGCAGTTGCTCTCCCAGGCATGGTTCGCATGGGGTGCCAGCGATCCCGATGCCGCCTTCGCCGCGGGACGCAAGCTGAAGCCAGACTGGGCTTCCGAGCTCCTCCAGGGCATCGCTGAAAACGATCCGCGGAAGGCGGTGGAGTGCGTGTGGCAGATGCCCGATGCGCAGTTCAACATCAGTGCCGTGGCAGCCCGGGTGATCGAAAAGGCATCGGACCTCGCGGAAGGCCTGCTGGCGCGCGCGGTCTATGATGGCGGGCGCTATCCCATCGAAACAGAGTGGGTCTCCACCATGGCGGTGAAGGATCCGGCCCAAGCGGTGGCGCTTGCGAAGCGCTGGGGCAACATCGGCTGGGATCCGGTGCCACGTGCCATCGGGGAAATCGCGAAGCATGATCCGGCGCAGGCGGCGGAGCAGATCGCGCTCATGCCATCTAACAGGTCGAAGGCGCTGTCTGCAGTCACCTTGGCGAAGGTCTGGGCAGCCAGCGATGCGGAAGCCGCGGCCGCTTGGATCCGCGGCAATGTCGAGGGCCCGGCGAAGCACTATGCCCTGGTGAATGCCGCGGCCTCGGCCAGCACGGACCCGGAGCTGGCGTTGAACTTGCTGCAGGAGGCGGGCACGGAGCCGGACGGGGATTTCTTCAACATCTATCGCTACGACATCGGCACGGGCGAAGCCCACGAGAAACCGGACGCGCATGCCGTCACCGTGGATTTGCTGCGGCGCCTGGTGGCCACGGACCCGGCAAAGGCGCGGAGCCTGGCCGCGGGCATGCCGGGCGAGGGGCCGTGGCAACAATGGGCCGTGGAGGCGGGCATCCAGCCATGAGAAAGCTGGTTCCCCTGCTGCTGTCCTGCGGCATCGGCCTGATGGCCGGTTGGGGCGGCGCGGGCTTCGTGAAGCTGAAGTCTCCGGCCGCGGCTGGGGAAAAGGCAAGCAGCAGCGAAGCCGTGGTCGTGAAGTCGACAAGGACCCCGGCACCGGCTTCCCGGCTCGATAGCGTGGAAGCCTGCAAGGCCTTGATCGAAGCATCGAAGCAGGACGATGGGCGGCATCCCCTCTTGCGCCGCTTCGACCGTGAGCGGGCCCTGCGGCGCTGGATCGAACTCGATCCGCAGGGTGCGCTTGCGGAAGCAGAGGCAAATCCCACCGCGGACTTTGCCAGCGACTTGTTCCGTGCCTGGGCCGAGCTGGATTCGAAGGCGGCGCTCGATGCAATGAAGCGCAGCAGCCGCACCCTCATGGGCGAGGTGGCCAGGGACTTCTTCGTCGCGCTGATGATGCATGACCCGGCGCTGGCCGTGGCCGAGCTGAAGCAGCCGCCGTGGAAGGACGGCAAGGAGGACTTGTTAGGCTGGGGATTCCACGGGCAAGTGGCGCGGGCCTGGATGAGGTCGGACCCGCAGGCGGCCATCGCCTCGCTCGGGCCGCCGGGCTCGCTGAAGAGTTCGGATGAGGGCCAATACGCGATCCTCGGGGAGTGGGCCAAGATCGACTTTGCCGCAGCTTGGGCGCATGAGGCGAAGGAGGGGGACAGTGCCATCGACATGCAGCGCAACGATTACCTCCTCGCGGCGGGTTTGCTGGCGGGCAGCAAGGAGGCGCTTGCGGTCCTGGCCGGGATCACAGCCAGGAACTCCGGCGCGGATGAAGACTCCAAGCCCTACTTCGCCGATACCGCGCGCGCGATGGCCGAGGCCGATCCCTCTGCCGCGCTGGCCTGGGCGCAGTCACGGCCTGATGACGATCCCCTGGCCCGTGAAGTGCTGGCCCGGGCGGCAAGCAAGCTGGCGAGCTCCGATCCGGTGAAGGCGCTCGAACTCCTCGCGGAGTCGAAGGGTGCCGGCGCTTCGTTCGAACAAGAGAGTATCTTGCGCGAGAGCTTCGCCAGCCTGGCCGCCGCGGATCCGGCGCGGGCCCTCGGCATGATCAGCACCCTCGACCCCGCGCAACGGAAGGCCGCGATGAGCGGCTACCTGACCCGTGTGTTCGCCGTGGATGAGGCGGGCGGCATCGCGCAGTGCCGCGCCTGGCTGGCCGATCCGGAGATGAAGGAAGCCTGTGGGGATGCCTTCGCGGTCGCCTTCTCCTGGGGTCACGGCGCGGGTGCCCGCGATCCGGGACCGCTGCTGGAAGCGCTGCCGGAACTGGGCGACGGCGTGAATGGCTACGTCCTGTGCACTTGGACGAAGTGCGATCCGGAAGCGAGCGCGGCATGGATCGCGCAGCGCCTGGCCGAGGGCAAGCCGGTGAAGGAACTGGAAGACAAAGGCGTGCTCGCCGAACTCTCCATCTCCGAGCCGGAGTTCACCGCACAGTGGCTGACGCAGCTCGCGGATACCAAGGTCCAGGAAAGCGCCGCAAAGATCCTCGCGGCCAATTGGGCCAGCTTTGATCCGGAAGCCGCCAGGCAGTGGGCCGAGGCTCTCTCCGAAGGTCCGGTGCGTGCCGCTGCCACCGCAGGACTCGACCAGGCACGGAAGGGCAAGGAAAGCTCCGCGAGCGATCCTTTCGCGCCATGAGGAGCAGGGACCTTCCTGTCCCTGAGAACGGTTCCCAGGAGCTGCTTCACCCGGCCGGTGCCAGCGACAATAAGGTCGTTGCTCCCTATCCACCGGATCGGTTCCTTGCCACCCTTCCCCCCGCTCGCTACCCCTCAAGCGTGCTCGATACTCCTGCCGAATACGCCATCGCGCTCACGGCGGCTTTCTGCATCGGCATGTCGAAGGCTGGCTTCAGCGGCATCTCCCTGATCTCCGTCCTGCTGATGGCGAATCTTTATGGGGCCATACCCTCCACGGGCATCACGCTGCCGCTGCTCATCGTGGCGGATCTCGCGGTCTATCCCAGCTTCAGGAAGCATGGCTTGTGGAAGCCGGTGTGGAGCCTGCTGCCCGCTACCCTCGCCGGTCTTGGGATCGGCTGGCTGCTGGTCATGGTGATGAAGGGTCATCCGCAGGCCGCGAAGCCTGCGATCGGCGGCTGCATCCTGGCGATGGTGGCGTTGCAGGCGCTGAAGGCCTGGAAGCCGGTGTTCTTCGACCGCATGGCCGCCTCGCGTCCCTTCGGCACCGCGGCGGGTGCGGCCGGTGGCATCACCACCATGCTGGCAAATGCGGCCGGCCCCGTGATCCAGCTCTACCTGCTCTCCCGCCGCCTGCCGAAGATGGAACTGTTAGGCATCGGCGCGCGCTTCTTCCTGCTGGTGAATATCATCAAGCTGCCCATCAGCGGCAGCCTGAATCTGATCACCCGCGCCACCCTCATCGACAACCTGAAGTGCCTGCCCGGCATCTTCATCGGCATCCTCGTCGGCAAGTGGCTCATCGAGCGTGTCTCCCAGCGCGTCTTCGAGTGGATGGTCATCGGCTTCGCGCTCTTGGCTGCGTTGCGCCTCATCTTCAGCTAGGCTCGAAGTTCCAAGTATTGATTAAGTTCCAAGTGCCAAGGAACAGCCAACAGCCCTCCGGCTCACGGTCGCAACGGCTGTTCCTGCCTTTCCTTGGCACTTGGAACTTTGCCTTTCCTTGGCACTTCCGGCCTTACTCGTCCTTGCCGCGGCTGATGCGCATGCGCGGGCGCTTGGGCTCGGAGCCCGGTAGACCCGTGGCGTCGAGGGGCGGTGCCCCGGTCTCGGGCAGGGATGGCTCTTGCGGCCCGTGTAGATCGGTGCGGCGGCCCTTTACCGGGTAGCGCTTGTCATATTCCGCTTGGGCCTTGGCTTGTGCTGCGACCTTCTCCGCGGCAAGCGCCTGCTTCGTGAAGTAGACCCATAGCACGATGGACAGGCCAAACAGCGCCAGCACCGTCAAGGCGGTGCGGGCGGTCTTCCATCGCTTGGACTTCATCATGCGGGGCGCTGGCAAGCCTTGCCCGGATCGCCCGGCAGTCGAGGATTTTTCCGGCGCTGCGGGGGCCTGCGGAGGATGGGCTTGGCGCCGGGACATTGGCAGCGGCGCGTGGGACGATTCCGGACGCGGTGTAGGGGAAACTACTTTGCGGAGATAGAGGGTGCCGCATTTTAGCGCTAATTGAAGATTAATGTTTACTGATATTACAGGAATAGCTTAAAATCCGCCTCCCGCGGGGCCTTCTCCTCCCCGTTGTCCCACTGTTCACACCCCTACATCCATGCGTTACTGCCTGCTCAGCCTTTTTGCGGCTGCCCTGCCTATTCATGCCGCCGTCATCGTGAGTTATGCGGAAGTTCCCGGCGAATATAACTCTACCCTCCAGAATACCACGGTCTTCGATTTCAACAGCCTCGATACCGGCTACCAGAGCAATGTCGCCTGGTCCGGTGTGGGCAGCTACGATCAGCTCACCGTGATGCCCGTGGACGTCTATGGCGGCGCGGGCAATCCGAATGGTTCGAACTATTCCGTGCAAGGTGCGGGTGGCGTGAGCGAAAGCACGCTCAACCTGACTTCCGGCACCGGCTACTTCGGCCTGTGGTGGTCCGCGGGTGATAACCAGAACGTCCTGGAGTTCTACTCCGGCAGCTTCCTGGTGGCGCGCTTCACCACCCAGACCCTGCTCGACGCGCTGACGGACCAGCCGGGCTATCACGGCAACCCGATGACCGGCACCTTCTCCGGTGGCAACTATGCCGAGCCCTATGCCTTCGTGAACTTCTTCGGCGAGGGCGACACGACCTGGGACCGGATCGTATTCACCAACACCAGCGGCAGTGGCTTCGAGAGTGACAACCACACGGTGCGCGACCTGACCTGGGGTGGCTACGAAGGTGAGGACGGCCCCATGCCCGGCCACCTTGTCGCCCGCGTGGACGGGAATACCGTCACCCTGGTCCCGGAGCCGGCCAGCACCGGGCTCGCAGGCCTCGGCTTCGCGCTCCTGCTGCGCCGCCGCCGTCCCTCGGCTTGATTCAGGAGAGTTGACGCAACGGGAAAAGTCGTTACGACTATTCCCGTCATGAGCGATCCCGTTACCTTCGCCAGCGCGCTGGGAGATCCCACGCGCTGGCGAATCGTGCGCATGGCCCTGGATGAGGCGCTGTGCATCTGCGAGCTGGCCGATGTGCTGGGCATGCCGCAATCAAGCATCTCCAGCCATGTCCAGATCCTGCGCCGGGCCGCGCTGCTCGAGAGCGAGAAGCAGGGGAAGTGGGCCTACTTCCGGATCCTGCCGCGCTACCGCAAGCTGATCCTGGCGATGGAAGAGCAGTTCCCGGAAGCGGACCGCAGCCTGCTGAAGGAGGATGCCGCGAAGCTCGCGCAGCGCCTGGCCGTGCGGGCTGAAAGCTGCTGCCCGGGGCCGGAGCGCTTGGCGCGCATTCCGAAACGATCCACAGCGCGGGGAGGCGCTGCGAAATGAAGCTTTCCGATCTGAAGACGCTGCTCAGGCAGTATCCGGAGCGCCACTTCCGCATCCGGCTTCCGGATGGTGAGGCGGTGCCGCTTTCCTTCCACGTCACCGAAGTGGGCCAGGTCCAGAAGACCTTCCTCGATTGCGGCGGGACCTTGCGGGAGTCCATCACCTGCCAGCTCCAGATCTGGGTGGGCCCGGACTTCGATCACCGGATCGAGACGGGAAAGATGGCGGCCATTCTCGACAAGGCGGCAGCCTACCTGCCCGATGAATCGGTGCCGGTGGAGATCGAGTATGAGGAGCAACTCATCTCGCAGTACACGATCGGGGATCATGAGGTGACGGGCGAGGCCGTCGTCTTGAATCTTGCCCACAAGCATACCGAGTGCCTCGCCCCCGAGCTCTGTGGTCTTCCTCCGCTCCAGCGTCTGCCGGATCTTGGTGGAAAGAAGCTTCCTTGCTGTGGCCAGTCCAGCTGTTGCTGATCGATCATGAAGCGCCTCCTCGCCGAGTTCCTTGGAACCTTCATCCTGATCTTCGCCGGAACGGGAGCGATCGTGATCAATCACGTGAGCGGCGGCGTCATCGGCCATCCCGGGATTGCCCTGGTGTTCGGCTTGGTCGTGCTCGCGATGATCTACACCTTCGGTGACATCAGCGGCGCTCACATGAACTCCGCGGTCACGCTGGCCTTTGCCGCGGCAGGGCGCTTCCCGTGGAAGGATGTCGGCGGATACATCATGGCCCAGCTCGCAGGAGCCTTTGCCGCCAGTGGCGTGCTGAAGCTGCTCTTCTCCACCTCGCCCACCCTGGGGGCCACCTTGCCTGCCGGACCTGCGTCGCAGAGCTTTGTGTTAGAGCTGATCCTCACGGCGATCCTGATGATCGTCGTCCTCAATGTCTCCACCGGCGCGAAGGAGAAGGGCATCACGGCCGGCATTGCCATCGGCTCCGTGATCGCCTTTGAAGCGATGTTCGCGGGCCCCATCTGCGGCGCCTCCATGAACCCGGTGCGCTCGCTTGCCCCTGCGATCCTCAGCGGCCACTTCGAGCACCTGTGGCTCTATCCGGTCGCCACCATCCTGGGTGCCCTGCTTGCGGTGCCGCTCTGCAAGGTGCTCCACCAGGAAGAAAACTCATGACCTCTGACCAGCGTCCCCTCGTCCTCATCCTCTGCACCGGAAACTCCTGCCGTAGCCACATGGCGGAAGGCATCCTGCGTGCGGCTGCCGGTGATCTCCTGGATGTGCAGAGCGCAGGCTCGAAGCCGGCCGGCTACGTTCATCCACTGGCGATCCGCGCGCTCGGTGAGATCGGCATCGATATCTCCGGCCACCACTCGAAGCACATGGATGAATTCCTCTCCCAAGAAGTGGAGACGGTGATCACCGTCTGCGGCAACGCCGACCAGGCTTGCCCGATGTTCCCCGGTCAGTTGAACCGCCACCACTGGGGCTTCGATGATCCTGCTCATGCCAGCGGCAGCGAGGAGGAGCAGATGGCGGTCTTCCGCCGGGTCCGCGATGAGATCCGTGCGGTCTTCGGGGCTTATGCCGCGGGGCGGCGGGACGCGGTGGCGTGAGCGGATCGTAGGTCTGTTAGATCACGCGGGCTTCACTGCGCCCGGGAAGCGGCGACTCAAGCACGAGCTGGCTCGGGAGGAAGACGCCGAAGCGTCCTGTTGAAGTCTCCGCTTAGTCCGCCTTCGGCAAGCTACCCTCCGGCAGAGCGGCTCTCCATGCTGCCGCCGCACCCGGATCTTTCTGGCTCCAGAGGATGTTCAGCCGCTCCATGGCCCCTTGGCGATAGCGAGAACCCTGCATTGCCTCAATGCCCTGTGCGACTTGCGTGAACTTCTCCTGCTGCAGCATGGAGGGGATGACTGCCGCCATCAGGGCATCCCGCTGCGGGCCAGCTGGCTGTTCGGCGAACCACTGGCTCACGGCATCCGGATGTTTATCCGCCCATCGATCCATGGCCTCTCTCAGCGGGGCAGGGGTTTCCTCCGCCTGACCGTAGCGCTCCATCCACCACTCCAGCGCTGGCCTGTCGTATTCACGGGCGATGGCAGCACCTACCGCCGTGGCATCCACCTTGGGACGGGCCTCCGCAGGAATTGCGCCGGACTCCAGGTAGGAGCGCAGTTCTTGCAGGTAAGTAATTGTGCCCAGAGCGTCATCCTGCGGCCATTCGAGGATAAGAGCCTGGGTTAGCTTTGAGAAGTCATCTGGCCTGCCGGTGGACTTGGCGAAGTCGATCAGGCGATTGCGCATCGTCGGATCGTCCGCGTACTGCCGTACCCACCGCGCCATCATCCCCTCGTCCCAGTTGGATGCGGGTCCAGTGCTCTTGAGATACTCCGCTGAAGCCATCGTGAAATCCCTCTCCAGGGTCTCCTCCAGTGCGGCTTGGCGGAGATCTTCCTTCAGATGGGAAGGCTCCTTGAGTAGTTCTGTTGAATTCAGCCAGGCGAAGGCGGCGGCGGGTGAGTCTTGGGCCCAAGCCTTGAACATTTGACGGGCGATGAAGCTCCTGCTCTTCGGACTCTCGCCCAGGGCCGCTTTCAGCGCAGAGTCCGCGTCCAACGCCATCCACGCGGCACCTACCTTCCGCAGCATGATCTGCGAGGGATCACCGAACTGGCCCTCCAGACCCGCGAACACCTGACCGAGTTCGGTCGCGGAAAGTTTGGCGATCAGTTCGTCAGCTCCTGCCAGGGCTTCGAGGTCGTTCTCCAAGTCCGGGCTATTCTCGATCAGGCCCTTCAACTTCCGGATCGAGGCGGTGACCACATCGGGTCGCAAGGTCTCCTTGGGAATCGAATTGCCAGCCGGGACCTCGGTCCTCGTTGCCGGATTCTTCGCCGCGGATTGGTGGACCACACCGGAGCGCGCGATGTAGCGGCCGGCCTGGCTGCCGAGAAATGCCAGCAAGGCCAGGAGCACCAGGAAGAGTCCAGTTTTGAAACGTGACTTAGCGCGGGGCATGATCGTCAGAAAGGTAATTGCGGATGTCGCTGGGCATGGTCTGGAGCCACGCGTTTGCCGCTTCGGGTTCGAGCTTCCGCCACACGTGGAACTGGCCTACTACTCCCTTCACGAAGCTACTGCTGGTCTCCTCCGTCTCCGGCATCCAGCCGGACCGCATCAGGTTCGCAGCGCTGGACTGGACCAAGTTTGCCGCGAGGTCAGAGCGGCCCTGCTCAACTGCCCAGACGGTCGCCTCCTCGGGGTAGTTCAATGCCCACTGGAAGTAGGTGAATTGCTGGTCCTTCTTCGAAGTCTCCGGGGCCGATTGCTGCATCAACTCGATCCCAGCCGCGGGATACTGGCTGCGCAGGCTATCGAGGACCGAATCCCGGAACTTGGCCACCTTCTCTGGCGGGATGCTGGCCCTATCCACATCCTCGATCACTTCGGGAGAAGCCTGCGAGCCTTGCTGGATCGGATTCCAAGCCAGGAAATTGAGGTAGTAGTCCAGCGCCTTTGGATCCGGGAGGGAACTCAAGCGGGCCAGAAGTTCGCGACGTTCCTCTGAGGTTTTGCTCCCTTGGGCCAAGGCGACCACCAGGCCTGCGTCCGAGTCGGGCAGGATCGCCATGGCTTTGTCGACGCCACCCTCCGGATCTTGGACACCCATGACTTTGCCCGCGGCCTTTCCTGCCTGATACTTCACGAATGGTATGTCGCTTGCCGCGGCCCAACGCAATACCGCCTCCGGATCCTTCGCCGCCCAAGCCGCAAGCACCGATGCCCTGTTGGAGTAGCCGCCACGGGTTGTTCCCTCTGCCTGGAAGGCAGGACCGGAAGCGGCCTCGACCGCCGCCAAGGGATCAAGCTGGGCCCATCGAAAGAAAAGCATGCCCATGAGCTGGCTGTTTGCAACTCGCGGCAGCTTGATTGGGATCTCCACCAAGCAGGCCTCCACATCCTGAACGGAGAAGCCGCGAATGATCGACCAGCATTCCGCATGTTCCTTGGGGGACAAAACCGTCCGCCCCGCCGTGTGGCGAATCTCATTCAGCCGGTCGATCGACTCCATCCGCGACTTCGGTGCCATCATCCTTCTAACAACCGACCGGAAGGTCATGGGATTGTTCCCCGCTGCATCCATCACCCGGTGCTCCGCCCGGTAGCCAAGCCAAGTGGCACCTGCCAGTGTGCCGACACAGAGAAGGAAGCGGTATTTCCAAGGACGCATGCTGCTGGAGGATAATGCTAAAAGTCTTCGCTCGTATAAGCAAACTCCGGCGGCAGCTTGCCTTGCCTGTCTGGCCTCACGCTGCACTGATCCGATTGCTGCGGAAAAGGTTCGACGCTGGGTCTGACAATGGAGACGATCCGCTGAGCCGGTTCGGCGAAATTCCTGGACGAGATGAATCGGCGCTTTCGGTCGATTGATGGAGATCCATGGAGCATCCGATCGGTTTTCAGGGAATGATTGGAAATGCCACCGTGGCGGAATCGGTAGACGCCGCGGACTTAAAATCCGTTGCAGGGTAACCTGCGTGCCGGTTCGAGTCCGGCCGGTGGCACTTTTTTCCCGCTACTATGCCTCTCGCAGTTGGTCCGGGCGGGGTGTAAATTTTTACCGGGAGGCGGGTGTATTTTTGGATTTTACGGCGAGCCGGGCGGAGGGTTGTGCGGGCTTTCAAAAAGTCTGTTATGCCTTGGTAATAAATGCTTTTTGTTAGATGGAGCGCCTTGACACGAGAGGCCTAGTACTTCATTCCCGTGGCATGGCCAAGAAGCAAGCTCCCATCAAAGACAAGTACTCCAAGACCCAGATCCTCGATCAGATCGCTGCCGACACCGGCCTGACCCGCAAGCAAGTGGGTTCCGTCATCGACGGCCTCAGCGACATCATCGGTGGTCACCTTGACAAGCGTGGCGTGGGCGAGTTCGTCCTGCCCGGCCTGCTGAAGATCTCCACGATCAAGAAGCCCGCCACCAAGGCACGCAAGGGCATCAATCCCTTCACGAAGGAAGAAGTCATGTTCAAGGCCAAGCCGGCCAGCACCGCGGTGAAGGTGCGCCCGCTGAAGGCTCTGAAGGACATGGTCCTCTGATCCGGCGAACGGTTCCAGTTTTAGTGCGTCAGCCCGATACTGCCTGTGGGTGGTATCGGGCTGATGCTTGTATGGGATGGAAGAGGGCCGCTTCTACGAGAGGCGTCGTACTTTTCCGGCTCTCCGGAGCGGCCGCCAGGAATTCTTGATGCGCCTTGGTGCTTCCCACATTTTCCGTCGCCCCTGCCGGGGCTCGGATCTCTTTTGGCATGCTTTCCGGTGGTTCCGCAAAGCCTCCACCACCGGCTAATGTCCGATGTGCCTACCGGCACGAAGAATGAATGCCGCTGTGCTCGAAAGGCGATCCCCATCACTCCTTCTCCGGCAGCCGCAGGAAGTACAGCGCGTCCGTTCCTTCATACAGCACACCCAGCGTGGACTCATCCACCGGCGCGAGGCAGGAGTAGCCGTAGCCTTTGCGCGAGTCGTAGAGACGCGTCTGCTCCGCGGGCCAGGTCATGCCTTGATCGGGGGATCGCTTCAGGGTCATGGCGTGGCGACCATCGGTGGCGTCGGGATTCGAGAACCACAGTGCATCCTTCCATGCCAGCAGGCTGCCCATGCACACCGGCTCACGCAGGGCCTTGCGATCGGTGGGGTGGAGTTGCCAGGTGGTGCCCAGGTCCTTGCTCACGGCCACGGTGCGCGCGCCGCCGCGGTTGTCGCGGCAGTTGATCATGATCGAGCCATCGGCCAACTCGGCGACTTGGGCTTCCGTGGTGTCGCTCTTCACGCCGCTGCCAGTCTTCCAAGTGCTGCCGTGGTCCTTCGAGTAGATCAGCGTGGACCATGGCTTTCCATCGGCCGCGCGGTACTGCGCGGCGAAGACGAGCGTGCCATCCTTGAGCGCGATACCCGCGCCGGGCCCTTGGAAGAAGAGCCGCCATGCCGGGTCCTTCACCTGTGGAGTGATGCTAACAGGCTGCGACCATGACTTGCCCTCGTCATCGCTGTGGGCCAGCACGAGCTGGCCGGTCTCATCCGCTGTTAGGCCCGGCCCGGAGCCGTGCCACGAACGCTTGCCATGGCTCCACAGCGCGGCAATCCAGAGACGGCCGTTGGACGGATCTAACAGAATGGCCGGATCGCCCACGCCATCGTAGCCGTGTTGCGGGTCATCGCCCATATTGATGGCCACGCGCATCGCCTCCCAATGCTGGCCGCCATCGCTGCTGCGGGACACGCCGACATCGATGTTCGCGGGCAGGTCGCCTGCATGGTCATGGCGGATGTCGTAGGCCGCGAGCAGTGCGCCTGACTTGGTGCGGACCAGACCGGGGATGCGGTAGGACTTCGAGCCATCATCGCCGGGCAAGCGGACGGCATAGCCGATACGCTGGCTGCCATCCGGTGATGGCTTGGCGGGCTCGATCGCCTTGCCGCCGGCCTTCACACGGAAGAGCGCGGCATCGATCCGGTGATCGAGCGAAGCGCCCTCCTTCAGCTCCGGTGAAATCCAGAACCAATGCTCGCCGGGGCCCAGCTCCTGCTCCACCTCCAGGCTGAGCTTGGCAGCGGCTTGCTTGCCTTCCGCGATCGTGACCCCGGGCTTCCCCGCAGGATCCGCGCTGCCTGCCACCACGCGGAAGGAGGCGATGTCCGCGTAATCGCTGCTGCCCTCGAAGCCGAGCTCCAGCTCCTCCAGCTTCAGCTTTCCCTCCGCCTCTTCCACCACGATGCGGAAGCCGAGCACCGGATTGAAATCCTCCCGGATGAAGGCGGGGCAGACCGGCTGCGATGTCTCGACGGTGAGCGCGTCCGCCACCGAGACGGGCAAGGCGAGGGCGGCCAGGACCTGCGGGGTGAGCCAAAAATGCGAGGAAAATGCTCTCTTCATGCGAATCAGTGCCACCGGATACGGGGCTATCCCGCCGATGCTTACCGATTCCGCGCGGGCCGAGCAATCAGGGCAGCGCCACCGGCTTGATCGGGTCCGTGGAGAAGCGCACCACGATCATCACCTTGTCCCCGGCTTCCAGCGAGGTGCCGAGGCGCACGGAGCCGTTGTTCGGGAGCTTCCACAGGTGGGAGGGAATCAGCACGTCCTCCCGCAGCGAGCCCGCGGAGGGGAAGCTGCCGGCCTGCTCGGGCTTGCCGTTCAGGGCGGTGAGCAGCTCGGCCAGTTCCTGCCAGGTCGCCTTCAGGCGGTTCACGTAGACCTCTTTCGGCACGGTCTGGGTCTGCAGGGAGATCTCCTTCAGGCCGCCGCCGGAGCTGAAGTCAAAGTAGAGTTCGCAGTGCAGGCCGCCGATCTGCTTGCGGGTGCGGAAGATGCCGTTCAGACCGGTGCGGCCCATCAGCGCCTCGTCGAGCGTGCCCTCCACGAAGCTGCTTTCTTTCAGCTTCTTGGCCACCACCTCGCGGGTATCACCGAAGCACAGGGTATCGAAGACCGCCTTCGACTCATCCACCGCGGGCTTGGTAGTGCCACCTTTCTCCGCGGGGCTGTCGCTGACCGGCTTGTCGCTCAGCCAGATCTTGTCCGCGTCGTTCAGCTTCTCGAACTCCAGGGAGAAGACCTTGCCGTCTTCGCGGCGGATCGTGACCTTCTTGGAGTCATGGGAGACGTATTCGCCGTTGAAGGACTGGCGGCCGTCGGCGCTCTTCCACTCCCGCATCTCCGCAAAGAGCGGGGAAACGACAAGACCGAGGAGTCCGAGGATCAGGGCAGGGGCACGCATCGCTGGGAACAAACGCCTGAATCCCAGAAAAGTTAACAAAAAATCCCGGCAGCGGAATGACTCCGCTGCCGGGATGGAAAACCAAAGCAGGAACCGCAGGGAACCCGCCAGGAAAGTGAGCCTGGCTTACCAGCGCTGCGTGCGCGCGTGGAAGAAGTAGCTCTCCGCACCCAGTTCCGGCGGGAACTCGGAGAGGCCGTCGGTCGGGTTCATTTCCATGCGGAAATCTTCACCGCAGCGCTCGTAGGGCTGCTTGTAGGTGCCGCGGTAGGTCGGGCAGGTGAAGGTGAAGACTTCATAGAAGCCGTAGCCCAGGCGCTTCAGGGCGCGGCTGGTGCCGTCCACCACACCGTAGGACCAGCCTGCCTTGCGGCCGTGGTCATCGGTCTTGCGGACGATCTGCTCCGGGAGTTCCATGAACCCGTAGAGAATGTTGGCGATGCCGCGGCCCAGCTTGCGGTTCGCCGTGTAGGCGTGCCCCGGAGGTGCCTGGATATCGGCGGACGCAACGCCGCCGAGGGCGAGCATGGCAGTGGCGAGAACGGCGAGTTTTTTCATGTGCTGCGGGAAAGTTAGGGACGCGGATGCTGCCTTGGCAACGGGAAAGTGAGGCAGGGGCAGGGTTCGGGAGCGAAAAGTTCGGGAGGCACGGGGGCGGGTAAGCACAATGAATGGACGGGGTGGACGAAGTGCCAATTGGGAGAAAAGTTCCAAATTCTAAGTTCCAAGTTCCAAGTTCCAAGCAAAGGCAGGAGCAGCCCTTGCGTCCGCGAGCCGGAGGGGCTGTTGGCTGTTCCTTGGAACTTGGAACTTTTTCTATACTTGGAACTTCCTGCCTCTCGCACCTATGACGGTGTAAGTATGAAACCGGAAATTCGTCCCCTCCCTCGTGTCTGGCTAGCCTCGCTTTGCTTGGGTGCCATTTCCTTTCCGGGCAGTCTTGTGGCTGCGGAGCAGGTGCCGGCTCCGGTGGCGGCGGAGAAGGCCGTGCCGCAGACGGAGGAGACTGCCTATGAGGCGATCCTGGCGCTGAAGCCGGGGAAGGGGGATGCCGAGATGGTGCGGCTGGGCCCGGCCTTCCTGGAGAAATACCCGGGCTCTGCGCATTCCGAGAAGGTCGCGGAGCTCAATGGGGAGGCGCTGATGCGCAAGGAGGATTGGAAAGCGGCCCGCGAGTGCTACCTGCGCCTGGCCGGGAGCTTCCCGAAGTCCGTGCGCATGGAGCGCTTCAAGTTTCAGGCGGCGGTCTGCCGCTTGAAGATGAATGAGCCGAAGGACGCTGCTCTCGAGCTGGAGCAATTCCTGAAAGATTACCCGGCGAGCGGACTGACGGAGGAGGCCACTTATCAAGCCGCCATGGCTCACTTCCTGGACAATGACTACAAGGGAACCCTGCTCGGCTGCAGGAACTACCTGAAGGACTACCCGGCGGGCAAGCATACCGGCGACGTGATCTACCGGCTCGCGTTCATCGACGCGAATGACAAGACGACAGACCAGTCGGAGAACATCATCAGGAATCTGGAAGACTTCATCCGGAAGAATCCGGCGGATCCAGCCTTGGGTTCCCTGCGCTGCCTGCTCGGGGATACCTGGCTGAAGCGGAAACCAACCGCGGGGGTCAGCCCTGCCGCGACCGCGAAGGAGATCCGTGCCAATGAGGACGCCGCCTTGGGGCACTATCGCAAGGCTGCTGTCAGCCTCTCCAGCGTGGATGATGTGGCGGAGTATGCCCACAAGGCCGCCGAGGGGCTGATGACCAAACGCGGCGAGACTCAGGCGCTCACCGAGTTCCAAGCCGAATGCCGAAAGCGCCTGGAGGCCCGCCTGCAGCAGATGAAGGAGGAAGAAGGGGAGTAGTCAGAGCGGCAGCGCAGCAGCGGCTGCTCCTGCCTTTCCTTGGCACTTGGAACTTCTTCAATACTTGGCACTTTCCTCGTAACGCGGGTGGCTTTTTGCCGATGGGTTGCGGTAAAGCATGAGCAACACCGTAGCCGGAATGCCGAACTGCCTGGAGTGCGATAGCCTGCTGGACCCCGCCATCGCGGGCGGGCTGTGCCCGAAGTGCCTGCTGAAGCTGGGGGTGGACAATACCACCTTCTTCGGCATGGGGACGGGGCCGGCAGCGAAGGCTGCCGCGCCAGTGGAGGCTCCTGCGGCGGTGAAGTTCGGGGCCTACCGGGTGGTGCACCTGTTAGGAAAGGGGGGCATGGGCTCGGTCTACGAGGTGGAGCAAGAGGGCACGGGCCGACGCTTGGCGCTGAAGGTGCTGGGCCAGAGCCTGGACAACCCGCAACTCCGCGCGCGCTTCCTGCGGGAGGGGCAACTTGCCGCCGCGGTGCGCCATCCCCACGTGGTCGGGATCATCGCCGCGGAGGAGATCGAGGGCGTGCCGGTGATCGCGATGGAACTGCTCCACCAGGGGAACCTGGCGGAGAAGGTGAAGCGCGAGGGCCCGCTGCCGCCGGCGCAGGCGGTGGAGGCCGTGCTCCAGATCATCGATGGCCTGCAGGCGGCGCAGACCGCCGGGGTGCTGCATCGCGATGTGAAGCCGGCGAATTGCTTCATCTCCGCGGATGGCGTGGTGAAGGTGGGGGACTTCGGCCTTTCCATCTCCACGCTGGCGCAGGGCGATCTCACCCTGACCCTGAGCGGTATGACCCTGGGCACGCCCACCTTCGCCGCGCCGGAGCAGCTGCGCGGGGAAGATCTGGACCTGCGCGCGGACATCTACTCCGTGGGGGCCACGCTCTACTATCTGCTCACCGGGCAGGTGACCCACAAGGCGGACAACGTGGGCGCGCTGATCGCGGCGGTGCTGACCAAGACGCCGGCGGATCCTAGCACCCTGCGGCCGGGCATTCCCGCGGCACTGGCCCGGGTAGTGATGCGCTGCCTGGAGCGGGAGGCCGCGCGACGGCCGAAGAGCTACGAGACGCTGCGGGCCGCGCTGCTGCCCTTCAGTATGGAGGCACCCGCACCGGGGATGCTCGGGCTGCGCTTCATCGCCGGGGTGGTGGATCTGGCGGTGATCTCCTTGTGCGTGGAGCTTCCCGCGTTCCTGCTGCTGCCCGGGCCTTGGGCCGATGCCGTCCAAAAACCGGGCACGGCGGCCTGGCTGCTGAGCGTCGCGCTCACGATCCTCTACTACGCGCTGATGGAGTGGCGCTGGGGGGCGACTCCGGGGAAGCTCCTTTGTGGCCTGCGCGTCCGCCGCGCGGGCGGGGACCTGCCGGGATTCGGCACAGCGGCCCTGCGTGCCCTGGTCTTCTGCATGCTGCCCAAGCTGCCGGACTTGCTTGCGCAGCTCGTGCGAGCCCCGGGTGCATGGGGCTTGAGCATTCAGATCGATATGTCCGGGGAGACCCTGGCCTCCGGTGCGAGCATCTTGTCGATCCTGCTGTTCTTCGCGCTCTTCGTGAGCATGCGGCGGCGGAATGGCTATGCCGCCCTGCAGGATCTGGTCTCCCGCACGCGGGTGGTCATGGCGCCGGAGGCGGAGGAGGATGCCGGCATTCCGGCAGCCGCGCTGTCCGGGGCGGATACGGGCGAGCGCATCGGCCCCTTCGCCGTGGTGGCGCGCCACGGCGTGCTGGTGGAGGCGTGGGATCCCTCGCTCAGGCGAATGCTCTGGCTCCTTCAGCGCGAGCCCGGCACGCCGCCGCTGCGCGAGCGCCGCCGGGATCTTGACCGGCCCGCGCGCCTGCACTGGCTGCAGTCGATCCAGCGCGACGGCGAGGAGTGGGATGTCTTCGAGGCCCCGCCCGGGCAGGCGCTGGCGATGCTGGCGGGCCGGAACCAGCCGTGGAACCGGGTGCGGCGCTGGCTGCTGGATCTGGCGCAGGAGTTCTCGACCTCCGCGCGCCGCGGGGAGCGCCTGGAGGCAGCGGGTCTGAACCGCGTGTGGATCACCGCGCAGGGCAGGGCGATCTGGCTGGATTTCCCGCTGCCCAGCGGCGGGCGGGAGTTCCAGGTGACGGACCATGCCAGCTTGCAGGAATTCCTGGCGGCGATTGCCGCGGGCTGCCTGGCACCGGATCCGCCGCTGCATGCGGGGCGGCTGGTGGAGACCTTCGCGCAGCAGCGGCTGGAGACGCCGGACCTGATCGTGGGGAATCTCCGTGCGAGCATGGAGTGGCCGGGCAAGCTCACCTGGCGGCAGCGCCTGCTCTCGCTCTTGCTCTGGCCGCTGCTGGCATTGGTCATGTCGGCGTTCGCCGCGGTCGGGCTGGCACCAGAAATCACCGGCGAGATCCGGACTGAAATGGCGGATGGCCTCAAGGACCTGCCCGGACAAGAAGCCGCCGACGCCCTGGCTGAGATTGCCAGGATTTACTCGGGACCCGTGCCGGGACTCGGCCTCGTTGCTGCGACCGCTGCGATCCTGCTGATGCTGGGCGTAGGGGTGAACTTTGTGTGGGCCATCGCCACGGGTGTCCCGCCGGGGCTGCAGCTTTATGGCCTGGTGCTCACCCGTGCGGGGAAGGTGGCGGGCCGGATTATCGTCGTCACCCGCACCTTTTTTACCTGCATGGCCATGTCGTTGCTGGCGGGGAATCTCGTGCTGGCAGCGGTCCTGGCCTTTGGGGTTCCGCGGGTGTTCTTGGGCCAGGACGTTGCGCTCTGGCTGTGGTGTGGTTGCGGGACGGTGTTCCTGCTGCTGGGGGGGATCGCACTGCATGCCTGTCTCAGGCCGCAGCGCGCCTTGATCGACCTGGTGCTGGGGACGACGATCGTGCCGCGGTGATCAGACGGATCTCGCGTAGTCCATCGCCCTCAGGTCAGCGATCAGCCCCGGGCCGGTCGGCTGCCAGCCGAGCTGCTCGCGGGTCCAAGCGCTGGAGGCAGGCATGTCATGGGTGGTGAACATGGACAGCCAGCCGAAGTGGGCGGGCGCTTCTTCTTGCGGGATGGACTGCACCGGCACCCCCAGCCCCTGGCCGATGACCCCGGCGATCTCGCGCATCGGCACGCCTTCCTCCGCCACCGCGTGGTATCTCGCGCCGGCCTCGCCTTTCTCCAGCGCCAGCCGGTAGAGCCGGGCGACATCGGAGACGTGCGCCGCGGGCCAGCGGCAGTCCCCGCTGCCGATGTACGGGGAAAGGCCTTTTTCCCGCGCGAGCTGGACCACATAGGTGACCAGCCCTTGTTTCACGGGATCGTGGACCTGCGGCAGGCGCACCACGCAGGCATGCACGCCGCGCTCCGCCGCGGCATTCACCGCTTCTTCGGAGGCTGCGCGCGGGCTGACCGCGGAGCTTGAAGGCGGATCGTCTTCCCGCGCCGGGCGACCGGCCTGGCCCCGGGCCATGGCACTGCCGGAGGTGACGATCAGCCGGCGGTCGCTGCCTGCGAGCACCTCGCCGATGGCTTCGATGACGCGGCGGTCGTCCTCGCAGTTCTGCACATAGCGGGAGAAGTCGTGGTTGAAGGCGAGGTGGATCACGGCATCCGCGGCGGCGGCCCCACGGCGGATGCTGTCCAAGTCTTCGAGCGAGCCATGGTGCGGCGTGGCACCGAGCGCGGTAAGCTGCGCGGCACCGGCCTCAGAGCGGGTCATGCCCAGCACCTCGTGGCCTGAGCCGATCAATTCCTTCGTCACCGCGCTGCCGATGAAGCCGGTGGCTCCTGTGATGAAAATACGCATGGGAATCAGTTTCGTTTGGTTTGTGTTCCAAGGAACGAGCCTGCATAGTCGCGGCGCATATACAGGTAAAGTAGTGACCTTATACGGGTATAATCGCTAACAGGCTAAGCTCCGCCATGTCCGCCGGGAATCCACTGGGCAGCTATCTCAAGGCCCGCCGTTCCAAGCTCGATCCTGCCGCCTTGGGCTTCACCAGTCGCCGCCGGCGGACCCCCGGGCTGCGGCGGGAGGAGGTGGCGCAGCGTGCCCACGTGAGCGTCACCTGGTACACTTGGCTCGAGCAGGGCCGGGGCGGTGCGCCTTCCGCCGATGTGCTGGATCGCCTGGCGCGCGCGTTGGTGCTCACGGAGGCGGAGCGCGAGCATCTCTTCCTGCTGGCGCTCGGGCGGCCGCCGGAGGTCCAATACCATGCCCCTGAAGCGATCTCCCCGCGGCTCCAGCGTTTGCTGGATGCGCTGGAATTCAGCCCGGCTTATGTGAAGACACCGGCTTGGGATCTGGTCGCGTGGAACCGTGCCGCTGCCGTGGTCTTCGGCTATGACGGGCTGGCCCCGGACGAGCGGAATATCCTGCGCCGCATCTTCTGCAATCCCCGGATCCGGGCCATGAATCCGGAGTGGGAACGCATGGCAAGCTTCGTCGTCGCCGCCTTCCGTGCGGATGTGATCCGCGCCGGGGCCGCGAAGAATGTGGAAGCCCTGGTGGCGGAACTCTGCCAGCGCAGCCCGGAATTCGCAGCGCGATGGAGTGAGCAGGACGTGCGTTCGCATGGCGAGGGCACCAAGCAACTGGAGCACCCGATGCTGGGGCGGATCGCCTTTGAGTATTCTTCCTTCCTCGTCGATGCGCGTCCGGACCTGGGGATGGTGGTGTACAACCCGGCGACGGAGGAAGATGTGGCGAAGCTGCGGGCGATTCTCGGGAAGAAGCCGAAGCCCAAGCGGAGTGGCTGAGCCTGTGGAGAGCGGACACTCTTGTCCGCCAGTGGGCAGGGACCGTCGCTCCGCGCGGTCCGGCGGAGGGCGGCTCTTGTCACCCTGGCATGCTGCCTGGCTCCCACGTGCTTGGGGTCATGCGGGAACGTGTTGAGTCTTGGTCACGGCGGGAAGAAGGAGGACGCCCCCGGCCTGACCGCCCGGAGCGACGGTCCCTGCCAACGGTCGTGCCGCCTAACGAACCTCAATGCCACTTCACGCTGAGGAATAGCGGCTCATTGAGCGACACGGGCTGCTGCCAGCGCAAGGTTGCGATGCCATCACGGACGACGCAGAGTCCCGGATCGAGCACCTTCCAGTTGCCATCGGCTTGTAGTGCTTCAAGGCCGACCGGAGGCGCTGCGGCCGCGAACTCAAACTCTGCTTCCGGCCATGGATCGAGGGAAAAGTTGATCAAGCCTAACAGGCTTTCGCCATCGCTGTCGTGGCGGGAGGCGAGGGGCCACACGCCATCACCACGGACCAGCAAGGGCACCTGGCCGCGGAACAGCCAGCGCACCGCGGCCTGAAGCTGGCGCTGGCGATGCGGATGGTGGAAGCTCACGCCCAGCGGGCCGACGGCGCTGCCGTAGTCCCAAGCGTGCACGACGATACGGCCGCCGCGAGCGTTCTCGAAACAGCTCATGGCGACGTGGGCCGGATGCAAGGAGGGATCCACGAGGTGACCTACTACATGTGTCGTAGGTGATGGCCGGAGGAGGGCGAAGCGGGCCGAGTAGTCGACCGCCGGCAGCTGCGCGCTGATGTAGCGACCGGGAGCCCCGCCGAAGCCGGGATGTTCCACCGACTCGGCGGCGAAGGGGCCGAGCTCCTCCAGGCTCTGCGGCGGCTGGATGGAGTCGAGGCCGAGACAAGCCGCGTAGCCGCGCTCACAAAGGATGGCGGCGGCGAGTCCATCGACGAAGAGCGCCTGGCCTAACAGTGCCTCGATTTCGGAGTCTCTGAGGCTCCATGCCTGCTGGCCGCAGAGGAAGGTGGCGGCAGCGTCATCGTAGATGGTGGGAATCCCCGCGGCTTCGAAGGCCTCGATGGCGGGATAGCCGTCTTCCGCAAAATCCGCGAGCGTGGCGCCGGGCCCGAGCCGCTTGGTGGCCGCGCTGTGATCGCGATGGATTAATCCCAGGCCGCGGCGGATGCCGGATCGCCGGGCGCGGCTGGCGAGTGCGGTGTAGAAGTCCTTCCGTGAATCTAACAGCCTCCCGTAGTGAGGCTCCTCCTCCATCGGCGTGCCCAGGTGATCGTAGAGGTTCAGCGTGCAGCCGTGCGCGCCACCCGCGAAACTCACCGACAGCGTGGCATCCATGAAGGCGAGGCTCTTGGCATAGCGGCTGAAGGGCACGCTTTCGACCTCGGTGAAGTCGGGAACACCCGCGGGCAGGACGTGGCGCGTGAGCTTGATCGAGTCCTGGCTGAAGTAGAGGCCGCGCGGTGGACCCCACTCCCAATAGTTGCCCATGGTCGGACGGCTGAGGATATCTCCGCCCAGCGCCTCGGCGACCTTGTGCCAGTCCCGCCCCTCGCGGCAGTGGTTGCGGGCACCGCTCGACATCAGGCCGATGCGAGTTGTTGGCGAGGCGGCGCGAACGCTGTCGCGGATGATCTCCATTGCCTCCACTGCGCCCTGCGCGCGGACCTCAAGCCAAGCCGAGCGCCAAGGATGAGGGTCACCCGGAGCGAGCAGCGCGGCGATCAATTCCTTGCGCTCCACGTCTCGCCCGATGCGTGCGGCGAAGCGCGCCAGGTGCAGGGGGCAATAGCACTCGAAGGTCCCGAAGTCGCGGATGTCGTCCTCCACCCACATCGTCTGTGGCCGGGTCGACGCATAGAGGCCCCAAGTCGCGGCCAGGTTCTCGCGCCATGCCGGGCACAGCAGGCAGGTCACGCTGCTGGCCTCGCTGCCATCGGCCTTCACCACCGTGCGTGCACTGGGGATCGTGTTCGGCCGCCGCCGGTCCTCGTGGCCATGGGTCACCCAAGGATTCAGCGAATAGGCGATGCCGAGTGGTTCCAGTGCCTCGCGCACGCGGTGCAGGCGCTCGACATGAGCGGGCAGCGTGGCGGGTGTGGGGTGGCCGGGGAAGAGTTCCTCCGCTTCCACCATCACGATCACTTCATCGATCCGGTAGCGCGGCGCTACTGTGATGAGTTCGGTGAGCAATTCATCGAAGCGATGGGCGGGGAGACTGCGGCGCAGGGAATACATGCGGTATCCCTTCAGAAGACCTCATCGGTCCAAAGGCTTCAAATACTCTATTGCGGAATGCTGGTGCTGGGTTGATCGCGGGGATTTGTTAGGCAGGGACCGTCGCTCCGCGCGGTCCGGCTGGGGGCGTCCTCCGTTCTCACTGCCGTTATCGATAGCCATCAGGTCCCCGCTTGAGCGCAGGCACGCCTCGGAAGGGAGGACCACATGGTAAGGACCCACGCCCTCCGCCTGACCGCGCGGAGCGACGGTCACTGCCACCGAGGGCGAAACCCCACGAAGAGAAAAGCGCACTCCACCATCCGGCGAAGTGCGCTTGAAAGGACTATTCGTGCGGCTTTCAAAGCCGCGCTCCCCATCACAGCTCCAGCGTGATCACCTTCAGGATCCCCGGGGTGCTGCGGAGTTGCTCCAGCAGGGAGGCGGGCGGCTCGGAGTCCACTTCGATCACCGTGAGCGCGCGGGTGCGGTCCGCGGTGCGGGCCAGGCCCATGTTCGCGATGTTCACGGCGGCATTGCCCAGTGCGGTGCCGATCACACCCACGATGCCGGGGCGGTCGTCATTGTGGACGAAGAGGAAGCGGCCGGAGATGTTGCAGTCCACGTAGAGCTTGTCGATTTCCACGATCCGCGGCGATTGGCCGATGATGGTGCCGGCCACGCGGTAGCGGGTCTCGCCCTTCTTCAGCTCGGCCACCACCAGCTCGTTGAACTCGGTCTTGGCGTTGATGGTGGATTCGGTCACGTCCAGGCCGAGCTGGGTCGCGATGGCGGGGGCGTTGACGATATTCACCTGGCCATCCGGACGAGTCGCCTCAAGCAGCGCGGTCAAAACCGTGCGCGACACCAGACCCGTGTCCTTCTTCGCCAGCGGGCCGTGGTAGGACACCCGCAGGGAGTCGGGATTCTCCGGGCCCAGCTTGGCGAGCAACTTGCCAAGGGCCGCCGCGAGATCAAGATAGGGCCCGATCGCCGCGCGCGTCGCTGCATCCAGCGAGGGCATGTTGATCGCGTTCTTGATCTCGCCGGTCACGAAGAAGTCACGCAGCTGCTCGGCCACCTGGATGCCCACGTTCTCCTGCGCCTCATTGGTGGAGGCGCCGAGGTGCGGGGTGTAGACGACGTGCTTGTTCAGCGTGAAGAGCGGGTGGTCATTCGGCGGCGGCTCCTCTTCGAACACGTCCAGACCGGCACCGGCGATGTGGCCGGACTCGATCGCGGCCTTCAGCGCCGCTTCATCCACGAGGCCACCGCGGGCGCAGTTGATCACCAATGCGCCCTTGTTCATGAGCGCGAGGCGCTCGGCGTTGATCATCCGGTTGCTTTCCGGGGTGAGAGGGACGTGCAGGGTCACCACGTCAGCGCCCCTGAGGGCTTCGTCCGGGGTCTTGGCGAGCTCCACCTTCAATTCATCCGCCCGGGCTTGGGTGAGGAAGGGGTCGTAGGCGACCACATGCATGTTGAAGGCCTGCGCACGCTTGGCGAATTCGGAACCGATGCGCCCCATGCCGAGGATGGCGAGGCGCTTCTCGTTGAGCTCGATGCCCTGGTATTCCTTGCGGGCGGCCTTGAAGTTGCCCTTGAGAACTTCCGCGTGGGCGGGAGCAACGTTGCGGGCGGCGCTGAGCATCAGCGTGAAAGCGTGCTCGGCGGTGGAGATGGTATTGCCCGAGGGCGTGTTCATCACGATCACCCCGTGATCGGTGGCCGCCTTGCGGTCGATGTTGTCGACGCCGACGCCGGCGCGACCGATCGCCTTGAGGTTCTTGGCGACGGCGAATACCTCAGCCGTGACCTTGGTCTCGGAGCGGACCACCAAGCCGTGGTAGTCCGGAATCATCCGCAGGAACTCCTCAGTCGGCTTGCCGGTCTTCACATCGAAGGAGATCCCTGTCTTTACATCGACGGAGATTCCCGGGGCGGCTGCGAGGGCTTCGACGCCTTTCTCCGAAATCGGATCCGAAACGAGCACGCGGTAAGTGGCCATGTCGGAAGCCCCATAGGGCGGGGGGCGGGGACTGGCAAGAGCGGCCCGGCCACTTTCGCGTCAACAGCCCCATCCAAAGGTGTTCCACGGGCTGTGGAGCAATTGCCCGCCCTTGCCGGAGGCCCCCACTCCCGGTGGATTTTGGGTTTGTGCCAGCCCCTCTGGGTTCAGAAGAAGCCGGCAATTCCGGGAGGAAGGCATCGCGGCAAGAGCAGCAACCTGCAATTAACGCGGTATTTACATCCGATATAAATTGCGGGGTCGGCAAGCGGTTTCTTCGACTGCGTGTGAAAATTTTCCGAGAAATCGGTCCGAGGACTAAACCTGTAGGGGCCTACCCTTACGGGGAGGGGAAGAGGCGGACTCCAAGGTGCCGCCGATAGGACTTATAAGACCTATGGGCCCTATGAGTCCCATGCCGCGGGAAACCCATTCCGCCCTTGGCTCCGGGGACATCGCCCCCTAGCTTCCTCCCCCCATGTCCGACCCAAGCCGACCCTATTCCTCCTTGATGCTCGACGGCCCCGACCGCGCGCCTTCCCGGGCGATGCTCTATGCCGTCGGGTTCAAGAAGGAGGATTTCGCCAAGCCCCAGATCGGCATCGCGTCCACCTGGTCGCAGGTCACGCCTTGCAATATTCACATCGACCGCCTCGCCCGGGAATCGGCGAAGGGTGCGGACGCGGCGGGTGGCAAGGCGGTCATCTTCAACACCATCACCATCTCCGACGGGATCTCGATGGGCACGGAGGGGATGAAGTACTCCCTGGTGTCCCGCGAGGTGATCGCGGACTCGATCGAGACTGTGGTCGGCTGCGAGGGCATGGATGGCTTCGTGGCGATCGGCGGTTGCGATAAGAACATGCCGGCCTGCGTGATGGCCATGGCGCGGATGAACCGCCCCTCGGTCTTCGTTTACGGCGGCACCATCCTGCCCGGCTGCGCGACCATCAAGGGTGAGCTGAAGGATCTCGATGTCGTGTCCGTGTTCGAAGCCGTGGGCAAGCACGCCTCCGGTGAATATTCCGATGAGGAGCTGGAGACCGTGGAGTCCTGCGCGATTCCCGGGGAAGGTTCCTGCGGCGGGATGTACACCGCGAACACGATGGCTTCCGCGATCGAGGCGCTGGGCCTCTCGCTGCCGAACTCTTCCTCCCAGACTGCGGTCTCGGACGACAAGATGCAGGACTGCTTCGATGCCGGCGTGGCGGTGATGAACATGATCCAGCTCGGCCTGAAGCCGCGCGATATCATGACGCGTAAGGCTTTCGAGAATGCCATCACGGTGGTGATCGCGCTGGGCGGCTCCACCAATGCGGTGCTGCACCTGCTGGCCGCGGCGCATGCGGCGGAAGTGGAGCTTTCGATCGATGACTTCACGGAGATCGGCAAGCGCGTGCCGCTGCTGGCGGACCTGCGCCCCTCTGGCAAATACTCGATGGCGGCGCTGGTGAAGATCGGCGGCACCATGCCGCTGCTGCGCATGCTGTTAGAAGCCGGCCTGCTGCACGGCGATTGCATGACCGTGACCGGCAAGACCCTCGCGGAGAACATCGCGAACTCGAAGCTCTACTACCCGGAAGGCCAGGAGATCGTCCGCCCGGTGAGCAATCCGATCAAGAAGGACAGCCACTTGCGCATCCTCTACGGGAACCTGGCCCCCGGTGGTGCGGTGGCGAAGATCACCGGCAAGGAAGGCGAGCTCTTCACTGGCCGCGCCCGCGTCTTCGACTCCGAGGATGAAGGCATGAAGGCGATCCTGGCCGGTGAGATCGTGGATGGGGATGTGATCGTGATCCGCCGTGAGGGCCCGAAGGGCGGCCCCGGCATGCGCGAGATGCTCGGACCCACCAGCGCGATCATGGGCCGCGGGCTCGGCAAGACCGTGGCGCTCATCACCGATGGCCGCTTCTCCGGCGGCAGCCACGGCTTCGTGGTCGGCCACATCACGCCGGAGGCGCATGAAGGCGGGCCGATTGGCCTGCTGGTGGATGGCGACACGATCACCATCGATGCGAAGAACAACGTGATCACCGTGGACCTCAGCGATGCCGAACTCCAGGCCCGCCGTGACAAGTGGACCCAGCCCGCGCCGCGCTACACCCGTGGCGTGCTGGCGAAGTATGCGAAGCTGACGACGAGTGCCAGCGAGGGTGCGGTGACGGATAAGTATCTGTGAGCGCTCCGCTTCGATAGTTTCCAAAGGACGACGGGCAGCTTGGCGCCAAGCTGCCCGTTTCTTTTACGGGCTTACACGGCAAGCGTGGCGCGATGCCTGCCCGCCGGGAGCGCGGAGGCTCCGCGGTCCCGGCGGGCAGGCATTTGGGGCGGTGCGCCTTAAGGTCACTTCGCCGTATCCGGCAAGACCTCAATCTCGATCTTCCGATACGAGATCACCGCCTTGTTTCCGCCGTGGATCTGCAAGCCGATGAATCCCTCTAACGGAACCGTGGAATCCTTCTCCGTGTATTCCGACGTCTTCGTCCCGTTGATCGAAAGCTGCACGTGGGGTCCTTCCACGCGGATCTCGTAGCGGTTCCACTCCCCCGGCTTCTCGATCGACTTCACCAGGTCCTTGTCCGCCACGCCGAGGAACTGCGGCTTGCGCAATTCATTGTTCAGGCAGCCGCTGTAGCCGGCACCGATGTCCGCCTGGTAGCCGATCATCTCGTGCGACTGCTTCGGATCGGTGGCGCGCTGGCTGTGGAATTGCACGCCGCCATTTACGAAGCCCTCCGTACCCACCAGCTTGTATTCGAGCCGGAGGATGAAGTTCTTGTACGGCTTCTTCGCGATGAGGAATTCGTTCCGGGCATTGCCCTCCATGGAGCCGCCGGTGATCGCGCCATCCTCCACACGCCAGACCTTGGTGTCGCCCTCCCAGCCATCGAGCGTTTTGCCATCAAAGAGTGGCACAGGTTCGGCGGAGGCGAGAGCGGAGAGGAGGACAAGTGGAAGGAGCGTGCGAGACATGGCCATGCGGAGGAATACAGCGCACCCGGGAATTCGTATCACCCCCGCGATGAGAAAATGGGGTGTTGGCTCAAGGTCTGGGCTTCACGGACCATCGAAAACTCGCGGATTTTTCACCTTTCCGGCGCGGCGAGATGCTATTGAGTCAGGGCGCTTGAAGCTGAATTGCCTCCCTTCTTCCTGTACAGGCTTGTGCCTTGCTGGCTTGCTCATTCCGCTGTGCTTGCCCGCGGCCCGGGCCGCCAGCTTGTATTGGGATGGCAGCGACACTACCGTGGATGCGGATGGCGGGGCCGGGATCTGGATCAAGGGCACCGAGCCTCCCACAAATTGGGACACGAGCGCCACGGGTGGAAGCGACGCGCCTTGGACAAGTGGATCGCAGGCGGTCTTCGGTGGCGCCGGGGCTGCAGTGACCATCTCTGGAACGGTGAGTGCGACTTACGTGGGCTTCGCGGCACCCGGCTACAGTCTCGGCGGCGGGACTCTCGCGATGACCGGCGCTCCCGTCATCGATACTGCAGACTATGATGTGACCATCGGATCCGTGGTGGTGGGGAATCCTACCATCACGAAAACCGGAACGGGAACCCTCACCTTCGACGGAGCCAACATGTTCGGCGGCCTCTTCACCGTCGCCGCGGGCACGGTGAAGGCCGGGAAGCCCGACGCATTTGGTTTCAAGCAGAACGGCGTTATCGTGTCGCCCGGTGGCACTGTGGACCTGAATGGTCAATCCCTCGGCTCGGAGCCGTTCACGGTTGCCGGGCTTGGTGTGGATGGCAGGGGGGCGATCATCAACAACGGCGGCGGCAATCATCTCGTGCTTGAATCCGTCACGCTTGCTGCCCCGGCAAGCTTCGGCGGTACCACGCGCTGGGGCATCGGCGCCAGCGGTGTTTTCCGTTCCTTTCCCATGGCGAATTACCCGCTGACGAAAGTGGGGCCGAATGACTTTCACCTGGTGAACGTGAATGTCTCCAACCCGGCGAACATCGACGTCAAGGAGGGCAGCTTCTGGGTGGAGCTGCAGACCAGACTGGGCGGGAGCGATGCGAATGTTCTCACGATTCGGAGTGGGGCTATGCTCGGTCTTTATAACAACTATTACAGTGATACCCCGTGGACGGCCGCTTTCGAGGCTAACACCACTTGGTACGTCCGCTACACCACATCCCGCTGGTACGGACCCGTCACACTGGACGGAGCCACCATCTTTGGCACGGAGGACGCCGGGGTCCAGATGTCGAACAACGGCGTCATTTCCGGTTCCGGTTCCATCACGAAGGCCGGCCCCGGTACTTGGACGCTCAATGCGCTCAACACCTATAGCGGTGGCACGACCGTCAATGCGGGGCGGTTGGAGGTCGCAAGCAGCTTGGGCACCGGCCCACTGACGGTCGCCCCTGGGGCGACTCTGGTGGGAGCTGCAACCAATGTAGGCCCGGCAATCATTCATGGCACGATTGACCCGGGACTCTCCGGCCAAGCCTCCTACTTCGCTACCGGTCCCATGACCCTCACGGGAACCTATGCCTGCCAACTGGGCCCAGACTCCTGCGACATTCTTCAGGTCGCGGGAGATTTGAATCTCACGGGGGCGACCTTGGTCCTGAACAAGACCTACACTTCAAGCTCGCTGAGCAGCTACACCATCGCCACCTACACCGGCAATCGCAGCGGCCAGTTTGCCACTGTGACCGGTCTGCCCGCAGCTTACACGGTGAAGTACGACACCGCCGCAAAGGAGATCCGCTTGGGCCGGACCTCCTTTCCCTCGTGGATCGCCGGGTTTACGTCCTTGGGAGATTCAGGTCCCGACGGAGATCCAGATGGCGACGGCGTTCCCAATCTCGTGGAATACGTCCTCTCCGGGAATCCCGGAACCAAGGATCTGGCGATCCTACCGATCCAGATGCTTGACCAGAGCAAGCTCGTTTTTCGTTACAAGCGGAACGACTCGGCGCAGTTTGATACTTCCCAGATCGTCCAGTGGACCACTGATATGGTGAACTGGAATGATATTCCGGTGAAAACATCAAGCTACTCGGAGGTGCAGGTCATCGACAATGGCGATGCGCCGGATGACATCATCGTGCCCATCCCGCGCGTGGCGGGCGGAATGTTCGTCCGGCTAAAGGTCACCGCACTTTGAGTAGCCAAGGCAAAAAAGCACTGGCTCCCGCGATTGGTGGTAGCCCTCCGCTCCAAGGGGCCCCCAGAAAAGAAAAATGTGCCTTTTGGGAATTTCCGGGCCACCCCAGCGCCTCCGCCGCTGCGTCGCCGTTCGGACAGGTCTTACCTCGTGCCCGCACCTGCGCGAAAATCCGCTCCGCCACTGGGGAGACCTGCCATCCGATGGGGATTGGCGTCGCAACTTCCACCGCAACGCAGGCACCCGCGCGGATTAATCGGCAAATTGCCTCAGGCATCGCGGTCGCCGCCGCCGCACTGCCGCTCCAGCGCGCTCAAGCGGGTATTGAGGTCCTGCATGCAGGCGAAGAGGCCGCGCAGGATATTGCCCAAGCGCTCGGCGCTTTCGGCATTCAGGGATTCGAGCTCGGTGGCCAAGTCTTGTGCCAGATCGTCTTGGTTATGGGCGGTCATGCAGGGTAGGGCGGGGGAACAGTGAACAAGAGCACTCGTCAATTGATGCAAAGTGCAATCATTTGATGGCTTTCAGCTAGCCTTTACCTAACATTCGCAAAATCGGCATTTCTGACAAGCCCCGGTTTTACGTAGGTTTCCACCCGAAGGTGTAGTTAGCGGTTGAATTACAAATTGCGATCAGCCGCTAATGTCATCCTCACATCGCCGATGAAGACTTCCGAGCGCAGCTCCACGGGGATGCGGTTGGCATCGTCCGAGAGCCACATGGTCGCGCTTTTGAACTTCTTGTAGGGCAGCGCGGTCATCGTTGCGGGATCGATCTTCTCAAGGCCCACCGACAACTTGATGGTATCCCGTCCGGAGAATTGTTCGCGCCCCAATACCTCGATCCGCATCAGGTAGGGTTTGTCGAAGGGCAGGATGGGCAGGACCAGCTTGTCGCCATTGTCGAGCTTCTGGCTACGGACATAAAGCATGGCGGCGCAGATGTCATACACCGGAGTGAAGCGGAGCTCGCTCTTGGCAGTGGCGGACTTGCCGTTCTTCGCGAGCGTGAGGGTCTTCTCGGTGCTAACAAGGGTGCCGGCCCAGGTGCTGCGTGTGGAGGTGAGTTCATCGCCCTCATCCTGCACGCCGATCGAGACGCGCGGCCGCAGGGTGGCGGGATCGAGCCGGGAGATCAGGGAGACCTTGTGCTTGTAGAGCTTGGAAGCGAGCCCGCTGCTACCGCCGCTGACGCGCACCACGTAGTCTGCTGGGTTCTTGGGATCGGGCTGGCCGAAAGTGAAGGTGAGCTTGCCCGCATCCAACATGCCCTTCCAGGAGAGGCGGTATTCAAACTCATGCGGGGCGATGTTTTTTTGCGGCCCGAGCTTTGCGGGGCTCACCTCGTCCTTCCAATCCGCTAGGGCCGGAAGGCTGCAGCAGGCGAGCAACAGGGTGGCGGCGAGTTTTGCTTTCATCGGTTAGTAAGACTCCGCCCTGTGGGCGGCCATTCAAGGGGATTGTTGCACGAACCCCGGTTGGGCTCTTTCCGTTGCGGATGTTCTTCACGGGCTGCCCGCGATCCACTAGATCCGGGGAAATGAGTGATCTTGAGGACAACATCGCATTGCTCTCCGACTCCAGTTCAGGAAAGCGCCGCGCGGCGGCGAAGCGGCTGCGCAAGGCGGGCGATCCTGCTGCGGGCGCGGCGCTTTTTGCAGCGCTGCAGAAAGAGGTGCAGGACACTCGCACCTGGGAGACCCAATATCAAATGATCATGGGCATCGCAGAGTGCGGATATGTGGAGGCACTGCCTTTTCTGAAAGAGCGTATCCGCAAGAATCCGGCAACGATCCTGGATGCGGCGATTGGCAATGCCGTCGTGCGCCTGACCCATCAGGGGAAAGAGGATGCGGCACCCGTGCTGGAGATCATGGCCGGCGGTGATGAGATGATGATCAACGGCGCCTTCCAAGCGATGGGGATGCTGCGGTTGGTGCCACCCGCCGAACAGATCGACGCGATCCTCCGCTTCCTGGAGGAGCATGGGGAGAGTCCAGGATCAGGACTCCGCTTCTGGCCGGCAGCAGCCGCGGCGGGGTGGCGGCATCATCCGAAGGTGGAGCCCTTCTTGAAAAGCTGCCTGGAATCCTCGCACCAGGATGTGCAGATGGCGGCCGGCCTTTCTCTGAAGGGCAAGTACAAGAACTGGAACCCGCTGTGATGCGGCGAGCGCCTGATCAATCGCAGCCGCAGCAAGCGCTGGCAGGCGCCGGGCTCAGGGGGCGCTCGTCTTCCGTTTCCGGCGCAGCGAGCGCGGGATTCGGCGCGAGCGTGCCCAGGCCGAGCTTGGCCAGCAGTGCACGGTCCTTCTCCACGGCAGGATTCTTCGCCGTGAGCAGTTTGTCCCCGTAGAAAATCGAATTGGCCCCGGCGAAGTAGCAGAGCGCCTGCGTCTCATCGGACATGCGCGTGCGGCCTGCGGAGAGGCGCACCTTCGCCTTCGGGATGGCGATGCGGGTCACCGCGATCATCCGCACGAGATCGAAGACATCGACGGGAGCAGCGCCCTCCATCGGCGTGCCGGGCATCGGCATCAGCGAGTTGATCGGCACGCTCTCCGGCTGCGGGTTGAACTCGGAGATCACCTCCAGCATCTTCAGCCGGTCATCGGTCGTCTCGCCCAGGCCGAGGATGCCGCCGCAGCACACCGACATGCCGGCGTCCTGCACATTGCGGATCGTGCGCAGGCGGTCATCGTAGGTGTGGGTGGTGACGATGTTCGGATAGTGCTCCGGTGAAGTGTCGAGGTTGTGATTGTACGCCGTCACGCCGGCTTCCTTCAGCGCCTTCGCCTCATCCGGACCGAGCTCGCCCAGTGTCACGCAGACCTCCATGCCGAGCGTCGAGACATCGCGCACGATATCCAGCACCTGCTCGAAGCGCTGCGTGCCACCGCGCACCCCGCGCCAAGCCGCGCCCATGCAGAAGCGCGTGGAGCCCGTGTCGCGGGCCGCCTTCGCGCGCTCCATGATCGCGTCCTTGCTCATCAGCCGCTCGATCTCGATCCCCGAGTTGTAGCGGGCCGACTGCGCGCAATAGGAGCAGTCCTCCGAGCAGCCGCCCGTCTTGATCGAAAGCAGCGTGCACAGCTGCACATCATTCTCCGGCCAATTCGCCTCATGCACCGCACGGGACTTTTGAAGCAGTTCGAAGAAGGGCAGGGAGTGAAGGCGCTGGAGATCCGCAAGAAGCATGGGATGAGAAATGACTAATTACTAAGCACGAAATTCTAAACCGGAGTGCGTCGAAGAGAGGAAGAACGGAGACTCTAAACTTGGACCTTAGAGTTTGGAATTTGGAATTTCTCCCCCCTTGGCACTTGGCACTTCTTCTTCACTTGGCACTTCGGCCCGAAGGACCTTACCGGACCCAACCTTCCCCCAGAGGCAGCTGGCCTTGGCCGACCACGGTGTAGTCGGTCTTGCCCTTGGCACCTTCCAGGCTGATGCCGAAGCGGCTCTTCCAGACATCGCTCATGCTCTCCGCGGTGTGGCAGCCCCAGCTCTTGCAGTAGGCGTCCTTGGCGAAGATCGAGCGGTTGATGTTGGAGAGATCCCGCTGGTGCAGCCAGACCGTACAGGCGGCCATGATCGTATTACCGTAATCGAGCATGAAGCAGTACTTATTCGAGTGCCCGAAGTAGTCGAAGGTCTGCACGGAACCGCGCGGGCGGCTATTGAACGCGGAGACGATGCTGGCGGTGCTGTCCACCCAGATCAGCGTGGCGCGGCGCTCCTTGGCCACCTCCGCGATCCAGGTGGTGTAGGGCTTGCTGTCTTCCTGCCCGCGCTCCTGGTAGCCGGGGCGATAGACCATCCAGACCAGCGGCGCGTTTTCGCCGTAGGCCTTGCGGATCTCCACCATGCGCAGGGTGGAGGCACGGACGAAATTCGCCCACCAGCGGTCGTGCTGGTCCTGCGGCACGCGCAGTTCCTCCCAATTCCGGCGTGCCGGACCACCGGTCAGGATCACGTGATCCGCGGAAGCTTGCGAAACGAGGGCGATGAGCGAGAACAGCGCGAGGCGCAGCGAACGGGCCATGCGGGCGATTGTAAGGAATCGCCAAGCGCTGGCAAGGGGCGGATTTGCGGGCCGGAGTGCCGCTCTCCGAGCGACATTTCCAAGGATGAGCTTCTTTCAGAAGCGATTCATTCTAAATCAACGGGATGCCCCTGGATTCACGGGCGGCGCAGATTTACGGATCGCAAGCTGCCCCTTCAATTGGGAAGGAGAATCACCTCACAACTTGGAGGGAGGCCATCCGCGATCAGCGGCTTCCCTTCGAGAACTTCATGACGCCACAGAGCTTCAGCACCAGCGCGACCATGAGCACGGCGAAAGAAATCACCCCCATCTTGTGTCCGAACTTGTAGGCGTCGCTGGGCTCGTCAGCTGAGGTGACGGGAGGAGCCGCTGCCGCAGTCGCCGGGGCTTGGGCGGATGAAGGGAGCGGGTGGAATAGATCATATGCCTCCGCCACCAAGGCATCGCGGTCAGCGGCGGGCGCGGTGAGGGAGATCTGTTCGATGCTGGTGGGGTTCATTTGATTGAGCACCACCCGGACCACCCCGTCCTGAACATGCTCCTGGTGGAGCAGGCGGATCCCGTCCTTGTTCAGGATCTCGCTCCGGGAGAGAGTAACTCCCGCTTTTGCCGCCGCCTTCGCGTAACCGACTTTGACCGATTCCAAGCCGGCATCATATTCAGAGGGGTCGATCGGGCCCTTGAACTTCTTGGAATTGTGCATCAGCACCGCGCCCTTGTCGGCGATTGTGAAGTAGCCGTCGCATTCCATTCCACCGGCTTTCAAAGGAGCGGAGATCGCTTCGGGGACCTCCTGGCTCAGCCACTTGCCGGAAAGGCGCGAGGTATCGACATCCGCCCGGAGCGGAACGGTGAGTAGAAGGCCCGCGATCAGAGCGCTTGGCGGCAGAGTGGTCACGACCCGTCTCTGACACGGGGTCTGAGCCAAGTCGAGAAGCTTGCCGCGATCCTCAATAGTCACTATTCCACATAGCGTTGGAGGAACGGCTCGACTGCCGCGTCAAGCCTTCAAGATAAGCCACCGCGCATGACCAAGCTCAACGAGCTTGAGAAAAGGCGTCCCTCAGCTGCGGGTGTGGCTTTCAGGATCGGGCAAGTCTTCCACCTCCCAAGTGCCGCGTGTCCGTTGAAACCGGAATCGAAGAAACCATGCGCGAGGACTTGAAACTCGGTGTCCGAGATCTTGGTGACCTTCACCTCGATCTTTGTCTGAGGGTATTTCGTTGGGTGCCCGAGGGCATCGACAAGATTGTCCACCGTCGTGTCAGGTGCCCACCACCCATCCTGGCCGCTGGTCCATTTCCCGACGAAGGCCTCCGCATCCGCCGACAAGGCATCGCCGGTCCGGATGAACTTGTAGGGCAAATAGAAGCCCCTGAAGCACCACAGCGGATAGGCCACTGAGGGGAGGCCCAACAGGGCAAGCAGCAACCAAGCACGCTTTCTTGTCATGGCTCCTCCAGCTTCGTGCTCTGGCGTTTTTTCTGAATCACCAAGGCGACAATCGCGGCGATCACGACCCCAAAGATCACGAGATACACCGTGGCCTTTCCGAGGATCTCGCCAGTGCGGAATCCTTTCTGAAACTCTGAGCTGGCCTTTGTGGGGGCAGGCGGAGGCACGGGAGTGAACAAGGCAGTCACCATCTTCACCATCTCCTCCCGCTCTAAAGGCGGATAAGACACCACCACTTGCTCCAACTTCGAGGGCGTGAGCTGGGTGAGAATGGTGGCCCGATACTCCCCCTTGCTGAGCTCTTGGCAGACCAGTTCCAATCCCGGTGGATGGATCACCTCGTTCATTTCAACCGGGCGTCCCCTTGAATTGCCCGCCTGGGCGAAGCCCTCGATCAGTCCCTGGATGGCACCTTGGTAGCTGCTTGGATCAGAGGTCCAAGTCGGGTTGCGGGTGTTGTAGACCAAGGTGGCCTTGCCGTCATTGCGCGTGAAGAAACGCTCGCAGTTCATTCCGGCCTTACGATATGCCTCTGCGGCTGCGGGCGGTGGTGGAGCGGCAGTCCAAGAGCCGGGGATACGGTCTGTGTCGACGCTTGCACTCAGGCGAGCGGCGGTGAAGAGCGGCAGCAGGAGTGAGTGAGACTGGCTGGGAAGCTTGAAGGACATCGACGGTCACGCAATAGAATCCGCCTGCGCTTGTGACTTCAAGCCGCGAAAGCATCCGCGCCCGCGTGCAGCCGAAGTTGAAGTGGATCCAGCCGGGCCGGCCTCTTCAGTTTCGCGTAATTTGCAGTGCCTTGACCTCCCGCTCAATCGCCTTGCCCACGGACATTTCCGCTGCCTCCAAATCGTGTTCAGCTTGTAGTCCTACCCAGAATGCAGCCGAGGTTCCGAAGAACTTCGCGAGGCGCAATGCGGACTCCGCCGTGATGCTTCTCCGGCACTTGGTGATTTCCGTAAGCCGTGAGGCTGGGATACCGGTGGCGCGGGAGACCGAGGCAAGGCTGAGTCCCATCGGCTTGATGAATTCCTCCCAAAGGATTTCACCGGGATAGATCATGGGGAGCAATTTTCGTGAGGCCATGGGTTCCTAGCGGTAAACATCGCGCCGATGCCGGATCCTGATTACGAGCACCACCAAAACGGAATCTTGAATCTCGTAGATGGCCCGATAGTCGCCGATTCTGATTCGATAAGTATTGTCCGAACCGACTAGCTTCTTGCACCCATTCGGCCTTGGATCGTCGGAAAGTGATTCGATAGCCGAGACGATCCTTGGAACCCACTGCCGGTCGATGCTTCGCAGATCCCGTGTGGCCGACTTGGCGAACTCAACCCGGAAGGAGTCCATCGGCAACGAGTTGCTTCTTTAGATCCGAAAGGGAAATGCGTTCATCATCCCGCCGCTCCGCAACGCTCGCAAGATCTGCCACGTCTTCCATGAGCGACTCATAGTCCGCGATGGGGATCACCACCGCAATCTTGTGACCTTGGTCGTCGGTAAGAAACTGAGTGGTCATGGCGAATGACTAGCACGGACTTTTTGAAAAGTCGATACCGTGATGTTGTTGCTAACGGTCGTCAGCTTCCAGCCCGCACTCCGCTCCCTCACCGCATCACCCGCGCCATCTTATCCAATCCTTCAAGCATCCGTGCCCGCGTGCAGCCGAAGTTGAAGCGGATCCAGCCGGGCCAGCCGAAGAAAGCGCCGTCCGAGAGGAAGAGGCCGGCGTTCTTCTCGAAGTACTGCGCGGGGTTCTCCACGCCCATGCCGCGGGCATCGATCCACGCGAGATAGGTCGCCTCGCCGGGCACGACCTGGAGCGCGGGCATGCGCTCGGCGATGAATGAATCGAGCAGCGCGCGGTTGCCGCGCAGGTAGGCGAGCAGTTGCTGGCGCCATGGTTCGCCGCTGCGGTAGGCGGCCTCCGCGGCGTAGTAGGAGAGCGCATTGATTTCCGACAGCGTGTGGCCGCGCTGCGCGCTGAACTTGCGGCGGATCGTATCATCCGGGATCACCGCGAAGGCATAGCCAAGACCCGCGATGTTCCAGGTCTTGCTGGGGGAGAGCAGGGTGATCGTGCGCTGGCGCAGGTCCGCGGGCAGCTCCAGCGCGGAGAAGTGCGGCGTCTTGCTGGCGTCCAACACCAAGTCGCAGTGGATCTCATCGGAGACCAGGATCAGGTCGTGCTTCACGCAGAACTGCGCGAGTTGCTCCACCTCCGCGCGGGTGAAGACGCGGCCCAGCGGGTTCTGCGGATTGCAGAGCAGGAAGATCTTCGTCTGCGGCGTGACCGCCTTTTCCATCGCTTCCCAGTCGAAGACCCAGCGGCCATCGACCTCGATGTGATCCACGGTGATCAGCTTCGCGCTGCCATCGTGGTGGACATTGATGAAGGGCGGATAGACGGGCGTGCAGGTCATCAGCGCTTCGCCATCCGGGCAGAAGGCGCGGCCCGCCAGGGAGAGCGCCGGGACTAGGCCACCGAGGTGGACCACCTGCTCGCCCGGCACGGTCACGCCGCGCTGCTGGGCCAGGTAAAGGTCGATCGCCTCGTTCAAGCCGGCATGCGCCTGGGCATAGCCGAAGACCCCGTGGTTCACCCGGGCGTGGATCGCCTCGATGATCTCCGGCGCGGAGGCGAAGTCCATGTCCGCCACCCAGAAGGGATCAAGCTCCGGCCGCCGGTCAAACTTGATGCAGCCGGTTCCCTTGCGGACGATGGGGACGTCGAAGTCGTAGGTCACGCGGGGGAATTAGGGGCAAGTGGCTCGCGCCGCAAGTGCGGGTGCGGGAAATTGGGGGTGGAGGAGGAGTGGGGCTTCGCTTCGTTGAGCGAATAGATGCTGACTTACCGGGGCGGCAAAAAGGTGGTCCGCACAGCCCTCTGTGCGGTGAACGGTCCCCGGCAGCGGGTTCTATCTGATGCCCCCTCCCGGGTGCGCTCCGGCCAACCCTTCTCTCGGCTGAAGTCCGCGCCACCAAAATTAGTGCCCCCAGAGATCTACGTGGATCGCTCTTCTGCTGTGTTGCCAATCCGAGAGGGTGGGATCGGGCAGATCCCCGGGGGCTCCCGGTTTCCGTCCACTGCCGGGAACCATTCGCCGCACAGAGGGCTGTGCGGACCACCTTTTTTGCGCCCCGGTAAGGCGGGACCCTTAGCTCGCTGCGCCCTATCCCGCAAAAACAAAAAGGGCGGTCTCGCGACCGCCCTTTCTGCTTTGAAATGTCTGACCTTACTTACTGGCCTGGCTCCTTCGGCTGCTCTGCCGGGGGCGCTTCCTCCGGCTTCGGCTGCTCGGGCTTCGGCTCTTCCGGTTGCTTCGGTTGCTCCAGCTTGGGCTCTTCCAGCTTGGGTTGCTCCGGCTTCACCTCTTCCGTTTTGGGCATCTCAGGCTTCACCTCCTCAGTCTTCGGCTGGTCCGGCTTCACCTCCTCGGGCTTTGGAGTCTCCGGCTTCGGTTCTTCCGGCTTCGGCGTCGCGGGGGGGCGCTCTTCGAGCGGCGGGATGGCGATCGGCGGTGTCACGGCTTCCACCGGGCGGCGCGGCTGGCGCGGTTGGACAGGCATCGCGCCCTGGGGAAGACCAGGGCCGCTGCCCGGCAAGCGGGGAATGCCACCCTGCGGCGGGGCACCCGCGGTGCCGGGAGCCTCCGGTGCCTTGATCAGCGCCGGGCGGTCCTTCAGCACATCGCCCACCGTGGATTGGGCCACCTTGTAGAAACGGCCGGCGAAGACCTTCTCATCCGCGAGCTTCTTCTCCAGTGCGGTCTTGCGCTCGGCGAAGGCGGTGTCCTTGGCCTTGGCATCGGCCTCGGCTTCGTTCGCTTCCTTCTTGCGCTCGGTGGGGATCTCCGCGGTCACGTCCACGGTTAGCACCGCCTCCGTCGCAGCGGGGGGTTCACCTTCCTTCGCGGCAGCAGCGGCGGCGGCCACCGGGGTCACCGTCACGGTGTAGTGGAAGCCCTCCGCGGTATCGATCTTCACGGTGCGCTTGCCCTTGGCATCGGCCAGCTTGGCTGCGGCATCCGCCGTCAGCACATCCTCGAACTGGCCGTAGGCCAGCAACGTCTTCAGCGTGTTCGCCAGCGTGGTATCGAGCGCCTCGCCCGCTTGCGCCCCATCGAGCGTGAATTCCGCCTGCTCGTCCGGGCGCGTCACCTTCCACTCGGTCTCATCGGCCTTGCCGCTCTTGCTCACGGTGATGGCCAGCGGCTTCTCCACCGTGAAGAACTTGTGGTCGAGCCAAGTCTTGGGATCGGCGGACAGGGTCGGGAAGACCGTGCTGATCTTGTAGACCCCGCTGCTGTCCGCGTGGTCGCGCACGAAGCGGCCCACGGCACCACCGCCACCCTCCATCGGGTCGGCGTCCGAGGCGGACTCGATGTTCTTGCCGAAGCTGAGGTGGGCCACTTCGCTGCCGGCCTCATTCGAGAGGACGGCCTCGACACCTTTCTCCTCATCCTTGCTGGAAGAGGGATCCATGCCGAAGCGTGGCGCGGAGGCCGCCGGGTCACACTGCAGGCCCTGGGTGACCTTCACGTCCGTGAGCTCGATCAGGAGATCCTTGATCGAGGTGGCGCTCGCCGGGTAGTCCGCGCTTTCGGACACGCTCCACGCGTCGCCCTTGCGGACCAGCGTGGCGGATTTGTCCCCGGACTTGATGCTGATCTTCGCGACATCATCACGGCTGAAGTCCTTCAGCAGGGGCGCACCGGCGGCGAGCTTGGTCTTGCCTCCCTCATCCTCCGGCGAGCGGAAGAGAAGGAATGAAGCCACCGCGGCGAGGACGAGGGCGATGATCCAGAGGATACCGACTTGACGTTTGTTCATGGCGGAAATCGTGTGATGTTAGGGATTAGCGGGCGCGGGTGGCACGGCGGCGGGCCAGTAGCATGATGCCGCCGAGGACGAGGACGACCCCGGGCATGCCCAGAACGTTCTCCATGGTCAGGCTTGCGGTGATCTTGTCCTTGTCGGTCTGCAGGTTCTTCTCCATCTCGCGGAGTTCCTTGTTGTATTGCCGTTGCTTGGCCCGGGCCTCCTTCACCTTCGTGTCGAGCTCCTTGGCATTGGCAGAGCCCTTGCGGCGCTCCTCATCCAGCGTCTGGATGTCCTTGTTGACCTTGTCGAGTTCGCCCTGCTTCTCCGCCACGGCCTTGCCGAAGTTCTTGTTGAACTCCTCCTGCATTTCGTTGATCCGCGTGAAGGGGCGGGCCATTGCGGCCCGGCTGCGGGCACCGATGAGGTGAGAGGAAGAAGCGGCCTGGTCCACGATGTTCATGAACAAGGGAGCATTGCCGTTCTTGGGGCCCATGTTTTGGAAGCGGGTCCGGCTCACCTGAATCATGTTGAAGGCGAAGCGGTCCGCGAAGGCATCCACGTCAGCGATGACGAAGACATTCCCTTCCTTGATCCCGTCCACCAGGCCGGTGGGCTTGTCTTCCTTCTTCTCATCCTTCTTCTCCCCGTCGGCCTTGGGCTCTTCCGTGCCGGGCTTGCCCTTCGGGAAGGCGGATTTGAAGGTGCCCTTCAGGCGCACCACCAGGTCGTAGCCGCGCTGGCCTTGGAAGCTGCGGGCCAATTTCTCATCCAGATTCGCCGCCAGTTCCGGATCCAGCATGTCGCCGGAGCCGGAACTCTTCACCAGCGTGGTCGCGGTGACACCGGCGCTGCCGGTCTTGGTCAGGCCACCGGGGAGGTAGAGCACGAGACCGCCCAAGCCGCGGGTGATCACGTCATCCTTCTGCGGCATCGCTTCCTCCGGCACCGTTAGCACGGCCAGGCCATCCTTGGCTTCGCCGCGTGCTCCTTGCAGCTGGGTCTTGTATTTCCCGTCGCCCAGAACCTTGTGCGCCTCCATGGTGAGGCCCCAGGAGCCAAGCAGGGTGGGAAGCGTGGAAGAGACTTCCTGGCCCTCGCCCGTCATCGGGTTGCCGGGGGACATGCGGGCCTGCACGCTGAAGGGGTCGATGCAGGCCACCACGGTGCCGCCCTGCAACACATACTGGTCGATCGCATACTCGGCCGCCGGCGTGATCCCGGCCGGGTGGAACACCAGCAGCACATCGATCGAGGGATCGATCTTCTCCGGCGTCATGGTCAGGTCACGGACCTCGTAGTTCTGCTTGAGTTCGTCATAGATGAACCATGCCGGGGAAGCCGGCGGGCCACCCATCATCTGCATGCTCTGCGTGCCGGCCAGGGGCAGCGCCGACATCAGGCCGATCACCGGCTTCTTGGGCCGGGACACTTCCGAGATGCCGCGGGAGAGTTGATACTCCAGCAGGGTCTCCTGGCGCGGGTCCAGCATCGGGATGGTCGCGGTGCGGTCCAGGCAGGAGATCGCCAGGCCGAAGTAGAGGTTCTGGTCGTCGAACTGTTGGCCGGAGATCCCGTCCAGGTTCGCGGAGTCCTCCGCATCGGTATCCGGCTGCGGGTCGAGTTCCTTCACGCGCAGCTTGCCCTTGGAGAGGTTCTTGTACTGCGCCAGCAGGTCATCCACGCGCCGCATGTGCAGCTTGATGGCCTCCGGCATGTACTTGGAACTACGGGTGGCGTAGTAGCGGATCTCCACCGGGGCGGGCAGGTCGCTCAGGATGGCCTTGGTGCCGTCCGAGAGGGTGTGGACCTTGTCGACCGTGAAGTCGGCATTCTTGTGACCGATGCCGAGCTTCGAGACGATGATGTTCAGCGCGACGACGATGATCAGCAGTGCGATGATCGCGAAGACCGCGCGGGCCATGGGATGGACGGTTTTGGCTGCCGTGCTCATGGGATGAAAGGGATTCGGTTTGGGGAAATGAGGTTCTTCGCGATCAGGCGCGCTTGGCGGAGAGGATCGCGCTGGTGCCCATCAGGCAGGCGACGATGACGGAGCCGAACCATACTAGGTCGGTCAGGCGGAAGGCCCCGCGGGCCAGCGAGGTGAAGTGATCCCACACGCCGAGGGCGGTGATGGCGTTGTTGACCAACTGCGGGAAGGTCTTGGCATAGACCCGCACGAAGGGATCGAAGGAGCCCATCACCAGGCCGATGCAGATCGTGCAGGCGATGATCAGGCAGATCACCTGGTCCCGCGTGAAGGCGGAGACAAAGAGGGTGATCGCCAGGAAGCTGCAGGCCAGCAGGAAGGAACCCAGATAGCCGCAGAAGATCGTCAGGTTATCCGGGTGCCCGAGCCAGTTCACCGTGATCCAGATCGGGAAGGTGAGCAAGAGGGCTACCAGCCACACCGCGGCTGCGGCCAGGAACTTGCCCAGGATGACGCTCCAGGTGGAGATCGGCATGGTGCCGAGCAGTTCGATCGTGCCGGTGCGGAGTTCCTCCGAGATCAGGCGCATGCCCAGCGCGGGCACCAGCACCATCAGCACGAAGGGCAGGTAGGTGAAGAAGGAGTAGGTCAGCGAGGCATCCTGCGCTTCCAGGAAGGCCCCCAGGGTGAAGGTGAACACCATCGCGATCAGCAGGAAGACGACGATGATGGCGTAGGCGATCGGGTGGCTGAAGTAGCTGCTCAGCTCCCGTTTGAAGATGGTCCAAGTGTTCATGGATCGGGTAGGAATGGGGTGCGTGCTTGCTTGCTTCAGGCGGCGGTATCCAGGGTGGTCACCTGGCGGAAGAGGTCGGTCAGCGAGCCGGTGCCGGACTTGGCGATCAGCTCGGCGGGCGTGCCGTCCACCACGATCTTCCCCCGGTCCACGATCACCGCGCGGGTGCAAGATGCTTCCACTTCCTCCAGGATGTGGGTGGAGAAGAGGATCGCCTTGGTTTCGCCCAGGCGCTTGATCAGCTGGCGGACCTCGTGCTTCTGGTTCGGGTCCAGGCCATCGGTCGGCTCGTCCAGGATCAGCACCTCCGGGTCATGCAGGAGCGCCTGCGCCAGGCAGGTGCGGTGGCGGTAGCCCTTCGAGAGGGTATCGATCGACTGCTTGGCCACGCTTCTCAGGAAGCAGGTCTCGATCGCGCGTTCCACGGCATCCTTGAGGGTATTCCCCCCGAGGCCCCGCACCTGGGCGCAGAACTTCAGGAAGCCGGTGACGGTCATGTCATTGTAGAGCGGAGCGGACTCCGGCAGGTAGCCCACCTTCTTCTTCGCCTCAGCAGGCTGGTCGATCACCGAGACGCCGCAAATCTTCGCATCCCCGGAGGTCGGCGGCAGGAAGCCGGTGACCATGCGCATGGTGGTGGATTTGCCGGCCCCGTTGGGCCCAAGGAAGCCGAGCACTTCGCCTTTCCTGACGGAAAACGAGAGGTGATCGACGGCGGTCTTCCTTCCGAACTGTTTGGTCAAGTTCTCGACTTCGATCATGGGAGCAAGGGTATTTGAAGGCGCCGGAATTCCGCGCGCCATGGCGGAGCGACGCGGGGATTGGCGTGCGTCTGAAAAAATGAGTCACACCGGATTAGCAAGGGAAAAGGGGTGTCATGATGCCCTCCCGGTCCCCTACGTTTAGAACGGAGTGCCGCTCACAGAGCGGCACTCCACCACATCCCTTTGACCGCCACCCGGAAAATCGTTAGACCTGTCCCAGATGAGTGTCCCGGAGGCGGAGGTGAAGTTGGAGTATGAGACGGCGCATTTCTTGCATTCGCTGTTCGCGAATGATGCCCGGGAGCTGAAGTACCTGGAGCAGAAGCTGGATGTCCGCGCGGTCACCCGGGAGGGTTGGATCCTTTTCGTGGGCCCGGAGGAGGGTGTGAAGCGCGCCACCGCGGCCTTCGCGGACTTGGAGCAGGCGCGGCGGCAGGGTGCGGAGATCGGCACGCGGGACTTCCGCATGGCGGTGGACATGCAGACCGAGGGCGGCGGCTCGATCTCCGGGCTGGGAGAGGTGCGCCTGCTCGGCCTGCGCGGCCGCAAGCCGGTGGTGCCCAAGACCCCGCGCCAGCTCGACTACGTGAAAGCGATCGAGAAGAACGATGTCACCTTCGGCCTCGGTCCGGCTGGCACGGGCAAGACCTACCTGGCCATGGCCATGGGGCTTTCGCTCTTGAAAACCAAGCGCGTGGGCCGGGTCGTGCTGACCCGCCCGGCGGTCGAGGCGGGGGAGGCCCTCGGCTTCCTGCCCGGCGACCTGCGTGAAAAGGTCGCCCCCTACTTGCGCCCGCTCTACGACGCGATCCACGACATGATCGGCGCGGAGGAGGGCGAGCGCTACCTGGCGGACGGCACGATCGAGATCGCCCCGCTGGCCTTCATGCGCGGGCGCACCTTGGCGCGCTCCTTTGTCATTCTGGATGAGGCACAAAACACCACCCGCGAGCAGATGTTCATGGCCCTGACCCGCTTGGGGGAGGAATCCCGGATGGTCGTGACCGGGGACGGCTCGCAGGTGGACCTGAAGCCCAACGTGCCCTCCGGCCTCTTTGAGGCAGAGAAGGCGCTGGACGGGATCCCGGGCATTGAGTTCGTGCGCTTTAGCGGCGCGGACGTGGTCCGCCACCCGGTGGTGGGGCGCATTATTGAGGCTTACGACAAGCACCGGGCAGCCGCGAAACAATGATCGGACAGATCAGTGGGATCAGGCGGGTCCGTCCGATCGGATTGCAGGATAGTGCAGCGCCCGACCCTTTGATTTTCAAATTATAATAGGCTAAGCTGACCTTTTGGAATTTGGAATCTAGGGTTTGGAATTTCTCCCTTGGGGTGGGGTATTTGCGCATTGCAAAAAGGGGTGCGATGATCTAACCAACTCCCCGCCGCAGGGGCAGCCCTCCGGTCCCGTTTCCGCAACCAAGTTGCCACACCGTGGGATTCATCGATGCTTTCAAGCGCTGGCGTCTGGCACGCCGCGGCCTATCCTCCGGCCGGAAGCGGCGTGTTCACGCGGAGAACCCGGTGGCGATGACTCTGGACCGCAGCCCTTGGGTGCGGCTGGGCCTCTACCTTGTTTTCTCGGTCTTGATCGGCGTTGTCGTCCTGCGGGTCGCCGCGCGGCCATCGTCCCACAGCTACTTCGCGGACAACCCGTCGATGGGCGGGCTCTTCGGGATGGTGCTGGCCTTCACCGCCGTGGCCATCCTGCAGATGAACTACGAGGCGGCCTCCCTGCGGAATGGCCGGCTGGTCCTGGTGCTCGGCGGCTTGGCCGGGCACATGGCGATGGTCCGCGGGATCTCCCTGCTGGTGGATGCCTTCGTGGATGCGGGGGATGCGGACAGCCAGATGAAGTTCCTGCTGATTCCCTTCGCGCTCACACCCATGGTCCATGCGGTGCTGCTGGGGCGGGGGATCGGGATTTTCTCGACCATGTATGCCGCGCTGCTCGGCTCCTTGGTCCTGCCGGCAAGGGACGCCACCGTCTACATGGCGGTGAGCCTGGTCTGCGGCTTGGTGGCAGTGCAGGCCGTCCACAAGGTGCGCAAGCGCGTGCAGCTCCTGCGCGCGGGCGTCTACTCGGGCCTCGCCGCGCTACTGCTCTGCGTGGTCTTCGGGCGGATCGACCTGATGCCGGACATGAGCGACCAGTTCGAAGGCCTGAAGCAGGCCGGGCTGAGTTCGCTGGCCGCGCTCGGCACGGGGATCGTGATCGCCCTGCTGGTCAGCGGCCTGCTGCCGGCGCTGGAGAGCGCCTTCACGCTCACCACGGACATTTCCTGGCTGGAGCTCAGCGACCTGAACCACAAGCTGCTGCGCCGCCTGCAACTGGAGGCACCCGGCACCTTCCACCACAGCCTGGTGGTGGCCTCGCTGGCGGAAGCCGCGGCGGAGGCGGTGGGAGCGAATGCCGCGATGTGCCGCGTCTCGGCCTACTTCCACGACATCGGCAAGCTCAGCAAGCCGGAGTACTTCATCGAGAACCAGGCGGAGGGCATGGACAATCCGCACGACGCGCTGACGCCCACCATGAGCGCGCTGATCATCATCGCCCACGTGAAGGACGGCGTGGACCTGGCGGTGAAGCACAAGCTGAACCCGCGGGTGATCGATGTGATCCAGGAGCACCACGGCGATTCGCTGGTCAGCTTCTTCCACCGCCGCGCACAGGAACAGAAGAAGGCCGAACTCGAAAAGGTGGAGAAGGGGCTCGAGAATCCCGAGGACCTGCCGAAGATCGACGAGAAGAACTTCCGCTACCCCGGCCCGCGCCCGCGCACCCGTGAGAGCGGGATCGTGGGTCTGGCAGATGCGGTGGAGAGTGCCTCCCGCAGCCTGCGCAAGCCGACGCCGGCCAAGATCCGCGCGATGGTGGAAGACCTCGTGGATGGTCGCGTCTGCGATGGCCAGCTTTCCGATTGCATCCTCACGCTGCGCGACCTGGCCGCGGTGAAGGACAGCTTCTGCGCCACGCTGCGCAGCATGCTCCACACCCGGATCGACTACCCGAAGGACGACGAGCGCAGCAACTTGGGCCGCAAGACCGCCAACGATCAAGACCGTGACCGCCGTCCGAACGGCGCGAAGACCCAGCCGCTCAAGACCGCGCCGATCCAGCCGGCAGCCCCAGCCGTCACGCCGCGGCAATCCCCGGGTTAAGCAGAGCCTCACTCCTCCTCCTTCTCCTCCTTCATGCCTCCGGAAATCATCGTAGGAAATAACCAGAGCCGCACCGAGATCCCGGAAGCCTGGCTCACGATCCTTGAGAAGGGCGGTGCCATCGCAGCGGCGGAGATCCTCGCGAAGCATGTCGCGGTGGAAGACGCACCCTTGCACGAGCATGAGTGCATCGAAGTCGCGCTGGTGGACAACGAAACCAGCGCCCGTGTGCATGAGCAGTTCATGGGGATTGAGGGCGAGACGGATGTCATCACCTTCCATCATGGCGAGATCGTGATCGGCGTGGAAGTCGCCTTCAAGCAAGCCGCGGAGAACGGCGAGCCGCCTTTGCGGGAGTTGTTCCGCTACATCGTGCACGGCCTCTTGCATCTGGCCGGGCACGAGGATGAGGAAGCCGCGGACCGCGAGCGCATGGAAGCGGCGCAAGAGCCGCTGGTGGCGCGGCTGTGGCCGGAGTTGGGGTGAGGGTGTGAGCCTTTTCCTTGCCGTTCAGTGGATTGGAGACAGCATGCTCCGATGAAACGATGGATATTGTTCTCCTTCTGTTGCCTCACAATTCCTCTCCTTGCTGAGGAGAAAGAGCCCACGGTCGATCAGATCATCGCCAGCGTGGAAAAACAGATAGGTCCTGATACGAAGGATCTGCCTGAAAAGGCTGCCGATGCTGCATCGGTTGTGGGCTCTGCCGAATTGATCCTCCATCGCGAAATCAGGCGTTCCAAGGACCGGAAGCTGCGGGTAATCTACGCGATCAGCAGCTTGAATTCATCGATCAGGTATATCGAAGAACAAGGACTGAAGGAGCGGGAGAAGACCGATTATGAGCGCATGGTCCGTTTCCGCGAGATTCTTGCGAAGGAGTATCTGACTCTTTCCAAATAGGCTTCCTGCCTCCCCAAAGCCGGGGATTGCGAGCGAGGCCCGGAAACGTTCTGTTATCATCATGCCGGTGACGGTGGCCGAGCTCTATTCGCAAGCTCTGCAACTTTCCGACGAAGCACACATCGAACTAGCGGAGCGTTTGATCGAAAGCAGCGGCTTGCCTCAGACTCTGTTGATGGAACAGCTCGAGGTTGTCCGAAGGCGGATGGAAAGTCTGGATGCCGGGCTATCGCGAGAGATTCCCGGGGAGGAGGCTCACCGCCGCGTGCTGCAAGCGATTTCTGGCAAGGGATGACGCCCAGCTTGGAAGGCGAGACACTTCAGGACTGGTCCTGACAGTGCCAGTTGGGTCTTGGCAATTACGGCGAAGGCGTGTTTTATTCAGGCATGGAAGTGAAGGAGGCGGTGAAGCTGGCGATGAAGTACGTCGCGGAGCTCTTCGAAGAGGAGCAGATCGAAAATCTCGGTCTGGAGGAGGTGGAATTTGAAGATGGCACGGACTCCTGGCAAGTGACCATCGGTTTCTCCAGGCCATGGGATCATTCCTCCGGACTCGTGCTCCGGGCCGCGCCCAGTCGTTCCTACAAGGTGGTGGCGATTAACGATTCCACGGCCAAGGTCCTGTCGGTGAAGAATCGCGATGTCTCGACCGCTGCATGAGGCGATTGATCGTCGACACGAATCTGTTGCTGTTGCTCGTGGTCGGCAGCACGGCTGACGGTTTGATTCAAAAGCACAAACGGACCCGGACCTTCACTCCGCAGGATCTAGCTCTGCTGGAACGCTTCCTGGGCGGCTTTAATGACATTGTGGTGACTCCGGGGATTTTGGCCGAGGTATCGAATCTCTCTGCCCAGATTGGCGAGCCCTTGCGGAGCTCCATCATGCAAACCGTGGGCCGCTTGGTCGCGCAGATCCGTGAGGACCACGTGCCGGGAATCTCGGTGATCGAGTCACGTTGCTTTATCCGTCTCGGTCTTGTTGATGCGTCGATTCTGGAAGCCTGTCAGGAAGGCGATCATCTGTTGACGGACGATCTTGATCTCTGGATCGAAGCTGTAAACTCGGGCAAGACCGCGACGAATTTCACTCATCTGAGGGCGGAGCACTTGCTTTCCTGAAGTCCATTCGTTGGCCGCTCATCCCAATGCCACTGCTTCTCCTTCAGGCGTGACTTCTTGATGGTCCTTGCCCGCCTTCTTCTTCCTCTGCGCCGCCGTCAGCCGGTCAAACATCAGATACACCACCGGCGTGGTGAACAAGGTCAGCATCTGGCTGAGCGCAAGGCCACCCACGATCGCATAGCCCAGCGGCTGCCGGAGTTCCGACCCGTCGCCATGTCCCAGCGCCAGCGGGATGCCACCGATCATCGCCGCCAGGGTGGTCATCAGGATCGGGCGGAAGCGCTTGATGCAGGCTTCGAAGATCGCTTCCTGCGGCTCCTTGCCGTGATCCCGCTCCGCCTCGATGGCGAAGTCGATCATCATGATCGCGTTCTTTTTCACGATGCCGATCAGCAGCAGGATGCCGATGATCGCGATCACGCCGATGTCATAGTTGAAGGCCCACAGTGTTAGAAGGGCACCCAGGCCCGCGGAGGGCAGCGTGGACAGAATCGTCAGCGGATGGATGAAGCTCTCGTAGAGCATTCCCAGGATGATGTAGATCGCGACGATAGCCGCGGCGATGAGGTAGGGCTGCGAGCGCAGCGAGTCTTGGAACGCCTGCGCGGTGCCTTGGAAGCTGCCGGTCACGGTGATCGGCAGACCCATCTCCGCGTTTGCCTTCTCCACCGCCGCCACTGCCTCGCCCAGCGCCACGCCGGGTGCCAGGTTGAAGGAGATGGTCACGGAGGGATACTGGCCGAGGTGGTTCACCGAGAGCGATTTTCTCGCGCCGGTATCGAACTCCACCAGCGAGGACAGCGGCACCTGCCCGCCGGTGATCGGTGAGCTGAGGAAGATCTTGTCGAAGGTGCTGGTGTCCTTCTGCAGCTCCGGCGGCACCTCGATGATCACCTTATACTGACTCACCTGCGTGTAGAACTGCGTGACCTGCCGCTCGCCAAAGGCGTTGTAGAGCGCGGAGTTGATGTCCTGAGTCTTGATCCCGAAACGGCTCGCTGCCTGACGGTCGATGTCCACGGTCAGCGCCGGCGCGGCGGACTCCTGGTCGGAGGTCACATCGCGCAGCAAGGGGATTTCGCGCATCTTCTCCATGATCTGCGGCGCCCAGGTGTTGAGCTCATCCACATTCGCATCCCGTAGCGCATACTGGAACTGGGTCTTCGACTGGATGCCGCCCACATTCAGGTCCTGCTGCGGCTGGAAGAACACGGTGATGCCGGGGATGCCGGAGGTCGCCTTGCGCAGGCGGTCCATCACCACTGTCACGGAGTCGCGCTCGTGGCGTTCCTTCAGCGTGACGAAGAAGCGGCTCTGGTTCATCGCCCCGCCACCGCCGCCCACGCGGTTCTGGAAGCCCTGGACGCCGGGATCATTCTTGATGATCTCACCGACCTGCTGGGAGCGCGCGAACATCGCATCGTAGGAAATGTCCGGGGATGCTTCCACGGTCGCATTCATCAGGCCCGTGTCCTGCGAAGGGAAGAAGCCCTTCGGCATCTGCACGAAGACATAGCCGGTGCCAACGATCGTGAGCAGCAGCGAGAGCAGGGTGAGCTTCTTGTGCCCTAGAACGAACTTCAGCAGCGACTCGTAGAACTTCTCCAGCTCGGTGAAGAAGCGCTCCAGTGTGCGGTCCAGCCAGGCCCGCGGGGTGTTCCCCTTCGGCGCTACATGGTGCTTCAGGAATTTCGAGCACATGGTCGGCACGAAGGTCAGCGAGACGAAGCCGGAGACCAGCACCGCTGCCGTGACCGTGACCGCGAACTCGCGGAACAAGCGGCCCACGATCCCGCCCATCAGCAGCACGGGGATGAACACCGCGATCAGCGAGAAGGTGATCGAAAGGATGGTGAAGCCGATCTGCTTCGCGCCCTTCAGCGCCGCCTCCTCCGGCGACATGCCTTCCTCGATGTGGCGGTAAATGTTCTCCAGCATCACGATCGCATCATCGATCACGAAGCCGACCGAGATCGTCAGCGCCATCAGCGAGAGGTTGTTCAGGCTGAAGTGCAGCACATACATGATCGCGAAAGTCGCGATGATCGAGATCGGCACCACCGCGCTTGAGATCAGGGTGGCGCGCATGTTCCGCAGGAAGACGAAGACCACCAGCGTGACCAGTGCCACCGTCAGGCCCAAGTGAAGCTCCACCTCCGCCACGGATGCGCGGATCGTCCGGCTGCGGTCGCTTAGTAGCTCCAGCTGCATCGCCGGTGGCATGGCCGCGCGGAGCTGGGGCAGCAGCTCATTGATATGCTTGATGGTATCAATCACGTTGGCATCCGCCTCCTTGCGGATCACCAGGCCCACGCCGGCCTCGTTGTTCACCAGCGCCCCGGAGCGCGATTGCTCCGGGCCATCGACCGCACGGCCCACATCGCGCACGCGGATCGGCGCGCCCTTGCGATAAGCCAGGATCAGGTCGTTGTAGGGCGCGGCCTTGAGCAGCTGGTCATTCGCGTAGATCGAGAAGGCCTGGCGGTCGCCGTTGATGCTGCCCTTCGGCGAGTTCACCGTCGCGGAGGCGATGACACCGCGCACGTCGTCGAGGCTGAGGCCAAGCGCGGCGAGCTTCGCCGGATCCACCTGCACGCGCACGGCCGGCTTGCGCTCGCCCATCACATCCACCTGGGCCACGCCATTGAGCTGGGAAATCTGCTGCGCCACCACGTTCTTCGCGTAGTCGCTCACCTCGGTTAGAGGCAGCACCTCGGAGGTCAGGCTGAGCAGCAGGATTGGCGCGTCGGCCGGATTGACCTTCTTGTAGTTCGGCGGGCTGGGAAGGTTGGTGGGCAGCTGCCCGGCAGCGGCACTGATCGCGGACTGCACCTCCTGCGCCGCGGCATCGATGTTCTTGCTCAGGTCGAACTGGACGGTGATCGAGGCACTGCCGAGGCCGCTGCTGGAGGTCATCTGCGTGACCCCGGGGATCTGCGCCAGCTGGTTCTCCAGCGGTGTGGCCACCGTGGCCGCCATCGTCTCCGGACTGGCACCGGGCAGACCGGCATTGACCTGGATGGTGGGAAATTCCACCTGCGGCAGCGGCGCGATCGGCAGCAGCGGGAAGGCCACCAGGCCGACTAACAGGATGCCGATGGTCAGCAGCGCAGTCGCGACCGGCCGCTTGATAAAGGGTTCAGAAATGCTCATGTCCCGGCCTTCTTTTCGCTGACCTTCGCGCCTGGCTTCAGCTTGTTCTGGCCCTCGCGCACCACGCGGTCGCCCGGCTTCAGGCCCTGTTCAATCACGGTCATGCCCTCAAAGCTCATGCCGGTGGTGACCTGCCGCGCCTCGACCGTCTGGTCTTCCTTCACCAGATAGACGAAGCTGCCCTTCAAGCCCGGCTGCACGGTCTCCGTGGGGACCACCAGCGAGTCCTCCTTGGTCTCCACCAGCACGCGGCCGGAGAGATACTGGCCGGGCCAGAGCTTGTAGTCCTGATTCGGGAAGCTGGCCTTCAGGCGCAGGGTCCCGGTCGTGTCGTCGATCTGGTTGTCCACCAGCTCCAGCGTGCCCTCGTCCAGGGTCTTGCCGTCCTCATCCACGGCCTGGGCCTTGATCGGCGGGGAGCCTGGCTTCATGTGCGGGCTCAGCGCGGCGAGATCGCGCTGCGGCAAGGTGAAGATCAGGGTCACCGGCTGGAGCTGGGTCAGCACCACCAGGCCCTCGGCCTGGCTGGCGGTGACCTCGTTGCCGGCGTCCACCCGGCGGATGCCGGTGCGCCCCTTGATCGGCGCGCGCACCACCGTGAAATCCAGGTCGAGTTGCGCGGCATCGATCGCCGCTTGGTCGGACTTCACCTGGGCCGCCAGTTGTCCGGCGGCGGCCTCTGCCTGATCGAGCAGCTGCTGGCTCACGGCATTTTCCTTCGCCAGCTTTTGCGCGCGCTCCAGCGCGGCATTGGCATTGGTGAGCTGAGCTTCATCCTGCAGCTTCTTCGCCTGCGCCTGGGACAGCACGGACTGGAAGGGCCGCGGGTCGATCCGCGCCAGCACGTCGCCCTGCTGGACGATCGAGCCTTCGCTGAAGCCAACGCTCTCCAGGGTGCCGCCCACCCGCGGGCGCACGGTCACCGTATTGGAGGCCTGCACCGTGCCGATGCCCTGCAGCCACACCGGGATGTCGCGGCTGGTCGCTTCCGCCAGTGTCACCGGCACTACCTGCGCGCCGCGCGGCCCCGTCTTGGCGGCATTGGCCAGGGTATTCGCATGCACCTTCCAGATCAGGAAGGAAACGGCGGACAGCGCCAGCAAGGCGACCAGGATCCGTAGGAGAGCTCTCATCAGTCTGTCAGGGGAACGGGGAAATTCTTAGCACAGGATACGGAGGAATGCGTGTCGAGCGCGCGGGTTTATCGTCGCGAATTGTCGCAGGTCTTCCATTGCCGACACACTTTGCGACAATTTTTTGTGCCAGCGATTCCGTGCAAGCTGCGATGCTAGGGGCAGAGTCCGGCAAGCCATGGAGAATCTCCCGCACATCGCCGTCGTGGACGACCACCGCGAGATCCGCGAGCTGCTCGTGCGCTATCTGGGCGACCACGGCTTCCGGATGAGCGCGGCGGGGAGTGCCGCAGAGTTCCGCGCCCAGCTGGAGCGGGGGGAGGCACCGGACCTGGTCGTGCTGGACATCATGATGCCGGGGGAGGACGGGCTCTCGCTCTGTCGCCACCTCCGCGCCACCAGCCAGATCCCGGTGATCTTCCTGACGGCGATGGCGGAGGATACCGAGCGCATCGTCGGCCTGGAGATCGGCGCGGATGATTATCTGGTGAAACCCTTCAACCCGCGCGAGCTGCTGGCCCGCATCCGCGCCGTGCTGCGCCGCTCCGGTGGGACGAATGCTGCGGACGAGCCGGTGCTGAGCGGGAAGTCCGGCCGCCTGCGCTTCGGCGACAAGCTCTTCGATCTAACAAGGCACGAGGTCACCGGCAGCGATGGCGTGGCCGTGCCGCTGAGCACCGCGGAATACCGCCTGCTCTGCGTCTTCCTGGAGAATCCCGGCAAGGTCCTGAGTCGCGATGCGCTGCTCGATCTCACCAGTGGGCGCGAGGCCGATGTCTGGGACCGCAGCATCGACAACCAGGTGAGCCGCCTGCGCCGCAAGATCGAGGAGGACCCGAAGAATCCGATGCTGATCAAAACCTACTGGGGCGATGGCTACTGCTTCACGGGCACGGTGACGGCGGCGTGAAATTCCAAACTCTAAATTCCAAATCTCAAATCAGATCACTCCGCGACTTCCTCTGCGACCTCTGCGCCTCTGCGGTTCGTTCCGCTCAACCAAGCACCCAATCCTGACAGCCTGCTTTTGATGAAACGCTTCTGGATGCGCAGCCTGACAGGGCAGTGGATCACGCTGATGCTGCTGGCACTGGCGCTGGCCCAGGTCTTGTTCCTGGCGATCTATCGGGGTGATCAGTTGCGCACGGTCTTCTTGCTGCGGCGGGATGAGTTCCTGGGGCGTGCAGCTTCGGTGGCGCGCTTGCTCGATTCCGCAGATCCAAGCCTGCATGAGGGGATTCTCGATGCGGCGAACACGGTCGCGATCCGCTATTGGTTCGGGCCCAAGCCGGGAGGGGATTCCCTCAAGTGGGAAGAGCAGGCCCGCGCCAGCTTGTTAGGGTCCTCGCGACCGCCCGCGCCTGAAGACCTGCCGCTGCGTGGTGGTGTGAATTGGGAGACGCTGCCCGCGGAGGAATGGCGCGCCGGTTCCCCCGCGATGCTGGTGCATATCCCGGATTGGAACGGCTTCGGTCTGGCGACGGAGATCAAGGATGGCCTGTGGTTGAATGCCGTGTATGCCAAGCCGGGCCCGGTATCCGGTCCGCCGGGGACTTACTACATTTCGATGGGCATCACGGCAGCGGCGCTCTGCCTGGTGGCGGCGCTGTTAGCCCGGCATGTGGCCAAGCCGCTGCGGCGTCTCACCGAGGCGGCGGAGAAGCTGGGGCGTGGGGAGGATATCGAGTCGCTGCCGGAGGAAGGCGCGGATGACTTGCGGCGCACCGCGGTGGCCTTCAACCGGATGCGGTTGCGGTTAAAGCGTTATGTGGAAGACCGCACGGGAATGATGGCGGCGATCAGCCACGACCTGCGCACGCCGATCACCTCGCTGCGCTTGCAGGCGGAGTTCGTCTCCGACCCGGAGGCGCGGGACAAGCTGGTGGCCACGCTGGATGAGATGCAGGCGATCACCACGGCGAGCCTGGCCTTCGCGCGGGAGGAAGCGGCATCGGAGGCCACGCGCACGGTGGACCTGCATGCGCTGTTAGAGAGCTTGTGTGAAGACCTGGCGGAGCTGGGCTGGCGGGTGGAGTTCACGGGTGAGGGCTCGCTGCCCTGGCGCTGCCGGGCGGATGCGCTGCGGCGTGCTCTGAGGAATGTGATCGAGAATGCGGTGCGCTATGGGCATCGCGCGCGGGTCTCCACTTCGGTGAGGGATCACACGCTGGAGATCATCGTTGATGATGATGGCCCGGGGATCGCGGAGGCGGAGCGGGAGAGGGTGTTCACGCCTTTTGTTCGATTGGAGGGGTCGAGGAATCGCAGTACGGGCGGGACGGGTCTTGGTCTAACCATCGCACGCACGATCTTGAGAAACCACGGCGGGGATGTGGCGCTGGAGAACCGGGAGGGTGGGGGACTAAGGGTGGTGCTGTCCTTGCCGGGGAAGTGAGAGGACTGGAGCGCCAGGCTCCAGCCTGGCAGAATGGTCCCTCACGGCTGCCGCCACGAGCGACCCCATGAGGTGGCGCGGTATCTTATCGCGTTTCAGCACCCTGTGAGGTAGAGGGTGGCTCCCGTCCCTCACGGCTGCCGCCACGAGCGACCCCATGAGGTGGCGCGGTATCTTATCGCGTTTCAGCACCCTGTGAGGCTGCGGGTGGGATCGGCTCTTGGGGTGGCTTCGGCCAGGCTGGAGCCTGGCGTTCCAATGCTTGGCGTTCCAAGCCTCACCCCTCGAAATACGTATACCCGCTCAAGCCGGTGCGATAGAGATCCAGCACCTCGCGCCGTTCCTTCGGCGAGATTCTGCCCTGCGCCACGGCCTTCTCGGCAAATGCCCGGAAGCGGCCCACCAGTTCCTTCGGATCATACTCCACGTAGGTCAGCACATCCGCCACGGTATCGCCTTCCACCTCGTGGGTGTAGACCGGCTTGCCGTCTTCGATGTGCACGCCGACGACATTCGTATCGCCTAGCAGGTTGTGCAGATCCCCCAAGGTCTCTTGGTAAGCACCCACCAGGAAGGTCGCGATGTAATACTCTTCGCCCGGCTTGATGCTGTGCAGCGGCAGAACCTTCGCCACGTCCTCGCGGTCGATGAAGCGGTCGATCTTGCCATCGCAATCGCAGGTGATGTCCGCAATCACCGCGCGCTGCTTCGGCCGCTCGTCGAGGCGATGGATCGGCATCACCGGGAAGAGCTGTTTGATCGCCCAGGAGTCCGGCAGGCTCTGGAAGAGGCTGAAGTTCCCGTAGTAGTAATCCACCAAGGTGTCGGAGAGCTCGCGCAGGTCCTCGGGCACGATGTCCAGTTCCAGGATCAACTTCGAGATCCGCGTCATGATGTGCCAGAACCAGGCCTCTGCCAGGCCGCGCTCACGCAGCGTGGCGGCGCCGTAGAAGAACTGCGCGCGCACCTGGTCGCGGTAGTAGAGCGCATCGTTGAAGCACTCCTGCAGGTTGCGCTTGCTGAGGTCCTTGTTGACCGCGATCAGATTGAGAAGGTTCTGCGGCGCGTGCTCCGGCGTGGCCGGTGCGGTCTCGGTGGTCTGCACCGTGGAGACATCCAGCACGTTGAAGACGAGCACCGAGTAGTAGGCCACGATCGCGCGTCCCGATTCGGAAATCAGGTTCGGATGCGCCACGCCTGCCTTGTCGCAGATCTGCATGATCGTCTCGATCACGTCCGTGCAGTACTCGAGGATCGAGTAGTTGCAGGAGGAGTGGAAATTCGTGTGCGAGCCGTCGTAGTCGACCGCCATGCCGCCACCCATGTCCAGCACACCCATCGGCGCGCCTTCCTTCACCAGGTCGCAATACATGCGCGCGACCTCGGTGGCACCTTCACGGATCGCGGCGATGTTCGGGATCTGGCTGCCCTGGTGATAGTGCAGCATGCGCAGGCAGCCGAGGTAGCCTTCCTCTTTCAGGCGATCGACCACTTCGATGACTTGGTTCGCGCTGAGACCGAAGACCGACTTGTCACCGGCGCTCTCCGCCCAGTGGCCGGAGCCGCGTGTGGAGAGTCGGACGCGGACGCCCAAGTTCGGCAGCACGCCCACCTTGCGCGAGCGCTCCAGCACGAGATCCAGCTCGGTCGGCATCTCCAGCACCAGCATCACCTTCAGGCCCATCTTCTGCGCGTGCAGCGCGAGGTCGATGAACTCCTCGTCCTTGTAGCCATTGCAGACGATGTAGGCCTCGGTGTCGTGCATGTGCGCGAGCGCGGCGATCAGCTCGGGCTTCGAGCCGGCTTCCAAACCGTAGTGGAATTGCTTCCCGAATTCAGAGATCTCCTCGATCACCTGGCGCTGCTGGTTCACCTTGATCGGGTAGACGCCGCGGTACTCGCCCTTGTAGCCGGTTTCCTGGATCGCCTGGCGGAAGGATTCGTTCAGCTCGCGGATGCGGGAGTGTAGCAGATCGCGGAAGCGCAATAGCACGGGCAAGTCCGTGCCGCGGTCGCGCAGGCCTTCAATGATCTCGAACAGGGAGACCTCCTTGTGGCCGCCTTCGCTTTCGGCATCCACCAGCTTCACGGTGGCGTGGCCCTCCTTGCTCACCCCGAAGAACCCGTGACCCCACTGGTCAATCCCATAGAGCTCCGCGGACTGCGCGGAGGACCATCCGTTGGTGTCTTTTTTCGGCTTGGGGGCCTTGGCGCTGGCGGCGGGCGGAACCATGCGCGGAAGGAAGGGGCAAATCGCCGGAAAATAAAGCGGTTATTGTGAATAAATTAGGCCTCGTTCGCTGGCTTTTGGGGATTTGGAACAGGAGGAAACGGAGGGAACGGAGATCTGTAATGAATCCAGCACAGCCGCTTCCTCCGTTACCTCCCTTTCCTCCTGTTCAAAAAAGGGGGCTCAGCCAGATCGGCTGATCGCCTCCACGAGGCAGCCAATCAACCGCAGATGGACGGGATGAACACAGATGAAGAGGATCTGGACCGGGATGGATAGAGGGATGGGATTTCGGATCTGAAATTTCAAATTTGAGATTTCAGATGTGCGGGGCTGCGCCGGCAGAAAGAAAATCCGGCTGTTATCTGCGTCCATCCCGTTCATCTGCGGTTGAAATCCATCAGCGGATCTGACGGGAGTGCTTCTCCCCGCCTACGACCTCAGCAGACCCCGGAACCCTCCCGGCAGGTGCACCGCGGCCACCGCGAGCCCGATCCGCGCCAGCAGAGTGCCCGGCGGATAGGCCAGGTAGCGGCCCTGCCACGCGGGGTGATACTTCCGCTTGAAGTCGAAGAGCGACTTGTAGCGGTAGAAGCGGTCGAACTTCTCGAACAGCAGCTTCACCTGCCTTTCCTCCCGCGTGAGCTGTGACGGATCCGTTTCCGTATTCGCCAGCGGCGCGCTGCCCAGGCTGATCTCCTCCAGCCCGGCCCCGCGGAAATGGTCCAGGCTTTCCAGGATCAGGAAGTCCATGATGCCGCCCGGAGAGCCGCGGCCACGCATCAGGTCCAGCGCCCGGCCCTTGCCACCCGCGTAGGGCCGCCAGGTGGCGAAGCATTCCACCTGTCCATCCGCCTGCAGGGCCACCGCGCAGCCATTCGCGCGGATGTCTTCCAGCGAGAAGGCGCCGAGGTCGAAGGTCATCTCGCCGCCGCTCTTGCTCTTCAGCCAAGAGTCCGAGAGCAGGGTGAGCTGGGCCTCCAAGCCGTGGTCGATTCCCTCCTTCGCCTCATACCAACGGAAGCTCAGGGAGTCCTTCTTGGCCTTGTTCCGCGCGGTGCGGAGGTTCTGGAACTTGCCGCCGGCCAAGGTGAATTCGGAGAGCGGGATGCGCGCGTCCTCGCCCACCTTGAAGGTGATCAGCCCGGCCTGTTCGTAGAGCGCGCGGGTATCCTGCCGCGTGCCGTAGAAGACTGGCACCCAGTCCTGCTTGTTGCAGAAGCGCACGAAGTGCTCGATCAGGCCCTGGCGCATTTCCGGCGGGCACACGGGATCCGCCAGCACCACCGCAATGTCCCGCCAGCAGGCGTAGGCCACGTAGCCTTGCCCGGATTCGTGGAAGTAGTAATGCTTGTCCGGCAGCAGGGTGTAGGGGTCGCTGGGATCGATGCCATGGCTCGCCACGATCTCCGCGGCGCGCGGGCGATCGGCGTTTTCCTCCGGCGTCTTCTTTGGCACCAGCACGGGGCGTAGGATCAGCAGCAGCACCACGGCCCCACAGCCGATCCCCGCCAGCCGCAGGTGACCCAGCAGGATGTCCACCTCCGGGTTCGTGGTGTCGATGGAGGTCGGCAGGTAGGCCACCGTGGTGACGGAGGCAGCAAGCGAGCGCGGCCAGTCCAGAGGCTCCGCCATCTTCCCGGTGATGCCCAGCGTGTGCAGGCTGATGGTCCCGTAGACCACCAGCACCACGGCGACCACCGGTGCCACGATCATGCCGAACTGGACCGAGGGCGCGTCCGAGCGGGCGATGAACTCCCGCCGCCAGCGGGCCAGCGGGATCATCAGGATGGCCGCCGCCGCCGCGTGGTGCCAGTCAAAGGCGCGCACCAAGTGCAGCAGCGCGGAGAGCGCCAGCAGGCACACCGCCAGCCACCAGGCCACCCGCTTGCGCCGCCACAGGCCGCGCGCCAGGCCCAGCAGGGACAGGCCGGAGAGCAGCAGTAGCAGCCGGCTATCCTCGCTGATGCCCAGCGGGAACCAGTGCTGCATCCAGTCGATCACGTCCGGCGGCTTGGGGAAGAGGCCCTCCAGCAGATTGATGGAGCCGATCAGCACCACCGCGGCCACCAGCAGGCGGATCGCATGGCGGCGCATGAAGAGGAAGATGATGACCAGCAGCACGCTCAGCGCCGCCGCCGGCCACAGCGGGGACAGGCCGTAGGGCAGGGCCGGGGCCACCTTGGCCGGAGCCATGGCCTCGTTTCCCAGCAGCCAGGCCAGGCCTTGGTCCACGTTCGCTTCGAAGTCGTCGTCCGGCCCGTCGAAGCCGTGGTTGTAGCCCGGCATCTCGTAGAGGGCGGTCGGCTTCGGCAGGGTCTTGATCCAGTAGGTGCTGGAGCTGTGGTCGCCGCCGCCATTGAATTGCGCCACGCGCAGGCCCTTGAGCTTCGAATTGAAATCCGTGAGGGCGAAGCTGTTTTCCCCGGTCGGGGCGAAGCCTGCCTCGTCTTCCCAATTCAGGCCGTAGCGCCCGCGCGAGCTGCAGGAGAAGAGCAGCAGGCCCTTGAGCTCCGGCGGCCGCCGGTTCCCCGCCGCGGCGATCGCCTGGGCGGCCCCCATCGACCAGCCGCCGTAGAAGAGCGGGGTGCCGGGCGGCAGGTCCATGCTCTTGGCCAGCGCCGCGAAGTCATCGCCGAGCTGCTTGCCGTTGTATTCGCTGTCCGCGTAGTGGCGGCAATTCAGGCCCGCCACCCGCCAGCCGGCCTGCTCGAACCACTCGCACATCGCGTTCTCCCAATCGCTCCAGCCACCGTTCCCGGAGCCGAAGACGATGCCCGCCACCGGTTGGTCCGGTCCTTTGAAGAGATGGACCTTGCTGGGACCGCGGGAGAGCTGGATTTCCGGGACCTCCTGAACCGGGACCTCCGGCTCTTCCGGGGTCTCGGTGGGTTCATCCGCCAGGGCCCGGCCCGCGAAGATCAGAAGCAGGAGCAAGAGCCGCAAAACCGGCCACCGGAGCGAAGGCATGAGAATACAGGAAAGCGCGTGGAAACGGTAGAATACCGGAGCCGCGCAGGGATTCTGTCTCGAATCCTCAAGTGCCTGTAAACCCTAGACTTAGCCTGCGATCGCCGGAGCCACCTTGCGCCGCAGCAGGAAGCGTGCGGCCACTTCCCCCAGCGCCGCCCCGCTGAGATTCGCCAGCTCGTCGAGCCCATCGAGGGTCCGCGTGGGGAAGAAGGCCTGCGAGGATTCCTCCAGGGTCATGAGGGTGGCGATGACCAGGGTGCCGAGCATCATCCAGGAGAGCCGTCCCGGAGCGCGCCGGCCCTTGAGCGCGAGATTCGCCAGCAGGGAAAAGGTGCCGACCAGGCACAGGTGGCCGAGCTTGTCGCCCAGCGGGATGGCATTCAGGAAGTCCCAGAAGTGCTTTCCGCCGCGATCCGCGCTCAGGACGATGCCGACGAACATGATGCCATAGCAGATGAGCGCGAGACGCAGGGCGGTCGGTTTCACAAGCGGCTTCCATGCCGGGCCGGGGCGGGCGAGTCAATGAAGCGGCGGCGGTTCATGGGGAATTCACCGGGGCTTCACCGGTGGCCCGCTCCCTCAAGATCGCTTCCATCTCCGCGATGCGCCGCTCCTGGTTCCGGCGGCCCATGGCGATGAGCAGCAGGGTGGTCGCAAACAGCAGGTTGCCCACGGCGAAGAAGCAGCTGAGCTGCTCTCCGAACCGCCTGAAAATCCAGGACAAGTCCTTCCAAAAGATGGTGACGATCGAGAGGCAGCCGATCACCAGCAGGATCCCCGCACCGGCCAGCAGGCCGAGCCTGTAAGGCTGGCGTCTCCGGGAATAGGAGATCGCCGTGGCCACTGCCAGCAAGAGCGTGGCGAGATAGGCCACGATCCTGCAGATGCCCAGCCAAGTCGTTTGCTCATTCATGGGCAGGAGGATTCATGGGTTCTTCCTGCAGGGCATGCCCCTGCAACTCGGCCTCCAGCTCCGCGATCCGCCGGGCACCCTGATCATCGCGACGCAGCAGGAACCACAGGGCGGCCTGGAAACAGAGCCCGCCGGTCAGCTTGCCCGTCCCGGCCGCTTCAGAGAGTATGTCATGGATCGGCCGGTGCGCCAGCGGGTCCGAGGCCTGCCCGAGGTGGAGCACTGGCATCCACCGGAAGAGGACGGAATCGAGGAGTCCACCCAAGCACAACGCCAGCGCCCCGGCGAGCAGCCACCAGGTGAGCGGCGAGCGCCGCTTGAAAAAGAGAACCGCCGTCCACGCGGTCATAGCCGCAAACGCCAAATCGTAGGTGATCCAGATCACCAGCAGCCATGAAGAGGAAAGGAACATGGGGAGTGTTATCTCAACCACAGATGCCCGGGAATCCGCGCGGATGAATGGCTTGGAGGGAGTCCCAGAAGTGCTTCCCGCCACAGTCCGCGCTCAGGACGATGCCCACGAACATAAGCGCGTAGCAGACCGGGACGAGACGCAGGGCGGTCGGTTTTCACGGTCCGCTTCCATGCCGGGCCGGCCGGGCCAAGTCAATGAAGCGGCGGTGGTTCATGGGGAATTCACCCGGGCTTCATGGCGGCCCCCAAGCTTGCTTTCTGAAGCTGTGTGACCGACCATGCGGCATGATGAATCTCGACCGGATCGTGGTGGATCCCGGGAAAATGAACGGCCAGCCCTGTCTGCGCGGCTTGCGCATCACGGTGCGCCGGGCCGTGGAGATCAGCGCGCTGTATCCTGATCCGGAAGAACGTAGGCAGGAGTTTCCCGATCTGGAGGATGAGGATGTTCGCCAGGCGCTGCACTATGCGGCTCGCAGATAAACCGCATGACTCTTCGCGCCGGTAGGCGCATCGGAACTTAGCCGGTGGTGGAGCGATAGCGGAACCACTGGACAGGCCGCCACAGGGATTCCCGCCCCGGAGGGCCGGCGGAAGATTCGCTTCTACGAGGAGCCTCGTACTTCCCCGGTTTCCGCGGTATGGTCGCTCAAGATGTCGGCCACATCCGGCGCTTCTGGCATTTCCGTCGCCCCTGCCGGGGCTGAATGGTTTTTTAACGTGCTAACCGGTGGTTCCGCAAAGCCTCCACCACCGGCTAATATCCGACGCGCCTCCCGGCGCTAAGAGCAGAATGCCTTTACCTGGCACCTCGTCCTTCTCCATCCCGGTCGCGGATGATCGCTTCCAGTTCCTGGATCCGCTGTCTCTCGTTCGACATCCGCGAGGCGGCAAGGTAAAGGCCGGTGAGAAAAAGCAGCTGCCCGGTACCCTCGGCAAGACCGACGATGATCCAAGCCGTCATCAAGGAGGATATGTCTCCGCTCCCACTCACGGCATCGAACAAATCCAGGGCCGCTATGATCTGGAAAGCTGTCGAGGCGATGCCACCCACTCCCGCGATGAAGCCGCCGACGACAATCAGCTGGCGGTGGCGATCACCGCGGGCCTGCTTCAAGTAGCGCACCGCGATCCCGAGGGTCAGGATCGCGATCAGCGCGGAAGCACCCACGGACAGCAGGCTCCAGCTTTGCGTATTACCCATGGGTCAGGTGGATACCTTGTGGTCCTCGCGGTCACGGAGGATTGCTTCGAGTTCGGCGATGCGCCGCTCCTGGTTGCGGCGCTCCCGTCCTGCCAGGAACAAGCCGGTGAAGAAAATCACGGTGCCGACCGCGCTGATCCAGCCAAGCTTCTCGGCAAATTCGCCGGGTGACAGGGAGAGCCTCCGGTAGAGGGGCTCAAAAGTAGTGATCGGAAGCATCACGCAGATGGTCGTGGACGCGCCGATCAGGGCACCCGCGAGCATGCCGAACCGCCCCGCCATCCGCCTGTGGAATGCAGTGATCGCGGTGGCGACGATAAGAACATAGCTAGCCAAACTAAAAAACATGTAGAGCCGGGGTCCAAGTATATCACTCATGTCCGGAGGGCATCGAGGGTTTCGTGTTTACAGCGGCATATCCGCCCACGGCCTCCGCGAGGCGGCTCTCAAGCTTCGCGAGCCGCTTGGCAGTATCGCCACTCCGCAGCAGGATGAACAAGAGCGCGGCATGGAACAAGAGCCCTCCCACCATGGCGATATCCCACGCACTGCCTGACAGCACCAGGTAACGGGGTGGGTTAACCCCGGGGTCCATCTTGATCCCTAAAATGGGGGCGAACCAACGGAAGGCCGTGGCCGTGAGATTCGCCCCGCTAAACACCAAGGCCCCGATGAGCAGGATGATGCCTGCGACCGAGCGTCGCTTGAAGAACAGCGCCATGCTGGCCGCCACTGCCACACTGAGCGACACCGCGTAGAGCACCCAGATCCATTCTTGCAGGGAGAGTTTGAGCATGTGGGCGGATGTTCGATTCCGGTATCAGGATAGCCGGTCCCGGAAGTCCGCATAGCCGAACTCGCGGATCGTTTCCAGCCTGCCGTCTTCATGCTGCAGGACGATGGCGGGGTGGGGGACGCCGTTGAAGGTCGTCGTCTTCACCATCGTGTAGTGCGCCATGTCATCGAAGACGAGGATGTCGCCGGGCTTGAGCGGGCGAGGAAAGGCGAAGTCACCGGTGACATCGCCGGCAAGGCAGGTGGGGCCGCCGAGGCGGTAGAGGTGCGGGCCGGATTCGGTGGCGGGGTGGTAGGACTCGCCATGGAAGGTGAGGGCGGGCTCTGCGGAAGATGCGGCGCTGTCCACCAGGAAGACATCCGGGCGGTACGGCATCTCTAGTACATCCGGCATGTGGGCGGTGGCGGAGATGTCCAGGATGGCGAGCTTGTGGCCGGCGGATTCGAAGACGTCCAGCACCTCGGAGCGGAGGACTCCGGTGTGGATGGCACCGGCTTCGCCCGGTTCGAGCCAGACTTCCACGTTGTATTTCTGCCGGGTCTCGCGGACCAGGAGGATCAGGCGCTCGCGGTCGTAGAAGGGCTTGGTGATCCAGTGGCCGCCGCCCATGTTCAGGTAGGTGAATTGCGGGGAGCGGAGAAGGTGGCCGAATTTTTCATCGACGGCGGCCAGGGTCTTCTGAAGGTCATCGGAGTTCTGCTCGCACAGCGTGTGGAAGTGCAGGCCGGACAGGCCGGTGAGATCGACTCCTTCCAGTTGATCCGCGGTGATGCCGAGCCGCGAGCCGGGCACGCAGGGATCGTAGAGCGCGGTGTGGCCGGTGGAGCATTCCGGATTCACGCGCAGGCCGCAGTGCAGCTCGCCGCTCTGGAAGCGCGGGTGCGCCATCACCATCTCGCGGAAGCGGAACCACTGCGACAGCGAGTTGAAGTCGAGGTGATGCGTGAACTCGCAGAGCTGGCGGATATCCTCCTCCTGATAGGCCGGCGAGTAGGTGACGACATGCTTGCCGAAGTAGTCCCGCGCCAGCAGCGCTTCCCACAGCCCCGAGGCGCAGCATCCATCGAGATACTCGCGGATATACGGGAATGCTTTCCAGCAAGAGAAGCCCTTCAGCGCGAGCACGATCTTGCACCCGGCAGCATCCGCGGTCTCCCGCAGGATCATTGCGTTGCGACGGAGGGCGGCGATGGAGATGACGAAGGAGGCCACAGGGCTAGAAGGAAGTGCCAAGTGGGAAAGTTCCAAGTTCCAATTTTAGAGATCCTGCGAAGCGGCACCTTTCCTGCTCTTCTGCCTTTTATTGGAACTTGGAACTTCTTCTGACTTGGCACTTTTGCCCGCCCCCGCTGAAAGGAAGCCCGTGAAAGTAACGATCGTCGGTCCGGGAAATGTGGGAATGGTCCTCGCCTATACGCTCATGCTGCGGGCGGCGGCGCGGGAGATCGTGCTGGTGGGTTCAAACCGGACGAAGGCGGAGGGTGAGGCGATGGACCTGATGCACGCGCAGGCCTTCCTGCAGGTGCCGGTGACCGTGAGGGCAGGGGACTTGGAGGATTGCGCGGACAGCGAGGTGGTGGCGATGTGCGCTTCCATGCCGACGCCGGAGAATATCAACAACCGCAACCAGCTCGCCGCGGGGAATGTCCAGTTGATGCGCGAGCTGCTGCCGACGATCGCCAAGCTCGCCCCGCACTGCAAGCTGGTGATGATCTCGAACCCCGTGGATGTGCTGACCTGGGAAGCGCTCCAGCTCACCGGCTTCCCACCGGAGCGGGTGATGGGCACCGGGACTCTGGTGGATTCGATCCGCTTCCGCGAGATGCTCTCCGCAATGACCCACATCCATCCGGATGACCTGCGCGCCTACATCCTGGGCGAGCATGGCATGCACATGTTCCCCGCCATGAGCGTGGCCCAGGCCGGCGGCGAGAAGATCGACGATACCCCGGAGCGCCGCGCGCTCTGCGACAAGGCGGCGATGGCCGGCCTGGAGGTCTTCCGCAAGAAGCGGAATACCTGCTACGCGATCGGCCAGGCGGCCTCCTACGTGATCGAGGCGATCCTGTTAGACGAGCGCCGCACCGTGCCGCTCAGCGTGAAGATCGATGGCTTCCTGGGCGTGGAAGGCGTGTGCCTGAGCCTGCCGGTGGTGGTGGGCAAGCGCGGGATCGAGCGCATCCTCAATCCGGACCTGAACGAAATGGAAGCCGGGCAATTCCGCGAAGCCGCCGAGGCGGTGAAGAAGGTGATCGCGGAGGTTTGTTAGGGAGACCCGGGAGCGCCAGGCTCCAGCCTGGCCGAAGCACCTTTGTGGATGGCGACATCACGAGGTCCGCCGGATAGCGCCGCACCTATTCTGCGGAGCGCGGGATGATGAGATACCCAGGGACCACTCGGCCAGGCTGGAGCCTGGCGCTCCGCCGAAAGGCACTCACCGCCCGGCCTTCTCTTCCTGATGCCTCACCAGCACCGGCAGCTCTTGTTCCATCTCATCCTCATCCTCCACCACTGTTGCCACCGGTGCGTGCACCCGCACCGGCGCCACCACCGCAGGCCGTGTCGGCATCATCGGTTCGCGGCAGGCACCCCAGACCATGAGGACGATCCCGAGCACGAGGCACACGCGGCCCCATCCAAATCCATCGGCGAAGTTCATCATCGCTGTGCTTTGTTAGAGGCTCACTTGAGATACCACGACTTCGGCACCTGGAAGCTCTCCGTGGCGGGAAGTTCCGGCAGGTCCTTGTTCAGGCGCTTGAGGCCGTCGCTTTTGAGTTGCTTCCAGCAAGCCTTGAAGGCCACGGCCTCCGGCTTGAGGTCGACATTGATCCCGTAGTTCGGCGAGTCATGCTCATCCCAGTAGAGGATCTGCTGCCTGCCATCGGCATTCGCGATCAGGCAGTGCACCGGGGCATCCGGCACGAGGTAGCTGTAGCGCTTCAAGCTGAAGATGCCGGAGGCATTCAGCTGCTTCTTCAGCAGGGCAACTTGCTCCAGGGTGATGGTCCCGGCGCGCAGCGGGGTGCCGCCCTTGTCCAAGTCCTGGGCGCAGAGCACGCGGCCATCTTCCCAGATGGCGAAGCATAGTTCCGGGGCCTTCCCCTGCGTGCGGCTGTTCCCGTGGCTATTGATCCACAGGGCGAGCATGGGCAGTTCGTCCTTGGGGTCGGGCCGGATTCCGGCCACCGGTTCCTGCTGCGCCGGGGCACAGCCGGTCCATGCGATCGCGGCAAGCAGTGCCGCGACGAATTCGCGTCGTGTTTTCATGACAGCCCCCTCCTTAGGGTTTCGTCGCAAAAGGATTCGCCTCGAGGCGGTTGCCCACCTCGCGTGGTGACCAGGTCCAGGGATCCACGCCGTCCTCGGCGAAGACCGCCATGCCGATCACGCCTACATTACGATGGTCGCCGTACTTCAGGTTCGTGTAGGAGCCGGCCACCGTGGTGAATTTGAAGCGCGCCACGGTGCTCGGGCTGGTGCGCCAGCCCTTCACTTCCAGCGTTTCATCCGGCGCGATCACGTAGCCGCGCTTGGAGAGGGCGGCCTTCTTGCCATCGATCACGTCCAGCCCGTCCACACTGAGGACGATTTCCACGCGGCTCTTGCAGCGGTTCTTCAGCACGATCGAGTAGTTGTCATCGCGCTCGCCCACCACGAAGCGTCGCGTGCCCCAGCTGTAGGTCTTGTAGGTGGACAGGTAGCCGAAGCCGCCGCCCTTGATGCCCCACTCGACCATATCGCCCGCGGCGGTCTCCACGCCCCCGACCTTGCGCTTCGAGCCGGTCATGGCCTCGATGCCTTCCTTGTCATTGTAGAAGACGAGGCCGGCGCCCGCCGGCTTCGAGGAGGCGCGGACAAAGGATTGGCGGTGCCACTCCGATTCCACCGTCTCCCCGAAGCCGGTCGCCAGGCCTGGCCGCTCTTCCGCCGCACGCTGGCGCGGCTGCGCTTCCGTCGTGGGTGCAGCGGCTTCATCGGCGGGGCCGACGGCTGGCATGGGGGCATTCCAAGGAATCTGGTTTCCGCGTGCGGGAGTGGTGGCGGCAGTGCCGGCCGGTCCCGAGCACGCGCTCAGCCACAGCGCCGCGGCCCCCGCCGCGCCTATCAGGAAAATCTCCTTCCACCTCGGGACCGCCGTCGTCTTCATCGCGAATTTCATGGTGCTGGAAAAACAGCATTATGCGCAAGCCTCGTCAAACCCTAAGTGCTATTTTTTCAACATTTGAATTGCGGCTTTTCCAGCAAGGTGTATTTCAGGGACATGAGCAATGCGGAAGCGCTGGCACGACGGGAGCGACAGGTGATGGATATCCTCTACCGCGTGGGGGAAGCAACGGCGCAGGAAGTCATGGAGCAAATGCCCGATCCGCCGACCTACTCCGCGGTGCGCGCCCTGCTGGCCACGATGATCGAGAAGGAACTGGTGTCCTTCCGCAAGGACTCGCGCCGCTACGTCTACCGCCCCGCGGTGCCGGAGAAGAAGGCGAAGCGCTCCGCCCTGAAGTCGCTCCTGTCCACCTTCTTCGAAGGCAAGCCGGAGAACCTGGTGGCCGCCCTGCTGGACCCGAAGGACCAGCAGCTCAGCAAGGACGAGATCGAGAAGATCCGCAGCCTGATCACGCCGCAGGACGGCGAGTGAGGCGGCGGGAGCCCGGCTCCCGTCTTGATCCGCGGGCTAGAGCCCGGAAACCATGAAGAAGATCCTGCCATACGCTGGCTCGGCGCTGCTGGCCGTGCTCCTTTCGGGCTGCATCACGCCGGAATATTTTGCAGAGAGCTTGGCCGAGGATAGCGCCCGCAACGCAAAGATCGATGTATCGCGCTACGACCGCGTGGAAGTCCGCCGTGTGGCGCCATATCATTTTTGGTACGCTGCTTACGAGAAGCGTGGCCAGCCCCTCCCAACCGGAAACGAGTTTGCTGTCTTGGTGGACTACACTCATCATACGACCGAAGTAGTGCCTGGTGGCGGCGTTCGAACTGCATCCGCAAAACAAGAACTCGATGTGGCGAAGCAGCGGTGGATCCGGGAAGACAGCCGGCTCTATGGCAAGTCGCCCCGCCCAAGAAAGTAGCCAGCCAATTTGAGACTATGCTCCTGCCCGCCATTGCCTTCTCGCTGACCGCCGCCGCCTTCATCTGGTGGGCCGGCCGCCGCGATCAAGCGAAGGATCCGCGCCTTACCGTGCTGGCGTTGGTGCTGCTGCTGGTCTTCCCGCTGCTCTTCTTCCTGCCGAAGTGGGAAGTGCTGCCTTACACCACGGACGTGGTGGAGGTGCCGCAGAACTTGTGGCGCTGGCTGCCGGGCATCTGGGCCGCCGGTGTGGCATTGGCATCGCTGCGCTTGCTGGCCGCGCTTTCCATCCTGAACCGCTGGCGCCGCGAGTCCGAGCGCATCGGCGTGCGCGAGTCCGGCGATCTGATTGCGGACGTGCGCTTGCTCAAGCATCACCCCAGCCCGGTGGCCGCGGGCATTTTCAAGCCGGTGATCTTCGTGCCGGAGGAATGGCACAGCTGGGAGCCCGAAACGCAGGAGGCCGTGCTGGCGCATGAAATGAAGCACCACCAGCGCCGCGATCCGCTGATGCGCGCGATCGCCTCCGCCGCCTGCACGCTTCACTGGTTCAATCCGCTGGTCTGGTGGATGGCCCGCCGCCTGGGTGACCAATGCGAGTTCGCCTGCGATGAAGCGCTCGTCGCCGAAGGCATGCGTGCCGACCGCTATGCGAATGTCCTCTGTGACCTCGCCGCGGCGAAGCACTCGCCCGCCACCGCTCTGGCCATGGCCCACGAGAGCGGCCTGGAGGCGCGTGTGAAGCGGATGTTCTCCAAGGTGCCCGCCACACCGCGCTGGCTGGTCGGCGTGCTGATCGTGATGACCCTGGGGACCGCCTTCGGCCTGGTAGTCATCAAGCGCGCCGAACCGCCCGCCAAACCGGCGATCCCCGTGGAAGAGATCCGCACGAGGTTGGATGCGAATCCGTTTCCGGGGGAGTGAGGGGGAACGGGAGCTCCATGGACTGGAGCGCCAGGCTCCAGCCTGGCCGAAGCGACCTTGGCATGGTGCCATCATCGTGTGCTTGCCGGAAGCGACCCCGGCGCGATGCATCACCTCATCGGGAGCGCCAGGCACCAGCCTGGCCGAAGCGACCCCGGCGTTGTGCCATCACCCTGTGCTTGCCCGAGCTATCGTAGTGGCATCTTCAAACATCGGGGATGAAGCGGGGTCTCTTCTCACTTCGGCGTCCACATGATGACGGCGTGACGCCGGGGTAGATTCCGGCAAGCACCTGGTGATGGCGTGACGCCGAGGTCGCTTCAGCCAGGCCAGAGCCTGGCGCTCCAGTGTTGCGCTCCCGCGCAAAAGCTTGACCGCCGGCTATTCTCCTCGCGAGATCATGATCGTGGAAGCAGATCCAGCCCCCTCCCTCTGGCGCAGCCGCGGCTACATGCCGCATTTCGAGAGTGGGGAAGCCATCCAGCACGTGACCTTCCACTTGGCCGATAGCTTGCCACGCGAGGTCGTGGAGCGCTTGAAGAACGAAACGTTCGAACTCCCGCCAGAGCGCCGCGACAATGAGCTAAGGATCCGGCTGGAGAATTGGATCGATGCGGGACATGGCTCCTGCGTCTTGGCCGAGCCGGAACTGGCGACCTTGGTGGAGGATGTCTTGCTCCATTTCGACTTTATCCGTTATAGACTCTTCGCTTGGGTGGTCATGCCAAATCATGTGCATGTCTTGTTCCAGCCGCGCGACGGATGGACGATGGGACAGATCGTGGCATCTTGGAAATCCTTCACCGGGAGCAGGATTAGTGTGTGGGCAAAGGAAAGAGGGCGATCCGTGTGCGGCTTGCAGGAGGGAAGGGTGTGGCAGCGTGAATACTGGGATCGCTACATGCGGGACCAGAATCACTTTCTGGATGCGAAGGCGTACATCCATCGGAATCCGGTGAAGGCGGGCTTGGTGGCAAAGCCGGAGGACTGGCCGTGGAGTAGTGCCGCGCTGGCGGGGTGGGGGCAGCCGTAGCGTTCGACTGGAGCGGGAGCGCCAGGCTCTGGCCTGGCTGAACGGGCCCTTCGCTTCTCATCGCCCCTCCCGGTCCGAAGAATCCTGGCGGCGGAATCTCATCGACCTCGCGATGCCGCGCTACACGGGGTCACTTTGGCCGGGCTGGAGCCAAGCTTTCCGGCGAGTGAGAGGGTAGATAGAGCGTCACGTTGGAATCGCTCCCGGCAAGCACAGGGTGATGTGCCACGCGAGGGTCGCTTCGGCCAGGCTGGTGCCTGGCGCTCCTGTCGGGCACGTGGAGAGGCACCGCTTCGGGGTCGCTTCTGGCAAGCACAGGGTGATGCGCGACGCGAGGGTGGCTTCGGCCAGGCTGGAGCCTGGCGCTCCAGTCGATGGCATTCCTCCATCAAGAAAAAGCCCCCGGGGATGACATCCCCGGAGGCTTTCCAAACTCACTTTAACGGAGCTACCTCGAAATCAAATCACTTCGCGGCGTACTTCACGCCGCAGCCGTAGGGCTCGGTCTTGGCCTTGTCCACGGTCTTGCCGGCCAGCACGGAATCGATCGCCAGCGAGACATAGCTGTCGGCCTTCTCGATGTCCGCCACTTCGGTCGACTTCACGGAATCGATCGCGCCGTTGTAGGCGACCTTGCCTTCCTTATCGATCACGAACATGTGCGGGGTGGTCTTGGCACCGTAGGCCTTGCCCACCTTGCCATCGGTATCGAGCACGATCTGGCTGGCCTTGTTGCCGGCTTCCTTCGAGCGGTCGGCCAAGCCCTTGGCTTCGGAGAGTTCACCATCGGAGGCGGAGCTCACGGTGATCCACACCACGTCCTTGCCGGTGTACTTGGCCTGCAGCTTCTGCATGTTGCCGCTGCCGTAGTGCTTCTTCACGAAGGGGCAGTCGTAGTTGACCCACTCGAGGACTACGACCTTGCCCTTTTGCTTGGCCAGGGAGACTTCTTCACCCTTCACGTTCTTCACGGTGAAGGCGGGAGCCGCATCGCCCGGCTCGACGGCCCAAGCGGTGGCGCTGCAGATCATGGCACCGATCACGGCACCGAGGAATGTGTTGTGCTTCATGGTTTCTGAATGAATGGAGTTGAGGATTACCAGGATCGTCGATGACGGTGGCGAGGCGCTCCGGCTTGTCCAACGGAATTCCGGGCGCTTCACTTTTTCGCAGGCCAAGACACCAGAACCGGTTGTTCCAGCTTCCCGCCGGCCAGGACGATATCGAATAGAGTCGCCGGGCCTTCGGCGTATTCATTCTTTTTCGCCGTGATGGTCCAGCCGGAGGTGGCGGGTTGGACGGGCTGGAGTTCCAGTGGATCGGCGGCGTCCACCACCTGCGGCGTGGCCGGAAAAGCCTGGGCGCCACTGAGGTCGAGTCCCGGGGTCCGGTTCAGCGTCAGCGTGAGGGTCTTGCCGGATTCCGCCAGATCCAGCTTCAGGCCCGGGACGGTCTTCGGGATCTTTTTGGCCGCCGCGGCGATGGCGGCGGCGTCCTTGCCCGCGGCGGCATCCCCTGGGGGGAGCTTCACGGCCAGCTCCACATTTCCCGGCACGCAGGCCTTCTCGTTGCAGGTCAGCCAGGAGAGCTTGACCTTGAATTCGACCGTAGGCACGCCGGAGCCCCGGCCGTTTGGCGGGGTCAGCTCTACCAGATACACCGCCTCGCCCTCGTAGCCGAAGCCGGGCAGATCGCCGGTCTTGAAGCGCTTCGGCACCGGTGCCTGCAGCGCCCCGGCGGTCCAGCCCTGCGGCAGCGTCCACTTCGCGCTCAGCGCCATGCCGCCCTCGCCGGGATTCGTCCAGTAGGCGTGCCAGCCTTCCTCCACCTTCAGGCGGATGCCCAGGGTCAGCGGCTTGCCCTCCTTGTAAGACTCGCTCGGGGCCAGCAGCTCAGCCTCCCCGTGGCCGGACTTCACGCCTTCCGCCATGAGTGGGGTCATCGCAACCAGCGGGAGGCCCGCTGCCATCAGGATCGAGAATTTCATCACCGCCATTTAAGACGGGGGAGTGACCGGGTGCCACTTCTATTCCCGGCGGTCTCAGGACTCCGGGTCCACGATCACCACCTTCGGCCAGGCCGACCAGCCCAGCGGCTCGTAGTTGTGCACGGCATGGAACTTCTGGTCCGTGCCGGCGAGACGGAAGGGAAGCTTCCACCCGTCCTTGTGGCGGAGCCACACGATGTAGCCGTAGTAGACGGTCCCCTGTGCCGCACGCTTCCCCCAGCCATAGTCGTGGGTATCAAGATAACCCGAGGGCTCATGTTCCAAGCCTGCCTCCCGGGTCTCGATCTCCACGCGGTTCCCCGCGCTGTCCTGCACGATCATCCGGAAGCGGAAGTCGATCCAAGCCATGGCCGGCAGCACCGGCAGCAATACCAGGAGCAACGCGCGAGGCAGCGGAATACCCCGGGCGCGCCGGATCATCATCGCGAGCGCCACGGTCCCGCAGGCAGTCGCCCCGGTGACGAAGGGAATGGATACCGCGTCCGGAATCCCCGGCAGGGTGAAGAGCTGCCAAGTGCAGGCCAGGCACACGCTGGCCAGCAGTGCAATCGCCCAGCGGGGTGGCTGCGGATGACGCCGATAGGCAAGCCCGATGAAAAGACCCATGAAGAAAGGGATCGAGCAGATGGTGCCGATCACGAATGAGAGAATGCCGGAGCTCATGTCATTGCGGTTCCTCGCTTGGGGGCCATGATCCACGCCGCCACCAGAGGCGGGGATTTCATCTGCTTCATCCAAGCGGCGGGAGATGGCGAGAGCCAATGAATTTCCGGTGAAAACCAGTGCTCCGGAGGAGCATCGGCCACGTTGTTCGCGGCTCAATGCCTCAATGCGGCGATGATCCCGATCAGGATCAAGACGAGCGAGAAGACCAACAAAATGAGCGCGATCTTCGCCCGGGTGCTGCGGACTCCGAACTTCTTCCCGCATTTGCCGCATTCGTAGTCCACCGGGCCGGACGCCTGATGGAGCAGGGGCAGAAGAATGCCACCGAGCAGCAAGCAGCCCGCGGGGTAGACGGCATAACGTTTGCCGTGACTCTTGATCGACGCTGAGTCTCCGCAGGCAGGGCAGCTGATCCCAAGTGTTGAGCTTTGCGGGGCTTCCATGGCTGGGGAGTTCTGGATTAAATCAATTCCTTGCCCGGGCCAAGCACCCAAGCAGAGGGGTGCGTCTCAAATCCGATCCGCGGATAATACTCCCGCGCCGCCGGAGCGGACAGCAGGATCAGCGAAGCCCGCGGTCCCAGCAGCGCCCGCGTGTGGCGGATCAGCTCCCGGCCGATGCCCTGCTTCTGATAAGCCACATCCACGGCCAGGTCGGAGAGATAGCAGCAATAGTGGAAGTCCGTCACGGAGCGCGCGGCGCCCACCAGCTTCTCACCATCCCATGCCGTGCAGAGGATGTTCGCGTGCTGGAGCATTCCTGCCATGCACTCGTGGTCATTCACCGGCCGCCGCTGCGCGAAGTCCGCGCGCTCTAACAGGTCGATGTATTGACCCGTCGTAATGACTTCCTCCGTGGTGTAGCGAATTGGCATGGCGGTGAAAGCGATGGCAGGTGTGATCGGGGCAAACACTCCTATTTCTGATCCGCTTCCGCGGGCTTGGCAGGAGTTGTCAGTTCCACCGGCTTGTCCTGCCCGAGCTTCAGGTTCTCGCTCTGCCATTCCTTGATCAAGGCTTCCTGCTGGTCCAAGGATTCCAGGAAGAGCTTCCGGGCTTTGTCCAAGCACTTCTTCGCGATCTCAAGCCGCTTCTGGATCCTGGCCCTCTCATCGCTGCCTTCCGGCGCTTCCTCCATGGCGTCGCTCAACTTCCGGACCTCGTTGTCGAAGGTCCGCAGCGTCTGGTCTTCCAGGATCAGATTCTGCGGCAGCAACTTGTCCGGGACGAAGCCGGGGCCGAAGGGGTCGCCTTCGGAGTGCTTGGGATCGAATGCCGCATCGTTCCGGACGCACTCCCTCGCGGCCTTGATGGCGGGCAGCTGGAAGTCCGGTGCGAAGAGTCGCCGGAGGCCAACTTCGGCCATCCCCAGTTGGTCCTTCGTATCGGTGAGGATGAGTACGTTGAACGCCGGAAAGAACCTGGCCATCCCGACCTCGATTCCCTGCCCTTTGAGGAAGGATTTCACATAATCCGATGCTGGCCTTCCAAATTCATTCCGGTCTTCCCGCTTCTGGGAGGGAAACCCGGGAATGTATCCGGCGATGAAAAAGAGCCGCGTCACCGGCTTGTCCGCGGCGGGTGCCGCGGGATCCGGTTCGGCATTTGCAGATGAAACCAGTAGTCCGGCGAGGAAGGGTAGAAAGACCCGGTTCATGGGCGTAAAGATCTATGCCGGGGCCCGTGGAATTCCAGACGGAATCCCGGAACCGCCGGCAAACTTCGCCAGCTACTCCGCCAGCCCTTTCCGGGACGAGATGACAGAGCGGCAGAGCGTCGCCTGCCCCGGAAATGTCTCCACGACCTTGCCCAAGATGGCTTCCATCTGCGCGACATCCTTGAAGGGATAGAAATCCAGGTTCATCGCCACGAAGACGCGCCGCTCGTCGCTCGCGTCTTTCAGCCATCGTTCGGCATCCTGCATGATTTGTGCGCCATTGTCCGGGCTGCTCCACATCATGATCCCCAGGACCTCCGCGATGCTATCCCAAGGGACCGCCTCCGCGGATGCTTCCATTACCCGTTCCGCGATGTCGTCCTGGCCTTCTTTCTTCAGGAGCTGATCCACCGCTTCGAAGATGGCGGGGGAGGGGCGCGAGTCTTTGTCCGCAGCCTTGCGTCGTGCGATCTCTTGGTAGGCTTGGTCCAGGGCCTTCATCAGTCAGCACATTATCTCTTCCCCCGCTTCTCCCTCCGGTAAACCGTCGGCGCCTGCCCCATGTGCTTGCGGAACTGCCGCGAGAAATCGCTGTGATCGTAGAAGCCCGCTTCCAGTGCCACCTCCGTGATCGGCAGGTTTGTCCCTGCTAACAGCTCGCAGGCCTTGATCACACGCATCCGCATCAGATAACTGCGCGGCGTGGTCTGGAAGGTCTTGCGGAACTTGCGCTCGAATTGCCGCACGGAGAGACCGGCGATCTGCGCCAGCTCGGACACCTCCAGGCGCTCGCGGAAGTTCGCCTTCAAGTGCTCCGCCACGTCTGCCAGTTCCAGGTAAGGCTGGATGGCGGCGCGCTGTTCTTCATAGCTGCGCACCGTGCCGCAGAGCCCGCAGATGTTCCCGTGCTTGTCGAAGAGCGGCAGCTTGTCGGTGATGAACCACTCCGGCCGCCCCGCCGCATTCGGGAAGAGCTCGATGATTCCCAGCAGCGGCTGCCGCGTGGTGAGCACCCGCTCGTCGTCGCGGTGGAACTTGTCCGCCATGCGCGGGGGGAAGATCTGTTTGTCGGTCAGGCCCACGATCTGATCCTCGCGCAGGAAACCGCAGCGTTTCACGAAAGCGGGGTTCCCTGCCATGAGCCGGCCCTCCCGGTCCTTGGCGAAGAAGAGAGTGCCGGGAAGGTGGTCGAAGAGGTGGCGGAATTGCCCGGGGGGCAGTTCCTCCGTCCATTTGCGGAGCTCGAAAGGGGTGTCCACTGGCGGAATCATACAAGTGTCTCCCGCAAACTTACAAGCGATCTCCACGTTTCTGCGTCAGCTTGAAAGCCCGCCCGGATTGTGCAGGTTACACAGCGCATCGGGACGCCCGAAATCCAAGTTCATGCAAGCGCTACGTCTTACGCTCCTGCTGCCATTGCTCCTTCTCGGGGCACTGCTGGCCAAACCCCTGACGACGCCGAAGCCAGAGGCCCGGCGTCTCGAAGTCCTGTTCTTCGGTGCCCCCACCAAGAATGGGGCGCACCACGATCCGGTTACCCGCTACCGGTCGATCAAGAAGCAACTCGGTGTCGAGGGCATCGACTTCACTTACACGGAGGATCCCGCGGAGGCCTTCAATGCCGAGACCCTGGCGAAGTACGATGCCCTGCTGATGTACGGGAACTGGGAGCAGAACGGCAAGCTCCCCGCCGACCAGCTGAAGGCGCTGACCGACTACGTGAACAATGGCGGGGCCTTCCTGCCGATCCACTGCGCCTCCGCCTGCTATGGCGGCTCGCCGGAGTTCATCAAGCTGGTGGGCGGGCGCTTCAAGGAGCACCAGACCGGCACCTTCAAGGTCACCAATGTGAACCGGAACCATCCGATCATGCGCGGCTACGAGGGCTACGAGGCCTGGGATGAAACCTACGTGCACGACCAGCTCACGGACGACCGCGAGTTGCTGGAGAAGCGCGATGAGGAGCCCTGGACCTGGGTGCGCCAACAGGGCAAGGGCCGCGTCTTCTACACCGCCGCCGGCCACGACCACCGCGTGTGGGACCTGCCGCAGTTCGCCACGCTGATCAAGAATGCGATCTACTGGAGCGTGGGGCCGGAAAAGTACAAGCTGCTGCAAAACCTGAAGCTGCCGAAGCTGGAGGAAGAGGAAGTGAAGCTGCCCGGCTACCTCAAGCGCGAGCTGATCACCAAGGCCCAGAAGCCGGTCTCCCCGGAGGAATCCATGAAGCTGGCGCAGGTGCCGGTGGGCTTCGAACTCTCGCTCTTCGCCGCCGAGCCGGACATCGTGAATCCCATCTTCGTGAGCTGGGACACGAAGGGCCGCGCCTACATCATCCAGACCGTCGACTACCCGAACAACCTGCACTCCGGGAACCTGGGGAATGACAAGATCATCATCGCCGAGGATACCGACAAGGACGGCCGCGCGGATAAGTTCACCACCTTCGCCGACAAGCTCTCGATTCCCACTTCGCTGGTCTTCGTCAATGGCGGGGTGGTCTGCACCAATTGCAGCGAGATGCTCTTCCTCAAGGACACGAATGGCGACGACAAGGCGGATGTCCGCCAAGTGCTCTTCACCGGTTTCGGCACGGGGGATACCCATGCCGGCGTCTCGAACCTGCGCTACGGCTTCGACGGCTGGATCTACGCCACGGTCGGCTACTCCGGCTTCAAGGGCGATGTGGGCGGGGAGCACTTCGACTTCGCCCAGCAGGTTTTCCGCTTCAAGCCGGATGGCTCGAAGATGGAGGTGCTGCAGGCCACCACCAACAACACCTGGGGCCTGGGCTTCACCTCGGACTTCGATGTGATGGGCTCCACCGCGAATGCGAACCCGTCCTTCTTCCTGACCCACTCGCGCGGCGACTATCAGGCCGCGGGGATGAACCCGCCGCGCACGCCGCGGGCGGATGACAACCCGATCTTCAACCCCAGCTCGATGGACATCCGCCAGGTCGACCAGTTCGACCGCTACACTGCGGGCGCCGGCCATGCCTTCTACACCGCGGAGCGCTTCCCCGCAGCTTGGCGTGAGAAGATGGCCTTCGTGACGGAAGCCACGGGCAAGCTGGTGGGTGCCTTCCAGGTCAGCCGGGAGGGCGCGGGCTACAAGTCCACCCAGCTCTACAACAACATCTATAACAGCGCCGATGCCTGGTCCGGCCCCGTCTGCGCGGAGACCGGCCCGGATGGCGCGCTGTGGGTCTGCGACTGGTACAACCTGATCATCCAGCACAACCCGACGCCCAGCAAACAGTCCTCCGGCCTGGATGCGAAGACCGGCAAGGGCAATGCCTATGAAACCCCGCTGCGCGATACCCAGTATGGCCGCGTCTACCGGATCTATCCGAAGGGCACGCAGGACGATGCGAACCCGAACCTGGATCCTAACAAGGGCGAGGCGCTGATCGCGGCGCTGAAGCACCCGAACCTCTTCTGGCGCTTGCAAGCCCAGCGCCTGATTGTGGAGAGCGGGAACAAGGCCTACGTGCCGCGCCTGACGGAGCTGGTGTCTTCCAAGGGCCGCGAGGCCGAGCACGCCATCTATGCTCTCGCTGGTCTCGGCGCGCTGGATGACTCGCTCATCGCCACCGCGCTGAAGTCCGGGGTGCGTGGCACCCTGCGCGCGGGCATCGACTGCGCCACGCCCAAGCAACTGCGGGACAACCTGCTGGTGGGCGGCAAGATCACCGCCATTCAGGATCCCCGGGACCTGGCGGAGGCCCTGGTGGCGATGTCCCGCGGTGAAGTGGATGTGAACTACGGCAAGGCGCTCTTCGCGCTGATGCAGGAGAACGAGAGCAAGATCGCTTCCGACATGACGCTCAAGGACGGCTGGCAGATCGCGGCGAACCGGCAGGCGCCGGGCGTGCTGCTGGCTGCGGCCACCGCAGGCCTGGGTGGCGACGAGGTGACGGCGAAGATGCCGAACCTGATGCCGAATCCGGATTTCTCGGAGGTCTCCGGTGGCAAGCCGACGGGTTGGACGGATCACCGCTTCTATCCGGACAACCAGCCCGCCCGCAGCGGCGTGACGCTCACCGCCTCGCCGGACGGACGCGATGGCAGCATGTGTCTTTCCATCTCGTCTCCCGCCAATTCCGACAACGGCGTAGCGGTGACCGTGCCGGTGAAGAAGCGCACCCGCTACACGCTCTCTGCCTGGATCAAGACCAAGGATCTGAAGCCCGCCCCTAGTAGCCCGGGTGCCATGCTCAACATCCACGGTGGTGAGCAGACCAAGGGCGTGAAGGGGACCACCGACTGGACCCAGGTGTCCGTCGACTTCGACTCCGGCGACCGCAGTGAGCTGCTGATCCACTGCCTCTTCGGCGGCTACGGCGGTGCCACCGGCACGGCGTGGTGGGATGATATCTCGCTGACCGAGGCCGTGGGCGGCTCGGGTCTCACCGGGATGATGAACCAGATTGCCTCGCGCTTCGCGACTGCTGGAGATCCTGCGGCCAAGCAGGCACTGGCGGATGAACTCGGCAAGCTGAGCACCGGCTATGCGAAGAAGCTGCTGGCTGACCTGAATGCCAAGCCGGCGGCCCCGGTGGCGGTGAAGGAGAAGAAGTTCAAGCCGGACAGCGCCATCCACGAGCGCGGTCAGGCGATCTACAACATGACCTGCATCGCCTGCCACCAGCCGCAGGGCCAGGGCCTGGTGCCCGCCTTCCCGCCGCTCGATGGCTCCGACTGGCTGACTGGTGATCCCAGCGTGCCGATCCGCATCGTCATCGCCGGCCTGCAAGGCCCGGTGAAGGTCAGCGGCCAGGAGGTGAACAGCATCATGCCGCCCGTCGCGGAGATGGATGACCAGAAGATCTCGGACGTGCTCACCTTCGTCCGCCAGAGCTGGTCGAACGACGCCGCCCCGGTGACGGTGGAGCAGGTCAAGCAGGTGCGGGAGAAGTACAAGGACCACCCCGCCATGTGGACCGCACAGGAGCTGGGCCGCTGAAGAATTCGTTTCACGACAGCCGCTGCGTGCTCTCCGCGCGCAGCGGCTTTTTGCTGCCCGTGCTAGAGTGCCATTCTCTAACAAGTGCCACCCTTTCGCGCGAAGCGCTTTTGGAGTGCGCGCGAGCATCGCCGCTTTCACAAGCGCGGTCACGCATGGGAGCGCCGTGTGAGTTTTAGTAGGGTCTACCCCACGGTGTTTTTGGGGACGGCTACTTCGTGGGCGGACGTCCCCCTTACCCTAGGGTTCACTCTGCAGCTCAGAAAGCGCTGTCTCCGTTCCGGGAACGCCCCCTTACCCTGAGGGCACATCTCCCTAGAACTTGAACTGCGCTAAACAGGGAGGACCCGCCCCAAAAGCGGCGATGCTCGCGCGCACTCCGAAAGCGCTTCGCGCGAAGGGGCAGACGCAAGATGAAATGGAGCCCGCTCACTTCCGCATTGACCTCCCGGCCCTCGATCAACATCCTCCGCCCCCTCTGATGATCCCGGCTTCCACCGCTTTCTCCATACTACCGCTGCACCGTGAGTGCACCGGGCTGGAGCTTGTGTCGTGGAATACCACCTCCGTCTCCATGCAGGTCCGCCGCGGGAACTCGTACTCCCACTTCCGCAAAGACAATTGGCAGGCCAGGCGGGATGAAATCGTGATGGAATAACTCTTTCCGAATCCTTTTCGCCCCGTCTGCCGAATCCGGTGGACGGGGCTTTTTTTGTGCCCCAAGCCATGAACACGAACACGGAAGCACCAACGCCCCACACTTCGCTGTGGCAGGACCTGCGCGCCCTGCCCGCAGAGTACTGGATCCTTTTCAGCGGCACCCTGGTGAACCGCTTCGGTCACTTCGTGATTCCATTCCTCGCGATCTATCTCAGCCAGCAGGGCTACGATGCGAAGGTCACCAGCCTGGTCATGCTCGCTTACGGTGCGGGTGCGCTGATCGCCGGGGCGATCGGTGGTTATTTGGCGGACCGCATTGGCCGGAAGTACACCATGCTGCTGTCCTGCGGGGGCGCGGCGGCTTGCATGCTGCTGCTTTCGCAGGCGCACGGTATCCCCGCCTTGGTGGGCGTGACCTTCATGACGGGCCTGCTTTCGGCGATCTACGGGCCGGCGGCTTCCGCCTTGATCTCGGACTTGGTGCCGCCCGCGCTGCGGGTGCGGGCCTTCGCCTGCCAGCGCTTTGCGATCAACCTGGGCTTCGCCGGGGGCATGGCCACGGCGGGCTTCATGGCGGAGCACTCCTTCTTCACGCTCTTCATCGCGGATGCGGGCACGACCCTGTTCCTCGGTGCGCTGGTGCTCTTAGGGGTGAAGAGACGGCCGGGCGCGGCGCGGCAGAATAGCGGCTGGGGCGTGGCCCTGCGCCACATGAAGGGCAACGTGCCCTTCCAACTCGCGACCACCGCCGCCTTCCTGATCGGCATCGTCTTCTGGCAGATGAGCAGCAGCTATGCGCTGCAGGCCACCAAGGGCGCGGGCCTGAGCGAGCGTACCTACGGCCTGCTCATGGCGCTGAACGGCGTGCTGATTGTGTGCGCGGAGCTGCCACTCACGAGCTACACCAAGCGCTTCCCCGCGGTGCCGACCATGGCGGTGGGCTATCTGATCGTAGGCTTGGGCATGGGCCTGAATGCCTTCGGGGCGAGCATCACGCTGCTGATCCTCAGCATGGTGGTCTTCACCATCGGCGAGATGATCGCCCTGCCGGTGAACAACGGCTACATGGCGGGCCTGGCACCGGACGAGATGCGCGGCCGCTACCAGGGCGTGATGTCGATCTCGTGGAGCTGCGCCACGATGATCGGGCCATCGGCGGGGATCACGCTGTATGAGTTCAGCCCGGCACTGTTGTGGGGCGGGATCTCCGTGATGTGCGTGGTGGCGTCCTTGCTGACGCTGGCGGGCGGACGGAAATTCGCGGAGCAAGAGGCGAAGGCGAAGCTTCTAACAGAGCCCGTGCCGGAGGCCGGCCCTGCCGGGAAGTCCGCGCCACCCGGACGGAAAGAATCCCGGAAGTCTCGCGAAGAGGCCGATGCGCCGCTCTAACAACCCGGCCTATCCGACAACCGCAACGCGGTTGCATTCAAAGAACGGCAATGCCGCCTCCGAACGGCAACGCCGTTCCCTCCTATAGCCCAGGGTTGCCCCGGCCGGTCCTTCGAGCCCGCAGGGTCGAGAAGGACCGGCCGGGGCTACCCTGGGATGGTCGCGCCACGGATTCGAACCCCGAAGGCGGTTCCCTCGGGCTGGCCTCACCGGGGATTCCCCGTTACGACCGGCCCTAGGCAACCTCTTCGAGGTTGATGGTCTGTTAGGGCCTGACCCAGGGTAGCCCGGCTGCGTCTTCTCCGCCCTGCGGGCTACGAAGACTCCGCCGGGCTACCCTGGGCTATAATAGGCAACCGCGTTGCGGTTGTTAGAAAGGGCGGCGTTGCCGTTCCTGAGATTCGTCGGATCAGACGGATCAGACGGATCCGTCCGATCTCAATTGCCCATCTTCAAGGGCGCCGCCGCTGCCAATGCCTCCGGAATATCCGTAGGCGAGGTATCGAACTCCAAATCCCGCAGCCAGTCGTTCGTCCGGTCAAGCTGCACCGCGGCACCATCGATCTCATGGGATAGCGCCCCGGCATCGCGGTTCGACAGCAGGTCAGCACGGGACAACTTCACCAGCTCCACGATGCGCTCCTGCTCGGAAGCGGTCAGCTCGCGGCTTTCCTCCGCGCCGCGGCGCTTCTCCAGCCGGGCCTCCAGCGAGCCGAGCCGCGATTGCATGGACTCCGCCAGCCCGGCACGGCTGCCCGGCGCGATCGCCGCGAGGTCCTTCTCCATCCCCGCGATCTTGCCCTCCAGCTCCGCGGGATCCTCCGTCTCGATGAAGCGGTCCAGCATCTCCCCGGTGTGCAGCAGGCGCAGGTAGGTCCAGGCCAGGTTCGAGAGCCGCTCGCTGCGCTGGCGGATGAGTTCCTGGTTCAGCCGCGGGTCGCGGTGGTAGTCCGCCTGCAGGGACTCGATCTCCGCGGCCAGGGAATCGTAGCGCGCGCGGGTGGAAGTACGCAGGGCATCGTAGATCTGGCGGCGCTGGTAGAGGAATTCGCGCAGCTTCGCGCCATCATCGCCCTTCTTCTGCAGTGCCAGCCAGCGCTGGAACAAGGAGGAATCCGGCACGAAAACCCAGCCCAGCGCATAGGCCGCGAGCCCTATCACCCCCACGATGGGATTCACCGTGGAGCCCGCCAGCCCCACGCCGATCGTGAACAGCCCGAGCCACGCATGCAGCGGGCTCTTCGCGAAGGCCTTCAGTTTTTCGATGCCAGTCATTTCTTCGAAGTGCCGAGTGATCAGTGAGCGGTGATCAGTGGTAGAAGAGCTCAGGAAGGTCGCCCGGACAAGGCTGTTACACTGATCACTGCTCACTCGGCACTCTGTCTTTACTCGACGGTAAACCACTGCACCTCCACCCGGCGGTTCAGGTCGGGGGTCTTGCCGGTCGGTTCATCCCAGCCGCGGCCCACGGTTTCGAGGCGGTCCCCCTTGATCGCGGGAAACTTCTCCAGCAGCCGCTTCTTCACCTCCTGCGCACGGCGCTCGGACAGCCCCTTTGCTTCAAGCGTGCCGCGCTTCAGCATCGCCTCTCCGCCCTTGCGGAACTCTTCCTTCCGGGTGTCGTCCACGTGGCCGGCAAGCATGATCATCGAGCCGGGCGAGACACCGAGCAGGCGGTTCACGTTGGCGAGGAATTCGGCGTTCTCCTGCTTGCTCATGTCCAGGTCGGAGCTGTTAGGCAGGAAGTAGAAGCGGATGTCCCGGGTGAGCAGCGGGTCCTTCTCGATCGGTGCCTGGCTGCTGCTCTTGATCGGCTGGATCGAGGCCACTTGCCCGGTCAGCGCGCCGGACTTGTCGATCGCTTCCAGCGCCTTGATGTTCGCGAAGTAGGCGGAGGACACCGGGGTGGGCTGTAGCGCCGGGCCGTAGGCCAGGTTCGCGGTCTCGAAGACCGAGGCGAAGGAGCCCGCCTCCTCAATGCTGCCGCGGAAGAAGGCCAGGTTCTCCGGCAGGTTCGAGAGGTGGACCTTCGCCAGCTCAGTGCGCGCCTGCTCCGTGGTCCAGGGCTTGCCGTCGTCATTCTTGAAGACGCTCAGGCTCGCCAGGTAGGACTCCGGATTGGCGCGGATCTTGTCGTTGTGGAGCAGCATGCCTTCCACGATCTTCTGCACCGTGTCCGGCTGGGCTTCCGCGAAACCCTTGTTGAAGACCAGGATGTCCGCGATCACCAGCAGGTTGCGGTTATCCACTAGTTGGCGCGCCGCACCGGCCGAGGCATCCACCACCTCGGTGGTCTTGGGCGCCCAGGTCACGCAGCCGTCGAGCTGGTGGCCGCCGCCCTTCAGGTCCGCCAGGAAGGCATCGCCCGCCGTGAAGGCTTCTTCCAGGAAGACCAGATTCACTGCCTCCGGATCGCGGGCCTCCTCGGGACCGTCCAGGCGCTTGACTGCCAGACCGGCTTCTTGCGCCAGGTAGCGGATGAAGAACTCCGATTCGCTGAAGGCCGCAGTGGCGATGGTCTTCCCTTTGAGGTCGTTCACGCGCTTGATGTCCTTGCGCACGATCACGCCGTCCGCACCGCGCGACCACGAGACCTGCGCGGGCACCACCGCCTGCCACTGGCGGCCGTAGTTCGAGAGCACGTCCACCGTCGTGGCAGAGGCCGCGAACTTGCCATCCTGCAGATCCGGCCAGGAATCCTCATCGGTCAGGGTGATCTTCAGCTTGAAGCCGCCGTTCTTCGCGAACCACGAATTGTCATTCGGCTCCAGCCCGCCATTCGCGGCGATCAGGCCCGCGTAGCCCGCGTAGGTCGAGAGGTTCACCAGGATCGTATTGTCCTTCGGCACGTAGGCGCGGGGGGCGGGGAGCTGCTTCGCCTTCTCCGCCGCCTTGAAGTCGAAACCGGCTGTCGCCTCATCCTTCCCACCGGCGGTGGGCGCAGGTGTGGGCCCGCCCTTCTGCGCTGAATCCGGTGGTGTTAAAACCCCAGGTGGCCTGGGGCCGCTACTATCCTTCTTATTTAAAAGCTTCGTGACCGCGAATCCGGCGAGGAGCAGGACCACGAGAGTGAACACGATCTTTCCGAGCTTGGTCATGGTTCGCCAACTATGGACCGCAAGCCGCTTCCCCCGCCATGGGAAAATGCAGCTCCATTCGGAAGGGGTGGGCGCTCAAACCTCCGACACCGCCGAGCCGCTGGCCCCGGCTTCCTCGCCGTTCTGATAGGCGCTGGGCGAGCAGCCGGCGTGGCGGCGGAAGTAGTTGTTGAAGGCGGCTTGCGAGGAGAAGCCGCAGTGGGCGGCCACGTCCGCGATTTTCAGCCTGCCGTTGGTGGTCAGCAGCCGCTTCGCCTCGGTCAGGCGGCGCAGGTTCACCTCCTCGACCGGGTCGATCCCGAAGGCGGCCTGGTAGCGGCGCACCAGAGTCTTGGTCGATAGACCGGAGGCGGTGACCAGCTCGCCGAGTGAGATGCCTTGGACCGCCTTGCTTTCGATCAAGCGCCGCACGCGCTCGATCGCTGGATCTCCCGGGCGCCCCGCACTGCTCTCCCGCAGCACCAGCCGCGCCCCGGGAATGAGCACCGGTGCGGCGGGCGGGCTACCACTTGCCAGCCAGTCCATCAGCACTCCGGCCGCCGCTTCGCCGAGCGCACAGGCATCGCCCGCGATGCTGCTCAGCGGGGGATTGCTCGTCGCGGCGAGCGGGTTGTCCGATTCACCGATCAAGGCGATATCCTCCGGCACGCGCAGCCCGAGCCGCGCCGCCACTTCAGTCACGATCATCGCCATCTGGTCGCTCGCGCAGACGATTCCCGTGGGAAGTGTTAGAGATCTGAGGAAGGCGGCGAGCTCATGCTCGGCATGCGCCTGCAGCAGGCGTCCCGGTGCCATGGCCGGGCTGCCCTCGCCATCCAGACTCCACACCCGGGCCTCGATGCCTTCCTTCCGCGCCATGGCGGCGAAGTTCTCCAGGTTCCTGAGGGAGGCGGGCCGCAGTCCGAGCTTGTGCCCCATCCCCACCGCGTGGCGCAGGCCCAGGGACTTGAGGTGCCCGATCAACATGCGGTGCATCTCCGGCCGGTCGAAATAGACGCTGGCCACTCCCGGGGTGCCTTCCCACTCCGTGCCGCAGCTCAGGACCCGCGTGCCCTGCACGATCAGGTCCGTCACCCAGCCATCCCGCGGCTCGGCCCAGACCAGCGCCGCGTCCAGCTTGGTGCCGCCGGGCAAGATCGGGTTGCGCCCCGGCTCGAAGTGCGGGCACTCCACCACCATCCATTCCTCCCGGACCCGCGGATTCCGCATCAGCCCCTCCAGGATCCGGCCGCTGTAGGCCAGGGCCGGCGGCAGCATGAAGCCGACATATTTCCGGGGGGCGCTCATTTCCGATCCTTCCTCCACCGCGGCGCTGAGGCCAAGGGCAATTTCCCAATTTCGTTTAATGGTTTCCCGAAATCATCAGCTGACATTAACGTCATGTTATCTGGTAAGAGATGCATTCCTGAACCTTGTTTGACCCAATAAGGTCGCGGAAACTCCATAAATACCTCGAAATGAACCCAATCTCCTCCTTGCGTATCACCCGTGGCCATCTCCTGAGCTGCGCCTGCCTCTGCGTCCACCTCAGCGCCAACGCCGCGGACACCTACAAGCTCGACAACGCCGCGAACCTGAATCTCGCCAGCAGTTGGGAGAACAATGCGGCTCCCACCAGCGCCGATGTGGCCAACTGGGACAGCTTCGTGACCGGGCCGAACTCCACCCAGCTCGGCGCGAACTTGGCTTGGGACGGCATCCGCGTCCTGGATCCGGCCGGGCCCGTGACCATCTCCGGGGTGCACACCCTGAGCCTGGGGGCCAGCGGCATCAATCTTTCCACCGCGACCCAGAACCTGACGCTCAACAGCGCGCTCGCCTTGTCCGCCGACCAGGCATGGAACAGCCCCAACGGCCGGCGGATCACCGTCTCGGGACCGGTCTCGGGTGCCTTCAATTTCACCAAGACGGGTGCCGGCGAGCTGGTGCTGAACGGCCCCGACAACAACTCCTTCGGGAACCTGGCCTACGACACCACGGGTGGCATCGCGGCCAGCTCCACGCTCTTCCTCGGCAAGACCGGCGGTGCGGTGGCGGTCGCAGCGGGCAAGAGCGTTCAGTTCGGCAGCGGCGGCACGGGCCAGGCGAATCTGCGCATGCTCCAGCCGCAGCAGTTCGGCGCAGGCGTGGTGATGAACTTCGGCAATGCGTCCGGCCAGTGGGCGCGCTTCGATCTCAATGGCTACAACCAGACTTTCGCCGGCCTGAATGCCGGTGTGCTGGGGACGCAGGCCGGAGCCGTGGTGCAGAACCGCATGGTCGGTGATTCCACCACCCAACTCGGCCCGGTCACCCTGACCCTGAATGGCAGCGGCACTTATCTCTACAACGGCTACCTGCGCGACGTGGATGGCGGCACCGTGGGCAACAATACCTTGAAGCTGGTCAAGAATGGCACGGGCTCCCAGACCCTCGCAGGTAACCAGATCCTCTACACCGGCGGCACCGAGATCAATGACGGCAAGCTCCTGCTCGGGCCCATGGTCACGGGCGGCACCGGCACCCTCCGCGGCACGGTCACGGTGAATGCCCCGGGCATCCTGGACTACGCCGGTGACAACAGCTTCGGCTACAATGCCGGGGTCAATGTCAATGCCCTCACGATCAACAACACCACCGTCGGCGGCGCGAATTTCAACCAGCACTTCTACACGAACTTCGTGCTGAACATGACCGGCGCGAACCTGCTGCTGGGCGGCACGAACAACGAGTTCCACAACACGACCATTACAGTCGCGGCCTCGCCTAACACCTCGACGATCGCGCGCGCCAGCGGCAATACCGCCGCGGCCATGCGCGTGCGTGACACCACGCCGATGACCATCAACGTCGCGGATGGCGCGCAGCCGGTGGACTTCTCGATCTCGGTCCCGCTGGTCACGCAGAACGCGGGCAGCATTGTGACCAAGACGGGTCCGGGCACGCTCTTGCTGACCGGTGCGCAGGACAATGCCTCCACCATCCTGGCGGCCATGGGCGGCACCACCATCCTGGACAAGAGCGGGGCCACCATCCGCGCCGCCGCAGGCATCAGCGACATCGGCAGCGGGGCCACGGTTCGCATCGCGGGTAGCAGCGGTGACCAGATCTACGCGGGCGGCACGGGTAACCTGGGCCGCGTCGGCATGAGCGGCGGCACGCTGGATCTCGCCGGCCTGAATGAAGGCTGGGACCGCCTTGAAGGCAGCGGCACCATCACCAACTCGGTCGCCTCTACCACCTCCGTGCTCACCCTGGGCGAGAACAACGGCTCCAGCCTCTTCTCCGGCTCCATCAATGACGGCGCGGGCGCGGTCAAGTTGGTGAAGACGGGCAGCGGCACCCTTGGACTTTCCGGAAACAACACTCTCAGCGGATCAGTCGAGGTCTCCGCTGGGACCCTTGCTCTCACCGGTTCACTTCCCGCCAGCGCGACGACCGTTGCGGATGGTGCGCGGGTGGCCGGTGAGGGTACCTTTTCCACCCTCACCCTGGGTGCCTCTGCCGGCGCAGGCCTGGTGGCCGATCCGGCCACGCCCGGTGCGCTGAATGTGAGCGGCGCGCTCACGGTGAACGGCAGCACCAGCGTGAGCCTTACCGGCGGTTCCTACAGCTCCGGTGTGCCCTTCAAGCTGATCAGCTTCGGCAGCAAGGCGGGCACCTGGGATGGCACGAACTTCACCCTGGCCAATGCCGCGAACTTCCGCGGCACCCCGGTCTTCACCCAGAATGCGAATGACGTCTCGCTGACCCTTACCGGCGCGAACCTGAAGTGGAACAACGCCGCGGGTAACCTGCGCTGGAACACCAATACCTCCGCCAACTTCCACGACGGCACTTCTAACAGCACCTTCTTCTGGGGTGACAAGATCACCTTCGACAACACGCCGGGAGCCAGCCAGGGCATCCTGATCGATGGCGCGCAGCAGCCGGCCTCGATGACAGTGAACTCGCAGTATGACTACAGCTTCTCCAGCGGCACCTCCGGCTCGCTCACCGGTGGCATGTCCCTGGTGAAGGCGGGCAGCGGTCTGCTGACGATCGGTACCAGCAACACTTTCCTCGGCTCGACAACGATCAATGGTGGCGTGCTCGCCATCGGTGCGGATGCCGCGCTTGGCACCGCGCCGATCGCGCCGACGCCGGGTCACCTCGCGCTCAATGGCGGCACGCTGCGCTGGACGGCGAACTTCAGCCCCAGCGGCAACCGCGGCATCGCGATCGGCAGCAGCGGGGCCACGCTCGATAGCGCGGTGGCGGGCACCGGCGCCGCCGTCAACCTCGCTTCGACGATCACCGGCAATGGTCCACTGACCCTTCTGGCCAACGGCGATACCTCGGATAGCGGCGGCGGCGTTACCGGCTCGATGCTCCTGACCGGCACAGGCAGCAACTTCACCGGCACCGTGACGATCCCCTCGGGCGTGGTCACCATCAACTCGAACTTCGGCAACCCGGCCAATGCCATCGTCCTCAACGGCGGTGGCCTGGTGGACCAGAACCTCAACATCGACTTCGGCCGCAATATTCAGGTCGGTGCCGCGGGTGGCGTCTACCGGACCTACGGCAGCGTGGCCACCAGCACCTTGTCCGGCTCGGTCTCGAATGCACCGGGCGTGGCCACCACCACCCTGCGCCACACCGATGGTGGCACCGTGTGGTATTCCGGTGACTGGAGCGGCTTCGCGGGCCAGTACCAGAACAAGCGCGGCAATGTCCGTATCTCCGCGCCGAATGCCAACTGGGCCAACATCGACTACATCCAGGATACCGCCGGTGGCTGGGTGGAATTCCGCGGCACGGGTACGGCCACCCTCAACTCGATGGCTGCCACCCGCGACGTGTTCGTCAACTATGGCGGCACGCTCAACGTGGACTCCGGCGTGATCAGTTCGGCGACCAATGCCCACTGGTGGCAGACCAATGCCGGTGACCAGGGCAAGCTGACCTCTTCCTCCGGCACGCTGACGATGACCAACGGTGCGGCCAGCGGCACGCTCGGCACCATCGATCATCAGATCCGCCTGAAGCTGGTGGACTTCAATGGCAGCACGCCGCTGACCTTCGTGAAGAACGGGGTGAACCATCTGGGCGTGAACCAGGCCAACACCTACAGCGGTGGCACGATCGTGAATGCGGGCCGCTTCTGGGCGGAGAACCTGCAGTCCCTTGGCAGCGGCCCGGTGACGGTCAACAACGGCGGCCAGGTCGGCCTGCTGGTGGCGAACGCCAGCTACGCGAACAACTTCACGATCGCCGGCCCTGGCCAGTTGGAAGCCGCCGGCACCCTGGGTGCGATCCGCTTCGTGAACAACTCGCTTGCCGGTAACGTGACGGTGGCTCCCGCAGGTGCCCGCATCACCGCTCACGGCGGCTTCGGTAATCTGACCGGTGCCCTGCTCGGCAGCGGCAACCTGGAGATCAACTCCACCGCCGCGAACAACAACGGCACCGTCAGCCTGAACGGCAACAGCCCGAGCTACACCGGCACGCTCACGGTCTCGCAAGGCCGCCTGAATGTGAACGGCGCGAGCTTCGGTGGTTCGCTGGTGGCGCCGGATTCCACCACGCTTGGTGGTGAAGCAAGCTTCGCCGGTAACGTGACGCTCGGCTCCGTGACTGGCCCCGCGCTGGTGATCGATCCGGGCACGCCCGCCAAGCTCAGCGCGGGTGGCGCGCTGACCGTGAATGGCACGGTCAACGTCAGCCTTGGTGGTGGCTTCCCGGTGAGCAGCGCGCCGATCGAAGTGGTCGGGTTCGGCACGAAGGGGAATGCCTGGACGGCTGCGAACTTCGCCTTCGCCGCGCCCACCGGTGCCCGTGCGATCACCTTCGGTGAGACCGCGAATGCCGTGGTGCTGAACATCCCGACCACCGATCTGGTGTGGAACGATGCCGCGGTCACTGCAACCTGGAACACCAATGTGGATGCCAACTTCAAGGATGCGGCCAACCTCAACCAGACCTTCTTCTGGGGTGATCGCGTGACCTTCAATGACCTGCCCGGTGCTGACCAGTTGATCGGCATCACCGACACCGTGGAGCCCGGCCTGATGACCGTGAATTCGAAGTACAACTACGAGTTCTTCGGCGGCCTCATCGGCGGCGGTGGCATCGTGAAGGCTGGCACCGGCACGCTGACGCTGGGCCAGGCCAACAGCCTCACCGGCCCGATCACGCTGAATGGCGGCAAGATCGTGGCCTCGGGCGTTCGCTCCGGCACCAGCACGGCGCTGGGTCTGGGCAGCACGGCGCGCACCGTCACGGTGAACGCGGGCACCACGCTTGAGTTCCAGTTGGCGAACATCTTCGGCAACCACAACACGACCGCCGTCCCGGCCCTGGTGGTGAATGGTGGCACGGTGACCAACTCCGCCGCCGCGACCGCGAGCGTGAACAACGCGCTGAACAGTGTGACGCTGAATAGCGCCACCCTGACTTCCACCACCGGCTCCACCTCCACCATCGGCGGCACGCGCCCGACGGATACCTATGGCGCATGGAACCTGAACGGCACGGTCACCTCCACCGGTAGCTCCACCATCACCACCACCGCTCCGGTGAATGGCCAGGTGATGCTCAGCAGCGCGAACATCGACACCACCTTCGCGGTGACGGATGGCACGCTCACCGTGGCCACGCCGATGATCAGCGGTGATGCGACCTATCAGAGCGGTCTGATCAAGACCCAGCCCGGCACCATGCTGCTGACGGCTGCCAGCACCTACACCGGCCCGACGACGGTGAACGGCGGCACCCTGCTCGCCAACAACGGCACGGGTTCCGGCACCGGCACCGGCGCGGTCACCGTGAATGCCGGCGGCAAGTTCGGCGGCACCGGCGCGATCGCCGGTGCGGTCACGGTGAACACCGGCGGCACCCTGGCTCCCGGCGCCTCGATCGAATCGCTCGCCACCGGTGCGCTCAACCTGGCCGATGGCTCAGCCTTCGCGGTGGAATACAACTCCTCCGGCGCTCCGAGCGTGGACGTGCTGAATGTCACCGGCAACGTGGCCCTCGCGGGTAGCCTGAACTTGAGCGATCTCGCCCCGGTTCCGGTCAAGCTGCCGCTCGGCACCAAGTTCACCATCCTGACCTACACTGGCACCCTCACGGGCAACTTCGCTGGCATACTGGAAGGCGGTGGGCTTACGGCCGGCCTGAACACCTTCAAGGTCCGCTATGCCGATGCTGGCAATGCGGTAACCCTGGAAGCCGTGGATTCCATCGGCACGCCCTACGATAGCTGGGCGAGTTCGAAGGGCCTCACCGCCTCTAACAACGGCCTGGCCCTGGACCCCGACAAGGATGGCGTGAGCAACCTGCTGGAGTTCTACCTCGATGGCAACCCGCTGGCTTCCGATGGCGCGATCCTGCCGCAGGTTTCCGTGACTCCCACGCACCTGGTCATCACGCTGAAGCGCCGCGACGATGCGGAGGCTCAGCTCGGGACTGAGCTGGCGCAGTGGGCCACCACCAGCTTCAGCACTTGGAACGATGTCGTCCTCGGCGCCGCCAGCTCCGGGCCGAACGCCAACGGCGTGACCGTGCAGGTCACGGAGAATGGTGCCGCTCCGGATACCATCGTCGTGTCCATCCCGCGGACCCTGGCGGCCGGCGGCAAGCTCTTCGGCCGCGTGAAAGTGGCCGAGTAAGAATTTCCCTGGGGGGGGAAAGACAAAAACCCACATAAGAGGTGGCCGGCAGGATTTGGGTTTCCTGCCGGCCACTTTCGTTCTTGGTCTATGCCGGCGGCACCACGAATCAACAGCCGATCTTACGAATTGAAGAGAAGGGCTTCGCGACAGACCTCCCCTTTCTCTCATTCGTAAGATTGGCTGTTTCATTCGTGGTGCCTCCCTTGGCCCGGTCCCTCAGTTTCCATGCGGGTAAGGGTTGGCTCATGCCAGCCTGCCGTGCCCGGCCAGAAACAGGTTGTCCGACGCCGGGGGAGTGCCATGCTAACAGCATCGTTCTCCCCGCATGAAGCCTTCCGACAGGGCCAAGCCGAAAGCCAGTGAAGCCGCCCTACCAGATGGAGCGGCGGAGGATGGCGTGGAGGCGCTGCCGGAGATCACCTACCGCCAGCTGGAGGTCTTCAGCGTGACCTGCAAGGAGCGATCCTATGCGAATGCCGCGCTGGAACTGCACAGCACCCGCGCGAACATCAAGCGGGTCTGCGAGGAATTCGCGGAGGTGGTGGGGCGGCCGCTCTTCGAGGAAGCGGCGGATCGCACGCTGCTGCCCACCGTCTTTGCGGCGGGGCTGCTGGCGCAGATCGGGCCGCTGTCGCGCTCGCTGCGCAAGCTGGGAGAGGGGGTGCGTGTCCTGCACCAGGCAGGGCGCATCCTGCGCTTCGCCGCGGCGGGTGAGTTCTTCCGCGTGGGTCTCTTCACGGATTTCCTGGCGACCCTGCAGCTCGGCGATGTCTTCCGCTCCTGCTTCGTGCGGATCGAGGTTAAGCGCTTCCGCACCGCGCTGCTGAATGCAGAGTGCGACGTGTATTTCGGCATCGGCCTGGGCAGTGCGGATCGCTTGGAGAGCGTGGACCTCGGCCCGGTGCCGTGGACCATCCTCGGCAGCGATCCGGCCAGTCCCATGGATCTGAAGGGCGATGATTGGTGGATCGCCGGGGTGGGGGAGTCGGAGACCGCGGCGGCCCTGTTAGAAGCCTTCCGTGCTGCGGGAGCTCAGGGCGGCGGGATCATGCCGGAGCACGAAGCTGCGGTATGCATGGCGAATCCTGCCAAGCTCCCCACCGGCTCATGCCTCTTCGTGCCGGACACCGGTGTCGGTACCCGCGGGCGCGACCCCGCGCCCTGGCCTGCCTATCGCCTCACCGCCTGCCTGCGGCGCAATCACCCCTATGCGGAACTCAAGCCGCGCCTGATGACGGCGGCCGCGGCGAATGGTCATGCCCATGGACATTGACCTCAATAGCCTGCTCATCTTCCGCCACCTCGCGGAGACCGGGAGCTTCACCGCCACCGGCAAGCGCTGGGGCATGACCCAGCCCGCGGTGAGCCTGACCATCTCCAAGCTGGAATCCGCCGTCGGCCTGATCCTCTTCGAGCGCTCGCCCACCGGAGCCAAGCTCACGCCCGCGGGCGTGGCCTTCCTGGAGCTGGGCAATGAGGTGAGCGATGCCTATCTCGAATTCATTGATGGCATGCGGCGGCTCGACCGGCGCATGGACCGCCAGGTGCTCGTGGCACTAGATTCATCGTACTTCGGCCGCAAGCTGCGGGACTCGCTCGGCGCCGAGCCACCCGCCGGTCCCACGCTGCGCTGTTGCGAGGCGAATGGCAACTGGGGTGAGGCCCTGGAGGCCACCCGCGTGGATGTGGTGCTGGCCTGCCGCTTCCTCCGCGCCGGGCTTTCCCCCGCGGCCCAGGAAGCGGTGATCTGCCGGGAGCGCGGCATCACCGTGGCATGGAATCCGGACTTCTATCCCTTCGATCCCGAGAACTTCAGCTTCCCGGAAGTCCTGCGCACCACCGTGCTGGTGCCGGACCGCAAGGTGGTCACCGGCTTCAGCACCTTCCTCCAACGCTGGTGCGAGGAGGCCTACGGCATCCAGCCCGCGAATGTGATCGCCTTCCCCTCCGAGGATGAAGCCGCCGCCGCCTGCCGCGCCGGACTAGGCGTCATGCTCGCCCCCGGCAATGCCATGCCACGCCTCGGCAGCGGCGCGGATGGCCTGGTGCACGTGCGGACCTTTGAGTTCCTGCTGCCAGAGGCCTTCACCGTGGCGGTCTATTGCCGCAGTGATGAGGAGTCGAAGGAGGTGCTGGGGGTAGCCGCAGCGATCGCGAAGCTGGGGCGGAAGATGTTTCCGTGAAAGCAGCAACTAGCCCCGCTCAGGGAGCGCCACCCCGCGTCACCTTCACCCGCATGAAGCGCCTTGGTGCATCCGCGAGGTTCACGGTATCCCGCACCTCCACCGTCTTCACGCCCGGACCGGCATCATCTCCGCCCACATAGCCCGGGCCGCTGAAAGGCGCGCCCGGCGCACTGCTCGCCACATCGCTCCAAGGCCCCGCAAGCGAATCCCCTGCCTGCACCACGAGCGCCACATCATCCCGTGCCGGATCGCGCTGGACCGTGATCCGCAAGCGCTCGCCCTCGGGATAAGCAGAGAGCGTGACCGCAGGCACCACCGATGGACTCGCCGGCGACAGCACCAGCCCGTATTCTAACAACGTCACCAGCCCGTCCCCATCCGGGTCTCCCAAGTCCGGGGCATTCGCATCCCCGAGCTGGGCAAGCTTCCACTGCTCCAGCGGGGTGAGCGGCAGCGTCACCAGCACGCTGGCTACCGGCGAGTGCCGCCACTCGCCATCGTTGCCGCTTTGCCAGGCATCCAGCCTGACTTCACCCGGGCCGGTGCGCGTGAAGGTATTGCCATCCAGGGTGGCCGGGCCGCTCACGGAGTAGCTGACCGGCAGGCCGCTGCCGGCAGTGGCTGTTAGAGTAACCGGCACACCGACAGCTGCACTGAAGCCGGGCAAGCTCACCGTTTGCACGAGGCGTGAAGGCGCGGCACGGCGCGGTGCGACACGACCCATGTCTCCGCCGGGAAGCTGGCCGGAGAGATTCGAGCCGAAGCCCCAGAGCCGGCCGCCGCGCGTGAGGATCGTGTGGTTCATGCAGGTGCCCGTCTTCAGCAAGGACCAGCCGGGAGTGGCGTCCAGTAGCAGCGGGGTCGTGAAATAGCCGCGGCCCTCCCGGGCGAGCTGGCCCTCGTAGTTTCTGCCCCAGCCCCAGAGCGTGCCATCCGTCTTGACCGCTAGACCGTGAGAGAATCCCGCGGCGATGGCCTGCCAATCGGTGGCGCTGCCCACCTGGGTGGGGACGTAGCGATAGGGTGCACCCGGGATGCCGAGTTGCGAGCCGCCGTTGTGCCCCCAAGCCCAGAGAGTGCCATCGCTCTTCAGGGCGAGCGTGTGATAGTCCCCGGCGGCGATGGCCACCCAGTTCGTGGCAGTGCCGATCTGCACCGGGCTGACGCGGCGCGTCGGGCTGGTGGCGCCATGGACGGGAATGGTGCCATCGCCGACTTGGCCGTAGTCATTGTATCCCCAGGCCCACAGCGTGCCGTCACTCTTCAGGGCCACGGTGTGATACCAGCCCGCGGCGACGGCGCTCCAGTTCGTGCCGGCCAATTGGAAAGGACTCGCGCGGTTCGTCTGCGTGCCATCGCCAAGCTGGCTATAGTAGTTGCCGCCCCAGACCCAGAGCGTGCCATTCGTTCTCAGGCCCACCGTGTGGTAGAAGCCGCACGCCACGCTGCGCCAATTGGTGGCGGTGCCGATCCGGACCGGGCTGCTGCGATCGACCAGCGACCCGTCGCCCAGCGCGCCATTGGAGTTGCCGCCCCAGGCCCATAGGCTGCCATTGCTCTTGATGGCCATCGTGCGGCCGGAGTGGGCCGCCACCATCGCCCAGTCGTTTGCCGTGCCGACCTGGACCGGGCTGCTGCGGGACTCGAAGCTGCCCGACGTGCCATTGCCGAGCTCGCCGTAGGTGTTCGAGCCCCAGGTCCAGAGCGTGCCGTCACTCTTCACGGCGGCGGAGTGGTTGAAGCCCGCGGCCGCGGAGAGGACCGGTTGCTGGCCCAAGGCGGCATCCAGGGAGACGGGCTGGCTGTGGGCGGCGAGCTGGGCGCTGCTATCGCTGCCCCAGCACCAGACCGAGCCATCGCCACGCAAGCCTCTGGTGCCGCTGGAGCCCGTGGCGATGGCTTGCCAGTCGCTGGCGCTGCTGATTTGCACCGGGCTGCTGTGGGGAGCGAAGGTGCCGTCGCCGAGCTGGCCGTAGATGTTGTCGCCCCAGCCCCACAGATTGCCGCCACTCTTCAGGGCAAGCGTCTGGAGCCTTCCGGCCGCGACCGTGCTCCAATCCGTGTCCGTGCCGATTTTCACCGGGCTGCTGCGGCTGGTGTAGCTGCCGTCACCGAGCTGGGCGGCTCCATTGGAACCCCAGGCCCAGAGGCTGCCATCGCTTTGCAAGGCGACGCTGTGATCCGTGCCAGCAACGATGAAGCTCCAGTTCACACCGCTGCCGACTTGGACGGGAGCCGTGCGGTCATCGGTGCTGCCGTCGCCGAGCTGGCCGTCGGCATTTTCGCCCCAGGCCCACAGGCTGCCATTGGACTTCAGGGCCAGGGTGTGGTTGCCGCCGGCGGCGATGGCCAGCCAGTCGCTATCCGTGCCGACTTGCACCGGGCTGTTGCGCTGGGTCTGGCTGCCATCGCCGAGCTGGCCGTAGAAGTTGGATCCCCAGGCCCAGAGCGTGCCATCGCTTTTAAGCGCGACGCTGTGCAGGTTGCCGGCGGCGACGGCTTGCCAGTGAGTATCGCTGCCGATCTGCACGGGGCTGCTGCGGAAATCGGAGAAGCCCGTCGTGCCATCGCCGATCTGGCCATAGGAATTGCCGCCCCAGGACCAGACCGTCCCATCAGTCTTCACCGCGAGCGCGTGCGTCCCGCCGCTGGCGGCGGCCTGCCATTGGGTATCGCTGCCGAGCCTGGTAGGAGCGTCGTAAACGGGGCTGAGTCCATAGCTACCCCAGGTCCAGAGGCTGCCATCCGTGCCGATGGCCACGGTGTGAGTGGCATCCGCACCGCGCGCGATCCGCACGAAAGGCGGAGGATCGCTCTGGGCGAAGCCCTTGGGCAGGGTGAGGAGGAAAACGGCGGAAACAAGCGCGAGGAGGCGTGCGGACATGGAGGAACTCCGGATACCGGGTTGTAGGGAGGCGGGGTGGGGGAGTCAACGGACCGGCTGTGAAGTTATCGTGAAGACAAGGCGTGCCCCGGAAGTACGGCACCTGCCGTAGTTCCGTGGACGCTGGCTCCCCCTGCAATCCCGTATTGCCCTCGCCGCGCCGGCCGTGCTAGCTTCTGGATTGCCATGACCGTCCACGATAGCACCACCCTCGCCGCGCTGATCGCCGCCTATGAGAAGTCGGTCGTGTTCGAGGAATCCGCGCCCAAGGCCCTGCAGATCGCGAAGGCCCTGCCGGCCCTGCACTGGTCGAATGGCGGCCTGCTCCTGCTCGGCGTGCGCAAGGATGGCAGCGTGAGCGGCGTGCCGGAGGGGGAGGTGGATGACATCTTTGAGCGCTTCGGCCAGCTCTGCGCGGAACTGACCAAGGCCAGCGTGGAGATCGGCCTGCTGCGCTGCGGGGACAAGAAGGTGGTCTTCCTGGTCTTCAACATGATCCCGAAGCACACCGACCCTCTCGACCGCTATGCCGGGGAGATCGAGCGGGTGGCGGTGGTGTGATGTCCGGCTTGCTTGCGCGGGAGGCCGGGGAATTTTTCCGCCGCATCACGCGGCGCGGGAACAAATCCTGCTGGGATCCCTCCCAAGTTCGCGGCGTGCCGCAACCTTCCGCGTCCTGCGGGATTCAAGTTCCCAAGCCGGGATTTTCCGCGTTAGAGTCCCGCCGATTCGACACCACACATTCTAACCAAAAAAAGACCACACCATGTCTCCCGCCGCCACCCGACTGCTGCGTTTCCTCGCGATCGTGCCCCTTTCCCTGAGCCTGGCCCATGCCCAGGACGACAAGGGTAAAGACAAAGACAAGGACAAGGAATGGGACGTGAGCAAGCTGGACGCGGGCAAGCTGCCGGCGGCTGCCAAGAAGGAGGGTCTCACTTTTGAAAAGGACGTGCTGCCGCTCCTCAAGGAGTCCTGCGCGAATTGCCACGGCGACAAGAAGCAGAAGGGTGACCTGCGCCTGGATAGCCTGGAGGCCGTGCTGAAGGGCGGCGAGCATGGCAAGGCCGTGGTGCCGGGCGATGCCGCCAAGAGCTTGCTCCTCTTCTCCGCTGCACAGGTCAACGACGACATTGCCATGCCGCCGAAGCGTGGTGGCCGTGGCGGTGGCCCGGGCGGCCCTGGTGGTCCCGGCGGTGGCGGTGCTGGTGGTGGTGACCAAGGCCGTGCCCCGCGCGCCAAGCCGCTGACCAAGGACCAGGTCGGACTCCTCCGCGCCTGGATCGAGCAAGGCGCGAAGTAAGCAAAGGCGCGCTACCGCTCTGGCCCTGTGGAGTCATGAAGCTGAAAGCGCTGCTGACGATCATTCCGGCCTCCTTCGTGCCCTCGTGTGCGACGAAAGAGGCCGATCCGCTTTCCGCCCCGGGGATCGGCGCGGAGATCAGCGAATACCGGACCTACGTCCGGGCCCACGAGCCGACGGAACTCTTGAAGAAGCTGAAGGCAAGGGCAGAGGAGCCCTATGTCCTGGCCGGGGAGGATGTGGAGTCTCTGACCCTGGAGACCCTCTGCCTGCTCCAGGAGCTGGGAGACGCCAAGTTCACGGCGGAGCTGGAGAAGCTGAGCCCGAAGGAGCTTTCCGCGCTGCGGCTCTTCCTCAGCCCGAACCTGCTCGGGGTGAATCCCAGGCACCCGGACTCCACACACTACCCGAAGACCGTCCGGAAGATCCGGTCAAGCGCGCCGGATGATTCCTGGCCAGCCCTCAAGATCGAGGAGGTAGCGAAGAAGGATGACCGCTTTGTGGACCCATGGTGATCGGCAGGGACCGTGCGGAGCGACGGTCCCTGCCTTTCGGCGCGACTTTCTGTAGGGAAATCTGCCTTCAATGGCTGCTAGACTGAGCCGAGGTGAAGAATTTTTCATCCGGCTGAATTCTATGCTGGTCAAATGCACGCCCCCCTGCTCTATGATTCACGCGAGTTGCTGATCATCAGCTCTCACGGCTTCCCCCTCCCTCCCACCCAGGGTGTCCCGTCCCTCCCTCAGAAGACGGGACACCTTGGGACCCCTCCCGCAGGGAAGTCCCATGGTGTCCGGCTGCGCCATCGCTTGGCGTTCAGCTCTCGCTGACGGGCTTCCAGTCGTTGGTGGTGACCGTTTTTACCGCGCCTTGGGTGCGGGTTTTGACTCCGCTGCCGCGGGCCACTTCGGTGAAGACGGCATCCAGTTCCTCGCGCAGGATCAGCGGATAGAGGAGCGAGCACCAGACCTTCCCGGAGCGGATCGTCATCGTGCGGTCGGCCACTTCACCGGTTAGAGAGACATCGTCCTTCACGTCCACATCCCCGGAGATCGCGAAGCGTCCGCAGGGGTGGCCGTCGATGGGTTCGGCCACTTCGTAGACCAAGGTCACCTTGCCAGTGCCGTGCGGGCCGAAGAGCAGCTCCAGGGAATTTCCTTCCAGCACCAGGCGGTCGCCGGCGGCCCAGCGCCTCGTGGGCGAGAACCACTGCTTGCGCGCGCCCAGACCATTCTGCGTGATCGATGACTCGAGGCCCGGCAGCAAGGCCTTCTCCCGGAGCATCATCTGGAAGTCCGCCGGGCCTTTGCGCGCTGGCGCGTGCCAGCCGTGTGGGCCCAGTTCGAAATCAATCTTGGGCATGCCGCCGCCCGTGGCCTGCGCTGCTTCGCTCTTCTTGCCCTCTTCCTTCTGGACGGCGACTTCGCCGGCGCGCTCGATGGCGAGGCTCATCTTCTGGGCGCGGCGTTCGAGCAGGGCCACCAGCTCAAAGTTCCCGTCGCCGCCGCCTACTTCGGAGCCCAGCGCGGAGCTCTGCGAGCGGCGGATGTTTTCATAGGTGTAGCGCTGCATCACGCGCGCATTCACATTCGTGGGGAAGGGGAGGTCCCGGCGGAAGCGCACGCCCTCCGCCGCCGTGTCCACTTGGGAGGCCATACTCGTGGCCACCTCGCCGCCTGGCTTCACCGGCGCACCGGGATCAGTCGCACCGCGGAATTTCTCCCGCGCGGCATCCACCGCCAGCTTTGCCTTGTCACACGATGCCATCCCCAGCACGCCCGCGGCTAGCAGGGTGGCGGAGAGAGCATTTCGTAAGCGGATCATGACATTCAGGTATCATGCGGAAAAGCTCTTGGCGAGAGTAAGTTCTTGAAATTTCAGTGTGCTGAAGTGTCTGGAATCTCAAAATCCTGAAAATTTTGCAGGGAAATCGCCAAGGTGCCGCGCGGCTTGCGAAATTTCAGACAGATCAGACAGATCAGACAGATCCGTCTGATCTCTCAAATGCTGTAATGCAGAACCGCTGCCTCCGCCTGCCCGCGGCAGCCGAGGCGCTGGTCCATCTCCAGGGCGGGGCTGTCTTCCTTGCTCACGCCCACCGTCACGGCGGGCACGCCGGCCACGGTGGTGTGGGGACGTACGTCCGTGAGCACCACGCTGCCAGCGCCGACCTTCGCGCCCTCGCCGATCTCCACGCGGCCCAGGATCTTGGCCCCTGCACCGAGCAGTACGCCGGAGCGCACGATCGGGTGGCGGTCGCCGGTTTCCTTGCCGGTGCCGCCCAAGGTCACTTCGTGGAGGATCGAGACGTTGTCCTCGATGATCGCCGTTTCCCCGACCACGAAGCTGGTGGCGTGGTCCAGCAGGATGCCGCAGCCGATCCGCGCCGCAGGGTGGATATCCACGGAGAAGACCTCGCTCGCCAGACTCTGGAAGTAGAGTGCCAGCTCCTTCCGCCCGTGGGTCCACAGGTGGTGGGACACGCGGTAGGTGGAGATCGCCATGAAGCCCTTGAAGAAAAGCAGCGGATGCAGCGGGGAATCACAGGCCGGATCCCGGTCCACGATTGCCCGCAAGTCGCGCGCCACGGAGCCGACAAGTTCCTCATCGCCGCGCAAAATCCCGGCCAGCAGGGGGGCCAGCTCCTCGCGGGTCATGTCCTCCCGCGCCAGCTTGCGCGCCAGGCGGATGCCCAGGGATGCTCCCAGGCAGGGTTGGCGCAGCACGACATCGTTCAGAAGCGGGCGCAATTCCGGCTCACGCTTCGCGACTTCCGTGGCGTCGTCTACGATCCAGCGCCAGACGGCGGATGTGTCATTTTCCACCGACTGACAGAGGCGGACTTTCTTCGCGCTTCCTCCCTCGACGGCGCTATGCTGCTTTGCCTCCATGCGAATTTCCCAAAAGCTCGACTACGCTTGCCGGGCGATGGCCCAGTTGGCGAAGCGCTTCGATGGACGGACGATTACACGTCTCGATGAGCTTGCGCAACGTGAAGCCGTGTCCGCGAACTTTCTGGTCCAGATCCTCAATGACTTGCGCCGTGCAGGTCTGGTGGAGAGCCGACGCGGGAAGAGCGGCGGCTACCTGCTGGCGCGCAAGCCGGACTCGATCCAGCTTCGCGAAATCGTCGAGGCCGTCGAGCCGACCCTGCTGTCCTTTTCGACACGCACGGAGGGAGACAGCGGGATTTCGGTCCGCGCGGCGTGGGAAAAAGTGGCGCTGGAGCTGAAGGCGCACTTGGAGCGCGTGACTCTCCAGCAACTCGCGGACAAATCGGAAGCGCCGATGTTCTATATCTAGCAGCTGGATCGACCGGCGGGATCGCATGTGGCGATCAATTCACGATCTTTTCATGATCCACGGATCAAGCCTTCATGCGGCGGGGTGAGTTTGCTCCCAGCCGATGAACCTGAAGCTCGCACCCGCCCACCCCATGAAGGGCCGGTGCATGTTTTCAGGGGCCCCCGCTCGGCTGCAGCTTTTTGGGTGTTTGGTGGAGTTCGACTGAGGGAGTGACACACCGACAGGGCGCCGCGGGTAACCCCCGCGGCGTTCTTTTTTCTTGGGACAGGATGAAGCGGCCAAAGGGGAAGATGAGGCCCGGCGGACCCATGCTGAAGATGAGGGGGAAGACTTCCCCCAGCTTCGGAAAGCAGGGATTTGAACAGGGGAAAGGCATGAGAGAGGCAGGAGGTTTGAATTCAGAGAAGTGCTCCGCTGTGCCGTCTCCTTTCTTCACCTCTTGTCTTTCTCCTGCCTTTTTCCTGTTCAAATTTTTCAACGCGAGCGGGCCCCAGGGCTCTTGCGCCAAAGGGATATTGAAGGAGCTCGTTCTTCCTCCCTTGCCTCCGGTTCAAAGACCCCATCCCTTGGCCGGTCGTCCCTTTTCATCCATGCCGCTGCGATCAAACTCCGCCGTCCAAGCCGGGGCCCTTCGATTCTTCCAACTTTTCGATTGTCAAACGCCGGACCCCCCGCTCAAATCCCGCCCCGCTTCGGCGGGACCCACATTCCCCAATCAAAGGCTCGGTAGCTCAGTCGGTAGAGCAGCGGATTGAAAATCCGCGTGTCGGCGGTTCGATTCCGTCCCGAGCCACTTTCATTCTCTGTAGTTTGTAGGGGAGCGGGTCTAACAGGATCTAATGTCCCTGCACTTATACTGCATGCATCGGACGGCTCCTTGTCAAAGTCGGCCCCGACCGTCCGCACGGGAGTCCAGCAGTCGCTTCGACCATTTCTCGGAATCGGCGTTTGAGCGCAAAAGCCGCTAACAGTGGTGCCACCTCGGTAATGCCTGCTAGGGATTCGAGATGCCCACCGGAGGCGAAGCGCGTAACCCGCGGGAGCCTCCCCTTGATGGCGATCGCCGAAGGCGGCACCGGCGACGGTTCGGCGCATTCGTAATGAACAGATCGTCGGTTCAAATCCAGCCAGAGGATATGCAGTTGATTGTAAGATGGTTATGGTCTAATCCGGGCTCATCACAGTCAACAGGCAGTGCCCTATGACTGCCCTAAAAAACTTCGGAGCGTAGATTGGCGGCATTGGGCAATGCTCGCAGAAGCAAGGATGGATTGGCCCGGTGAAATGGAAGGAAGGCGAGAGGGACAAATGCCGTCTCGCCGGTCTTCGTGCCGTTGCCGCCTACTTTGACACTAGCGATGTCATCGCGTTGGTGAGCCTGATCGTCATGTGTGCCCTTGATGCCTGTCCTGAGCCACCCCGGCAGCCACCCATGCGAACAATGTCTCCCAGCCCGCCCCCGGAACGACCAACCCGGCGGAGGAGGCAAGGGCAGGGGCTCATCATTGACCTCGGACCATGAGATCACGCGCCATCCTTGAAGTGATCGTGGTGGTCTCGGTCACGGGTCTCATCCTCGAAGCGGCAAAGATCCATTTCTGGGCCGGGGTTGTTGCCGCCGTCTTGCTTCTGGCACGGAGCCACTGATCAACTGCCGCACCATCCTGCAACCCATTCACCGCCTGATCCTCGTGGTCCGGCGCGTGTTTCATTTTCAACACACAACCAAACCAACCAGCCAAACAACATGTCCCAACAGTATAACCCCACTTCTCGATGTCATCTGCCGCCGGGGAGTCCTTGTCGCAACCAGCATCCGCTACTGGCGTGGCTGCAAGCGTCTCAATGCCGAAGACCTTGGCTTGAATCCGGCCCAGGTCAGCGAACGCCTGATCCAACTTTGGCAACAAGCGGCTGATCCCGCGTGAGGACTTGTCGGCGTTCTCCCTGATCGAATCCCGTGCCCATGCCCCGTCACGGTGAGTCGAGCGGAAGATAGTCCGGCAGGTCGGACCAAAGTGCTGGTGTGTTCGTCTGGCGGCGATAAACATAGCCCACCCCTGGCTCAAATTGAAAGATGTCGTCCATAGGGCCGCCAAAGATGACGTCAACCCATCCGCTTCCGTCGTATTCGATGATGCCCAAGGGGCTTTTGTTGACTCCGGCATCCCCATTTTTATATAGGAATATTTGGTCGTTCGTTTCGCTGACCGTGCTGAGCCCGCTGCCGCTCAAAACCTCCGCTGCCGAGGCAAAGTAGGTGATCGGATTATCCTGGCCTGAGGGTGCGCAATTGATGTGTGCGCGGGACCGGATCGTTGAAACCTCGCCAGCGACAGCTAGGGTCGGAATTGGGATGCTGGAAGGGCTCCTGACAATGAAAGTTTCGTTCGGGTAGATTACGACGTCGTCTACATTTCCAGTGGATATGGGATCTTCCCATGCAGTTCCTGTATACTGAAAATACAAGCTGGGTGCCAAATCCACCCCAGACTGAGCGCCAGTCCACGCCATCAGCTGGGTATCTGCTGGTACGGCACCTGTGAAAAACGTTGCTACGGTCCATGCTGGCCGAAGAGTGATCTCATCATCTGCTGCGACGCTGGTCAGGTCGTCGTGGAGCTGGAGGTTCACCGTGACAGTAGTGGAAGTGCTGCCACTGACCATCGCAATGAGGCCGGCATTCGCGCCACTTTCAATAACGAGGTAGTAAGGGGGCAAGGTTGGGGAAATGGTTGGGATGGATCCCAAAATGTTTTGCAGGGTCACGGTTGAGCCGCTGATCGACGAGACCCCGGCAGTTACCTTCGCCGGTTTCAAAAACGGGATGGAGATACGGACGTCGGTGTTGGCCTTGACGGAGTCCTCGCCAACCGTCGTGTCGCCGAGCTTCACAATTCCAACAGGGACGGTTTTGGTGACCACAAGGGCATAGGTGGGGGCGGCTGACGCAAGGATTACCCAGACAATGGGATGGACCACTTTCATGGAGTCCAAAGAAGCCCTGAGATGAGGTAAGTTGTCAATGTTTCCCCGCCGAAGAAATCAATGCAAATTCCAACGAGTGGGGAATAGGGCAACTGGAAGGCGTTCAAGACCTCCATGACCAAGGATTCCAGCTGTTACGCTCGTTCATCTCGCACGCGATTTTCTTTCTTCACACAATTGCTCAGATTTCACGAGCGGCTTCTTGACGTTCCTCAAATGGGTAATCAAAGAGAGCGTGGATCGTGGAAATCTACATCTGTCTCCCATGAAAAGCCCTGTCTTGCCCGCAGTCCTGCTGGCCGTCGCGTCATCTGCTGCGCGGGCCGGGGAAACACCTCCAAAGTGGGAGGTCGATGTTCCCAACACAACGCTGGTTGAACCGGCCGTTGAAAGCCCATCTGCAGTTGATCTTCAAGTTGCCACTTCGCGAACGACAAACATGGAGGTTTTTGCTGAGCCGGGCGCTGATGGCGAACCAAACGTGGCGACGACCGCCAAAGTTACCGTCCAATTGGTCCAGGACCCGGGGCTTGCACGCAATTCGGCCCCCGCAGAGCCCATCAACAGCCAAGCGCAGATAGGTTCGGGGCCCGAAAATTCTCACGAGATTCAGGTCCGCAAGGCCCACATCTTTGTGGCAGCCACGATCTTCGATGGAACCCGCAGCCATATTAAGATCTATCCGGAGGGTAAACACGAGGGAGAGGTCGAAGCTTGGAGCAACATCGACTTTAATCTCTTTGGCGGGACAGGAAAGATGCTCGTGAGTCAGGAGGATGGAACGACCGAAGAGGTTACTATCGTAATCTCGATTGAGAACGTCGACACATCTGCTCAAGCACTACGCGCAGCGTCGCGGGGCTTGAGCTACCAAGCGCCACAGATCCCGGTTCTTCCGGACATCGAAACCGGCGGAGCATCTTTTTCCGTGATTCAAGGAGTGGCGGAGGATTCCGGGATGGGCCGGCTTGAACAGCTTCACGACCTCTATCGAAGTGGGCATGAGAAGTTGGAACAAGCTTATGCTGGCGTCTTGGCGGCCCGAGCGGCCCGCGAAGCAGGGCTCCAGTTGAATCCCCCTCCCACGGATATAAAGGTCAGCTTCTGGAACAAGGACGCGGCAGCTGCCGGGAGCCAAAAGCAGGGGGGCGAGGGACGATGAGAGCCACGGCGATGTTCAAATACGGCTCGGCTTCTCTGGCGCTGCTTTTGGCAACTCCAGTAACAGCCAAGGCCGATCAGACGCAGGTCGAAGTTACCCAGACGGGTTCGGACACTTGGGAGGGAACCTGGGAAGGCGAGGCACTCCGGACCTACTTCGTCCAATTCAGCTTCGACCTGGTCACTTGGGAGTATGCTCCAGTGGTGAAATTCGGGAGCGGGGAGCAGAGCACTTGTCTAAAGCTCGAAGGGACCTCGAAGATCTACATGCGTCTTGTGTGTGCGGACAGCACGGGTGCAAGCACTCTCCAGCGGGCGCGCGAGATGGACTTCGATGGCGACAAGATTCCAAACTATTTCGAGGTCGAAGTGCTGGGAACCGATCCGCTGGATGGTGCTAGTGGGGCCGGTGATTCGGATTCGGATGGGCTTCCCGACGGCTGGGAGCGCTGTTACTTCGGCAACCTCAGCCGGAATGGGACCGGCGATGCCGACGGGGATGGCTTGAGTGACTCAAGTGAGCTTGCCGCCGGGACCAATCCTGTCGTCGTGGATTCAGATGGCGACGGTATCCCCGACACCTGGGAGTTGCAGAATGGAATGAATCCTTTGGATCCGGCGGACGCGGCGCTGGATTTTGACCGCGATGACCATAGCAATCTTGAAGAATTCCATCTGAATACGGATCCGCGCGGTGCGCCCAGCTTCCGTATACGGGAGGTAGAGGCGCCCCCCCGCCGGAATGAGCGTTTCGTGGAGCGGGTATTCCTTGGATGACGAACCGTCGAACAACAGGCTTCTGCTTTGGGGTACGCCGGTCTCTCCCGGGACCAATGGGGGGGCCAGGCCGGCTTATTGGCTGGCCGCCGATGGGGAAGATGGGGGAAGCTACGGTATCTATCCTTCGCACGGTAGCCAAGCGGCCTCCCTGGTCGCGAAAAGTTCGGGAGGTGCAGTTGCCGCGAGCCATTCGTCAGGGCCTGCCACCTTGGTGTACTGGGCCTCACCGACCGCTACCCCGTCCTCCATTTCCGGGGAGAACACCTTGAGCGGCAGCAATACGAGGTCGATGTCATCCTGCACGCTTTCGCCCGGTGGAACCTACTTGGCAGGAAGGCGGATCATTGATTCCTCCGGAGCCGAGGCGAGTTTCATCTGGCGGATGCCCCTTGCCGACCAAGCCTTTTCCACGAAGCCAGTGGACTTGGCCATCCCGTCCGGGGTGACATGGCCGGATCCGGTCGTTCTCCATGTGAACGATCATGGCGTGGTAGTGGCCAACGTGACATCTGGCGGCGCGACCCGGGTGATGAAGTGGCAGATGAGTTCCAGCGGTCTCAGCACCACAGCCACCCTCTTGCCCAATCTGCCGGGCGGCACGACCTCCAGCGTGAAGGGGCTCTCGAATTCCGAGTCTCCGGTAATCGCCGGAACTGGAGATAAGACAGGAAGCGGCGCCACCGCGATGGCTTGGGTGCCTTCCGGGGCAGCCGCAGAACTCGGACTCGCGGGGAGTTCCGGTTCGTCCATAACGGGAATCTCTCCCAGTGGTTTTATCTCAGGGATCTCGCAGGTTGCTTCGGGGGGCGGAGCTGCGATGCCTTGCAGCTTTTTGGCCCGCTACGACACGCAGGATGGACCTTCTTGGAAGATCTCTCAACAGGGAGAGCCCTGTTACTACATTCTACATAGTGCCGTCAATGATGTGGGAGAGATCCTTGGCGGTTCCCAGGCTACCTCTGTAGCAGCCTATGCGCCCACGCTGTGGCGGAATGGTAGACGCTATCCGTTCAGCCTTACTCCGTCGTCCGGGTATACACTTGCTTGCACCACGCTCGAACTCAATACGAATGGCGCACTCTTCGTGGATGGCGTAAAAGGCGGGGTCAGCGTCCGCCTCATGCTCACTCCGGACTCCGATACCGACGGGGACGGCATCACGGACGACTTTGAGGACTTGCACAATCTGGAGGCCTATCAAGCAGCCGACAAACTTGAGGACGCGGATGGCGACGGGCTCTCCAATCTCGACGAATTCCGGAACGGTACCGACCCCAATGACATCGATACGGATTCGGACGGGATGAGCGATACCTGGGAGGTCCAGTGGGGCCTGAATCCCCTTGATCCGTCTGATGCAGATGCGGACCCCGACGGAGACAAGGTTCCAAACGCCTACGAGTATGCCTTGGGGACTTCGCCCACGGGAGTCTATGAAATCGATTCGACCGATCTGAGCGGGGATTTCGCCCTTTCCAGCGTTGCTGATGACGGGTCCTTCCTTGCCGTGGGATCGGCGTCCTTGACCGACCTGCTGGGCGATCCTATCACCTCTGGTACCGCCTACGTATGGTACGGACCTTCACCTCTGGATCCGGAAGAAGCGCGGGAAAGCGTTCAGGTTCCCTTTGGGAGTTATCTTATCTTCCCGGAGCAAGGGGAGTTTGAGGAATCGGATGCCTACTTCTCAGTTTCGTCCGGGGGGAAGGTCTACGGCTTCGCGCTCTGGGAGACTCTTACTGTGACAACTGAGCTAGTGTTGAGCGATGACTGTTACTTCCTCAATTTTGATGCCTCGGCCAACTCGGGGAGCACGCATCTGTGGTCAGATGTTGCCGGGGCCTTCCCCGATGCCTGGACGGACTCACACGATGTGAAGCTGTCCTCCCCCGAGGCAAAGCGGTGGCTTTTCAAGGGCAGCGAGCGCACGGTTGTCTTGGATCAGGATGGTGTTCTCAAACGCGAGTTGCCTGTTCCCGCAGGCAAAGATTCCATAGCGTGCGATGCACTGAACGAAAATGGCGACGTGCTCGGTACCGCATCTCCCGGCGGATCGAAATTCTATTGGGATGAGGAATGCGCAGAGTGGCACGCCATCGAGCAGCCCTTGGAATGGGGCAGCGATCCGTGGGACTACATTCATAAGGTCACCAATGACCGGAAGACGCTCGTCTTCCGCACGGTGGCAGATCTTTCTGGCGATACCCACAAGGAATGGTACCTCGTGGAGCTGCGGACAAACCTCTTCAAGCCTTTGTTCCTTCCCGGACTTCAGGTGGGTGAAGATGTCGTAAGCATCGCGGATGGAGGCCGCGTCCTCGGTAGCAGTCCTATCCCTTGGGTCGGGATGGGTGGCTCCGCAATTCCGATCGATAGCTTGCAGCTTGCGCCTGTAGGTGCGGCAGCCGCCCAGCACATCCGTGGTCTGGGATGGAAGTCTTTCGCACCCCTGCACGTCGCAGCTGACGGAAAGATTACCGGCACGGCCACCATGGCTGATGGCTCGAAGAAAGTGGTGCAGATCCACCCGGTGAGCGACGACAAGGATGCAGACGGCCTACCGGACGACTGGGAGAAATACTGGTCGAAGTATCTCATAACGGCCCTCAAAGATGCCCCGATACCCGACGGATTCGCAGATGGGGATGTTGTTGATCCAACGGAGGACTACCTCGGGAACGGGACCAACGCCCAGTTCAGCTTCGAATTTGCCGGCAAGGAGGACGAAGACGGACCGGGAGGCAACCTGCTTCCTAGTTTTCAGCTCCGTAGTTTCTTTGAGTATGGGATTAATCGGGGCACGGATGAAATGGGGACCAGAAGCGTGGGTCAAATTCGCGAATTGGCTTATAATAGACGCTTCGTCCCGTTGGTGGACAATCCTCTAGTAGAGGTGGGCCCAAGCTACATTGGGGGCGTCGCCGCTCGGCTTGGAGGACTCAATGCGACGAATTGGTCAGCCATTCCGATCCGCCCAACGGATGAGCAGGTCTTCGAAGTTTGGTCCGGAAACATGGACGTAGAAGGAATCGACTCGTCCTTCTGGTTTGGCGAGGCGCAGGACGAGACGGCCAGGTTGCTTGCTTATACTCCCGCGGCCGGGGACATATCTCGGAATTACGTGATGCTCCGTGAACTCGCCGACGAGTATACCGATGCCTTTGGTGTGGCAACGGTCGATCATATGGAGAGGTTCACAGTTCCCCAGGGGGCGATCGTTTCCAATTCGATCTACATTCAAGGGGATTCGAGCCAGACATGGGAAAAGTGGAAAATGGTTCCGGTTTATCCTGATCTCGAAGTTCTCAGCCCCGAGCTTTCCATCACGGGGACGGAAGGACCTGCGTCACACCGCAAGATCTCCCTCTTCGCCACGCCGGTGAAGGACAGCGCCCCCGAAGGCTTACCGGAGACCGATACGCCGCCCGAGGAAGTGTACGTGGATGCTTGGGACCGCTCGCTGAAGTTCGATACCAGCGTGGCATGGCTTCCCCAGGCCGCGAGCGAACTTCCTCTCGGAGTCAGCCTGCACTACAACCCCACTGCACTCACTTTGGTGAGGACCCAGGTGCTGGATCCGGCCACCAAGAAACCGAATGGCTTCAAGGAGACTTTGTCGGAGGGCGGCAAGCTCATGTCTGGCGGCTTTGGCGCCGGCTTCTCCAGCAATCTCTCCGGTGGGATCGCCGTGTCGGCAAAGATAAGTTCCTACAAGGACAAGACCGGCCATGAGTACAGCCGGATCGATCGCTACGATGTGGATGTCATCGATTCCGATGGCGTGCCTCACAAGTTCGTTTCGACCGACCTGAAAGCATTCCAAATCGAGCCTGGACCGGTCGCCGCTACAACTTCCGAGCCACCCTCACTTGGGTGGGATTTCACGGAGAGTGCGGACCATCCGACTCACCTCGTTTTCGGTCAGAAATACGGCAAGAAGAGCATCTACCTCTGGACCTCCGGAGTGGTCGAGTTCCCCGACGATATATTCCCTGGTAAAACCTACGACCCTCTAAATTTGGAGGAATTTACCCTGAAGGGCCAAGCCCGCTTGGAGAAAGTGGTGGATCGCTTCGGCAACTTCATTGAATACGAAGGAGGGACTGGCGGAACCCTTGATATCAAGCATTTCCATGCCAGCAATCCCGGCACCCCCAGCGCGGTGATCCAAGTGGCCATGTCGGGCGGATTGGTGCGTTCGATCACGGACCCGCGGGGCAAGGTGACCCAATTCTCTTACGAAACGCAAAAGATCGGAAGCGGCCAGATCAAGTTGCCGGTGCTCTCCAAGATCCGCATGGCGGACGGGAGCGTCCGCGAATTCGGGATGAAGCTCGATTTCCGCAAGCCGAAGACCTTCAATCCGAAAATTCCGCAGGTAGGCATTTATGATCCGCTGGATCCGAGGAATTTCTTCAGGGAGGTCGATCGGAGACTGAAAAAGAAGAAGAAATGGATTGCGGGGGACTCGGTCGAATCGGCCATTGCGCCCTATCTAAGCTTCATCCGGGACGCCACGGGGCGCACCACCAGCTTCACCTACGAGGAGCCGCTGGCGATCGATTCTGCCAAGCGCGTGACGATCAAGGCCACTCTGGACCTGAGCGACTTTGAGGATCTCGACCCCGAAGGGATAGTCGAGGCGAAGCGTAATCAAATCATCGCGGACGCCAAGGCGGAGATCAGTCCGGACATCGCTGAGGAAATGGCGCAGAAGGGTTACTACAAGATTCCCAGCACCATCCCGGATGAGGACGACGAGGACTACGAGGAAGCGCTGGCCCATCCGTTCCAGGACGATTCTTCCAACGACGATCCTTACGAGAATGCGGAAGGGATCTACTATCGCATGGGGCTGACCTCGGCTCCCGCGGTCTCCAAGGTGACCAGTTCGGATATCGATGGCGACGGACTTCCGGAAGTTGTCGAGATCAAGCAATTCGACCACACCATGGATTTCCTCAACGAGGCTCCCAAGAAGGATGGGGACGACTTTGCGGACCAGTGGATGAACGGCTTTCCAAAAGAGCCGGAGGATGTGGCAAACCGCCCTGAGACGAAGCTGCGTACCACCAAGGTTACGGATGGGAAGGGTGAAACTGTCTACGATTTCGGCGACGGGCTGCTGGTGAGCTACGCACAGCAAAAGCCCGAAGGCACTACCTCATCGACCGACTCGTTCAAGGTTCAGCCGCAGGCGAAGGGCATGGAGGACAATTGCTATGCGGCGTCGATCATCGCCCGTAGCCTCGAGGTTACCCGCTCTTACGACAGCAGCAGTGTCTCAGAAAGATACTACTTCCGTCCTGACGCTGGCATGGCTCTCGATGCTGCAGTCGATGCCTCTGGAAATGCCACGCGCTACGAATACGATCCACTCCCTCCCGGGGAAGAAGAAGAGGAGGAAGAGGGAGGAAGGATTCTTACGATCAGCGGGCAAAAGCTGACTTCAGATGGTCTGCATCCCCTCCGTCGCCTTCAGCAATACTATGCGGATCCGATCACGCAGAAGAGCTGGAAGAAGGTCTACGCCTCGGAGGGCGGTGCAGAGCTGGCCGTGGAGAGATACTCCTATGAGAGCGAGTGGCGGCTCCAGACCAAGGTTGTGGATCAGAGGGGAAATGTGACGATCCAGAAGTTGAAAGCCGGTGCTCCCGGTCTGCGCGAGTGGGAGAAAGTGTTCGCCAAGGAAGACGTGGAGACCTTGGAGGATCCGGATGACATTGCCGAATTTGAAGAGCTCACTCCCGTCCGCTGGGAGACATTCTCCTACGACGATGCGGAATTCCCCATGTTCATGACCGAGCACCGGATCAAGGCGATACCGGGCGCGGCGGATCCGTCCTGGGTGGACGACATGGTCACGAAGTACTACCCGGTCCGGGGCTGCAATGGCAAAGGCCGGGTGAGAAGGGAGAAGGTATTCTCCTCCACAGGGCATACCTTGGTGACCTGCTATACCTACGATGAGAACGGCAACAAGAAGACCGTCACCTCTCCACGCGGGCTGGTGACCACCTTCGGCTATGACGACCTCAACCGGATCACTTCCGTCACCTATGCGGACAGCACGACCAAATCCTTCGAGTACGACGCATCGGGCAGGAAGACGGCGGCGGTGGATGAGAAGGGGAACCGCACGACCTTTACCTATAGCCCGGGCGGCTTCCTGCTGGAGACGCGGCGGATCATGGGCGCGGATGGCGTCACGCCTTCCGCGGCGGATATCGTCACCCGGAATGTATTCAATTCTCGCGGCAAACTCCTGGCGGTGATCGATGGGAATGGGAACCGCACCGAGACGGAGTACGATTGGCTCGACCGTCCCGTGCTGGTGCGGGATGCGGCAGGGAAGCTGACGCGGTATGCCTATGACATGAGCAAGAATCCGGGCGGTTCGATCTTTGATTCGTCCGGTTACAAGCCCACCCGGGTGGTGGATGCCCGCGGCTTCATCACGCAGACGACCTACGACGAGTTTTATCGCCCCATCCGGGTGGAGAAGGAATATGGGGAAGGAAACCCCAACGACTGGCAAACCCGCAGCCTCATCGCTGCACGGGCGGTCACGGAGACCAACTATGACCTCGCCGGGAATCCGACCGATACCCGCGTCTTCCGCACGGCGGGAGCCACTGCGGATGAGGATGTCCTCCACACGCAGACGGAGTACGATGCTCTCAATCGCCCGATCAATAGCACGGTTGAGCCGGGTGAGGCCATGGAGAATACCAGCACCACGGAGTATACCTCCACCGGCTTGGCATGGAAGAGCACCGCTTTCGCTGATGATCCCAGTCTCAGTGATCTGACCCTGGAAACCGAAAAGGAATACGATCTGGCCGGTCGGGTGATCAAGGAATGGAGCGGAGCGGCGAGCGACGGGCTCATCCACAAGGGAACTCCAGGGACGGACTTCACACCGGCGGATTCGGCCGAAACCCAGACCCAGTATGATGATGACGGCAATGTGACCCAAGTGACCGACTCCCTGGGCCATTTCACCAACTACGAGTACGACAATCGCAACCGCCGCACGGTGGGGCGGCTCCCGGCGGTCGCGGTCTACGGGGTGACGGGGACCTTGCGCCCGGCCACGGCCACGGCTTACGACGCCGCAGGGAATGTGATTGAGATCACCGACCCGCGCGGAGCCATCACGGCGACCTCTTATGACCGGGCCAACCGCGTGACGGCGGTTACCGACGATCTCGGGGAAACGACCTCCACCGCTTACGACAAGAACGGCAACGCGCTGCAAGTCACGGACGCCAACGGCAACGTGACCCGCAATGTCTATACCAAGCTGAACCAACTCGCTTCCACCTCGGTGAATCCCGCGACTGGTCATCCCGGCTGGCACTCCCCTTTTGCCAGCGGCGATATCGTGGTGGTAAATACCTACGACGACAGCGGGAACCTCTCGAACGTCAACGATGGTCTGGCGGAGAAGGAGTGGGATGAGGACCTTGGAGTCTGGTCCGTCACGGCTGGCACCGGCCATATCACTGCCTTC